>OCJN01000006.1_pt1 | contig 507237 bp, 445 predicted proteins | sample 1480731 | NCBI WGS metagenome assembly OCJN01 (sample SAMN05301479, study PRJEB22388) | human skin metagenome | isolation source: Infant 1 DOL 23 skin | host: Homo sapiens | place: USA: Pittsburgh, Magee-Womens Hospital of UPMC | collected 2013/2014 | reverse complement strand
GTGTGTGGTCTGGGGTTATGGTGGCATGCGGACACACTTTTCTTTACTTAACCCTCACTACGTGACCAGGAGGTTTAAGTCTCCGGTGACTAAATGGTATTCGAGTGACCGAAGAAAGAGACTGCCTCCTGATTGGAGGCACCGGAGATTAAGAGTCCTCCGGAGAGACCGCTGGCGGTGCCAGCTTAAGTCCTTCGGGTGCCTTGAAGAGGCAACCGAGGTAGATCACATCGTCCGAGGAGACAATCACTCCGAGGACAATCTGCAAGCCGTCTGTTCGGCTTGCCACAAGAAGAAGACGCAGACCGAAGCCAAGAAGGCCTCGGCTGCTAAGAGAGCCCGTAGGCACACACCTCTGCTAAGGATGCTCGAGACTATCGAGTGTCGTTAGGGGAGATGGCTAGTCCCCAATGCCGGGTTACTCAGTAATCCATTCAGACATCACCGGTGTCTGACCTTCTGGTGATTCTAGGATTTCGCCCTTGGTTTAACGAGCACCAAGGGCGTTTTCCTTTTCGCCATGTTTTATAACGCTATACCCGCTCAGCCACCGCAAGGAGGTGACAGTAATACAGGATCGACACGCAACCAGGTATGCCTCCGGAACAATCAAGGCCACTCAGGATCTAGCTAACTCCAGGTATCGAGCCAGACAGCGAATCATGCGTCGTTGGATCGACGATGTAGCCGACAAGCTCGGTATTACAAGAGAGGAACTGCTGTGCTTAGAGCCTGATCTGGTTTCTCAATTGCTCAGGCATCTAGCAAGAGAGCGTCCCGACGCGGCTACGGAATCTCGCTAGTTATTCATTCACGACCAAAGGAAACAACCTTGGACTATATCCCGTTAAACGGTGCGAAAGTCACCGAGAGAGTTGCTCGCGCCCTCAGCTCTCGAGCAACCAACTATCACCGAGCCCCCTCCGCTGCCTCAGTCCTGCAAGAAGCACTGACTGATACAGCACCGGAGCCCGAAGCTCCGGAGCGGACAACAACCACCACCGGAGCTTTCGTCGATTCACTCGAATCCGTTCAATCAGCCGTAGACCCGTCTCAGGGATCCTTCGGTGCAATTCCCGATCGAACCGGGGATCCGTTGCTCGAGAGTTTGCAGAGTGTGCTGTACCGGAGGCGATAAGTTGACCGAGGTACTCGTTCATACGCCTTCGGCCAGAGTCGAATACAACCACCGGGACAATTCACTCACCGTGGTTGCGAGCTCGGAATACATTCCGCCGAGGCTGTGCCAGCTGATCGGATGCTTCACTGCTCGGCACAATCTGAAACTGGTCTACTACCTCACAGACCATGACCAGGTTCATCGAATCTACTGCCCTTAGCGCTTGCTAGGGGCTTTTGTTTTGCCCAAAATCACCGAATCCCCAAGGAGGATTTACTCATGTTTAACCCGAATCACACTGTCGATACCGTGCGCCACTGGGGTCTGAAGAACCCGAAACAGATTGAATCACTGCTGGCTGCACTGGATGCAGTTGAGGAAGCAGGTACTGAAGCGCCGGAACTCGACAAGGTCACCGATCCAAAGCAGGCAGCGCAGCAGGTTCTACGTCTTGCAGAATGGAAGAGCTCTCAGGGCGATAACCTCACCGAGGCTAAGACTCTTGCTCGCCATAAGATTTCCAACGCTATTGAAGACGAACTAGAAGACATGATCGACTTCTACCTTCAGCAGCTCAACGACGGCCTTGCCGAGAACGCCGAAGCATACAGTGATGCGGTCTTCGAGCTTCCCGCTGAGTTCTCCGCTGAAGACGTAATGAACTTCAGTCCAGAGGTCTTTGCTGCCTACCAGACTGCTAAGGCCAGCGCTGCACACCTTAAGTCTGTTATCAACCTCGTTCAGACTCTGGGGTCTGTTGTACCTAGCCAGAAGAACTTGCTCGTACCCGAGCCGCTGTTCCTGTTGGTTGAACCGACCAACCTCGAGACTTACTACTACCTCTCCGGTGTGGACGATTCTTCCAGCTCGGCTCAGCAGGCAGTGCTGCCGATGCTGGCAAAAGCACTCGAGCACGGAGCCAAGGTAGAGCTAAAGACTCCGGAAGAAGCGCTCGAAGTAGTAGCCCACTGGGAAGAACAGCGTGACCTGTTGTCTGCTCAGGCTCACCGAGATCTGCTCGCAGCAGTCCGCAACTGGTAGCCCATCGGTGACTAACAACCAGGGCAGGTAGGCCAACAGGAAACGGGCTTGTTCGAGCCGACCCCGGGATGTATGGAGAGCCCGTCCGTAGATATGTCTCGAAGCTGCATTGTTAAGAGCCCTTCGTCTTCTGTTGCTCGCTGGTGACAGTGCGGCAACGTGCGAGCGTCTTGGGCAGTGGAGTGTTTAGGTAGGGGATTCCCCTACGGATAGGAAGTATGCCCGGCTACCTAGGTCGGGGTAGGGGCGTGTGCCTACGGCTAGGAAGAGAGCTAGGGCTGTACGTGCAGGGGTGCTAGGGCAGGTAGTCCCAGGTATGCCGAGGCGTAGGAGTGCCCCGCCCCGGGGTAGGGTGCCCGGGGCGTGCCGGGGAGGGCTATGCACGCCGCTAGGCAGGCTAGGGCGCTAGGCGGGTATGCGCCCGCTAGGTCGCACTAGGCAGGCGCGCGGGCTAGGCAGGTTCTGGCTGCTGTCCTACGGACTTTGGCACCCCTCAGGCAAGAGTCTGTTGGTACCTCCAGTCAGCGTCGTTGCTGCCTAATAGACCGGTCTCGGTTTTGGTTTTGCCTATCGAGATTCAGAGGTCGGCACCTCGGGCACCCAGGGGGCATACCCTCGCCCCGTCCCCTAGCACCGCCTGTGACTGCGCCCGCCCGGCTTTATGCGAATCCCAAACTCCATTTTTAGGAGCTTGCCGAGACTGAATCGCCATTACAGGAAAGGAATTACTAATCAATGGAACTATTTCCGCTACAACTGCACAGCTATGAGCCACCGGCTCCTCCTGAGGTTCTCCAGAACCGAGGTAAGGAGCTCTGGCAAGAAATGACCTCGGTTTTCGACTTCACCGGGGAACCAGGAAAGTACGCCATTCTCGAGCGTGCTTGTCGCACCGCTGACACGATCGAGCAACTCGAAACAGCGATGGAGGGACAGCAGTTCACTGTAAAAGGCTCGATGGGGCAGGCGGTTATTAACCCGCTCATTGCTGAGGCACGAGCTCAGACCAACCAGCTCGATAAGTTGATCAAGTCCCTCAATCTTCCTGAGACCTCGGAAGAGCAGCTAGCGCAAAAGGCCAAGCTGTCGGCTGCTGGTCGTACCGCAGCACGGGCTCGACACAACACCTCGAGGTGATTCGGTGACGATCAGAACCAACGCATCACCGGCACTACTTCCGTCTCCCGAGATAGTGGCTGGCTACGTTCATCCCGGCTTCCACCGCTTGCCGTCGAATTACAGCGAATACACCAGAGTTTATGTTCCGGAGCTACAGGCTCACGTGGACTTTCTGGTGTCACGCATCGGAGCCGTCAACGCGCTAGAGGTAGCCGATCACCTCGGCACCGGGCTTCGCGATTGGATCGTTCGATTCGGTAACCGGCCGCTCTAAGCCACACCCGAACAGCTCGGCTACCGCTGTGGGGGTTCCGATACCGGATTAGTACAGCTGCACCGGGCTAAAGAAACAATCATCAGAAAGGACACCATGACCGACAATCAGCGAAAGCACCCGTGGATTGAGACTAAAACCAGTTCGAAGGGGCAGTGCCACACAATCCGTATCCCCGGGTCTTCTCGGAAGATCTTTATGAACACTGAAGAGCTTCGAGCTCTTGCTACCGCTATTGAGCAGGTGATTACGCTTGACTAGTACTAGCCACGACCGCGTTAGCGGGGATCTGATTGACCCCGATGGCAATCTGACAGAGCTCGGAGAACAAGAGTACGGACGGCACTTAACCGGTGCCGTCTCTCTGTCTGCCATGAAGCCGGTAGAAGCTAAAGACTTCTGGATTATCGAAGGCATTCTAGCCCGTTTAGGAACGACGTTCGTTTACGGACAATCGAAGATGGGCAAGTCATTCTTGGTCGCTCAGATTATTGATGCTGCACTCTCTGGTAATGATCTGTTCGGGCTTACCAGCTTTGACAGCGTTTCCAAGGTGCTGATCGTCGTTACCGATGCTGGAAGCGATCTTGAATACAAGCTCCGGTTGGACACTCTCGGAGTTGACACGGATCGGGTGGATATTAAGACAGTGTCGGGTGAGCTCGATACTGACGATTGGAATCGTTTAGCTCGGGGTGTGGCCTTCTCAGGCTACGGTCTGGTGGTTGTCGATCATGCCACCGCTCTGGTCGATGGGGATATGAATCAACGAGAAGGCTGGAGGTATCTGTTCCTTCGTCTCCATGATCTCGAAGTTCCCTCGGTGCTTGTTGGGCATTCCACTGATTCGAGGTTCGAAGGCAAGCAAATTAAGCGTCCCGCTGGTAACGCTGCGGTGACTCAGTTTGCCCGTGCAAGAGTCTTTCTAAGTTCACCGGGTGGCACGGTGAATGAGGAGAAGAGAGTTCTAGAGTTCACGTCGAACAATGCCCGAGTAGAGCCGATCGAATGCCTCCGAAACGAGGACGGTTTTCTCACCGTCGATGGTGAGGCAGCGGTTTCGAGCCATAGTCGAAGCAAAGAAAAGCTTGATGTTCAAGAGCGAATGATTGAGCTTGCCCTAGGGCTGCCAGCCGGATTGAGCCAGGAGACAGCTTGTGAGCGAGTTAGTCGTGCGTTGGCATCCGAGGAGATCCATCTCGAGGCCGGTACGATCCGCACTCGGCTCAATAAGGTAGAGACAATCACCTGGAGCAGGTCTGAGGGGCGATATTTGCCGAAGTAGTTTTGTACTAGTTTTGACCTTGAAAGTAGTACAAAGCACTGCAAAATCGCAGGTCAGAGGTTTGTACTTTGTACTTGTACCCCCTTATATATCCCCGTTACAAAATATACTTTTAACGGGAGGCTTACGGCCTCCCTTTCTTCGGGGTAGTAAGAACCAAGGGCTGCTTGTTGCAGCCCGGTCGTGAGAAAGGAGCGACAGAGCTCCGCTCACGATGGTTCGAGCCCCTCTTGCTTATTGCACCGAGGCTCTCACTCTCGTTAATCAGTAGCGGCCTTTTGGAGGCCGCGTACTTACCAAGTTGTGTAGGAGGCAACCTCCGGGGTTGCCGTTGAGTGTGTGGCAGCCCTTCGAGGGGCTGCTCTCAACAGTTGAGTCCGAAGCCGAGAAGCGTAGGACGCACCTCCGCTTAGAGCTCCGGTGGGATAGAGCATGGAGGAGGCGATCAGTCTCCGAGGTGCTCGTTTCCGGCGTAGGTGTCAGTCGCCGGAGCCGGTTGTACTTGTTCTGAAGGGACGGAGCAACAAGGCGTAGTCCCCTGAAGAGATAAGCGAGGGGCTACTCAGGCCTCGGAGGTCTTCATAGCCCCGTCGACACCCCGGTGAGCCGGGCTGTCTAGCTCCGAAGACAGTCACCGCTGGAGCGGTGCTAGCTACCAGAACTTCGCTGGTCTAGCCCCGGTGGACTAGAACCAATCTCGAATGACTGCTGAACAATCATTAGCCCCGATGTTGTGGTGACATTGATACTGAGCGATTATGTAATCATGAATTACCTAACCGAGGTTTTCTCTATTCTGATGTCGGAGAAAGGGTTGCCGTTTTGGGGCTCGGTTACGGCGGCTGTTATTACATTGTTGGGAGTTTTCCTGACGGTGAAATGGACTGAAGCGAGTCGTGAAAGAGATAGGCAAGTTGAGTTTCTGCGTAAACAACGAAAATCTGTAAAAGATTTCATTTATTTAGTGTGGGGATCGTATGAAAATTACCGAACAAGTTTAACTGAACTTGTTGAAAACAATCCAGCGTTTAAAGAACAGTTTGTGAAAGATGTGATTAAAGAGTACCGAAATATTCTTGACTGGCAATCTGATATAGATAACAGCAAGGTTAGCGATAGGTTAATTCTGGAGTCATTTCAGAAATCGGGCGATGATGTATTAGAACGTCTGATACAAAACCAGCGAGCAATCTATTGTAGGCGTGGATTCCATCGCTACCTTGAAGAAATTGTTAAGGCTGATTTTGCTTTAAGGGTTGAGGTTGAGAATGAGTGCATTCTTGCTATAAGTGATGAGTTAATTTCTGAATTGGAGTATAGGTACGAAGATATTGCTAAAAAGCTTGAAGGGATGATGGAAGATAATGTGGATAATCTTTCTGAAATGATCAGAAGTGCCGCGTATAATCCGAGGAATAAGTTAAACGATATGGCGCGTATTGCCAACGAGCAGCTGCGCGAGTCGTAAAAGATTTCTAGGCGACGATTCTGCATTAAGTCCAATAATGAGCACAAGGCTTCCTCTGATGCAAAAGGTGTCAAAATTGAGTAAGCCTGTTGGACTTTGAACTCGGGGTTCCTAAGTTTAGGTGATGTATTGAGTAGAAGTATGTTGAGTTTTTCGAACGAAATGTAGACCGAGTTCGACGTACTCCCTAGGCGCCTGAACAGCGTCGAGTCAGCATTGTGCTCAGAAACGAAGTAAGTCACTAAAGCAACAGATTAAGGGCGGGCTCTCCAGATTCGAGAGCTCGTCTTTTTGTATGCCTGTAGGCCTGTTATCAAACAAACCCCGCTAGTTGAATCGAGTAATCATTAGAAGGAAGGAAAATATGTCAAGAATCAAGCCAGAACTGAAAGCCCTCCAGGAGTTCTACGCACTCCAGGGAAAGAAGGTTTGCAACACCTGTGGAGACGTTTTGGAACTCACTGCTACCAACTTCACTCCAGACAAGAAGGGGATTGGTGGTTTTATGTCCCGCTGTCGACGGTGTACCAACGCAGCAGCCCGTCGACGGGCTAAGAGCGGGTACGGCTTCGGATACGCCTTAGAGAATGGTTACGAGCGAGCCGAGAAACTGGGGCGTAGGCGATACCGAGTCACCGAAGCCCGGTTGGTGAAGTACCTCAAGAATAAGCGGAATCACGATCCAGCAAGATGCTATTACACGGGAGTGGAGCTTCAGGCCAAGGACAGGAATGACAAGTTAACCTATCGGAACTTGGAGCACGTAGTTCCGTTGTGTCAGCCGCGATCAATGCACCGGGTTGGCAACATCGTTCCGAGCAGTGCAGCGTTTAACCAGTGGAAGCGGGATAGCCGGGCTGTCACCGCTGTCCTAGCTGCTCCGGAAGAGTTGCAGGCTGTGTCTTGCTACTTCGGTGCGGTAGACGGATTCGCCGGGACAGATCGGTTCGGTAACCCCGATGTGCCTGGGCAAATGATTAGCTGGCAGGCCAACGACTGCACCAAGCAGCCTCGAGAGCTCGGGCTAGAAGAAGCCCGAGCGCTCCTAGGCTAGGTCGCGTCACTAGTCTGACAAGTCCAACGATGACATGAGAGTTTTCGGCCTCGATTGCCTAGCTCTCATGTAGGTATTGACGATGGTGGACACGTCTTCTTGCCCGAGTATGGCACCAATTTCTCGAGGTGTTGCACCGGCTTCAGCAAGCCGGGTGATGAGGTACACACGCCCGTAGTGGGGTGTGAGATCGTCTTCAATCCCGGCTTTATCCTTGGCTCGGTAGAAGATTGACCTGTACGACGTATCAAACACCGCCGCACCGTTGTCGGTCTCGGTTGCGTAGCCCTCCGGACGTGGCTGATACGTGGCTAGATGCTCAGTAATGATGTGTTGAAACTCTGGCATGATCGGTACGGTTCTGTAGCCCGCTTGTGTCTTGGGCGGGTGGAGTTCCATCTTCACACCGCCGTTGCCGTTAGGAACTCTGGCTAGGGTTCCTTCGATTATCACCTTGTCCGGAAAGACGTGTTTGCCGTGCAAGGCTAGGGCTTCGCCCAGCCTAAGGCCGTGGAAGAGGCACAACACCGTAATGAGCCTGTAGCGGTGTGGAACGTGTTCCAAGATTGCCTTGAGTTGTTCAGTGGTTGGCAGGTCCTTCCGCTTGCTCTTTGGTCTGCGAGAAGCAACTCGGACGTGAACCGGGTTCGAAGTGAGATAGCCGTATTCGACAGCCAGATTCATGATGGTTCGGAGCTTTTGATACGCCCGGTGATTTCGGTAAGCGGTATCGGGAAAAGCTTCTACGGTGTCCTGCCACCACCCGGCAACCTTGCGAGGGGTTAGCTTATCCACCGGGGTAGAGGCAAGTCGTTCGTGCCCCAAGACTCGGAGGCCTACCACTTCCTTGTAAGCCCGGAGGGTGGAGTTTCGGATGCCCGGCGCGATTAGTTGAAACCAGTGGTGTGTCAGCTCACCGACCGTAGGGGCAGTTTCCTTTTCGGTGTTTGGTGATTCCCAAGCGCCTAGGTCGATCGCCTTCTTGTTTTCGGCTAGCCATGCGAGCGCGCTTAGTTTGTCCGGAAACGTGGATCCGTATCGTTTGCCGTCCGGTGCGGTGTACCGAGCTTGGTATCGTCCGCTTTTCAGTAGTCGTAAACTACCGAAGTTTTGTGCCCAATTCGTGCCCAATGTGTGCCCTTAGAGGTCATTTCCCGGGTACACGGGCGGTTAAATGTACCCCGGGATGTGTTACTGTGGAAAACGCCCTGAACAGGGAGTTACCTCTAAAAACGCCAAAGGCCAGACAGTAAAAATACTGCCTGACCTGGGCTTTTGTGCGCCATCAGGGACTCGAACCCCGAACCCGCTGATTAAGAGTCAGCTGCTCTGCCAGTTGAGCTAATGGCGCTTACTGTTTCCTGCTTGGTGCTCTCTGTGTGAGCTCCTCGCCGGCAACGAGAAGATATATAACCAGGTTTCTGATTGTTTGTAAAATCGGCTGGTCAGACCCTGTTTTTTGGTCGGTGTTTTTGCATGTTTTTTGAAAGGTTTTGCGCAACCGTTTGAAAAAAGTTCAAAAAAAGTTTGGAAATCCTCAAAGTGGGGTAGGACCTGTATCAATGCCATCGACGTTGGGAGTGTGCATAGATGTCGGAGTTACGTTCGACAGTGTTCAGTAACGTCCGGAAGCGTCCGGTGGCACTTTTGAATAGCGAACTGATTACTTTTCGGTAACGCAGCTTCAAGGGGGCGCTGTTTTCCCAGGTCGGTTGAAGTGCCCCGGTTTTTTGGGGTTGCACAGCAATTTTCCAGAGGGTTAACTGTAGGAACCGTTGGGCTACTTTGCGTGCTGCGCCCTGTGAGGGGTTGATGACTGCGATTGGGCAGTCAATAAGGCTTTTCAGTTAGGGCGAGCGTTTTATCGGTGGCTAGTGCCGCTGCAGGGTAGTCTGACCTTTTTCGAGGGCGCACCAGGGGCTGTAGCAGGACTCCGCTGTGTGTCGCAGTGTGTCCCCGGGACTTACTACTTAATAATTGCACTGTTGGAGTGAAGCACGATCATGCGGCAATCTGTTAAGCGCCTGTCGATGGCGGTGGTGACATTTGCGACCACCATCTCGCTAGCTGCTTGTACCGTCGGCGGAGATAATGCCGAGCAGCAAGAGGCGGAGAAGCCAGACGTTGGTCTTGTCGCCAGTGTGGAGGACGACGCCACCGATGTTTCGGTGGTTGACCCGATTTCGGTTCAGGTGGAAGAGGGACATCGCCTGGACAAGGTTGTTATGACCAACCCTGAGGGCAAAGAGGTCAAGGGCAAGCTCGACTCCAGTGGTACCAAGTGGACCACTGCAGAACCCCTGGGCTACTCAAAGACCTATGAGATTAACGCCACCTCGGGCACAGAAAAGCTGGCTACTTCTTTCACCACCGTCGAGCCGACTTCTCAGGTAAATGGTTACCTGTCCCCGCTGGATGGTTCCACCGTGGGTGTCGGTCAGACTATTGCTGTGAAGTTCAGCGCGAGTATTTCGGACCGCAAGGCTGCTGAGGAAGCAATTAAGGTGACCACCGAGCCTAAGGTGGAAGGCGCTTTCTACTGGCTGAATAACAGTGAGGTGCGCTGGCGTCCAAAGGAGTACTGGAAGCCGGGGACCAAGGTTACCGTGAAGTCCGATATTTACGGCACGGATCTTGGTGACGATATGTACGGTGCGGAGTCCGCCGAAACCAGCTTCACCATCGGTGATGAAGTCATCGCTATCGCTGATGATGCGACGAAGACCATGGTCATTAAGAAGAACGGTGAAGTCGTAAACTCCATGCCTATCTCTATGGGGTCGAACGTTCACCCGACTCCGAATGGCCAGTACATCATCGGTGATCGCAACGAGACCATGGTGATGGACTCCCGTACCTACGGCCTGTCTCTGGAAAACGGTGGTTACGTTACGCCGGTTAACTACGCAACGCAGATGTCCTACTCCGGCATCTACGTCCACGGTGCACCGTGGTCAACGTGGGCACAGGGCAGCGTCAACCAGTCTCACGGCTGCATCAACGTCACTGATGCCAACGCTAAGTGGTTCCTGGACAACACTAAGCGCGGTGACATCGTGATTGTGAAGAATACGATTGGTGAGACGCTCTCCGGTGTTGATGGACTCGGTGACTGGAACATTCCGTGGGAGACCTGGAAGAAGGGCAACGCCGACGAGACCAGCTCCTGGTAGCTCATGTCCTCTTAGTGAGGCCATCACTTAAATCACACGGGTTAGTCCGTTTCCTAATCACCCAACATTCCCAGCTCCTGCGCCCGAGCAACAGCCGCGGTGCGGGAGCTGACGTCTAGCTTGGTGAAAATATGTACCAGATGCGATTTCACAGTCGCTTCGGTGAGCACCAGCTGTTCTGCAATTTTTCTATTCGACATACCCCGCGCGACCAACTCGAGCACTTCGAGTTCGCGCGGGGTTAGTGCTGTATTGGGGTTGCGCATCCGACCCATCAAACGACCGGCCACTTGTGTGTTCAGCACGGTCTCGCCGCGGACGGCACGACGGATACCATCGATGAGCTCTTCCGGAGCGGCATCCTTCAGCAGATAACCAACTGCGCCTGCGGTGACAGCGCCGAGCACATCGGAGTCCGAAGAATAATTGGTCACCACCAACACTTCTGGGGCCTTTGCGCCGCGCCCGGCCAGTGCGCGGATGGCTGCGGTGGCATCAACTCCGCCTGCGCGGGTAGCAGTGCCAGGGGCCTCACCAAAGCGAAGGTCCATGAGTACCAGATCGATGTGGTCGCAAGAGTCGTCGTCAAGCGATGCGCGCACCTTCTCGACCGCCTCGTCACCGCTGGCCGCCTCGCCAACCACGACGATATCCGGCGCCGATTCAACGACTGCGCGAAGACCAGCGCGCACGATGGGATGATCGTCGGCGATGAGGACTCCGATGGGCTTGGTCACCTGGCTAACTCCTAGGGTGATGTGAATGGTCGTTTCCTACCTGCATACCAGGCGCGGGACTTTAAGAGGCGAGCTCGTGCGGGATGCTGACGCTGACACCGCAGCCACGCCCCGGTTCCGACTCGATGGTGAAGGTGCCGCCGAGCTTCTCCACGCGTCGGCGCGCGTTGGCGATCCCCACGCTGTCGTCGTTAGTTGGTGCGGTGGGGTCGAAGCCGATGCCGTTGTCGACGCAGTCGAGCAGAACCTCGTCGGGCTGGTAGGTCAGGGTGACACGGCAACGCGTGGCGTGTGCATGCTTGACGACGTTCGCCAAGCTCGCCTGGGCCACCCTGATAATGGTTGCTTCGACGGTGGCCGGCAGCCGCGTGGGTGTGCCGTCGACGCAGAAGCTGACAGCATCGCCCAGCACCGTGGAGGAGCAGACCTTCTCCAACGCACCGGATAGGTCTGCGCCTTCGAGGGGAGCCGGCTGAAGTGCTGCGATGATGCGCCGGGTCTCGGCGAGATTGTCGGCCGCAACCTTGCGGGCGAGCTGTAGCGAATCCACCGAGGTCTGGTCATGCTGAGTGGGAGCACTTTTCATGCGGGACTCCACCGAATGCAGCAGCAGCTGGATGGAGGAAAGCCCCTGCGCCACGGTGTCATGAATATCGGCTGCGAGGCGTGCGCGTTCGTCCAGCTCACCGGCACGACGGGACAGTGCTTCCGAGTGGGCGCGGGCGGCTGAGAGCTCCTCCAGCGCCTTGGTCTTTTCGATAGTCTCCTTCTGCAGGAGCCGGAACCCCAGCCCCACCGTAAGTACAAACGTCCCGCCCAGAATGGGGCCAAGGACACCACCAAATGTCAGCGGAGTATGAATAGCGATAGCGCCAATTGCCGTCGCCGTTGTCGCTGCTACCATGATTACGGCCGTAAGACCGCCGGTTACCTGCAGAATTACGAAAAACAGTGGGAAAACCAGGAACGAGGCATCCAGCGTTGCAAACGCCAACGCCGCCCAGCACAGCAGCAGAATCACAAGCCAGCCCAACAGCAGGCCACGCGGCTTAGTCAGCGCGACCTCGTTGGCTACGTTGCCATGCCGAGCCCGCCCAATCGGCCCAATGGAACCTGCGATGTACACCGCTAGAAAGCACGCCGCATAGGTGATGATTCGCCACTGCGGATCCGGAACCACGCATACCGCCAGCAGCACCAGCACCAAAACATCCAGGGCAAACCGCAGTAATTGCCAGCTGCGGTTCAGAGTCTCAGGAGTATCCACGCTCTCGAGCTTAGGGCAGTTCCGCCTGCCAAAACACCGCTGACGAGCCGGAATTGTCAACATCAACCGAAAGTTGGAGACGAAGTTCAACCTCCATGGCGATTAAATCCGCCTTTGAATCCACGACCATAATGAATATGTACCAGTCAATGAAAGAACTTCGAGCCGCTCCAGGCCGTGCCGCACTGATCACCATCACCGTCGGGATGATTGCTGTGATGGTCACGTTCCTCTCGGCTTTGGCTGCAGGCCTGTCCGCCCAGTCCGTCTCCGCACTTGACGAGGTCTACAGCAAAAACGATGCCGTCGTCGTCTCCGAGGGGGCTACGTCGTTGTCGTCGTCAAGCATCGGCGAGACGGCGCGAAAGAGCGTCCAGACATGGGCGAGCGACAACGGCGCAAATGTCCGCGATGTCTACGTCAGTCGTGCGCGCGTCGATGAAACGCCCGTCACCGTCATCTCCGACTTTTCGCTTAACGACGACCAGGTGGCCGTCACCGACGGCGTCAGTGAAACCGCCATTGCGGAAGGTGACTCGCTGACCCTGTCTGGCGCGATGGGCGAGCACGAGGCCACCGTTGCGCGCGTGGCGGGAGATAAGTGGTTGGACCACCAAGCGGTCATTTATGCCGGGCGCGGCGTGATGGAAGACCTGACGCCGGGGCAGATGGTGCCAGCGGCGATGGTTGTCGACGAGTCCGCGGCGCAGCTGCCGAATGTCTCGGAAGGAACCATTCTGCGCGACGGCGAGCGCAATAACCTGTCGGCTTCCTACCAGGGTGAGCAGACCTCGCTGAACGCGATGACCTCGATGCTGTATGTGATTTCTGCGCTGGTGGTAGGCGCGTTCTTCACCGTGTGGACCGTTCAACGACTGCGTGGTGTGGCCATTTCCTCGGCGCTCGGTGCGTCCCGCTCCGTGCTGGTGGCTGACTCTCTGGCGCAGGTCCTGGCCGTGCTGGCAATCGGAGTCGGTGGCGGTGTTGCGGTGACTGCAGCGGCGGGCTGGGCTCTGCAGAGCGGCGACGTCATGCCAATTGTGGTCGATGCTTCCACGACCGTCGTGCCGGGGCTCATTCTGGCCGTGACCGGCGTAGTTGGTGCGCTGCTGGCACTGGTGCCGGTATTCCGCGTCGATCCGACCACCGCATTGGCGAATGCGTAGTGGCTCGTTAGTACGGCCTAGCACGGCGGCTTCCCACAGAACACTCACATCGCGTTAATCATGCACAACCTTCAACTGAGGAATTGAGGAATTCAGGACAAAATGACTACCTACATCGACAACCAGGCTCCCGTGGCACTCGCTCTGAAGAACATTTCGCTGACCGTCCAAGATGGCGACAACAAACGCACCATTTTGGATGACATCTCGCTGAAGATCCGGGCAGGCGAGGTAGTGGGACTGGTCGGACCATCGGGTTCCGGCAAGTCGACTCTGTTGACCATCGCAGGTTGTTTGAAGAGTGCCGATACCGGACATGTCACGCTGTACTCCAACAAGCAGGACGCGAACGGTGCAGGCGCGGACGAGAGTGCGGAAAGGAAGGCCATTGATCTGAGCGCTCGCGGCGCGGATGCTGCCAAGATTCGTCGCGAACACATCGGCATCGTTTTCCAGCAGCCGAATCTTCTGCCAGCGCTGACGGTCAAGCAGCAGCTCATCGCAATGCGGCGATTGGGCCGTGTTTTCGGGTGGCCCGCGGGTGGCCGTCGTGAAGCGGAGAAGCGCGCAGATGAATTGCTCGAGGCAGTCGGACTGGCTGGGCTGGGAGAACGTCGCGTGAGCCAGCTTTCCGGTGGTCAGCAGGCACGCGTCAATGTTGCGCGCGCACTGATGAATGAGCCGGAAGTGCTGCTAGTCGACGAACCGACCGCGGCTTTGGATCAGAAGAGTGCAGGGGCGGTGACGCGACTGATTATGGATGTGACGCGGAAGATGGGTGTGGCCACCCTGTACATCACCCACGACCTGGGGCAGCTCCACGGTGCCGACCGAATCGTGGAGATGGTTGACGGCAAGCTGCAGTCCGCGGATGCAGGCTTGGTGGCTACTCGGTAGTGACTATGGGGGAGGAGGCGGCATCGAAAAGGCTGGGTCAGATAACCACGCCGCCGGAAAGGCTCACATTTTTGGCCTTTAACCCCAGAAATTACGGGCTGCAAATGTGAAACTGTGTGAGTTTATGACACTTTCGGGCTATTTTTCGGGCCATTTTTGTCATAAACGCAGTCAGTAACTTGGATTGGCCCGCCGCCGCCAACCATAAACGCAGTTGCTAAGGCGGAAACACAAAAACCCTCGGCCCGGAAAAACCTGGCCGAGGGTTCTACTTGGGGTGACTGACGGGACTCGAACCCGCGACACCCAGGATCACAACCTGGTGCTCTACCAACTGAACTACAGTCACCATTACCGCATTAAAGGAGCTGTATTCTCAGCTCATCTCTGCAGCGAACTATATGGTAGCCCACAGTGGGCTGGAAACAAAAACAGCAGGTCAACCCGGATAAATTTGGGAAAGGGTGGGGTTTGGGTCGTCGTAAAGCGAGCTAGCCGCGAATCTCACCGTACTTTTCCGTCGATTCCTTGCTTGCGGCAGAAATAGCGTCGCCTTCGGGGCCGGGGTGGGGCAGAAGCATGGCGCGGCGGTAGTAGTCCAGCTCGCGGATCGACTCCTTGATATCTGCAAGAGCTCGGTGAGCGAGACCCTTTTCTGGAGCGCCCTTGAGGACCTGGGGGTACCAGCGGCGGGCAAGTTCCTTGAAGGAAGAGACATCAATCATGCGGTAGTGCAGGTGCTGGTCGAGCTCTGGCATGTAGCGGTGGATGAACTTGCGGTCGGAGGCAATCGAGTTGCCTGCCAGTGGGGCGGTGCGCGGCTCGGGAACCCACTGACGGATGTAGTCCAAAACAGCCTGTTCGGCGTCGGCGACATTAGTCTTGCTGTCGCGAATTTCCTGATCCAGGCCGGACTTCGCATGCATCTTGGTGACGAAGTCATCCATCTGCGCCAATTCGGTCTCGGACGCGTGCACGACGATGTCCACGCCTTCCCCGAGGACGTTGAGGTTGGCATCGGTGACGAGAGCCGCGATTTCGACAATGACGTGGCGCTCGGGTTCGAGGCCCGTCATCTCACAGTCAATCCACACGATGCGGTCGAGCTCAGGGGAGAGCTGGAGGTCGGGATCGGGCTGAGCCATGATTTCACCTTTCGCTGAGATTCGGCATGATTCTGCAGTGCGCCTTATTTTGTGCCCGGACTGGGCTGTGGGGCACACGCTGACTACGCCCAGCTTAGCGATGTGGATTGTGCTGTGGTCGGGCGTGTGGATTGCCGTGTGGTTTGTGGAGCGAATTGTGGGGGAAACGAAATTAACTGGAAAGTAAGATCTTAGAATTGGACAACGGGGCATGAACTAAATCGACCTATTTGCCTGATAAAATTACTTCTGAGTTCGGATTCCAACGGGAGAAATAGTTACATGGATGAGACGAGGCGTGTTGGCGACGCTGCTCAAAGCACCACTGCGGCACAGAAACCATCCGTCGATGATGTCATCATTGCCGCTGCGCGCGAAAGCGTAATGACTGTGGGCTTGCGTAGGACTTCGATTGCAGAAATTGCTCGCAAGGCAGGAGTTTCGCGTCCGACCGTATATCGTCGATACGCTGACATTGGTGAGCTTCTGGGGGAAGTGACCAACCGCGAAATCCTGCACATGCTTGAGGGGCTCCGCTATGTCCCTGGCGATTCGCGCGCTCGCATGTTGCTGCGTATTCGAATCGTCGTTCAACGCATCATCGAAAGTGACTTTTTCCCTGGCCTGGTCAAGACAGATCCCGACCGTGTCTTAGAAGCGCTCACTGGAGAGATGAGCGATACACAGCTGGAAATTGTGGAGAAATTCATTCTCCCCGGTGTCCGTCACGGGCAGGAAGACGGCACTATTCGCGAGCACGATCCATATCTGCTGGCGCGCAACATTTACCGTCTGATTCAGACGATGGTGCTGGTGTGGCGCCCGGATGGCAAGGACGCGACGCTAGACAAGGAATCTGTCGAAGAGGTCGTCGACATGGTTGACCGCTACTTGCGCCCGGATCCTGCGGATAACAAGAAGAACTAAGAAGTAAAAACCCGCCTGCATCTGGTATAAAACCAGTTCAGGCGGGTTGTTTTTGCGCCCCAGAAGGATTCGAACCCACCTGGAAAACCCCAACTACCTGTATGAACAGGGCAAATAGGCGCCACCCCACGACATTCCCACGACACCTGAACTAGAAAGCGACGGGCAGATTTAACCTACCTGGCTATCACCAAGCAGATTCGATACCTTATGCGACAGTATCGAGGTTGTCTTCCTTGAGTTCTACGTAGATATCTAGGCTCATTGCGGCAGAGTGGTGGCCGGGCTGGCGCTGTTCAATCCTTGGGTTAGCGCCGCTGCCTTTCGTCAGTCCCCCGCAGGCCGTGCGGCATCACATACGCGTTCCGTATTCCTTCATCACCCGCTCAAGATCTCAGTAATACCAATCCGGCTCACTCGGCGTCGGCAACGGGTCACCATCAATCGCAAGCCACAGAAACGCATCCGGAAACTCATCCTTCAAATGTGGCTTTAGCCTCCGCGTGATCCGCTTCGGCGCCGCCACCATCAGCTGCTCATAGATCTTCGGCGTGCCGGTAATGACCTCTCACCGAACTGTCACGGCGCTTCGCTCCACATGCATACGACCGCGCAGAACAAAAACGTCACGTACTCGCAGTACCGTCACCTTGCTCTACTACAGTCCGGCGGTTGCCAGAAGCGAGATGGGCTCAGCGCGCTTGGAGTCTTTGTCTAGTTTCTTGACCCGCTCAGCGGCCAGGTACATCTTGGCAGCTTCCGGTTTGCTCGGCAGGCCCACACCACGGCCAGCGCCATTTCACCGGCTGCGACATCGAGAACTTTTTGCAGACAGCTATGAGCTTTCCTCACCGTGGCCGCCCCAACGCTGAAAGTTGACGGCAGGTTTTGCACATCCGAGCGTTTAATCTGGCCAAACTGCTAAACCTCAGTACGGCTCCACATGAACACGCGACGCGTTCATCTCTTGCGGAAGCCTTGATCTGGCTGGGTAGTGCCGTCTGGTGCGCGGTAGTGGTCCTTCGGCACTGAGCCTTTTTGCTTTCTGTATTGTTCACGCTTGCCGAGGGCAGTGGGATGGTTCTTGAGGTGCGTCCGTTCGCTACGTAGTTGATCCGTGCGCGGACTGATGTCACTACTGGGGCTCAGTCTGTTACGCGCCAGGGTTCGCAGGCGGAGTCTGCATCGGTCATGTTGGGGCGCGTTAGGTGGTGTCCTTTGCGTAGTTTTTCTGGTGTGGGTAAAATGAGGTTGAAACCGGCGATAAGTCCTCCAGGGGAGGACTTCCCACCCTGATAGGTGAGATAGCCGGTTTCAGCATGTCTAAGGCATTCCCCAGGGCGTGAAAGTACTAGCAAGAGTTGGCTCGATACACGGCTTGTACCAAGAGCATTTTTTGCCTTCAAGATGTCGCTGCACTGCCCATAATCCGTAATCAGCAACTTGGAGCCCCCAGGCTGATTGTGATGTCCATACACACAAGGTGATGTTTCGTTTAATTTGTTGGCAGACGTCGTGGACCGCCTCGAATGCGGCCTTTCGAATTCCTTTGGTTCCGAACTCGGCCACGATTACGAAAAGCTCATCCTCAGGTCGGGATACCTGTAGTGCAATCTCCTTTAAGTGCAGGTACCACGCCATCTTGTATAAACGCATAGGTCCTGCTTGCTTAACAGATTCGTAAGCGTTGGATTTGTAGAGAAAGGTTGTGTCGAACCGTGGCGCTTGTCTTTTGATTTCTTGAAACATTTCATTGCGGGTCCGCGCGGAATCATCGACAGCGTGGAAGCCCCTAGTGAGCTTCATATTTTGTTTTGCGCACTGAGCCCTTAGATGAAGCCCCTGGAGCAGATTGTCGCCGTGATGATCTGTGCTGAAGGTTGCGGTGCCGAAACCGAAGTATGTTGAGGCGCCACCACCCTGGGGGTTAGGTGTTCCTGTGTAGTCGAGGTTTCCTGTTTCGTCAGCGTAAAGATAGACACGTTTTGCCAATGGGATCTCACCTTGTTGAGCGCACTATTTGTTTCCGTCGATACTGCGGGGGCGTAGGAGTGGGGCGCTCCCTGATGCTGTATCGGATTGAGCGCCTCTTCCCATTACCGTTAATCCTCAAGCAAACCCAATTCACGAGCATCAGACGGCTTAAAATTCCGCATCTGCTCGTCATCCCAATTCTGCTCCCGGTACTTATTCCACAGCCACCCACTGCATGACCCGTCACCCGCAGCGTCAATCTCCAGGTTCTCTCCGCCGATAGCCTCGGCGCCCTCCAGATGCAGCATCCCCTTCATCGCAGCCTTGTAATCTGCATGCGAGTAATCATCTTTGTTAGTAAGGATCTCTGTAAACACCTGCTGTGCTGCCGCGTCATCCTTAAGTGCCCGGCTGCATAGAAGAGATGCGTATGCATCGCGTTCGTCTTCAGCGCTTGCCCATTCGTCAGTGCCACAGGCGCTGACGAGAATCGTGGTTAATAATGCGCCTGCGAGGAATTTCTTATTCATGTGAATCGTCATTCTAGATAAGGGAAGGGGGGGGAGAGAGACGGCCTTACTTTTCGTGGACATATACATCGAGCACTTTGTATCCGTCGGAGCCGAATACGATGATGTTTGGACATTCAAACGTCATCCGCACCGGTGTCCCGAATCCATTTGGGAAGTCAGCTTCACCAGTTACACGAACAGCGTGGTTGGAATTTTCTACAGGAGAATGTTCCACGTCGTAGTCAACGATTCTCGCGCCCCCAGGGTATTTAGCGCGGTTGATGACCTGCTCCTTGCAATCATCAACTGAGGCGTCGATATCACCGGCGATGCGCTTTGCCTCGTATAACACCACACCGAAAAATACGAGGGCGAGAACGATTAGCACCGTCAGTAAGATGAACCACCAGCGCTTATAGAACGGCTTCCTTGCGGCGGCTTGCGTAGTGCGGTCTTCGAAAGTCATTGCGTTTCCTTTGTTTATTGAGAGCGCCAGCGGGCTTGGCCGTCCGGGCCGGCGGAGCAGGTCATAGGTGTGCCGTTCTTACTGACTCCTGTTCCTCCTCCTGAACAGTAAGCGCCTGGGGTTACGTAGTATTCTTGCTGTTCAGGAGCCGGCGCGGCGGGAGCCGGAGCTGGTTCTGGTGTCGCCGCCGGCTGCTGCGCCATCATCTGGGAGGCGCACTGCTGCGTCCAGCCGCTTGAACCGTCGGTGAAGAATGTTGTCCCGGTCTCATGCAAAGCGGGGTCGCCGCAGGATGCCACGGTTTTGTTCATTTCAGATGGTTCTGCTTGGCCTGGGGCTTCGGTATACCCGGTTGGGCGTGCGGACGTGGACTCACCTCCACGGGGCGAAGAGGTAGGTTCGGTGGTGTGCTCGAGGGTGGGGTTGGGGCTGTTCTTTGGGCTTGATGATTCAGACGGAGAATCAGTGGTGGATTCAGTGGACGTGGTGCTTGACGGCGAGGGCGTTGATGTCGAGCTGGTCGACATGTTGCTGCTTGATGGGGAGGGGTCGTTGTTTGATCCGCAGGCAGCGGCGAACGGAATTGCAACACAGGCTGCGATGATGAGGACTCGTTTGGCGGTGTGGGCGGCCATCGCATGATTCCTTTCTTGGCGTTCTTTATGACTGCCCTTATTCTGCGTTAAGGTGAATGGTTTTCAATCTTTGACCACACGACGGGGGTAAATTTGACCTCAAAACCTAGTGTAAAACACCCCCGATACGTCGCCCGCCGCATGTTCGTGTTCTCTCGAGCAGTTCTCGCCACACTGGCAGTAGCTGAGTGGCGACATCAAATTCCCGGGCTATGGCCCCAGTGGCTGGTTCGTAGATTGCTTCCGCTGCAGCGTACTTGGTATGGGAGATGAGTAGCCCGGCAGCTATCTGGGCTGCGGAATATTCTGCTCTGGTGTCGAATGCGGGTTACCAGAGCGGGGTGCTTGAGCCAGTTCACGGGCTCGGATGTAGCGCCGGTTTGCGGCACCAAGTGTGGGAGATTCGCAGGCGCTACCGACAGCCAGGAATCCACCGACCGAGAACTAATGAAGAGCCGTTGCCCCGCTGGTTTGAGCTGTTCGGGATTTCCGAACAGCTGGCCGGTGGGGCACCTTTTTCATGCCCAAAATCCGCTGCATTTCCGCTGCATTTAAACCAACAAGAGCCAATCTGAGCCTACATTAGCGGGGGTAGTTAGATAGGGTAAACCCCCGCCTGAACTCGTAAAACACCAGTTCAAGACGGGGGTAGAAAACGCGCCCCCAGAAGGATTCGAACCCTCGACCAATCGGGTAGAAGCCGACTGCTCTGTCCACTGAGCTATGGAGGCTAGCTAAGAAAAGCATTGTAGCGTCTCTAATGTAGCCAATCACAACCGGTTCTGTTCTAGGGACTTTGGTCGCTAAGCTTAGGGCTATGACTGCCACGACCAAGGCCGAGACCTCTCCGCCTGTTAGCAAGGATAAGAAAGTCCGTAAATCTGCTGGTTGGTACGTTGTTTTTGTACTTATCGGCGGCGTTCTAGCTGGTTTGCTCTCGATGGCGTTCAACATGGATTCGCGCGCCACGTTGGGTATTCCCGATCCCGGCACAATCACCACCTTCGGGTTCCCGTTCGCGAAGGCGGCCGGTGAGCTGCTCGCCTGCCTCGGTGTCGGTTCGTTTATGCTCGCCGCTTTCGGTACGAAGCAGCGTGCCGACGGCACTTTGGGCCTCGACGGCTACACGGCATCCCGCACGGGTATGTGGGCCATGCTCGGCTGGGGCCTCATGGCGCTGATGGAGATTCCGCTGGTGCTCTCCGATGTGTCGGGCCAGCCGCTGTCGACGACGATTCAGCTGAGTAACTGGGCTGTGTCGTTGGAGCAGACCAAGGAGGGCTTGGCGTGGCTGTGGGTAGCTATTTTTGCGGGCATTGTGGCGCTTGGTTCATCGCTGACTCGTAAGTGGATTTGGCAGCCGGTGTTCTTCGCCATCAGCTTGGTGTCGATGATGCCGCTGGCGGTTGTAAGCCACAATGCCTCCGGTGGTGCCCATGACTACGGCACTAACTCCTACATCTGGCACTTGACCTTCACTGTGTTTTGGGTCGGCGGTTTGATGGCGCTGGTTGGCCACGCGCGTCGTCGCGGTGAATGGATGCCAGAGGTAGTGAAGCGCTATTCTTTCGTGGCGTTGGTGGCTTTCATCGCCATGTCTGCCTCCGGCTTCATTAACGCAGCCATCAACATTGACTGGTCTGACCTGGTCAGCAACAACTACGGCATCATGGTGCTGGTCAAGGCCGTTCTCACTATCTTGCTGGGCCTATGCGGCTATGTGCACCGCAAGATCACCATTCCGGAGATTGAGCGCGCTCAGTCGAATCGTCCATTCTGGCGTCTGGCCATTGTCGAGGTCATCATCATGGCGCTGACAATCGGCGTTGCCGTAGCTCTGGGCCGTACTCCGCCGCCACCGAATTTCTCTGAGCAGGCCGGCGGTGAGGGCCTGCCGTCGATTACGCAGATGCAGGTCAAGCTCGGTTACAACCTGGAGATCCCATTCGGTTGGGAGGCCATGTTCACGCAGTGGCGCTTTGACATCTTCTTCGGCTCTGCCGCCATCATTGCCGCGTGGATTTACTTGTACTGGCTCTACTTGCTGAAGAAGCGCGGCGGTACCTGGCCGCTGTCCAACACCCTGTGGTGGCTCGCCGGCTGTGCCACGCTGCTGTTTACTTCGTGCAGCGCGCTGGGCGTGTACATGCCGGCTCTGTTCTCGGTTCACATGATCGCCCACATGCTTTACTCCATGGGCATTCCGGTCATGCTGGTCCTGGGCGGTCCAGTTACGCTCGCGCTGCGTGCGCTGAAGCCGGCCGGCCGCGATGGTCTGCCTGGTATTCGTGAGTGGCTGGTGGTCTTCATCAACAACCCGGTGTCGCGTTTCCTCACGCACCCGGTTGTGGCAACGGTGCAGTTCGTCGCGGGCTTTTACCTGCTCTACATGACACCGATTTACGACTTCCTGGCTGATGAGCACGCGGGCCACGTGTTCATGAACATCCACTTCTTGATCTCCGGTTACATCTTCTACTGGGTCATTATCGGTGTCGATGCTGCACCACAGCAGATTGAGCCGTCGGTCAAGCTGGTCACGCTGATGGGGTCGTTGCCGTTCCACGCTTGGTTCGGTATTTCGCTGATGCAGTCGCAGCAGGTGCTTGCCGAGACCTACTACGCCAGCCTGGATCTCCCTTGGGCAGTGAATCTCCTGGAAGATCAGAACGTTGGTGGTGCCGTCGCGTGGGCTGCCGGTGAGGTTCCGCTCTACATCGTCACCGTTGCGCTGTTTGTACAGTGGCGGCGTTCCGATGAAAAGGATGCAGCCCGCTACGACCGCGTCGCGGACCGCAACAATGATGAGGAGTTGGCCGCTTACAACGAAATGCTCGCTCGCATGAGCCAGCAGGTCGGTGTTGGCGGCGAGGACGAGCGCGATTACTACACCTCGGAGGTTGACGCGCAGCATCCGGTGCACATGGATAATCCGATTGATGCCTCGAAGAGGCGCGGAAGGTAGCGTCGTTAAGCTGATTTTGCATGCTTGACGACGAGGATTGCCGCGACTTCGCCCCTCAACTTCATACGTAGCCTGTGGATAGTTGTCTTTTCGACAAACTTATCCACAGGCTTTTTATGTACCTCTTTCATTTGTTTCTCGAAGCCGGAAAAGTAATTGGCACGGCACGAATGAGACACCTTCGAATTATTCGGCCGCAGTAGGTAAACGCTTTCTTTGGGGGAGGAGCCCGATGTCTGAGGCAGTTATTACCGTGGTGGGCAATGTGGTCCATCATGTGGAAAATCGAAATACCAATTCTGGGGCAAAGGTCTGCAAGTTTTCTGTGGCATCCAGCAAGTCATGGAAGGGGGAGAATGGTTGGGAGCAGTCGGAGACGTCATATTTTGATGTTGAATGTTGGGGCAAGCTCGCCGAGAACGTGAATAACACGGTGTGGAAGGGCCAAGCCGTCATTGTCCACGGTCACGTTCGTACGGATCGCTGGGAGGGCGATGATGGTACGAAGCATCAGCGCCAGAAGATCATTGCTAAGGCGGTAGGTCCGAATCTGCGCCGTCACCTGGCAACGGTGAAGACTATGACTGAGAAGCCGCATGAGTCGCCGACTGGTCTTGGTGAGTCATCGACTGGGGATTCGGAAGCTTCGGTTACTGAGACAGTTGCGTCTCAGGCCGGGGCCGTGCGCACCTTCACTGCTAGTACGGGCGGCGCTGGTGAGGCGGGGAACACAGGTGCAGCTAGTTCGGAGCAGCGAGAAATGGCTGATGCAGGAGTCAGTGCGCCGTTCTAACCCAGGAGCCAGTACATCGTTGTAGAGCGGAATGAGGGGGAGCCGCTGAAAGAGCGGAAAGAGGGGAGGGGTAATTACTGCACGTGAGGTGACGCTGCTGAGAAAGGGGAGGGATCGCATACGATTCGGCAGCGTTATCTCGCAGCTAGTTTTGCTAGGAGCCTGGCAGAGATTTTGGTGGGAAAGGATTGCGGGTACGCCCATGTAGATTGTGCCTTTTGGTTCCTATGCGTAACCTCTACAGGGATTGCTTATTTCCTTTCTACGAGGGGACGAAATTCCACCATGGGTGAGTTCATCTACCAGATGAAAAACGTGCGCAAGGCGCACGGCGATAAGGTTATTCTCGACAACGTCACCATGGCGTTTTACCCGGGCGCAAAGATCGGCGTGGTCGGTCCGAACGGCGCAGGTAAGTCGTCGATTCTGAAGATTATGGCTGGCCTTGATCAGCCGAGTAACGGTGAAGCTTTCCTGGAGCCGGGCGCCACTGTCGGCATCCTGCTGCAGGAGCCTCCGCTGAATGAGGAGAAGACCGTTCGCGGCAACGTCGAGGAGGGCCTCGGCGACATCTTCGAGAAGAAGGCTCGTTTTGAAGCCATCGCCGAGGAGATGGCCACCAATTACACCGACGAGCTCATGGAAGAAATGGGCAAGCTCCAGGAGGAGCTCGACGCCGCTGATGCTTGGGAGCTGGATTCCAAGATTGAGCAGGCAATGGATGCGCTTCGCTGCCCGCCGGCGGACGAGCCGGTTACTCACCTCTCCGGTGGTGAGCGTCGTCGTGTAGCACTGGCAAAGCTGCTGCTCTCCGAGCCGGACCTGCTGCTTCTCGACGAGCCGACTAACCACCTGGACGCCGAGTCTGTGCTGTGGCTCGAGCAGCACCTGGCTAAGTACCCGGGTGCCGTCCTGGCCGTGACCCACGACCGTTACTTCCTGGATCACGTCGCTGGCTGGATCTGTGAGGTCGACCGCGGCAAGCTCTACCCGTACGAGGGCAATTACTCGACTTACCTGGAGAAGAAGGCTGAGCGCCTCGAGGTTGCAGGTAAGAAGGACGCCAAGCTGCAGAAGCGCCTGAAGGACGAGCTGGCGTGGGTCCGCTCGGGTCAGAAGGCTCGCCAGGCCAAGAACAAGGCCCGTCTGGAGCGCTACGAGCAGATGGTGGAGGAAGCCGAGCAGTACAAGAAGCTCGACTTCGAAGAGATCCAGATTCCGACCCCGCCGCGCCTGGGTAACCAGGTTGTTGAGGTCAAGGACCTGGAGAAGGGCTTCGATGGCCGCGTCCTGATTAAGGACCTGTCGTTCACCCTGCCGCGTAACGGCATCGTCGGTGTGATTGGCCCGAACGGTGTGGGTAAGTCCACCCTGTTCAAGACCATCGTGGGTCTGGAGCAGCCGGATTCCGGTGAGGTCAAGGTCGGTCAGACTGTTCAGCTCAGCTACGTTGACCAGGGTCGTGAAAACATCGATCCGGAAAAGACCGTCTGGGAGGTTGTCTCTGATGGTCTCGACTACATCGTGGTCGGCCAGAACGAGATGCCGTCTCGTGCGTACCTGTCTGCATTCGGTTTCAAGGGTGCGGACCAGCAGAAGCCGTCGAAGGTTCTCTCCGGTGGTGAGCGCAACCGTCTGAACCTCGCGCTGACCCTGAAGCAGGGCGGTAACCTGATCCTCCTGGATGAGCCGACTAACGACCTTGACGTCGAAACCCTGTCTTCGCTGGAAAACGCACTGCAGAACTTCCCGGGCTGTGCCGTGGTCATTTCCCACGACCGTTGGTTCCTGGACCGCACCTGTACCCACATCCTCGCATGGGAAGGCAACTTCGAAGAGGGCAAGTGGTTCTGGTTCGAGGGCAACTTCGAGGGCTACGAGAAGAACAAGATTGAGCGTTACGGCGAGGAGGCTGCACGCCCGTCGCGCGTCACGCACCGTCGCCTGACCCGATAATCTGTTTCGCGCGAATCTGATTTTTGCCAACGGCAAAGTCCGGAACCTTGTGGACTGGCTCGCACCAGTGCACAGGTCCCGGGCTTTCGCGTATTCGCAGGCTCGTAGCTCCAGAAAACGCCTATAGTTCTGGGTATGACTGAATCAGCACCATTTCGTACCAACGTCGCTATCCGCTGGTCTGATTTCGATCAGTATGGCCACGCCAACAACACCGCTTTCCTGGAATACGCCCAGCAGGCTCGTCTGGACTTTGTGATGCGCGGTCTCGGCGGCGGGGCAGGGATGCCTGCGGCAGTGGTGCGTCGCCTGGAGATTGACTACGTCCGCGCTATTTTGCCGGACACCCAGGAAGTTGTGGTTGAGACCGAGATCATCAACTTCGGTCGCACCTCTTTCACACTTCGCCAGACAATCTCCGACCAGCATGATCACATCGTTGCTGTGCTCGAAACCGTGATGGTGATGTTTGATCTCAAGACTGCGAAGGCAGTCGAGCTCTCCCCGTCTGCCCGCCGTGAACTGGAGCGTTTTGCAGCTCCCGCAATCGAAGACAACAAGGAAGACCAGGACAAGTAATTCGCCGTGACCACTTCTCATCCCGCTGCCGAGCTGACCTTTGGCACTCCCGATGCCCTGAAGAATCTGGGTGTCCTGGCCCATAAGGCCTACGCCCTCGACGAGAGCACGTTGCTACGCATCCGAGCACGTAAGACCGCCGCCGCTGGTATCAGTTCCTCGTCGGCACCTAACGCTGCGCCCGCAATGTCGCAGGTATGGGTGAAGACCCCAATCGGCCCGCTCGCCATGCGCACGATTGCGCTGCACGCGCTTCCCGACGACATCATCGTCACCGCCGCGGAGATTAAAGACATCGCAGTGCGTGCCTTTGCGCAGGCAAAAACTGCTGAGGACGAAGAGGAGAAAGAAGCTTCGCTCACCGCGATGCCATACCGCGTGCATGCGCAGTCGGCGTCCTCCTGGCCGGGATTCCTGCCAGTGCCGGAAGGATGGCAGGTTGTCGACTATGTTCCAGCGACTGCTTTCCGGACTCTCGAGAAGCAGGGGCGCGCGGTCGCCGTCGAATCTTCCGGCCCGATGGGCATGCCACCGTCTCTGCTGGACCAAAAGGTTCTCACTGTCAGCGGCGGTACCGGTGAAGCCACTGTTGATACAGGGGAGGGGCAGTCGCAGGCGACGTCGAAAAGCGTCGTGGACGTGACCATGCGGGACGTGTTTGCGCTGTGCACGATGGGCTTCATCCCGGAGCAACCGGATGAAAAAGAGCCGGTGCGCGTGTCCGCAAAGGGACGGTGGCACCGGCTGGATGGGCGGTTTGGCTCGATCTTTACGCTCGAGTCCTTTGGCGTACTGCCGCTGCTGAACTAGCGGCGCAGGGCCTAATTCCTACTGCGCGTCGAAGCGGTTGATGAGCATGTCAGCAACCTGCACCATGTGGTTCCACATGGCTTCGCGCTGGGGGCGGGGGAGCTCGTCATCGGAAATGTCTGCGAGTGAGGCGCTCATGATTTCCAGCCAGCGGTCGCGTTCGGCCTCGCCGATGGAAAACGGCATGTGGCGCATGCGCAGGCGCGGATGACCACGCTGTTCGCTGTAGGTGTGCGGCCCGCCCCAGTACTGGACGAGAAACATACGTAGTCGATCCTCGGCGCCCTCCCAGTCATCGCTGGGGTACATCGGGCCGATGAGGTCATCGGAACGCATGCGCGTGTAAAAACCATGGACGATGCGATTGAAGACATCCTCGCCGCCGACGGAGTCAAAGAGCGTCTGAGAAGTTGTCATGGCACCAAGTCTATCGACTTGATGCCACGAAAACGATAACGGCCAAAGTGCCGGCCGAAATCACTTGTTACTTCGCGTCGAACTCGCGGGCGCGGAGAGCGAGCTTCACCAGGAACTGCTGCTCAGAAATGATGCGCTTGACCGGCGACGCAGTCTCCTCGCTGTCGAGCAGGCGCTGAGCGGCCGCGATTGCCGACTCGCTGATCTCCCAAGTGGGGTAGAAGCCCTCGAGGAGAGTCTGGGCCGTCTCGGAGGAGAACTGCTTCCACCAGCTGTTGGCAACAGCGAAGAAGTGCTCCGACAGCGAGGTTGCCGACTGCTCCGCGCTGATGGTGGCACGGGAGTCGTCGTCAAGCGCCTGCGCGAGCACTGCACCCGAGCCCGGCGCGTTGAAGCCGGCCAGCAGGTGGCGAATGACAAGGTTCGATGGGGCGTCGTCGCCGGAGACAGTCGCCTCAGCCCAGACGCGGGACTTGTTGGCGAGCGTCGGCACGGAGGCGCGGCAGGCGATGGCGGCCTGTGCGCCGAGTGCTGAATTGTCGGTCTTTTCAAGCTCTGCGATGGCCTCCTCGCCTTCGAGACCAGCGGAAACCAGAGCCTTCAAGGCGCGCCACTGCATGTCGGTGTCGACAGTGACAGCGGGGAAGCCAGCCTTGTCGGCGTCGCCGGCGTAGATGGCGCGCAGTGCGTCGGCGACGTCGCTATTCGACGAGCCCACGGTAGCCAGAGCGTTAACGAAAACCAGGGCGCGGTCGGCGTCGGTTTCCTTCTTCGCGTAGTCCAACAGACCCTGAGCCAGCAGATCGCGGCCGGTGGACTCGGCCCACTGAGGATCGGCGTAGACGTTGACGGCGCTGACCGCCTGAGCGATGACGCGCTCCAAGACGGAGAGCTTATCCTCGCCCGGGATGCCGCGAAGCACCAGGTTGACGAAGTCGCGAGCGCGCATCTGGCCTGCGCGAACCATCTGCCAGGTGGCGGACCAGCACAGTGTGCGCGCCATCGAATCGGTGAAAGCGCCGATGTTGTCGATGACGGTGGCAAGCGAGCCTTCGTCCAGGCGAATCATGCTGTAGGTGAGGTCGTCGTCGTTAACCAGCACGACGTCGCCAACTGGTGTGTCGACCAGATCTGGGACATCGGTGCGGGCACCGCGGACGTCGATTTCCACGCGCTTGGTGCGCTCAAGTACAGCGTCCGCGCCGGTGCCGCGCAGGTTGTAGATGCCCACTGCGATTCGGTGATCACGGAGTTCACCGGCACCCGGCTCGGCGCCTTCCTGCGTGACTGCGAAGGAGGTGTACTTGCCGTCCTCTTGATGGAACTCTGGCGCCAGGGTGGTGATGCCGGTGGTGGTCAGCCACTGATCGGCCCAGCCAGACAGATCGCGACCGGAGGCCTCGGAGAGCGCCTCCAACAGATCCGCGAAGGTGGCGTTGCCAAAGCGGTGGCGGGAAAAGTGAAGACGAGCACCGGCGAGGAAGGCGTCCTGACCAACGTAGGCGGCCAGCTGCTTGAGGGTGGACGCGCCCTTGGCGTAGGTGATGCCGTCGAAGTTCTGCTCGACGGTGTCAATGTCGCTGGCATCGGCGGCAATCGGGTGCGTCGACGGCAGCTGATCCTGCTTGTAGGCCCAGGCCTTCTCTACGTTGGCGAAGGTGGTCCAGGCGTGGCTGTAATCGGAAACCTCAACCTGTGCGGCGGCAGCCGACCAGGTAGCGAAGGACTCGTTGAGCCAGAGATCATCCCACCACTGCATGGTGACCAAATCGCCGAACCACATGTGAGCCATCTCGTGCAGGATGGTGTCGTTGCGGCGCTCGTAGAGGTAATGGGTGGGCTTGGAACGAAAGACGTACTCGTCGCGGATGGTCACGCAGCCGGCGTTTTCCATCGCACCCATGTTGTATTCCGGGCAGAAGATCTGGTCGTACTTGCCGAACGGGTAGGGCTCGCCGAAGTGCTTGGCGTAGAAGTCGAAGCCTTCCTTGGTCTCCTTGAACAGAGTGTCGGCATCGAGGTACTCGGCGATGGACTGGCGGCAGTAGATTCCTAGCGGAATGGTCAGCTCGCCGTCCGGCTGGTGCTCGGCAGGGGTTTCCGGGTGCGGTGCGACAGTGCCGGTCCACGAGTCAGTGACCTCGTGCCACGGGCCCGCACAGACTGCGACGAGATACGTCGACAGCGGAACATCCACCGAGAAGTCGAAGGTATCGGCCTCATTGCCGTGGACATCGGTGGTGGCGCCGGTCTTGGCCACCGAGTTGGAAACAACCTTCCAACCCTTCGGTGCCACGACGTGGATTGAGTACGTCGCCTTCAAATCCGGCTGGTCAAAGCAGGCGAACACGCGCTTGGCATCGGCAGTTTCAAACTGCGAGTACAGGTATGTTTCGCCGTCGGCAGGATCCTGGAACCGGTGAATGCCCTGGCCGTTGTTGGTGTAACGGCAGTCCGCGTCGATAACGACGGTGTGGTCACCTTCGGTCAGGTCCACGTTAATGCCGGTCTCGCTGGCATAACGAGCGGCCTCCGTGGCATCGACGCCGTCGATGGTCACACTCTTAACAACCGCATCACGCAGGTCAATAAAGGTGGAACCAGCGCGCTTCGCCGTCAGAGAAATTGTGGTCTTGGAAGCGAATGTTGGTGCGCTGTGCGGCCCGCCGACTGGTGCGGTCGTGAGGTCAAGAGAGATGTCGTAGTGGGACACCTTGAGCATGGCCGCACGGTCGGCGGCCTCGGTCCTGGTTAGGTTCGTGGAAGTCATGCGACAAGTGTAACCACGACCCCGGATTGGGAATCGGGCGGTAGCGGGGTGAGCGGGGCGACCTCGGCTTCCTCGCTCATTCCGCGTCGATTGGGGGGGGGCGGTCGCATTGGCGATCGATTGGCGGTCGAAGGGACGAGATTTTGGCTTCTTCGGCATGCGAGCAAAACCGATTGTGAATACACTTCGTTTCATGTACGAACTCAGTGATGATGCAAGCAAGGTTGAACGGGTCAACGCGGCGTGGGATCGCATTGAGGCGAAGCTTGGCGACGATGCCCTGGAGGCTCCGGCGACAGAAGCGGAACTGGATCAGCTTGAGGCTGACCTCGGAGTAAAACTGCCAGACTACGTGCGAGCTTCGTGGCTGCGGCACGCGTCTGTAGACGGTGAGCCGTGGGACGGTGGCTGGATTGCACCGCCTAAGTCGATTCTGAATGACTACAAGCTGTGGACTCAGCTGCAGGCCGACGGCGAGTTCGATGACTTTGAAGCCGAAAGCATGGACAGCGCCGACTCGGATGGCAAGTGGTATCACGAGGCATGGATTCCACTGGTCATGGACTTCGGCGGAAACAACTACTGTCTGGACATGCGCTCGGGGAAGATGGTCTCCATGGACCACGAGGTGGGCTCGGAGTTCCTGGACTACGCCGACTGGCCTGCCTACCTGGAGGCTGCCGCTGATTCCCTGGAGGCTACGGGCTTGCCCTGGAACGGTTAGGTAGGCGATTTAGACGGCGCCCGATGGGGGAGCCAGTTAACACCAGGTCCGGTAGAACTTCGGACCCATCCGAATTCATGAATGCGAGCCGAAAAAATCCGCCCTATAGTCGTTGATAAGTCAATCAATGCTTTAGGAGGACTTTCACATGAGCAATCGAGACAAGGTCACTTTTTACTTCGACGTTTCCTGCCCGTTTTGCTGGGTGACGTCGCGCTGGATTAAGGAAGTCGAAAAGGTCCGCGACATCGAGATCGAGTGGAAGCCGATGAGCCTGTCGGTGCTCAATGAAGGCCGCGATGAACTGCCGGAAGATTACAAGTTCATGATGCAGTGCAACTGGACCCCGGCACGCCTGTTCAACGCCGTGTTCTCCCAGGATGGCCAGGAGACCGTCGACAAGCTCTACACCGCGCTGGGCACGAAGGTCCACAACGAAAACCGCATCGATCGCCACGCGCATGTCGACGAGCCGGAGCACGCATTCGACGAGCTGATTAAGGAAGCCCTCGCAGAGGTTGGACTGCCGGAAGAGCGACTGGCCCAGGCCTTGACCACTGAGTTCGATGAGCTCATGCGTGAAAACCACGCAGAGGCCATGAAGGAGGTCGGCAACGACGTCGGCACTCCGGTGGTCAAGCTTAACGACGTTGCCTTCTTCGGTCCAGTGCTTACCCGTATCCCACGCGGCGAAGAAGCGGGCAAGATCTTCGACGGCTCGGTCGCCCTTGCCAGCTACCCGTACTTCTTCGAGATTAAGCGCTCCCGGACTGAGAGCCCGCGCTTCGACTAAGAAAGCAGTAGCAGCTGGGGCGCGCAGTTAGGAGAGCTAACCCGCTCCGGCTCCAGCATTCTGCCCGGTAGAGGCCTGCCGTTCTTCTTCGCTCATCGCAGCCCACCGTGGCGGGATGTAGATGCAGGTCGGGTCGGATGCGGTGTAATCCCCGGTCAACGCGTACGCTGTCGACCGGGACCCACCGCATACGCTGTGGTATTCACAGACGCTGCACTTTCCATGCCAATTGTCCGGATCGCGAAGGGCCTTGAACGCCGGCGAGTTCGAATAGATTTCCTGGAATGGCGTGGCCTTCACATTTCCGCAGTGAAGCGGCAGGAAGCCATTGGGGTAGACGTCGCCGATGTGGTCAATGAAGGCAAAACCTGACCCGGAATTGACGGCCATGGGGGAGCGCGGGCGACGTGGCTTTTCCGGCACAGCACCGAGCAGCTTTGTCGTTTCCTCGGTCAAGTAACGGTAGAGCTCGCCGCCCTCATAGGGTGGCAGCCCCTTTTCCTTCGCTTCCTCCTGCTGCATGACGACGCGCCGATACTGCGGCGCCTCCGTCGTCTTAATGGCAATTCGGTTGGACACATCAGACAACCAGTGCAGAACATCCTCGCGTTCCTCCGGTGACAATGCGCCCAAATCCGCACCGCGACCAGTGGGAACGAGGAAAAAGACGTACCACATCTTGGCCTGCATCTCCATGACGGTCTTCAGCAGCGCTGGCGCCTCATGAATATTTCCCTTGGTCAGGGTCGAGTTAATCTGCAGCCGGTAACCGGCCTCGTTGATGTGCGGAGCCATTTCGAGCGTCTTTTCAAAAGTGCCCGAAAATCCACGGAACTTGTCATGGGTCTGGGCAGTCGCGCCATCGAGCGACATGGACATCGCCTTGCCACCGGCCTCACGCAGTGACTGAATCCGCTCTGGCGTGAGCCGCGGCGTCACCGATGGAGATAGCGACATATTCAGGCCCTGCTCCGTGCCGAATCGCACCAATTCTTCCAGGTCATCACGCTCAAAAGGATCACCGCCGGTGAGCACTACAAGCGGCTTCGGCTTGCTATACGACGCCAAGGTCTCCAGCAGCATCTTGCCCTCGGTGGTCGAAAGCTGGTGAGGATGCGGCTCGTGCTGCGCATCTGCACGGCAGTGCTTGCAGACTAAGCCACAAGCCCGCGTGACCTCCCAAATGACAATAAATGGTTTCTTGTTGATGTCATGCCGAACCGTTCGCACCACCGGTGCGTGATGATTCCCATGGGAGCCATGGGCTTCAGGATCGACTTGGAAGTGAGCTTGCGGCGCAGGAGACACGGTAAAAGCACCCAATTTCCGGTTTCGAAGGCGTGCTGAAACGCAAATACAGTCACTTTTCACCCTATTCGGCTGCGCAGGAGACGTCGTCAAGCAATACCTAAAACGGGTGCAGGCGCCGTGGAATCCGTGGGAACCGCTAAACTTGCTGCCATGCGTATTTACCTTGGTGCAGACCACGCCGGTTTTGAGATGAAGAACCTGATTAAGGCCCACCTGGAGAAGGCTGGCCACGACGTCGTTGATTGCGGCGCTCACACCTACGACCCTGCAGATGATTACCCAGCATTCTGCATTGAGGCGGCTTCCCGTACCGTCGCTGATCCGGGCAGCCTGGGCATCGTGCTCGGCGGTTCCGGCAACGGCGAGCAGATTGCTGCTAACAAGGTCAAGGGCGCTCGTTGTGCGCTGGCTTGGTCGGTGGAGACCGCAAAGCTCGCCCGCGAGCACAACAATGCTCAGCTGATCGGCCTCGGCGGTCGTATGCACTCTGAGGAAGAGGCCCTGGCTATCGTCGATGCTTTCGTCTCCCAGCCGTGGAGCGAGGAGGAGCGTCACCAGCGCCGCATCGACATTCTGGCAGAGTACGAAAAGACTGGCGTTGCCCCGGAGCTGCCAGAAGCTTAAAGGGATTGCTGTTCGCTATCTGTTGATAGGAATAAAAAAGGGGTCTGGTTCCAGAAAACTCTGGGACCAGACCTTTTTTCATGTGTAGACGGAGTAGGAATTGTCGTATGACAAATCAAGAAGCGCATCGCCGAGTAACTGTTGTGCTATTCCCCGGGTTCGAGCTCTTGGACGTATTTGGACCGGTTGGCCTTTTTGGCCATGTCCCAGAGATTGAGGTCGAATATGTCGCCAACATTGCTGGTCCGATAACCAGCGCTCAGGGGGCGCAGGTTATCGCCACACGTTGTGCCACTGACCTCGAAACGGTCGATATTCTTCTAGTTCCTGGTGGAGCAGGGAGCAGAACACTAGTTGAGGATGCAGAGTTTTTGGACTGGCTTAAGCACATCGGGTCCCAGGCGCGGTTAGTGGCATCGATCTGCACGGGGTCGGCACTGCTAGCTGCGGCTGGGCTACTTGAAGGAAAGCGAGCAACTAGTAATAAGTTGGCTTTTAATTGGGCTACCTCGTTCGGAAACGAAGTGACGTGGGTGAAAGAAGCCCGATGGGTTGAAGACGGTAATCGGTGGAGCTCATCAGGAGTTGCAGCAGGTATGGATATGGCTGTTGCTTTAATTAGCAGCATCCTTGGCAAGGAAGCTGGTCGATTCGCCGCCAGAAAAATTGAGTATCGGCCTCAGACAGACGGCACTGTCGATCCTTTTGCGGATTTAGCGAAATAGCGGCGCCGGGCTTTTTCTAAATATCGAAACCGTCGAATCCGCCGTCGAAAAATCCGCCGCCGTCGCCGCCGCCGTCGCCGCCACCGAAGAGGCCGTCGAAGAAGCCTCCGCCGTCGCCTGCGTCACCGGCATCTGCACCGCCGCCACCGAAGTCGCCGCCAAGGTCATCTCCACCGAAATCGTCGCCACCGAAGTCTTCGGCTCCAAAGTCCTCGGTGCCGCCGAAGTCGTCAGCGCCGGTGCCCATGCCGCTGGCGAACTCATCAGCGCCGTAGGCAACACCGGCCATACCGTGGAAGAGGGTAGAGAACAGCAGCATCGAGCCTGCGGTCCAGACACCGGTGCGGAGCGCGGACTTCCACCATGGCTCGGAGTACCAACCGGCCGGAACCGGACGGCCAGCGACACGACCACCGGGGTAGTAGTTCGGAGTTTCCGGGGTGGCGTATGGAGAGGCGGTAACCGAGTGGCCTTCGTGCTCAATGGTGCGAGTTTCGGTCACAGAACCAGCGGCCTTCTGCCCCTCCAGCGGTGGCAGTGTCGGCCCCGCCGGCAGGCCCATAATTTCGCGAGCCGCATTGATGTAGTGCAGGCCCTCCAGCGCCGATTCGCGGGCCATTCGCGCCTGTGCCGGGGTGCGCGCAGTAGAAATCTGCGAGGAAGCGGCATTGTAGCGCTCGGATGCGTCAGCAAGAGCCTGCGTGGAAGCCGAATCGGTGCCAGCCAGGTTCAATACCTGTGAGCCCAGTCGCTCAATCCATCGGCGGGCGTCTGCGACGGCGTCTTCCAATTGATTGTTCTGGCGAGCATCAAAGGCCCTGTTAGAGCGGTTTTGAGCCATCGACGCGATGATAATTGCGCCGCCGACGGTGATCGCGATCAGGATTAAAGCCCCCATGGGCTAGGCCTCCAAAAAGGAAATTGCGGGTACTGCTTGTAATTACTTGAGATAACGCATGTAGAGCGAAAAAAGTTCCCGAGCTTACATATCTGTCCGACAGATGTAGCTCGGGAACCAGGAAATGATTGGGTATGGGTAGGTATCTATGATTCGGCGGAGTCGGTGCTCTTGGTGCGGCTCTTCCGATTGGCGTGCCATGCGCGAACTTCTTCGGAATCCCACAGGGTCAACCCATGAAGCTTCGCGACGGGTTCAGGAGCCTTCTTGCGGCCAGCGTAGCTGGTGAAAGTGCCACGTGCGGTGCCGGAAAAAGCAGCGCATTCGACCGCGGTCCATAGTTCGTGTCCAGTATCGGCATCGATAATGGTGGGCTTCATGGTGCCCAGAGTACCCGTAGCACTGGATCCTGAACAGAGGTCAGAAGAATTTCTGGTCCCCGGACGTCGGCTCAGAAAGTAAAAACCGGGAGCAATGCGCCCGGTTGCGTGGAGGGGATGACGGGAATCGAACCCGCGTCTTCAGCTTGGAAGGCTGAGGTATTAGCCACTATACGACATCCCCATAGACAGAAATCCGGTTTAGATGCGCACTCGCCTCAACCAGACCGTGTCTTGGTACAAGGCATATTAACTCGTTAAAGCGCACATACAAAAATCGATGCCAGGTTTTTCTCGAAGGATTTAAAGAAAAGTGGCTGTGGCCGGGAAAAACAGAAAATGAAACTAAAGCAATATGGGGTATATGAAACAGGCGTATAGCCGTTGATTACACTGTCACACGACTCAACAAAGGGGCAGTCGTTTGAGAGGCTTCTTTGGGGAGTCGGCCGACGAATGGAGTGTTTGCAGTAAACGAGGCCGCCAAAAGCAGTGCCGAGGTGATGCAAACGCCCTGTGATATGCATGGATTTCATGAAACCAGTAGTAGTTGGCAGGTTGGCTCTCGATGGCGTCGTAAAGCGTTTTCAGACAGAGTAATGGCCTGGTTGAACGCGTGGTTTTGTGATTTCGTTAATCGTCAGGTAAATCTATACGGGTCCGTTGTGGAAACGCGATTTCGCGCCTATGAGGGCCCCGGTGCAGATGCTCCAAAGGGGTTTCTGCTAGGTTTCGAATGACGCATACGGGGTATGGCGCAGCTTGGTAGCGCGTCCGCTTTGGGAGCGGAAGGCCGTGGGTTCAAATCCCGCTACCCCGACCAGTATCACGGGCACTCCCGTGGTCTATGAATTAATCATCGAGTTGCAGGAGAGTGCACCAGTGAAGTCTTCCGTTGAGAAGCTCAATGAGACCCGAGTGAAGATTACCGTCGAGGTCCCGTTTGACGAGCTGAAGCCAGAGTTCGACAACGCCTACAAGGCACTGGCTCAGCAGGTCCAGATTCCGGGCTTCCGTAAGGGCAAGGCACCGGCAAAGCTGATTGAGGCCCGCTTCGGCCGCGGCCCGATCCTGGAGCAGGTGCTCAACGACATGGTTCCGTCCCGCTACGACGAGGTCGTTCGCGAGGAGGACCTGAAGGTTATCGGTCAGCCTGAGGTTGACATCACCAAGCTGGAAGACGGCGAGCTCGTTGAGTTCACCGCCGAGGTCGACGTCCGCCCGGAGATTGAGCTGCCGAAGTTCGAGGACATCGCAGTTGAGGTTGACCCGCTGGTCGCCGACGAGGAAGCTGTTGAGGCTGAGCTGCAGAACCTGCTCGCTCGCTTCGGCACCCTGACCGGCGTCGAGCGCGCAGTCGAGAAGGATGACTTCGTCTCCATCGACCTGTCTGCCACCATCGACGGTGAAGAGCTGGAAGAGGCCTCCACCGAGGGCCTGTCCTACCAGGTTGGCTCCGACGACCTGATTGACGGCCTGGATGACGCCGTTGTTGGCCTGTCCCAGGGTGAGTCCAAGGAGTTCACCACCAAGCTGGTTGCTGGCGAGCACGAGGGCGAGGACGCTCAGGTCACCGTTACCGTTCAGTCCGTCAAGGTCCGCGAGCTGCCGGAAGCTGACGACGACTTCGCTCAGATGGCTTCCGAGTTCGACACCATCGACGAGCTGAAGGAAGACCTGGCTCGCCAGGTTGAGAACACCAAGAAGGGTGAGCAGGCTCAGCAGGTTCGCGACAAGGTTCTGGCTGCCGCTATGGAGCAGACCACCATCGCTCTGCCGGAGGGCGTTGTCAAGGAGCAGGTCGAGGGCCAGCTGCAGCAGCTGCTGGGTCAGTTCGGCGGCGACGAGAAGGTTCTGAACTCCATGCTGGAGGCACAGGGCACCACTCGTGAGCAGTTCGACGAGGACTCCAAGAAGTCCGCTGAGGAAGCTGTCCGCACCCAGCTGTTCCTGGACGCACTGGCTGAAGAGATCCAGCCGGATGTCTCCCAGCAGGAGCTCACCGACCACATCCTGTTCACTGCTCAGTCCTACGGCATGGACCCGAACCAGTTCATCCAGCAGATTCAGCAGTCCGGCCAGCTCGGCAACCTGTTCGCAGACGTTCGCCGCGGCAAGGCTCTGGCTACCTCGATCCTGAAGGCTTCCGCCAAGGACACCGAGGGCAACGAAATCGACCTGAACGAGTACTTCGGTGAGGTCGAGCCGGAGGCTGAGAAGGCTGAGTCCGACAAGGCTGAGGACACCTCCGCTGAGTAAGCCCCGCAATTAGCGCGGCGCGTTCGACATGACGCAACGCTTATAGCGAACAAGGGCCGTTCCCGAAACAAAGGGGCGGCCCTTTTCGTTACCCTCTAATGAACGACAAAACTCGCACACGTACGAAAAAGGAGTACACAGATGAGCGATAACGCCCAGATGTCGACGAACACGGTTTTCGACAAGCTGCTCAAGGAGCGCATTATTTGGCTGGGTGAGCAGGTCGACGACGAGATTGCCAACAAGCTCTGCGGTCAGATGCTGCTCCTGGCAGCCGAGGACCCAGAGGCGGATATCTCGCTGTACATTAACTCCCCGGGCGGCTCCGTCACCGCCGGCATGGCCATTTACGACACCATGCAGTTCGTTCCGTGCGACGTGGCTACCTACGGCATGGGCTTGGCAGCTTCCATGGGCCAGTTCCTGCTCGCCGCAGGTGCTAAGGGCAAGCGTTACGCACTGCCGCACGCCCGCATTATGATGCACCAGCCATCTGCAGGTATTGGCGGAACCGCATCCGACATCACCATTCAGGCCGAGCAGTTCGCTGCCACCAAGAAGGAGATGGCTCGCCTGATCGCGCAGCACACCGGTCAGCCGGTCGAGCGCATTGAGGAAGACTCGGACCGCGACCGCTGGTTTACCGCAGCTGAGGCTAAGGAATACGGCCTGGTTGACCACGTCGTGACCGCTCTCAAGGACACCGCACGCTAAAAGCGGACAGTAGCGAATAATTAGAGGCGATTTAATCAACATGGAGATGAACAATATGCAGATGCCGCAGTCGCGCTACGTGCTTCCTTCTTTCGTGGAGCACTCCAGCTTTGGTGCTAAAGAATCCAACCCGTACAACAAGCTCTTCGAAGAGCGCATTATCTTCCTCGGCTCCCAGGTCGATGACACCGCCGCTAACGACATCATGGCGCAGTTGCTGGTGCTTGAGGGCCTGGACCCGGATCGTGACATCACGATGTACATCAATTCCCCAGGCGGCTCCTTCACCTCGCTGATGGCCATCTACGACACGATGCAGTACGTGCGTCCCGACGTGCAGACCGTGTGCCTGGGCCAGGCTGCCTCCGCGGCAGCCGTGCTGCTCGCTGCGGGTGCACCGGGTAAGCGTGCAGCTCTGCCGAATGCGCGCGTTCTCATTCATCAGCCGGCTACCCAGGGAATCCAGGGCCAGGTTTCCGACCTGGAGATTCAGGCGAACGAAATCGAGCGCATGCGCAAGCTGATGGAGGAGACGTTGGCTCGCCACTCCGGTCGCACTGCAGAGCAGATCCGCAAGGACACCGACCGTGACAAGATCCTGACCGCTGAAGAGGCCGTCGAGTACGGCATCATCGACCAGGTCTTCGAGTACCGCAAGCACAACGCCTAAATGGGGACATGGTCTCTTTGGAGTGCTGCGCACTGGCCGTCGTAAAGCACCGGGCGAGATCGCGTGAAATTCGCCTCGCCCCTGGCGTGGAAGCCGGTATTTGCGCACACTCACGGTAGGCTGGTCTGAAGCAGTTATTGGCAACGAAGCGGAAAGGCGGCGGCGGGAGCCTCATGGCGCGTATGCAAGAAAGTGCGGATTTGCTGAAGTGCTCTTTCTGTGGAAAGAGTCAGAAGCAGGTCAAAAAGCTGATTGCCGGACCTGGTGTGTACATCTGTAATGAGTGCATCGAGCTCTGCAACGAGATTATTGAAGAGGAGCTCAACACCGGCGGCGAGGCAACTGGCAACGACGACCGCCTGCCGCGTCCGATGGAAATTCGCGACTTCCTCGATGAGTACGTCATCGGCCAGGACATGGCAAAGCGCACCCTAGCCGTCGCGGTCTACAACCACTACAAGCGCCTTCGTGCTGCAGAGACCAAGTCGGACAACGACGTCGAGCTACAGAAGTCGAACATTCTCTTGCTGGGGCCGACAGGCTGTGGCAAGACCTACCTGGCACAGACGCTGGCTCGCAAGCTGGATGTGCCGTTCGCAATCGCTGACGCCACCAGCCTGACCGAGGCCGGCTATGTCGGTGAGGATGTGGAGAACATCCTGCTGAAGTTGCTGCAGGCTACTGATTTCGACGTCGAGAAGGCGCAGCGCGGCATCATTTACGTCGATGAGATTGACAAGATCTCGCGTAAGTCTGAAAACACCTCTATCACTCGCGATGTCTCCGGTGAAGGTGTGCAGCAGGCGCTGCTGAAGATTCTCGAGGGAACCGTAGCCGCCGTGCCCCCGCAGGGTGGGCGCAAGCTGCCAAACCAGGAGTTCATTCAGTTCGACACCTCCAATGTCCTGTTCATCGTCGCCGGTGCGTTTGCCGGTCTGGAGAAGGTCGTGCAGGAGCGTGTCGGTAAGAAGGGGCTGGGCTTCGGCGCAGATGTCACCTCGGCTAACGACGCGGATATGAAGGATCCATTCCGCGACGTGCTGCCGGAGGACCTCGTTCGATTCGGCCTGATCCCTGAGTTCATTGGTCGCCTGCCCGTCATCGCATCGGTCACCAACCTCGATGAGGACGCGCTGGTTCGCGTACTCACCGAGCCCAAGAACTCCCTGGTCCGCCAATACCAGCACCTGTTCGACATGGATGGTGTGCGCCTCACCATCGACGACGAGGCACTGCGCGCCATTGCTGCCAAGGCGATTAGCCGCAATACCGGCGCCCGTGGTCTGCGCGGCATCATGGAAGAAATCTTGGTTCCCGTGATGTTCGACGTACCAGAGCGTGACGACGTTGCGGAGGTCATTGTCCACAAGGAATGCATCACGGACGGTGCAGCGCCAGAACTCGTTGAACGCAGCGAGGATAAGAAGACTGCGTAAAGGTAGCTAAAAACCCGGTTAGAGTAGCCGCTCTAACCGGGTTTTTGATGTCTGTATGGAGCCCTAGTCGTCCATGCCGTAGATGTCGCGGTAATCCGGGGCATCGTCAGTAGTCAAGTCTTGAGTCTCTGGGTTGGGCTGATCGCCGTAGACCTCTGCGCCAAGCGCGGACGAGTTGGCGCCATGGGAGGCCAGCAGGGAAGTGTACGAGCTGCCCGGTTCGTTGCGAGGTGAGGATGTCAACAGGCTGGTCACGGTGTCCTGTGCGAACTCACGCAGCTTGTCCGACAGCACCGTCGACTGCATTTCAATGCCGTAGAGGTTTTCAAAAGTCCGTTGGTGCAGGGTGGGGAAGGTGGCCAGCGACAGCACGAGAATATAAAGATCAAGTGCGGAAATGTCAGTGCGGAATGCACCGTAATCGCGGCCGAGCAACAAGATGCGGTCAAACTCCAAAACAATTGGGCTCTGGCCACCAAGCCCAGTCACGCCTTCAAGCGGCAGGACTGGGTGTAGGTTTTCCTGAATGATGAACCGCACGGCGAGCGGGTTCGCCGAGAAATAGTCGTAGATAACGCCGACTACATGCTGCAGGGCTTCCACCGGCACATTGGAGTGTGGACGCAGGGCGTCGTCGTCAGGCCTTACGGTCTCCAGCACATGTACCCACGTCGCCCTGTAGAGTCCCATCTTGTCACCACAGTGGTAGTGAAGCATGCGCTTGGAGACACCAGAGGCGGCAGCAATGGCATCCAAACGGGCATCTGCATACCCCTTTGCGGTGAATTCTTGAAGCGCTGCCACCAAGACTGCATGGGGGATTGCATCAGAGGAGCCTGGAGACTTCATGAAAATCCTTTGCTTGGACTAGAGAGAGACTAAGGGGTTTTGGCTATCTAACGGGGGTGAAATTGGTCAGTCGCGGACTTCTTTCTAGTGAAATGAGTACACGACCGTAAGTCATGCCTAATGCTATCCGTTTTTCAGAAATGGCCTGAGCGCATCGCCCCCGTCTGCGCCAATTCTGCAGTCGCATTAGAGTGGGCAGCGAATTGATTCTCTCTCGAGAAAGGCCTGTAGTGAACAAGACTCCCGTAAAGGTTGCAGTTACCGGCGCCGCCGGACAGATCGCTTACTCCCTGCTCTTCCGCATTGCCAGCGGTTCGGTTTTCGGCCCTGAGACCCCGGTTGAGTTGAACCTGCTGGAGATTACTCCGGCGCTGCACGCCACCGAAGGCGTCGCCATGGAGCTGTTTGACTCCGCCTTCCCGCTTCTGACTGGCATCAACATCACCGATGATCCGGCAAAGGCATTCGACGGCGCCAACGCCGCATTCCTGGTCGGTGCGAAGCCGCGTGGCAAGGGCGAGGAGCGCTCCGCACTGCTGGGCGCCAACGGCAAGATCTTCGGTCCGCAGGGTGCCGCACTGAACGATCACGCAGCAGACGACATCAAGGTTCTGGTTGTCGGCAACCCGGCTAACACCAACACCATGATTGCCGCTTCCCACGCTAAGGACATCCCGGCAGAGCGCTTCACTGCCATGATGCGCCTGGACCACAACCGTTCCCTGTCCCAGCTGTCGCAAAAGATTGGTGTTCCGACCACTGAGATCAAGAACATGATCGTCTGGGGTAACCACTCCGCAGACCAGTTCCCGGACATCACCTACGCCACCATTGCAGGCGAGAAGGTCTCCGACAAGGTTGACGCTTCATGGGTCGAGCAGGACTTCATCCCGCGTGTCGCCAAGCGTGGCGCAGAAATCATCGAGGTCCGCGGTTCTTCCTCCGCAGCTTCCGCTGCAGCTGCCGCAGTTGACCACATGCGTGACTGGGTGACGGGTACCCCAGAGGGCGAGTGGGTCTCTGTCGCACTTCCGTCCGATGGCTCCTACGGCATCGACGAGGGCCTGGTTGCTGGTGTTCCGTGCTACGCCAAGGACGGCGAGTGGGTTCGCGTTGAGGGCCTGGATCTCTCCGAGGTGCAGCGCGCTGGCATCGAGCGCAACGTCAAGGCACTGCGCGAAGAGCGCGACGCAGTTAAGGACCTGCTGGTCTAAGGGTCGCTTAACGCCTGTTTAAAGGTGCCCTCTTGTGATGGTTTCACAAGAGGGCACCTTTTCATTTACTGCGGTAATCGCAGATTGGCTCGGGGCGTGAGTAAAGCTTGAATTCGGCGGTGCGTAAGTCGCCGATAGCAGATATGGGTTGGGGCGCAAGGGTCGTCGTAAAGCCCCTGGAAAAACAAATCCGGGCAAGGCGCTAAGATGTGACGCGTGACTGAGAACAACGTGGACCTAAACAGAGCAGATAAGTTGCCCAAGTCGTGGAACCCGGCTGACGTGGAGTCGGACCTGTACCAGGGCTGGGTAGACGCTGGCTATTTCGAGGCTGATCCGTCTAGCTCCAAGCCGGCTTACTCTATTGTGCTGCCCCCGCCGAATGTGACGGGTCAGCTGCACATGGGCCACGCATTGGACCACACTTTGATGGATGCGCTGGTGCGCCGTAAGCGCATGCAGGGCTACGAGGTGCTGTGGCTGCCGGGTATGGACCACGCGGGTATCGCAACGCAGACCAAGGTCGAGGCGATGCTGAAGGAGTCCGAAGGCAAGGACCGCTTCGATTATGGCCGCGAGGAGTTCGTGGAGAAGGTCTGGGAGTGGAAGCACGATTACGGCGGACGTATCGGCAACCAGATGCGCCAGATTGGTGACTCCCTGGATTGGTCCCGTGAGCGCTTCACTCTGGACGAGGGCCTGTCCCGTGCGGTTCAGACGATTTTTAAGGAACTGTTTGACCGCGGCCTGATTTACCGCGCCAAGCGCATGGTTAACTGGTCTCCGGTGCTGCAGACTGCAATCTCGGATATTGAGGTCAAGTACGAGGACGCTGAAGGCGAGCTCGTCTCCTTCCGCTACGGCGATGGGGAAGACTCCATTGTTGTGGCGACGACTCGTGTGGAGACGATGCTGGGCGACGTGGCAATTGCCGTGCACCCGGAGGATGAGCGCTACACGCACCTGGTGGGCAAGGTTTTGGACCACCCGTTCCGCGAGGACCTGAAGATTCAGGTCATCGCCGATGACTATGTGGACCGCGAGTTCGGTACCGGTGCGGTGAAGATCACGCCGGCACACGATCCGAATGACTTCGCCATGGGCCAGCGCCACGACCTGGATATGCCGGAGGTCATTGACACCACTGGCCGTATCTTCAACACTGGCACGCGTTTCGACGGCATGGATCGTGCGGAAGCCCGTACTGCGCTGACGGAGGCGCTGCGTGAGCAGGGGCGCATTGTCAAGGAGGTCCGCCCGTACGTTCACTCGGTCGGCCACTCGGAGCGCTCGGGTGAGCCGATTGAGCCGCTGCTGAGCCTGCAGTGGTTCGTTAAGGTCGATGAGCTGGCCAAGATGTCCGGCGATGCTGTTCGCGAGGGCGACACGGTTATTCACCCAGCTTCGCAGGAGCCGCGCTGGTTCGATTGGGTCGATGACATGCACGACTGGTGTATTTCCCGCCAGCTGTGGTGGGGCCACCGCATCCCGATTTGGTACGGCCCGAATGGCGAGGTCGTCTGTGTCGGCCCGGATGATGAGGTTCCGACGGGCGAGGGCTGGACGCAGGATCCGGACGTGCTGGATACCTGGTTCTCGTCTGCGCTGTGGCCGTTTTCCACGATGGGTTGGCCGGAAGCCACCCCAGAGCTGGAGAAGTTCTACCCGACATCCGTACTGGTTACCGGCTATGACATTCTGTTCTTCTGGGTCGCGCGCATGATGATGTTCTCGACCTTTGCTGCCACCCTGGCTGATTCACCGCTGGGTAAGGGGCGCGACGGTCGTCCGCAGGTGCCGTTTAAGGATGTCTTCCTGCACGGTCTGGTCCGCGATGAGCAGGGTCGCAAGATGTCGAAGTCCCTCGGCAATGGCATTGACCCGCTGGACTGGGTCCGTGACTACGGTGCGGACGCACTTCGCTTCACGCTGGCGCGTGGCGCTAACCCAGGCTCTGACCTGCCGGTCGGTAATGACGCCGCTCAGAGCTCCCGTAACTTCGCCACCAAGCTGTTCAACGCCACCCGCTTTGCGCTGATGAACGGGGCCCACGTGGGCGAGCTGCCGGACCGCGACCAGCTCACCGACACCGACCGCTGGATCCTGGACCGCCTGGAACAGGTCCGCGCCGAGGTTGACGCTGCGCTGGATAAGTACGAGTTCTCCAAGGCCAACGAGGCCCTCTACCACTTCGCATGGGACGAGGTCTGTGACTGGTACCTGGAGATGACCAAGGTTGACTTCCCGCGCCTGAACGACGGCGAGACCATGACCGAGGAGCAGGCCGCCCGCGCCGCCTCCACTCGTCTGGTTCTCGGCCGCGTGCTGGATACGCTGCTGCGTCTGCTGCACCCGTCCATGCCGTTCGTCACGGAGACGCTGTGGAAGGCGCTTACCGACGGCGCGGAGGGCTTCGAGGATTCTCTGGTTATTTCCGCCTGGCCGGATGCCACCATGACCACCGACGGCGCTGCTGTCGACGAGGTTGCCGCACGTCGTATTGCCGATGCCCAGAAGTTGGTCACCGAGCTGCGTCGTTTCCGCAATGACCAGGGTGTGAAGCCGTCGCAGCGCGTGCCGGCACGCATGAACCTGGCGGATGCTGATCTGACTGCTCAGGAAGAGATGATTCGTTCGCTGGCTCGTGCTGAGGCGCCGGAGGATGGATTCACCGCTACCGCTTCCATTGAGGTGCGCCTGTCTCAGGCCACTGTCCTGATCGAGCTGGATACCTCCGGCACCGTCGACGTGGCCGCTGAACGCAAGCGCCTGGAAAAGGACCTGGCCAAGGCAGAGAAGGAACTGGCCGGCACCGAGAAGAAGCTCGGCAACGAGGCCTTCCTGTCCAAGGCTCCGGAGCAGGTCGTGGAGAAGATTAAGACTCGCCACCAGTTCGCACTGGAGGAGATTGACCGTATTAAGGCTCGTTTGGAGGGACTTCCGCAGGCATGACCGATCCACGGGATGCTGAACCACGTGATGAGGCCGCAGGCGAGATTCGTTTGAATCTTGGCGGCGAGGACGATTCGGTGACGCAGGAAGAGTCTGCGGTGCGAGAGGAGTCCACTGCAGCGCCTGAGTTTGAATTCGATCCGGCTGACTCTCAGATCGTCGAGGACCTTGAACCTCGCGAAATCGCCGGTGTGATGGCCGATGGCCGCATGCCCGATGACATGCGCCTCGGTGAGGTCTCCGTGTCCGAGGAGGGCCTGAGCCTGCCCGTCGATGTGGATCGCCCAGTCAACGAGCCGGCTCCGCTGGAGGCCACCGCAGAGGAACTGCGCGAGCTCGCAGAGGTGGAAGCCGAGCTGGATCAGCGCTGGCCGGAGACCAAGATTGACCCGTCGCTCGAGCGGATCGAGATGCTGATGGACATCCTTGGCCATCCTGAGCGTGCCACTCCGGTCATTCACGTTGCCGGCACGAATGGCAAGACTTCCACTGTGCGCATGATTGAGTCGCTGGTGCGCGCTCTCGGTCGTCGCACCGGCCGCACCACCAGTCCGCATCTGCAGCTGGTTACCGAGCGCATCGCCATCGATGGCCAGCCCATTCATCCACGCGATTACGTGCGCATCTGGCGCGAGATTCAGCCCTACGTGGAAATGGTTGACGCCAAGTCCGCCGAAAAGGGCGGCCCGCAGATGAGTAAGTTCGAGGTCCTCACGGCCATGGCCTACGCTGCCTTCGCCGACGCTCCTGTCGATGTCGCCGTGGTGGAAGTCGGCATGGGTGGCACATGGGATGCGACCAACGTGGTGGAGGCCGACGTGGCAGTCATCTGCCCAATTGGTCTCGATCACACGGAGTACCTCGGCGATACCCTGGTTGAAATCGCTGCTGAGAAGGCCGGCATCATCAAGTCGCGGTGGAATAAGGACGACTTGCTCACGCCACCGGACAATGTCGCCATTGTCGGCGAGCAAGAGCCGGAAGCAATGGACGTCGTTTTGCGACGTGCCGTGGAAATGGACGCCTCCGTCGCCCGCGCCGGAGTTGAGTACGGCGTCGTCAGTCATCAGCTGGCGGTCGGCGGGCAGAACCTGACGCTCAAGGGCCTGGCCGGCGAGTATGACGATATCCATCTGCCGCTGCACGGTCCGCATCAGGCGCGTAACGCAGCCACAGCACTGGCTGCGGTGGAGGCGTTCTTCGGCGCAGGTCCGGGGCGTCCGCTCAACATTGATGCGGTTCGCGAAGGCTTTGCGACGGTCGCATCGCCCGGCCGTCTGGAGCGCGTGCGCTCGACCCCGACGGTGTTTATCGATGCCGCCCACAATCCGCACGGTGCCCGTGCGCTACGCACGGCCCTCTCCGCTGAGTTCGACTTCCGCCGTGTGATTGGTGTGCTGTCGGTGCTGGGGGAGAAGGATGCTCGTGGGCTGCTGGTGGAGCTGGAGCCTTACTTCGAAGAAGTGGTTATTACCCAGAACACATCGCCGCGTGCGCTGCACTACGACGACCTGGCTGACCTCGCGGAGGAGATTTTCGGCGAGGAGCGCGTGCATCGCGTACCGACTCTGCCGTCCGCCGTTGAGCTAGCTGTAGCGCTGGCTGAGGAAACCGACACCGGAGACGGTATTGTCTCTGGTTCCGGTGTGATCGTCACTGGATCTGTTGTCACTGCGGGCGAAGCCCGGACACTATTTGGAAAGGACCCGCAATGAGCGAATCTCAGGCGAGCCAGCCACAGGGCAATGGCGCGGAGGATTACACCGCTGCCGACCGCGAGGCCCTGCGCGCCTACCGCGAGGGGCGTGACCTGAGTGAGGGCGGCAAGTATGGCCCGCTCGGTGCGGGACACGATCCGGCTAAGGACCCGCTGAAGGGTCTGCGCGGTGTTATGTCCGGCACGCTGATTATGCAGGCTATTTCGGTGCTGCTTGGTCTGACTGTGGTCACGCGCATTCCCGACGGCCAGATTAACCAGACCTTCTCGGTTACGTACATCACCATCCTGGGCTTGGCTCTGATTGCGATGGCCTTCCTGCAGAAGCAGCCTTGGGCACTGAAGGCGAACATTGTGCTGCAGGTCTTTGGTGTGCTGGCTATCTTCACGCACGTGTCTATGGGCGTGGTGGGTATTTTCTTCGCCCTGGTGTGGGCCTACATTCTGCATCTGCGGAAGAACCTCCTCCAGCGTATGGAGCGCGGTCTGTTGACCACCCAGCACTCGTAAGTCTCCCGCGCTCGTAGTCGCGACTTTCACCCCGCTGCACCACCACTCCGGTGCAGCGGGGTTTGTCATAGTATGATGCTCACCATGACTGAACGTACTCTTATTCTGATCAAGCCGGACGGCGTTTCCCGCGGTCTGGTCGGCGAAGTTATCTCCCGCATCGAGCGCAAGGGCCTGAAGCTGGTCGCGCTTGACCTCCGTGTTGCTGACGAGGCAACTGCGAAGGAGCACTACGCAGAGCACGTCGATAAGCCGTTCTTTGGTGAGCTGGTTGATTTCATCACCTCTGCACCGCTGGTCGCTGGTGTTATCGAGGGCCCGAACGCAATCGCTGCGTGGCGTCAGCTCGCTGGCGGCACCAACCCGGTTGAGGCCGCAACTCCGGGCTCCATCCGCGGTGACTTCGCACTTGAGGTTGCTAACAACGTTGTTCACGGTTCCGATTCTCCGGAGTCCGCTGAGCGCGAGATTGGTATTTGGTTCCCGAACCTCTAAACGTTGACGGTTCAGCATTGACCCGTGAGCGTTGAACTGGCGCCGAACTGAGCAAGCAATTGTTTGCCGGTTCGGCGCTTTTTGCTTGTCGACGACCGTGGGGCGGCCCTTCAGCGGGCTGCACGTGTGAATGCGGGCACGGGCTGCACGTGTGAATGCGGGCACGGGCTGCAAATGTGAAACTGTAGGAGTTTATGACACTTTCCGGCAATTTTTCAGGCCATTTCTGTCATAAACGCAGTCAGTAACTCGGATTGGCCCGCCGCCGCCAATGTCGGTGCGCGCCACCTGCTCGATATGTGCGACAATGGACAGCAGCAGTAGTGCCCGGGAGTTCGCTCCGGCGGATGAAATATGCCGCATGTGATCGCTGAATCCCCGAGTCAGCCGGTAGGCCTGCCAATAAGACTTTCATAATTGTTCATCGTTTTCGGCCCTCTATCTGCGCATTTGGCGCAAATGAAGTGGCTGTCGCAACATCGTTGCTCCGCCCGGTTTCCAAGGCCACAACGGATGTAGGCGCACATGGAATGACAAAGAGTGTGCTTCCTGTTGTCGGGTTTTGCGTGGTGGGGTGTCAAGGAGAAACAAATACAGTGGCAAATTTCAGCCAGGATGTTGTCGCTAAGGCACGCGAATTTGATCGTGAGTCAGCGGCTCTGAAAACCCGAGTCCACCACCTGGCCAAGAGCTTGGGGTTGACCTCGAAGGAAACCATCGAAGCACTGGGGCACGCGGGGATCGTCGTAAAGTCCGCTGCGTCCACCATTAATCAAAATCAGCTCGACGCAGTGCTGAATTTCATCGGCGATCATCCAGAGGATGCCTCGCTTGACGACGGATCTGCTGCGACCAAGCCAACCGGCGAAAAGCCAGCCGCGAAGGAAAAACAGTCGGCAGGTAAGCCGAACGCGGCGGATGAGAAGTCGGACGAGCAAACTGCAGCTAAGTCCGAGAAGAAGCCAGCTGCGAAGAAGAGCGGCAAGAAGTCGGCTGCGAAGAAGGACACAAAGAAGGCTGCGCCGAAGGCAGAAAAGAAGGCCGACCAGAAGGCAGCTCAGAGCGAAGCGGAGTCGGACGCAGCGCCTGCCGAGGAAGTGACCGAGAAGAAGGACACCAAGAAGTCCTCGGCTAAGAAATCCTCGGCAAACCAGAGCGCAGAGAAGCAGGATGAAGAGAAGCAGAGCGCAGAGAAGAAGAGCACGACTAAGAAGCGAGCAACGCGTAAGCGGGCTGTGAAGAAGACCGCTGGCGCTCCGGAAGAAACCGCTGCGAAGGACGAGCAGAAGGACTCGAACTCGGTCGTCGAGGAAGCTGTTGAGGCTGTAGTTCAGTCGTCGTCGAAGAAGGCTGCAGATAAGAATGCTTCCGATAAGAAGGCTGCCGACACCGTAGCCGAGACCGCTGAGAAAACCTTCGCTGAGGAAGCTTCCGCCGAAGCACCTGCTGCAAAGAGCGCTGCAGTGACCACACGTCGTGGTCGCCGAGTTCGCCGTGCGGTCCGCACGACCAGCGCTCCAGCAGCAGAGGAAATTCAGGAAGCGCAAGAGCCGCAGAAAACGCAAGAGCCGCAGGATACGCAGGCAACTCAGAGCGAAGCCCTGCAGGACATCGAGCCTCCGGTAGTCCCGGAGCCGCCGGTTGCGGAAGAGCAGACTGCGTTTGCGCCTATCTTCCTGGCTCCGCAGGCTGTGCCGGCCACGGCCAAGAATTCGGCCACCGAGGATGCAGCTTCGGCTGACAGCGGTGCCTCCAACCAGGATTCCGATGACAACGCGGGGGAGGGGCAGGACGGCTCGTCGTCAAGCGAAACGGAGCGTCAGCCGCGGCCGCGCCGTCGCCGTCGTGGACGTGGGCGTCGTAATGATGATGCTCAGCAGGCGGAGAAGACCACCGAAAAGGCAGAGCGCGAGGAGGCGGAAACCCGCGAGGCGGTCGAAGAGCCGCAGGCGATCAAGGGCTCGACTCGCCTGGAGGCGCAGCGCCGTCGCCGTATTGAGCGTCGTGAGGAGTCGCGCAAGCGCCACGTGATCTCGGAGGCTGAGTTCCTGGCTCGCCGTGAGTCGGTGGAGCGCACGATGGTGGTGCGTGAGCGCAAGCGCCATGACCACGCGGGCATTGTCACTGAGGTGGGTGTGCTGGAAGATGACCTGTTGGTCGAGCACTTCGTTACCTCTGACACGCAGACCACGCAGATCGGCAATATCTACCTCGGTCGCGTGCAGAACGTCCTACCCAGCATGGAAGCGGCGTTCATTGATATCGGAACCGACCGCAACGGTGTCATTTACGTAGGTGACCTGAACTGGAAGCTGCTGGGCACGAAATCGCGTTCGCGCAAGATTGAACACGCGCTGAAGGCCGGCGACCAGATTCTGGTCCAGGTGTCCAAGGATCCGATTGGTCACAAGGGCGCGCGTCTGACCACTCACATTTCGATGGCTGGTCGATTCCTGGTGTACGTGCCGGGCGGCCGGAGCGCGGGTATTTCCCGCAAGCTGCCGGAGCCGGAGCGCAAGCGCCTGAAGTCGATTCTGAGTGAGGTTACGCCGGAGGGCTCGGGCACGATTATTCGCACCGCGGCCGAGGGCGTGTCCAAGGAGGCCATCGAGGCCGACATTAAGCGCCTGGAATCGCAGTGGCAGGAAATCTGGGAAACCTCCGAGGCGGCGAAGGCGAAGCGCGGGGCAAAGCCGATTGCGCTGTACGAAGAGCCGGACATGCTGGTCAAGGTCGTCCGCGATGTCTTCAACGAGGACTTCTCGCGTCTTGTGGTGGAGGGCGACCGTCCGTGGAACACAGTGACGGACTACATCGGCGACCTGGCACCGGAGCTGGAGCCGCGTCTGCAGCGCTACTTCGCCAAGGAGCACGGCGGCGCTGACGTCTTCGAGCACTTCCGCATCGATGAGCAGCTGGCCAAGGCACTCGACCGCAAGGTCTGGCTGCCCTCGGGTGGCACGCTGGTCATCGACCGCACCGAGGCCATGACGGTCATCGACGTCAACACGGGTAAGTTCACCGGCGCTGGCGGAAACCTGGAAGAGACGGTCACTCGCAACAACCTGGAGGCCGCTGAGGAAATCGTCCGCCAGATGCGTCTGCGCGATCTGGGCGGCATGATCGTTGTCGACTTCATCGACATGGTGCTGCCGGAAAACCAAGATTTGGTGCTGCGCCGTCTGAAGGAGGCGCTCGGCCGCGACCGCTCGCGTCACGAGGTCTCCGAGGTAACCTCGCTCGGCCTCGTCCAGATGACGCGCAAGCGTCTGGGCACAGGCCTGCTGGAGACCTTCTCCACGCCGTGTAGCTGCTGTAATGGCCGTGGTCTGATTATCCACATCGACCCGGTCGAGCAGGACAATCAGGGCCGTGGTCACAAGAACGGTCGCCGCAACGAAGAGCAGGGTAAGTCCAAGCGCCGCAACAAGTCGCGCTCGGAGCACAATCCGGCCAACCACCCGGCCGCGCTCGCCATGCACCGCTATCAGGGCGACCAGGCAGGCACTTCCAAGGCAACGCTTGACGACGACACGGAAACCAACCAGCGCGATAAGGAGGCAGCCGACAAGCGAGTTGCAGCTGCTGTCGAAGCTGTCATCGTCTCTTCTGGGAACGATGAGCCGAAGCCACCGCGTCGTCGCCGGGTTCGTAAGAGCCAGGGCCGAAACGATGAGCAGCGACAGGACGGCAATGGCCGTCAGGAGCGCCGCGAGCGTGATGAGCAATCGGACAACTCCAATGACCTGGCTGCTCTGGCTGCCGCAGCTGTTGCGGAAGCCCGTGAGAAGGATCCGGAAGAGCCATCGGATGACCGTTACATGCCGCAGGAGGGACAGCGCCGCCGCCGTCGGGCTACGCGTCGCCGGGTAGCGGAGCATGTCGCCGTTGATTCGGCTGCACACGACGCTGATGACCGCGACGAAGAGCATGGCAATCGCAGCAAGCGTTCGGAGCGCCCGACCCGTGCTAAGCGTGCCGAGCGCACCGATAACGGTGGCACTGGTGGAGGCCGTGGCGACGCTGAACGCTCCAGCAGCGCCAGTGCTCGACGTCGCCGTCGTCGCGCTGTTCGTCGTACGGCTGTGGATGAGACCACTGCGCCTCAGACCGAGTCCCAGGCAGCTTCCACCACAGATGTGCGGGAGCCAGCCGAGGATGACAAGGGTGGCAACGCTAACAAGACCGCCAAGGCTGTGGCCACGGAGTCCCAGACCTATGAGGAGGCTAAGGAGGCGTTCGAGCGTTCCCCACGCCGTCGTCGTCCGACTCGCGGTAACTCCCGCTCGGATCGCGCACCGCGTCGCGAGGACTTCGAGTCCACTAAGCCAAAGGCGGACGCAGAAGGCAGCAAGGGCGGAGATCGTGCCAAAGACAACCACGATGACAGCAACCGCAGCGCCAACCGCAGTGGCGGTGGCCGTCGCTCGGGCAAGTCACGGGTTGAAGTGGTAGCGGTCCAGGGCACGGGAGCTCGCCGTAATCGCCGTCGGGCGGTGCGCAGGGTCTCGTCGCAAAGCGATGCTGGAGCGACTGCGCCGAAGCAGCGGCAGGGCGCTTCAAACCGCGCTACTGAGCCAGAGCAGAAGCAGGCTAATCGCGGTGCTGCGGCGCCGCAGACGAAACCGGCCAATCGTCGCCGCCGAGTGCGTCGTGCGGTGCGCCGAAGCGGCCGGAACTAGGTATTAAAAATCTGGAATAAGGCCAGATAGGAGGCTGTTTTTCGTTCCCTAAAGCAGGGAGTGGAAAGTGGCTTCGGAAACTGCCCGAGAAGACCGTGAAAACCAATGGGGGACAGGGTCTTACTCGGGCAGTTTGTAATTTAGGGGGATTTTTCGCTACTCTTGACCAGTCGCTGATTAGTAGGCGTATCTGGTCATGCCCACTGGTGCTTGAGGCGCTGGCGGTAAGGAAACGGCCGGAGCGGGGAAATCTACTCGGATTTGGCTTTCGGGTATGTCCCTGAAGTGTTCTGCACACGCAACTAATCGCAATTCCATTGTCCAGTCAAGGAATTACAAGGATTCCTTGAGTCGAGTTTCTCAGATAAAGGGGTAGCCCTCCTATGTACGCGATCGTCAAGACCGGCGGCAAGCAGTACAAGGTTGCCGAAGGTGACCTCGTCAAGGTCGAGAAGATCGAGGGTGAGCCGGGTTCGTCCGTGGCTCTCACCCCGGTTCTGCTCGTCGATGGCGCAGATGTCATTGCGGATGCCGACAAGCTTGCCAACGTTACCGTTAACGCAGAGATCGTCGAGGCCGTCAAGGGCCCGAAGATCCGCGGCATGCACTACAAGAACAAGACTGGCTACAAGCGCCGCTACGGCCACCGTCAGCCGCTCACTGTTCTGAAGATTACCGGCGTCTCCAAGTAAACCGCCGAAATTCCAATTAGCTTTTCCCTAGGAGAAAATCATGGCTACTAAGAAGGGTGCATCCAGCACCAGCAACGGCCGCGACTCCGAAGCTAAGCGCCTCGGCGTGAAGCGCTTCGGCGGCCAGCAGGTTAAGGCAGGCGAGATTCTCGTTCGTCAGCGCGGTACCTCGTTCCACCCGGGTGAGAACGTTGGCCGTGGCGGCGACGACACTCTCTTCGCTCTGAAGGCAGGCGCGGTTGAGTTCGGTACCCGCCGCAACCGCCGTATTGTCAGCATCGTTGAGAACAACTCCTAAGAACAACCTTCGGTTGTCCGCATAGGATTACTGCAACGTTGAATGTGAGGCAGGTTTAACTGCCTTGCAGAAGAGCCGATTCCTTTCCCACTGCGAAAGGTAATCGGCTCTTTTGTTGTTTATGTCTTGTTTCGCGCCGTTAGGTTGCGAGGCAGCGTTTTGTTGCCGCCTAGACTTCTGCCCGTCGGCTCGCTTAAATTAGGGCATTACTCCAGGCACTAGAAGATGGCTCTCCGCTCGGAAGTGTGTGTGATTTTATGTCTCGTTTTGTAGATCGTGTCGTGCTGCATTTGCAGGCCGGCGACGGCGGTCACGGCTGTAACTCGGTGCTGCGTGAAAAGTTCAAGCCACTGGGTGGCCCCGACGGCGGTAACGGTGGCCACGGTGGCGACATTGTGCTTGTGGTAGACCCCCAGATCCATACTCTGATGGACTTTCACTTCCACCCCCATATCAAGGCTGCCAACGGTAAGCCGGGCGCTGGCGATCACCGCAACGGCGCTCGTGGTGAGGATCTGGTTCTCGGAGTGCCGGAGGGCACGGTTGTGATGACCGAGGATGGGGAAGTGCTGGCGGACATGACCGGTAAGGGCGCCCGCTTCATTGCCGCTGAGGGCGGTTACGGTGGCCTGGGCAACGCAGCGCTGGCAAACAAGAACCGCCGTGCGCCGGGATTTGCTCTCCTCGGTGAGCCGGGCGAGGCCAAGGATCTTGTCTTGGAGCTCAAGTCCATGGCCGACGTTGGACTGGTGGGCTTCCCGTCGGCCGGAAAGTCGTCGCTGGTCAGCACCTTGAGCGCTGCTAAGCCGAAGATTGGTGACTACCCATTTACCACGCTGCAGCCGAACCTGGGTGTAGTCAACGTTGGCTACGAGTCCTTCACCATCGCAGATGTGCCGGGTCTTATCCCGGGGGCTTCTGAAGGCCGTGGTCTTGGGTTGGACTTCCTGCGTCACATTGAGCGCTGCGCTGTGCTCGTGCATGTGGTTGACGCTGCTGCTCTGGAGGGCGACCGCGATCCGGTCTCTGACATCAAGGCGTTGGAGACGGAACTCGCCAACTACCAGTCGGTGCTGAAGGCCGACGTGGGGCTTGGGGATCTCGCAGAGCGTCCGCGCGTCATCGTGCTGAACAAGATTGACCTGCCCGATGCTCGCGAAATGATTGACATGCAGCGCGAGGAACTGGAGAAGTTCGGCTGGCCAATTTTTGAGATCTCCACGGTGACGCACGAGGGGCTCAAGGAGCTGACCTACGGCCTGAAGGATCAGATCGCCGCCTACCGCAAGGCGCATCCGTTGCCGACAGAGCAGGAGCCCCGTGCGGTTATCCGTCCGGAAGGGGTGCGTGGCAAGAAGCGCGAAGGCGCGGACTTCACCATCGAGCGCGATCCGAATACCCCAGACGGGTTCATTGTGCGTGGGCGTAAGCCGGAGCGCTGGATTAACCAGACGGACTTCGAAAACGACGAGGCAGTCGGCTACTTGGCTGACCGCCTGGCCAAGCTTGGTGTAGAAGATGCCCTGGCAAAGGCTGGGGCAACAGTTGGCTGCCCGGTGACGATCTCCTATCTCACCTTCGAGTGGTACCCGCAGCAGGTCGCGGGCACCGATGACTTCGTGCCGAGTGGTCGTGGTACCGACGATCGTCTCTATGTCAACGAACGCACCAGCGCCGAGCAGCGTAAGCGTGCATCGCAGGCCCGCCGTGGTCTGATTGACGAGTACGATTTCGGGGATGGCGAAGAGGCTATTCGCGACCGGTATTCATAGGCGCGGGCGCCAGCGTCGTCGGCAAGCGAAGACTTCAAACTTGCATTTTTCCATTGATTGTTTAAACAATTATATGGTCAGAATTAAATGAGACCGTCATGTTTTCCATCAGTGAAATGAGTGAGTCAGTTATCCCTTCCGACACCGTTGCCAACGATGTTGACGTCACTGGAGCAGATGCATTAGATGCCCCAGTAGCTACCGCGCCGAAGTCTGAATCGGACGCGCCGATTTCCCGTGAGGGGGTCGACGAGCTGCTTCACGACAATCCCGAGTCCACCATCGCTGAGATTGAAAAGGCGACTGAGAATTTATCTCCGGGAACCAAAGGCGGTTTCGACTCCGAGACTCGTGAGGCAATTCGGACCGCGAAGCGTGTTGTGGTGAAGATTGGTTCTTCCTCGTTGACTGGATCTGACGGTCGCACCGATCCCGAGCGCATCGACTTCATCGCCGATGCCTTGGAGAAGCGGATGGGCATTAGCGATGTCATCGTTGTGTCCTCCGGCGCGGTGGCATCCGGAATGGGGCCGCTGGGGCTGACTTCGCGTCCCACTGATTTGGCGACCAAGCAGGCGGCTGCGGCTGTGGGGCAAGTGCGCCTGGCACAGGAGTGGGGACGCTCCTTCCTACGCTATGGTCGCACTTCTGCACAGGTGCTTTTGACCTCGGACGATGCAGGTGTGCGTTCGCGTGCTCGCAACGCTCAGCGCACTATCGACCGCCTGCGCCAGCTGGGCGCGGTGCCAATCGTCAACGAAAACGACACGGTCGCGACCTCGGAGTTCCGCTTCGGCGACAACGACCGCCTCGCCGCGCTGGTCAGTCACCTGGCATACTGCGATGCACTGATCCTGCTTTCCGACGTCGACGGCCTCTACGACCGCAACCCGGCCGATCCAGGTGCAACCTTTGTGCCGGAGGTGCGCAGCGGTAACGACTTGCGTGGTGTTATCGCCGGTGACGGTGGTGCACTGGGCACCGGTGGAATGGCCTCGAAGGTCTCTGCCGCACGCCTGGCTTCGCGTGCTGGGGTGCCGGTGTTGCTGACTTCGGCGTCCAACATTGAGCGAGCACTGGACCAAGCAGATGTGGGAACCGCTTTCGCCGCGAAGGACAACCGCCTGAGCGCCTGGAAGTTCTGGATGCTCTACGCAGCGGATAGCTCGGGTCTACTTCGCTTGGATGCCGGTGCGGTCGACGCCGTAACCCGCATGCGTAAGTCGCTGCTCCCGGTCGGTATTACCTCGGTTGACGGTGAGTTCTCCGCCGGTGACATCGTCGACCTGATTGGCCCGAGCGGTGAGGTCATCGGACGCGGCGAGGTCAACTATGACTCTGAGGAGCTGCTGGGCATGATCGGCTACCACACCGAGGAATTGCCGAATGACATGCAGAAGCCTGTCGTCCATGCCGACTACCTGTCGGATTTCGCCTCCCGCGCTTAGGAGAGCGTTGCGCTGAGAGCTGCAGCGCTTAAAGACGCGCACCTGGGCGCGCCCGGACAGAGGTGCCTCGGCAAAGACCGGCTGAGTGGGGACTAGCTGAGTGCGGACTGGCTGGGGGAGGAGTGCCTGAGCGCGGACTGCCTGGATGAGGAACTTTCGGGCATAATCCTAAGTGTGTTATCGAAAATTATTGGCGTCATCGGCGAGTTGCTCTTGACCGCTGGAGTGATGGTGGCGCTCTTCGCCTTTTATCTGCTGTACTGGTCTGGTCTTGAAACCGGGAAAGCTCAGCAGCAGGCTCGTGATGAGCTGCAGCAGGCATGGTCCGCACCGGCATCGGCCTCAGCTCAGGCGCCAGAAGGCACGGAGCCAGCTGTTGAGGGCTCTTGGGTGCCTGGCTCTGCGGTGGCGATGATTTCCGCTCCAAAGGCCGGTTTTAGCGATTTGGTCGTATTCGAAGGTGTCTCTCAGGAAGTTTTGCGCGGTGGCCCCGGCCATTATCCGAGCACAGCCCTTCCGGGGCAGGTGGGCAACAGTTCTTATGCCGCCCATCGTGACGGCCACGGAGCTCCCTTTGACAACATTGACCGCCTGCAGACGTGCGATGACATCACTGTAGAGACGCGTGATGCTATTTACCGCTACAAGGTATTACCGGTCGACGGTATGGCTGGCGCAGGGGAAAGCTTCGACTGCGTGCCAGAAGGAACTAACGTCCCCGAGATTCCCGGCCAGCACATTGTCACTCCAGACCGCGCCGATGTCCTCAATCCGGTCGGTAACGCGACTCTACTTACGCTGACTACCTGCCATCCGCAGTGGGACAACACTCATCGGCTCATTATTCACGCGGTTCTCGCCGGTGTTGAGACCAAGGAGGTCAACTAGATGTACGCAGCTTTTTGGCGATCCCTGCCGGGTCCGTGGTGGGTGAAAGCGATCATCACCATCGTGATTGCCGTCATCGTGTTCCTGCTGTTGATGAATTACATCTTTCCTTGGGTTGCTGAGCTAATTCCCTCAAATGATGTCTCACTCTAGTTATGCTGGTAGGCATGACTGCTCAAACGAACGAAACTGCTAACACCAATCAACAGGGCATTGCCGAGGATTCGGCTCTTAGTCCGGAGCGTGCTGCTGAGCGCGCCGAGGTTTTAGATAAGGCACAGCGTGCCAAGGCTGTCGCGGGAGAGCTGGCTCGCTTTACGTCGGCACGCAAGAACGAGCTCCTGCTGGCCGCAGCAGATGCGCTGGTCGCCCGTACTGAAGAGATTCTGGTAGCCAACGCCAAGGACATCGAGGCCGGTAAGGCCCGTGGTTTTAGTGACTCCCTGCTGGATCGCCTGCGTCTTGACGCCGATCGTGTTGAGGGTATTGCCGGTGGGTTGCGCCAGGTTGCGGCCCTGCCGGATCCGGTAGGCGAGGTGCTGCGGGGCAGCACTCTTCCTAACGGCATTAAGCTTTCCCAGGTCAGCGTTCCGCTGGGCGTGATGGGCATGGTCTACGAGGCTCGCCCGAACGTTACTGTCGATGCCTTTGGTCTGGCGCTGAAGTCGGGCAACGTGGCCTTGTTGCGTGGCTCCAAGTCCGCCGTCCACTCCAACACGCAGCTGGTCGCGGTTTTGCGTGAGGTGCTGGCCAACCACGATGCACCGGAGGACCTTGTTCAGCTGCTGCCGTGCGAGACCCACGATTCCGTGCAAGATCTCATCACTGCCCGCGGCCTGGTTGACGTAGTGATTCCGCGCGGCGGTGCCGGTCTGATTGAGGCCGTCGTGACGAAGGCAACGGTGCCGACCATTGAGACCGGTACCGGTAACTGCCACATCTACATCGATGCTTCCGCCGATATCGACGAGGCGATTGCGCTGATGATTAACGGCAAGACCCGCCGTCCGAGCGTCTGTAACGCCACTGAAACGGTTCTCATTGACTCGGCGCTGTCCGCGCAGGATCAGGTCCGCATTTTGGACGCGCTTGCCGACGCTGGCGTTGCGGTCCACGGCAATGTCGATAATCTGGCGGCCTCTGGGTGGACTGGTGAGGTCATTCCGGCGACGGCGGAAGACTGGTCGGATGAGTACCTCTCGCTAGACATTGCAGCGCGCATCGTCGACGGTGTGGTGGCCGCGACGAATCACATCACTGAGTACTCCTCGGGCCACACGGAAGCTATCTCTGCACGTGACTGGGGCGTGTGCCAGGAGTTCGTCGACCGTGTTGATGCTGCTGCCGTCAGCGTCAATGCCTCCACTGCATTCACCGATGGTGAGCAGTACGGTTTCGGCGCAGAGATTGGTATTTCCACTCAGAAACTGCACGCCCGTGGGCCCATGGGGCTGCCGGAGCTGACCAGCAGCAAGTGGGTTCTGGCTGGTCGTGGACAGACTCGTCCGTAGTGCCCAGGTAAAGTGCCAGTCATGATTAAGCGCAAGAAAAGTGTGCGGTCGCGAGTACACGCCGCGTTGACAGCGAAGTCGGCGGACGCGCCCCGGCAGCGCATTGGCGTAATGGGTGGCACTTTTGATCCCATCCACAATGGTCACCTGGTTGCCGCCAGCGAGGTGGCAGACCGTTTCGACCTTGACTTTGTGCTTTTCGTGCCCACGGGTGAGCCTTGGCAAAAGCGCGGCCGGAAGGTCTCTCACAGCGAAGACCGCTACCTGATGACGGTCATTGCCACTGCGTCGAACCCGCAGTTTTCGGTCTCGCGGGTTGATATTGATCGGCCGGGTGCGACCTATACCGTCGATACGCTGCGGGATTTGAAGGTCATCTATCCCAACGCGGATCTGTTCTTCATTACCGGTGCCGATGCGCTGCAGAAGATTATGACGTGGCGGGACTGGGAGGAGATGTTCGACGCAGCAACGTTCGTCGGTGTCACTCGTCCAGGGGTTCACCTGCGGGCAGAGGACCTGGAAGGAATCGACGCTTCACGGTTGCACCTCATCGAGATTCCCGCGATGGCTATTTCTTCTACCGATTGTCGAAAGCGTGCGGAGGCAGGACGCCCTGTTTGGTACTTGGTGCCGGATGGCGTGGTGCAGTACATCGCTAAGCGTGGTCTGTACCAGTCTGCTGAGGGCACGGTTGGTTCTGTGGGCCCCGCATCGGTGAACTCGGCCTCCGAGGATGCGGCGCCGGTGGCTGCGGCGTCGGTGGATGCGAAGTCCGATACCGCGGACTGAAAGTTAGCAAAATCCCGCTGAGACGGTAAGTTACAAGTACAAACGCTGTTTTTCACGACTTTTAATCACAAGGAGCTGAAGTCTTTCGTGACTGCACAACCACGCGCCATTGAGCTGGCGACCGCCGCGGCGAAGGCCGCCGATAGCAAAAAGGGTGAGGACGTCGTTGTTCTCGATGTCTCTGGCCCGGTGGTGATTACGGACGCATTCGTCCTGGTCAGTGCTGACAATGAGCGTCTGGTTGCCGCAATCGTCGACGAAATTGAGGACGATCTGCGTGACCTCGGCGCAAAGCCGGTTCGCCGCGAAGGTGTCCGTGAGGGACGTTGGGCGCTGCTGGATTACGGCGACATTGTCGTGCATGTCTTCCGCAGTGAAGAACGCGACTTCTACGGCCTGGATCGACTGTGGCGCGATTGCCCGCGCATCGAGGTCGAGGGCATCGAGCAGCCGAGCAACGAGGACGGCGAAGATTCCGCCCGCAATGCTCGTTCCATCGACGAGATTCCGCTGGCTGCCGAAAACCCGGACACGGACGAGTTTTAATTGTGGCGGGCTCACGCGAGGCACATGTTGCCGCTCGACGTCGCCTGATTATGCTGCGGCACGGGCAGACATCGTATAACGCTACCGGCCGCATTCAGGGACAGCTGGACACGCAGCTTTCCGACGTTGGTCGCGAGCAAGCCCGTACTGCGGCGCAGTACCTGGCGGAGGCTGAACCGCGAATCACAAAAATCGTGTCCTCCGACCTGATCCGGGCAGCCGACACCGCCCGTGCGCTAGCTGAGGCCACCGGTGCAGAGTTGAGTTTTGATAAGCGCCTGCGTGAGACCAACCTCGGTGAATGGCAAGAGCGCACCTACGACGAGATTGACTCCGCGTTTCCCGGTATGCGTGACCACTGGCGCCATAATCTCAACTGGGCGCCCAAGGGCGGCGAGACCCGTTTTGAGGTTTCCAACCGAATGCTGGCGGTCATTGCTGAGCTAGCGGCCAACCCCGATTGGGAGTCGGATACCTTTGTGCTCGTGTCCCACGGTGGTGCCATTGCTGCCGCTACCGCAGCCTTGCTGCAGATGCCGCGCGACTACTTCAGCACGTTCAACGGACTGGGCAACACTGCGTGGGTCGAAATGGAGCAGCGCACGCGCGTCAATGGTGAGACCTCCTGGTACCTGAATGCTTTTAACGCGAAGGTCCGTGAGCGGGAGTTGCAGGTTTCTGATTCTTCAGGAGGCCGCCATGCCCGGTGACGGTCGCGTTCGCATTGTTGTCGATGACACCGCGTGCCTGATGCCCGAGGTTGCCCGCAAGCTCGACATCACCGTGGTTCCCATCGGCCATGACATCAATGAAGATGCCGTCACCACGTCGGCAGTCAGTCCGCTGAAGCTGTGCGCCGCATATGCGCGTGCGCTGGAACGCTCCAACAAGGATGGTTCTGACGCTGGCGTTGTCGCCCTGCATCTTGGCAAGGGAATGTCCGCTACCTGGTCTAACGCTGTCACCGCTGCTGGTGCGCTGGACCGTGTGACCGTCATCGATACCGACACCGTCGGAGCTGGAGTCGGTGCCGCTGCCATCGCGGCAGCTAAGGCCGCGCGTGCCGGGGCCAGTCGTGATGAGGTTGCCGATGTAGCTCGTGATGTGCTGCAGCGCTATCGACTCTGGTTGTTCGTACCGAAGCTTGACTCGCTGCGCCGTGGCGGTCGCATCTCTGCAGGCCAAGCAATGCTCTCCACGGCTCTCGCTATCAAACCCATCGTCGGTATTAAAGATGGCTCACTAGCGCTGGTCGCCAAGTGCCGGACAGAGGCGAAAGTCAAGCAGCGCATGGTGGATTTCGCCACGAAGATGGTGCGGTCCGCGTCATCGGCGAACCGTCCGCCTGCGGTATTGCTACATCATTCCGACGCGCTTGACGACGTTCACGAGCTCCAGGCCATGCTCGCCGAAGAGCTACCCGACGATACCCGGTTTAGAATACTGGATTTGCCGGAGTCTCTTACTGCTCATGTCGGGCAGGGAGCCTATGCAGTTGGCATGGTCTCCGGTGGCTCGATTGATTCGGATGCCATGGATTTTGAAACAGAGATGGGTGTGACAGCGCTGCTCCATAGTGTGGAGGAGAGTGACGCGCCTGCTGTTGATGCTGAGGCTGCGGACGCGGTGGAAGACGATTCCGGCGACTTAGGCAATTCCGGTGACTCTGCTGGCACGGATGGTTCGGCTGAAAACGCTGGCACCACAGACCCAGGTGAGCCAATCACCGACCAGGCTGAGGTGAAAGTAGTTGAGAATCCGGCTGCCAGTCGCAACCGCAATAAACGAATCCATCGCACAGTCGTGACTAATGAACAGGGAATTCCGCTTTTCACCACGGCTGTTTCGAAATTGCCAACGTGGAGTGAGAATCGCCAAGCAGCCCTGGACAAGGCTGAGCGTCTGGCGAAAGCTATCTCTGATTTGGCGTTGCGCGATAAGTCCGATCCTGAGGGAGCTGTATTTGGCACTGAAGGGGAGAAATCGCGGGAGTCGTCGTCAAGCGACAAGCGTGATGATGACGGCGACGAGAAGAAGAAGTAGTTGCTGAACTGCGAAGATGATGTGGCCTGTGGATAACCTCCGCAGGTCATTTTTTATCCACAGATGACGCCTTGATGAGTGCTTTCGTCAAGGTGGGGCGTCGTGCGGGGCGCTAGTGTGCGCATCGTGACGAATTTGCGGAATCGGCTAGCGGACTATCTGGAACCGATTGATCAAGACAAGCGCATGGCGGTGGACTTTTCCACGCGCCGGGCGGTGGTGACGCCGCGGGTGGCGATGGCTGCGTGCCTTGTGATTGCAGTGTTGACCTTGGGCGTAATCGCTGCGGTGGTGTGGCCGTCGACGCCACAGGTGGAGATGCCTGCGGTGCAGGACGCGGCTGTCGCGGGGACGACACCGGAGACGCCCGAGACCTCAGCGGAGACGCCGGGCGGTCCGGGGCAGGAGGCTAACGCTCAGGCACAGGCGGGGCCGTTGATTGTGTCGGTGGTGGGGTTGGTCGTGAATCCTGGCGTGGTGGAGGTGCCAGCGGGAGCGCGGGTGGTGGAGGCAATTGAGCGTGCGGGTGGGCTTCTGCCGGAGGCTAATCCTGCCAGCGTGAACCTGGCGGCACCGTTGGTTGATGGTCAACAGATTGTGGTCGGGACAGAGGCGCTGCCAGCAGGAACGGCGGAGGGCGGTTCCGATGTTTCTGGCGGTTTTGGCGGCGGTGCTGCAGGCGGGGCTGGCTCGGGTGGCTCTGACGGAAAGATCAACATCAACACCGCCACTGCTACGCAGCTGGAGGAACTGCCCGGAATTGGACCCGCAACAGCGACCAAAATCATTGACTTTCGTGAAAAGAACGGGCCTTTTGCGAGCATCGACGCACTTGAGGAGGTACCGGGAATCGGCCCGGCTAAGGTAGAGGCTCTGCGCGATGCCGCCACCGTCTGACCTGCGCGCTCGTGCTGGGCTCGACGTGCGGCTAGTGCCAGCAGCGGTGTTGGCGTGGGCGACTGCGGTGGCAGTGATCATGCGCCCAGAATGGGCGATAGTTGTGGCACCAAGCGCAATCGTGACTGCGGTGGTGTTGCCGTGGGCGTGGCAGCGTTGGTCGTGGCGATGGGGAAGAGGTGCGGTGACCTCCGGCTGGCGAGCAATCGTCACTATCGTGGTGCCAGCTGTGGCGGTGGCCAGTGTTGCGGTGGCCACGCGAATCCGCATAGCGCAAGCCCGAGCCCACGAGCTCTATGACGACATTGGCGGGATGTCGAAAGTGCAATTGCGCCTCGTCACCGAGCCGAAAGCTACCGAGTTCGGGGCCAGCGCGAAGGCCCGCATCGAGGGCCTTCCGGGGCAGGTGTCGGTTTTCGGAGACGAGCAACTGTTGGCGGTCACGAGAGACGCCGTAGTTGAATCCACAGCCGGTATACGTGTGGCCAGCAAACCCTGCATTAGTGGTATCCAGCTGAATCTGCGCGGCGATATTGAGGTCATCGCGCCACCGCAGGGGCTGGCAGCTCAGGTGCGCCAGCAGCTCTTTGACTCGGCGCAGAATCTTCCCGTTGGTCCCGACCGCCTGATTCCCGCCATGGCCATCGGCGATGAGCGCGGCTTTAGCCTCAACGACGGCGACATGATGACTGCCTCTGGGCTTTCACATCTATCAGCAGTCTCTGGAGCGAACGTTGCGCTTGTTATCGGGGCTGTTGTAACCGTGTTCTCGTGGGCTGGGCCGCGGGTGCGGGTCGCAGTCGCCGCACTTGCCCTGTACGGCTTCGTGGCAATTGTGGGCACAGAACCGTCAGTGCTACGCGCAGTGGTCACCGGTTGCATTGGGCTGTTGGCGATTCTCGTAGGACGAGCTGGCCAAGCCATCGCGGCGCTATCGGCTGGCATTATTGGGTTGATTCTCCTGGCACCAGACCTATCGGTATCAGTGGGCTTCGCCCTGTCGGTCGCAGCCACCGCTGGGTTAGTCCTTCTTGCCGAGCCCCTTGCCAGACGCCTGTCCGCCACCACCGTTATGGGTACCTGGCCCGCCCCAGTAGTCCGCGCCGTCGCCGTATCGATTGCCGCACACGTGGTCACCATGCCCGTATTGGCGCTTCTCATCGGCGAAATTAGTCACGTCTCACTGCTCGCCAATCTCCTCGCCGCGCCCGCCGTCGCACCGGTTACTATCGCTGGTTCGCTCGCTGCCGTTGCCGCCGCACTGCATCTCAATTGGCTGGTCAGTGCGCTGCTCTGGTGCGCCGCGCCGTGCGCATGGTGGATTCATCAGGTCGCACGCCTCGCTGCGGGAATCGTCGCGCCCGCCACTGGGACGGTCACGTTGGTCATCTCCTGCACGCTCACGTTCGCATGCTTGACGACGCTCTGGGCGTGGCCCCGTCTTGCGCTCCGCGCTGGGGCCTGTGTCGCTGTCTTGGCAGCAGGTAGTTATGCCGTTATTTGGGTGTTCGGGCTGGACATTGCGCGTGCCCCACAGGGGTGGAGTGCTGCCGCCTGCGCTGAGAAGAACCAGGTTGTTCTCATTCACGCGGAGGCTGTCGGAGAACCCGTCAACCATGTGGCATCGGTTGGTTACCCTGCACCGACCTCGCTCAGCCGGCAGTGCCGAATTGCACTCGGACTCACCGAGCAAATGACGTGGCATACCCAGGTACTGGATACTGCCGCAGATAACACCACGACAGAAACCGTGGTGGTGGAATCCCCGTCGTATATCGCTGAAGCCGTGAGCGGCCAACCGCTCCAATCGCACCGCTCACCCCAGTGGTTTATCGCCCGCGAGTGTGGTCCGCGTGTGCGAGAAACCGTAATGACACCCGACCACATTCCTGTGGTGTGCCCACAGCGAGATGGGCCACAAGCCCTGTATTCCAATGGTGAAGTCTGGCGAGGAAGGTGAAATCCGGGCTGTCCCGTAGGCTAGAAACAACAGTCGCAGGAATTAACGCGGAAAAGAGGTCGGGATTGAGCGCCGTCGCACCCGTGAATTTGATTGTGGGCAAAGAGGAGCTGCTGAAAGACCGCGCCCGCCTCGCCATTGTCGCTGCCGTCCGCGCGCAGGCAGCAACGGAGTCCGATCCGGGTGGACGCTCGGTGCCTGTGACCACCATCCGCGCAGGGGACATGACCACTGTCGATGCCGTGGAGCTCTTCAGCCCTTCGTTGTTTGGAGATGACCGGATCGTGGTTGTCACCGACTGCCAAGACGCCGGCAAAGAGCCTGCCAAGCTGTTGATGGATTCGGTTAAGGATCCCGCGCCGGGCATCACGTTGATTCTCCTTCACAGCGGTGAGGGGCGTCAGAAAAAGATGGTCGCTGACCTGCGCAAGTTGGGGGTCCGCTTTTTCGAAGCTCAACCGCTCAAGCGAAACGACTTGCCCGGTTTTGTTGGCGAAGAGTTCGCCTCACACGGGGTTAAGGTGCGTCGCGACGTCATCGATACCGTCCTGGATGCGGTCGGTTCAGACCTCCGCGAGCTGGCCACCGCCATTTCCCAGCTGTGTGCGGATACCGCGGGCAAGGTCACCTCGGAAGCAGTGCGCACCTACTACGGTGCTTCGGCGGAGGTTTCGGGCTTTGAGATTGCCGAGCTCGCACTGCGCGGCCGGGGTGGGGAAGCGTTGGCCAAGATGCGCCGTGCCTTGCAGCTGGGCATGGCACCGGCACTGCTGTCGGCTGCAATCACGGGAATGGTTGGTGATGTAGCTCGGCTCCACGGTGCACGTGGTGTCAATGCGCGTAGAGATGCCCACCGCTATGGCATGCCGCCGTGGAAGTTGGAGAAAACTCAGCGGTTGGCTTCGGCCTGGTCAACTCCGGCGGTCGCTCGCGCTGTGGTTGTTGCGGCACAGCTGGATGCGGACACCAAGGGAGCCTCATCGACGCCGGAACTATCGCTGGAACAGTCGGTGCTTCGTATCGCGGAGCTGGCCCATTCGTCCCATAGGCGTTAAGCCTTGAGAGGCCGTGGCGAAAACCAGCGATTTTCCGCTATGCGAGTTCGAAGGACGAGGCCGCAGGGTTAGACAGCGTGTCCTGAACCGGGCAGTGGGATTCAACAAAGCCGAGGAATGCGACCAGTTCCTCCCTCGTGTTGTCTGCATCAATGTGGAAGCGGGTGTGAATCTCGGAGAAACCGATCTTTGCTTCCGGGTTTTTCCCCATGAAACCGTCTGGATCGAGCACACCGGAGCACTCAACCTTGACATCGTTGAGCTTGATGCCGTGGGCAGCGGCGAATGAGCGGACAACGATGCACTTGCAGGCGCCGAGGGCTCCGAGCAGCGCCTCGACCGGGTTCATGCCCGCGTTGGTTCCCCCGAGGTCAGTAGGCTCGTCCAAAGTGAAGCTCATGTCTCGAGAGGTCACCGTGGTTTCGAGGTTGGTTGGGGCATGCGCGACCGTTGTGAAAGTTGTCTTCGGCATGACGTTCCTTCCTGTAGAAATTGTGCTGGCGTAGTCGATTCTCGTGGATACTCAGATAATGCGCAGCAATTTTAGGGTTAATAGACAAGAAGTCTGTCAGATTCAAGACATTCCAGCAGGTCACGTTATGTAAATCGCGCTTGAATAGGGGCTCGGTTCTGCGAATACGTGTCTGGGCCTGATTCAAACCCGTTTTCCGGTCAATCCACCGGAGTCGCAACCGCATTCGCTGGCCGTGTGTTGGTGGCTGCATGTCGGTGTGCTGGAACCGAAGCGATGGAAATCAACAACCAACAGTGTGGGAGGCGGGGCCCAGGCCCTGCTCAAAGGGCTGCAAATGTGAAACTGTGTGAGTTTATGACACTTTCAAGCCATTTTTCAGGCCATTTTTGTCATAAACGTAGTCAGTAACTCGCATCGCCCCACCGCCGCCAGCCATAAACGCAGTCACTAACTCGCGTTGGGGTTAAATAATAAAAACCGCCTCCCGCCACATCCGAAATGAAATCGGAAAATAGCAGGAAGCGGTTAATTTCACGGCACAAGCGCCACAAGAACGGCACAGCGCCAAAAGGGAATTAGCCCTCCAGCTTGTTGAAAGCCTTAGCCATACCGGACTTCTTGTTAGCCGCAGTGTTGCGGTGGAAGACGCCCTTGGTGACAGCCTTGTCCAGCTTGCGGGAAGCAACGCGCAGCTGAGCCTCAGCAGCAGCCTTGTCGCCAGCCTCAACAGCAGCCTGGAACTTGCGGATCTCGGTGCGGACTGCAGAGCGGATAGCCTGGTTACGCAGGCGAGCCTTCTCGTTGGTCTTGTTGCGCTTGATCTGGGACTTGATGTTTGCCATCGTGAATACCTCTTGTATCCGTAGTAGTTGGAATTGCTACCGTCCGCCACCAAGAAAAGCCCTGATCACAGTGCAAATTTCGGGTCGAACCTCTGCTGGTCAAACTAATTAACCAGCGAGTTAAAACCACCCACTGCGCTTATACGACGATGAAAACGCGAACCCAAGGTCCTGCCCGCGCTCGCCGAAAAGGAACGCAACGGTAAACAACTTGCAGAATCTTAGCAAACAGCGCTGCCTAATACCAGCCGCTGCCTAATTCCAGCTTCGGCTAATTCCAGCCATAGTCACCGCGAAGTCGGGCGGCGATGAGCTCGAAGCGCCTGCGGGGCATCATTGCGCCTGCGCGGCGAATGCCCGATTCCGGGATGAGCAAGATGCGGTCCATGCGAACCCACGATGGCTGGGGGTCTTCATTCCAGAATCCGCTGCCAATAAATAGCCACTCCGGGTGCTCACTGTGCTCGGTGCGGGTGGAGATGAGCATGCCCAGAAGATACTGGTCGTGGCGACCAACCACGACCACAGCGCGCTCACGCAAAGCGGCATTTTCACCTTCGAGCTGCAGCGGAATCCATACCACTTCGCCGGGGTCGGCCTGACCATCCATGTCGGGACTGTAGACGATTGTACGGGCCAGCTCCGCGGTTGGACGCGCGATGGTCACCGGGTCTCGCAGGCGAAGTAGGGCCTCCTTGGACTCGTCGGAAAGCGAGGTGTCCTGAGCGAGCCCAAGTTGCGTGTTGAGCTTAAACAGCGCCTCATCGAGTGTGTCGGGGCCGCGGAACCACTCGGTACCGGCGAAAAGACGCGCGCTGATGCGATTACGCAGGCGCCGCGGCCAGCTTTCGCGTTCATTTTGATCGGTGGACGAAGTGGAGCTCATGGAATCTAAGTCTAGAGGTTTAGTGCGGAGGGAATCGATAGGTAAGATTGTGCGTGATTGTATTTAAGCCCGGCTGGTCGGTTTTCGAGGCCGGCGCATATGGGTCGGCCAACGCCGCGCCCCAATGCCCATAACGTCTTTATTTTTCGGAGTAGACCCAACGTGACCAAGAATTTTGCGGAGCAGACTTTTACGGACCCTTCACGGATTCGAAATTTCTGCATTATTGCGCACATTGACCACGGTAAGTCCACCCTGGCGGACCGAATTCTGCAGCTCTCGGGCGTTGTTGAAGCACGCGATATGCGCGATCAGTACCTCGACAACATGGATATTGAGCGCGAGCGCGGCATCACCATTAAGGCTCAGAACGTGCGCCTGCCGTGGGTTCCGCGCACCGGCGAGCACGCGGGCGAAGAGATTGTCCTGCATCTGATTGATACGCCTGGTCACGTCGACTTCACCTACGAAGTCTCGCGTGCGCTAGAGGCGTGTGAAGGCGCGATTCTGCTTGTCGACGCCGCTCAGGGCATCGAAGCGCAGACGCTGGCCAACCTGTACCTGGCCATGGAAAACGACCTGGAGATCATTCCGGTTCTGAACAAGATTGACCTGCCGGCCGCGGATCCGGATAAGTACGCGGAGGAAATCGCGCACATCATCGGCTGTGAGCCGGAGGATGTCATGCGTGTGTCGGGCAAGACCGGTGAGGGCGTTGCGGAAATGCTCGACCGAGTCTGTGAGCTCGTCCCGGCACCGGTCGGCGATCCGGAGGCACCTGCTCGTGCGCTGATTTTTGACTCGGTCTACGACACCTACCGTGGTGTGGTCACGTACATCCGTGTTGTTGATGGGCAGCTCAAGCCGCGTGAAGTCATTCAGATGATGTCCACCGGAACTAAGCACGAGCTGTTGGAAATCGGCATCGTCTCGCCGCAGCCGAAGAAGTGTAAGGGCCTCGGCGTCGGCGAGGTCGGTTACCTCATCACCGGTGTGAAGGACGTCCGTCAGTCCAAGGTCGGTGACACCGTCACGCTGAACGCCACACCGGCGGAGGAGCCGCTGGAAGGCTACGCAGAGCCAAAGCCGATGGTCTACTCCGGTCTGTTCCCAATCTCTCAGCAGGACTATCCTGACCTGCGTGATGCGTTGGAAAAGCTCCAGCTTAACGACGCTTCGTTGACATTCGAACCTGAGACTTCGGTGGCCCTCGGATTCGGTTTCCGCGGGGGCTTCCTGGGCCTGTTGCACATGGAGATCACCCGCGCCCGACTGGAGCGCGAGTTCGACCTGGATCTCATTTCGACGGCCCCGAACGTTGTCTACCGCGTGGTCACTGAGGATGGCACCGAGGTCACTGTTCACAATCCGAGTGACTGGCCGGAGGGGAAGCTCCGCGAGATTTACGAGCCGATGGTTAAGTGCACCATCGTCGTGCCAAGCGAGTTCGTTGGCCCCACCATGGAGCTGTGCCAGCAGAAGCGCGGTGAGATGGGTGGTATGGACTACCTGTCTGAGGACCGCGTGGAACTGCGCTACAAGATGCCGCTGGGCGAGATTATCTTCGACTTCTTCGACATGCTGAAGTCCCGCACCAGGGGTTATGCTTCGCTGAACTACGAAGACGCCGGCGAGCAGATTGCGGATCTGGTCAAGGTGGACATCCTCTTGCAGGGCGAGGCCGTCGATGCGTTCTCCGCTATCGTCCACCGCGACAACGCGCAGTGGTACGGCAACAAGATGACCAAGAAGCTGCGTGAGCTAATCCCTCGCCAGCAGTTCGAGGTCCCAGTTCAGGCCGCAATCGGTTCGAAGATTATCGCCCGCGAGAACATCCGTGCACTGCGCAAGGACGTCCTTGCTAAGTGCTACGGCGGTGACATCTCCCGTAAGCGCAAGCTGCTGGAGAAGCAGAAGGCCGGTAAGAAGCGCATGAAGAACATCGGTTCGGTCTCGGTGCCGCAGGAGGCATTCGTGGCTGCGCTGTCCACCGATGAGGGCGGTAAGTAAAGGGGAAACTGCATGCCACGGAAGCGGAAGAAACTGGTCGAGGACTTCGAAGAGCTGCTCGAAGCCGGTGACATGGATGCGCTGAAGGCCGTCTATGACGCTTGCGCACTCAACGCAGTTTTCGGATACAGCAAGGACACTGCACTAGCGCTCCGTGGCACCCCGCCGGAGCTCATGCGCTGGCTAATCGACCAGGGAATCGACGTCAACACCGAGAACCGCTTCGGTAAAACCGCCCTGGCAGAGCACGCAAGCCGGGGCGATACCGACAAGATGAAAGTCCTGCTCGAATGCGGTGCTGACATCGAAGCTGGCAAACACTGGCCTCTATTCCAGGCAGCGAAGAGCCATCAGCCCAAGGCCATTGCGTTGCTGTTGGAAAATGGCGCTGACCTTCACCGCGAGAACCGCCTCGGTCACGGCCGGACAGCGTTCAAAGAGGCCGTCGCTACCGCCGATATCGATTCCCTCAGTCGAGTCCTAGCGAGTATCGAGGTGCTCCTGGACGCGGGTTCGGAAATCGACGACGAAGCTCGCGAAGAGTTCACTAAGTTCGGTCGCCGCTACAACCGCCTGTCAGACAAGCAGCGCGACAAGTACCAGCCAGTCATGGATCGACTATATGAGCGCATCGGTGCTGACCGCCCGCAGGAAATCACGCCTCACGACGGCCACAGCGACATTATTGTCCCCGCAGACAAGTCGATCAACGGCCAGTTCCGATACCTCTGGAACTACCTGGTGCCGGGTGGTGGCCCAGCCGCGACTGTGCAGGGCGAAGTTATCCGCATCGTGGGCCGGCTCGGGTACGAAGCGCTGGAGATGGGCTACGTCAACTGGGACGAAGACTATGCCAAGATGATCGACTTCTGGCTGGAGACGGTTGGGGCCGCCGAGGATGCCATGGCCGTCGTAAAGCAGCGCAAAGCTGGTGAGGCGGACATTGATGCGCTGACGGAGGCGACAATCGAGTGGGTTACAGAGCACCCGCAGCCGATTGCGTTGGGCGAGGTCCCGTACCGGCGCTAACTCCCAAGAAGCTAACCCCGGTTTGGTGTTAAAAATCTGTTAATGGTTAGCCACTGCATCAATCGGTAGTGTCAGCTGATATCTTTGATGGGTGGAATCCGTATACCTAACAGCAATACTGTTTTCGATTATCGGCGGACTCGGTGCGTCGTTGCTTCGGCTGCCGCCGCTGATTGGTTTCCTTGGGGCCGGTTTTGCCGTTCATGCAATGGGGCTTGAGGAAATCCCGTTCATTGATTCGCTGGCCGAGCTTGGTGTTACCACCTTGCTGTTCACAATCGGTCTGAAGCTAAATCCGAAGGATATCGTGGCGCCACGAGTGGTCTTTTCGGGGCTTGGCCACGCGTTTTTAAACACGGTAGTTTTTGCCGTGCTGTTCGGTGTCGCCAGTTTCTTGCCGCTGCGTGAGCTCACGGGACTGTCGGTGACCGCGCTAATTTACATCGGCATCGCGACTTCATTTTCGTCGACGGTGTTTGTGATGAGCCACTTGGAGGAGCAGAACCGCGGTGCTTCGGCCATCGGACGTATCGCGATTGGTGTACTCATTCTGCAGGACATCATTGCGGTCGGCGTGCTGGTGGCATCGTCGGGTAAGACCCCGGAGCTGTGGGCGCTGGCGCTGCCACTATTGTTCTTCATTCGCCCGCTGGCGGCGCGGCTTCCCAACCGCATGTTCCGCACTGAGCTGCTGGTTCTCACCGGTATTGGTATTGCAGTGGCTTCTTACTCGGCTTTCGAACTGGCAGGGCTCTCTGGCTCGCTGGGGTCCCTGGTCGCCGGTATTCTGCTGTCTTCGCACCCAATTTCTGACCGTCTGTCGGAAGCACTGATTAGTATTCGTGAGCTACTGCTGGTCGCGTTCTTTATCGAGATTGGTCTCGGTGGTCTGCCAAGCGCGGGCGGCTACGTCATCGCTGCGATTATGGTGCTGTTCCTGGTGCTCAAGGCCACTATCTTCATCTGGATTCTCAAGCGCATGGGACTGTCGCTGCGCACGAGTGCGCTGGCGGGGCTGACGTTGAGTAACTACTCGGAGTTCGGCCTAATTGTGATGGCGGCGGCGACGCAACAGGACATTCTGCCGGAAGAATGGACCTCGATTATGGCAGTCGCCGTGGCGGGTAGCTTCATTGCCAGCTCGCTGATGGCCCCGCACGAAGACAAGATTGTCAGCTTCCTGCAGAAGTTCGTCCCAGAAACCCCAGAGGACCGCCTGGTGCCAGAAGAGGCAAAGGTCATTATTGATAGCGCCGATGCTCTCATCATGGGTATGGGGCGAGTCGGCGTTGGTGTCTACGGCAGGTTGGTCAACGAGTACGGCATGAACGTCTTCGGTGTTGATTTCGACGAGGATCGCATCGAAGAGCTGCGCGAGCAGGGCTACCAGGTCATCCCAGGCGATGTGACAGACCCAGAGCTCTGGCACCACATCGAGCTGGAGAAGAAACCAGCGCTGTACGTGTTGGCGCTGTCTGAGCACGCTGAGACCTACGCGATGATTCAGAACATCCGTAAGCAGGACACCGAAGCCGTGGTTGCTACCACCACTAAGGTGCAGAGGTTTAAGGATCAGCTTCTCAACGTTGGTGCCGACATGGCCGTCTACCTCTACGACGGTGCTGGCGAGGAGCTCGCCGACCGTGCAGTGGAGACGCTTAAGCAGCGGTCTTAGTCGCATCCGTTAAATACGGCAAACAACAAGCCAGCCGATTCGTTCGGCGATAAGCTGATTTCATGTCAGTCACCCAAAACCAGATGCCCGCGAGTCCTATTCGATCCAGTCGCAGTGCGATGTTTCGGATGACCGCGGGCCTTGCTGTTGTCATGCTCGGAACTCTCGTCGGCTGCTCATCTTCAGATTCCGAAGATGCCGCCGCATCACAAAGCAACAATGATCAGAGTGAGGTACAGTCGCAATCGACGTCGGCAAGCGAGGGCGATAATCCGAAGATGCCGTCGCCGACGAAGGGGACAAGCGTCGACAGCATCGGATTTGATGAAAGCGCCTACCAGAAAATTGACGTTCAGCGGTTTAGCCAGAACGGAATCAAGGCGTTCTACGTCACGCTAGACGGGAAAAAGAGCGAGTGTTTCTACTCAGACGGCGCGGTGACGTGCATCGGTAAGGCTGATTCGTCGATTCCCGACGTGGAGGTTCCGCCGTTCCCACCACAGTCGCCGGGCGCAATCATGCTGAATACTTCAGGTGCCGCGTACACGCTCGTCGAAGGGGTACCGCCGGCTCAGGAAGAGCTTGACGACGGCCAATGGACGAGCTTCGGCACCGCTGCGTGTGCGAAGACGGATGCGAACAAGCTGGTGTGCCAGTCGGATAACGCGGCCTTTACCATCGAAGGCAAGGACAAGAATATTCGCACCTCCGGCAAGGTTTTCGATTCCGCCGAGGAACTCATGGCCCAGGGGAGTGAGCCGGCGAGGGGCTACAGTCAGGGCACGGATGCACTTGTTCAGGGGCCGATGATGTGCGGTGCCATGGAGGGCCATCGTCTGGCGGAAGTGGTCAAGGGTGAGATGACCTGCGCTGAGGCCATGGATGTGTTGGATCGGTACGACGCAATCAAGGACACTGAGGGCGGTGGCAACACCCTGACCGCTCAAGTAGGGGACTGGACCTGTAGCTCTCCGACGGCGGCGAGGTCTGAGGAGTTGGGAGCGGTAACGGTGTGTGAGGACCCGGAGCATGGCTTGGAAGTCCGTGACCCCGTGATGGGCTAGCAGGGTTACCGCGGCTAACAGCATTTTCAAATAAGCCTAAGCTGGAACTATGACTGATTTATATCTCGTGCGGCACGGTGAAACTGAGTGGTCGCGCACTGGGCAGCACACATCGGTAACTGATCTTCCGCTGACTGACAACGGTCGGGAAGAAGCCAAGGCCCTCAACGGCTGGCTGGATCCGAAGGACTTTGGGCTAGTGCTGGCATCACCCCGTCAGCGCGCCCAGGAGACCGCTCGATTGGCGGGGTTCCACGACTTCGAGGTCGAAGAGGATCTCGCGGAATGGTTCTATGGCGACTACGAGGGGATTACCTCGAAGGAAGTGCAAAAGACCGTTCCCGATTGGCAGATTTGGACTCACGGTGTGCCCAATGGCGAAACCGCGGAGGAAGTCCGTGAGCGAGTTGAGCGAGTGGTGAAAAGGGTGCGTGAATCGGGCGAAGACAAGGCGATTCTGTTCGCCCACGGTCACTCGCTGCGTGCGCTCACCACAGCCTGGTTGGAACTGCCCATTGCACTTGGCCAGTCCTTCCCATTGAATACCGCATCCCTGTCCGTGCTCGGTCGCTACCATGACCGACCTGCGGTTCTGCGCTGGAACCTCTCGCGGGGATTGTAGCGGCGTTGTACAGGTGTCTCGGTGAATTCGCCGATGCCATTCAAGCCGCCAACGCCGTCAAGCTCTGTAAGAGGTGCCTGTGAATCACAATTCCGATGCTTTCGCCCGCGTAGTCGACCGTGCCCGCGGCGTGCTCTATGGCCAGGTCATCGGCGATAACCTCGGCGCGCTAGTGGAGTTTTGTAGTGCCGAGGAGATTGCACAGCGCTACCCACACGGTGTCTGTGAACTTGCCGATGGCGGCACCCACAACATCGCCGCCGGCCAGCCCACTGATGACTCCGAAATGGCGCTGGCGCTGGCACGCTCACTGGTGCGCTGCGAAGGCTACGATGCCGCCGATGTCCGCGAGTCCTATGTGCGCTGGGCAAACTCCGACGCTTTCGACATCGGAGAGGCCACCACGGCGGCGCTGTTACGACACGCACCGAACCCGAACTCCCAGGCCAACGGCGCGCTCATGCGCATCTCACCGCTGGCCGTCGCATACTGGCGCAATCCCGCACGCGCTGGCGAACTCGCACGCAAGGACGCCGCCATCACGCACCCGCACCCAGTGTGCATAGAGGCCAATTCACGTTACGCATCCGCGCTTGCCGACGTCATCAGCGGCGGCCTCCACCAGCCGCGCCGCGGCATTGGCGTGAGTGCGCTGATGGAGTGGCTGGCTTCCCAGCGCGCGCAGTGGGAAACCGAGTGGCAGGCCAGCGGTGCCGTGGTGGATAGCGGGGAGCCGGATTTCTCGGTGCATCAGGGATGGCTGCGCTTTGCGCTGTGGGCACTGCATGAAGAACTGCGCCGGGTAGAAGACAAAACCACGACCTTTGAGGACTCTCTGGTCCGAGTCATTGGCCGTGGCGGCGACACCGACACTAACGCGGCCATTGTTGGTGCTTTTCTCGGTGGCGTCTTTGGGGCCTCCGGCATTCCGCAGCGGTGGCGGGATGTCATTGATTCCTGCTCGCCGAAGCGAAACCGGCCCGCGCAGTATCACCCAAACGATGTTGCGGAGTTGGCGGAGAAACTGGTGGGCATGGAGAGCTAATATTCGGCGACGCACTCACTAATGAGTGGACGTATCGTCAGATTTCTTTCCACTTGACGCCGTTTCTTCTCGTCGTCCACGCCGAGTCTCCTTGGTTTACTTTTTATCCAGTTAACTCTCTTTCCCGAAGATTTTCTTCATTTAGATAGTTGGCGTGGGCATTAGGGGACTCGGTGAGTCCAGCCCTCCGTGCCGTATTTGGTGTCAATAAGATGCTGCGCCGCAGCGAAGTCCTCATCGGAAAGCGATGCCTCGGCGGCACCGTAGCGGTTGATGAATGTCTGCTTCATCGTGTCAATGACTTCCGCGCGGCTGGCACCGGTCTGGCGACGGAGCGGATCGACGCGCTTCTTCGCGCTGCGCAGGCCCTTATCGGCAATCTTGGCCTTGCCAATGCGCAGGACTTCCATCATTTTGTCAGCGTCGATGTCATAACTCATGGTGACGTGGTGAAGCACTGTTGAGCCACGGCGCTTCTGTGCGGCACCACCAATCTTGCCGCCATCGGAGGTGATGTCATTGATGGGGACATACCACGCATTGACCCCGAGCTGCGCAAGTGCAGCGATGACCCAGCGGTCGAGGAATTCATAGGATTCGACGTAGCTAAGACCAGCGACCAGCTTCTCTGGTACATAGATCGAGTAGGTGACGCAGTTGCCGCCCTCCATGAACATCGCGCCACCGCCGGAGAGACGACGCACCACTTGCACATCGTGCTTCTCTACACCCTCGGGCTCGAGTTCGTTGACATAAGACTGATATGAACCGATCACAGTGGCACGATCATCCCAATCCCAGAAACGCAGAGTCGGTCCGCGCTGCCCGGAATTGACTTGATCAAGAAGGACCTCGTCGAGCGCAACATTCATCACCGTCGGCAGGACACCCGGCTGCAAAACCTCCCACTCCAAATCAGTGAAGTCGACGGCCTGTGTCAGTGCACGTCGAACGACTTGCGCAATGATGTGGGTATCAAAACCGTGCAGTCGCACCTCGCGGTCGGATTGATCCTCAAAATCCTTTAGCGCCGCATCGAGGCGAGCCTGAAGGCGTTCCGTGTTGTCCTCGGCAGGCGCACCGAGGAGAGCGTCATTAATGATGTCGTAGGCCTCATCGGGTTCGAGGAAAAAGTCGCCCGAAATGCTTATCGACGAAATAGTGTCGCCTGTGGTCTCGCAGTCGGCGACAACCAACTTGCCGCCGGGAACCTTCATCTCTGAGTGGAATTTCTGTGCGGAGGTCATAGGTTTCGATGGTACTCGCGGCGGGCGTTACGATATCCCCCCGTGTTTACCTCATCGACTTTGGATCACCGCGCCCGCAAAATTGTCGCGTGGGTTGCAGGCCTGAATCTTCTCGGCTTCTTCATTGAACTAGTTGTTGCCTCAGTTATTGGCTCCGCAGCCCTGTTTGCTGACGCTGCGGACTTTCTTGAAGATTTCCTCATCAACCTGCTGGTTCTCACCGCATTGGGTTGGTCGCTGGCGAGCCGTCGTAAAGCGAGCTTCGGCCTTGCCGGGCTGATTCTGATTCCGGCGATCGCGGCGTTCGGCACTGCCATTTGGAAGATGATTAGCGGTGAGCCACCAGAGCCGCTAACTCTGTCGGTGACGGCGATTATTGCGATGGTCATCAACCTGGTCTGCGCGATTTTGCTGATGAACCTGCGCAAGGCCGACAGTGCGCTCATGCGTGGCGCGTGGTTGGCGGCGCGTAACGACGTCCTGGCGAACCTGCTCATCCTCGCCGCCGGAGTAGTCACCGTTTTCTGGTTCAGCGCATGGCCGGACATCGTCGTGGGACTTGTCATCGGCGTCATTAATCTCACGGCCGCGAAGGAAGTTTACGAGCAGGCGCGTGCCGAAGACCCCGAGCTAGAGATGGATGATGACGACTAGCGCTGACTAGTCGTGGGAGGCAGGGGAAGGGGAGGCTGGGGCCTTACTTCCACATATCCTTCTGCCACTGCGGCTTATGAGCGTAGGTGAACTCGTAGTATTCCTTGTTCTTCAGCTCACTGGCTGCGGCTTGGTCAATCACAACCGTGGCCCGTGGGTGCAGCTGCAGCACGGAAGCCGGCATTGAAGCACTCAGCGGCCCCTCGATGGAGGCGGCGATAGCGTGTGCCTTTGCGGTGCCGGTGGCCAGCAGCAGGAGGTGCCCCGCACGTGAAATGGTGCCAAGCCCTTGGGTGACCACGTGGTATGGCACGTCTTCTGCAGAGTCGAAGAACCGGGCGTTATCCAGCACGGTCTGCGGGTGCAGCGTCTTAATGCGAGTCAGAGAGCCAAAAGAGCTGGCGGGCTCGTTAAAACCAACATGCCCATTGGTGCCGATGCCCAGCAACTGAATGTCAACGCCGCCGGCCTCGATGATCTTTCGCTCGTAATCCTCGCAGGCTGCGCCGATATCGTCCGCGAGGCCATCGGGAATATGGACCCTCGCCGGGTCAACATCCACGTGATCGGAAAACTCATTGTGAATCACGTGGTAGTAGCTCTGCTCATGCTCGATGGGCAGGCCCACGTACTCGTCGAGTGCGAAGAAACTGCAGTCTTTGAAGGTGACTTCACCAGCCCGATGGCGACGGATCAGTTCCCGATACGTCGCAAGCGGGGTCGATCCTGTTGCTACACCGAGGTTTCCACCGTTGTTGGCGTAGTGAGCGAGGTAGTCCGAAGCGATGCTCGCGATTTCGGCCTCAGAATCGACGATGATGATTTCCATGGTGGAACACTCCTGAAAACGAGGGCTCGTGGCAGAAATTGCAAAAGGTGCGAGACAGAGTACCAGTGACTCCACAACGCTAAGCGCTATAGCCCTATTCAGATGAGGTTAATCTGCCATGGGGTTAGACCTGTAATTGAGCCCTGTTTTTCCTGCGTAGGCTACTTCACCCAGAAGTTGCCGTCTTCATCCTTGTAGATGATGTCGCCAGCCTGAGCGACCTGGGTGTCGTTAACCTGAAGCTCAACCAAATCCAGCGTTTCGACGATTGGTTCAATGTAGACGCCACCGTTAAACCAAACCTTGAAAGCATCTGCTGAAGTCGAAGAACCGGAGAAACGGTGTTCTTCATACTTGTGCACTGGTGCAAAGGGGCAACCAATAGCCTGTGCGACAGCTGGAGAGGCAGCAACAGCGCCCAGCACAGTAGCGGCACCGATGGCGACAGCGGCGATAGAGCGAGAGAATTTCATGAGGCAATTCTATGCCGATTCAGTCCCGGATGGGAAGGCCGGGCTGAACGGCTGTCGCCCGCCACTTAGTACTGCCCGCCAATTACCGCCACTCGGCACTTGCCGGGTCAATACCTTCCTTACGGGCCTGAGCTTCAATCAACTCCAGCAGGTAGCCAGCATTGCCGCGGTAATACCGGTCAAACCGGGAATCAGCGACGTACATGCGAGCCAGCAGAATCTGCTTTTCTCGACCGGCCTCGTAGAAGCGGGTAATAGAGGCCAAGTGACGGTCAACTAGCTCGGCCGCCTCTTCGGAACCTGGCTCCACGTGTCGCTCAGCAGCGTCGGCAAGCGCATCGGCAAAATCCTTAGCCTCTGCCTCAAGAGCGGCCCAGTCGCTGTCGTCCATCTTTTCCTGAGCCTGCTGGGATTGCTCCCACTCGGTGGTGTCGCCCCAGCGTTCCTCAGCTTCGGCTTCTAGATTCTGCCAATCGCGGCCCAAGAGCTCTGCCTTCGTCTTTGCTTCCATTGTGTGTCCTTCCTCAATCAGTTTGTCCAGAGACTGCACCATGTGGTGCAGGTCAGCGATCTTCTCTGTGAGAACAGTTCGCTGAGCGAGCAAACGATCTTTCCGACTTCTCGGGGAGGAATCGCCGTGAATGAACTCCTCGATAGTCTTCAACGGCACACCAGCGGCGCGATAGACCAGGATCTCCAGCGCGGTGTCGATGTCCTCATCGGTGTAGAGGCGGTAGTCGGACCACGTGCGATACTGCGGGCTGAGCAGCCCGATGGCATCCCAATGTCGCAGCGTGCGCGTGGTAACGCCCAGGAGCTCGGCTGCCTCGCCGATGGTGTACTCGTTGTCGTTGTTGCTCACGGGAATCATCTTTCTGTTTGACGTCGCGTCAAGGTCAAGACCCGACGCCGAAATCCGTCGAAGAAGTTAGTTGCGGCAGCCGTAGGTGTGCCGTTCCCGCGACTGTCAATCTGCGGGGCCCGACCGCAAGAGCCGAAGCCTGTTGATTGCCGCCACAACCTCCTGGAAACGAGGCTCCGCCAGATGACCAGAATTGGTAGACGCAGCTGCCGCGTCGAAGAGCGAATGACAAAAGTTGTAGTACTCACGCTGAATTAGCTCGGTGAGGTCAGTACGTCCATCGAGCTGCTTTACAACGGCGCCCAGAATCCGGGCAATGGCTTCTGTTTGGGAGGAATCCATCAATTGGCCGACAGCGCGCAGGTCAAGATTGTCCTTGCCCACCTGAATCAGTTCGAGGCAACGAGCACGCGGTGGCTTAGGCGGTTTCGCGCCGCTACCGCGCCCGCCGCGACTGCCACGACCACCGCGCCCACCGTGACTGCCATGCCCATGACCACCACGACCACCATGTCCACCACGGCTCTCACCGGCAGGGAAGTCAGCCTGCAGAAAACGCTCACCGATCTGCGCAAAAGCTGGCGAAGGTGCAGCCGGAGTGGCAGATTCTCGGAGCTCACGGGCGCGCTCGGTGACGTCGTAAGGCGTGTACGCATCCATAGCAATCACGGTGTCCGCGACATCGATGAACGCACCAGAACCACCAGCGACGATGACCGTGGAGATCCCGTGGTCCTCCCAGAGCTCGCGGACCCGTGCGACCAGTGGAGTAATCGGCTCCCGGTCATCGGGGATGAGTCGGCGCATGCGCTCATCACGAATCATGAAGTTAGTTGCGGAGGTGTCCTCATCGATGAGCAACACGCGCGCACCGGAACCCAGCGCCTCCATCAGACCCGCAGCTTGGGAGGTCGACCCCGACGCGTTCGCCGTGGAAAACCGGGTCGTGTCATCACCGGAGGGAAGACCGTTGATAAACGGCGAGATATCCACACCAGTGATGGCCCGGCCGTCCTCGGCACGCAGCGCAACCGCAGTCTCGTCAGCGACCACAAACTCGCGGCCGTCGCCAGCGACATGGTCATACACGCCAGTGACCAGGGAGGACAGTAGCGTGGACTTGCCGTGGTAGCCACCGCCGACAATCAACGTCACGCCCCGCGGAATGCCCATGCCGTGCACCATTTTACCCGACGGCAACTGAAAACTGTGCTGCAACGATTCCGGCGAGGTAAACGCAGTCGCGCCGGGCTTCGGCAGCTGGCTATTGCCCGCCTGACGGGGCAACACCGACCCGTCTGTCACAAACCCAATCAGGTCCGCGTCCGCTACCGCACGGCGCAAAAAGAGCTGGTCATACTCCAATTCCGCGGCTGCCTCGAGCGCATCGATGGGTGCGTTTACAATGGCGTCGTCAAGCGCGTCCAACAAATCCTCACAGATCAAGCGCGCCGCCTCACGCCCGAGAATGCGCCGGCCGCGGGCGGGCAGCTGGATTTCCAGGCAGATCTGGAGGGCATCATCATGCTTATCGACGTCGTGCGCATCCCCACGGAGCTCAGCGACAGCTGTTCGGCGCAAGACCTGCTGCCCCGGAGAATCGATAAACAGCCCGCGGCCATACTTCTTAAAAGCTCGCACGAGGCTGCGGTTCAACAAATCGAGCTCTGCCGTGCTGAACCTGCCGGGTTGTGAGCGGGAGGCTCCGCGATAGTCCAGCACTGACAGCGGAATGTGGACGCGTGCCCGTGATGCTGGAGCGTAAGGGTCGGATTGGACCTTGTCGACAAACAGCGTCGCGTCCAGATCCGGCAGGTCGTGGGAGCCACGAAGAGATTTGTATGCGCCGTAGCTCTTGCCATCGAGGTTGGAGAGACGTCGATAAAGGTCAGCGGGCATATTTCTACTTTCGTTGAGAAGTTGGGTGCTCTTCCCGCGAGTGTAGCGGCAGATGAGACAGCGCGATTCGCTCCTGGAACGGCCTGGGGCAAATGACCGTGTGCGGTAGCGCCGTTGCTGCAGGAAGGTAGCGTGAGAGGCATGACTGATAGCTCGGAAGCTGACAAACCCACGGACGCAGGGAACAACCCAGAGTCGGTGCAAAAACACGCCCGCGCGAATGCCAAGCGCTACGTCTGGGCGAACGGACTACAGAATATCGGCGACCAGATTGTTGCGGCCAAGACGCTGCTGCCATGGCTGCTGCATTCGGCTGGCGCGCCGGGCTTCTTCATCGCCATGCTTGTGCCGGTGCGCGAGTCCGGTTCGATGCTTCCGCAGGCCGCCCTCACACCTTGGGTGAAATCTCGCCCGCGCCGCACAACCGTCTGGATCGCTGGTGCTTTGGGGCAAGCCATCGCAGCAGCGCTGATTGGTCTGGCTGCGTTGTTCCTAGAAGGCACCGCGCTCGGCGTCGCTGTCATCGTCGCGCTTGCAGGCTTTGCGACGGCCCGAGCCCTGTGCTCGATGGCCTCAAAGGATGTCCAGGGCCGCACGATTCCGAAGGGGCAGCGCGGGCAGATTAGTGGCCGAGCTGCGATGTTGGGCGGTGTCGCCGCAATTATTGTTGGTGCAGTGTTGTGGATTATCCGCGACAACGTCACCAAACCAATCGTGGCGGGGCTCATCTTTGTTGCGGCACTGTCGTGGGTAGCAGCAGTTTTGATTTTCCGTGGGATTGTTGAGCCCACCAACGAGGGGGACAAGGAAGAACCGAATAAAACCTGGTGGCAGGACACCTGGCGGCTCTTTAAAGAGGATAAGAACTTCCGCGACTTTGTGATCGTCCGTAGTTTGTTGCTGGTCACAGCATTATCCACGTCGTTCATCGTAACCCTAAGTGCACAGGTGGGAGCTGATCTGGAAGCCTCTGACGGTAGCGGCGGGGGAGTAAGCGCCAATGTCGGTATCTTCATGCTCGCCGCAGGCTTCGCCTCTTTGGTTGGTGGAAAAGTCGCCGGAATCTGGTCGGATAAATCCTCGAAGAAGGTGTTGACCTACTCTTCGCTGGTCGGTTCTATTGTTCTCTTTTTGTTGGTCGCAAGTGCTCACTGGCTTTCCGCCGGTGCGAACGCTTGGATTTTCCCGCTCGGCTTCTTCGCGATGTCCGTCGTCCACGCCGGTGTTCGCGTGGCTCGTTCGACCTATGTTGTGGACATGGCAGAAGGCGACAAGCGCACCGAGTATGTCGGAGCAGCCAACACCATCATGGGCGTTGTCCTGCTCATCGTCGGTGCGCTTTCGGGTGTTATCGCCAGCTTCGGCCCTGCGGCAGCTTTAATCTTCCTGGCACTAATGGGACTGGTTGGTGTCGCTATGTCCAGCAGGCTGAAGGAAGTCTCGGCGCCGCACAAGGTGACGCCTTAGCAGGGCAGTTCTTTAACAAGGCGGAAGCACTAGCTCACACTAACCGCTACAGCCTCATCGTTCTTGCGCCTGACAATGTCAATAACCAGCGCAGTACCGATCACCGCAGCCCGCGTTTCCTCGTTCAAGTTCGGCTCCAAATGCAGAGCGTACGTGTCCTTGCCGGTAATAGCGCCTTTGAGACCACGGTACTTCCGGTCAATCTTCGCAATCGGGCGTCCCTTGCTGGTCAGTGCGTAATTTTTACCGCGGAAGCCGCCGTCAACATCGACGTCGGAAAGCCCTTTGACGGACAAAGTTAGCCGTGATTTTAGGCTGAATCGTTTGGTCTTGGCTGTGGCGATCTTAGCGCCGTTGGGTGTGAGAACCTTGTATGTGTCGCCGAAAACGTTCGCGGGGTCGGTGATGGTGAGGAGCTTGTCGCCCTCTTTGCCATCCTCGTCCACATCGAAGATGTCGTACTTGACACCGATGCCCAACATGCGGCGACCCAGTGATCCCGCTTGGGCAATTTGGGCAATCTGGGTGCCGTTGTCATCGAAAATGGAGTATTCACTGCGCATAACGTTGCGTGTTTCTTGAATCAGCAGTGTGTCGGTCGTAAGCAGTCGAGGTTTCTGTGTGTTCACGAATTAGCTCCAAACTCGATGACAGTTATTTAGAACTCTACGACCATCTTGCCGGTATTGCCTCCGCTAAACAGTTCGAGGAATGCAGCTGGCATGTTCTCGATACCGTGGCGAGTGGTGACATCGTAGGCGACCTTACCGCTGACGACCAGCGGAGCCATTCGCTCCTGGAATTCACCTGCCAGGTGCAGGTACTTGCCCAAGACGAAGCCGCGCAGCGTAATGCACTTGCCAATCGCCAGAGCCAAGTTACGTGGTCCGGTCGGCGCTCCAGTGTTGTTGTACTGGGAGATTGCGCCACACATAGCAACGCGGCCAAAGGTGCGCATCGCGCCGATGGCTGCCTCGAGATGGTCGCCACCGACGTTGTCGAAGTAGAAGTCGATGCCCTCCGGCGCTGCCTGTGCCAGCTGTTCTGCAACCGGGCCGTCGTTGTAGTTGAAGGCGGCATCAAAGCCGAGTTCGAGTAGGCGCTCAACCTTTTCGTCCGAGCCGGCGGAACCAATGACACGGGATGCGCCCATCTGCTTGGCAAACTGACCAGCAGCCGAGCCGACCGCACCAGCAGCGCCAGAGATAAAGACGACGTCGCCTTCCTTCATCTCTCCGACAGCAGTCAGGCCAACGTAAGCAGTAAGGCCAGTAAGACCAAGGATGCCCAGGTAGGCAGCAGCCGGTGCAACGTTCAGGTCAACCGGTGTTGCCTCGGAATCGGCAATAACAGCATTGGTCTGCCAGCCATAAGAGTGGCGGACAGCGTCGCCAACCTGGAACTTATCCGACTTGGACGCAAGGACAGTGCCCACAGCGCCGCCAGTCATTGGCTGGTCAAGCTGAAAAGGAGGAACGTACGACTTGGTGCCGTTCATACGGCCACGCATGTAGGGATCGACGGTAGCGACCGAGTTGGCTACCAAAATGTCGCCGTCGTTAAGCTCTGGCAAATCGACGGTCTCGAGGCGGAAACTCTCGTCAGTCGGCAGGCCGGTCGGTCGGGAAGCTAGAACCCACTGCTGAGTGGTGGTGGGCAGTTCGGTTGTGGACGATGCATCAGTGGAAGTCACTGTTTTTCTCCTGTTGCGTATTCCTGGATCTATTGTCAGATTGTTGTTGCGTGGCCTCTATATCGTGATAGATATCCGAGCCACGTAGGCTGCCACTGTACCGTTGCCGGAGTGGTTCAGGCTATGCCTAGACATGTTTTTATAACTTAAAGCGATTGGAAAAACGCAGGTTATGCCGCTTGTACCCAGGAATCGAGGCGCTCAATTAGAACGTCCAAATCGTCCAGCAGAGGCATGCCGGGCAGTCGTTCGGCGATCACGTTGCGGACGCTTGTGTACCACCACAGTTGCTGGCTCGGAGTTGAACGAAACCGTTCCCACAGGGCGTGGCCGTCGCGGTCTAAATCCTCCAGAGTCTGGCTGAGATTGTGGAACTTATCCGCGCCGGCCACGATGAGGGACTCCTCGCTGCCACGGGAAAGCTGCCCCAGATAGGCATCGGCGCGGTCCTGCCACGAGGGCAGGGAAGGGTCTTTGGTGACACCCGCGACGATTTCAACCACGCGAGACCCGAACTCATCTTCCATCTCGGCACGTGAGTAGTTTGCCGGCACGTCTTCCAAAATGTCGTGGAAGAGGGCTGCCAACAGCACGTCTTCGTCGTTAGTCACGCTCGCCGCAATCAGCATTACCGCCATTGGATGGCTGATATAGGGAACGCCAGAGCCCTTTCGGTAGTGCCCATCGTGCGCGCGGGAAGCAGTTGCGATGCCGCGCATGAGCCTGCCACTGGGACGTGTCGAAGCAAAGGTGTCAGCGTTTTCCATGGGTATCCCGACCTTTCGTTGATGCTTGAAAAATAGCAGCGTCTAAGCTTGAACATCATGAACGTCGCAGAAGTAGATCCGCTCATCGAGTCGATGTACCGGTGGTCCGATGTCAGTGGTGTCCTGCTCATGGGCATCATCGGTGGCACCATCGCCCGGCAACGAGGCTACGACATCATCGGGTTCTTCTTTATCGCGCTGTTCTCTGCACTGGGTGGCGGCATGATTCGCGATGTTCTGATTAACCAGGGCACCGTCGCCGCAATGAGTCAGCCGGAGTACCTAATCCTGGCATTCACCGGTGCACTTATCGCGCGATTTTTCTATTTCAAAGGTAAGACCTGGGAATACGTTCAGGTCCACGGTGACGCTGTGGTTTCGGGTCTTTGGGCCGCTACGGGAACGGTCAAAGGTGTCACGTATGGCTTGCCCATTCTGCCGTGCATCATGATGGGCGTTTTCACAGCCACTGGCGGTTCCATGATTCGTGACATTGTTACCGGGCGGGTACCCGCTGTTTTCGGCGGCAATCAGCCCACGGTCATCCCCGCCGTGGCTTGCGCAATTATTGTCATCGGAGGCCACCATCTGGGTTTTATGGCCGTGTCCATGGTCGTCGGTCCCGTCGTCAGCATTCTGCTGTCGCTGCTGGGGTACTGGGGCAATTGGCGCGTATCGGCACGCTCTGAGTGGGCACCATTGAACGACACCGCGTCGCAGATTGCGGTCCTCGCGCGTCGCGCAGAGGGCAAGAGCCGTGAGGTCGGTCGACGCTTCGAGCCCGCGCGCCTGCGCAGTTGGCGCCACCGCCAGATGGAAAAGGCGCTGCAGCGTCGCATTCAGGCTGAGGTCGATAGGGGAGTATCGCGTTCCGACGCAGAGGCCAACGCGGAGGAATTCCTGGAGGAGTTCAATGCGGACTTCCCAGCGGATCTGGAAGTTCCGTCGGCACAACAGGAGACAGAGCAAGACGAAAGCGATGAATCCAATTTCGGTGTGGACCTATCCGGCGATTCCTATGACGATTACGGGGAAGATACTGCGCTGCGGCAGCGGGAATACCGGGAGATGTTGGATCAAATTCTTGCTGACGATGAGGCGACCGATTTGCTCGTCGCAAAGCTAATGAAGAAATACGACCAGCGGGATTAGAGGAGCGGTAGAGACATGGCATCGACGAGTACTGCGAGCAGGCATTTTGGGCACATTATTAAGGAACACACCCTTGAGGTTCCCTGGGATCCTTTTACCGGGGCTGCGGATGCTGCGACATTTGAGCTCTTCGCAAGGGAGATCTATGCGCCAGGAAATGAGGACGCGCCGGCAATTGTCTATTTGCAGGGAGGTCCAGGCTTCCCGGCACCGCGTCCGGTGGGAACTAGCGGAGTAATTGGTGAGGCGCTGAAGGAATTCCGCGTGATTCTTTTGGATCAACGTGGCACGGGGCGCTCGCATCGAATTGATGCGGCCAATATTGCGGATATTCCGGGCGCGCGGCTTGCGCAATTGCGTCAGGAATACACTGTCGAAGATGCGGAAGCATTGCGAAAGCATTTGGGCATTGCGAGATGGTCACTGTATGGGCAGTCCTTTGGTGGTTTTTGCATTACTTCATATCTCAGCCGCTATCCGGAATCCGTGGAGCACGCTTACCTCACGGGTGGTTTGCCCGTTCTGGATCGTGGCGCTGACGACCTTTATCGCACGACATATGCGAAGCTGCGCACCCGCCACGAGCGCTTTTATCGCGAATACCCGTGGGTGGAGAATCGCATTCGAGAAATCTGCGCGCACCTGGAGCAATCTGCAGAAACTCTCCCCACCGGTGAGCGTCTGAGTTCTCGCCGATTCCGAACCATCGGAATTGAATTGGGCCGCGGAGATGGATTCCACAATCTGGCGTATTTGTTGGAAGAGCCATTCCACATTCGCAATGGTGAAAAGCAATTGCGCATTGATTTCCTAGCCGATGTCGGATCCCGCGTGAGTTTCGCCGAGGGGCCGCTATACGCCGCGATTCACGAATCCATTTATGGCGGTGTCGGGGAGCAGCCCACAACTAATTGGGCAGCGCACCGCATTCGCGAGGAGATTCCAGGTTTCGAAGAAAATGCCAATCCCGCAGGTGACGAGCTGTTTTACCTCACCGGCGAGCACATTTTCCCCTGGCAATTCGACGAAGACCCTGCGCTCATTCCGTTCAAGGAAAAGGCCGAAGAATTGGCGCAGCACACCTGGGAAAACTCGCCGTATGATTCCGCGCGCTTGCTTGCCGACGCTCCGACCTCGGCAGCCGCGGTTTATCTTGACGACATTTTCGTACCGTTCGATTACTCGATGGGGACAGCCAACTGCTACCGAGATCTGCGACCACATGTGACCAATGCATTCCAGCATGACGGTATTCGCCACGATGGCGCGGCAATCTTTGCGCGGCTCCGCGAGCTCGTCGAGGATCACTAGGCGAGTATCCGAGCGCTGAGTCTTAGCGCGGACAGCTAGAAGGAGCCTAGACCTCGGCGCGCGCAAGTCGAGCAAATGCGCCGTCTGCGTTGAGGAGGTTGTCATACGTGCCGCGTTCGATGAGCTGGCCGTTTTCGATGACCAGGATGTCATCGGCCTCGGCCAGTGTCTGAAGTCGGTGCGCAATAAAGATGCAGGTCGCTCCACATGCGCGGGCATTGTCTACGATACGAGCCTGCGTCAGTGGATCCTGGTGGCTGGTGGCTTCGTCGAAAATAACAATCTTTCCGGCGAGGTGTGCAGCGAGGTCATTGGGCTTAGTGCCGTCGGCTAGTACCGCGCGTAAGTAGGTGCGGGCCAGCGCCAGACGTTGACGCTGACCACCGCTGAGCCGCTGCGCGCGGCGGCCAATGGGCCTGTCCAGCGGCATCTCAGCAGGGTTGATGGCGGCGAGTTCGAGCGCCCAGTGCATCAGTGATTCGGGAACCTCGCAGCCATCAGGCGCGCCGAGACATAGATTCTCAGCGATGGTGGCCTCCATGAGAAAGGGATTCTGATCTGCGACAACAACCGTTCGGCAGACATTGGTTGAGCCGAGGTCACGGGCATTGTGGCCATTGATGATGACCTCGCCGACATCCGGATCGACATGCCGCTGGATTAGCCGGGAGAGTGTGGACTTGCCCGAACCAGTTGGGCCGACCACACCGATGAACTGGCCTGAGGCAATGCGCAGATTGATCTTGGTCAGTGCAGGGTTATCGGCGCCAGGGTAGCGGTAGCTGACATCGCTCAGTTCGAGGGCAGGGACTGAGTCGCCGGAGTTGGCCCTCGCGGTCTGCGCGTGGTGCAGGTCCAGCGACTCCGGCTGCTTCGGCTCTTCCACAGTCGGCGGCTGCGCGGCCAGCTCCCTGATCCGAGTGACTGCATTGAGTCCCGCTGGCAGAGAAGATGCCAGGCGCTCGATCGAATCCATTGATGAAGCAGTTCCCGCCACCAGGGACGTCGTCACCAAAACAGCAGGGAGCATACGGTAGTCGGCTGAAAGCGCCGGGATACCAGCACAAAAGACGGCAATGCTGCCACCCCAAATCCGAAGTCCGGTCGCGCCAGAGCGCAGTCCAGCCCGCTTGCCGCCTGCACGCATTTTCTGAGCAAGCTGTTCATCGAGCTCACGCAATCCCCGCAGCCGCTGCTCGGCTGCGCCGTAGATGAGGATTTCCTCCCGAAGGCGCAGCGTATCGGCAATGTACTGCGCAATGTCCGTGCGTGTGGAGTTCGTTGCGGAAGCCTCCGTCGTCGCCTTCTTAGAGCCTGCGAGCGCAATCACAAAGCCAACCGCGAAGGTCAGCGTCAGAGCAATCGCAGGCAGGGCTCCGGCAGTCGATGCCGCTGTCACGACCGCCATCAGCGGAATCAGTACGGCCGTCACCGCGGGCGCAATTGTGTGCGCGAAGAAGACTTCCACTCGGTCAACATCACGAATCGCAATTGTGTGAATCCTGGCAGTACCCAGCCCATCGGTTACCGCGGGCGCCTGCGGGATAAGACGCTCGACGATCCACAGCCGCAGCTCGCCGAGCAGCCGAAACGCAGCCAGATGCCCGAGGTACTGCTCGACATACCGCAGAATCGCTTTCAACAGCGCCAGCCCTGCAACCACGCCAATGACCGCCCACGTCCACTGCATGCTCAAGCTTTGCGACGAGTCGGTTGCGTCCCACTTCGACAGCGCAATTGTGGCAATTGCCCAGGCGGGCACAGCCAGCATCAATGCACCCAGAATGTGCCCAGCCACGCGTGCGAGGATAGATGCACTGAGCGCTCCGCGAGCCTGTGCGGAAAAGCGCAGCAACCAGATGATGTTGTTCATGTCAGCTCTCCTCGGTCAGCGCTCGTGCGTAATACTCATTGCTTGTGCTCAGTTGGTCGGGTTTGCCCGCAGCCACGATCCGGCCTTCGGCGACGACAATGACCAGATCAACGTCCGATAGCGCTTCCATGCGGTGAGCGACCATGATGCTCGTTCGTCCTTCAGCAAGGCGGGTCAAGGACTCCTTGATGAGACCTTCCGTCCGACGATCGATGTCCGCTGTCGGCTCGTCGAGAAGCACAATCGGAGCGGCGCCGAGCAGACCACGCGCAATGGCCAGGCGGCGTCGTTGCCCGCCTGAGAGCCAATTGCCCTGATCGCCGACCTCCGAATCGAGACCACCAGGGCGCTGCTCGATTTCAGCGAGTAAGTGCACGTCGCGAAGTGCTTTTCGCATATCGACGGCCGTTGCGTCCGGGCATGCGATGCGAAGATTGTCCGCGACGGTGGTGCCGAAAATGGCTGGCTGCTGGGAGATGAGCAGCGAGTTGGCGAGCAACTCCGGGGTCGAAAGCGCGTCGCCGTCAAGGCAGACTTCCCCGGAATGCGGCTGTAGGCCTGCGAGTACACGCAGGAGTGTGCTCTTTCCGGAACCGCTGGGGCCAACGATGCCGACTCTGCTGCCGGCTGGAATTGTCAGGTTGATATCGGAGAGAATGCGCTTTTCGCCGATGTCAACGCTCAGATCGCGGAGGGAAATCTCCGGTGCGTGCGGTGCGGTGGCTTTGGTGGAATGCGCTGTTCCGGCTGTGAACGCTTCAGCGGCAGGCTCGCCGAATATCTCCACAATTCCATTTCGATGCGTGCGACCGCCGAGTCCGATATAGAAAGTGCGGCCGACGCGATTCACGGGCTCGTAGAGCAGAACGGATAGGAAAACACCTGCGAGGGCTGTGCCAACGCTGATTGCATCTGCCTGCAAACGCAGCAGGACAAGGCCGATTGCTGTGGTCGACATTGCAATGCCAAAAACCGCGTCGTTGACAATGATCATCAGCTGATTGCGGGCGAGCAGGGCGGTGAGCTCAGACATCGCAGTGCGAGTTTGTCTGGCAAAACGTGCCATGACTCGATCAATTGCTCCAAGAACTTTGAATGTTCCCAGCCCTTCGAGCATCTCCAAGTAGGCATGCGTGGCCTTCGCTTGCTTTCGGCGATACGTCGCATTGGATTTCCGCAGAATCTTTCCCGCACCAATAATAATCAACGGCGTGGAAATGAAAAATAGTGCCAACCACAAGGCGGTTTTCGTATCCACCCACAAAGCCCACACCGCCAAAATGATCAGTGGAGCACTAAACGAGGCCAACGTGGGAGCGAGAAATGTCGCTCGATAATTCGCGGTCTGTTCGACGCTTGTGGTCGCGGCATCGAAGAGTAGGCCCTCGCCAGTGTTGGAGGCGCTTCGGTGTGCGTGACCAGCTTTCCCGGAGCCGTGCCCTCTTCCATGCGCCTGCTTTGGGGCCTGTTCAGGAGCAGAAAACTCCGGCTTCAGCACACTGCCAACCACATGTGAGCGCCACAGCTTTTCCTGCTCACCAGCAAGCCGTGGTGGCAATGCCTCCGTGACAAAAGCACAGAGGCTTCCCAGAATGACCGCCACAATTGCAGCGGACAGGGATTCATGAAGTCCCCACTGCCCAAACCAGTTGCCGCCACTGGTGTCTGCGACACCGCCGTACAAACTGCTTAGAGCATCGAGCGCGTGTCCAAGAGACACGGCACTGAGAGCGAAGAAAAAGCTGCGCCCCCAGCTGGATAACAAAACCCAGTGCATTCGGCGGGGTGGGGAAGTCAGTGCTTCATGAATCCACATAGCGACGTGAAAACCTATTTTCTATTTAGCCAGCGCGTCAGCGATCTCACGCAGTCCATCGGGCATGTGCATTCCGGCGGTGCCAGAGGTCGTCTTCGCATCAATCAGTTGCACTCGATCATTCTTGACCGCAGCGACGTCGGCAAGCGCCGGATTATCCAGCAATTCCTGGAATGGAGCCTTGCCCTGGCCGTGGAAATCCTGGATCAAAATGACATCCGGATTGAGCTGCACAATTGTTTCCGGATCAGCGGGAACGGCACCCGGGCGCTTGCCCTTTGGCGAAATCGGCTCGCCACCGGCCAGCTCAACGAGATTCGTCGTCGCCGACTGCATGCCCATAATCATCTTCTGACCACCGCGGGCAAACAGGACCAGCGTCTTTGGCTTAGTTGTGGAATCAATTTCCGAGAGAATCTCTTCGGTTTCCGATTCAATCTTGGCAACCATCTCGGCCGCCTTGTCTTCGGCTCCGAGCAACTTGCCGAGCTTGGTCACCGACTCCGCCAGCGCCTTCGGCGAGGCGAAATCACTGCTGGCAAACGCCGCGGTCGGGACATCGCTGGCACCCAGCAGCTCACTTGCCGACTGCTCCTGATCATGGCGGCTGGTCATCAACACCATGTCCGGCTCATAGGACAGAATCTGCTCCGGATCCGGCTTCGTGGAGTTGGCAATCGCGTTAGGCACCTGACGCGCCAGCTCAACCTGATTACCCGAGCTCTCATCGAGCGCATTCTTCGTCACGGCTACGACACGCTCCGGCCCAACCAGTTCCAACGCCAGATCCGCAACCTCGGTCGACAGTGCAACGATGCGCTTCGGCTGGCTCTGCACCGTAACGTCGTGGTCGCCGACGGGCACAGTACGCGGCCACTGCGCCTGCTGGTTTGTCGAAGTTTCGCTTGACGACGGCTGCTGCGCCGTCTCCTCCGAAGTGGAACAAGCGACCACCGCTGCGAGGGGGAGTGCTGCAATCAACGGCAGAGCGAAGGTCTTTTTAGAGTTTCGCTTCAAGGCCGAGATAGGAGAAGTTGGTGAAAACACGAAAGTACTTCCTTGAGTGTTGAGTTTTGATTGTTGGGGAATTTTCGGTTGCGTTGGTGCTAGCTGGAAGCAGACAGTCTGAATCAGACAGTCTGAATCAGATAGTCTGAAACAGCCAGCCGCAATCAGTCAGCCGGGCGAGCCCGAGCCAACGCCGTCACTCGCACCGAACCGGTATGTGGATCGGTATCGACAGCGCTGGAGATGCGATAAATCGCATCTATTCGGGGAGGCGTCAGCACTTCTTCGGCGGAACCAGTGACTTCCAATCCGCCGTTGTGAATCACACTGAGCCGGTGGCAGCTGCGGGCCGCGAGGTTGAGGTCATGAAGGACGACTCCGATACCGTGGCCCTCGTCGGCAAGCTCGCCGAGGAGCTCGAGGATTTCCAGCTGAAACCCGATGTCCAAGGCCGCAGTGGGTTCGTCGAAAAGCATGACCTTGGCCTGTTGTGCCAATAGCTTTGCGATGAACACCAATTGCCGCTGCCCGCCGGACAGAGCCGTGATGGGACGGTCGGCGAGTGCGGTGACACCAACGCGGTCGAGGGCATAGGCGACGATGTCGTGGTCCGTGGAGTTCAGTGAACTGCGGAAACGGTCACGCCGACGGTGGTGCGCGTACCTGCCGAGTGCCACGACAGTTCGAACGTCAATAGCGGCATCGGCCGGTGTGTGCTGCGGCAGGTACGCCAACCGGGTGGCGCGTTCGTGGGCACGAAGCTTCGTCAGCGGCGCACCGAGGAGCTCAACCTGCCCCGAACTCGGTGTCACAATGCCCGCCATAGCACGGAGCAAGGAGGATTTTCCGGTGCCATTGGAACCGATGATGCCGTGGACCTCGCCAGGTCGAATAGCGAGGTTCACGCCACTTACGACGGTCCGATTGCGGTAACCGACACTGAGGTCGGTAGCCCGCAGCAGCGCGGTGCTATCGGCGTCTGGCTTAGTGACGTGGTCGCTGAGGTTTTGTGTCTGCTGACTCATGACTGGCGGCCACCTTGCCGAAGAATCAACGCGAGTAGCGCCGGTGCGCCAAGGAACGCGGTGACTGTGCCAGTTTGCAGAGCAACTGGGGAAAAGAGACTGCGGGCGACGAGGTCGGCGAGAATGAGAAACACTGCGCCGAGGCACATAGAAATGGGCAGCAGGCTGCGGTGATCGGGGCCGATGGCAAGGCGAATCAGGTGCGGGACGACCAATCCGACAAAGGAAATAACGCCAGTGACAGCGACGCCCGCTGCCGTGACTAACGCAGCCAGGGCGAGCAGCAGTTGCCGGATCCACACTGTGCGCATACCAGTGGCAGCGGCCTGTTCTTCGCCGAGGAGGAACAGGTTGAGTTCGGGAATGAGCATCATCAAGATAACCGTGCCGACGGTAATGGGGCCGACTGCCAGTGCAATGTCCTGCCAATTCGAAGCAGTTAAATCGCCGTTGAGCCAGAACATGGCCTGTTGAGCGTCATCGCTGTGTGGCGCGTTCGCGATGGTGGCGGAGATGACTGCGCCGAGGAACGCGTTGAGTGCAATACCGACGAGCAACAGGGTTGCTCCACTGCCGCCATTGAGACCGGCGACGATTTGGACAAATATGACAGCCAGCAACGCGCCTATGAATGCGCCAGCCGAAAGAACCCACGGTGCTTTCGCGGCCACGCCAGTGACGATGAGAATGACGGCTACCACTGCTGCACCGGAGGAGACACCGGTAACACCGGGTTCGGCCAGCGGATTGCGAAAAACTGCCTGCATGGTTGCACCTGCGACAGCGAGCGAGGCACCGACCAGTCCAGCAAGGAGGACACGGGGCAGCCGGATGCTCCAGACAAGTGATTGCGTGGCAGGGGATATCTCTGGCAGAAGGTGGTTGAGAGCCGGGAGGTCGTCGGAAAGCGTCTTGATGAGCGAGGTGAGCAGCGCGACGATGCCGTTGCTGAAACCTGTTCCCGCGGGGCCTATGGAGATCGCCAAGAGGATTGTGGCGGGGACGGCCAGGAAAAGTAGAAAGCCGAAGAGCCGGGCTCGAAGTTTTTGTTTTCGAGTGCGCGGAAGAGAAGCTCTATCGACAATAGTTTTCACTTGGTTAATGATGGACAATTTGAAAATAATTGTCAATAAAGGCGTGTCGGTGGGGCTGTGGGGTCCCCTAAGAACAGCAAAACCCCGCACCAGCTCCCTTGTGAAAACAGGGTGCTAATGCGGGGTGAAGAAGCTCTGTAGCTTACTTCTTGTCGCCCAGGCGCTCGTCTGCCATGTCGCGAACCTTCTTGATCTGGTCGGCCTTGTCCTCGCCGAGCTTGTCCTTGCCCAGCTGCTCAGCCTTGTCCAGAACCTTGTCGGTGTTCTCTTCGTTGCTCAGTGCTTCCTTGGCCTTGTCCATAAGTCCCATGGTGAAGACTCCTTCCATTTTTAATGTCTATTCGCGTTTTTTCGTTTGCGGCATAGAGTGTACCGATGAATTGGCGACGTTGCGACCGTTTTGGACTCACGGAGCGAATCCGGGATTCGACTAGCAGCACCGTGACTGAAGGCTATTAAGCTGTCTTGGTGCGGGCTTCATCTGCCTTGTGCATGACTTCGCGCTCGTACTTGCCGACGAAGATCATGAGGACAAACGCAATAGCGACAACTCCAATGAGGGTTGCGAATGTGACATTCCAGCCTGCGAAGTCGATCAAGAGACCGACACCAGTGGAGGCGAGTGTTGCGCCGAGAAGGTATCCGAACAATCCAGTGAAACCAGCTGCGGTTCCCGCAACATACTTAGGCGAGAGGTCGATGGCCTGCAGTCCGATGAGCATGATTGGGCCGTAAATGAGTGCGCCGATCAGGGAGATGAGCACATAGAACATCCACAATGGTGCCGTAGCGGGTAGCTGCCAGTATGCGAAAATGGTGATGCCGGTGCCGATCAGGAAGAGCATGCCGGCGCCTGAGCGCCAACCCTTGAAGACCTTGTCGGAGACCCATCCGCACAGCAGGGTGCCCACAATTGCTGCGCCCTCGTAGAGCATGAATCCGATGATTCCGCCCGTGACGTTGGTCTTGTGCAATTCGTTTGTCAGGTAAATCGGAATCCAGTTGAGAACGCCGTAACGAAGTGCGTAGACGAACACATTGGCCAGCGCCAACATGACGATAACCGGATTGGTAAGAACATGGTTCTTGACGATTGTGAACCAGGGTTCTTGTGCCTCGTCATTAGTTCCTTCGACCTTGTCTGGGTCGTTACGGTATTCCTCTACCGGAGGCAGTCCCATGGATTGCGGGTTGTCTCGAATCAGCAGGAATGCGATGGCAGCAATCACGAGCGCGACAATCGCCGGTAGCCAGAATGCGGGAGTCCAGTCGGCATCGGAAGTGGCGAACGAATGCAAGCCCCAGGCTGCCAGAGCACCACCGACGGCGGCACCGACATTGTGGGCAGTGTTCCAGATCGACATCAAAGTGCCGCGCTCGGATGTCGAGAACCAGTGGACGACAACGCGCCCAGAAGGAGGCCAGCCCATGCCTTGGAACCAGCCATTGATGAACATGACTGTCGCGAAAATCGCAACAGAGGCACTAATCGCTGGGACGAACGCAACAAAGAGGTTTACGACCGCGGACAGCGCTAGGCCAAGCGGGAGGAAGTACCTGGCATTGGCTCTGTCGGAGAGCATGGCCATGAAGAACTTGGATAGGCCGTAGGAGAAGAGAACCGCATTGGCTACGATGCCAATTCCGGCTGCACCCAGTAGGTCGTGCTTTTCCAGCACAGCGGACACGAGGGGGATGTTATTCCTGATGAGGTAGAAGCCCGCGTAGCCGATGAAGATGCCCATGAAGACGTTGAACCGCCAGGTCCGGTAGGTCGGGGCAATCTTTTCCTCGGGAAGTGGAGTTGCTGGGCCGGGGGCGCTGAGCCAGCCGAGCCTCTGACTGCTCATAATGAGAGTCCTTTCGCTGAAGGCCGCCGTTGCCTCTAGCGCAACCTGTGCGGGTGGCTAGGGCAGCAGGCGGAGAGCTTTATCGTTTCAGCGGTGAGTTTACAGTGACTTCAGCCCCTGTTAATGGGTTGTTAACCTCCCGGTCGTGGAGGTCTTTGGAGGGGGTTGATGTAAAGGCGATTAACGCATGTCATTGGTTAGAGAATGTCGTTAATAGCCTCGGTGGGACGCGCTATCCTTACCCCCTTGTCAGTGACAACAAACGGGCGCTCAATCAGGCGTGGGTGTGTGACCATTGCGTCCAGCAGTTCCTCGTCGCTGGAGTCCTTGGAGAGTCCCAGTTCCTTGAACTCTGCTTCCTTGGTGCGCACGGCATCGATGACGCTCAGGCCGGCCGCCTCGATTAGCGAGCGCAGCTCGGTCTTGGTTGGAGGAGTGTCTAGGTACTTGATGATTTCCGGCTCGATTCCGGCTTCGCGCAGTACGGCGAGGGCCTGGCGGGACTTTGAGCAGCGGGGGTTGTGATAAATCTTCGCTTCCATGCCTCCATCATGGCTGATGTTGTGGTGTGAAGGTTGATGGAGCGGTGTAACTGTATGTGGTGAGACCTTGTTCATTATTTATCCTGAAAGGCTGTAAAGCCGATAACACTTAAGTTCAATAGGTTGAAAATAGTTGTCGTTAGGTTTACTCTCACACGTGATAGATGAACGGCGAAGTGCGCCCCAACCGCCCCTAAGGTGACCAGATTTACTGAAGCGGCCGGTCAGCGTAGCCGTCGTAAAGCAATAACAAACAATCAAGAGCGGACACCAACATGACAATTTCCGGAAAGCTTTCGCGATCAGCTAAGTCCATGTGTGCGGGCCTTTCGATCTTGCTAGCGGGCGCTGGCCTTGCAGCGTGTGGCGATGGCAGTGAGGGAGCCAGCGGCGAGAACCCAATCAACGTCGTGGCTTCCACGACACAGATCTGTGATTACGTGAAGCAGCTGGACATCGATGAAGTTGATTTGACCTGCCTGTTGGCGCCGAATGCAACAGCACATGAGCTCGAAATGACCCATGAGCAGCTGACCAAGACTGGTAACGCCGATCTCTTGTTCGTCAACGGAGTCGATTTGGAGCACTTCCTGGACCAGGCGATTGAGTCCTCGGGCTTTTCCGGAACGATGGCAGTAACCAGTGGCGTTCTCACTGCAGGTGACGTAGATGCCATGAAGGCAGCCAAGGACACGGACAAAACCAAGCCGCTGCCACCAGAGAAGGCGAAGAATGGTAACTACACCATCGACCGAGGGGTGGAAAAGATTGATGTCGCCCCATGGCCATTCCCGCCGGAAGAACCCGGTGAGGAGGCGGAATTCCGCTTCGATCCGCATGTATGGACCTCACCGAAGAACGCCAAGATCCAGGTTGCCAATATCGGCTATGCCCTGGAACAGGTCGCTGAGGAACGTGGCGACAATGAGCTGAAGTCCACCATCGCCGACCACGTTGCGGCCTACCAGGAGAAGCTGAATCAGCTGGATGAGTGGGCAAATAGGTCCATCGCCACCGTGTCGGACCCTGTACTGTTTACCAGCCACGACGCCTTTGGATACTTCTCCCACGAGTTCAATATCAACTTCATCGGCGCAGCGCTGTCTGATTTCAACGAGCAGCAGGATGCCACGGCCGCGCATATCGCCGAGGCGGCAAAGACCGTGAAGGACTCGGGTGCAACCGCGCTGTTTGCGGAAAACTCGAACAACTCGAAGTCAATTGAGGCGATTGCCAAGGCCGCGGGTGTCAAGGCCATCGTTGGTGAGGACGCACTCTACGGCGACTCGCTAGGTCCGGCCGGAAGTGACGGCGAGACCTACATTGGTTCAATCATCCACAACGTCACTCAGGTCGTGACGGCATGGGACGGAACTGTCGCGCCGCTGCCAGAGGGCATCAAGTGAGCCGTAACCGCTTAGCTAACCCCATGTCTGCTGACCCCATAGTCACGCTCCGCGATGCCTCATTCGGCTACACGGCGGTACCCATCGTCAATCACATCACCGCCAATGTCGCGCCGGGTACCGGGCTTGCACTCATCGGCGCCAATGGCTCTGGAAAAACGACTGTGCTGCGCGGAATCCTAGGTGGGACTCGTCTTCTCGCTGGTGAGATGCACAACAACGCGAAGATTGTGTCCTACGTCCCGCAGTCGGCAGACCTCGATCGCACTTTTCCGGTCACGGCGTTCGATGTCGTCGCCATGGGGGTGCTGCACGAACTGCGCCCCTTCCAACCGCTTGGACACCGCAAAGAACGCATCCACGCAGCGCTAGCCAAAGTCGGGCTTGCCGACCGCACCAGTGAACGTTTCGGCAACCTCTCCGGTGGTCAGCAGCAACGCGTTCTGTTGGCGCGTGCCATCGTCGCACGTCCGCAACTCGTGCTTCTCGACGAGCCGTTCAACGGCCTCGACACTGAAAATCGGGCGATGCTGCTGAATCTCCTCAACGAACTGAAGGAAAATGGCACGGCAATTATCGCGGCCACCCATGATCTTGTTCTTGCTGAGGAGACCTGCGAAAACACATTAATTGTGGCGGAGCAGCCGGCTTTTGGTGCGACCTCGAAGTTGGTGCCAGCCTATGTGGACTGAGCTTGCGAATGAGCTTGGGGTAGCGCCTTTCATGTTCAGGCCACTAGTGCTGCTGATTGCCCTCGGGGCGGTCTCTGGCCTGGTCGGTGTCATCGTGAACCTGCGTGGCCTCGAGTTCAATGCCGAGGCCATGGTGCATTCGATTTTTCCCGGAATTGTGGCCGGTGCCGTATTCGGCGGCATCGACATGATTATCCCGGTGGCTGCAGCATTTGCGGTGGTAGTGGCAGTAGCACTGACCTTGGTATCGCGCTCGCACATGTCGGAAGCCGGAGTGGCAGTTGTACTGACCAGCTTCTTTTCCATCGGTGTGATTCTCTCGCTGAAGAAAGGTGACCAGTCAGGACAGCTGGAAGCGCTCATGTTCGGGCGACTGCTGGAAGTCACTGACTCCCGTCTCACCAGCGCCCTGATTGTCTGTGCCATCGCCTTGGTTCTTATCGCAGTGACCTGGCGCCGGCAGGTGTTTGTTGCCTTTGATCGCTTCGGTGCCAAAGCCGCAGGCGTCAATGTGTGGGGCATCGACCTCACCATTAACGCGGCGATTGCTGCGGTCGTGGTGTCGTCGGCAAGCGCTGTGGGCGTGCTTCTGGTAGTCGGATATCTGGTCGTGCCGGGAGCGGCGGCGAGACTGCTGACTCGCCGAGTGCATGTGATGGTGCCGATTGCGATTGCAGTGGGTTGCCTCAGCGGAATCGTTGGTTTGGCGCTGGTGCCTTTGGGGCCGGTGTCTCCTCAGGCAGTCGTCGCGCTGACCTCGGTGGGACTGTATTTCATGGCACTGGGGCTGCGCGTTGTGCTGGGAGGAGACCGTGTCTAGCATCCTGATTTTGCCAATTATCGAACTGATACTGGTAGGAGCCCTGGCTGGAGTAGTTGGGGTGCTCGCGGTGCTGGGAAAACAAGTGTTCTTCGCAGAAGCGATTACACATGCGACTTTTCCCGGCGCGGTTGTGGGCGTTGTAATTGCGGCAGCGCTCGGCCTGAGCCACTCGTGGATTTCGGTGTTCCTCTTTATCGGAGCATTTCTGATGTGTATTCCGATTGGGGCACTGTTTGGTCTGTCAAAGGTGGGAACAACGTCCTCGGCGGCGGGAATTGTGCTGACATTTGGGTTCGCACTGGGCTACTTCCTGAACAAGTGGTTCGCCCCGTTGCCGGTGAAGGTCGAGAGTTTCCTGGTCGGCAGTGTCCTCAACGTGAACAAGATCGATATTGCGCTGTCGGGTGGGCTCCTGCTGCTGGTGGCGTTGGTGCTGTTGGCTCGGTGGCGCCAGCTGATTTACTTCACATTCGATCCGGAGTCTTTCGGGGTCGCGCATTCGCGGAGAAGAGCACAGTTGGTCATCAGCGGGCTGATTGTGTTGACTCTGGTGGCGCTGATTCCAGCTGTCGGCACGATTCTATCCATCGCGCTGTTGGCTGCCCCGGCAGCTGCGCTGGTTGGGGTAGTGAATGATACCCGTTTGCTATTCGTGTTAGCGCCATTGATGGGTATCGCGATTGGCCTGGTGGGGCTATTCATTGCGGTGGCGGCGAATCTGTCAGTTGGTGGCTGCATTGGCGTGTGCGCCGGTTGTTTCTATGTCCCCCTCAAGATTGCGGCAACACGCAATAACGCTAAAGTCTAAAGAATGCACGTGGAGGATTTACCAGCGAAGACCCAGGACTACCTCAAGGTCATTTGGGATTTGCACGAGCGCACCGGTGGAAAAGTGGCACTTGGCGACGTCGCTGAGCGGATGGGCGAAAAGAAGCCCACCGCCAGTGAGGCTGTGAAGAAGCTAGCTGCACGTGGCCTTGTCAACCACGAGCCGTACCGGGGCATTAGCCTGTCGGACCGTGGGCGGGATATTGCGCTGATCATGGTGCGTCGCCACCGGCTTATTGAAAGCTTCTTGGTCTCGACTCTGGGATACACCTGGGATGAGGTTCACGAGGAAGCCGAAAAGCTTGAGCATGCGGTCTCGGATGATTTCATTAGTCGCATTGATGCAATGCTGGGATTCCCTGAGCGCGATCCGCATGGCGATCCAATTCCCAGCGCCAGCGGTACCATCGCCAGCGCAGTGCGCACTGACCTGACGGATATCGAAGCTGGCGCGATGGTGGTAGTCGATCGTATTAACGACTCCGATCCTGAATTGCTGCGCTATTTGGCTACATCAGGGGTAGGCCCGGGGACCGTGCTCCGAGCCGAAGCCGCACCATATGCAGGTATGCATGTCTTCGCCATCATCGATGAGGTGGGCGATAACGAGCCAAAGAAAATTCATGTGGCAGACTCGGCACTATGGGCAATCAAGGCGACTCCAACAACCAACTGACGAGAGCCGCAGCGCGCTCTTACTATAAGGTGTCGCGGAATCTCACTGGGCCGACGAAAGTGCCACCCGCACCGTCAGTGTCGTTCGACGGCGTGAAGAGTGCTCGTCGGCAGGCATATGCCAGTGTCGAGAGTGTTGATGTGCCGTTGAATGCCATCGCTATCTCACGCGCCGAGCAGCAGGAACACATGGTTGACCTCGAACGTCGCTTGAATGCCTCGACCAAAGACATGCGTGCCCTGGTTGACTACGAAGAGCAGCGCATTGCGGTCACTAGCACCGTCAAAGAGGCAATCGTCTATACGCTGCTGGCAATACTCCTTCTGGCAGCAGCCATCGGACTTGGCTACGCCAGCCACCTGGGGGCCGATGCGATTTTGAATGCTGCGGCGGAGGTGACGCCGCGGTGAGTAAACGTTCAGGCTCCGACAACGGGTGCGTGACGGTCATTGTCGTATTTTTCTTCTTCGGCCTGATTATTCAGCTCTTCGGTGTCACGCTGTGGATTCTGCAATATGCATTGCCAGTGGCGGGTTTGGTGCTTGCGATCCTCATCGCATACCAGGCTTGGGCCGGTGTGCGCCGCAGTGCTGAGGCGCACGAGCTCGCCGAGCGTAATCACGCGGAGCTGCAGCAGATTGCCATGGACACCGAGTACCAGCTCACCGCAATCCTTACTGCCTGGGACAATGTGAACACCACAATGGGTGTCGGCACCATCTACAAGGATGTATTTGCCTCCGGTGAGGCTACGCCGGAGCTCATCGAGCTACGCGGTGAGCTCTCTCGTGCCCGGAAGCTCAACAACCGACTGCGCGAGCAGCGCGAAACTATGACCAACCGGGAGCTGGTGGAAGCCATCTCTGATGCCGACGAGCTGTGGTGCTCGCTGACGAAGACGTATCAGAACGCTCGTCGCGAGCTGTAGCAACGCACTTAAATTACTCGACGGTCATCACAATCTTGCCGTCAGCGTGCCCGTCTTCCAATACTCGGTGGACCTCCGCGACCTCGGTGAGGTTTTTAGTCAGGCCGATAGGAAGTGAAATCTCACCGGCAACCACGCGGTCGGCCAGGTCGGCATAAATAGTCGTGTCATTCGAAATAGTCGGAATGTGTGCCTCAATGCCACGTTCCCTCGCCGGTGTCAGGTCGGCCAGTGAAGGCAGCGCCACAATCCGACCATCCGATGCCAACACATCCAGCGAGGGGAGGAAAGTGTCGAAGTACACGCCATCGAGCACAACATCTACGCCCTCGGGGAACTGCTGTCGCACAACCTCGAATACATCTTCCGCTGTGTAATCAATATGCTGCGCGCCAAAGCCCACAAGTTTTTCATGATGGCGTGACGACGCACTGGCCAACACAGTTGCGCCACGGGCAACCGCCAGCTGTGTCATCAGCTGGCCAACACCGCCACCTGCACCATGGATGAGTACGGTGTCACCGCTTTTTACCTTTGCAAGCTGCTCGACAGCGACGGTCGCCGTGATTCCCACTAAGGCAAGGCCTGCAGCGGTAACGTCGTCAAGCGAATCGGGCGTTCGGACCACACCGTCGGCGGGGAAGACGTTGTGCGTTGCGTAGGTGCCGCGGAAGTCGTCGAAGCTGCGCATACCGAAGACACGGTCGCCGGGGGCGAAGCTGTCCACACCTTCGCCGACGGCAACGACTTCGCCAGCAGCTTCGCGTCCGAGCACTGCGGGAGGGGCGAACTTTGCGCACAGACCGGAAGAGCCATCGCGCATCTTGTAGTCCAGCGGATTCGCGCCGATGGCTGTGGTCTTGACCAGGATTTCGCCGGGACCGGGCTCCGCAGGGGTGCGGGAAATCTGCGTGAACTCATCGGGGTCGCCAAAGCGATTGATGATCATTGCGTATGCGTTGCCTGAATTTGCTGCCATGTCCATCACTTTAGTCCTAGCAGCTAATTATCAACGGTCGGCAAGCGGGAGGGCAGCGGTGACGGCACTGAACGACTCATTGAGGTAGGCGCTGAGGAGGTCGGCGGCGTGGTTTGGGGTGTCCTCGATGAGAACTTTGGCGATACTGATGTGGCGATCGGCGTATCGGGCATGGAGTTCGATGCTTTGGGGGTAGGAGAGGAAGCAAAGACGGAGTTGGGCCTGAATTGATTCGGCGGTGGCTAACAGGTCGGGGGACCCGGAAGCTCTGACGATGGCGAGGTGAAAGGCATTATTCCGTTCGGGAAGGTTCAATGATGACTGTGAACCACAAATAGAAAGAATCTCTTCGCCGAGGAGCTTTGCCTGGCTCTTGCTTAGCGATCGCAGTGTTCCGCATTCGACGACATGGCGAAAGGCATACAGTTCGCGGATGCGTTGTTTGTCGAAGGAAGCGATAAACACGCCGTGATGAGGGATGTGAGTAAGTAGCCCCTCAGATTCCAGCTTGCGGTAGACCTGTCGGATGGTGTTGCGGCTGACCTGCAGTCGCGCAGCAAGTTGGGTTTCACGGAGCTGCTCGCCACTGTAGTGCTTTCCGGCGAGAATCTCTCGGCGCAGGACAGTTGCGGTGACATCCGCTACTGAAACGTCTTGTTGTTTTTCCCCAGAGGACGTGTGGGTCTGATCGTCGAGGATGCTTCCGGGGGTAGTCATGTAATACAGACTACTAAAGCACTTTTGTGTGGCGGCCATCACCAATTAACATACGAGACATTGTTCAACAATCTCTGTGCAGGCGATCTTCAACGTAGGAATCCTTCAACGTGGGAATCGTCAGACTTGTAGGGAAAGGCCTTACGCTATGGACGCTTCAACATCTGCCCATAAGGCGCGGCGAACGGCACTCCTCGGCGCCGTATTCCTGATGGCGACCAGTGCTATCGGGCCGGGCTTCCTCACCCAGACCGCAACCTTTACGGCCAAGCTTGGCGCGGCTTTCGCCTTTGCCATTGTGATCTCGGTGCTTCTTGATATCGCGATTCAGCTCAACGTGTGGCGAGTGATTGCTGTCTCTGGACGCCGCGCGCAGGAGCTCGGCAACGCCGTGCTTCCGGGGCTGGGCTGGTTAATGTCAATTCTCATTGTCATCGGTGGTGTGGTCTTCAATATTGGCAACGTCGGCGGTGCTGGACTTGGTGCGAACGCGATGTTGGGCGTGGACGCAAAGATTGGCGGCATTGTTACTGCAATCCTCGCCATTGGCTTCTTCCTCTCCCGGCGGGCGGGTATGGCGCTGGACAAGGCACTCGTTGTGCTCGGTGTCGTGATGATTCTGGTCACTGGAATTGTGGCGTTCAGTTCTAACCCGCCAGTAGGGGAAGCACTGAAGAACACGGTCATGCCCGACACGATTGACTTGTTGGCAATCATCACGCTCGTCGGTGGCACTGTTGGCGGGTACATTACTTACGCTGGCGCTCACCGCATGCTTGATGCTGGCGCCGGCGGTGTAGAGAACCTCGCACAGACCACTCGCTCATCTGTTACGAGCATCATCGTCACAGCCATCATGCGTTTCCTCCTTTTCCTAGCTGTCTTGGGAGTGGTTGCGGGTGGCGTGGTCCTCAATACGGATGGAAACCCCGCTGCAGAGGCATTCCAAGCTGCGGCAGGAGATTGGGGTATGCGCTTCTTTGGCGTTGTCCTGTGGGCTGCGGGAATCTCGTCGATTGTGGGTGCCAGCTACACCTCAGCAACATTTCTGACTCGTTCCTCGGGTGCTGGAGCCAAGACTCAAAACACGATCACCATTGTCCTAATTGCAATCTCCACGCTGCTCTTCGGTCTCATCGGTACGGCTCCAGCGACGCTGTTGGTTTTCGCCGGAGCCTTCAATGGTTTGGTTCTTCCAATTGGCGTTACTGTGCTGATTTACATCGCGCTGTTCCGTGCGGATCTCATGAATGGTTACAAGTACCCGAAGTGGTTGGCGGCTATCGGAATCTTGGGTGTCGCAGTCGCCTGGTTCTTGGCGTGGCGCTCATTCGGCGGTGTGTTTGAAATGCTCGGCTAATCCCCCCCCGGTTTCTCGCACAGCTCAGATGAGAACCAACATAACAACGGTACAAAGACCAGCATTATTACTTGGAAGGAGCGGTGACGTTTATGGGCGCCACTATCGATCTCAACTCTGACCTTGGGGAAGCGTTCGGCTCGTGGAAGATGGGTGATGATATCGCTCTGCTGAACATTGTGACCAGTGCCAATATTGCCTGCGGGTATCACGCGGGTGACGCTAGCGTCATGATGGAGACCTGTGAGGCAGCTGCTGCGCGCGGAATTCGCATCGGCGCGCACGTCGCCTACCGCGATCTCCCCGGGTTTGGACGACGTCGCATGGATTACGCACATCGAGAATTGCGAGCCGAAACCGTCTACCAGATTGGTGCACTTTCGGCATGTGCACGGGCGGTGGGTACCGAAGTTTCCTACGTCAAGCCCCACGGTGCCCTCTACAACCGCATCGCAGTGGATGAAAATCAGGCCGCTGCAGTGGTGGAGGCGCTCCTGCTCGCTCGCTCCACCTGCGGAGATGAGCTTGCCATTATGGCGCAGCCGGGGTCGGTCATCGAACGGCTCAGCCTCGACGCGGACCTCCCTGTGATTAGGGAAGCTTTTGCAGATCGCGCTTACAACTCCGATGGAACTCTGGTGTCCCGAGTACTCGAGGGGTCGGTCATTGTAGAACCCGATGCCGTCGTCAAACGCGTCATTGCAATGGCTAGCGGGGAACCAATCGTCGCCTACGACGGTTCACCGTTGACCGTGCAGGCTGACTCTATTTGTTTGCACGGAGACACCCCTGGTGCGGTCGAACTCTCCCGTATGATTCGCCAAGGGCTCGTCGACGCCGGAGTCACCGTCGCTGCCCACGTATAGCGCGGACTCGCACGCCGGTCCTATCAACCGCAGTTTTTCAACCCCGCAAGAAAGAAAGGATCAGCACCGCCATGGCCGAGATTCGCCCTATGGGAACAAATGCGCTGCTTATCGACTATTCATCATCGGCCAATCCGTTGGCGAAGGTACTTCGTGCACACTCTGCTGCGGCTGAGATTGAGGGACTCGTTGACAGGGTACCTGCAGCCCAAACGCTCCTTCTTCGCTTTCGTGGACCGGCTCGTCGTTACCTCGGCGCAGTAGAAACCGCGCTGCGGGGCAACAATGCGCAGAGGCAGACCGTCGACAAGCGAAAAACAATGACGATTCCCGTTCACTATGACGGCGCCGACCTTGAGTCCTTGGCACAAAGCCTCGGGATGAGCCCGCAAGCGTTGATCGATTGGCACTGCGAGCGCCCTTGGACGGCCGCGTTCGGTGGATTTGCGCCGGGCTTTTATTACATGGTGCGCGGGAGCGGTCAGGGGTGGCCAGAGCCGCTTGATATTCCCCGCCTTACGACGCCGCGCACTCGAGTTCCCAAGGGCTCCGTCGGACTTGCGGGCCAATTCGCAGGTGTATATCCCATCGATTCGCCCGGTGGCTGGCAGCTCTTGGGACATACAGATGTGGAGATGTGGGACTTGAATCGGCCTAATCCGGCGCTGCTTGAGCCCGGGGTTGAGGTGCAATTTGAAGCGACTTCTACGGTGAGTGCGGCGTAGAAAAAGGGTGCGGAAGAGATGAAGAATTCTATCGAGATTATTCGACCAGGCATATTGACGACGATTCAGGATTTGGGCCGTGCAGGGCAAGGCAGCCTGGGCGTGAGTACTTCCGGTGCGTTCGACCACGAGTCCGCGGCAGCTGCTAACCGGATGGTTGTCAACGAAGAAAGCCTGGCGGTGCTTGAGTGCGTCGTCGGCGGGTTGGAGTTCCAAGTAGCGGAGGGAGCAATCATCTCCTTTGCAGGAGCCCACGGTGAGGTGACTGTCGAGCAGGATGGCAAGGTCATCAAGACCTCGATGAATAGTCGAATTGTGGTCGGGGCGAAGGCAATTGTGCGGCTTGGTACCTTCGATGCAGGTCTTCGCGGGTACGTCGCGATTCGAGGGGGCATCGATGTCGCGGAAGTGCTGGGCTCGCGGTCATACGATACGCTCGGCAAGCTCGGCCCAGCGCCTTTGCAGGCCGGTCAGGTTTTGCAGGTCGGCGACCCGGAGTATTCGACGGGGTCGTCAATCGCAATTTATCCCGCGCCTCATTGGTCGAGCGAGGCTGCGCGCCTAGATGTTGTTCCTGGTCCTCGGGCGGACTGGTTTACGTCGGAAAGCGTCAATGATTTCTTTCACGAGACATGGACCGTGACGCAAGAGGCCAACCGCGTCGGACTTCGGCTGAGTGGGACTACTCTTGAGCGCCAGGTCACCCATGAGTTGCCAAGCGAGGGAATGGTTCCCGGTGCGATACAAGTGCCCGCATCGGGGCAGCCGATTATTTTCGGTCCTGATCATCCGGCGACGGGGGGATATCCGGTCATTGGTGTGCTGACGGAGCCGTCATTGTCGAGAGCCGGGCAATTGGTGCCCGGCGCGAAGGTAAAATTCCGCCGGGTGCGGGCGGCATAGGTCTGCGGCGTCATCCTGCGCTATGGTGCGCCAAAACGTCTGCCAGCTGTCAGAGTCGCACAGCACTCCGCAGTAAAATCAGGCACCATGATTGAGCGAGCTTCTTTTTCCGACCTCAGCGCGACCGATGCGTATGCCATCTCGGCGCTGCGTACCGACGTGTTCTATCTTGAGCAGTCCTGTGAGGAGCCGGAAATGGATTGGCGCGACCTGGAAGATACCGCAGAGCACTATTTCATCCGCGACGACAATGACTCCCGCAAGATTATTGCGTACTTGCGTGTAATTGACACGCTCGATGAGTACTCGTCGAGCTACCCGCGCACCATCGGCCGAGTTGTCGTCGATGCTGCGAGCCGGGGTAGGGGGTTGTCCTCGAAACTGCTGCAGCAGGTCATCGCTGACCACCCGGATACGGGGCTAATTCTGCATGCCCAGACGCAGGCGAAAGGTGTGTACGAAAAAGCCGGCTTCCATGAGGTCGGGGAGACCTTCATGGAAGCCGGCATTGAGCACATCACGATGGTTCGTGATGGGTCCTAGGGGAAAGTACTTAGGCTCCGGTTTGTACGGCGTTGCTTGCCTGAAGTTTTAAGCGTTGACCTTCGAACTCGCCAGGATGCGGTTCAGAGAGTCGACGCTGGCCTTCGCATCGCCGATAAGCATGTCGGTGTTTTCGTTGAAGAACAACGGGTTCTGCACGCCCGAGTAACCCGAACCCATCGAACGCTTGAGAACAATCACGCGCTCAGATTCCCACACCTTCAGCACCGGCATACCCGCAATCGGGGAGCCCGGCTGCTCTGCCATCGGGTTGACGGTGTCATTTGCACCGATGACCAGGGTGACATCCACACCAGCGAAGTCATCGTTGACCTCGTCCAGCTCCAGCACGATGTCGTAGGGAACCTTGGCTTCAGCCAGCAGCACGTTCATGTGACCCGGCAGGCGGCCAGCGACTGGGTGGATACCGAAGACCACTTCCTTGCCGGCCTCACGCAGGTTACGGACTAGGTCAGCAACAGCGTACTGAGCCTGTGCCACAGCCATACCGTAGCCCGGAGCGATGAGGATCTTGTCTGCGTCACGCAGAATCTCGGAGGTGTCCTCGTGGCTGACCTCGGTGTGGGAGCCTTCCACGGCGCTTCCCGACGAAGCCTCGGAGCCAAAGCCACCCAGAATAACGTTGGCAAAGGAGCGGTTCATGGCCTCACACATGATGTACGACAGGTAGGCGCCGGAGGAACCAACCAGCGCACCAGTGATGATGAGCAGCGGGTTGCCAAGCATGAGACCGGTGAAAGCGGCGGCCCAGCCGGAGTACGAGTTCATGATGGACACGACAACCGGCATGTCGCCGCCACCGATGGCGATGACCAGGTGCCAGCCCAAGAACAGGCCCAAAGCAGTCACTGCAACCATGCATGCCCATGCGATGGCGCCGCCCTCGGTGCCGGTTGCGATGAAGACAGCCAGGAGAACCAGAGTGACCACCAGAATGGCAATGTTCAGAGCGTTGCGGCCCGGCAGCAGAAGCGGCGAGCCCTTGATCTTCTCAGACAGCTTCAGGCCTGCGACGATGGAGCCAGTGAAGGTCACAGCGCCGATGAAGACGCCAATGTAGACCTCACCGAAGTGGAACTTCAGGGCATCGGGGGCGACATCTTCCGCGAAGATGTAGGAGTTGAAGCCGATGAAGATAGCGCCGAGTCCGACCAGACCATTGAACAGTGCAATCAGCTGCGGCATGCCAGTCATGGCAACGCGGCGTGCGCGACTGATACCGATGACACCACCGATGCCGATAGCGACGGCGATGAGAATCAGGGTAATCAGCGGCGAGAAGTGAGTATCCGGCTTGGTGTCTGCGGTGACGAGTGCCTGGAAGATGGCAATGACAACGGCTACAGCCATACCAGCAATACCGAAGGAGTTACCGCGGCGAGCGGTCTCCGGCTTGGACAGGCTCGAGAGGGCAGCGAGGAACAGGACAGCGGCGACAATGTAGCCGACGTTGGACAGGCGGTAGGTCCAGTCCAGAAGCGAAGCAGTATCAATGCTAGCCATTAGACTTTATGCCTCCTCTTTCACAAACATGCCAAGCATGCGGTCGGTGACGGCGAAACCGCCGAAGATATTGATGGAGCTGACCACAATGGCCGCGAACGCGAGACCGGAAACCAGCAGGTTGGAGCTTCCCACCTGGAGAATCGCACCCACCAGAACAATGCCGGAGATCGCGTTGGTCTCAGACATCAGTGGTGTGTGCAGGCGCGGCGTGACCGCGGAGATCACGTAGAAGCCGAGCACGATAGCCAAGGTGAGAACCATGAAGTTGGCGCTCACGCTGTGCGGTGCGCTGAGCATAACCACAATGGCCAGCAGTGCCGTCAGGCCCAGAGCAACCTTCGAGCCCAGGCCCGATCCCATGAAGGAAACCTTCTCCGGAGCATTCTCTTCTAATGCAGCCTGCTGAGCCTGCTGTTCCTGCAGCGGGGCAGCAGGGGTGACAGCGACCTTGATGGGCGGTGGTGGCCAGAGAATCTCAGCTCCGGTAGCGCCGGCGCCATTCTGTGGGCGAGCCTTTGTCACCGTGATGCCACGGATAATCTCGTCCTCGAGATTGAGAACTGGAGAGCCATCCTTTTCTGGCGTAATCAGCTTGAACAGGTTGAAAATGTTCTGACCGTACAGCGACGATGCCTGCGCAGGCAGACGCCCTGCAAGGTCGGTGTAACCGATGATGGTCACACCGTTGTCAGTGACAATGGTCTTGCCTGGAACTGTCATCTCGCAGTTACCGCCACCGGCGGCAGCCATGTCGACGATGACGCTGCCTGGTTTCATAGCTGCAACATCGGCAGCAGTCAGCAGCAGCGGAGAGCGACGGCCCGGGATATTCGCGGTGGTGATGACAATGTCAGCTTGCGCGGACTGCTCGGAGTAGAGCTTCGCGGCAGCGGCGGCCTGATCATTGGTCATTTCCTTGGCATAGCCATCTTCGGACTTCTCAGTGGCGGCCGGAATCGGGATGAACTCTGCACCCATCGATTCCACCTGTTCACCGGCTTCAGGGCGCAGGTCTGTTGCCTTGACAATCGCGCCCATCGAATTAGCCGTACCAATTGCCGCAAGTCCGCCGACACCAGCGCCGATGACGTAAACGGTAGCTGGTGGCATCTTGCCTGCGGCAGTCACCTGACCAGTGAAAAGGCGACCATATGCAGAAGCCGCTTCGACTACTGCGCGGTAGCCGCCGATGTTGGCCATCGACGACAGCACGTCCATCGACTGTGCCCGGGAGATGCGGGGAACTGCGTCCATAGCAAGGGCAGTGATGTTGCGGTGCGCGAGCTCTTCGACCAGCTCTTCGTTACGGCCTGGCGCAAGTCGGCTGACCAGCATGGCGCCGTCGTTAAGCAGTGCGCGGAACTGCTCCGGCGGAGTGTCGAGCGTTACGACGATATCGCTGTGCCAGACAGACTCGTCGACAATGGCGGCACCTGCGGATTCGTAGTCCGCGTCGGTGAACTTTGCAGCCAGGCCGGCGTCAGCCTGCACGGCGACGTCGTAGCCAAGCTTGACGAGTTTGCCGACGGTCTCCGGGGTCGCAGCCACAATTGTTTGCTGGGGATCGGGTTCTAAAGGGATGCCGATTCTCATTGTGGGAGTTCTTTTCTGTTCGGGGGTTTTTGTTAAGGGCCATGCACACTCGGTTGTCGGTTAACAGTGAGCGTGGGCGTGACCGCTTTCTCCTTGGTGTCAATAAGGTATGCGCTGGCGGGGAAGCAGCGTAGGCGTTTGTGGAAAAAGGTAATAAAAATATGTGGGTAACGGTGGTGAGGTGGGTTTTTCTGAGTTTGCGCACTCTTAGAAAGGGGGTAGAAAATGGGGGTAAGAGTGCGAATTTTGGGTGAGAGTGAACATTTGTAGCGTTCTGAATGATTGTTTGAGGGGTGAAGTACGGGGGAGGGTATTTCTGTCTTTACGTACGTCGTTACGCATTGGGTAGATTTGTATTCCAAGGTTTTTGGCAAGAGTTAAGGAAAACGATGATTGGTTCACTAAGTGCCGCCGGAAAGGCCGTGTCGGCATCCCTCCGAGGGCAGGGGCGTACGTTCTCGAAGGTGGTTGCTGTCTCGCTAGCAGCTGGTGTAGTTCTCGGCGGACAGGTGCCAGCGCAGGCGGCACCGCGCATTGGTCAGCTACCGGACATCACTGCACGCGAAAGCACTATTGACTACCAGAACTCGGAAACCGTGGACAAAATTGGCGGTGGTCTGGTGGATGTCATGGGTGGCGTGAACCGTGTCATTTCCGGTGGCGAAAGTGGCCATATCACCGAGCCGTTCGACCCAGAGGCGGGGCAGCTGCGCAAGGAGTTCGGAGCGATGGGCTCCCATCCAGTTGCCGCAACCCGCGAAGCAATGCCATGTGATGGTGTCGTCTACACCATCTATAACCGCGTACTGCGGGACCTCCACGGTCTCCACGGCACCACCGGCTGCTATGACGTATTGCCTGAATCGGCCAACGCCTCCCCAGTTGGCGCACAGCTTATCTACCCGGCGGATATTGACTCCATGGAGTCTGCGCCACTGATGGTTCTCAGCCCTGGCATTGGTACTGAGCCGGGTATGTACGACGCGCAAGCGCGACTCTATGCAAGCCACGGATACGTCGTGGCTCTTGGCTACAACTTCACCAACTGGTTCGCGCCGCAGATGGTGCTGGCAGCTTCCGTGGCCGCAGCGGCCAATGAGGACGAGTCCACGCCACTTGCAGGCAAGATCGATTTCTCCCGGACGATGCTGGTCGGGCACTCTGCAGGTGGCGGCTCCGCAATCTTCCTGAACAAAAGGATGGATAAGGCCTTCCAGGCTGCGGGCATCGATATGGTCACCCGTGGTCTGGTTGCTATCAACCCAGGGCCTTCCGACGCTGGACTGATCTCCACCCCTCCGGAGATTCCGAGCCTGGTGGCCATTGCTGAGCACGAGGACATCGTTCCTTTTGATGCCGATCGACGTGGTTACCGCGATGCTGCAGGGCCCGCCTGGGAAGCGGTAGTCACCGGTTCCTACCACGGCACCTACCTGGATGATCCGTCCAAGAATGTGCTCGGCTCGATGGTGCTGTCCTTTAGCGAGTATGTGCTCGACGGAACGAGTCGAGCAAAGGCTGTCTATGAGGGTGCCAACTATGGCCTGGCCACTGACTCCGAGCTCAAGGACGTTCAGCGCAAGGGCGTCTAGAGCTGGCTACTCCATCGACTCTGGAATCAGCTTTGCCGCAGCCTCGGCGATTGCCTTGCGCTGCGCTTTCGTGAGCTGATTGCCATTGAGGTAGTCGTTAGCCCAGAGTCCATCGGAAATCATTTGGACAACGTAGGCCATGCAGGCATCCTGGTCGGTGGCAATCCGTTCTACCGGCGGATTCCACCGGCGCAAAAGGCGCGTCCAAATCTCGCGCAGCTCCGGGTCGGCGGCAGAGTCGATGGACATGAGTAGCTCGGCCCTCGTTGCCGTATCCAGCGAGACCTGGAGGTTTGCGCGTAGGCGGTTGGCGGGGGATACCTCCTCTGCGGGCCCACCTGCGGCTTCGATAAGCTCCTCCTCCCATAACTGCGCCATGTGCTCATGGACGCTGCGGATCATGTCTTCGCGGGAGGGGAAGTGGTAAATCAATCCTGATTTACTCATTCCGCATTGAGTTGCAACATTTTCGTAGGTGACCTCGGAAAAACCGCTTGTCTCGATAATCTCAACGATTGTGTCGAGGATGGCAGTGCGCTTACTCGTGCGCATATTCAGTCTCCTTCGGGTTGCCGCGGAATGCCACCGCAGTCGCAATCGCTGCAATGACAGCAACGACAGCCAGGATAATCAAAATGGCCAGGTAGGAACTGTCGAGGCCGGCGCGGGCGCCGTCGTTAAGCGCTGGCGTGTGAAGTGCATCGGTGAGTGAGATGCTGGCGTCGACAGGCGTAAACAGGGTGTAGAACATAGGCAGGAGACTGCCTGTGATTGCGACGGTAATCAGTGTGCCGAATTCGTAGGACACGGATTCCATCGCCGCCGCCATGCCGGCCTTTGACCTCGGGGCTGAGCCGATAATCGCGGTCGACGACACCGACATCACAGAACCTGCGCCCGCGCCGAGCAGTATCAATCCTGCGATCATGAGCGGGAAATTGCCCGAGGAAACACCGTAGTACATGCCTGCCAGGCCGATGGCGTTGAGGAGGAATCCGCCGGTGATGAGTGTGCGGAAACCCACTCGATGCAGCACCATGCCGCCGATGACACCAACTGGCAAGGACGCCAGTGCCGCGGTGGCAACTAGCAAGCCCGCGTCGAGTGGTGTGTATCCGACGGAAATCTGGAAGCGCTGCGTCGTCATCAATTCGGCGCCTGCCAGGACAAACATGGCAAGCGCGGCTGCCAGCACGCCACCGGAAAACATCCGCGAACGGAAGACGGAGAAGTCGATGAGGGGTTCAGTGAGACGTGCCTGACGACGCTGAAACAGTACCGCGCCCACTAGCCCGCAGGCGATAGCTGCGACGATGACGGTGGAGGAGCGATGGCCAGCGAGTTCCTTAATGAGCGAAACCAGGCCCAGCATGGCCAGCATCGCGTAGAGGCTGGTGAGGAAATCCCAGCGCTTGGCTGGGTTGGGCTGATTCGGCGGAGCAAAAATCAGCGTGCCAATGATTGCGAAAATTACTACAGGGATGTTGATAAGGAAGATTGAGCCCCACCAGAAGTGCTCCAATAGGAAACCGCCAACGACGGGGCCAGCGGCGGCACCCAGTGTTGCCGTGGCAGACCAAATGCCAATAGCTGTGGCAAGTTCACGAGGGTGGTGGAAGGTCTCACGTAGCAGTGCGAGGGTCGCCGGCATCATGGTCGCGGCGCCCAGTCCTAGACAGCCGCGGGCGATGACCAGCGCCCAGGCGTGCGGCGCAAAGGCCGCGGCCAGGGACGAGAAGCCAAAAATTGTCAGGCCCACAAGAAACATCTTGCGGTGACCGATGCGGTCGCCCAGGGTGCCGGTGCCGAGGAGGAGTGCGGAGATCACCAGTGGGTAGGCATTGATGATCCACAGGCCCTCCAACTCGGTTGTGTGGAGCTGCTCGCGCAGAACAGGCAGAGCAGTGTAGAGCACCGAGTTATCTATGCCGATGAGTAGTAGGCCGGCGCTGATGATAGCGAGGAAGATCCACCTGTGGGTGACTGAAGTGGGCGGAGTAGCCTTCGTGGAAGCGGCGTGGTCGGTACTTGTCATTCCAGTAACTGTAACGAACGTTCGGTTTAGTTACAACCTCTGAAGGGTGCCGATTTAGGCCTAAAACTTCAAGAAAAGTAAGCCAACCCCGCCCAAGGAGCCGGTGAAAAAGTGCCTAAGTTGAAGGCGTTGTTGAGGTACGAATTCACGGACGCCGTTCGATCCGTTACCGTGATGGTGTCCCCCTCACGGGGCGCGGTCACCGTGCCCGGTATGGCTTATCTGCGTGAACATTTCCATAATCCGGGGGTGTTGCCACCGGACACCGGGGACAACCGCTGACAGCTAATAGGGATACGGACCAAACAGAGGTCTCGTCGTAACGTGGGTGCCTGCAACGGATGTCCAAGACACCGGCGACCAGCCGCAACAGAAGGGCACCACCATGGAACCGTCCACAACACCCGACATCATCATCGGCCTCGACGTCGGCAAAACCGACCACCATGCCTGCGCGCTGACCAACACCGGCGAGAGAATCTACGACAAACCACTGCCCCAAGACGAAGCCGCACGGCGCGAAATCTTCGCGTCCATGCAAGCCCACGGCAGCGTTTTCATGGTCGTCGATTAACTCAACACGATTGGCGCCCTGCCCATCGCCGTGGCCCGCGACTGCGGTTGCACGGTCGGAGACCTCCCCGACCTAGCCATGCGAAAAGCAGCCGATCTCTACCCTGGACGATCAAAAACCGACCGCCGGGCTGCATTCATCATCGCCGACATCGCCCGCACCATGCTGCACACACTGCGGGCAGTCGACCGCGACGACGAGACACTAGCAGCGCTGAAGATGCTCGCCGGATTCCACGACGACATCGCCAAAGACGCCACCCGAACGAAAAACAGCCTTCGCAGCGTGCTCACACAGATTCACCCCGCACTCGAGCGCGTCTTTGCAGGCGAGATTCTCTCGCGCACGTTGGTGCTGGACTCGCTAATCCACTACGAAGGTCCGACAAAACTGGCCGCCGCAGGTCGGGGCCGGGTCCTGAAGTGGATGCGTAACCGCGCCAAGAAGGACCCTGCTGCCCTGGTTGACGCAATTTTCGCGGTCCTTGCCGAGCAAACTGTCACGGTACCCGGCACTGCGGCAGCAGAATTGGTCATTCCCCAGCTGGCGGCGAACATCAAAGCGCTTCAAGCACAGCGCGACACGATTGCCGGACAAGTCGAGGAGATGCTTGAATCGTTCCCTCTTGCCCAGGTCTTGATGTCGATGCCCGGCGTAGGCATCACGACCGCCTCTAACATCGTGTTGTCCATCGGCGATTGCCAGGACTTCGCCGACGCCGCACACTTAGCCGCTTACGCCGACCACCCGGCAGTCGGGTACGTCGGTCCGCGGCGAGTTTCCCACCAGGGCCGGCAAAAAACAGTTGAAAAACGCGATGTTTCGATCGGCGTGGATCGCGTCGCACTGCCATCCCGCATCGCGCGACTACTCCCTGCGTAAACGGGCTGAAGGACAGAAGCACAATGCCGCGGTGATGTGGCTTGCCCGAAGCCGCTGCAACGTCATCTATGCCCTGTTGACTCGGCGTGAGTTCTTCCGAGAAATCCCTGCTAGAACCATCGCCACGGCTGCGTAGGCCGCTGCGCTGATCACCGCCGGCCCGCATGATGCGGCTCGGCGATCAGTGATGGCTACAACACCCCCATGCGATGTACGTGCAAGTTCCGCCTGACTATTGACAATCCACATAGGGACCCCGGCATGGCGCAGCGAATCAGCGCCGGGCGCGGGATCCGCCACTCCGAGCTCAATGCCTCCGGTTACCTCGACGGCAAGAAGTTGCGGGTCGTCCAGGCCTGGTTGCCGCCCGACGATCTCGGTGCCGCTCCCTCCCACGACGAGGTCGACCTCAACGATGCTCTCACCGACGGCACGCTGGTCCCGGTCGCGTCGGGCACACCGGGCCTCGCGCCGCTGACCATCGGCACCACCGGCGCGACGTTGCGCATCGGCCGGGTTCCCGCAGGCCGCACCATCGACGTGCCGTTGTCGCGGTTCACCCACTTCTTCGTCGCCTGCGGCTCGGCATCCTTCGGCGACGAGACGCTTTACGACGGCGACGTTGCCCGCATCACGGCCGACGGATCGAATTCAGCGGATTCGGACGAGGTCGACTCACTGCCCATGACCGCCATCAACGATGCCGAGGTGCTGGCTTGGACCATGGACCGCAGCATCGACTGAGCCCACCAAACGACACCGGATGACGGTATAGACCAGACGCCGAAGGACAGGTACCTCGCCTTTTTCGGATCGACCGGGTCGTCGGACATCTACGTTGCAACGGCCCGGTTCGGCGTTTCGGGCCAACCCCTCGACAAATATGCCAGGTAAGGCTAAGTTAATTGCTAAAGCAGTATTTTACATGCGGGTTAACGGGCCGGCGCAGCCGCCGACACCGTCGGCCCGGCCACACGACGAGTGAGACGCACCATGAATGCACGCGACAGAGATTTCGAACAACTCCAGGGCCACTGGCTACTGGCCCGACTGGGCAAAAAGGTCCTTCGACCCGGTGGCCGGAAGATGACGGAGTGGATTCTCGACCGGGCTCGCCTCACCGACGCCCGCGTCGTCGAACTCGCACCGGGACTGGGGATTACGGCGACGGAAATCTTGAATCGCGCACCGGGGGATTACGTCGGCATCGACGAGGACCCCGACGCCGCCAAGACGACCGGCAAGGTCGTTGGCCACAGGGGCCGGGTCACCGAAGGCAAGGCCCAAGCGACGGGGCTCGGCGATGACTCGGCGGACGCCGTCGTGGGCGAGGCGATGCTCACCATGCAAGGCGACAAGGGCAAGGCGGCGATTCTCGACGAGGTTCGTCGGATTCTCGTTCCCGGCGGCCGCTACGCGATCCACGAACTGGCGTTGACCCCCGACGACCTGGATGCGGCGACGAAAGATGAGATTCGCATCGCGATGTCCAAGGCCATCCGGGTCAACGCCCGACCACTCACCGTCGCGGAGTGGCGAAACCTCCTCGAAGAACACGGATTCGAGGTCGAGCACGTCCGCATTGCGGAGATGGGCCTGCTCAAGCCCTCCCAGATGATCGAAGACGAAGGGATCTCCGGAGTTGCCCGCATCGCAGGCAACATGATCAAGCACCCCGCGGCGCGTAAGCGCGTTCTCGGCATGCGCAGCGTTTTCGTCGAGAACGACGACGCCCTCGCCTCGATAGGCATCGTGGCCCGTCTGCGCGACACCGCCGATTCCGCCGACGCCGCCGATGCGACGGGTACCGTTTCCAACGCTTCCGAAAGCGGGCGCGAAGCATCGCCCGCCGTCCGACGCGGGCCCGAGATTGAGTTCCTCGACGACGACCAGCAAGCTGAATTGACCGCCGATCCGGAGGCTCTGAGCCTTCATGACGTCGTCGCCGCCGCTCCGCCCGCCAAGGACGGCGACGGCCCGGCGGTGAAACGTCTGCAGACGGCCGACGGGGTAAACATCATCGCCATGCGTTTCCGCTCCGGCCAGGCCTTGCCCGATCACCGCGCTGCACACCCGATTATGGTGCAATGCATCGAGGGCCAGGTGCGCTTCACCGTAGGCGACCGCACCGAGGTCCTCACGCCGGGGACCGTCGCACACCTGCCCACCATGGTCCCACACCGGGTCGACGCAGACGAGGACTCCGTGTTCCTGCTGTCGATGCTCACGTAGATCCGTACACGGGGTTGACCGCCGCACGGGCGGAGCGATTTCGCCGGCCCGGACCGGCCTCGCCGCCGCATCCGGCGAGGGCCCCTTCGGCCGTTCCCCCGAACCACGCGGCCTGCGGCGCGTGCTCATCACCGGCGCCGCTTCCGGCTTCGGCCTCGAACTGGCCAAGCGCTTCGTCGCACGCGGCGATTCGGTCATCGCGACCGATCTGCATGACTCGGCGAACGAGGACGTCGTCAAGCTCGGCGATGCGTGCACCTACCGCGAGCTGGACGTCACCTCCGACGCGGACCGGGAGGCGGCGGCCGCGGCGATAGGCGCGGTGGACGTGCTCGTGCTCAACGCGGGCATCGCGGTCGGCGGGGCGATCGAGAACGTCACCATGGACACGTGGCACCGCGCGCTCGACATCAACCTGCTCGGGGCGGTCTGCGGCTGCCGTGCGTTCGTGCCACTGTTGGAGCCGGGCGCGAAGATCGTGATGACGTCGTCGATCGCCAGCCTGATCCCCCGTGGCGCCCGAGCGGGTAAAGATCAGCTTTTGCGCGCTGACTTTATGCTCGGAGGCTTACGGTCGGAGCTTTACGATCGGACGTTGTGACCAATCACCGCCGGGATAGTAATTGGCGCATCCCCGAAAAGCTCCTTCTGGTATTCGTTCTGCTCGAAAGCGCCGGCATCGTTATCCCTGATGGTGGCCACGTTTGTCAGTTTGCGTGCCGACGGTGCGGAGCCCTTTTGGAGCAGTCCGCCACGGCTGCCCGCAGTGGTGGCCGCGAAAGACCCTGCGCCACGGTTTCCAGCAGCGGCGCCCGCGGTTCCGCCAGCAGCACCCGTAGCTCCGGTAGCAGTACTGTTGCGTGCGCTGATTAGGGAATTCATCAATCCACTTCCGCGCTGTGAAGGGCTATTCGAGGCGTTTGGCAAGGCAGAACCAGCAACCCCGGGACCCAAGCCGGTTCCCATCCCGCGCCCCGCTGTTGGCGCTGGCATACGACCAGGACTCGAAGTCGGAAGTCCCGAGGCCGGTGGACGGGGGCTTGCGTTTCCAGAAGGCGGCAGTGCCGGGATATTGCCCGCTGGTGTGAGCCCCGCAGTGCGTCCTGCGCCGAGAGGGCCAGCCGGCCGGTTGCCGTGAACTCCGTAAGGCGAGACTCCTTGCGGTGATGTGCGTTGAAGTGGGGCGCTCGCTCCCGAAGGGGTGACCATGGCTGGATTCGCCGTGCTCGGTTGAGCCATGGTTGATGTACCGGTCGGGGATGTTGGCGAGATTGTGGAGCTCGTTGGGCTGCTAAGTGATGCTGGGTGCACAGGGGCAGCAGACGGATTTGTGGGGTTCGACAAAGTCGAAGTGCTCGGTTGCACGTGCGAAGGAGCGGAAGGGCTCGCGGATGTGGATTGTGGTGTTGGAGAATCCGGAACAGTTGAGGTGGCACCAACTGGTGTGCTGGCGGCCTGCATGCTTCCAGTCATCCCCGCAGGCGAAAGGCTGAACTGGCTAGTTCCAGAACGCCCGGCGACTGTGGCCCCAACGGACACCTCGGCAGTCACACCACTTCCCGCATCGGCAGAAACCAGGTTAGGAATTCGGGGAATAGCTGTCTGTAGCTGTGCGGTATACGGACCAGAGAGAAAGGCTGCTACCTCGGCCTGTTCAAAAGCCTTTTGCGCGCCAGGGTTTGGGAGTGCCTTGGATTCGGCTTCGATCGCTGATAGTGCATTGACGGCCATCGCTTTCACAGATGGCAATACGGCAAGGTGCCCGGCCATGACCTCCGATGCGGTGGCGATGCTGGTAGCGCGTGCGGCCAGACCTTTCATTGTTGAGTCAGCAGCAGAGAAGACAGCACCGCTGTTGCTCGACACCAAGCCGGATGAGATGGAGGTTAGATTGCTGGCCAACGTGGTCATAGTGTCGGCGAAGTTGTTCCAGTAGGCGATTGCCTCGGCTACGGCACCGTCATTTGTCGAGGAAAACATGGATAGTAGGGACTTCGCATCGAGACCAAGTTCCGCAGAAAGAGTGACTGGCGCGAAAGTGAGACTTCCAGCTTCAAACATCGGCCGACGCTGAAATACACCGCTTGTGCGCGCTACTTCAGCAAGGGAAGCGCCGTCACCATTGAACGGGTTAATGCTTCGAAGAATCCGATTCATGGTGGATTCGTGCTCAGTGATCACGCGACGGAAGTCAGCGAGATTCGTTTGCGCCCAGGTGAGTTGTTTGCCCAGAGACAAGCCGACGGCGGCAGAGCTTCCTGAACTGCCGGAAATTGCGAGACTGTGTTCTGTCGCCACCAGCTGGAGTGACGGAACCTGTGAGTAGCCGGCCAAGTTGGGCTGCATAAATCTGGAACCGCTTGCTAGAACATTCGTAATACTGAACTTCTGAATTGCAGAGTCGATTGTTGGAATTACGGCATGCATCATGATTCTTCCCCCAAGTAATCAATTAACAGCTCATTTACGGGAGCGCATCGTCGGTGCTGTGGGTCAGGGCTATCTTGTCCGGTTGTGTCGATAACGAATCCGAGAGCCCCTTGTTCTGTTTCGACAGAAGCAATACAGGCAGAGCTTCCGAGCGGTTCTGTTTGAGTGAATGTCACCCAATTGAAAATTCCTTCGTGATGAGCCAAAGGCTCGGCACTGTAGCGCTCGAGTTGCGAGTGAGCGACCGCGGCATGCCAGATGCTCAACAGGCCGGAAGCGTCGGATTCGATAACGCAGCCAATCTGTTTATTACCTTCGATTCGGCCCTCCATGTACGTCTGCTCCCGGAACCCCAGCCTGTCGAGGCGCCCCATAATCTCAGGGTCGTCACACGGATTGGTCAGGACGAATTCGGGTGCGTCGTAGTTGTAGTGCCCATCGGGACCAAGTGGAGCATCACCGGGCTCCGGCGGATTGTTGGGTGGAAGCACACCCGCAGGTAACGTCACGCCCGAGTCAGTAGTCATGGTTGTCGCATTGTCGCCGACAGGTTGAACGTCCTCGCCGGATGCCTCGGTCGATGCGCAACTAGTCCCCGTTATTCCCCATAGAAGTGCTGACAGTAGGGCGGCAGTAGTCGCCTTTTTCAATTTTCCCTCCCCAAAGAATTTGTGTGAGAAAGATATAACACCGCGGTCGCAATTGCGCTTGCTGAGAAGCCGAAAAAATAGACCGGCTGTGGATAACTTTTAGGGGTGTGGACAACGCGGTCGCCGTGCAAAACGACGCCTCTGCGTAGCCACCACCTGCACCTTTGGGGTGCGTTCTCCGGGGCGTCGTTAAGCGTTGGTGGACAGCGCGGGTGTAATGACCGAAGTAATCCGAACGATTGGTTAGACTATGAGGCGCATTACAAAACCACGGGAGTGCCAACCGAAATTCCGGCACTGAGAGGACGCTAGGGATCGAGCGTCGACCGGACGAACCTGAATCTGGGTAATACCAGCGTAGGAAAGGGATGTGTTGCTTCATGGCCGCACGTGTATCTGTATCCGCTCCGCCGAAAGAGGGCGAGGTTACAACTGGCCCGATTTACCGCAGCAACAAGCATTACGACGAGGTTGCGTTCAGCAACGATTTCGGTGAGGCGAACCTGCGCATTCCAGTCCGTCGAATCAACCTGACGGACGGTACTCACTTCGATGCGTACGACACCTCGGGTATTTACACCGAGGAAAACCCGGAACTGAACCTGAAGGAGGGGTTGGCTAAGACTCGTGACTCTTGGCCGAAGGCTCCGGCAGTGCCGGCGGTTGCAGGCTCTGAGGAGGCCCCGAAGGTCAAGACGCAGCTGGCATGGGCCCGAGCGGGAATTGTCACCCCGGAGATGGCATTCATTGCCGCTCGTGAAAATGTGGATCCGGAAGTTGTTCGCGAAGAGGTTGCTGCGGGGCGTGCCGTGATTCCGGCCAACCACAAGCACCCGGAGACCGAGCCGATGATTATTGGCAAGCGCTTTGCCACCAAAATCAACGCCAACATTGGTAACTCGGCTGTGACTTCGTCCATCTCCGAAGAGGTGGAGAAGATGGTGTGGGCGACCCGTTGGGGCGCGGACACCATCATGGATCTGTCCACCGGTAAGGACATTCACGAAACCCGCGAGTGGATTCTGCGTAACTCCCCGGTGCCGGTTGGTACGGTGCCGATTTACCAGGCGCTGGAGAAGGTTAAGGGTGACCCGGCCAAGCTGACCTGGGAAATCTACCGCGAAACCATCATTGAGCAGTGCGAACAGGGCGTGGACTACATGACCGTTCACGCGGGTGTGCTGCTGCGCTACGTGCCACTGGCCGCCAACCGCGTTACCGGCATTGTCTCCCGCGGTGGTTCGATTATGGCCGCATGGTGCCTCGCGCATCACCAGGAGAGCTTCCTCTACACGCGCTTCGCTGAGCTGTGCGACATTCTGGCACAGTACGATGTCACGTTCTCCCTCGGTGACGGCCTACGTCCGGGCTCCATTGCCGACGCTAACGATGAGGCCCAGCTGGCTGAGCTGCGGACCCTCGGCGAGCTGACCAGGATCGCCAAGTCCCGCGGCTGCCAGGTCATGATTGAAGGCCCAGGCCACGTTCCGATGCACAAGATCGCTGACAACGTGAAGTGGGAAGAGGAGTGGTGTGAGGAAGCTCCGTTCTACACCCTCGGCCCGCTGGCAACCGACATCGCGCCGGGCTATGACCACATCACGTCGGCTATCGGCGCGGCAATCATTGCGCAGGCTGGTACCGCCATGCTCTGCTACGTCACGCCGAAGGAGCACCTGGGTCTGCCGAACCGCGACGACGTCAAGGTCGGCGTGATTACTTACAAGATTTCCGCGCATGCCGCTGACCTGGCAAAGGGGCTGCCGCGCGCTCAGGAGCGTGACGACGCGCTGTCGAAGGCCCGCTTCGAGTTCCGTTGGCATGACCAGTTTGCACTGGCTCTGGATCCGGACACTGCGCTGGATTACCACGATGAGACCCTGCCCGCAGAGCCGGCAAAGACCGCGCATTTCTGTTCCATGTGTGGTCCGAAGTTCTGCTCCATGCGTATTTCCAAGGATGTGCAGGACTACGCGAAGGAACACGGCCTGGACTCCGTTGAAGCTATCGAGGCCGGCATGGCTGAGAAGTCCCAGGAGTTCACTGATCAGGGTGGTCGCGTCTACCTGCCGATTACCGCGGAGTAATTGGTTGCGTCAAAGCTGCTGAAGCAAGCCGCGGTCGAGCTCTATTGGGCTTGGCCGCGGTTTTCTTTTGCTCTCAACCATTTCTTCCAATCCCAGCGTTGAGACTCAAACGGGGGTGGATAAGGCGCGCCTTAATAAATGCGTTAGGTGAGCCTAATATGCAGGTGTACATTGCTTGTATGCACAGTCTGAAGTTCTTGACTTTCGATCATTCCCACCGCCATCTTGCGGGGGCTCACGAAACTCGCAACACTCGCCGTTCATTCAGCTCTGAATCATCCACGGTTGGAGAAGACGTGCGTCGACCGGTGGGGCGGGGTGCGCGCAGAGCTGCGACTGCGGTTTCGCTGTCCGGCGCCATGGTTCTTTCGGCGTTTGTGTCCCCGGCAATGGCTGAAACTGCGAAGCCAATCGTGCCGGACAATTTTCCCAATGTGATTAATCCAGCGGAGAACTTCCAGCCGCAGGATTCACAGTATGTCGAATCCCCGGAAGTTACTGTCACTTTTGAGGACGGCACACCAGCTGAAGGTGCCACGGTTCATCGCGGCGATGTTCTTATTGTTCGCGGCAGTGGTTTCAATCCGTCGGCCAACCGTGGTGGTTACCCGCTTCCAATTCCTCCGGGTGTGCCCAATGGTGTTTACGTTCTCTACAGTGCGTTCCCAGACTCGTGGAAGCCAAGTGAAGGTGCTCCGTCTTCGGCGCGGAAACATCCACACGACAACATTGCCTGGGTCACGCCGGCCGGAACTCTCGAGGCCATACCGAACCAGGGCGTCGATATGCGGCGTTCTATCGCTCGTCAGGCTACCCCGATGACAGATGACGGCAGTTTTGAAGCCCGCATTGTTGTTGACCCGCCAGAGACCCCAGCTGGTGAAAACTGGGGTATTTACGTCTACCCGGCAGCCGGCTCTATTAATGAGGCCGAGGAAATCTATATTCCGTTGAATTATTCGGATGCTCCGGGCAAGAATGCCCCGGCTCCCTCCAGCGAGGATTTAGTAATTTCTGTATCTGCGCTGGAGAAGGTATTCGGCGCACTGGGTGGCGGAGTCACTGCTAAGAACGGTGCTCTAGAGCCTGAGGACGGTGTTGTCTCATTCACCCGCGACAATGACAACAGCGATGCCGAAGGGGAGAGCTACCGCGGAGAAGTTCACTTCACCGCGAAGTTCAGTCTGGTTCATGTGGTCGTTCGTAATCCGCGCATTGAGGACGGCCCGACCGGAAAGATTATTACGGCAGAGGTCTCGCAGGGCTACGATGTCGGTCCGGATGAGATGGAGCGTATGCCCATAGCCGCTGTTGTCAACAGTGATGGCGATCAGCTGATCACGACCATCGGCACTATCTCGCAGTTCCGGTAGTCCCTCCGGTCATCATGGCCGCCAATTGTTGTCCACCTGGCACTTCGTTCAAAGTAAGCCGTCATACCTTGCGGGTTCTTGTGGGGTTGTAACCACTGCCGTATTGGAATCACTACATTAGATAGAGGCGCTTACCAGCGATGAGGAGGAACGTGGGACGGCATAGTCGGGCAGAAGGACCGGTGTCACAGGATGGGGCATCGTCACAGGTTGCGGAGTCGCAACGTGCTGTTGCGGAGTCTCCGTCGCGGGCCTCGCGAAAAATATGGGTTCGCAAACCCAATCAGGTCCCTGCGCTGACGCAATCGCCTGTGATGAGCTGGCCTCTTATGCTGGTCTCGCTGCTCGGTGGTCTTGCCTCGCTGCTGGCCTGGAATGGCCGCACCCAGCCGGACGATTGGGCGTCGCTCTGGGTGGGCGGGCTACTGATGGACAGGGGACTTGAGTCCCATCTCTATGATGCCGATCCAATCGATTTCACCGCCATGAGCGGAGAGGTCTGGCCACGCCTGGCGCAGGAAGTGTCTGCGCCATTTACGCATCCCTTTGTGCAAAACCCTTTGTTTGCAAAGGCTCTGGGAGCGATATCCCACGTCATGAGCTTTGAAACCTCGGTTGCTTGGTTGCTGTTTCTTTCCGGAATGGCCGTTGTGGTCCTGGTCGCAGCTTCCTACCACCTGTGGTTTCGGTCGACCATGCCCTGGGGTATCGCAGCGCTGGTTACCGCATGCGTATTCGCCCTGCCGACCACTCTTAATTCGTTCTGGATTGGTCAGACGACACCGCTGATTGTCGCGGGCGTCGCCTATGGGCTTGCTGCCTCGCGCACTCGTCCTTGGCTCGCGGGCATCGTCCTCGGCATTGTCGCATCCATTAAATTGACTCCGTATGCGCTCATCGCCGTGATGCTCTTTTTCGCTTATCGACGGCGCGCAGCCCTCTGGTCGCTGGCCACCACGGCGGTACTGGCAATCTGGATGTTTATCCGCATTGACATGCCGGTTATTTCGGACTGGATTGACCGAATCGACGACATTGGTGCGTCGGTCTTGGTCGGTGGTGCGAATCAGTCGTTGGCGTCGACTTTAGCCACAGACCTGGGCAATCCTGATTTATTAGTAACAGTGGTTCGTGATTATCCGAGTCACGTGAAAACGATTCCACTGTGTATTGCGCTTGGCGTGGTGTTGATGGTCACGGCAGTTGCGTGGTTGAACCCGGTCTACCGGTTCGAATTTCTGATCACGGGCGCGTGGCTTATTGCAGCCACATTCTCATCGATTCTTTGGACCCACTACATGTTGATGCTGGTCACGTCTGTGTTCGGTTTGGCCGCCATGGCGCGGACCCGATTGACCAGACAGTGGCCGTATATCGGTATTGCGTTGCTAGTGGTCCTGCTGACGTTCCCTGTGACAAACCCGATTGCTGCTACGCCGTATACCGGCGGATTTGTGTACTCGGGGATTACTGCGATGCTCTTGACGCTGGCATTGATGCTAGTTGTTGGTGGCTGCCACGCGTTTGCGGTACATCGGTACGGCGATGGTGATGCAGGCGAGGTTGGAGCTGGTTTTGGCAGTGAATTAGCTGCCGCGGAGACATTAAAATTTCCTCAGCCAGAGCCAATGGTCCTATTCGACTTGAGGAAGCGCTAGATTTAGCGGCTCAGCATAGAGACGATGTCACGGGCAGACATGTCGCTGTAAATCTCGTTCCGGGCGCTCTTAACCTGGTGGCCGAAGTGGACTGCGTTAGCGTCACTGCTTGTGTCGCGGGTAAGAGCTTCGCGCAGCGGCTGAGAGAAGAAGGCGCGCTTGGTAGTGAAAGAACGGGGGAACAGGTTTTCAAGGCTCACGGTATAAACCCTTTCTGTGGTCGGAATCCGGTCAGGATTCCGGTTTGAGAGTTTCTGTATTCAAATGGTTTTCTTTGATGCGGTTGCCACTATATGTCTGAATATGCCCGATATCGAGTTAAAACGGGCAAAAGTGACTAAGTGGATACCGTTCCCAACATGAAAGCTGCATCACACTGTGGACCGGCTTAATGCTCGGTCGCGGTCAGTTGTGGGCTCCAATACAGTTGTGCCCTCCAATACAATGAAATGCGGAATCAAATTTGAAGTAGGAGTTTGGCTATGGCTATTTCTTCGGCACCCACCCCTGAGTCTCCGGATTCGGCGGATACCTCGGACGCGGCATCGCGCAGCGTTCCGGCGGCAGCGCTCAGTCACGTTGAGGATCTAATTGATTTTGTGGCTGCGTCGCCAAGCTCATTTCATGCGGCACAACAGGTCGTTGACCGTCTGAGTGCAGCCGGTGCCACGGTCGTCGACGAGCACGAACAGTGGCCAAGCGAACCCGGTGCCTACGTCCTGCGTCGCGATGGCGCCGCCGTTGCTTGGATCGTCCCGGAGGCACCGGCTGCCGATTTGACCGGTTTCCGTATTGTGGGTTCCCACACGGATTCGCCCGGTTTTCGTGTGAAGCCCAACGCGCGCACCTCCGCCGCAGGCTATGCACAGGTCGCCGTCGAAGTCTATGGCGGCGCGCTGTTGGGGAGCTGGACCGACCGCGAAATTGAGTTCGCCGGTCGGGTAATTGATAAAAATGGCAATGAGCACCTTGCTCGCACCGGCCCGGTCGCGCGCATCCCGCAGTTGGCTATCCACCTCAATCGTGCGGTTAACGAAGAGGGGTTGAAGCTCCACAAGCAGAATCACACTGCACCGATTATCGGAATGGATACCTTCGGCACCGATGTGCACCAGGTCATCGCCGATGCAGCGGGCCTGTCTATCGACGACATCGTCGCCTGGGACCTCATTTCCTTCGACACTCAGCAGCCGCGCACCTTCGGTGCTCACGATGAGTTCCTGGCTTCAGGCCGGCTGGACAATCTGCTCAGTGTTCACTCATCCCTGGTCGCCTTCGAGGCCTTGCTCCGCCAAGACTGGAGCACGTCAACCACTATCCCCGTCATGGTCGCTTTTGACCACGAGGAAGTCGGGTCCGCCTCCACCACGGGCGCTGCAGGGCCACTGCTTGCCGACGTTCTGTCCCGCATCGCAGCGGCCACAGGCGCTGACCTGGAACGCACCCAGCAGCTTTACCGCGGTTCCATCTGTCTCTCTGCCGACGGCGCACACGGTGTGCACCCGAACTATGCAGGTGAACACGAGCCGGGGCACCAGCCGGAACTCAATGCTGGCCCAGTGGTGAAGATCAATGCCAACCAGCGCTATGCCACCACGGCGGCTGGTCAGGCCGAGGTTGTCCGAATTGCAGCGGAAACCTCCAAGCGCATTGGTCAGGAAGTGCCGGTGCAGTATTTTGTCTCTGCGAACCACAAGCCATGCGGCTCCACTATCGGCCCGATCACTGCAACGCGACTGGGTATTGACACCATCGATATCGGAGCTGCGATGGTCTCCATGCACTCGGCGCGTGAGATGTGCGGCACGATTGATCCATGGTGGTTGGCCGAACTCACCGTGGATTTTTGGGGTGCCGGAAACTAGCAGCACGCTGGCAGCGCTTAAGTCACCTCTAGCAGGGGAGATGTCGGGGCGCTGTGGCCGTCGTGAAGCGAAAATGGGTGAGGGAATTTCCGTAGTTGCTCGTCGTGGAGCCTATTTTCTGTCATGCTATGAACCATGAACGATGCTAACGACACCCTGCCGTCGCACCGCCTTGAAGTACCCATCGAAGAGGCGGTGGCATGGCGTCGCCAACTGCACCAGAATCCGGAGCTGAGCTTCCGGGAGTACCGGACCTCGGACATGATTGAGGATCTGCTCAATCAATGGGACATCCCGACCTACCGGTTGACCCCGACATCGGTAATCGGCGTCATCGAGGGCACTGCGGGCGACCCCAGCACCGGGCGCGTGATTGGCTACCGCGCGGATATTGATGCGCTGCCGATTCAGGAGGAAACGGGACTGCCGTACGCCTCGCGCACGCCGGGTGTGATGCACGCCTGTGGTCATGATGTTCACACGGCGATGCTGCTGGGCACTGCGAAGGTGCTTTCCGGAATGCGCGATCAGCTGCACGGCAAGGTGCTGTGCATCTTCCAGCACGCCGAAGAAATGCTGCCGGGCGGGGCTCGTGAGCTGGTCGACAAGGGCGCCGCCGATGACTTAGATGAGGTCTATGCCTTCCACGTCGCGCCGCATCCGGTGGGGCATGTGGGGATTTGCGCTGGGCGAGTGACAACTATGTCGGGCATCGTCTCCATCGCGATTCGTGGCCGTGGCGGACACTCCTCGAACCCGCAGCTGTCGATTGACCCGGTGCTCATCGCCAGCGAGGCGACTCTCATGCTGAACACGATTGTCTCCCGCGATGTGGATCCGAAGCACATGAACATTGTCAATGTCGGCTCACTGCATTCAGGTGAGGCCGGCAACGTGATTCCGGATACGGCCAACCTGGAAGTGTCCATCCGCTCGGTGGATGAGGCCGACTGGGAGATTGTCTGCCAGCGTATCGAGGCCGTCGTCAACGGCGTCTGCCAGGCTCACGGTGCACAGGCGACTTTCGACTGGCAGATTCCGTACCCGATGGTGGTCAACGCCGACATTGCGGTCAATCGTGCGTGGCATGCGGCGACGAAGGCAGTTGGCAACTCCAAGGTGTTCGCCGCCGATCCGTGGGCTCCTTCGGATGACTTCTCCTATTTTTCCCGTGAAGCGCCGGGCTGTTACATGTTTCTCGGCACCGGTGGCCCGGAAGCGGGTAATCCCTTCTTTCTCCACAATTCCAAGTTTAAAATTGTGGAGAGAGCCATGGTCAATGGCATGCGCACGGAAATCCAAATCGCGCTCGACGCACTGAACCCGTCGAAGAATCATCCGCCGGAGCGCCCTGCCACATCTCCGACCATGCCCGCAGCAGGTTCCGTGCCTCCACGGCCGCGGAAGGCAGGCCTTGGCACGCCACAGTCGCATGCGGGCCAGGCGCGGGCGTCGTCAAGCGAATCGGCGGGGGAGACCTCACCGAGTCCTGAGGCGGCGGCATCAGATAATTCCAATCAGCCTCAGGCACCTAGAGAGGATGCATAGGACAATGTCCACGACCCCCAACGCCCCTAATAAGACGCTCGCTGCCGCACCTGAGTGGTCGAAGTGGGCGATTGGATGGCACGTCTATCCACTGGGGTTTGTGGGAGCGCCCATCCGTGAGAAGGATCGAGGCGCCGCGCCGGGCAATCGAATTCACAAACTGATTGACTGGCTTCCGTACGTCCAGGAGCTCGGGCTCAACGTGCTGCAGCTGGCGCCAGTATTCGAGTCGACTAGCCACGGCTACGATACCGAGGACTACTACCGCATTGACTCGCGCCTGGGTACCGAAGAGGACATGAAGGCTGTCATCGAAGCTGCCCATGAGCGTGGCATCAAAGTGCTTTTCGACGGCGTTTTCAACCACATCGGGGCAGAGGCACCCGCGTTGAAGACCGCGAAGGAAAACCCTGACTCTGAAGAAGCACAGCTCTTTGCGTTTACTCACTCAGATGGCGACATGACCGCGCCGGTGTTTGAGGGCCATGAGAGTTTGGTCGAATTCGATCACACCAGTGACGCGACTGTTGATTTTGTCGTCAACGTGATGAATTACTGGCTGGCGCGGGGGATTGATGGCTGGCGACTGGATGCGGCCTACGCAGTGGACCCACAGTTCTGGCACAAGGTTTTGCCGCGAGTGCGTGCTGAGCACCCGCACGCCTTTATCTACGGCGAGGTCATCCACGGTGACTATGCGGAGATTGTGTCGGTGTCCGGCATGGACTCGGTGACGGAGTACGAGCTGTGGAAAGCGACCTGGTCTGCGCTGAAGGAGGAAAACTTCTTCGAGTTGGACTGGACTCTGAAGCGCCATAACACCTTCGCGGAGTCTTTTGTGCCGGTGACGTTTGTGGGAAACCACGATGTTTCACGCATTGCGACGCAGGTAGGGGCCGACAAGGCCGTGCTGGCGGCGACGGTGCTGTTTACCGTGGCCGGTGTGCCGCTGGTCTACTACGGCGACGAACAGGGCTACACCGGTCTCAAAGAGGAACGCATCGGCGGTGACGACCAGATTCGTCCAGTGTTCCCGGATAGTCCGGAGGAACTCTCTACGCTTGGCGCGGATCTCTACCGCGCTTACCAGCAGCTCGTTGCGGTGCGACGCCGGTTCCCATGGTTGCACTCCGCTCGCGTGGAGACTGATGAATTGCGCAATGGTTTTCTTCGCTACCGCGTGACCGCAACCGACGCGGCGCTCGTGGACGATGCTGCCGGAGCCTCGGGTGAGGCTGGAGCTTCCGGCGAGATGCCCTCGCTCGTTGTCGAGCTGAACCTGGAAAACGGCGCAACCAGCGCCGTGATCCGTGATGGTGACCACGTGGAATTTGAGTTTTCCTAGGCTCTCTAGGCGGCTCTAGGCTGCCCCGGAGAACCAAAACCGCTCGGACACAATGTCCAGGCGGTAATTCTTTCGTGCCCCATCGATGAGTGGGCACAAGGGGTAGAGACTGCGTTTATGTTTGCTGGCTACCCCTGTTTTCGCAGATGCAGTGATTACATCTCTGCGGTCTCAGCAGGGGTCATCTCGTCGGAGGATGCCGGAGTGGTGGCCTTCTGCTCGAAGGTCTCCGACGGGTTGGCCTGGTCGCCGACCTTCACGTCCGAGTCAACCTGATTCGGGGGAGAGCAAGCGACCAGGGCTGCTGCGGCAATGGCGGATGCGGCGATAGCGCCGGCGATGCGGTTACGCATGGATGTGGCTCCTCTGTCGGAAAAACAATAGCTACAAGGGGCTAATAAACTTTTCTCACATTATCTTAAAGCAATATCTTAGAGGATTCTTAACGGCTTGCGGGAACCAAGGGGCCAATCGCCCCCGCGCCGATGCATAGGGTTGCCCCCGGAGTCGCCTTTTCCACATCGACATGGAGAGTATTTCCGCCACCGTTGAGGTACACATAGCGCGGTCGCAGATCGTTGTTCATCTTCACGACTGTGGAACCACCGCGGGTTTGCTCTTCAGTCTCGAAAGGATTGGGGAGCGACAGGCGCACATCCATGTCCTCGGAGGCGGTGGCCGGGAACTCAAGCACCCAGTCACCGAGCTTGATGATGTTCTCCAACTTGATGTCCTCCGACGCGGTGCCGTCCTCGCCAACTGTGATGCGATGGCCACACTGCTCGACAGGGCCGTCAGTGACACGGGTGACCTCGGAGACCTTGGCGTCGATAAGCGAACCGTCTGTATTGAACATGCGCGGGTGACCGGTGACGCGCTCAAACGGCGGGCGATCGGAGACCGCATCAAACACCCGCGAGTACATGTTCATCGGAGCGGCGACGGGCACGAGAACTTCGAAGGGGACGGGCTGGTCGATGAGATTGTAGTCGATCGCCTTGTCGGGGCCAGCGGCATCGGCTTCCTCGCGCAGCGCGGACAGCGACGCCTTGGTGTTGCCGATCCACTCCATTGCGATGTCATCAGACCAGGCATTGCGGTAAGTGACCACGGAAATCGTGGAGGTGACAGCCAGCGCGATGCCCAGCGACCAAATCAGAATGTGCGTACGAGCCGGTAGCAGCGCTGGCGCCTCGTCCTTCGGTGGGAGTCCAGCCAGGGAGATCGCGACGCAGATTACGATCACGAGCGCGACATCAGAGTAGTAGTGCAAAGTGTGCGCCAGCACGCCAGAGGTGTTCTCTCCCGAGCGGAACAGGGTGATGGCGAACAAGGTGGTGAACATGTACGCCACCGATAGCGTCCACGGAGCCCAGCCACGGTAATCGCGGCCGATGAGGGTGGCGGACAGAATCAACAGGATAATGCCACCGAGAGTAATCAGCTGAGACGAAGCGGAGGCAAACGGCTGTCCCGGAGCCCAGCGTTCCCAGCTTGTTGGTCCGCCGATGATGCCGGCAAAAATCTGGCCGAGGCCGTTGAAGAACAGTTCGGGCTGCAGCTTGTCAGAAATGAAGCCGGTGGTTTCGGCGGGACCGAAGTAGTACCACAGTGCCCAGGCGCCGGTCAGCAGCATCGATGGGATCCAGATGACGAGGCCGCCGCGGAGAACCTGCAGGATATTTCTGCGCTCCATGTAAGCCAACGTGACGACAACCAGCATGGAGATCGGTGCGATAGCCAGGGACTTCTCAAAGAATCCCAGCGCCACTGCCAGCAGCACGAACAGGCCTACGGCTTCCCACGGGCGGGGGCCGAAGGAACGACGCATAGTGGTGCGAATGGCGACAATCATGAAGATCACGAATGCCAGGTGGAACGGCTGGGAATTGGCCGCGGCCGACCACCAGGTGTCGCCCGGAAGCATCAGCGGTGTCCAGGCGACGACCGTGATGAGGAAGAGAGACACCAGCGTACGGCCGGTGAGAAGCTCAAAGAGTTTCGCTGTGGCATATGTCAGCACTACCGACATCACGGCCATGGTGATAGCCGGTAGCCACCAGTTCCACGGCGCGATGAGGTGATAGAGGCCTTGCACCAAGAAAGCCAGTGGCGCAAGGTGCCCGTCGTGATCCTGAAGCAGGTAGTCCTTGCTCAGCAGTGGGGTGTCGTAAAGGTGGCCAACAATGATGAAGTCATCCCAGTAAAAACCATGGCTAGTCAGCACCAGAATGCGAGCGACAAGCTGTATCGCAATAACAACTCCGATGAGAGGCCACCATTGCTTCGCAGACAGGTCAAGTCTCTCGCCCCACGTCAATGTGGGCATGTAGTATGGGCGAGAACTTTCCTGCTCAGCGGTGTTGTCAGCACCAGGGGCCTCGGCAGTTTTCACTGCGGAATCCGCGACTGTCCCCTCATCGCCCACTGTCGGCGTATGAGGGGTTTGGGCAGTTGGGGTATCTCCTGTAGATGACCGCTCGGCTTTAGTCATGGTTCCTTATGTTATCTAGGCCATCTGCTGGGCGCGGTAGGGTAGGCAAAAGTTAGTGCTTAGGGCGTGTCGACACAGGCTTCATACGCCGCTAATGAATACATCAATAATGTTTGAGCAATGCCGCTCGAGTTAAAGAAAAATAGGAGCAAGTGGGATGACGCAATCGGCGAGTGCAGCGCGCACTAACTTCTCGTGGCGAAATATTGACATCATCATTGCAGCTGTTATCGGCGCGGCCGTTGGCCTGATTTTTGTTATCTGGAACATCATCGGCGGTGCGGGCTATGAAGCAGTCAACGCGCTTACTCCTGGTCTTGGCGGTTTGGTCGCTGGTATGTGGTTCCTCGGTGGTCCGCTCGGCGCGTACATCATTCGCAAGCCGGGTGCCGCTATCTTCGTCGAGGTAATCGCAGCGACGGTTTCAGCACTGATCGGTAACCAGTGGGGTATCTCCACCCTGTACTCAGGTTTGGCGCAGGGGCTCGGCGCGGAGCTGGTGTTCCTCATTTTGGCGTATAAGAGCTACAACCTGGTCACCGTGGTTATCTCGGGTCTCATGGCAGGTGTTGGCGCATGGACTTTCGAGCTTTTCACTGGCAACCTGGCCAAGACTTTCGAATTCAACGTCATCTACCTGATCTCCACGGCGCTGTCGGGTGCCGTCCTCGCCGGTCTGCTGGCTTACTTCCTGGCTAAGGCACTGGCGGCAACTGGAGCGCTGGATCGTTTTGCCATCGGGCGAGAGCGGCACGACGACGTCTAGGAAAATCGATGACAGATGAGGCGTTGACGCGGGGGCCGTCGTCAAGCGGAAATGTCCCTGCGGTGAGCGCGCGGGGGTTCGGATATCGGCACGCGGGGCGCAAAGCTGCGGTACTGAACGACATCACGCTGGACATCGAGCGCGGTGAAAAGGTGCTGTTGCTCGGCGCGTCGGGGATGGGGAAGTCGACGCTGCTCGCCGCTATTGCTGGCGTGCTTGGCGACGACTCCGATGGCGAAGCCACCGGAAAGCTCCTGATTGAAGGTCGTACTCCTGCTTCCGCACGGGGTTCGGTGGGCTTGGTGCTGCAAGACCCTGACTCGCAGACGATTAGTGCTCGCGTTGGCGACGATGTTGCCTTTGGTGCGGAAAACCTGGGCGTTTCCCCAGCTAAGATTGGCAACCGAGTGCGCGCCAGCCTGGATTTGGTGGGGCTGGATTTGCCGCTGGATCATCCCACGCACAGACTTTCGGGTGGGCAGAAGCAGCGCCTCGCATTGGCAGGTGTGCTGGCAATGGGCGCACGGGTCATTTGTTTGGACGAGCCGACGGCCAACATCGACCCGGCCGGTGTGCCGGTACTACGCGATGCTGCGATTACCGCGGCGGAGAGGACCGGTGCGGCACTGATTGTGGTCGAGCATCGAGTGGATGCGTGGGTCGATGTGGTCGACCGCATCATCGTGCTGGGCCGCGGAGGTGTGATTGCCGATGGTGCACCGCATCGGGTCTTGGAAGACTACGGGCAGGCTCTGACGGATGCTGGGGTGTGGATTCCGGGTGCTCCGCCCGCGCTGCCGGACGCGCGTTCAGTTGCCTGCGACCAGGACGGGCACCCTAGCGGTGACATCGCGATCGAAACCCGCGAGCTGGACATCGGCTATGGCGCGAAGAAGTCGTGGTTCAGGGGTGGCGAAGCTGTTGAGCCGATTGCTCGCGATGTGTCAGTTTCTATTCCATCTGAAGCTTCCACCTGCATCGTTGGTCGCAATGGCAGCGGGAAGTCCACGTTAGCGCTGACGCTCGGCGGCCTGCTTGAGCCGATGGCGGGCACGGTCCAAGTGGCAGGCAGCGGTAGTGCGCCGTGGAAATGGCCGTCGAAGAAGTTGGCTACTCGGATTGGCACGGTCTTCCAAGACCCCGAGCACCAATTCGTCACCGGCACAGTGCTGGAAGAGTTGCAGCTTGGCCCGAAGCTTGTCGGTGTCAACGCTGATAAGCGCATCGAGGAATTACTTGAGCGGCTGCGGCTAACGGCCCTGACCAAGGCGAATCCGTTCTCACTCTCGGGCGGTGAGAAGCGACGTCTGTCGGTGGCGACCATGCTGGCGACAGCACCGGATATTGTGCTTCTCGACGAACCGACGTTCGGCCAAGACCGCCGGACATTCACCGAGCTGCTCACTTTGCTTCGCCAGCTTGCTGACGACGGCCGAACTGTTATTTCGATTACCCACGATCCATTGGTGGTACAAGCGATGGGGGACTACGTCGTCGACATGGATATGTTTCATCCGAAGCGGTTAGACCGTGCGGCGCTGGGACAGCCTGGTTCAGGGGAGCAGGCCGGTCCGAGCAGCAATAGCGGTTCGCGCGGCCAGGGCGAAGCAGGAGGGAAATTGTGACTGAAGTCGGTTCCGCCGGTACGGCTGAAGGTACGCAGAGCGCCATTTCGAGTAAGCAGCCTTTCCTCGCGACGGTCAACCCGGTGGCGAGAGTACTGGGCCTATTCTTGCTCACCACACCGCTGCTGATTTCCATCGACTGGGTCTCCGCAGTGGTTGCGCTTGTCTGCACGCTTTTCTTGGTGCCGCTGTCGGGTTTGGGTTTTCGTCGTTTTCTAGGACGCAGCCTGCCACTTCTTATCGCCGCGCCCATCTCAGGAATCTCAATGGCGCTCTACGGCAACCCGGAGGGCAAAGAGTATTTCTCCTTTCTGCTTGCGCATGTGACGGATAATTCCATTTCTCTGGCCATCGCGATCATGTTGCGTGTGCTGGCTATCGGTACTCCAGTTATCGTGCTGACAGCCAATATCGATCCCACCGATCTGGGCAGTGGGCTGGCGCAGATTCTCAAGCTGCCCAGCCGCTTTGTGCTGGCAACGGTGGCGAGTCTGCGGCTCGTCGGCCTATTCATCAGCGATTGGCAGGCGCTGACCCGAGCCCGTCGAGCACGCGGTTTGGGTGACCACGGCGCAATCCGCCGCACTATTTCCCAGGTGTTCGCTCTGCTGGTGTTTGCGCTGCGCCGCGGAACCAAACTGGCTACGGCCATGGAAGCCCGCGGCTTTGGCGCACCGATTAAGCGTACGTGGTGGCACACCTCGACATTGGCCACGCGTGACTATGCCACCATGGCCGCCTGCCTTGCCATCGCCGTCGCAGCAATCGGTATTTCCGTGTGGGCCGGGGAGTTCCGCTTCCTGGGCGTGGCGTAGCAAAGGCGTTTCAATCACGATGATTCTGCTTATCGACGGCCGCTCCGGCAGTGGCAAAACCACCTTTTCGGCAAAGTTGCACAGTATCCTCGGTTGGCCAGTTATCCACTTGGAGGATGTCTATCCGGGCTGGTCCGGCCTGCAGAAAGCATCGGCCGAAGTCGCGGAGACCATTTTGAACCCCGCGCTACCGGCCGATGAGCGCGGGTATCGCCGTTGGGACTGGTACGCCAGTGAATTCGCCGAGTGGGTCCCCACGCCACCGGACTCCTCGCTCATCGTCGAAGGCTGTGGCGCTGTCACTGAAGCTAACCTTGCCGCTGCCCGCGCCATCGGCGACGGCAACGCCTGGGGAGTCTGGGTAGAGCTGGACACGCAGACTCGATTTGCCCGCGCCATGGCTCGCGACGACCACTTCGAGGAACACTGGGACATGTGGGCCGAGCAGGAATCCCAGCATATGGCCAAGCACAATCCGCAACAGCTCGTCGACTGGACCATCAACGTCCCAGAACAGTTAACGTGGAAGCTCTGATGAGAAAAACACTCGCGTGCCTCGGTGCAGGCTTCGGTTCCATGCTCCTCGTCGGCGGACTAGGCGTCGCCGCTAATTCGGAGCTACGACCACCACGCCTGCCCAATCGCAGACCTCCGAGGTGGGTTCTTCCCACAGTAGGTGCCGCGTGGATACTGGCCAGCTGCCGCGCCTACTACGCTCGCGCATCGCATCGCTTGACGACGCCCCTGCTCGCCGGCCTCGCAGTACCAGGAGCCGCAGCGATCGTTTTCGAGGCCGTTCGCCTTCGATGTGCAGCCCAAAAACCAACTCTGCCGCCACACACCGTGGTTGTACTGGGATGCGGATTGAAGAACAATCGGCCCTCGGCCCTGCTGGCCAGAAGATTACAGCGAGCAGTCTCAGCGTGTGATGAGCGTACCGAGCGAATCATCTGCTCCGGTGGGGTCGGCAGTGAAGCGGTGACAGATGCCACCTGCTCTGAAGCGGACGCCATGGTGGAGTGGTTGGAGGCGAACGCTGGGGACGTCGTAAAGCGCGGCGACATCGAGTTGATCCCCGAGGACCAATCGACGAATACGTCGGAAAACATTGACTATGCGTGCGAATTGATGCGCGGCATGGACGGTGCGTTGAGCGCTGGAACGGTTGTTGTGACCAGTGATTTTCATGCGCCACGGGTAGCGAAGCTCATGCGCGAACGGGGGCTGGAACCCTGGTGTGTCGTCGGCGCCTATACGCCGTTGAGGTACTGGGCGACATCGCTGCTGCGGGAATTCCTCGCGCAGTTTATTCTGTGGGCGCCGAGCGGCAACGCGAGAATTTTACGAATTTCGCGGGTAGAGCGAAGCGTTAGCCACTAGTATCGAACGAAGATAAATACGTCGTGCGGTGATAGTGCTGCGTAGAAATGCGTAGAGCGCGATATCGAACACGACATCGGAATCATTAAATCGGGAGGAACACCCACATGGCTTTGACCCCAGGATTCGACCTGTTCCAGCTGCCAGAGGAGCACCAGGAGCTCCGCGCCGTTATCCGTGATCTGGCGGAGAAGCAGATTGCTCCGTACGCAGCGGACGTCGATGAGAACGAGCGTTTCCCGGAGGAGGCCCTGAAGGCTCTCAACGAGGCTGGCTTCAACGCCGTCCACGTGCCGGAGCAGTTCGGTGGCCAGGGTGCGGACTCGGTTGCGGCCTGCATCGTCATTGAGGAAGTTGCTCGTGTCTGTGGCTCGGCTTCTCTTATCCCGGCTGTGAACAAGCTGGGCACCATGGGCTTGATCCTCAAGGGCTCCGACGAGCTGAAGAGCAAGGTTCTGCCGGACATCGCCAACGGTGAAATGGCTTCCTACGCACTGACTGAGCGTGAGGCTGGTTCGGATGCCGGTTCCATGAAGACCCGCGCGGTCCGAGAGGGCGATGAGTGGGTCCTCAACGGTTCCAAGTGCTTCATCACTAACGGTGGCCGCTCCACCTGGTACACCGTCATGGCTGTCACCGACCCGGAGAAGGGTGCCAACGGCATCTCTGCATTCATGGTCCACAAGGACGACGAGGGGTTCCGCGTCGGTGGCCTGGAGCACAAGCTGGGTATCAAGGGTTCCCCGACCGCGGAGCTGTACTTCGAAAACTGCCGCATCCCGGCTGACCGCATCATCGGCGAAGAGGGCACCGGTTTCAAGACTGCCCTGGAGACCCTGGACCACACTCGCCCGACTATTGGTGCACAGGCACTGGGCATCGCGCAGGGTGCGTACGACTACGCCGTTGGTTACGTGCAGGAGCGTCAGCAGTTCGGCAAGCCGATCGCTGCTTTCCAGAACACCCAGTTCATGCTGGCTGACATGCGTATGAAGATTGACGCTGCTCGTCTCATGGTCTACACCGCAGCCGCTAACGCTGAGCGTGGCACTGCTGAGGGCGGCGCTCGCCTGGGTCTGATGGCCGCAAACGCCAAGACCTTCGCCTCTGACGTTGCTATGCAGGTCACCACTGATGCCGTGCAGCTGCTCGGTGGTTACGGCTTCACCCGTGACTTCCCGGTTGAGCGCATGATGCGTGACGCCAAGATCACCCAGATCTACGAGGGCACCAACCAGATTTGCCGCATGGTCGCAGGTCGCCAGATCCTCGCAGACGCACAGAAGCGCTAATCACCAGCGCAAACTCTAAGCCCTCGCTGAAATGGCGGGGGCTTTTTCATGCTGCCACATCACTCAGAATTTGTCTCTTAACCCCAACGCGCGCTAGTGACTGCGTTTATGGTCGGCGGCGGTGGGGCGATGCGAGTTACTGACTGCGTTTATGACAGAAATGGCCCGAAAAACGGCTTCAAAGTGTCATAAACTCACACAGTTTCACATTTGCAGCCCGTAAATTTTGCGTTAAGTAGCAAGAAGCGTGTCCAATCGGCGTGCACCGGGGTCTACTTTTCTCTTAACCCCCGGTTTTTCGGCCGTCCCGCACGAGCACCGCACGAGTCCGGCACTCCAGCCCCGCACGAGTCCGGCACTACACCATCCACCAGCTCGCCTGCAGCCGCACGCATCAGCCTCGCTAATCACACCCTCATTTCGCCAACCAAGCACAGGCAGCTACAACGATTGCTTCTGCGCCCCGGTCAAGAGTGGGTTGGAGGTCAGGGGCAAAAGCTGGGTTGTGGTTGCCAACAGCGCTGCTCTCATCCGCGAAGCCGCCGAGCCCCCAGTACGTATATGGCACGCCAAGCGCATCGGGGATGATTGAGAAATCTTCAGAGGCGGGCACTGCGTCCAAGTCGGAGACTTCATCACCGAAGTACGCGTCGAATGCCTCGCGCACAGTATTCGTGGCGTCCCCGTCATTGTTCGTGAGGGGATAGCGGTCGTAGTAAGTGAACTGCGGGTCTTGAGGGCTGCGGGCAGCAACGCACTCTGCTCGTACAATGCGCTCGATTGCCTCTTTGAGGTGTTCGGTCACGGCGCTGTTGTAGGCACGAGTGTTGATGAGCAGCTCTGCGGAGTCAGGGATGATGTTGGACTTAGTTCCCGCCTGAATCGCGCCAACGGTCACCACTGCGGTCTCGGTGGCCGCTACCTCACGCGAGACAATGGTCTGAAGGCGCATCACAATGGTGGATGCCAAGACAACGGGATCGACACTGAGCTCCGGCATGGATCCATGGGAGCCATTACCGTGCACAGTGACTTTGACCGAGAATGCAGAGGAGAGAACTGGCCCGCGGCGAGTTCCCACATAACCGCCGGGCAAGCTAGCTAGTACGTGTTGACCGAGATAAACGTCGGGACGCGGAATAGCCCTCTCCAGATCTGCCGCCAGCATTGCGCGTGCACCTTCGGCGGTTTCTTCAGCGGGTTGGAAAATACCGATGAATGTGCCAGACCACTGATCAAGGTTTTCGTTGAAAGCCTGCAGCGCTGTGAGCAAAGACATCAGGTGGAAGTCGTGCCCACAAGCGTGGGCGACGGGGACCTCTGTGCCGGTCTTTTCATCAATCTGCGTTGCCGTGGAGGCGTAGTCTTTGCCGGAAGTCTCCTTCACCGGTAGCGCATCAATGTCTGCGCGCATAGCCACAATCGGCCCGGCACCGTTCTCAATAATGGCAACGACGCCGGTGCCTCCGACGCGATGTGTGGAAATACCCGAAGATTCGAGCTCCTGAATAATCCGGTCCGCAGTGCTGTGCTCCTGCATGGAAAGCTCAGGGTGCTGGTGGAAATACTTGTACAGTTCCTCGCGCTGGGACTGGGTGGACGCGAGACCATTCAGAATCTTTCTGGCGCTCTCAGTATTAGTGGGCATACCTAAAATGTACGCCGACCTAAAGCGGACGGTGGAGGCCCTGGAAGGCATCCCCCGTCCCGCCCCAAACCTCTAAGAGCTGCCTACGTCGTCACAAAGAACTTCTGGTTTCGCTCGCCGCGGTAGGACTGGGCGGTTGCCGTTGCGGCGATGATAGAGGCAACGATCAGCAGGCCAGCTGTAATCAAACCGAGCGCCGACGAGTCTCCGGAGCGTACCTGGGAAATCGTTCCGACCAGCGTCATTGATGCATTAATGACAAAAACTGCCGCCGCCACGGACAGCACCGTGCGTGCTGCAGTCGATCCTTCAAGGAGTTTGCCAGCAAGCCACCAGCACGCAATCGCCGTTGCCGTCTGCGTGATAATCGCGAACGCGAAGCTCACGGCCAAGCTGGTCTGAGCAGCAGAAACCTCGATGTTGTTGGCCTTTGCCGCTTCCGTAACAGTCGCATCCCATTTCAATAGGGAACTGACCACGGTCAGGATTAGTGCTGGGACGTAAACATATACCGCCAGCCGCCACCACCGAAAGGACTGCGCCGCATGGAAAGGAACGTCTTTAGCCGAATTGACTGCCATAATTCCATACTCTAAACCACGCTGTCGCGGCGCGAAACGTCACTGCTAGGTTGCACTTATCGCTTGCCGACGAGCAGAAAACCGGCAACCACTACAAAAGCTAACTTCTATACAGCGCTGGTGCGGTGCGGATCGGTGAAGTCGACACCTTGGGTTTCCCACACGCGACGCAGTTCGTCAACGCCCTTAGCGCGAGCAAGGGCAAATTCGTTGGTCGTGGCCGGGACCGGCTGGAACATCGTGACTTCGGTTTCCTCCACCGCGACCGGCGGGATTTCTGCCTTGAGCAGCACAAAACCGGTGAAGCGCGACTGATCCCACAGTGGCTGGCCGAAGTCGATTAGTGCCCCCTCGGTCAGGATGAGGCCTTCGATGCTTGGGGAAGCGGCAAGAATACCCAGCGGGCGGATGACTTCATCCAGTCCACCACGAATAGGCAAGATGAGCTCGGCGCGCGGGCCAGAGTTAGTGTCCACCACCATTGCGGACGGATCCTGCATCGCCTCGGCACTGCAGCCCAGTGTCGCGTAGGTGACGATCCGGTCTGTGTCAGGCCCGAAGCGAAGCATCTTCAGTGGCGCAGAGCCAAGGAAGGTCAGCTGGGCTTCGCCGGGGTCGGACTCTTCAAAGTAGGAGGTAAATGCTGCTCGGACGGCTTTGATGATCGCATTGCTATCAGGGCCGGCGGGAGGAATGGGGCCGGTTAAGTTATCGAACACGGGCGGTACTCCTTGTTGAGGTGGTCATTTTAGGTTGCGGGCGAAAGCTCAACAGCATCAGCCCACGTCGCATCGAGGTTCAAAGTCTGCATCCACGTATCAATGTTGTCACCGTGTGCAGCGATTGCGGCGCGTGCAGTCAGCGTGGTCTCGATAGCGAATTCGGTGAGTTCATCGCTAATCAGCCCTTGAGTGTGGGCCGCGACGAGCTCGTCGACATCTTCAACGCGAATCTGTGTGGTCGCATCGACAGGTAGGGGAGCTATGGCCTCAGGATCGGTCGGTGCCTGCAGGATGTCGAGATACAAATCGGTCATACGCCAGCACTGCGGATCAGTCCGGTCGATGCTGACAATATCGACGTAGCGTTGGTGTTCCACCTTCACGCCCGGGCGGAAGTGATAAATGCTGATGCGCAACCCCTCGTCGGCAAGCAGGAATGACTCAAGATATCCAAACTTTGGATGATCCATCCCACGGCGCATATAAAGGCGGCTGGGAGTGAGAGTTCGGAACTCGTCGACATTGCGCCGAAAGCCCTTGGGGTCGGTGTTGACCATTTCACGTAGGTCAAAGGTCTCGACTTTCGGAGGATGTGTGTCCTGACTCGAGCGAATTGGGGAGAGTGCAGGAGCTGCCGCGGTCGAAGCCGAAGTGGCCGGTGAAGTGGACATGCGAATACCTTAACGTGTAGGGGTTGCCTTTTTGGGCATAGAAAAGCCCTTTCTGCATACGTGATGCAAAAAGGGCTAGGGGAGAACTAGAAAAACTTAGTTCAGGCCGACCGGGAAGACACCGGCGGTCGGAGTGTAGCTGCAGTTGGTCGGACCAGGCTCTTCCTGAGTGGTGATACCGCCCTGCATGACAGCGATGACCACGCCCTTGCCCGTGTCAGCGGTGCCGTTGACAGCGCCCGGGCCCTCCTCGGCGTTGATGCCGTTGTTCTCCAGGGTGGTCTTGCCGTACTTGCCGTTAGCAACGTTGACCCAGTAGACATTCATCTCTGTGTCCTGCTGCTTAGCCAGCTGCTTGGTGCCCAGGCCAGTGAAAATGAAGCCAAGCTGGTTTTCTGGAACACCTGGCAGAGGCAGGTCTGCCGGGCCCGGAACGGTAGTGGCCAGGCCGAAGGAACGACCTTCGCCGCCGATGCACTTGTCGGCAACAGTAGGCAGCAGGAACTGGTTGGTCTTCGGGGCACCTTCCGGAACCTTGAAGCCCGGCTCGCCCTCGCCCTCACCAGTCAGGAAGTCAATTCCCTTGTTCAGTGCGCTGGAAATTTCCTCAGGAACGCCTGGGGAGTTAATGATGTCGCGCGCGTTGCCGTAGAGATTCGGCGAAGCGATGTTCAGGGAGTCCAGCGACGGGGAAGCAGAAGCGGCGGGAGTCATGCCCGCAGTGAGAATTGCAGCTGCACCCAAGGTCGCTGCGGCACGGCGCAGGAAGGAGCGTCCAGTCGAAACCACGGTGAAGAACCTCTCATTCGTGGGCTATTGGAGTCGGAATCAAAATTTCGGAATCGTTGCTCATCTTAGAACGACTCCAACGTGAAATGGAAAGATTTGAAAAAGAAATGTTCAGAATCTTCTCAGGAGATTAACGCACGGATTCCCGTGTGTCGCAAGTTAATTAGAGTGATTTTTGATGTAGAACGAGATGATTGTGAAAATTGAGGCGAAATGTGTATGTATGGGGTTAATGGTGTTTCGCAGTGTGTAAGCGGGTGAAGTCAAGTCTCATCCCGTGGGGTTACAACTATGGCATTTGGTCACATCTATCACATGGTGGGCTGAGAGATTGCCGTCGTGAAGCGTTGTGGCGCTGGCGGATATGCCGTTATGGCTGTCGGTAAAGCGGGGGTGCAGTAAGGGGGTAATTTATCCCTAAGGGTGGCGCGGCAGTGCCACTTTGCATGACGGATAGGTGCTCGGGGTTGCGAGAATCTCTGCCAGATGTGCAGGGGCATTAAGAAGGAGTACACTGTAGAACGCTTTATTACGCGTTGATGCGGGGCGTTAAAGGCAGTCGTAAAGACAGTCCTTTAGAGCAAGGCCGTATCTTTTTCTTTTAGTCCTCTTAGCTTGTTAGGAGCTATCCGCCTGTGAGCGATACCGAGTTCCGTAATGTCGCCATTGTCGCACACGTCGACCATGGCAAGACCACTCTCGTGAACGCCATGCTGGAGCAGTCCGGCGTTTTCAGCGACCACGAAGAAGTTGCAGACCGAGTGATGGACTCTGGTGACCTTGAAAAGGAAAAGGGCATCACCATCTTGGCGAAGAACACCGCTATTCGCCGAAAAGGTGAGGGCAAGAACGGCGAAGACCTCATCATCAACGTCATTGACACCCCTGGTCACGCCGACTTTGGTGGCGAGGTGGAGCGCGCACTGTCCATGGTTGACGGCGTCGTGCTGTTGATCGACTCCTCTGAAGGTCCGCTGCCGCAGACCCGCTTCGTCCTGGGCAAGGCGCTTGCTGCCTGCATGCCGGTGATTATTGTGGTCAATAAGACTGACCGCCCAGATGCGCGTATCGACGAGGTTGTCGAGGAAGCACAGGATCTGCTGCTAGAGCTAGCCTCCACCCTGGAAGACCCGGAAGCTGCAGAGGTCGCTGAGCGCAACCTTGAGCTGCCGGTTCTCTATGCCTCTGGTCGTGCCGGTAAGGCTTCGACCGAGAACCCGGGTAACGGCAACCTGCCGGAGTCCGAGAACCTGCAGCCGCTGTTCGACGTCATCACCGAGGTGCTCCCGGAGCCGTCCGCTGAGATCGATGCCCCGCTGCAGGCGCAGGTGACCAACCTGGACTCCAGCTCCTTCCTTGGTCGAATTGGTCTGATTCGTATCCACAAGGGCCGTATCCGCAAGGGACAGCAGATTTCGTGGATTCACTACGATTCCGAGGGCAATGAGCATGTCAAGAACGCGAAGGTTGCAGAGCTGCTGCGTACCGTCGGCGTGACCCGCGTTCCTGCTGAAGAGGCCATTGCAGGTGACATCGCCGCTATCTCCGGTATCGACGAGGTCATGATCGGTGACTCTCTCTGTGATGTCGAGCACCCGGACCCGCTGCCGCGCATCCTGGTCGATGAGCCGGCTATTTCCATGACCATCGGTGTGAACACCTCGCCACTGGCAGGCCAGGGTGGTGGCGATAAGCTGACTGCTCGTATGGTCAAGGCCCGCCTGGACCAGGAGCTGATTGGTAACGTCTCACTGCGCGTGCTGCCGACCGAGCGCCCGGATGCCTGGGAGGTGCAGGGCCGTGGTGAAATGGCGCTGTCCGTTCTGGTTGAAACTATGCGTCGTGAGGGCTTTGAGCTGACCGTCGGTAAGCCGCAGGTTGTTACCAAGACCGTCGACGGCAAGGTTCAGGAGCCGTACGAGCACCTGACCATCGATGTTCCAGAAGAGCACCTGGGTGCTGTCACTCAGCTGATGGCGGCTCGTAAGGGGCGCATGGAGCAGATGGGTAACCAGGGCACCGGTTGGGTGCGCATGGAGTTCCTCATTCCGTCCCGCGGTCTGATTGGCTTCCGCACTACTTTCATGACGGAGACCAAGGGCACCGGTATCGCCAATCACTACTCGGCCGGCTACGGCGAGTGGGCTGGTGAGATTAAGGACCGTCCGACAGGATCGTTGGTGGCTGACCGTACCGGCCAGATCACCGCTTACGCACTGATTCAGCTTTCTGACCGCGGCACCTTCTTCGTCGAGCCGGGTGACCAGGCTTACGAGGGCATGGTCGTTGGCCAGAATCCGCGTGATGAGGACATGGACATCAACATCACCAAGGAAAAGAAGCTGACCAATATGCGCGCAGCCTCGGCTGATGCGACCGTGACTCTGGAGAAGGCGCACAAGCTTTCCCTCGATGAGGCTATGGAGTTCTGTGGCGCTGACGAGTGCGTTGAGGTCACCCCGGAGGGCATTCGCGTACGCAAGCAGATCCTCAGCGCCACCGATCGCGCTCGCGCTCGTTCCCGCGCGAAGGCCATGAATAAGAAGTAATTCGGGTTGCTAGGGGACTGGGCCACCTGAAAACCAGTCTCGGGGTAACTGACTCGGTCAGGTGTCGAGTAATCTCGTGGATATGTTTATTCGCAGCCGTCGTCACGCAGCTTCTCGTCGATTTTTCGTAGCATCGACACTCTGCGTGACGGCGGCTTTGGCGTCTTCGTGCATGGCTCGCCCGTCGGACGCTCCGACTGTGCCCGGGCAGCAGGAAGTGCCGGTGCAGCAGGAAGACACCGCTGACCAGGCTAAAAAGATGCGTGAAGTCACGGTCGGTGTCGACGAGTTTGTCGAAGGCTTCAATCCGCATTTGCTTGCCGACGTCTCCCCGGTGACCAGCCTGGTAGCGCGACTGACACTGCCTAGTGTTTTCACCCCTGCGCCGGTAGAGGGCGAGGCTGGTGACGCTAGTGCCTCCGCGCAAGCTCCCGGAGTGGTGGATAACGCTGCCAACGCTCGCTCGGCAGGAGCTCCCCAGTGGCTGCTCAACTCCGACTTGCTGGATTCCGTGCAGGTCATCGAGAGTGATGACAGCAAAGACGGTGACGCCAGAAACGGAGCTGGAAACGGAAAAGCGGCCGATGTTGACATCACGGATCCGACGGTAGCGGCAGAGCATGTCCGCTACCGCATTCGAAAAGGGGCGCAGTGGAGCGATGGCACGCCAATCAGTGGCGAGGACTTCCGCTACCTATTTTCCCAAGTCACGTCCACGCCAGGATCGCTGGATACGGCGACTTATGAGCTGATTAAATCCATTGATGTCTCCGATGGTGGCCGTCAGATTGACGTGACGTTCACTCAGCCGATTACGCATTGGCAGCGCCTGTTTGCACATCTCTTGCCAGCGCATTTGATGCGGTCGAACACTGATGGTTTTTCCGAAGGGCTGGCCAGCCGTTTCCCGGCCTCCGGTGGGCAGTACACCGTCGAGTCGATGGATGTCGGCCGCAACATCATTCGACTGGTTCGAAATGACCGCTACTGGGGTGAGCAGCCAGCAGCCTCGGAGGTTATTACGCTGCGTGCCATGCGTAGTGCCATCGATGGTGCGGAGCAACTGCGTTCGAAGCAGATCCATGCCGTGCAGGTCCGTCCGACGGAGACCTCTGAGCTGACGTACGGTCTGGTCCCCGGTGTTGCTGAGTTCTTCCATGAGCCGAACCGGGAACTGGTTTTCAGTACCAATCTCGCGTCGAGCAGGCTTGCCGACGAATCCGTCCGCCGGGCCATTCTGAGCACCATCAACGTTGCAGAGGTCTCAGAGGTGGCCACCGGGCGCCGAATTGCGGGTGGTTCTGGTGACGGTGGTGACCAGGAGCGATTCGAGACACCACAGGCTGGTTTTACTGAGGACAATCCGCTACGAATTGGCATCATCAGCGACGGTATAGCGGCACGCGCTGCGGCTTTTGCGGTCGCTGACCAGTTGACTGCAGCTGGTATCCCCGCCACCGTTGTTTCGTATTCTCCGGCGGACATGCTGCGGTCTTCGTTGCCCTACGGAACTGTCGATGCCGTGGTGGCATGGGCAGAGCAGCCCAATTCTGTCCAGGCGGCCCGGGAACGCTATGTGTGTACGGAAGGCTCGGTCAGTTCGCTGCCGCCGAAGGACCTGGACGAAGCGGGCGCAGAGTCGGCTGCTGAGTCTGAGTCCGAGTCTGATTCTGAGCTCGTCGATAGTTCGACAAGGCCTGCGCCAAGTGGAGATCGGGAAAAGAGTGCTGAAGAGCAGGGCTCGTTGGACGGGACAACACCATCTGAACAGTCCAAATCTTCTACCTCAGCGGAGCCGGCTGACCTAAATGGAGTACCAGTTGCTCCGAAATCGGCTGCTCGGAGCGAGAATCTCTCCGGTCTTTGTGACCCACAGATTGATGAGCTGCTCGCTCCCGACAGTTCTGCGTTGCCCGCTGAACTCGCCGATATCATTGCTGGCCACAGTATCGAGCTGACCTTGGTGAAAGACGGCTTGCTGACGGTGGTCAGCCCGGAAATTACAATTACCGGGAGGAGGGACTCTTCGCAGTGGACCGATGACCCAGTGTTGGGCCGCCTCGGTGTTCTGGGCGAGGTTCGCCGTGTCTCGACACAGAGTGGGGCTCGAGAATCGTCTGAGAATTCTCAGACGAGAGATAATCCGCGCGAAGATACAGAGCAGGACGGTTCGGGTCAGAACCAAGATGGCCGCGATAACATCGACCAGGAGAACAAGGGGAAGTAAGAAAGTCCGTGAAGTTACTTTTTGTTCACGCACATCCAGATGACGAGTCCATTTGGACAGGTGGTTTGATTGCGGCTGCCGCGCGTTCCGGAGCGTCGGTAAGCGTAGTGACCTGCACGATGGGCGAGCTGGGAGAGGTCATCGGTGCGCCGTACCAGGGGCTAGTTGCTGATGAAGCCGACCAGTTGGGCGGTTTCCGCGTCGCCGAGTTGCGCTCGGCGCTGCGTGCGTTAGGCGCCAACGGTCCTGATAACGCGCCGCGGTTCCTCGGCGGCGCTGGACGTTGGCGTGACTCCGGGATGGCCGGTGACAAGGGCAATGAGCATCCGCGTGCCTTCGTGAACTCAGGTGATGAGGCGGTCGCCCAGCTTCGCACCATCCTCGATGAGCTGCAGCCAGACCTGGTCATTACCTACGACGCCGATGGTGGCTATGGGCATCCGGACCACATTCGTGCGCACGATATCACTGTCGCGGCGTGCGGAAATCGCTTTCCGACGCTGTGGGCGGTCACCGATCGTGAGGCAATGGCGGCGGGGCTGGATGCCATTACCGTGGTACCGGAGAGCTGGCAGTCGTGCGATGTCGACGACTTCGCCACCGTGACTGGCCATTTCGAGGTTCAGCTGGATGACGCCGCTGTGGCTGCCAAGGTTGAGGCCATGCGCGCGCATGCGACGCAGGTGTGGTTCGCCGATGGTTCCGTCAGCGAGGTTAATCCGGATGCTGTCTATGGGCAGACCGATGGCTCTGGTCGTGCGCGAGCCGTCTGGGCGTTTTCCAATTTGCTGTGTCAGCCGGTGACACCGACTGAGGCATACCGTTTTGGTACGGCGACCGCTGCGTCCCTGGAAGAGCTGGGGGAGCTGGTGAATATCCAATTACCGCCAGAGCCGGTAGCGAGCGTCGACTCTGTACCGAGCGTGGATCTGGAAGCGGAGGGGAGTGCGGACGATGAGTAACCCTCAGCCTCACGAAAGCGAAGACTTGATTAACGCTGCTGGCGGAAAGTTGAAGAACGAGCGCTTGAGTATTGAAAAGCGCACATTCGGGGATGAGCGCTATTGGGGTGACCCGGAACGTTCGCAGCCACGCGAGAACTTCCATCAGGGGGAGGTCACAGTAGCGCTAGTCTGGCTGTCGCTGGCTGCGTTGGCAGCGTTGGTGATTGAAGTAGTTTTCCTCGGAGTGTGGATTACCATCGGCTCGGTTGCTATTCCGTTGCCGTGGACCATTCCGCTGGCCTATATTGCCAATCTGATTATCACCAACACAGCGTTGCTGTGGACACGCGATCGCTCCAAAGCTGCAATTCCGACTGTCATCTGGGTGCTGGGCTTTGCAGGCATTCTGCTGTGGGCAGTGCTGCCCTTCGGTGGGGACTTGGCAATGGGGCAGTGGTTGCGAACAGTGCTGCTGCTTGTTTGCGGTGTGCTGGGCGGTGCCTGGCCACTGCGCCATCTGCGGGCACTCTAGCGAAAACCGCAGCGGATACTGCAGGAGACGGTGAGGAATTGATACAGGGCAGGCCCGCATCAATGTGGCTCTTTCTGGAGCCAGTTGAAAACAACACCCACGTTGGGTGTAGACTCCAATCTGAATATACCGCTCTGTCTATTTTGCTCTGTTTCTCGTCGGAACGGCATAATCGACAGATAGCGAAAGCCTCATCCCATATCTTGTGAGAAAGGTTCTTAAACCTAAAACCATGACTTACATCATTGCCCAGCCATGTGTTGACGTCCTCGACCGTGCCTGTGTTGAAGAGTGCCCGGTTGACTGCATTTACGAGGGCAAGCGCATGCTCTACATTCATCCTGATGAGTGCGTGGACTGTGGCGCTTGTGAACCGGTCTGCCCAGTCGAGGCCATCTTCTACGAGGACGATGTTCCGGATGAGTGGGTTGAATTCATCGATGCGAATGTCGACTGGTTCGATGAGTTGGGTTCCCCGGGTGGTGCCGCCAAGCTCGGCCCCCAGGACTTCGATGTGCCATTCGTGGCAGCTCTGCCGCCGCAGGCAGAAGAATAAAACCACAGATGATTAAACCTATTTCTTTTCCCGGGAAGGACTTCATCACCGCCCATGTCAGCTGCCCGTAAGCGCGTAACTCCCGGTTCTCTTTTGCCTCAGTTTCCGTGGGATTCTCTCACGCAGGCGAAAGCCACTGCGGCTGCGCATGAAGAGGGCATGGTCAATCTCTCGGTCGGCACACCGGTCGATGAAGTCGCTCCGATAATTCGGAAGGGCCTTACCGAAGGTGCTGCCGCACCGGGTTACCCTCAGACCGTCGGCACGCCTGAGCTACGTGCTGCGATTGTTGCAGCGATGGCGCGGCGCTACGGCGTGACGGGACTGGAGTCAGCGGTCAATGGCGGCAATGTGCTTCCGGTCATCGGCACCAAGGAAGCGATTGGCTGGCTTCCCTTCCTCCTCGGCGTAGGCGCGGGGCACACCGTCGTCATCCCCGAGCTGGCATATCCCACCTACGAGGTCGGCGTTCGCATCGCAGGCGCTGAGCTGCTGCGTGCGGACTCGCTGACGCAAATCGGCCCCGCCTCGCCGACGCTGATGTTCATCAATTCCCCGGGCAACCCCAACGGCAAGGTCCTCGGTGTTGAACACCTGCGCAAGGTGGTTGAGTGGGCGCGTGCTCGGGACGTCGTTGTCGCCTCTGACGAGTGCTACCTGGGGCTCGGTTGGACTGAACAGCCAGTCAGTATTCTCGACCCGCGAGTGTGCGACGGTGATTTCACCAACCTGCTGGCTATTCACTCGCTGTCCAAGACGTCGAACATGGCGTCGTACCGCACCGGCTGGTTCGCTGGCGACGCGGACCTCATCGCCGAGCTGGTTTCCGTGCGCCGTCACATGGGGCTGATGATGCCGGGACCCATCCAGCACGCCACGATCGCCGCGCTTAACGACGACTCCCACGAGGCCGAACAAAAGCAGCGATACTGTGACCGCCGTGAGATTCTGCATGATGCACTGGTAGCCGCAGGTTTTCGTATCGATGACTCCGAGGGCGGGCTCTATCTGTGGGCTACGCGCGGGGAAGACTGCTGGCAGACGGTTGATTGGCTGGCCGAACGCGGCATCCTGGTTGCGCCGGGTAGCTTCTACGGCCCCAAGGGTGCGCAGCACGTGCGGGTGGGGCTCACAGCAACGCTCAACGACATCGAAGTGGCCGCGGCGCGTATTCGCGGCTAGCCGGGCCAGATGTGCTGGCCCGAGTAGGCCGAATGCTGCAAACGGTGCCGACATCGGCATAGACCAAATCATAAAAAGGGAGTGTGCCGTGGGACGTGCCGCAGGCAATCGAGATGCTTGGTGGGGCCTTGAGAAGAACCGTCAGGCAGCACAAGTCGATGCCGCCGCTCACGAGTGTGAGGAGTACATCCCCTTTGAGCCGGCAATTGTGGCCGACACCGATGAGTTTCTGGTCGTAGACAAGCCGCCTTTTCTGCCGGCGACCCCCAATGGCCGCATTGTGGCCAACACCGTGCAGGAGCGCCTGCGACGTAGTCTCGGGGAACCGGAGATAGTGGCCGTTCACCGCCTGGATCTTCTGACCAGTGGGCTGCTGTTGCTTTCCCGGAATCCGGCTACCCGTGCGCGCTACCAGCAGCTTTTCCAAAACCAGGAAATCACCAAAGAATACGAATGCCTCACCGTGATGCCCGATGATTGGCATGTGGGGGAAACCAGGGATGTCACGCTTCTGCTCGATCCCAACCCTGCGGGGCGCGGAGTAAAAGTCGTGGAGACCGACGATTTCGCTCGCGCTGCCACGAAGAATCCCAAGTTCAAGCTCGCACGCACAACCGTGACCTTCCTCGGCCGAGTAGCCGCGGACATCGGCGATGTGCTGGCGAACAGCCATGGCGGTGGTGCGACCAGCACCAGCATTCCGCTGCACGCAGTCGGCTGTGGTTGTGGGCATTGCGGCAGCCGCATGCAGGTGGGGCACTGGCGGCTACAGCCCCATACGGGCCGCACGCATCAGCTGCGGGCGACGATGGACTGGCTAGGCTATCCCCTCCTCGGTGAGGATACCTATGGCCGGGAAGCGGGGGCGCAGGGGCCGTCGGCAAGCGCGGGCAGCGCGCCAAAGTACACGCCGCAGCTGCGATTGACGGCAACCGCGCTGGCCTTTGTCGACCCCGTCACTGGTGAGCGACGTGTCTACCGGAGCGCGCGGAATATCGCGGCCCCGGCAGACGTGCCGACCACCCCTTAGTTAGCGTGCAGCTCCGCGCTGAGCTTCACCTTTTCGGCAGCCCACGGCACAACCTCGACTGCACCAGAGAGCGAGTTGCGGCGGAAGAGCATATTCGATCCGCCCGAGAGCTCGCGGGCCTTGAGCGTCTTCTTCACACCGTCTAGGGCAACGTGGCACTTGGTGCCGGCAGTGATGTAGAGCCCGGCTTCGAGTACACAGTCATCGCCGAGCGAGATTCCGAGTCCAGCGTTCGCACCGAGTAGGCATCGCTTGCCGACGGACACAACTTCCTTACCTCCACCGGATAGTGTGCCCATGATGGACGCACCGCCGCCGATATCGGAGCCGTCGTCGACGACGACCCCCTGAGAGATACGGCCTTCCACCATGGAGTGTCCAAGCGTTCCTGCGTTGAAGTTGACGAAGCCCTCGTGCATGACTGTGGTGCCCTCTGCGAGATGGGCTCCAAGGCGCACGCGGTCAGCGTCACCGATGCGGACTCCGGTGGGAGTGACGTAGTCGACCATGCGGGGGAATTTATCGATGGAGTAGACGGTGACAGGCCCGCGGCGCGACAGCTTGGCTCGGGTTACCTCGAAGCCTTCGACAGCACAGGGGCCAAAATTCGTCCACACCACATTGTTGAGCTTGCCGAAGATGCCGTCCAGGTTGATGCTGTTGGGGGTGGCCAGGCGGTGGGACAGCAGATGGAGGCGCAGGTAGGCATCGATGGTGTCGACTGGTGCGTCATCGAGTGAAGCGATGGTAGCTGTGACCAGACGGCGGGTGGTGCCGCGGTCCGCATCGACTACGGTCAGGTCTGCGAGGTAGGTGAAATCTTCGGGCAGTGCGTCGGTGTCGATGGTTCCGGTCGTGGTGGAGGTTGCCGTGCCCTCTTCGATGAGCTTGGGGGCGGGGAACCAGACGTCGAGAACAGTATCGTTGTTAAAAGTGGCAATGCCGGTAGCTTGTGCTCCAAATTTCATGGAAAACAGGCTACCGGCATATCCCTATCTATGAAAAGTGTTCCGCAAATGTGTAGCAAGGAAATGTTCGGATAGGGGTAGCAGGGTGGTTAGACCCTGCAATTAGTTGTCATGGGCTAGTTGCTATCGCTGGACTCGAGAGCCTCGCGGGCCGCGGTGCGGCTCTTCTTAGTCAGTGCAGCGAGCACCGCGAGGAACGCAGTGACACACACAACGGCGATAACCTGCTGGCGAGCACCAGAATCGGTGAGCATGCCAACAGCGAGGCCCAGGATCAGGATGACCGCTACCCAGGACAGTGCCGGGTAGGCCCACATGCGAACGGAAAGCTCGTTGTTCGCCTCCATCTGCGGGCGCAGCTTAATCTCGGACAGGGCGATGACCAGCCAGATCACCAGCAAGCAGCCGCCGACAGCGTTCAGCAGGAAGACCAGGACACTCGAGCCGTCGAAGACAACCTGCAGGCCAACGGAGACGAAGGCGAAGACCATCGACATGATGACCGCACGGTTCGGAACTGCGCCCTCATTGGTGCGGGCGAAGAAGCGCGGTGCCTCACCGCGGGTGGACATCGAGTAGACCAGGCGAGAGGTTGCGTAAATCTGAGCGTTGAACGCGGACAGCAGCGCCAGAACGATAATGGCCTCCATGAAGCCAACGGCACCCGGAATGTTTGCCTGCTTCAGAACCTGGGTGAACGGCGACTCAGCTGCGGAGTCAGCGCCGTCAATCTGGGAGTACGGCAACAGCAGGATGATGACGGTCACGCAGCCCAGGTAGAACACAGAGATGCGGAAGATCACCGAGCGGACAGCAGCAGCGATGGAGCGTTGCGGATCTTCAGCCTCAGCAGCGGCGATTGTGACAATCTCGATACCGCCGAAGGCGAAGGCCACAGCCAACAGACCAGCGGCAATGCCGGACACTCCATTCGGGAGGAATCCGGACTCGGCAATATGCGTCGTACCGACGAAGCTGGTGCCTGGCAGCAGACCGAAGAAAAGAAGAACGCCAATGACCAGGAACGCGATAATCACCGCGACCTTGATGAACGCGAACCAGAACTCGAACTCGCCGAAACCGCGCACATTCGCCAAATTCACTACAGCGAAGAAGACAACACAGATCAGGCCTGGAATCCAGCCCGGAATACCGAACCACGCACCCATGATGGCACCGGCACCGGTAATTTCAGCGCCGAGCACCATGATGAGCATGAACCAGTAGAGCCAGCCGAGGACAAAGCCAGCCGAGGAACCAAAGGCCATCTCGGCATAGGTGGAGAAGCTACCCGGTGTCGGGCGGGCAGCGGCCATCTCGCCGAGCATCTGCATGACGAGGACGACAATGAAGCCAGCGATGACATAGGAAACCAGAACACCCGGGCCAGCTGCCTTAATGCCGACGCCCGTACCAAGGAAAAGACCGGCACCGATTGCGGAGCCAAGACCCATCATGGTCAGGTGTCGAACCTGCAGCCCCTTGCCCAGCTGAGCTGTCTCGCCGGAGGTGGAGGTAATTTGCGATTCGGTCATGTCGCAAACATTACCTCGCTGATAACAGGGGCAATAACCGTATTACGGGTTTACCCCCATTCACCGTTTTGGGGTCAACTAATGTGCCTTCACGAGCACCGAAAGTAGGTTATCCGGCCAGCTCATCCGGCACGTCGGCAAGCTGAGCGAAAGCAGCGGCACCTTCGTCATTGCCCGGGCGTTCCGTGCGGCGGACGCACACCGCCGAGTGGTCCGGGTGATGGTAGAAGTGCATGTTGTCGCGGCCCGAAATTTCCCATGCCTGAATACGGCGGTTCTCCGCGGGGACATCGATGGGCGTATCGGGGGCAATGAGGATGCTTCGGTCAATAATGCAGTCATTACCGAGGCTGACGCCGACGGTGCCGGCCGCGATATCGATGTGGCAGCGCTCGCCAACCGTGAGCGGCTTACGCTGACCGGAATCGTCATGAGCGGCAATGATGGAGGCCGACAGTCCCACCTTCGTGTGCGCGCCAATGACGACACCGGAGGATAGACGTCCCTCAATCTTGCATGGGCCCAGAGTGCCCGAGTTCAGCGAGACAAATCCCTCGCGCAGTACGGACGTACCCGGTGCCAAGTAAGCGCCCAACCGCACGCGCTCGGCCTCTGCAATGCACACACCGGCGGGCAGCACATAATCGACCATGCGCGGCATGCGGTCGATGGCGTAGACGTGAATCAGACCGCGGACGCGCAAGTGGGTGCGCAGTTGCTCGAAGTTGTCCGGCAGACATGGCCCCTTGTTGGTCCACGCCACCACATGGAGTAGCTCGTAGAGCCCCTTGGTGTTTAGCTGGTGCGGCTTGACCAGGCGGTGGGAGAGCAAATGCAGGCGCAGGTAGGCATCGTGCGGGTCGACAGCAGGCTTGGACAAATCCTCAATGGACGTGCGCACTGCCACCTGCTCCACGCGGCGATCCTCGTCCAAAATCACCTGACGAAGCAACTGTGGGGTCAGATCAGCGGCGCCGAGCCGGTGAGTGCTCGATTCTACGACCTCATCGCTTAACTGAGGTGCGGGAAACCAAGTATCGAGAACTGTACCGTCCATTGCGATATTGGCGATTCCCGTAGCGACAGCACCAGATGTAATCATGATTCTTAATATTAGTATCTCTTTAAGGAATCTTCGCGGAAGGATGAACTATGCCCCTAGCTGGCCTTGAAAGCACACAGAAAATGAAGCAGTGGTTCTTAGTGAGCCTCATCATTGCTGTCAGTGTGCTCGGACTCGGCTTCGTCCTGGCCCTGCCGGTGGTCTTCTATGTCGGATTCGCACTGTTGAGTGCTTGGATTCTTGCCGTAGCCAGCTTCTTTGGTTTCGTTTTGCCGCCGCGAGCAATGCCAATTGGCGCAGTCGGTGTGGTGATTGCCGCAGTGGTTGCGCTCATCGCGCCGAACCGTCTGGTGCTGGTCATCGCAGTTGCCATCGCAGTGGGGCTCGGTGGTGGCATGATCGCCCGTCTTCTGCTGGAGCGCAAGAACCGCGATCAGCAGGCACGCATCGACGCTCTGCCGATGTGGGAGCGCGATGAGCTGGGCGATGTCGCCGAAACGCTTCGTCCTGCTTATCGACGAGACATCGATCCCACTCCAGTGCAGCTGCCACATGCAACGGCCAAGATTGTCGCGGCCGTCTGCAAGCCGTTGGCCGGTTCTACAGTGATTGTCAGCACGAATGAGCTGCGTCCGGTGATTGCGGTCTATGGCTCCCGTGTGGCTGTGGTCTATGGACCCGGCGCGGGGGTTGTCGAGGAAGAAAGCGGCAACGGAGAGGTGACCGATAATGCGGGGGAGGAGCGGGCGCTGGGGTCGTCGGCAAGCGAAACTCCGGAGGAAATCATTGCTCAAACTCTCCCGGAAGGAGCGAAAACCCTGGTCTTTGAGGTGGCTGATGGGCTTAAGCGTCCGGCGGAGGGGAGAATTGGTGTGACCTCCGCCGAACCGCATGAGCTGGCGCTGTTCCTCGGCGGTGGCGCGCCTGCCAATGGGGATGCGATCAATGGTCGTGCGGCGCATATTCATCACAAAATTCTGGTTTCGCTGGCGCACAATGGTTTGTACGCTTAATTGATGTGAAATCGAAGTTAAATCTGCTCCAAGATCCTGTAGACCTCACGGCGGCACTGGTGGACATCGAATCGGTGTCCCACAATGAGACCGCGATTGCGGATGCCGTCGAGGTGGCATTGCGTGAGGTCGCGCAGGCAGATGAGTCGATTGAGGTCCTGCGCATCGATAACAACGTGATTGCACGGACTCATCGTGGATTGCCGCAGCGTGTGATTCTGGCCGGACACCTGGATACGGTGCCGACTGCGGACAATGTGCCTTCGACGCGTGGGGTAGACGCGCAGGGAAGAGACACGCTCTTTGGCTGCGGAACTGTGGATATGAAAAGCGGGGACGCGGTCTATCTGCATGCTTTTGCGACGCTAGCGGCAAGCCAGGAGCTGCAGCGCGACCTGACGCTCATCATGTACGAATGCGAAGAGATCGCCGCGGAGTTCAACGGGTTGCGGCACTTGAGTGAGTCGCATCCGGAGCTTCTGACTGGCGATGTCGCTCTGTTGGGCGAGCCCAGCGGCAATGTCATCGAAGCCGGTTGTCAGGGCTCTATTCGCCTGCGTTTGACCGCTCACGGCACACGTGCGCACTCGGCTCGGGCGTGGCTCGGCGACAATGCCGTGCACAAGTTAGCGCCGGTGCTGTCGAGGATTGCCGCCTATGAGCCGCAGACTGTGGACATCGACGGGTTGGCCTACCGCGAAGGGCTCAACGTCGTCTGGCTGGAGGCCGGGGTTGCTACCAATACGCTTCCCGACGAGGCGGTGCTGCGAGTCAACTTCCGATTCGCGCCCAACCGCAGCGCCGATGAGGCCATGGCGCACTTCCGAGAGGTGCTTGGACTCGACGAGTTCGCGCCCGAGGACCTCACCGTCGATGTCGAGGATGTGAGCCCTGGGGCGCTGCCTGGACTGCATGCGGCGGCTGCGAAGGAGTTGGTTGCGGTCGCAGGCGACGTCGTAAAGCCCAAGTTTGGGTGGACCGATGTGGCGCGTTTTTCGGCGCTCGGCATTCCTGCGGTGAACTTTGGCCCGGGTGACCCGCCGTACTGCCACAAGAAGGATGAGCAGATTCCGGTCGAGTGCATAACGGCACTGTGGGAGGATGTGCGGCGGTACTTGACCACCGCGCCGGTGGCTGAGTGAGCCTAGAATCACACCCCACCCTCGCCGAGCGGGTGCGCGTATGTCATTGCTGGCATACATTGTGAGGTTATGAAACCTGTACGTACTCCGTCCCCAGCTAAGCGCCGTGCACTCCGCGGCCCAATCGCGATTCGACAGGCGGGCGAACCGCAGGCGTCTACGACCGACCGCAGGCTGTTGTCACACAATCCGAACACGGACTGGCTGCACAACGATACCTGGCGTGTGCTGCGCATTCAGTCGGAGTTCGTTGACGGCTTTGGTGCGTTGGCGGAGATTCCGCCGGCGGTGACGGTATATGGTTCGGCACGTCTGCCAGAGGATAGCCCTTACTACCAGTGGGGCTTCGACCTGGGCAAGGCGCTGGCGGAGGCGGGTTACGCGACCATCACCGGTGGCGGCCCGGGCATCATGGAAGCCGCCAACCGCGGCTGCTACGACGCCGACGGCCTGTCCATTGGGTTGGGCATTGAGCTGCCGCACGAGCAGCACTTGAATGACTGGGTCGACCTGGGCATGAACTTCCGCTACTTCTTCGTGCGGAAGACCATGTTCCTGAAGTACTCGCAGGCGTTTATTTGCCTGCCGGGCGGTTTCGGCACTCTCGATGAACTCTTTGAGTCACTGGTGATGGTTCAGACCGAGAAGGTGGAAAATCACCCAATCGTGCTGCTCGGCACTGAGTTCTGGTCGGGGCTGGTTGATTGGATGCGTGAGAAACTAGTGGCCATGGAGCTGATTTCTCCGACTGATATGGACCTTTTCCTGGTCACCGACTCCATTGACGAAGCGGTCGAGTACATCGAGGCCGCGCACGAAAAGCTGTTGGAAGAGTGTGAGCCGACCTCTGACGTTTCCGAAAAGCTCCGCCGAGTCCGTCGCTTCAGCGAAAGGTAGGACGCTGTGCGGAGTTTTTATCAGGACTCCGCGGTGCCGACGGTGATGGCCATCGTCAATCGCACCCCGGATTCCTTCTATGACCGTGGCGCGACGGCTGCGGAGGAGGCTGCGCTTGCTCGCGTCGACGAAGTTGTTGCGGCAGGCGCGGGCATTGTCGACATCGGCGGCGTCAAGGCCGGTATCGGTGCAGAAGTAACTGTTGCCGAGGAAATCGAGCGCGTGGTGCCGACCATCGCGAAGGTCCGCGAGCGCTATCCTGACCTGCACATTAGCGTCGACACCTGGCGCGCCGAAGTCGGAGAGGCCGCCATTAACGCTGGCGCCAACCTCATTAATGACACTTGGGCGGGCCATGACCCGGAGCTGCTGGAAGTCGCGGGTTCCCACGGGATGGGTTACGTCTGCTCGCACACAGGTGGGGCACTGCCACGCACCAATCCGATTCGCGTGCGTTACGACGACGTCGTGGACGATGTCATCTCAGAAACCGGCAAACTCGCCCAGAGGGCAGTGGACGCTGGCGTGCCGGAGGACCGCATCCTCATCGATCCCACCCACGACTTTGGCAAGAACACCTACCACGGCCTCGAACTTCTGCGGCGCTGCAATGAGCTCGTGGCTACAGGCTGGCCGGTGCTTATGGCGCTGTCGAATAAGGACTTCGTCGGTGAGACTCTGGACCGCCCGGTCGAGCAACGTGTGCCCGGCACCTTGGCCGCGACTGCCCATGCGGCAGCTGCCGGCGTTGCGGTGTTTCGTTCGCATCAGGTGTCCGAAACCCTTGATGTCTGTCGCATGACTCTGGCTATTTCTGGTGATTTTGCACCACTGCATCCGGTGCGTGGGCTGGTGTAAGGGGCGTAGTTTGAGGCGCTTCACCCATGCCGCTGCGTGAAACAAAAGACTATGATGAAGAGAAGTAGTCGAAATGCCGACCGGGATTCTAAACCGGGATTTTAAACCGGGGTCTTAGACCGAGGTCTTGAACCGGGATTGTCAATCTCCCAGCTACCACAGCTGAGCTGGGGTAGCTGGTCGTCTCCTGCATCGACATTGTCTTAGAACGAAGGAGTTCACATGGCAGCAATGAAGCCGCGTACCGGTGATGGTCCGCTGGAGGCAGTTAAAGAGGGCAAGAAGATTGTGATGCGCGTCCCCGCAGATGGTGGTGGGCGCCTGGTGGTGGAACTGTCCCCGGAGGAAGCCAAGGAGCTCGGTGCAGAGCTTGTAGCAGTAGTGGAGTAGCAGAGTAGTGGGGTATCGGGTAGAGGCCGGGTAGTGGCCGGGCCTGTCCGGTTTTGACCCAGCGGCGACCTACACCAGTGGTGTAGGTCGCCTTTTCTTTTTCAGGTGATAACGGCTCGAATGAGGGTTTATGAACAAAAAATACGGGCTGCAAATGTGAAACTGTGCGAGTTTATGACACTTTCAAGCCAGTTTTCGGGCAATTTTTGTCATAAACGTAGTCAGTAACTCGCATTGGAGTTACTTGGCTGAGCTCGACACGGGCTAAGATAGTGAAAATTATTTTTCTAGCTCAGTTTGAGGAGTGACCGACGTGCTAGCTGACATCATTGATGTGCTTGCTGACCCCATCGATGGCACTGATTTGAAGTTTGGTGATGCCGAACGAATGACTCTGAAGTCCGAATCCGGACATAGCTATGATGTCGCCCGCCAGGGTTACGTTACGCTCGCCGGAGGGGCTGGTCTGCGCTACACCGGCGATGACGCCAAGATGATTACCGCCCGCGAGGAGTTCCTCTCTGGTGGCCACTATGCTCCATTCGTTGAGGCAGTTACAGGCAACGTCCAGGACGTGCTTGACGACGCCAACGTGTCCGAGGCCGCCAGCCCAGTCATCTGCGAAGTCGGTGCGGGCACTGGTTACTACCTCGCACACACGCTGGACAGCATTCCCAATTCCCGTGGCGTAGGCATTGATGTGTCTGTGCCGGCCGCCAAGCACCTGGCCAAGAGCCACCCGCGCCTCGGCGCCGTTGTAGCCGATGCGTGGGCGCGTCTGCCGCTGCGTGATGGCTCCATCGATGCGCTTACAGTCGTCTTCGCACCTCGCAACGCGGAGGAGTTCGCTCGCGTGCTCAAGCCGGGCGGCCAGGTTGTGGTTCTGACTGCCACCACTGGTCACTTGGGTGAGCTTCGTGAGCCACTGGGCATCATTGATGTCGAGCGCGGCAAGGTCGAGCGCATGATTTCCCAGGCAGAGGGGCACCTCGTGCCTGTTGGCGACCCGGAGCTGGTGGAGTTCGGTATGAACCTCAACCAGGGTGCAATCGCCGCGCAGATCGGTATGAGCCCGTCGGCACGCCATATTCACCCGGAGGTGCTGCAGGAACGCATTGCGGCGCTACCTGCAGAGATGCACGTCACCGCCCGTGCCTACGTCACTCGTCTTGGCCGCCCGGGAGACTAGCGTTTACTCCTTGACCTCGGTTTTGTGAATCTGCTCATCCAGGTCTTCCGGATCCAGGTCAGCATCCGAGAATTCCGCCGTTAGCGGAAGGCGAAGCTGCAGGTCAGTGCCCGGGCACAGTTCGATAGTGCCCGAGCGCAGCTTAAAGTCCAGCACATGCCCGCCGCCGGTGCCGCCTTCCGCGAGGAAGTGCACGTGACAGCCGGGCACCGAAATTCCCTTCTCATAGACCGGCGTGCGGAAGCCCGCAATCGTGCCCTGCAGGTTCTCAAAATCAACCGAGGCGTCTTCTTCCGTCGCATCAACCATCTTCTGGTACGGCTTTTCCTGCTTTACGACGGTTCGAGTCTTCACCCACTCAAATTCGCCGGTAATCCGCAGTGCGTACATAAAGTTTTGGCTCGGCACCAGGGAATCGATGATGGGGCTAATTTCCTTGCGAGTCAGGTTTTCCGGCGCATCCATCACCGTGTGCGGGACGAAGTTGGTCACCACCGTGTAGGGGCTGCGCTGATCCATGGTGGCCCGGGTCGCGGAGCCGTCGTGACGCACCTGCCAGCAGACCCCGTCGAGGATTACCATTTCGCCATCGAGGCCGTCGAAGGTACCGATGCCGAAGTTTCCATGACCAAGGATTTCGCCAATGGTCATCTCGCCGTCGTAGATGCCATCGAGCAGTGCGGACATCAGTGAGTTTTGGAAAATTGTGTGTCGGACCGTTGGAAAATTCTCGTGAGTGGTCATGGAAGCCATTATATTCGCAGTGCTTGTGGCTCAGTTTGTTCGGCGTTTTCGGTCCGATGGTGTGGGAGGACCCTGCGGCACGAAAAACGCCCTGCGGAAGAATCCACAGGGCGTGATTTGGTGAATCGAGCGGTTGGTTCTACTTCGGCTGGATGGTGACTGACACGTGGTCAGCAGTCGAGACGATATGAACCGTCTGGCCATCGGCAGCGACAGTGGCGTGGCCACCCTCGACATTCACTGTGAACCCATTCGGGAAGTTGATTGAGGGCACAACGAGCTCGCTGGTGGAACCAGGTGCGAAAGATCCGGTGCCATCGACGCGGCTATTGTTCCAGCTGGCCTGGTAGACACGGGTGTCGCGGTTCCAGTCGGTAGCTTGCGGGGTGCCTGCGACCGCCCGCAGGTGTGGAGCGGCGAGGATGGTCATCTTATCGCGGTTGAAGGCATCGGCACCTACAGGTCCTGGATCCTTCGGGTCGAAGACCATGCCCTGTTCCTTCTGGTTCTGCGTCGTCGGGTCGTCGCATCCGCAGTAGGACCAGTACTGCCAGCCGACCATGTGGCGGCGGGCAAGCGAAATTACGCCATTGAGGGTATCGGCATCGTCGGTCGCACCGAACTCGGACAGTAGTGTGGCCGAGCCGTTACCGGATGAGACGATTTCCGCATTGTCGAAGACGCGACCATCGAAAAAGTCACAGCCCGTGTAGGTGTTGAACAGGGCATTCGTGGTGCAGTAGACATGCCAGCTGAGGGCCGTACCAGCGGTTTCAGGAACCTTCGGGGCTGCCGGATTCGTGTTCAATCCGGTGTTCCACATGGAGTAGGGCTCGTAGTGGACAATAGCGTCCGGGTCCTTGTCGACAATCTGATTGGCAGCCTTCTGGTGCAGTTCATCGAGCTTTTCCTTAGCCGGGCCGCAGTCGCCGAGAGCCAGATAGCACAGCGGGTATGCGGAGCCTGGCCACGGTTCATTAATGATGTCGTAGCCCATCAGTCCCGGCATGTCGCCAAGGCGTTTGGCGACATGGCCCCACATGGCTGCGTAACGCTCCTGCAACCCAACACCGCCCGGCCCTTCGCGGTTATTCAGGAAATTGTCGTATGCCCTAATGAGGCCGATATTGAGGGCCTGGTTAGCGGGGAAGCCAACCTTCAAGAGGCTGGGAACGCCGTCGTCAATGACAGCCCAATCCGGGGCAAATTCGCCTTCGAACTTCTCGTTGTACATGTCCTGGTGGGCATCGACCAAGACCGCGATTCCACGCTCAGTGAGCATGGAGATAGTGCGGGCAATGGAATCCAGGTATTCGTCGTTGTACTCGCCGGGCTTTGGCTCTACTGCTTTCCAGATAATGCCGACTCGCATGGAGTCGAAGCCCTGCTGCACGAGCCAGTCAGCATCGTCCTCGTTAAAGCCTCCGGCCTCTGGGGTGTAAGGATCGTGCTTGTAGACGATGTTCGATCCCTGAGTGAGGAAAGCACGGCCGTCACCGTCGGTAAACCAGCGACCGGACTGTCCAAGGGGACCACGCTCGGTGATGGTAGCGGTACTAGGGGATGGGGCTACTTCTGTAGCGAGCGCCTGATGCGGTACTGCACCCGCTAGCGCTATGGCAATGGCGGCACCAACTGCTGCCACCTTCTTAGTGAATCTCATACTCAGTATGCTATTGACCAGTAATGATAAATTCAGCCAAAACTCAAATTAGGTTTAGAAAAAGTGGGCAAAGGCATAAGTAAATGTCCTGAACGGGGTTAGCAAAAAGGCTAAGAAAGGCCCATCGCTTCCTCTTCGGAAGCGATGGGCCTTATGAGGAGACTCCGTCCACCGCGCAGCCGTGGCGTCTCGCAGACAGCCAGCTACATCAAAGACTTATAGACCTCGACGGTCTGCTGAGCTATGTTCTCCCAGCTAAACACATCCTCAGCGCGCTTCTTGCCCGCCTGGCCAACCTTGGCAGCGCGGTCACGGTCGGCAACCATGTTGTTGACAGCGGCAGCGATGCCTCGTTCGAAGCCCTCCGGATCGGACTCGTCGTAGTGAACCAAAGTGCCGGTTTCACCATCGACGACAACCTCCGGAATGCCGCCGACATCAGAGGCGACAACGGCGGTGCCACAGGCCATAGCCTCAAGGTTAACGATGCCCAGCGGCTCGTAGATGGACGGACAGACGAACGAATCCGCGGCTGTCAGGATCTCCTGGATCTTCTCCTTCGGCAGCATGTCCTGCACCCAGAAAATGCCATCGCGCTTCTCCTGGAGGTCATGGACGAGCTGCTCAGTCTCCTTCGCGATTTCCGGGGTGTCCGGAGCGCCGGCGCACAGAACGAGCTGCACACCGTCGTCGAAAAGCGATGCGGCCTTGACCAAGTGAGCGACACCCTTCTGACGGGTGATGCGGCCGACGAACGCAACCATTGGGCGAGACGGGTCAACGCCGAGCTCCTCCAGGACGGACCAGCCGTTCTGTTCCTTGGACTCTTCCCACGTCGGGCGCGGGTACCACAGCTCGGTGTCGATACCGTTCAGGACAACGTGGACCTTGTCGGGGGAGATACGCGGGTAGGCATCCAGGATGGCGTCCTTCATGCGCGCGGAAACAGCAATGACAGCGTCTGCGTACTCCATAGCATTGCGCTCGGACCAGCTGGAAACGTCGTAACCGCCGCCGAGCTGCTCGCGCTTCCACGGGCGGTGCGGCTCCAGTGAGTGCGCGGTGGCCACATGCGGAATGCCCTTGAGCAGACCAGTGAGGTGACCGCCCAGGCCTGAGTACCAGGTGTGAGAGTGGACGACATCAATGTCGGTTGCCGCGGCGGCATTTGCCATGCGCAACCCCGTGGACAGCGTCTTAATCGAGGCGTTGGCATCCTTCAGCTCCGGGTCAACGCCGTGGACATATACATCCGCCTCATCGCGAGGAGCACCCATGCAGTGCACATCGACGTCAACGCCGTCGAGGCCGCGCATGAAACGAGTCAGTTCAGTTACGTGAACACCTGCTCCGCCGTAAATCTCCGGAGGGTATTCCTTGGTCATCATGGCAACACGCATAGTTCCAGCGTAACCAGATTTGACAATTTCCGTCGCTTGATATGCCTGGGTGTGGGTAGCGGGGAGGGGAGACTGGCAGCGAGGAACGTAAATCGCATATAGGTTGGTTGGTGTGAGGAGTCAACCACATGTTTTGTCCATTGTCCTTGCCGGTGGCGAAGGCAAGCGTCTCTTCCCGCTGACGGAAGACCGCGCTAAGCCCGCCGTGCCTTTCGGTGGTAGCTATCGGCTTATCGACTTCGTGCTGTCGAACCTGGTCAACGCAGGTTTCTTGAAGATCTGTGTGCTGACCCAGTACAAGTCCCACTCGCTCGACCGTCACATTTCGCAGGCGTGGCAGCTGTCCGGCATCACCGGCCAGTACGTCACCCCGGTGCCGGCTCAGCAGCGTCTGGGCAAGCGCTGGTTCACCGGTTCGGCGGACGCGATTCTGCAGTCGCTGAACTTGGTTTATGACGAGGATCCGGAGTACGTCATCGTCTTCGGTGCCGACCACGTCTATCGCATGGATCCGCAGCAGATGCTGGAGGCCCACATCGAGTCTGGCGCTGGCGTGACGGTCGCTGGTATCCGCGTCCCGCGTTCTGAGGCCAGCGCATTCGGTGTCATCGATGCCGATGACAACAACCGAATCACCGAGTTCCTGGAGAAGCCGGCTGATCCGCCCGGCACCCCGGATGATCCGAACTCGACGTTCGCGTCGATGGGTAACTACATCTTCACTACCTCCGCGCTTATCGACGCTATTAAGCGTGACTCGGAAGATGAAAACTCCGACCATGACATGGGCGGAAACATCATTCCGATGCTGGTAGAGGAGGGCGAAGCTTTCGTCTGGGACTTCAAGGACAGCTACGTTCCGGGTGAGACCGAACGTGACAAGGGCTACTGGCGTGATGTCGGTACCATCGATGCCTTCTACGAGGCCAACATGGACCTGATTTCCGTCCACCCGGTGTTTAACCTCTACAACAAGAAGTGGCCAATCCACACCTTCTCAGAGGAGAACCTGCCTCCAGCCAAGTTTGTCCAGGGCGGTATTGCTCAGGCTTCGATGGTCGGTGCTGGTTCGATTGTCTCCGGTGGTACGGTCCGCAACTCGGTGATTAGTACCAACGTTGTGGTCGAGGATGGCGCGACGGTGGAGGGCTCGGTTCTCTTCCCAGGCGTTCGCGTCGGCCGCGGAGCAGTGGTTCGCCACGCGATTTTGGACAAGAACGTTGTAGTTTCCGACGGCGCCATTATCGGTGTCGATCCGGAGAAGGACGCAGAGCGCTTCAAGGTCAGCGCTGGTGGCGTTGTGGCCGTTGGTAAGAACCAGGTTATCTAGACTGTCTGAGTCCGACCGGCTGAAAAGGCACGTACCGTGGGGTACGTGCCTTTTTCTTCTAACCCTTTTTGCTACCTAGTTGCTACCTAGCCCCAAAACTGGCAGCCCCAAAAATTATGGGCTTCGCATGTGAATACGGGCTGCAAATGTGAAACTGTGTGAGTTTATGACACTTTCAAGCCATTTTTCGGGTCATTTTTGTCATAAACGCAGTCAGTAACTTGGCTTGGCCCGCCGCCGCGAGTCATAAACGCAGTCAGTAAGTCGCAGTGGCCCACCGCTGCCGCTAGCCGGCCGGCCAACAGTAGAAAACTACTTCTTCACCAGCACAGTGGTGCCAGCTGCTAGAGGTAGGCGCATCACGTAAGCGTCGTCAAGCTGGAGCATATATTCGTCGGCTTCGCGGGCAGCGACGGTGTCACGGTCAGTGCGTGACGAGTCAGCGACAGTGCCGTCGAGGAGCGCGCCGGTCAGGACGAGCGCGCCACCGGAGCGAAGCAGCGGCCAGGCCTTTTCCTGGGCGGCGCGGAGGATCGCCGGGGCGACGTCCAAGTAGACCAAGTCGTAGGAGTCGGCGGCCAGTCGATCCATGACCTCCAGCGGCTGCGAAGGCAGGAAGCGCTGTCGGTTGGGGCGGATGCCTGCGGCTCGGAAAGCGGACTTTGCCAGAGACTGGTGCTCGAGCTCCGGGTCGATGCAGGTGAGAACGCCGTCATCGCCGAGGCCGGCGGCCAGGTGCAAACCGACGACGCCTGCCGCAGGCGATGCGATGACAGCGGCGGGGTGACCGTCGCGGCGGGCACTGGTCAGAGCCATGAGCGAGGTCAAAGCGGCGCCGGTCATCGTATCGGGGACGGCAACTCCGTATTCGCGAGCGCTCTCTCGGGCGCTTTCAAGGGCCTCGGAGACTACGGTCGTGTTGTTGACGTGCTGTGCAATAGCGTCACGTGCGGATAGCGGGGTAGCAGAAGAACTCGTTTCGGACACGTTCTATAGCGTAGGAAAAAACTTCGGGCAGGGCAGCGGGGCGCGCCGGTCAGTGCCGGACTAGGTGGGTAAACAAGCCTCAAGTTTGTCTGGACTCTCAAGCTATTTTCAGGGTAAGGTCACTACAAACCTAAGGTTGGTAAGGAACACTGAACCTCATGCCCGAACGAGTCAAGTCCGAACGAGTCAGCGTAGGCGCCAGCCGCGAGGACGCCGCGTCCGCTGACGTAACTGAGCAACTGTCCGGCACCGCGGCTTTTGACGCAGGTGTGGGGGAGATGCCGTCGTGGTCGGAGCTGGTCCAGGCCCACGCGGATAGTGTTTATGGGCTCGCATATCGGTTGACTGGTAACCAGCAGGACGCGGAAGACCTGACGCAGGAGACATTCATGCGTGTGTTCCGCTCGCTGAAGTCATACCGTCCCGGCACTTTTGAAGGCTGGCTGCATCGGATTACCACTAACCTGTTTTTGGATATGGTCCGGCATCGGCAGGTCATCCGGATGGAGGCGTTGCCGGAGAACTACGACCGCGTCCCGGGTACGCTGAAGACCCCGGAGCAGGCCGTCGATGACGCGATGCTCGACCCGGATTTGGAAATCGCGCTGGCTGAGCTGCAGCCGGACTATCGCGCGGTGGTTGTCCTCTGTGATGTGGTGGGGCTGACCTACGAGGAAATTGCCAGCACCCTTGGGCTCAAGATGGGCACTGTGCGTTCGCGTATTCACCGGGCACGTTCCAGCTTGCGGGCGACGTTGGAGCGCCTGGAGAAGGAACGACAGGAGCTGCCGGAGTCGGTCACCGCAGGCTAGATTTCCCGCACTCAATCCGCGGGAGCGGCTATTGTGGGGCTAGTTAAATAGGTGCGATTTCTGGAGGTGCTGCAGTCTGTGATTCAGCAGGGCGATGACAAGCGTTTTTTGTCAACGGAGCATCTCGGCACCGAGGCGATTGCCGCTTTTGTTGACGGCGAGTTGTCGGTCGTAGCTGAGCGTCGTGCGCAGGCGCACCTGATGGCATGCCCGGAGTGTCGCCGGGAGGTCGCGAAGCAGCGGCAGGCAGCCAAGCGTCTGCGTGATAGTGCGCCCTTGCACATTCCAGCTGAGCTGCGCGCTCGTATTGCTGATTTCGCAGGCAGTTGCGAGGACTCAGAGCCCCATCGGTCGGCGCGGCATCTCACGCACCGTCCGCCGGAGTCGCTGAGTGCCGCGTTGGAGCAGATCGTTCGCGGTTTTCGTAAAGGTGGTAGTCACTAGTGGGCAAACATCGCTCTTTCGATGATTCCGCGTTCGCCCCGGACTCCGATCGTGCCGCCGCAACTGGCGGGTTACAGCGTGCTCCAGGGCAGAAGCTTGACGACGACACCAGTGCCACCGCCCAAGAGTATTCGCCGTGGCAGGATTCGTCGTCACGCATGACGACGGGGCGTCCAGCCCGCAAACCCGAAGCGAAAAAGAAGCCTCGCCCGAAGACGGCTCCCCGCGTCAGCGCGCGGGAAGTGATTTTTGGCCGCGAGGTGCCGTGGCGTGTGATCGCGGCGTCGTCGGCCGTGGTGCTGCTCATTGGCGGTGTTGGCGGCTTTGTTGGCGGTTGGGCTGGAAAGTCTTTCCGCTCGGACTACCAGCGTGTGGAGCTGCAGCAGATTGAGGGGCGGCCGGGCAACGGTGATTTGACTGAAATCGGCAAGGTGGCGGAGGCTCTTCGTCCCGCGGTGGTGTCGATTGCGGTCAGTGCCGGTGAGGTCTCGGGCGTGGGCTCGGGGTTTGTCATTGATGGTGACGGTCATATTTTGACGAATAACCACGTCGTTTCGGCGGTGGCGGACCGGCAGGATATGCAGGTCTCCGTAACGTTTTGGGACGGCGGCAAGTTGAAAGAGGTGCCGGCCAAGATTATCGGCCGCGACCCGAAGACCGACCTCGCCGTAATTAAGGTCGAAGATGTTGCGGGGCTGACTGTGGCGCAGCTTGGTGATTCCAACGCGGTTGCGGTCGGTGACACAGTGATTGCGATGGGCTCGCCGCAGGGGCTGGGCGGAACGGTGACCTCGGGCATTGTCTCGGCGCTCAATCGTCCGGTGCGCCTGGCTGCTGAGGGGACCGACACGGACGGTTACGCCGATGCGATTCAGACCGATGCCTCCATCAACCCGGGTAACTCGGGTGGTCCGCTGGTGGATATCCGCGGTGCCATTATCGGTATTAATACGGTGATTTTCAGTAGTTCGGGTGGCTCACAGGGGTTGGGCTTTGCGATTCCAATCAATTCAGCCGTTGCCATCGCTGAGCAGCTCATCGCCGGTGAGCAGCCGGTTCATCCGGGGATTGGCGTGACAGCGCGCACGGTTTCCAATGGCGCACTGACTGGTGCCGAGATTGCCAGCATCCTGCCGGGAGGCGTTGCCGACCGGGAAGGCCTGCAGGAAGGCGATGTGATTACGGCTGTGGGAGACCGCGCGGTATCGTCCGCAGATGAGCTCACGGTGGCGCTGTGGACTGTTGGCGCTGGTAATGAGGCGGTATTGAAGATCGTTCGCCACGGAGCCGAGCTGGAGGCGAAGATCACGCCGGAGTAGGGGGCGCTGGTTTCGGCCGGTTTCGGCTGGTTTCTGCGGATTTGGCAGATTTGGTGGATTTGGCCGCCAATGCTGCATGTGAGGTGCACTGTAACTAAGGTGGTATAACGTGTTTTCTAATGTTGGCTGGGGCGAGATTCTTGTCCTCTTTATCCTCGGACTAATTCTCATCGGACCTGAGCGGTTGCCGAAGGTAATTGAGGACGTCCGCGCATTGCTTCTGGCTGCGCGCACCGCAATCAATGACGCACGCGATAACCTCTCGGACGAGTTCGGTGAAGACTTCGATGATCTTCGCAAGCCGCTGCAGGAGCTCAACGATCTCCGTCGTCTCAACCCGAAGACCGCCATCACCAGGACGCTTTTCGACGGCGATGACACCTACCTGGACATGCTCTCCGGTAAGCCCGCAGCGGGTGGTGGCGGAACTGGCTCAGCCGGAGCCGCAGGAGCCGCAGGAGCGGCTGGGGCTGCGGGTCAGCAGTACCAGCAGTCCAATACGAACCAGCCAGTGCAGCCGGCTCCGTCGCAGCAGCCAACCCAGCAGCCGGGAACGTGGCAGGATCCAGTTGCCCAGGCCCGCCAACAGCAAGCGCAACAAACACCACAGCAGCCGCAACAACCGCAACAACCTCAGCAGCCCCGTGGGGTGCAGGCCTGGGTCGACGACGACAACCTATAGCGGTCGCAAACCGTTCCCGACCGCAAGTTACTGACTAGGTTTATGACACTTTGAGCACAAATTTTGCCACGAAAGTGTCATAAACCTAGTCAGTAAGTGCACGCAGCCGCTTTGGTGGATGCACCACCGAAAACGCCCACAACACATACGCCCCAGACACCGCAGCCGCAAAAGCAGACGCCCCCTTCCCGGCACCGAAAATACCGGGGGAGGGGGCGTCGCTGTGATCGTCGTAAAGCGAAGGCCTACTTCGGAGTCACGCCCAAGCCGAGCGACTTGCCTGCGAGCGACTCGCGACGAACAACCAGCTTGTCAGCGATAGCGTTCAGGGCCTCGCCCGCGCCCGAATCCGGCTTGGACAGGACAATCGGAGTGCCCTTGTCGCCGCCTTCGCGGAGCTCGGTGTCCAGCGGTACCTGGCCGAGCAGCTCGACCTTTCCGCCGGTGATCTGGGTAAGACGACGGGCAACGGTCTCGCCGCCGCCTGTGCCGAAGACCTCCATCTTGGAGCCGTCGGGCATTTCCATCCAGCTCATGTTCTCGATGACACCGGCGATGCGCTGGCGGGTCTGCAGCGAAATGGTGCCGGCGCGCTCTGCGACCTCGGCGGCGGCCATCTGCGGGGTAGTAACAATCAGCAGCTCAGCGTTCGGCACGAGCTGCGCCACGGAGATGGCGATGTCGCCGGTTCCCGGGGGCAGGTCGAATAGCAGGACGTCCAGGTCGCCCCAGAACACGTCCGCGAGGAACTGCTGGATAGCGCGGTGCAGCATTGGCCCACGCCAGACAACCGGTGCGTTGTCGTCGACGAAGTGTCCGATAGAAATCAGTGACACGCCGTGCGCCTGCGGAGGCATGATCATGTCGTCGACCTGGTGCGGCTTTTCCTCGGAGCCCATCATGTGCGGGATGGAGTGTCCGTAGACGTCGGCATCGAGGACACCGACAGAAAGGCCCTTCGCGGCCAGCGCGGCGGCGAGGTTCACGGTCACGGAGGACTTACCGACGCCACCCTTACCGGAGGCGACGGCGAACACGCGGGTGCGGGAGTCCGGCTGGGCGAATGGGATCACCGGCTCGGAGGCGGTGCCGCGGACGGCGTTGCGGAACTCGCGGCGCTGCTCGTCATTCATCACATCGGTGGTGACGGTGACGTTGCCAACGCCCTCGATACCGTTCAGCGCCTCTTCGGTGCGCTCGATGATGGTGTTTTTCATGGGGCAACCGGCAATGGTGAGGTAAATCTCCACGGCCACGTCATTGTTGTCCGCCACCGAGATGGACTTGACCATGCCAATCTCGGTAATCGGGCGACGTACCTCAGGATCTTCGACCTGCGCCAGGGCGGTGCGAACTTCAGCTTCAGTAATCGTAGACATTATGTAGTGAATCTTATCGTGAGACCCCTCAAGACAAAGAACTACTGACAAAATCAGTAGTTTGCCGCTTTACGACGGTCACAGCGACCAGCCCCTGCGGTAAGCGCGGTGGTGGCGAAATGTGTGGTGGGGCAGGCGGTGGAACAATTGGAAACTGTTAGGCGTTGTCTTCGGTAGAACGCCTTTTGGCAATAGTTTTAGCAACACTTTTAGCAACTGCGTCACCAATTACTGTGACAACAACTACTGCGACAACAACTGCAAGGGAACGGTGAGAGTACCGATGGCAAATGGGGAAGCGAACAGCGGTTGGGGGAGCGGCCGGGAACAGAGCATGAAGTCCCGGTTGCCTCAGCGTCAGGTGCCCGAAGGGTGGCCGGTGGGCAGTTTCACCAACTATTCTGACGCGCAGGCGGCTGTGGATTCGCTCAGTGACCGCGATGAGTTCCCGGTGTCAGATCTCACCATCGTCGGTGTTGACCTGATGCAGGTGGAGCGCGTGGTGGGCCGGTTGACCTGGCCGAAGGTTCTCGGCGGCGGCGCGCTGTACGGCCTGTGGATGGGCCTGTTCTTCGGCCTTATTCTGGGGCTTTTCCAGGAAGATTGGGTTAGCCCGTTGATTGTTGGCCTCGGGATGGGCGCCATCTTCGGCATCGTGCTGGCTGCAGTCCCATACGCTATGCAGAACGGCAAGCGGGATTTCTCCACCACCACGGAGATCGTTGCTCGTCGCTACGACGTCTTGTGCAACCCCCGCAATGCCGAACGCGCCCGTGACCTGCTTGCGCAGCGGGCGCTCGGTGGGAACCGTGGGTAGGTTGTTCGCTCGTTGGCGTGGGATTAATTTCTGTTAACAGGTACTTCAGCGTTATCGATGTAAACATCCCCCGTGGCGTCCATATCGAAGCGTGTTACAGGTGCTTCACAACCCATGGTTTCTTCCAGATTAAAGCAAGTGTAGTCACCTATTGTCACGGATTCCCCAGGCCGAAGTCGGCGCTCGGGGCGTATGCCGTTCAGTGGGCTCTCAAGTTGATATGCCATCGCAGTAAAGCCGCCGGGTGGACCACTAAAGACGAGGAAGTTGAGTGGTCCATCGCCGTCAGGTGCTGCGCCGTCAACGGCACTATATGGGCCACGTTGGCCAGAATTGGCCAGTGCATCGATGTAACAAAATATGCCGTTAGTGGCTGGGTTGATGAAGCAGCCAACTCCGCGATTTTCAATCTCGATGTAGTAATCCCCAAAGAGCTCTAATCCAACCTGTTTCTTAAATTCAGCAGGATCTACTGGTATCGTTCCGTCAGCATCGTTGGCGCCGTTTGAACGAGTTGCGCGGTCACCACCAACACCACCCCAGCCGGTTTCGGCCCACTGCTGGTAGTCGTTAAAGCGGTCTGCGCCGGTGGGGCGCTCGGATGCGTCGCCTTCGGCCTCGGCTAGGCCTAGCTCGCCGAGGAGTTTGCCGTCGGGACGCACTCCCATGTCTTTAGGGCTCGTTACTGGGGTGTCTTCTGTGACGGCATCGAGAATCGCCCGCTGCGTATCGATATCGTCCGACGAGATTGAGATGTCTATGTCATCGCCATCTTCAATATCGATGACGTTGATGTTGTTGATGGTGACGTCGGTTTCGTAGATGGTCACGACATTTCGCGGTTCGTAATCGTCCCAGTTGGTCTTACTAGCCTCTGGCGCGGTGTAGCCGTTCCATGCTTCAGCGAGGGGATTGCCACAGGAACAGCGGACGCGGGGCACGCCGTAAGCGTCGACCATGACTGCGGTGCCACGCTGCAGAACTGACTGGTAAGGAGTTGCTCGGCCGTTGTCGTAGCCGTGGTTGGTGACCCACGTGTCCTGGCGCAGGACAACTGGGGTCAGGGACTTAACGTACCTCGGCACATCAGACGCATTGATGCCGATTCCCTCGGCGAATGCAGCGTTGAGGTCAGCGTTGTCGTTGAGGTTCGCAACGAGTGCATCTGCATCGCAGACGCTGAGCTGGCCGGAGCCTCCGTAGATATTGGGGTCGTTTCCGGCGACAGCACCTTGAGAAGACGCGTTAACTAAGCTCGAGTTGTTTGGCGCTGCGACCGCTTTTTCGTTGACCGTGGAATCCATAAAAGGACTCGGTCCAGGGTCTTCGGAAGAAATGTAAGACATCGCCGCAAGACTCTTGCCTCGACCGGTAAGGAAAAAGACAGTGGTGCCGCCGGCGATGACCAAAACGACAACAGCGATAAGTGCTAACACTTTTCCGCTCAGGCCGGATTTCTTCTTGCCGCGCTCTGTGACCGACGGCGCCTGTTCGGAATATTGGTCAGAATACTGGTCAGACGACTGCGGAAGTATCTGGCGGTCCGGATTGAACTCTCCCCACTGCGTCCATTCCGTTTGGGCTCGCTCGGGAGCGAACTGCAAGGTTTCGGGATCGGGAGCGTGCGTGCTCCACGCTAACTCCGGCGCGTCATCCTGTGGTGCCGACGGTTCGGGTGCTGGCTGCTCCGAGGAAGCAACAGGTTCCTGCGATTCTGACGGGACCGGCGATTCCGATGCTGGCTGCTCCGAAGGCTCAACTGGCGTTGGCTCCGACGCAACTGACTCCGGTTCCCGCTCAACCGACTCCGGCTCAGCAGCGTCCCGAGTTCCAGCCGAATCGAAGCTCGGACGCGACTCATCGTGGTCATCTGCGGGAAGTGCCCAGGAATCGGAACCATTTTCCTCGGGTGGTGGGAGCTCCCAGGGATCGTTACTCATTAAGGCGCCTTAAAATTAGTAAGAAATTTTTTAAACCTTAATTAAGTTTACTGACCTGTCCAGCGCGGTCGATCCCCAATGGGGAAAGCTCCCCACTTAGAGGAACCATCAGCGCAGAGCTAGCGAACTACCCAGCTAAACACGGGCAACAAGCTACCCAGCTAAACGCGGGGGATGAGTCGCAATGACCGTCGTAAAGCGAGGGCTGTAAGAAGCAGAGATTACAGCCACTTGTTGCGGCGCAGGAGCCACACCAAAAACGCCACAATGGCGAACATGATGGCGAGGACGATGAAGTAGCCGTACTCCCAGTGTAGTTCGGGCATGCGGTCGAAGTTCATGCCGTAGATGCCGGCGAGTGCGGTCGGCACGGCGAGAATAGCTGCGTAGGCCGAGATGGTACGCATGTCCTGGTTCTGCTGCAGCTGGATCTTCACTGCGGCGGCGTCGATCAGGGATGAGAGGCGTTCGTCGAGTCCGGCTACGAGGTCCGCCGCGGCGAGCTGGTGGTCGAGAACATCGGAAAGATAACGGCTGACGTCCTTAGGCATGATGTCTTCCCGCAGATTCATCAACGAGCGCAGCGCCGGCGTCAGCGGATCAATCGCGTGGCGCATCTCCAGGATTTCTCGTTTGAGGATGTAAATGTCCTCAATATCCGACACCAAATTCGGCTCGAAGACGGCATCTTCCATAATCTCCACGCGATCTTCCAGCTGCAACGCAATGCGCAGGTACGCATCGACGAGGTTGTCCGTCAGCGCCCACAGCACGCCCGCGGGGCCGTAGTCGATGGCGTCGGTGGTGTTTTCCACACGCGCGCTAATGCGCTGCATATCCGAGCTCGGCATGCCCATGCGAATGGTGATGACGTACTCCTGGCCGATAACAATCATCAGCTGGCCAGAGCGAATGATCTCATTTTCGTCGTCTGCGAGACCTTCCGGAGAGTAGTGAATCGAACGAATCACAAAAACCACGTGATCATCGTGGATCTCAATCTTAGGGCGCTGACGATTGGTCAGTGCGTCCTCCACCGTCAGCTCATCCAGGCCGTAGAGCTCAGCGATGGCGTCCATCTGCGTCGCGTTGGGGCGCGACAACGACAGCCACGTGAAGCCCTCGCCAAAATTACGTACCTCGGACAGACCGGAGAAGTGGTCGTAGGTGCCCGGCAAACGCTTGCCGCCGATGTAGACGCCGCAATCGCGCAGGGCGTCGCGCACCGCCTCCGACTGCGTTTCTCCCACGCTTAACGACGATCCGTTGGTGCGCGTCACCTTCGAGACAGCTGACATTGCTGCAGATTTAGCTGCATTCGTTGCCCGAGCGGTCTTGCCGGGTTTTTCTGCGCCCGACGGTGTTGAGCCTTTACTTGTCGAGTTAGTTCGCGGATTGCGAGCTTTCGCCGAAGCGCTGTTGTTGCGGCTATTCGTATCACCCATTCTGGGAGACCTCACAATCCGTTCGTAGGTTACGCTGGTGTCGATGATTGATTTTAGACGTGCGAGCGGCGAGCTCCACTATTGCACTGGCTCAATGGGGAACAGGGGTAGCTCCAAGGCTGCTGTGTGCACTTTTGCTGCCCTGGCGTTGGTCGCTGGGACAGCGGGGTTCGGCCTTTCCGCGTGTTCTGATTTGGATCCGCAGATGCCTGTTCCTCCCGAGCAGGAGGCGGTAGTAACTATCGGGGCAGACCTGCGCAACCCCGAGCAAGCAGCTCTCGCGTACGTGTATGCGCGAAGCTTTGAGAGGGTAGGGCGCCAAGCGGAGGTCGTCGGCATCCGCGATGCTGAGGACCGGTTGCGAGCTGTGCGCAATGAAGCGGTTCTGGTCTCTTTCGGCTGCACCGGTGAACTGCTCGGACTGAGTGACCCGGCGTCGGCGGAGCTGTTGGCCGAGGATTACGCAGAGGACTCCACTCCGGACAAGCAGTTCAGTGGCGAGTGGCGCGACCGCGTTTATGATGCTTTTTCGCGGTCGCTGCCGGGGCAAGTTATGGCCACCGACGCGGGCATGGCCCAGGGGTGCACGGATATGTCAGCTGACAACCCCGGGGCTAACCTGCCGCAGTGGATCGTGCCTTTCTACGCCAAGCCGGCGTTGGACCGGAGCGACCGAGTCCGGGTACTCAACGAGATCGCTGGTTCTTTGAGCACTGAGGATTTAAAGCTAATGACTCGGGCTGTGGCCAGCGGTGCCAACCCTGAATTGGTGGCTCAGGAGTGGCTGGATAAGGCGTAGTCGGGGTGGCGGGGGCTAGTTGTGGCGGTATCGGACGTGTATCTGCTGTTGGCCGCCGCCAAGTTTGTTGATTAACCCATGAATGCGGGCTGCAAATGTGAAACTGTGCGAGTTTATGACACTTTCATGCCATTTTTCGGGACATTTTTGTCATAAACGTAGTCAGTAACTCGCATTGAGGACTAAGTAGTAAATGGTGCCGACCCGGTGGCACGCCGACCGGACACGCTTTTTGACTATTCGCCCTTGATGCCTGGCAACGATCGCCCAAGCAACAAGAAAGGGGCTCCAACCGTTCGGTTGGAGCCCCTTAGCGTTTACACGCCAACTGGCGAAGACCAGTCAATGAGACCTACTTGAGAGCCTCTTCCAGCAGAGCCTTCTCCTCAATCTGGTGGACCTTAGCCACACCAGTTGCGGTGGAGGACTGTGCACGGCGGGAAACGCGGGTCAGCTTCGGCATATCCGGCAGAACCTCTGGGAGGTTCAGTGCCAGGAACGGCCATGGACCCTGGTTAGCCGGCTCATCCTGAACCCAGCGGACTTCCTCAAGATCCGGGTAGGACTCGAAGATGTCGCGGAGGCGGTTGTGCGGCAGCGGGTGCAGCATCTCCAGGCGAGCGATTGCAAGATCGTCGCGCTTGTCCTTCTTGCGCTTCTTCTCCAGCTCCCAGTAAATCTTGCCGGAGCAGAGCAGCAGGGTCTTGATGCCGGACTTGTCCTTGGACTCGAAGTTCGGGTCATCGATGACCGAGCGGAACTTGTTCGGGTTGGTGAAGTCCTCGACAGCAGACGCTGCCATCTTGTTGCGCAGCATCGACTTCGGCGAGAACACAACCAGCGGACGGTGCAGGTCGGACAGGACGTGGCGACGCAGCAGGTGGAAGTAGTTAGCCGGCTCGGACGGCTGAGCAACGGTGTAGGAGCCCTCGGCTGCCAGCTGCAGGAAGCGCTCGATGCGTGCCGAAGAGTGGTCCGGGCCCATGCCCTCGTAGCCGTGCGGCAGCAGCAGAATCAGCTTGGAGGTCTGACCCCACTTGGCCTCGCCGGAGGAAACGTACTGGTCAATGGTGGTCTGAGCGCCGTTGGCGAAGTCACCGAACTGTGCTTCCCAGAACACTGCTGCGTCCGGGTTACCCAGGGTGTAGCCGTACTCGAAGCCCATGCCTGCGTACTCGGTCAGAGCCGAGTTGTAAATCATGAAGCGACCGCCGTTCTTGGACTTACCGTAGGCGTCGATCGGGTTGTATTCCGAACCGTCCTCGGAGTCAATCAGAACTGCGTGGCGAGAGGTAAAGGTACCGCGGCGAACATCCTCACCTGCGAAGCGGACGTCGATGCCAGCACCGGTGAAGGAGCCGATTGCCAGCAGCTCGGCCATACCCCAGTCGATGCCACCTTCCTGAGTCATCTCCGCGCGCTTCTTAGCGACCGGCGCAACACGCGGGTGAATCTTGAAGCCCTCAGGGAGGTTGACGTAAGACTGACCAATCTCGACGATTTCAGCCTTGTCGATGCCGGTCTTGAGACCGTGCGGCAGCGGCTGAGAACCGGCGATACCGGTCTGCTCGCCCGGCTTGGCGTCCTGAGCTGCGCGAACCTCGTTGAAGACCGCTTCCATCTGGTCATGGAAGTCTCGGCGAACTGCCTCGTACTCTTCCTCGGAGATGTCACCGCGACCGATGAGGTCCTCGGTGTACTGAGCACGAACGCTTTCCTTCTCGTCGATGATCTTGTACATCAGCGGCTGAGTCATGGACGGGTCATCGGCCTCGTTGTGGCCGCGCTTGCGGTAGCAGACCAGGTCGATGAAGACGTCCTTGCCGTAGCGGTTACGGTACTCAACAGCCAGCTGGCCGACCCAGACGACAGCCTCCGGGTCGTCACCGTTGACGTGGAAGACCGGGCAGCCGTATGCCTTGGCGATGTCGGTTGCGTAGTAGGAGGAGCGACCGGAGTCCGGCGAAGTGGTGAAGCCGATCTGGTTGTTCACCACGATGTGGACGGTACCGCCGACCTTGTAACCACGCAGGGACATGAGGTTCAGGGTCTCCTGGACAATGCCCAGGCCGGCGAAGGATGCGTCACCGTGCAGCAGCAGCGGCATGACGGAGTAGCCCTCTTCGCCCTTGTTGATCTTGTCCTGGCGCGCACGAGCAAGACCCTCAACGACCGGGTTGACGGCTTCGAGGTGGGACGGGTTCGCAGTCAGGGTGACGTCAATCTCGCCCTCGCCGAACATCTGGATGTGACGGCCAGTAGTACCCAGGTGGTACTTGACGTCACCAGAACCGCCGATCTGTGCCGGGTCGATGTTGCCTTCGAACTCGGTGAAGATCTGGCGCAGTGGCTTGCCGACGATGTTTGCGAGCACATTCAGTCGACCGCGGTGTGGCATACCGATGACGACCTCATCCAGACCAGCACCAGCAGCGGTGTCGATGGCGGAGTCCATCAGCGGAATCAGCGACTCTGCGCCCTCAAGGGAGAAGCGCTTCTGACCGACGTACTTGGTCTGCAGGAAGTTCTCGAATGCCTCTGCGGCGTTTAGCTTCTGCAGGATGTACTTCTGCTCAGCGTGGGACGGCTTTGGCTGGCCGCCCTCAATGCGCTCTTCCAGCCACTCGCGCTCTTCGCGGTCGAGAATGTGAGCGTACTCGGAACCGACCTTGAGGCAGTATGCGTTGCGAAGGCGAGAGAGAACCTCGCGCAGCGTCATCGTCTCCTTGCCGCCGAAACCACCGACGTTGAAGGTACGGTCCAGATCCCACAGGGTCAGACCGTGTTCCTCAATATCGAGGTCAGCGTGGTTCGGAGCAGAAGTATTTGGCTGGTCAGAACGCAGCGGGTCAATGTCAGCCAGCAAGTGACCGCGGGAACGGTAGGCCTCAATCAGACGCATGACGCGGGTGTTCTTGTCAATACCCGTGTTCGGCAGATCCTGCGCCCAACGGATTGGGGTGTAAGGAACATGCATGGTCTGGAAAATGTGGTCCCAGAACTTGTCGTCGACAAGCAGATTGCTCATCGTGCGCAGGAACTCACCGGACTCTGCACCCTGGATGATGCGGTGATCGTAAGTAGAGGTGATGGTCACCAGCTTGCCGATGCCCATCTCTGCCAGACGGTCCGCGGAAGCACCGGCGAACTCAGCCGGGTAATCCATGGAGCCGACACCGATAATCGCGCCCTGCCCCTTGGTAAGGCGCGGGACGGAGTGGCGAGTACCGATACCGCCCGGGTTGGTCAGGGAAATGGTGACGCCCTGGAAGTCCTTACCGGTCAGCTTGCCGTGGCGAGCACGAACGACGATGTCCTCGTAGGCGTCGACGAACTGCTTGAAGGTCAGGGTTTCACACTCGCGGATAGCAGCAACTACGAGCGAACGAGAGCCGTCCTTAGCTGGCATATCAATGGCCAGGCCGAGGTTAATGTGCTCCGGGGTAACCAGAACTGGCTTGCCGTCAACCACCTTGTAGTTGTTGTTCATGTCCGGGTGGAGCATGACAGCCTTCACCATGGCGTAACCAATGATGTGGGTGAAGGAGATCTTGCCGCCGCGAGCGCGTGCCAGATGATTGTTAACCAAGGTGCGGTTTTCAAACATCAGACGTGCCGGCATATCGCGAACCGACGTAGCGGTCGGCATCTCCAGGGAGACATCCATGTTCTTAGCGATAGCTCGTGCGACGCCCTTCAGAGGCTCCTCGCCGGATTCAACAGCCGAAACCTTGGCTGCTGCATCCATTGGGGACTTCTTTGGCTTCGGGGACGCCGGCTTGTTCGGGGTCTTAGTGGGTTCGACCCCCTTGGATTCACGACGTCCGGTTGCCTTAGCTTCCTCCTTCGTGGCTGCTGCTGGCTTTGCCATATTGGAAAGGTCCTCGCCCTTTTGGGACGGGGTGTGGGTTGCGAAGAATTCGCGCCATTCCTGACCCACAGACTGTGGATCCTTCTGGAATTGCTGGTACATCTCGTCGACCAGCCATTCGTTCTGGCCGAAGCTCATGTCGCTGCTCACGGCAGGTACTCGCCTCTTTTCGTCTTAGTTTTACTAACTCACGTTTATTCTAATTAGCGCAAGCGTCAAAGTGTCATTCAAGGATAACGAAGATTCTGAATTACTACACCGTCGCGCTCCCCATATGGTACTTGCTCCAGAGCTCTGCGTATTGGCCACCCGCCGCTAGAAGTTCATCATGGGAGCCGTCTTCGACAATACGCCCGTGGTCAAGTACCAAAATCCGGTTGGCCCGAGCCGCCGTAGCCAGGCGGTGGGCCACAATAATTGCCGAGCGTTGACGCGACGCACGGTCAGTGGCTTCAAGGATTGCCGACTCTGTTGCAGGGTCGAGTGTCGCGGTGGCTTCGTCGAGAAGCAGCAGTTCAGGACGCATCATTTCGGCACGAGCGAGTGCGATGAGCTGACGCTGTCCGGAGGAGAGCCCTCGGCCATCTGGGCCGACGGGGTGGTGGAAGCCACCGGGCAGGCTGGCAATGGTGCTGAGGGCACCGACGTTTTTCGCGGCCTGCTGAATTTCAGCATGACTGCTCTCCGGTAGACCGTAGGAAATATTTGTTGCTACTGTCCCCGAAAACAGGTGTGATTCTTGGGGGACATAGCCGAGGGTGCGTCGCCAATCGTTAAGAGGGAACTCGCGGATGTCAGTTTCGGAGGCTCGCACCACGCCGCCAACTGGGTCGTAGAAACGGGCAAACAACTTAATGATTGTTGATTTTCCGGCGCCGGTGGATCCGACAATTGCGACTGTTTCTCCGGCAGGAATCTGCAAATCGAGAGCATCGAGAACCTGCGGGCGTTCGTGCTCAGAGTCGGCGGCGGGGTAGGAGAAAGCTACCTTGTCTAAGCGCAGGTCGCCAGCAGCTGCGCGGGACGCGCCGTCAGTAGTGCCGTGATCTGGCATGGGGACGGTCTGTAGGAGGTCATCAATGCGATTGAGGCCGACCTTCGCCTGCTGGTAGCCGTCGAAAACATGGGACAGCTGCTGAATCGGGCCAAAGAGCATTCCCAGGTACAGCGTGAAGGCGACGAGTACGCCGGGTGTCGTGGTTCCTGAAGCAACCTGTTGGGCACCGAAAGCCAATACCGCGGCTGTTGCCAACTCAGAGACGAAGTTGATGCCGGGGAAGAATAGAGCCACGGCCAGCTGCGCTCGCTGACGGATTGCGCGGTACTTGTTGGATTCCTCGGCAAAGGAAGATTCGATATCGGCGACGCGGTGGTACATCTGAATCTCGCGAAGCCCACCAATGGTCTCCTGAAAATCAGCGTTGACCAAGGAGAGCTGCTCGCGTGCAGACTTGTATAGGCGCGAGGAGATTCGGCGGAATATCAGGGTGGCCACCACAATGATGGGAAGCGATGCCAACGCCACCGCGGCGAGTGACACCTGTGTGGCAAGCAACAGCGCTGTGACACCGAGCAGAGTAAACGCGGCGATTGCCCCTTCTGCCAGTCCCGTTTGCAGGAAAGAGGAGAGCGCATCGATGTCGGTTGTCATCCTCGTCATGATGGCGCCCGAGCGATTGGCCTCGAAGTAGTTAATGCCAAGCGACTGCAGGTGACGGTAGCAGCGCACACGCAGGGCATAGAGCAGCCGCTCACCAGTGCGCGCAGTAATAACAGCATTTGTGGCTACGGCAATCCAACTGATGAGGACCGTCGCCAAGCCACCTGCGGCGCAGGCCCACAGCACGGCCTCATTGTGCTCACTGATGCCGTGGTCAATGGCGTAGCGCACGAGCATGGGGAACGCCAGATCGGCAACGGCAATGAGGGCGAGCAGCGCGATGACACTTATAAATAGGCCGCGGACATAGGAGAGCAGCCGGCGTAGAGAAAAAAGCTCGGAGTTGTCGAGTGCCGCAGCGGGCACACGCGGTTTTTCGGTAGCGGGTGGGAGGTTTCGCACACGCTCGAGAAGCTCAGGCGTCGCAGGAGCATTGGCGAGAGCCGCCCCCATGCCACCACGACCGCCGCCGCGGCCACCTGGACCGCCTCCGGCTCGGCCAACCCCGCGGCTCATTTGAGAAGTGGCACCTCCGGGAAGCCGCGCAGCGGTGTCTGGCGTGGAGTTGTCGGAGGTTGGCGCGGTTTCGTCGGGCCAGAGTTCCTCGGGGCTGGGGTCCTCACTGCCAATGGGGTCGAGAACGAGGTTTTCGATTTCGGGGTAGGCGTTCTGGTCGATGTCCATCAGCTCGGTGAAGCGCGGATGAGAAGCAATCAGTTCGGCCTTGGTGCCAATGCCAGTGATGGCACCGTCTTCGAAAATGGCGATGTGGTCCGCCTGCTCGAGAGTGGAAGATCGATGCGCCACGATGACGATAGTCGTATCCGCCAGCTGTGAGGTCAGCGCGCTGAAGATTTCCAACTCTGTCGCGGCATCGATTGCTGAGGTCGCGTCATCGAGAACCAAAACCCGAGGACGGGCGAGGAATGCCCGTGCTAACGCCACGCGTTGAGCTTGTCCGCCGGAGAGATTATGCCCGCGCTCACCGATGGCTGTGTCCCACCCCTGAGGCAGGTCGTCGACGAAGTTGACCTGGGCGGCGGTCGCTGCGGCGACAATCTCTTCCTGGGACGCCGCGGGATTGGCGAATGCGATGTTCTCACGCAACGTGCCCGCAAATAGATAAGGAGTGTCCGGAACGACAGTAATAGCGTCATACACATCGCTGGAGAGAATGCGCGCCGTATCTGTGGATGTGCCGTGGCTGGGCGCATCGATAGTGATGGTTCCCGAATCCGGCAGATAGTGACGGCCGAGTAACTCCGTGGCGATAGTCTTTCCGGACCCCGGTGGGCCAATCAACGCTAAGGTCGCCCCTGGCGCGACGGAGAATGAGACATCGTCGATAAGCGTGCGTCCGCCACGGCTGTGGGTGACGTGGTTGAAGCTGATGCCAACGGGGCCGTCGGGGAGAGGAAGCGCGTCGGTGGGTTCGGGGTTGTCTGGTCGGGCGTCGATGACATCGGAAATGCGGTCGATGCTTGCCGACGTCAGATGTATCGAGATGACCATGTTGGAGACCAGACGCGACAGGGCAGTCAGGCTGGTGAGATACGTGGCAAAAGCTACGAACGTGCCTAGGGTGATGTGTCCGTTAATCGCGAGCCAGCCACCGACCGCGATATTTCCGACGAGGGACAGTTGCGGCAACGACTGTAGCGCCGGTTGGAATCGAGCGCTGAGTTTTGCCGCTCGCAGGCGGAGGGAGTAGAGCAGCGACGAGTTACGCTCCATCTTCGCAACTTCGTTGTCACCCTGCGCAAACGCCTTGACAACGCGGATGCCGGAAACGGTTTCCTCGACTTGTCCGGCGATCTCGCCTGCTTGCTGTTGGGCAGCCCAGGTTGCGGCATGGAGTTTGTCACGCGAATTCACTGCAATGTAGACAATCGCTGGCACCACGGCGAGGCCGACCAGTGTCAGGGGCAGCGAGAGGGCGAGCATGATGCCGATTGTGATGAACAGCTTGACGACGGATCCCAGCGTCAACGGCAACATCGCCAGTAGTCCGGACACTGCCTGGAGGTCAGAAATTGACCGTGACACAACCTGGCCGGTGTTGACTCGGTCTTGTGCTGGACCATCGAGGTTTTGTAGGGAGCGAAGGATCTTTAGTCGCAGGTCGTGCTGAACATCAATGGAGAGTTTGCCGGAGAAGAATCTGCGCCCCACCTGGGCGACGAAGCGTACTAACGCGATGGCCAGAAAGACGGAAATGACTGCCTGCAGGGGAGTTAGGGAAGGCAGTAGGCGCGCGGGGACACCGCCATCGGAAGAGCCCGTTGCCACATCAATGGCATCTCTAGTGAGAAGCGGAAGTACGGACTCTAGCCCGACAACGATTAGCGCTGCGACAACGACACCATAGAGCGGTAGTGGCCTGTGAAGAGACTGTTTCCACAAGAACTTCATGGGAGAGGTTCTGAGGGGTTTGCTCTGGGCCATGGTGGGTACCGCTCTTCCATTGAAAAACGTCGCTGAAGGGTAAGTCGCTGAAGGGTAATCGGGGTAAGAGGAACTACTTATTCTTCTTTTTCTTCGGCCACTTCAGCGCCGAGGGAATAGAGAACCTCGATGACTTTGAGTCCTTCTTCGAGTCCTCCGAGGTGTTGGATTTAGCCGGTAGCTTTCGTTCAAAGTCCGACCAATCCTGGGGAAGCGGGCCCAGAGATGCGCGAGTGGAGCTGATAAGAATGCCACCGAGCTTGCGGTTGGCGGAGGCCCCAACCACGGCGCCAATTCCAAATGGCAAAATCTTACCGATGATGGCCAGGCGAGCGTTCTTCATCAAGCGCTTGCGTGCCTCGCGAATCAGCAGGCGGTTTGCTGCACCCAGCTGCGGAACGCCAAGCCGTGGCAGTAGAGAATTTACGGAAGTTTTGGTCTGCTTCCGCAGCGATTCCTCGCCAAGCAGAGAGGCCATAATAGCTGTCCCCTCAGAACCACTCATGGCCGCAAGAATCAGCGTGCGACGGCGTTGCGGATCGGTGATGTCAATATTGCGCAGGGTTGCTGAGGCCAGTGTGTACCAGGCTGATGCTTCCAGGAACAGCAGCGATTCACCGGTAACCGCAGCCAAGCCCGTAATCATGCCGACGCCGGGAAGAACCGCACTGCCGCCGGCGGCACCACCGGTGCCGGTGACCAGGTTGAGGTAGTGGGAATCAATACGTTCTTGTACCTGCGCCGGAGTTTCATCTTTTTTGCGCTTGTGCAGGGAACTGACGTACCCGGTGATGGCAGACGACTGCCAGCTCATGGTCTTATCCAGGGTTTGGATAAGAAGGGTTCCCAGTTTTCCGGCATCACGTTCGATCGCTTCGGGGGTTGAGTTCACCGCATCAGTTACTGTGCGAGTTGAATCCTTCTTCGTCTTTTGGAACAAAGTAGTAGACCTCCTAAACGGGTCCGTTGAGAGCCATATGCCCATATAAACACTACTGAGCTGTGGGGAAATTCCGTAGTCGGTGGAAAAATAGACAGGTGTACGGCGATTAACACAGTCGATAGAAGGATGAGACTGGTGAACGATGTCACGCGGGGTGCCGCATTGCCTCCCGAGTACTCCCAGCTTTTGGCGGACTTTCCTCGGTTTTCCGCAGATGTCACGCCTCACGACGGCGCTGCGGAGTGGCACCTTTCTACCGAAGCTGTAGCCGCCGGAATTGAGGCTGGGAGAAAGCTGTTTCCCATGCCCGAGGTTGAGGTGGATACCCGTTTCCAGGCCCAGTTGTGGTGGTGGTCCATGTGCGGAGCATTGGTAGGGCCATCGCTGGCATGCGTGTTGGTGTCCGATCGAGTTCCAGTGTGGCAGTGGTCTTCTTGGCTCACATTTCTTCGAGATGACTATTGGGTTGGGTTCCAAGCTCAACAGTTTGAAAGCATTTCCGCTGAGGATGCGGATGAGCTGAAGGATTCCGGCGAAGCACTGGCTCATTTCTTGGAGCCGTTGGCTCAGGTTGTTGGAGAAGTCGGGGAAATCAAGCCTGCCCCTCTTTGGGCCGTGGCTGCCGATGCCGTAGCTAACGCCGCAATATCCGCCGGTAATGAGCTGATGGAGCCCTGGCGTGGAGCGCTTATTGGCAAACATGTCGTTGAGGGAATACAGCGAGTACACCGGGTTCCTCTTCCTCGTTTCATGGATTCCTGCGGAGGCGAGGTGCGCCCCTGGGATGAAGCCGCTGCTGAATCGGGAGAAGAACCGGACTTCGATGTAGTTACTCACCTGGAGAGAGCTACTTGCTGCATGATTTATCACAGCCCAGATGCCAATCTGTGTGTCTCCTGTCCAAAACGTTCTCGTGAGGAACGCCATCAACTCTGGGCACGCTACTGAGCGCTCTGTTTTCGAGAATCGACAGCTGGCGGCCTGCTCCTCAACCGACCGCGTTGGCGGCTTTGCAGCAGCACGCACGCTGCCGGCGCGATCTTTCGCAGCAATTGCCGGGGGCATGAGCCACCCCATGATTGCGCGTTTGTCGCTACGATTGGCTGCGGGTAGAGGCCAATTATCTTTCAAGGGAGGATTCCACCCATGAGCTTTTTCGAGCAGATTGCTGCGGCACTGGACCGCGAGGGCATTGAAAGCCGTGTCAACGATGACACCCTCTTCGTTCCCATTACCTCTGACCTGGAGGTTCAGTTCGTCACCATTGATGAGGACATCCCGGCTGCCGAAGTTTACGTAGCCGCTGCCGATGTGGATGATGAGGACGACGAGTTCGAAGCTGTTCTGGTCTCCGCTGTATTCTCCGTCGAAGACGCCGTCGCGGCAGTCGCCCACCATGTAGCTACTGACCAGGTTGTTGGCCTGCTGCGCACTCTGCTCGATGGTGATGATGACCGCATTGCTGACCTGGAGTTTGAACAGGACCCCGAAGAGGCAACCTTGGTCACCTCCGAAGTTGGTACCTCCTCGTTGGTCCAGGTTTTGGTAACTGCCCACAACAACGAGCCCAGCGCACACGTCCGCTTCATCTCTCAGGACGCGAACTTGGACGACATTGTCGACCAGGCCATCGCAGAGTTCTGGGACTCGGACACCGAAACGGTTCTCACCGATGATGACCGTCGCAAGATGTTCGCTGACCTCTACTCTGACATCCAGACCTTGCGCAATGAGGTTCTGACGCTGGGCACCTTCAAGGACTTTGACAAGCTGATGGATGTCCTTGCGCTCGTGGTAGACCGCGCAGAGGAATGGGAAGATCAGCTGGCACCCGTCGATGACGGGTACGCGGAGTATATCTACTCTGATCACGTTGCCTCCTTGGACGGGGATGATGATGACGATGACGACGATGATGACCTCTATGACGATGGCGACTATGACGACGAGGACGACGAAGAAGGCGACGACAGCGAGTAGCCTACTGTGGCAGCACTGTGACCAGTGCTAAGCCGCTGATGGGCGAGAAGAAAAGAGCTCGTTAGGACACGGCAGTGGCCGCGCGTCCCTGGTGCCAATCCAGCTATAACGGCGCCCGGGGAGCGCGAGGTCAGTGCCGTTTTCGTGTATCTTGCTGCAATCTTGCGCACGATGGAGTGCCTCAGCCACAGCCCGAGTACGTCGGCGGTTTTCTTCCCGCGTCCGATTTGAACCGCCAATTCCGCGGAGGACTACCTCCGATGAGGATTCCACCTTGACGGAAACGGAGTACATGAACATGGGCTCATCCTTCAGGATGAAGTATTCCGCGTGCACGTCGGCAAGCTGAGAGACCAGTGCGCGAGGAAGCGCTATCCGTGACGCGCGGACGGTGACCACAGGCCCGTCGGGAAGCGAGAAGGTGTGATCTAGCGCGCCGGGCGAATGCCTACGGCCGATGGTGGGGTGGCAGAGGATTGTGTGGATGAGGTCGAGGTCTTCGAAACACTCTGCGCGGTAGGTAGCGGATAGTGGGGGAAGAGCTAGGCGGCGATGAATGGGAAACTCGTCTGCTGTGTTCATGGCTCACAAGTTATCGAACACCCCGGACTCACATTTTCGAACATATAGAACTAATGTTCGAGATGTGTTTAGCATCAATTGGCTACCCAAGTGGGGGTAGTCAATTGGCTAGGTGCCTGGTGTTATTGCAGGGACATGTGGGGTTGTGGAAACGATTCGATAACGACTTTTGTAAAAGTCCAAGAGTCTGAGAAAACGCTATTTCTGGGGGTGGGGTGGTGGATTAGTGTGGGGGATGGTCCTAAAGGAAAACTAAAAATTTGAAAGATTCGTCTCAATGAAGCACGCAAGAAGTCGAATGGCGGTATCGGCTTTCGCAGCACTTTTGTCCTTGGCAGCCCCGGTCGCGGCACATGCTGTCGTGGTTGGCCCGGGTGACCCGATTCGAACTCCCATGGAGGGAAGCCCGTGGGATGGGCACCGAAATGTCAACTCGCCGATGTGTTCGGCGGGTGTTCCTGGGACGGTGACGGACCGCAATGGGGAAAAGCATCGGGTCATGTTGACCGCAGGGCACTGTGTGAATGATGCTCCGGATGTGGGTCTGCCAATCGTTACCGGTGAGGTGTATGTGCCAACCACCGAAGGCGATAAGCGCATTGGTACGACAGGTGCTCACCGTTGGGAAGTGCCGCAGGAAGATGTCGGACTGGAGTCGTTGCCGGCGGCCTTTAATGGTGCAGACTATGGAGTAATCAACCTTGATCCGGACGTAGAAACTACCGGCGCAAGTTACTCCATCGATGAAAATGGTCAGAGCTACGGGGAGCCTGTAGCGATGACTGGCATTCAAGACAATGAAGATCTGCCGCGTGGCGAGGTCTCCTTCGATAATTTTGGCAAACCTATCTGTAAGGACGGCATGCGTACTGGACGTGCCTGTGGCTATCAGGTATTTCGGGCTCGAAACGGCATTTGGACGGTTGGTATTGGCGTTGACCATGGTGACTCCGGCGGAAATGCCTATGATCCGACCACTAACGAAGTTATTGGCGTAAATTCGATGACCTTCGGTCCGGTCTCGCGTGTGATGCCCGCGGATATTGCCATTCAGGAGGCCTACGGCATTCCCGATGGTCAGGTAAATGACCACTTCGAGGTATCGGATTCCACGGCTCAGCGCGACTCCACCTATCGCACCCTCAACGAGGATATGGCGGCGGATCAGGAGTACGCCCGGACGCAGAATTCGCAGGATTCTCAGGAAGGTTCTGCACCGCAGTTAACTGATCTTGTGGACCAGTTGCCGCAGTCGCCGCAACTGCCTGAGCTGCCACAATCGCCCCAATTGCCACAATCGTCACAGCCGTTTGAGCTGCCTCAGTTGGCAGAAATTCAGCTTCCAAGCTTTGAGGGCTAGCGCCAGTCTGAGAATCTGACAAAAATCACCCCCGAACCGTTAAGAGAGCCAGAATCATCCAAGGCGGATGGTTCTGGCTCTTGCATTGCTGTTGAACAAACTTTTTGATGCGTAATGCGCGTGCCGTGAAGGCGATTGAACGGTTCCACGACTGAGAATTTCACCCTAGGTTCCATTTTTGGAGAGCTTTGTAAAGGTGTCCCTAATACACTGAGTGGGACAAGTTTTCTGTACAGAAATGGAGTAGCGCACACTATGGCCAGTTCGAAGAAGGTCGCCACACTTACGGCTGCACTGTCGGTAGCTGCAGGTGGCTTTGTGCCCGGAATCGCGGTAGCTGAGGCTGCACCGGCAAACTCGGATGTTGTCATCGGCCCGGGCTCGCCGTTGCGAATGCCGTTCCCGAGCAGCAAGAACATCGATGGACGTCATGTTCAGTCCCCGATGTGCTCTCTGGGAGTTCCTGGCACCGTTGTGGATCAGAATGGTGTTTCGCATCGTGTCATCATGACTGCCGGCCACTGTGTTGTGGCGAAGGATACTGAAACCGGCGAAGAGGTCACCGGCCAGTTCTTCATCCCAACCAAGGATGGCGACAAGCTGGTCAACAAGGACTACATGGGCACCGATGTCATGCCGGAAGAGGGTGACTTCGATGAAAACACCACTATGCCGGAGTTCTTCAACGAGCTCTTCAATAGCGGTGACTACGGCATCATTGAGGTTCAGGACGACATCAAGACCACCTCTATGTCCCACTCTGTGGATGAGTTCGGCAACGTCCACGGCGAGCCGGTTCAGATCGTCGGTATCGAGGACAAGCGCACTCTCGAGCCGATGGAGATTTCCTTCGACAACCTCGGTGAGCCCGTGTGCACCGACGGTTCCCGTACTGGCCGCGGCTGCGGCTTCCAGGTCTTCCGTGTCCGCAACGGTGTCTGGGCTATCGCTCCGATTGACCACGGCGATTCGGGCGGAAACGCTTACAACCCGGAGACTCGCGAGGCCATCGGCGTTAACTCCATGGGCATCGGCCCGCTGAGCCGCTTCCAGCCGATTGACGTTGCTCTTGAAGAGCAGTACGATATTCCGGACGGCCAGGTCAACGAGCGCTTCAAGGTAGAGACCTCCACCGAACCGCAGTCCGAGTTCCGCACGATTGACGAGGACGTCCAGTTCACCAACCAGCACGTCCCGCAGGAAGAGCCGGACCTGGGCCCGATTGGCGAGCTGCTCCCAGAGGGCGTCGAGGTCCCGCCGGAGATTGCGGACATCATCTCGGAGAGCCCATCTCTCCCGGAGCTGCCGATTCCGGAGCTGTCGGGTGCGACCGCTCAGGCAACGCAGGCAGCCAGCAACATTTCCTCGCAGGCGAACCTGCCGAGCCTGTTCTAATCAGGTCACCGCAGTCTCGTAGATAGGGCGTTCGCTTTACGACGCTCCGTCCAACCCCCTATTCCGCCACAGTGGCGGGGTAGGGGGTTTGCTTTCGTTAGTCAATCGGCTTTGCGTGAAGGTACTCGAAGAATGTGTCGGGAACGGGATGTTCAAGGTGAAGCTTCATTGTGACAACATTCGAGTCTTTCCCCTTAACCCCCTTCATTTTTGCTTGCTGGGGATCACTTGGAGTGGCTTCGCCAAGGTAGGTGAATCCTTCATCTGGTAAATCATCCCTGCGTACAAACAAATGGATAGGGAATTTATGTTGGATGATGCTCTGGACTTCCTGACTCTTTAGCGTCCTATTTGAACGTGTAAACCAACGCATCGTCGAATGGTCAATGAATTCATCCTCGTATGCGATGCGAGGAGCAAGCCCTTTGTGCTTTCGGTAGTTTACAAAGATTGGAATCGTCTGCGAGTGGGAATCAATCTTGTAGCCATTTAGCGTGCCTGATTGATCCGACCGAAGCCTCAAAAGACGAGAAACATCCTTTCTGGAATATCGTTGATTGCGGCGAAGCACACCCGCGAAATAATCATTTTCGCGGGACAGGAAAAGACCAGTTTGAATGATGTCATCCACATGCTCTCGAAAGCTGTTTGGATATGACGAATCCCACTTGTTGTACAAAGTCAAAAATTCCTCAGTCAGACTGTAACGTGAGGTTTCGTCATCGTACCGGACCAATCTAATTTCTTCGTAGGCCCGCTTCGGGTAAAAATCGAGGTTGAGCACTCGTTCGACAACAGAGAGATCCAGCTCGCTGTGAGAAACAGCCCTTGTGTCGAGTAAATCTGAAAACTCTTCACGTGTGATGGAACCATGCTTAATAAGCTGGTCAAGTAGAAGTAACTCTTGGGGTTGCTTTCCGGGAAGTAGCTCGCGGGACAAAAACTTCAAGTATTCACTCTGCTTATCCGTTGGTCCTGTTGCTGCTTTGTCCACCTGGTGTAGGAGTTCCCAATAATTCTTGGTACGCCTGGTGGAGATCACTGTAGGGTCAACGAGGTTGAATCGAGCAAAATCCATTAGTCGTGGTACACGATTCAGTCGGTACTGGAGAAGTTGAATATCCTTTTTAAATTCAGCAATCGTGTCCACCGAGGCTGTATCGATGGCTTTAAGGATCTTCTCCTTGGCAATTTCATCAAAGCTCACAGTAGAGCCCGATGGGATATTGGAGGGATCAACGACTTTGCTCTTGAGCTTCGACTTATTTCTAGATGAATCTCCGAAAAGAGCCATCGGGATCATGTAATTGTTCTTGTAGTTTCCAATGAAATCAATTACTCGGAGATGGTCTTTTCCTGGGGCTTTGCGAAGGCCACGGCCCAGCTGTTGGGTAAAAATGATGTTTGATTCGGTGCCGCGCAGCATCACTACTTGATTTACTGCCGGAATGTCGATGCCCTCGTTGAAAATATCAACGGTGATGATGTAGTCGAGTTCGCCTGCAGATAACTCCGCAACGACAGCATTTCGTGTCGAGATTGAGTCTTCACCTAGAAGCACCTTCGTCCGTAGCTGCCGGCCAAAGAGCTGCTTTTGGTTAAGCTGCTCCGATAGCGCTTTCGCTTCGTCTTTCCGACTGCAAAATATGAGCCCCTTAACTCTCTCAGGAAACCCGTAGACACGGAGCTTCTCCAGGAGATAGTCGATACGATCTTCAGCGACGAGAGCATCGATGGATGCAGTCTTATCACCGATCGCTCGAACTCCATCATCAAAATCGGTGACACCGAAATAATGGAATGGTGCGAGCATGTCGGCTTCAAGAGCGGCTTGCAGTCGGATTTCGTAAGGAACGTTGAAATCAAAGAGGCGAAAGATGTCCCCTGAATCTGGACGCTCGGGAGTTGCGGTCAAGCCGAGGACAAACTCACTGTTGAAGTATGCAAAAACTGGCTTGTAGGAATTAGCAGCGCCACGATGAACCTCATCAATAATGATGAAGTCAAAGGCATCTGGAGAAAAGGTTTTGTAAGTCGATTGGGAATACAAGGATTGAACTGAGGCAAAAAGGTATCGTGCATCAGTTTCTCTTTTCCCACCAACCAAGAGTCCAAAGTCGGCGTCCGTAAGCTCAGAACCGGAGTAGGCAAGTACCTTTTGGAACTCACTCTTAGTCTTTTCCAGAATCTGTTCCCGGTGGGCAACGAACAAGACCCGCTTGGCCTGTGCTTCTTTAACTGCTAGTGCAGCAAGGATCGTCTTCCCCGTGCCGGTAGCGGAAATTATGAGGCCTTTCCGCTCGCCTGACTGCCTCAAGTCAGCGATATTCGACAGCGCTACCTGCTGCATTTGATTGGCGATAACTGGGCCCTCGGGCAGCAACTTTGTGTGCGTGTTTTTCGAAACTGGAGGTACGCGGTTTTGTTCGTACTCATCGACCCATTGATGAGTTAGTGGGATGCAACGGCTACGTTGCATATCAATGGCAGTCTCAATTTGGAATGTGATATCACCATTCTGGTGACTGGAAAAGTGCAGATTCCACTCTTCGTTTTCCTGGAGCGCCTTTTGCGTCAAATTTGCGCTGCCGACGATGGCTGAAAGCTCAACCTCCTTGTAAAAGAGGTATCCCTTTGGATGAAAACCCCGGTGATGATCTTCGGGGTAGATGTAGACGTTCAGTCCCTCAATTTCGAGTAGTTCTCTGAACATCGATGGTGAATTGAAATCAAGGTAGTTCGACGTGATGATCGTCATTGGGCCAGAAAACTGAAGGAGATCCTCCTTCAGCATGGCAAGAGCGGCCGGAGAAATAAATGCTACTGAAAATATGAAACTCGTAGCGGTGCGTAGCTCCTCGCGGAGCGCATTGTACATAGTGGCCGACTCGTCGTTGCGAATGAGTCGGGGATTGTATTTTTTGTCGGCAACGGTGTTTTTATCGATGAAGCCGTAGCGTAGGTCTCCGACCAGGGAATTCATCATTGTTTTAGCATACTAAATGCGCGCTGCGTCGCTTGTATTGATTACTGTTCGTTTACAAGAATGTCGACTGTAGGGATGTCCGCTGGCGCCCAATCAACGGAATAAAGCTCGGACGGTTCTAACCAACGATATTCAGTGTGCTCCGTTAGCTTGATTTCGGGAGAAGAAACGGAACAAAAGCATGTCGCAAGTGAGATAACGGCGAAGTCATACTCATGGTCGACAGTGAGAATGTGGTTCCCAATCTCAGCGTCAAGTTTTAGCTCTTCTCTTAGTTCACGGGCTAGAGCCTCACGAGGGGACTCGCCTTCTTCGATCTTTCCACCGGGAAATTCCCAATAGTTTTCCATCGAGCGACCTGGGCCGCGTTGGGCGGCGAAGATTTTTCCTTCGTAGGTAAGAACGGCACCTACAACTTCGATTCGTTTTTTCATCTCAACTCCGCGTTCTGTCATTGCGCCTCATTCTAGTAATCGTCACTGTTTGCAGATCGGGCTATGGTGAACTCTTGGGCTTCTTATTCTCTCTTTTGCACAGTAGAAAGGACCGTTACCTTGTCAGCTTCCCGTTCGCGCGACCTGCTTCGTCGTAAAGCAAAGTGCGAATCTCAGCCGGATATCGCATCGGAGGCGGGAAGCAAACCACAAGGTCTGGATCCTCGGCAGGGTGAATTAGACGGGACTAAACAGCCGATTCCGCGAGAGATTTGGATTCTGGTCAGCGCTGCGTTCATCATTGCGCTGGGCTTCGGTCTGATTGCACCGATCTTGCCGCAGTACGCGCGCAGCTTCGATGTGGGGGTGTTCGCGGCCAGCTTCGTGGTCAGTTCGTTCTCCATTTTCCGGCTTATCTTCGCGCCGGCATCGGGCTCACTGGTAGAGAAGCTCGGATATCGACGCACGTACCTAACCGGCATCAGTATCGTCGCGTTCTCGACTTTGCTTGTTGGTGTTGCGCAGACATATTGGCAACTGCTGGCGTTTCGTGCGCTCGGAGGCATCGGTTCGACGATGTTTACGGTCTCGGCAATGGGGCTGATTGTGCGGATTTCACCGCCGGAGATCCGCGGTAAGAGCTCGGCTGCCTACGGCACAGCCTTCCTGTTGGGCAATGTCTTTGGACCAATTATTGGTGCTGCGATGGGCGCATGGGGCATGAGGGTGCCGTTTTTCATTTACGGTGGCGCGCTGATTGTGGCAACGATTGTGGTCGGTATGTCGCTGAGTGCGGAGCATCTTCGCCACGTAGTGCCCAAGCGCACGACCCCGGTGCTGAAGTTCTCCGAGGCAATCCGTGACTCGGCATATCGAAGCGCACTAGTCGGAGCCTTCGCCAACGGTTGGTCGAACTTCGGCGTGCGCGTCGCGATTGTCCCGTTGTTCGCCGCGGCAACGTTTTCCCATGTCGGCGCACCAGAACCGGGCAGCGATGGGGCAGTAGCCGCCACTGCCACAGCTGGTTTTGCGCTGACGGCCTTCGCACTCGGCAATGTTACGGCACTGCAGTTTTCCGGCCGTCTCTCCGACCGCATTGGCCGTCGCCCACTGCTCATCACAGGGCTGTTTATCAACGGCGTATTCACTGGCGCTATCGGATTTAGCAGCGGCGCCATTCCGCTACTGATTCTCTCCGTCCTCGCGGGTTTCGGCGCTGGCATGATCAATCCATCGCAGCAGGCTGTGCTTGCCGACGTCATCGGCGCCAACCGCCAAGGTGGAAAGGTGCTCGCCAATTTCCAGATGGCTCAGGACTTCGGAGCGATTTCCGGCCCGCTGATTGTCGGCGCAATCGTGGATGCCGCAGGGTTCAAGGCCGGTTTCTTTGTTTGCGGTGTCATTTCGCTGGTCGCAATGGTGGGCTGGATCTTCGGGCGCGAGACTCTACCAGCCCACTCGTCGAACAGCGGAGCCAAAGAAGCCGAAGCGAAAACAGCTTAAGCAGAGGCGGATTTGCTAGTTTCCTTGCCTTCATCGAGCTTTCGGCAAATAGCCACGTAGATAGCGCCAGTAATGTTATGCACCACAGCGGCCACCGCGCCGGGAAGCGCTGCCTCCGGGGTAAAGAACTTCGCTGCCATACCGGAGGACAGGCCAGCGGACTGTGTACCGACCTCCACGGCCACCGTGCGCTTGCCCGCAGTCGGCATCCCCACCAGCTGGCCTGCAAAGAAGCCGAGCACGTAGCCCAGGACGTTGTGGATGATCACAGCCACAAACACAATCAGGCCAATGTTCGCCAGGCTCTCAGCGTTCTTGGCCACGGCACCGAAGACCACGCCACCGATACCGAGAATGGAAATCCACGGCAGAATCGGCAGGATCTTATTAATAAACGAGTCGGCCACAACGCGAATAACCAGGCCACCAACCACAGGCAGGAGGACTGTCTGGCAGAGGCTCCAGGCCATCCCGAGGCCGTCGACATCCGTGTGCGCGTCGGCAAGCACGAGCATAAGAAACGGCGTCATAATCGGCGAGACCAGTGTCGACACACTGGTCATGGCGACGGACAGCGCGACATCGCCACGCGACAGGTATGCGATGACATTCGACGAAGTGCCGCCCGGAACAGAGCCCAGCATGAGCAGACCAACAGCGAGTGCCGGGTTGAGTCCGAGGACTTTAGCCACGGCAATCGCCAGCAGCGGCATGATGACAAACTGCGCAATAACGCCGAAGAGAATCGCCAACGGGCGCTTAGCGACCTGCTTAAAGTCCGGGATGGTCAGGGTGAGGCCCATCGCGAACATGATGATCATCAGGAAGTACGTGATGTAATCCGTCAGCGGAGTAAACGGGGCGGGGAAGAAGAATGCCAGCGCCGAACCCGCCAAAATAAAGCCCGGAAACCCGAGAACTTCAATCATTGCCGAGAGCTTCGACGGTGCCTTATTTTCCTGCCTGCCATTCCCAGAAATCTCCTCGGGAGAATGTGGTTTTAGCGGGGACTGCCGGGGCGAAGACGGCTGCGTTTCTGGTGCGTTGTTATAGCTGGACATTCTCTAGCGACCTTGGGCTTATGCGTTGCGAAATTGCAAAAATCCGCCGAACGGTGGGTGTTCCACGGCGGAAAATAGCTGATATGTGTACAAACTTGTAGGGAAAATGTTAGCCAGCTCACCCTAGGAAATTACAAAGTAGGCACCCCGAAGTGGGTGCAATGCGCTCGCTTGACGACGGCCCCAGCGCCGGGCCTCGTCCAAGAAATCGTCCGTCTAGTGTCGTGACCTTGCGGACAGGAAATGGTTTTTTGACCGACGGTGGCGTAGTCTGGGCAATCGGTGTGAAATCCTGACGACAATGTCGCAGAGAATCTGGCAGCGGTATAAATTCGCTGGTGAAACGCTTGAAAGTGCATAGTGCATGATGGGCGCCCCTCCTCGGAAGTAAAAGCTGAATTGGGTTTGGGCGCAATTTTTCGAAGTATGTGCAAGAGAAGCGATGTCATCGCAATTCCGACGTGAGAGCACTGAAAAACAAGAACGTAAATTGGGCGGGTCATGTATGTGCGACCCAACTGTGAGTAATCAACTGTTGAATATTGAGTGTGCGGGCGAAAAGGCCCAGGAAGAGCCCCAAATGGCTAATAATGAAATGAATGGCAGCGTCGAGGAAAACCGCGAGGATCAGCGCGAAAACCGCGAGGACGCAATTGTGAAGGCCGAGGATGTAGTGGCCGAGGAAGCACCGGTGGTCGAAGAGAAGGCCGCTGAGGAAAAGACCGAAAAGGCTGAGGTCAAGGAAAAGGCCGAGAAGAAGGCCGAAAAGAACAAAGACGACAACGGCGACGACACCGTCGGCTTCGATGAGCTTGAGCTGCCGGATGACATTGTCAATGCAGTTCGCAAGGTTGGGTTTGAGACTCCGTCCCCAATTCAGGCTGCAACTATCCCGACTCTGATGAGCGGCCGCGACGTCGTCGGCCTGGCTCAGACTGGTACCGGTAAGACCGCGGCGTTTGCGCTGCCGATTCTGGCTCGCATTGATCGCTCCGTCCGTGCACCACAGGCTCTGGTGCTTGCTCCGACCCGTGAGCTGGCGCTGCAGGTTGCGGACTCCTTCCAGTCGTTTGCTGATCACCTGGGCAAGATTCAGGTCCTGCCAATCTACGGTGGTCAGTCCTATGGAGTGCAGCTGTCGGGTCTGCGCCGAGGTGCGCAGATTATCGTCGGCACGCCTGGTCGTGTCATCGACCACCTGGAGAAGGGCTCGCTGGACATTTCCGACCTGCGTTTCCTGGTGCTGGACGAGGCCGATGAGATGCTGCAGATGGGCTTCCAGGAGGATGTCGAGCGCATTCTTGCCGACACCCCGGATGACAAGCAGGTCGCGCTGTTCTCGGCTACCATGCCGGCTGCGATTCGTCGCCTGTCCAAGCAGTACCTGACGGAGCCGGAAGAGATTACCGTCAAGTCCCAGACTCGCACTGCGGACAACATTCGCCAGCGCTTCCTGATGGTCAGCCACCGCAACAAGCTGGACGCGCTGACCCGCATCCTCGAAGTCGAGGAATTCGAAGCGATGATCATGTTCGTGCGCACCAAGCACGAGACCGAGGAGCTCGCCGAGAAGCTGCGTGCCCGCGGATTCTCCGCTGCTGCCATCAACGGCGACATCCCGCAGACTCTCCGTGAGCGCACGATTGATCAGCTCAAGGACGGCCGCCTGGACATCCTGGTGGCAACCGATGTGGCTGCTCGTGGCCTGGACGTTGACCGCATTTCCCACGTGGTCAACTACGACATTCCGCACGACACCGAGTCCTACGTCCACCGCATCGGTCGTACCGGCCGCGCTGGCCGCTCCGGCGAGGCGCTGCTCTTTGTCACCCCGCGTGAGGGACGCCTGCTGCGCTCGATTGAGCGTGCAACCAAGTCGCAGCTGCACGAGATGAAGCTGCCGACCGTCGATGAGGTCAACGACTCTCGCAAGCAGAAGTTCGCTGATGACTTGACCGAGGCGCTTGCTGATTCGCAGGTTCCGGTCTTCCGTGAGCTCATCGAGGAGTACGCAGAAGAGCACGACACCCCACTGGTTGATATCGCCGCCGCTATCGCTGCGCAGGCACAGTCGGGCGACTTCCTAATGAAGGAACCGCCGCGTGGCCGTCGTAACGACCGTGACCGTGATCGTTTCGACCGCGACCGCAACCGTGGCCGCGATGGTCGCTCCCGCGGTGAGCGCGGTCAGGGCAAGCGCGCTGACCTGGTCGAATTCGACCGCGAGGGCACCGCAACCTACCGCATCAGCGTCGGTCGTCGCCAGCACGTCCGCCCGGGTGCCATCGTCGGCGCCATCGCCAACGAGGGTGGCCTGTCCTCCAAGGACTTCGGACACATCGACATCCGTGGCGACCACACACTGGTCGAACTGCCGGCCAACCTGCCGCAAGAAGTCATCAACAACCTCTCCGATACTCGCATCTCCGGCCAGCTCATTGGGCTGAAGCTTGACGACGGCACCTCGGTCGACGACAGCGATGACTACCGCGGTGGCCGTGGTGGCTACCGTGGCGATCGTCGTGATGGCGGCCGCGGTCGCGAAGGATACCGTGGTGGTCGCGGTCGCGATGACCGTCGTGGTGGTGGCCGTGGCCGTGGTGGCTACCGTGGAAACTTCGATGACGGTGACGATTTCGGTGGCCGTGGTCGCGGTCGCGATGACCGTCGTGGTGGCGGTCGCGGTCGCGGTGGCTACCGTGGTGGCCGTGATGACCGTCGCGGTGGTTACCGAGGCGGACGCCGCTAAACCTGCTAGGTGAGGTGAGCTGGGGGGGGGGAGCGTCGTCAGGCGACAACCGACGACCGCCCTTGGCGCTGACCTAGAAAATAAAAAAACTGCCGGTGCGCATGTACTTCCAAGCCCTAAAAGTCGGGCCGAAACGTACAGGCGCACCGGCAGTTTTATTGTGTCTGAGCGTGAGCTCTAGATGAAGAACATCAGGATGCCGGCGACAACCCACAGCAGGGAGAAGATGCCGGAGAACATAGCCAGCTGGCCCTTCTGCTTGTCCCAGTCGAGCTCTTCAGCCTTCTTGCGACGCTCGATGAACTCCGGATCGTCAGCATCCTCGTCTTCGTCAGCGATGCCGAGGCCGGCCATCATCAGACGCTGACGCGGAATGACCAGGAAGAACAACAGTGCCCAGGCGATGATAGCCAGCAGAATTGCGGCGTGCATTGCCCCGGACTTCATGTAGGTCGACACATCGGTGAACATGACACCGAAGCCGAGCAGCGGCACGAGCAGCGACCACATGCCGTAGGTGCGCGAAATGGCGTGCATGGTGCGCGCGGCGCCGACCGTTCCAGCCTCTCCGCCGCGGGCTGCAAGCGCGAGCTTCGGGAACATCGAAATTGCGACAGTCACCGGTCCAAGCAGCAGAATTGCCGCCAGGACGTGAACCATAAGAACTACGTTTTGCACGTATTACCTTTCCACGACTGAATGTAGGCCTCGCGTTCAAGCGAGGAGTGGCCTGGATATTTCTTTATTAAGACCAGTCCTTAACTTAACGTGCTCGCACTATTTTCTCTATTTCGTGCCTTTCCTCGCGCGGATTCCACACGCAGTGGCCATCGCCTTCCAGTCTGCCGACGATACGGGCAGGTCCCATTTAATGGCCACCGCTAAGTAACGATGCGAGTAGTCACACGCCTTCGCATCCTCGGGAAGCCATTCCGCCGGGCTGGCATCTCCTTTATCCCGGTTGACCGCGCTTCGCGTGGGCACGAGGTTGGTCTCGATATCGTTGGCAAATTGCCGACGCCTCTCGGGATCCCAGGCGTAGGCTCCGAAATCCCACGCCGCTGCCAACGGATAAATGTGGTCGATATCGACCTCATGCGCACCAACCGGGTCACCCGTGTAAGGGTCAGGGATTTCGCGCGGGGAGCCGTCGTCAAGCGAACACGCAGAGCCCCCGAACCACGCCGCCAACACTTTATGGCGTGTATTGCAATCGGCAGAACCTGCCCAGACGTCGAAGCGCTCGCGCTTGTATCCGGTGACGGTGGGGCGGTCGGCGACGACGCGTACGGTGCGCAGTTGCTTGACGACGGCTTCCGTCTCCGAGCCCGCGGGGGAGGAGGTGACGAGAACTCGCGTAAGCGCAAAGGATGAGACAAAGGCGGCAGTCAGGGAGGCGGCCAGGATGGCAAATAAAAAAGGGCGCATACCTAGTTGGGCGCGAAAAATACTTTTTCGGTTCCCTTGTAGGTATGCGCCGGGGCTAGCCTGCGGGGCTAGCGGAGGCCAAGCCTAGATCAAAGCGTTAGACCAGAGCCTGCTTTGCTGCGTGGTCGAACTCTTCCTTGATTTTCTCGTTCGGCTCCTTGGTAAGCAGCGTGACAATGATCATCACGACAGTTGCAGCGGCGAAGCCCGGGACGATCTCGTAGAGAGTGTCGCTGAGCGAGCTCATGCCCCATGCGAAGGAGACAACCGCACCGGTGATCATGCCGGCAGCAGCACCTGGCGTGTTCAGGCGCGACCAGTAGAGGGCGGCCAGCAGCACCGGGCCGAATGCCGAGCCGAAGCCAGCCCACGCGAAGCCAACCAGATCCAGAATGGAGCTGTTCGGGTTAGCAGCGATGATTGCGGCGATGATGGCGATCAGCGCGACGGCGACGCGGGAGAGAGCCATGTAGGTCTTCGGACGCAGGGACTTGTTGACCGTTGCCTTGAACAGGTCCTCGATTAGCGCGGAGGAAGACACCAGCAGCTGCGAGGAAATGGTGGACATGATTGCTGCCAGTACTGCAGTCAGAATCAGGCCTGCAATCAGCGGGTGGAACAGGATGCGGGTCATGTCCAGGAAGATGGTCTCGTAGGAAGACGCATCAGTGACCGAAGCATCTGGGTTCGTAGCGAAGAAAACAGTTGCGGTCAGCGCCACGAGGACGGAGCCGAGCATGCACAGTGCCTGCCAGCCAACGCCCCAGCGGCGGCCCTCGGTTGCGTCCTTTGCACTACGCAGAGCCATGAAGCGAACGATAATGTGCGGCTGGCCGAAGTAGCCCAGACCCCAGCCGAGCAGACCGATAATCGTGATTAGCGGAATGCCAGCGAACGGATCGAAGAAGGCCTCAACCGGCTGTCCCTCGCTGCCCGGGTAGGGGTTGTTAGCAGCAAAGCTGAAGATGTCCGAGGCGGAGTTGCCATTGTTGATTAGGTAGATGATGCCGACAGTCGGAACCGTCAGCAGCGCGATGAACATAATGATGCCCTGCACCGTGTCTGTGTAAGACACAGCCAGGAAGCCACCGAACAGGGTGTACGCGACAGTGATAGCCGCTACCAACAGCATGCCGACGAGGTAGTTGCCACCGAACGTCGACTCCCAGTAACGGCCACCTGCCACCATGCCCGAGGACACGTAGAAGGTGAAGAACAGCAAAATAATCAGGCCTGCGGCAACGCGCAGCACCTTCGATGTATCGTGCAGACGATTCTCCAGGAACGACGGCACGGTAATCGAGTTACGAGCAATCTTGGTGTAACTACGCAGGCGTGGTGCGGTGAACTTCCAGTTCAGCCATGCGCCTGCGACCAGGCCGATTGCAATCCAGGTCTGGTTCAGACCCGAAAGGTAAATCGCGCCGGGCAGACCCATCAGCAGCCAGCCGGACATGTCCGATGCACCCGCTGACAGTGCCGCGACGAACGGATGTAGGCCGCGGCCGCCAATCATGTATTCGTCATACTCTGCAGTCTTTTTCCATCCGGTCCAACCGATGTAGACCATCAACAGCAGATAAATGACTAGTGCGATGATGAACCATGTGTGTTGGTCCACAGGGCAACTCCTCATTATTTATTAGTCGTACAGTCGGACTCGCGCACTACCTAGCGCACCAAAAAGCATTTTCGGCGCACAACTCAATTTCGCTTAATCAAGTCTGCTTGACGACGTTCACAGCGACGCGGCAGCATCGAGCCAAAAAGTGGCCGACGTTCACGGTGGAACCTGCGGTTCGCGATTCAACACAGCTTCAGCTTCCGGACTATCTTCGACAGTCATCGGAGCCTACTGGCACATGCGAACCATGGCAGAACTATTGCACGAGTCACACATTTTTAATTCTTGTGGCCTATACGACGTTTTCATGTGATGCGCTGCATTGCAAGATAAGAAGCGTTGAAAAAGCTTTTAAAAATCGGTTAAGTGCGACAAATTACCTGGGAAAAGGGGTATTTGGGCAGAAGGGGAGTAGTTTTTGCAAGATACATAATTCGAACAAGCGTGCTAATGTTGTGGTGTGGTGGAAAAGCTGATCCGGGGTGCGTGGCAGAATCTTCATTGAACAAATATCTGGTGGCGAAGTCGCCGGGTGATTAGACGGTGATGACTGAGCAGGTGATGACTGAGCAAGCAGTGGGGAGGAAGTAATGGATCAAGTTGCTAAGTCAGCGGTGCCGTTGCTGCTGCACGCGGTCTGGAAAGATGATTCGGGTCTTCACCTATGGGTGGAGCGGCCAGAGGGGCACCGGATTATTGCGGACGTGGATTTGCTGGAAGTCCCGGCGCATCAGCGTCGGCTTTTTGCAGTGCTGGACCAGGGGAGTCGAGCGCAACTGACGCTAAAACTGCGCACACCGAAGGGGCGGGCAGTAGAGAAAGCGGTACCCACATGGGTGTTCCCGCCATGGGCTGCGGTGACAGCACTGGTGCAATTGCAGGAGGAAGTTGCCTCGGCGGCGATGGCACCGGATCTTCGGTTCTTTGTGGATGTTGTACAGGGATTGGATGCTTTCGCACGCTCTGGGCGGGCATTGGTGGCGCTGACATGGGAAGACAATGAGTGGTGGCCGACGTGGCGGATGTCGGAGGGGCTGAGTGAGATTGCTTGGCAGAGTCAGGTCATTTCCCGTACACCACCGGTGTTGATTGATAACGGAGGTGCCACGGTGGCTGAGGACTTCATCAATCGGATGTTTCATTGGGTCACCAACGCGCTCCTGGCCGATTTGGATGAACCAGCAGAACAGCGTCAGAGTTTCGTGCGGTCGTTGTTGCAGTCTCAGTCCCTGGGGCGTGCGACGCCGGGGGTGGCGCAGTCACTGGCAAAGTGGAGACTGTCGGCCGATGGTGAGGATGTTCGTCTGCAGCTAATGGTGCAGGAACCTGTTGGTTTTGAAGGCCAGCTGGAAGACTTGCCGGATGTGGATCTTCCGCAGCTGTTGGAGTTGCAGGATCGAGCGGATGAAGAAGGGGGCTCAGTAACTCGCTTCAATCCTCGTTCAGCTGCGGTGGAACATGAGACTCTATGGCCATTGCGGATGTACTACCGCATCGGCGTCGCAGCTCCGGAGCACCTGAATCCAGAAATGTGTCGCCGGTCCGTGCTGTCGCTGCTTCGCCCGCAGCTATTGGCTGCACAGGAGGCATTCCCAACGCTCAAATATGCGAAGGCAGCGGGCCACCCGGGCTTGGATCTGCTGCTGACCTCAGAGCAGCTGATAGAGCTTATGACTGATGGCATCTCGCAGCTGGCAAAGGTTGATATCGATGTGATGCTGCCGCCGAACTGGAAGTCAGTGGAGACCACCCTGCAGTTGCACACTGAAGTCATCCAGTTAGATCCGACGGGGCCTGCTGGGCGCCGTTCGGAACCGAAACTCGGATTTGACCAACTGGTTGATTACGAGTGGAAGCTGGCCGTGGGGGATGCCGTACTGACGGAAGCGGAAATGCGTGAGCTCGCTGCATCGAGTACGGGGCTAGTGCATCTGCGAGACCATTGGGTGCACGCGAACCCAGAGGTAGCTAGGGAAGCCCTGAAGTTTTTGGTGGAGCAGACCAAGGCCGGGGAGGAAACCGGTAAGGGGCAAGCCACCCTGAAAGAGCTGGTCTTCGACGGTGGCTTAGAGTCGCAAGCTCCAGCAGCAGTGCCAGTCGCCCCCAGGGATCCCTCTTGGCTCAAGGCGTTGGTGTCGAAGTACTCAGACGGTTCCACGGTCCTCGCAGAGTCCGTCGAGGTGCCACCGAGTTTTGTCGGTGAGCTGCGGGAGTATCAACAGCGCGGTGTGGAGTGGCTGACGGATATGTCCAACCGCGGCTTTGGTGTCATTCTCGCTGATGACATGGGGCTCGGTAAGACTGTGCAAATTCTGGCGCTGTTGGAGTATGAGCGCTGCCGTCGGAAAGCAGATGCTACGGCTCAAGAGCACAAGGCTTCGCTTCTGGTGGTTCCGACAGGTGTGTTGCGCAATTGGGCAGCAGAAGCGGCTAAGTTCACTCCAGAGCTTAAGGTTGGGCTGCTGCATGGTTCAAACCGCCCTCATGGTGGAGAACTACAAGAATTTATCGGAAAACACGATGTTGTTGTGACGACCTATGGTGTTGCTACCCGCGATGTGAACGAACTCGCCCAAGTGCAGTGGGATCATGTGATTGCTGACGAAGCACAGGCAATTAAGAACCCCAACGCACAGGTATCCAGAGCGCTGCGGAGCCTGGGCTCGCGACACAACATCGCCATGACTGGTACTCCGGTGGAAAATGACTTGGGCGAACTGCGCACCATCATGGATTTCTGTAATCCAGGCATGCTGGGCTCGGCGAATGCATTTCGCAACAAGTTTGCGATTCCCATCGAGCGTGATGGGAATGCGGAAATGCTACTGCAATTGCAGTCGATTACAGCACCTTTTATCCTGCGCCGACTCAAGTCGGATCCAGCTATCGCGCCGGACCTGCCCAAGAAGAATGAGCAGGTGGAGATGGTGCCTCTCACGACGGAGCAGGCTTTCTTGTATCAGGAGGCCGTGAAGGATATCGAGGACAAACTTAAGCGCTCGAAGCGGAATCGTTCTGGCAGCTTCGGGCGAAAGAGCATCATTCTCGGCGGCATCATGAAGTTGAAGCAGATTTGCAACCACCCAGCGCACTACCAGCACGACGGCTCGGGGCTGCTTAATCATGGGCAGCATCGCTCGGGCAAGGTCGCACGGTTGGAAGAGCTCGTCGATGAGATTGTGCAAAACGGTGAACGCGCGCTTGTGTTCACGCAGTTCGTGGAGTTTGGCAAGATGCTTGCCCCTCATTTCAGCAAGCGCTTGGGCGTGGACATTCCGTTTATTCAAGGGGCAATGACTCCGGCACAGCGCGAGAAAGTAGTGGCAGAGTTTAATGCCCCGGACGGTCCGCCAATCATTTTGCTGTCGACTCTCGCGGCAGGTGTCGGCATCAACCTGGTTGCCGCCAACCACGTCATTCACATTGACAGGTGGTGGAATCCAGCGGTTGAAAACCAGGCCACGGACCGTTCCTACCGCATCGGTCAGCGTAAAGACGTCCATGTGCACAAGCTGGTCAGTGTTGGAACGCTTGAAGAACGCATCGACGAGCTGATTTTTGAAAAAGCAGAATTGGCGGATGCAGTTGTGCGCGCTGGTGAAACCAAGCTGACGGAGATGGACTTTCACCGTTTGCGGTCACTGTGGCAATTGGACAAGGACAAGATTCAGTCACTGCGTGAATCGATGGACGCAGCGGAGTCAAAGTCCGGTGGGACGGTGACTGATGGGGTGAACCCGAAGGGCACGGCATCGGACTCCACAACCTCGGATGACGATTCGATTCCCAACAATGTGACCCCGTTTAGAGTCCAGAAGAGGTGGTACTGATGGCCGGTGACGGAGACGTGACATGGGGCGACAATGTCATCTTTGCCGAGTTTGGCAAGGGGCCCTCTGGAAAGCGTGGTCGTAAAAGGACTACGGCGCGAAGCGCGCCAGCAACCAGCTCGACGATTGAAAAGCTCCTGGCCACCCAGGACTGGGCTGGTGCATTTACCGGACAGCAGCGACGTGGAACCGCAGCGCGCGTGGCGGTCGAGCCACGTACTACTTTTGCCCGGTGGGTGTGGGAGTTCATCATCCGTGGCGCTGATTCGGGTCGTGTTCACAGAGGTGAGAAGTACAGGTTCGACGGCAATGTGCTGGGGCTTCGAATCGCGGATGGCTACATCATCGGTGAAGTGCAGGGCAGCCAGCCGGAACCATTTTCAGTCTTTATTCGGTTCCCACGGCGGGAGCAGAAACAAACTGACGACGTACTGCGGTGGTTGGTGAACAATCCGTCGGCCTTCACAGAGTTTGAGCACGGCGAGTTGCCGTATGATCAGATGGAAATGCTGTTGTGCGATGGCGAAGAGCACATTTACAGCGAATGCACCTGCCCGGACCCGGCACCTGTGTGTAAGCACACCGTTGCAGTTGCCGCTCAACTTGTCGCTGATATCGACCGCGATCCGCTGTCGCTACTACAGCTGCGCGATTATCCGCAGCGCGAATTGCAACGCCGGCTTCAGGAACTAACACAGCTGCGAAACCGGACTGCGCCGAAGCGCCTCGGGCTTGGTGGCGCGGTTCGGGAGAATCCCGATAAAACCGCCCAGAACTCGGATGGCGCTGGTGGAAATGATGGCGGTGACAACGAGCAGAAAAAGGTTGCCGAGCTTTTCGCTGTCGAAGCCGACTACTGGGGCAATGATTTGGAACGAGTCAGCGTTCCTTCGCTCGAGGTTATTGACCCACTAACAGTTACCGACCGCAGTTTGCTGCATGAAGCATTGCAGCCAACCTGCGTAATTTCGAGAGAGACCATTCGTGCAGTCGCCGATTTGGAAGATTGTTGGCAACATCTGCAGGAATCGCTGAGCCTGGGACAAAAGGAGCGCTAGTCATGAAATTCATTCACACCTCAGATTGGCAACTGGGAATGACTCGGTGGTTCCTAGAGCTCGACGGCGGTGAAGCCCAAGCTAGGTTCCACGAAAGTCGCCTCAACGCCATCGACCGCATCGGCGAGTTGGCGACCAGCGAAGGCGCTGAGTTCATTGTCGTCGCTGGAGACGTGTTCGATTCCAACACATTGCCGGATAAGGTGTTCCTGCGGGCTCTTGAGCGAATCGCCAAGCTACCCGTGCCGGTGTATCTCCTACCCGGCAACCATGATGCGCTTGATGCTTCTTCCATTTATCGACGTAGTGCTTTCGAATCTTTGGAAGACCGAGGAGTTTACGTAATTCGCGACAGCGCGCCCATTGCCATCCGTGACGGGGTGGAACTCATCGGCGTGCCAGTGCGCGGCAAGTATTCGGCAGACGACATCGTGGCGGAAATAGCCACGGAGCTTGAGCCCGCCGATGGAATCCGAGTGATGGTCGCACACGGCCAAGTAGAAGGCTTTGGTGCTGATGCAGGAGCCACCATTGATCTGACCAGCTTGGAACAAGCTATTGAGCGCGGGGCGTTGCACTATGTTGCGCTGGGGGATTCCCACTCCACGAGCCAACTCGATCATGCTGGCAGAGTTTATTTCTCCGGCGCACACGAAACCACAGCGTACGACGACAAAGAACGGGATTCCGGCAATGCACTCGTCGTCGACATTGTAGAGAGCGGCCCCGAAAAGGGCTCAGTTACCGTGGCCTCCCACCGAGTGGGGCAGTGGGCTTTTCATGCCATTGACATGGATATCACTGGCGCGGAAGACCTCGATGAGTTCTTTGCTGAACTGGACGGTATCGAGGCGAAGACAGACACAGCGGTGAAGTATTCATTGCGAGGAACCGTGACACTGTCGGAGTCGACTACCTTTGAAAATCGACTTGAGCAGTATCAACAGCTTTTCGCTGCACTTTATCGCCGGGAAAGTGGTTCCGATTTGACGGTGGTTCCGTCCGAGGGGGATATCTCTAATCTCAATCTCACCGGTTATCCGCTCATAGCTGCAGAAAAACTAACGGTCTTGAGTAAGGGACGAACCGAGAGCGGTAGCCCCCTATCAGAATCTGAAACCACCGCAGCAGCCGATGCGCTTCGCTTGCTGGCCCGCCTGGCAGGAGAGAAGGAATAAATCATGCGTTTTCACGACATCGAATTACACAATGTACGTGCGATTGATTCACTCTCAATCACAGGGCTAGCCGAGCGGGGCGTGGTAGTGATTTCCGGTGAAAACGAGTCGGGTAAGACGACAATCGCCAAAGCTATTCACGTTGCGCTGACGACAAAATGGAAGTCCAGGTCAAGCGAAGCGCTTAGTCTGAACAGTCACTCCAGCCAGGAAAAGCCGCAGGTTAAGCTCCGTCTGGAGCTTGACGGCTACGAATTTACGCTGGACAAGATCTTTGGTAGCACCAAGGACACCGGCACAATCGTCACCGTCCACTCGCCGACAGCCGAGGTTCTTAAAGATGACCAGGCGGAAGAGTGGCTGGCCGCCCGAATGCACAATGCGGACACCAAGAACCTGTGGCAGGTTTTCGTTGCTGAACAGGGACAAGCGCAAAAGACACTCTCCTTGGGCGGTTATGCGCAGGTCACAAGCGCACTGCAGTCGGCATCGGGGCAGCGCGCGGAAACCGCAGAAGAGGTAGGTCTGTTTGAAGCCGTTGAAGCTGAATACGGCAACTATTTCCAAAAAAATGGCAAAGAGCGCAAGCAGCTTACCGACGTAGACAAGGAGCTGGCGGAAGCCCAGCGGGTGCGCGACGAAGCGGCGAAAAAGGTCCGGGAATTCGAAGCGCTCAATGAGGAAGCTGCTCGTAATGAAGAAAGCCAACACACGCAGCGGGCATCGTTGCCAGAAGCCAAAAACGAAGTCGAGCATTGGGCGCAGGCACTCGAAGAACTCGAAAAGTTCAGGGTTGCCGTGTCCCAGGCACAGGAGGTCTCTGCAGCGGCGAAGCAGAAGCTGGACTTAGCTAAACAGGCTCAGCAAGAGCGCGAAACCTTCATTCAGCAGGCACAAGATGCCAGGGATCAGCATTCCGCCACAGAGAAGAAAGTTGCTGAACTTAAGGAAGCGTTCGATAAGGAGGTCGCAGCTTTAAAGAAGGCGCAGGAAAATCGCGATGCGGTTGTGACCGCGTACCGCGAAGCTCGAAAGGCAGAAGAACTGGCCGCAGCTGAAGTTGCATTGGGAGAGAAGCGCGGTTTGGTTGAAGCTCTGTCGAAGCGAGTGAAGAAACTCGATGCGCTCCGCGCGCAATTGGCAGAGCACAAGGAGATAATTACTCGGAATTCCGTTACCGAAGAGGTAATGGAACAACTGTTGACCTGCGAACGCGAAGTTGCAACAGCCGCCGCTGTGCTGGAGGCATCGAGCCCGAGTGTGCAGCTCGCGGCTAGTAGTGCGCAGGAGGTCACGGTCGACGGCGAGAAAGTGGGGCTAGCTCCGGAGGCTGAGACAGTTCAACGCGCGGTTACTAAGCCATTGGCCATCGAAGTCGGCGACGTCACGGTTGCTATACAGCCCGGAGACGGCTCAGATTCGCAGCAGCGCAAGCTAGAAAAAGCAGAGACATCGCTCAAAGAACAGCTTGAGGTTGCAGGCGCTGATTCCGTCGCGGAAGCACAAAAGGCATACACACGACGTCGGGAAGCGGAAAAAGCAAAATTCCAGGTGGAGACATCCATAACTGCGGTGTCCGACGGTGTGGAGTATCACCAGCTCACAGCAGAGTTGGATGATGCGAAGGAAGAAGCACGAGTACACGGCGAGCGGTATCAGGAACTTGCGGGCGAGGATGCGCCGACGGAGATTGACTTGGTATCGGCAAAGTCCCGGCTGGAAGAAGCTGCAGTGGGGCGTAGGGATGCCGAGTCGGAGCGCGACAGTGCTGATATGCGCTTATCGAAGCTGGAGAAGCGTCCTGCACACGCCAACTATACGAAGGCCAGCAGCGAGCTTGAAGGGGCTCGGTCCGTTCTGAAGGTCCGCGAAGATTCGCTCACGGCGACGCGAGAAAAAGCCTCGGACGCCGAGATCTTTGCTGCGGTGGAAAACCGAGGCAAGGACTATGAGGCGGCAGAAGAGCAACTGGCTGCGGCTCAGAAGAAGCTGGCGCAGCGGGATGCCGACGACGTGGAAGCATCGCTCGCGGGCGCTAAGCAGCGACGGGATGCAGTTGAGAATCGCCTGGCTGAGCTGGAAAAGCGTCGGCAAGAGATTCGGGTGCACTTGGACTATTTCGACAGCGCGAATGAGAAACTGGCAGCAGCTGAGGGAGTAGTGGAGCGAACACAGCGAGATCGGAATTCAATGCGTCGACGTGCAGCTGCCGCCAAGACTCTCATGGAGGTAATGACACAGGCACGCGTGGCATCGCGGAATGCGCTGGCTGACCCCTTGCTGCGCAAGCTCGAAGAGTACGGTGGCGGTGTGTTCGGTGCGGGAACCCAGTTCACGATGAATGAGGACTTGCAGATTGAGTCACGGTCCAATGCCGATGGCAAGTTCGATGTCGATGAGCTATCTGGTGGAGCGCAGGAGCAGCTGGACATTCTGCTGCGCTTGGCCGTTGCCGGTGTCATGGAGGGCGGGCAAGGCGCTCCGGTGATTATTGATGATGCATTAGGTTATTCAGACGAACACCGTTTGCGGCGGATGAATAATGCTCTTGCCAAAGCGGGGCGCGATATGCAGGTATTAGTCCTGACGTGCGATGAAGCCCGCTTTGATCGTGTGACAGGAGCGGAGTTTATGAAAATTCAGGATTTGGTTTCAAGATAGTAGGCTCTGTACATATGCAAGATGTTCCGTGGTTAAGTGATGAAGAGCAGCGGTTATGGCGCTCAATTCTGAACGCTAAACGGGCCGTTGACAGGTCAATCGACCTTCAGCTGCAAGATTCTCTCGATATTTCCACTGCAGATTTTTCGGTTCTGGTTGTTCTCTCCGAGGCTGAAGACAATGTAGTGCGCATGCGCACCCTGTGTGAATCCCTGGAGTGGGACCGCAGCCGAATGTCACACCAAATTACTCGTATGGAGCGACGCGGGCTAGTAACTAAGGAACGCTGCGCCTGCGATAACCGTGGTATCGATGTCACGCTTACTGAACACGGTCGAACTGTGATTGAGAAAGCGGCGCCGAACCATGTGAAGCTTGTGCGCCATGTTTTGTTTGATGTGCTCGGTGAAAATATCGACTATCAGGGGATTTCCGCTGTGCTCGATAAGATTGCAGAGACCGCCAATGCTACGGTCACCGATTCAGTCGACGGACAAGCAGAGTAGCCAAAAGTTTTTGTGAGTGTTTTCTCATTTGTCTCCGCTACGAGGCTCTCACCATTAGCCTAGAGCAGTATGAACTCATTTGAATGGCTGAGTGATGATGAACAGCTCTTTTGGCAGTCGATGGTAGCTGCTTTTCGCGAGGTAGAGCGCAATATCGAGCGGAGCCTACGCACTCGAACCGGGCTGACGTTCGCGGACTTTACCCTGCTCATCGCTCTGCATGAGGTAGAGGAGGGGATTCTGCATGTTGACAAGATTTGTGATCGACTGAAGTGGAACCATCCCCGCGCGCTGCTACATACCAACAGGTTGGAAAAGCGCGGATTTATTCACACCGAAGACCACGGCGAAGACCCGGATTCGGATTATGTCGTCGTCTTAACAGGCGTTGGTCGGCACGTGTTTGCCGAGGCGGCGCCGGATTATGTAGACACTGTTCGCCAGGAAGTTATTTCACCACTTGCTGATGAAGACCGCGAAGTGATGCTGAGGTGCTTCCAGTCGGTTCTCGAAAGGAAATAAGACTTCCAAGTCCTGCTAGTAAAACAATCACTAGCAGGGCGCTTTTTTCTCTACGTTTCAAGTTGTAAAGTAAGGCGTGCCTAAAGCAAAGGGGTGAGTGCTCACTTCTCTTTGTGCACCCTAAGTACCAAAAACTACGCAGAAATAAACAAGGCAGAAACTGAAACGCATGAGAGTCAATATTTTCGCCAAGGCTAAAACCGCGCCAAAGACCAAAACTCTGGCCGCAATCGGGTGTGCAGCGCTGAGCTTCGTCGCTACAGCATGCGGTGCGGACGCAGAGTCGAACGAGGCTGCCGACAACAAAGGAGAACTCACTGTCACTGATGTCGCAGGTCGCACTGTGACCTTCGACAAGCAGCCAGAACGAGTCGTGCTCGGTGAAGGCCGCGCCATGTTTGTCACCGCGATGCTTGACCACGAAAACCCGGGTGACCACGTTGTCGCCATGGGCAGCGATTTGCATTCGGGCGCGCCGTCGTTTGAAACCAAGCTTTTCGAGACGAACCCCGAGCTGAAAGACATGCCGACCATCGGCAATATCGCCAAGGGCGATGTCACAGTTGAAAACCTCATCTCCCACGACCCAGACGTGGTCGTCATGACCCTTGACCACAAGAAGGCCGCGGAGCAGTCCGGTTTCCTCACCAAGCTCGATCAGGCAGGTCTGAAGTACGTATTCACCGACTTCCGGCAAAAGCCCCTGGAGAATACCGCCAAGTCCGTCGAGCTCCTCGGCCAGATCGTCGATGAGCAGGACAATGCCAAGAAGTTCACCGACTTCTACACAAAGCGCGTCAACGAGATCACCGAACGTGCCGCCAAGCTCGAAGACAAGCCAAAGACCTTCGTCTGGCGAGCAGCCGGCCTCAAGGATTGCTGCTCGACCGTCAACAAGTCCAACCTCGGTGACCTTGTCACAGCAGCCGGCGGTGAGAACCTCGGAGACAGCCTCCTCGACACCGAATCGGGCGACGTGACCGCAGAGAAGGTCCTGTCCGTCCAGCCGGAGAAGATCATCGCCACCGGTGGTTCTTGGGCGCTCGATCCGAAGAAGCCGGAAGTGCTGCCACACGTCGAACTCGGCTACACCGCCACCCCAGAGACCGCACAGCGCACTCTGGAAGGCCTGCTGAAGACTCCGGGTTTTGACACCCTGACCGCGCCGAAGAAGGGTGATCTGTACGCCGCCTTCCACCAGTTCTACGACTCGCCGTACAACGTCTTCGCGCTCGAGCAATTCGCCAAGTGGATTCACCCAGAGGAGTTCGCTGACCTCGACCCGGTCGCTGACTTCGCCAAGTTCCACAAGGACTACCTGCCCTTCGAACTCAGCGGCACCTTCTTCACCGCGCTGGAGCCGACCAAGTAACCCATCTTCCACCATCGAAGAAGGAATCCGATGACTTACACCAATCTGCACGCTCCCGCGTCAGGGCTTGACGACGAACCCCGCGAGTCCACCTCCACCAACGGCAGTGGAGGTCAAGAGTCGCAGCCCGCCACCGAACAGCACGAGTGTCCGTCGTCAAGCACGACCTACGACTCTGCGCGACAGTACCGACGACGCTCCGCCCGGAAGATTGCCGTTATTGCGGTGCTGGTGGGGCTGGCCGTGTGCGCGTTTGTAGTAGCGACGATCGTGGGGCCGATGTCACTGAGTGTGGGGGATGTCGTGCGGGGTATCGTGAGCCCGAATGACGTTGATGAAACCACTCGTACGGTGCTGTGGAAGCTGCGCCTTCCTGCATCAGTGATGGCAGTGCTGATTGGTGCAGCGCTGTCGCTTGCCGGTGCACAGATGCAGACAATCCTCGACAACCCACTGGCGGAGCCGTTTACCCTCGGTATTTCGGCTGCAGCGGCGTTCGGTGGGGCGGCATCGATTGTGCTGGGCTGGGTGATTATTCCGCATGCGCAGTTCAACCTGGCGGCCGTGGCCTGGGTATCATCCGTCATCGCGGTGGCGATTGTGGCGGCGGCGTCGGTATGGCGCGGCTCGGGTAAGGAATCGATGATTCTGCTGGGTATTGGTCTGGTGTTTCTATTCCAAGCGCTGTTGGCGCTGTTGCAATACCGCGCGACTACCGAGGCGCTCCAGCAGATTGTGTTCTGGACGATGGGCTCGCTACAGCGCGCGAACTGGGTGGCCAACGGCATTATTGCGGCGGCGCTGCTGATCGCCATTCCGTTCACCATTCGCTATGCGTGGGCGCTGACGGTGTTGCGGCTTGGCGATGCCCGCGCAAAAGCCGTGGGCATCAATGTGGATAGGCTGCGCATTGCGACGCTGATTGTAGCCTCGCTGCTGGCGGCAACCGCAGTGGCCTTTGCCGGCATCATCGGCTTCATCGGACTGGTCGGTCCACACATTGCGCGCATGCTGGTCGGTGAAGAACAGCGCTTCTTTGCCCCGGCATCGATGGCGGCAGGCGCGGCGCTGCTTGCGGCAGCTCATGCGGTATCCATCACGGTGGTGCCGGGTGTGGCAGTGCCGATTGGCATCATTACCGCAATCGTCGGTGTCCCATTCTTTGTCGGTTTGGTTTTCCTGCGTAAGAGGACGGTGTGGAACTAATGGGCGTATTTCTCGATGTCAACGAAGTAGCTGCAGGCTATGGTAAGCGGAAGGTGCTGCGCGGGGCGTCGATGCGCACGCTGAAGCCGGGTACGGTGACGGGTTTGCTCGGGCCAAACGCTGCGGGCAAGTCCACACTGATGACCACGCTGGCGGGGATTCGAAAGCCCATGTCCGGGGAGATTGCACTGACCCGTGACAATGAGCGGGTCGTCGGCTCCGAACTGCGCGATGTCGTCGGCTACGTGCCCCAGGATTTGCCAGCAAGTGCCTCGCTGACCGCATTCGAATCGGTACTGGTCTCTGGCCGGCGCGCCGGGCGTCTGCGCGTGCGCGGCTCCGAGATTGAGCATACTGCGGCGGTTCTCCGGAAGGTTGGTATTGAGCACCTTGCCGACCGCTTCGTCGGCGAGCTCTCCGGCGGTCAGCGTCAGCTCGTCGCCGTCGCGCAGATGTTTGTCCGCGATCCCGAGGTCATGCTTCTCGACGAACCCACCTCCGCCCTCGACCTGCGCCACCAGGTGGAACTCCTACAGCTCGTCCGCGCGGAAGTCGCCTCACGGAGCTCCTTGGCGCTCGTGGCAATCCACGATCTCAATCTCGCAGCCCGCTACTGCGATGAGCTTGTCATGCTTCACGACGGCCACGTGGTTGCCCAGGGGAGTCCTGCTGACGTTCTCACACCGGATCTTTTGGCCCGCGTCTATGGAATTCGAGCCCGCGTGCTTAATGATGGAGGCGTTCCTGTGGTGTGTCCTATTGAGGAAGACCAGGTTTCTGAGGCCGCATAGTGCGGATTTGGCTGGGGTGCGGGGCATTTCGCTAATCGCCCCAGCCAAGTGGTAACATCTTTTCTCGTTGCACTTGTTGTGCTTGTGCCACACGCCCCCGTAGCTCAGTGGATAGAGCGCCGGTTTCCGGTACCGAAGGTCGGAGGTTCGACTCCTCTCGGGGGCACGTCTTATCCCTTAAGCGGTTAGGTTCGATTAGATTCGCCTGGTTGCTTGAGGGATTTTTGTTTCGGGTGTACCTGGCGGAAGCGGACCAATCCGAGTTACTGACTGCGTTTATGACAAAAATGACCCAAAAAATGGCCTGAAAGTGTCATAAACTCACACAGTTTCACATGTGCAGCCCGTCGGGGGATCCCGGTTAATTGACCGGGCGACGAACCGTACCGTCCGGATAGCGGGCAAAGCGCCCCTCTTCAAAGGGTGCAACCGGATCGTTGGAATCAAACCGCCATGCGCCGAACTCGCCACGCTGGTAGGCATCGAATGCCTCAACGAGCTCTTCGCGGCTATTCGCGACAAACGGGCCATGCTGATACACGGGAGCGCCAATTGGTCGGCCTTGGAGGATGAGCGCGAAGGCCCCCTCGTCACCTGCAGAAATGTCCAGTGCCTCGGTTGAGCGCAGCACTGCGCCCTCTTGCACCAGCGTTTCGCCCTCGATAGTGAGCCTGCCGCGTAGAGAGTAGAGAGTCCGAATTGTCTCGGCATAATTGGTTGGTGGCAACGTTAGCTGTGCGCCCGGTTGCAGGCGCAGCACCCACACGGCTACATCGGAATCTGGTGCAGCGGCCCAGGATTCCGGTGGTGGAGCAAGCGGCTGAGTATCGCCGAATGCGCCCGCGATGACCTTTACGTCGTAGCCGTGGCCATTGTCATCAGTGCCGGTGACGTGCGGAGTGTCTTCTGTCCAAAACATCTGGAAGTGCGGCTTTGCCTCCTTGCCTTCGGGCGGCAGGTTCAGCCAAATCTGAAACATGTGGTGAGGATTGGGGCCGTCGTTATGCAGAAGCGGGAACATTTCAGCATGCGCAGTGCCTGCGCCGGTGGTCAGCCACTGAGTGTCGCCGTCGCCGTAACGAGCCTGTGCACCTTCGGAGTCGGTGTGGTCGACGTAACCTTCCTCGACAATCGAGATAGTTTCAAAGCCGCGGTGTGGGTGGGAGGGGAAGCCGGGGACGGTTGTGCCGTGGTACATGGACCAGCCGTCCTTGCCGGAAAAGTCCATGCCGATATTACGGCCGAGCAGCGAGGCATCTGGTGTCATGGTTGTGCCCTTGGCCTGCGGGTATAGGTCGTAATGGTGGACCGCGAACAGGAAGGGATCCATGCCGGGGAGCTGTGGGTTGTCGGCTACTGAGAACTTTTGAATGATTGCGCTCATGGAAGGCTCCTTTAGCTAGGTTGTTTCATTTTCCATAACGCATTGTTGTCATGTCAATATTCCGAGGTTTGGTTGAAACCGCTGTGGAGCTTCGATTTGAGGTTTAGCCTGGAATCTATGACGGAAACCGAAGTTGCGCTGAAAAGACCCAAAAGCCCTAGTGCAGTATGGGGACAAGCAGTTATCTATGCTGCCATTTTCGGGTTCTTAATCGGAGTCATTGCATGGGCGGGATTGACAACTAAGTGGATTTTTCCCGGTGTGTTGCTACTAATCGCGGTTCAGTTCGTTTTTGATTACCGCAATAGGGAAGGGGTCTTTGACCCGGACTGGGAGGACAATGCCTTCAAATGGGATAAAAGGGCGCGACAAGGTTGGGCTGCAGTCCTTGCGCTGGTTATTGTGCTGGTAGTTGCATCAAATGTGCCGCGGCACCATGTTGGCGCTACCGCTGCGGTGACAATCGTGGCGGTAGCGGTGATGCTATTCGTGTCAGTCAAAAGGTACTGGCCAGGGCGATAACAGGGAGTATTCGCCCCTACCCAGCAATAATCACAATCAAGGTGCGCGGGCCGTGGACACCTTCGACGCGGGAAAGCTCGATATCCGAGGTCGCAGAAGGCCCGGAAATCATAGTGATTGGAGCCGTGGGGTCAACCTCTCGCAGGCGGGAAATGGCCTCCGGAATGCCAGAGACAATCGTTTCTGCTGGGACGACACAAATATGCTTATCCGGCACCAAGGTCAGGGCTCGGCGCCCGGAGGTAGCGGAGCCGTCCAGGAAAATGGTGCCGGTCTCCGCGCAGGTAACCGCAGAGCTGGTGACAATGGCATCGAGTTCGTCCAGTTCGCGGGCGTTGAAACCGGTATCGACGCGGATTTCGGTCGCCCCTTCAGCAGTCTCGCCAGAGCCAAGCCCCGCAACCCAGTCGCGGTCCAAGCCCTCGGGGATACCAATCAGCGAGGCCCCAACATCCGCAATAGCCTTCTTCACTGCGTCATTGATTTCAGTTGCCGAGCTGCCACAACGGCGCACATCGGCTTTGTAATCGGCGATGCGTTCGTCGGCAAGCGAAACGATGTCCTTGTGGGGCAGCTCCGAGCTTCGTTCATAGTCGCGTGGAACGGAGAAGTGCGCGCCGGGCTCGCCGGTGATAATGCCCACGTCAGAGGCTAAATCGCGGCCCTCAAAGGCAATCTTCTGCGCGTTGCGGATGCGGCCGAGAATGTCGTTTTTGGCGCCAGAGTTGGTCATCGCTAGGACTCCTTTTCGCTTTGGCCATTGATCTTGGTCGGTACCTGATGCGCCGATTCACGCGCCAACTGAGCGGAGAGATCCTCCGAACCCCACACGGAGCGGAAGGGCTTCTGCGGCGGCACCGGCGTGTCACGCACATCGGACCAACCGCTGAGGAACAGCGGCAGGGCGTGAATTTCGCCGTCCTTGAGGCCCAGCACGCGGGCGAGGGAGGCCATCTTTGCGCTCATATTCCAGAGCTTCTGATTGCCCATGATGAACCCGAGCGTGGCAAACAGCTTGCCCTCCACCGGCGGGCGGTGTTCCGTGACCTTACGGTGGCGCAGCTCCAGCAGTGCCGCAGGGATGTCAATTCGCACCGGGCAGACCTCAAAGCAAGCCCCGCACAGCGAAGACGCATAGGGCAGCGAAGCACTCGGATCATCGTAGGAATCCATGCCAGTGAGCTGCGGGGACAAAATCGCACCAATCGGGCCCGGGTAGACCGAACCGTAAGCGTGCCCGCCCACGTGTTCATAAACAGGGCAGATATTCAGGCATGCCGAGCAGCGAATGCACTTCAGCGCTTCACGCCCAATCGGATCTGCAAGAGTGGCCGAGCGCCCATTGTCCAGCAACACAATGTGGAAATTCTTCGGGCCGTCGCCGTCAGTCGTTCCCGTCCACAGAGAGGTGTAGGGATTCATACGCTCGCCTGTCGACGACCGTGGCAGTAGCTGCAAGAAGACTTCCAGATCCTGGAAGGTGGGAAGCAGCTTCTCAATACCCATCACCGAAATCAGTGTTTCCGGCAGTGTGAGACACATACGGCCGTTGCCCTCAGATTCGACGACGGCTACCGTGCCGGTTTCGGCTACACCGAAGTTGGCGCCGGAAATCGCAACCTTGGCCTCCATAAACTGCTCGCGCAGGAACTTACGGGATGCCTCGGCGAGATCGGCCGGATTGGCTTTCAGGTCCGGGTCGACTCCGGGGATTCCATTGAGGAAGATCTCGCGGATATCTTCGCGATTGCGGTGGATAGCAGGAACCAGGATGTGGCTCGGCATGTCGTCGGCAAGCTGAACGATGAGTTCCGCCAGGTCGGTTTCGCGGGCGGTGATGCCGGCGTCGGCAAGTGCTTCGTTCAAGCCGATTTCCTGCGTGGCCATCGACTTAATCTTGACGACCTTTTCTTCGCCGGTCTCTTTCACCAAGTCCGTGATGATGCGGTTTGCCTCGGCGGCATCGCGCGCCCAGTGGACGTGACCGCCGGCATTCGTAACTGACTCTTCAAACTGCTCCAGCAGTTCCGGCAGACGCGCCATAACATCGCGCTTGATGTGGCTGCCCGCGAGCCGCAGCTGCTCCCAGTCATTCTTCTCGGCTACGACATGCGCGCGCTTCTGACGAATCGAACGCGTGGCATGACCGACATTTTCGCGCATGCGAGTGTTCTTGAGCTCCTCGTGCGCTGCGGCCGTGAACCCGCGCGTACCGCGCAGATGCCCGACGTTGTGCGGCGCGCGGGGAGGAAGGGCTGGCATGCCGACGTTAATTGCGACCATTACTGTTCACCTCGCAGGGAAGCCTCTTGGCGGTTGTGCACATCAAACGGGGTCTCCTTGGTGGAGGCCAGAATCTCGGCCATATGGATGGCGTGCACGCCAGAGTCCTGGCGACGCAACGCGCCACCGATATTGAGCAAGCAGGAAGCATCGCCAGCGGTGACGAACTCCGCTTCCGTAGCGCGAATATTGGCTGTCTTGTCGGCAACCATTGCAGCGGAGGTCTCCGCATTCTTCACCGAGAAGGTGCCGCCAAAACCGCAGCACTCCGCCGCGCCAGGCAGCTCGCGCAGATCGATTCCATCGACCGCGCTGAGCAGCCGCCACGGACGGTCACCCACCTTGAGTACCCGCAAGCTGTGGCAGGTGGAGTGGTAGGTCACTGAGTGGGGGAAGTAAGCACCGACGTCAGTCACACCAGCGACATCGGTGATGAACTCGGAGAGATCCAGCGTCTTGTTCGCGCAGGCCTGTGCCGCGTGGACTTGGGCACGGGTACCGTAGCGGCCCGCAATCATCGGATGCTGGTGGCGAACGGCGCCGGCGCAGGAACCGGACGGGGCGACAACGTAATCAATCGAGGAATCTGCAAAAGCATCAGCGTAGGTGTCCAGCTGAGGAAGGACTTCCTTCTGGTACCCGGTGTTGACGTGCATTTGGCCGCAGCAGGTTTGTTGTGGTGGAAAGACCACATCGCATCCTAGGCGCGTGAGAACTCTGGCGGTCGCACTCACTGCATCTGGAAACATCATGTCCCCGATGCAGGTCGCGAAAAGTGCTACTTTCACGGTCGCTCCAAAAAGGGTTGAGGGGTAAGGCAATAATTTCCTACCTGAATGCTACGCCTAGCCCCGGATTAAATCTGTTCTCAACCTGAATTCGGCTGGATCGTGAAAGGGGCGCAGGACAGCCGGAGGCGGTGGCCTGCAGATACCCCTCAAATCAATCTTTTGGTGGCTGATGTTTCCACGACTGCGATTGACCTAATAGGATAGGCAATCGTGAATCCTGCTGATCTTGCTGTACTAGTCCGAAAAGTCACCGTCGAGGTTTTGACTGCCCACGATGCCGATGTCTCTATCGTGCCGGAAAACCCGACCGTCGAGCGTCCGCGTAACCCTGAGCACGGCGACTACGCAACCAATATCGCCATGCAGCTGGGCAAGCGCGTCGGCATGGTGCCGCGTGACTTGGCAACTGAAATTGCCACAGCGCTCGGCGCTTCTGAGGGCATCGATGAAGCAACCATCGCAGGCCCGGGCTTTATTAACATCCGCCTGGCCTCCGATGCCCAGGGCAAGATCGTCGAGGACGTCCTGGCAGCGGGGGAGAAGTGGGGCCATGCCGACTTCAACTCCAACCTCGACGTGAACCTGGAGTTTGTCTCCGCAAATCCGACCGGGCCGATTCACCTGGGTGGTACTCGCTGGGCAGCAGTCGGTGACGCTCTCGGTCGTGTCCTGTCTGCCACCGGTGCCAAGGTCACCCGCGAGTACTACTTCAATGACCACGGTCGCCAGATTGACCGCTTCTCCGACTCCTTGGTTGCAGCCGCTCGCAACGAGCCGACTCCGGAAGATGGCTACGGCGGAGAGTACATCCAGGACATCGCCGCTGCTGTGCTGGAGAAGAACCCGCAGGCACTCGAGGGCTCTGAGGAAGAGGTCCAGGAGCACTTCCGCGCCATCGGCGTGGACATGATGTTCGAGCACATCAAGAAGTCTCTGCACGAGTTCGGCACCGATTTCGACGTTTACTTCCACGAAAACTCGCTGTTCGAGTCCGGTCAGGTGGAAGCAGCTGTCAATTCCCTGAAGGAAAACGGCAAGCTCTACGAAGCTGACGGCGCATGGTGGCTGAAGTCCACCGATTACGGTGACGACAAGGACCGCGTGGTCATCAAGTCCGACGGCGACGCAGCCTACATCGCAGGTGACATCGCCTACGTTAAGAACAAGTTCGACCGCGGCCACAACCTGTGCATCTACATGCTGGGTGCCGATCACCACGGCTACATCGCACGTCTGCGCGCGGCCGCTGCAGCGCTCGGCTACAACGCCGATGGCGTCGAGGTGCTCATCGGTCAGATGGTCAACTTGCTTCGCGACGGCAAGGCTGTCCGGATGTCCAAGCGTGCGGGCACAGTGGTCACCTTGGACGACCTGGTTGAGGCAATCGGCGTCGATGCTGCTCGCTACTCGCTAATCCGTTCCTCCGTGGACTCCAGCCTGGATATCGACCTGGGGCTGTGGGCTTCGCAGTCCAGCGACAACCCGGTCTACTACGTCCAGTACGGTCACGCTCGTCTGTGCTCAATCGGTCGCCGTGCCGAAGAGGCCGGTGTGACCAGCGAAGGCGCTGACTTCTCCCTGCTGGTAGAGGACCGCGAAGGTGAGCTCATCCGCACTATCGGTGAGTTCCCGGCCATCATCAAGTCTGCTGCTGACCTGCGGGAACCACACCGCATTGCCCGTTACGCTGAGCAGCTTGCCGGTGTCTTCCACCGCTTCTACGACACCTGCCAGATCCTGCCAAAGGCAGACGAAGAGGTATCCGAGCTACACCGTGCTCGTCTCGGCCTGGCTGAGGCTACCCGCCAGACGCTGGCCAATGCTCTGCAGCTGCTCGGTGTTACTGCACCTGAGCGCATGTAGTCGAACGCGCCCGTAAAACTACACCCCGTTGCTCCGCCCGGGTAACGGAGAAAGAGAGCTGTTTCGTGCCTATCGACGGCAATGGTTTCGAACTGGGTGGCTACACCCGACCCGACTCCACCCAATTTAATGAACTACCAGCGCATGTCTGGCCAACTACCGCCCGTCGTCGGGGCGCTGACGAAGAGAATCCCGGCTCGGTGGAAATTGGTGGCGTGAGCCTGGTCGACATTGCCAAGGAGTTTGGCACTCCGGTTTTTGTCGTCGATGAGCAGGACTTCCGCTCTCGCTGCCGCTCGATGGCCAAGGCCTTCCGCGGCGCGGAGAATGTCCACTACGCATCCAAGGCTTTCCTGTCGAAGACCATTGCCCGCTGGGTAATGGAGGAGGGGCTGCATCTCGATGTCGCCTCGGGCAACGAGATGGCTATCGCTCTGGCGGCGGGTTTCCCAGCCAAGGACATGACCTTCCACGGCAACAACAAGTCCACCGCTGAGCTGCGTGATGCTATCTCCGCTGGCGTGGGCAAGATTGTGCTTGACTCCCGTTCGGAGCTGCGTCGCCTGTCCCAGGTGGCGGCTGAAGCAGGCGTGGTGCAGGACGTGCTCGTTCGCGTGAAGCCCGGTGTGGAAGCGCACACCCACGAGTTCATTGCTACTGCGCATGAAGATCAGAAGTTCGGCTTTTCCCTCGCGTCCGGTTCGGCGCTGGAAGCTGCCAACCTCGTAGAAGAGGACGACAATCTGCGCCTGGTTGGTCTGCACTGCCACATCGGCTCCCAGATTGTCGATTCCGACGGTTTCATTCTCGCCGCCGAGCGCGTGTTCTCACTGGTGGAAAAGCTGGTCGAACGCCACGGCACTGAAATCTCGGAACACTTCAACACCCTCGACCTCGGTGGCGGTTTCGGAATCGCCTACACCGCAGGCGAGCAGCCCCTCGACGTTGCTCCGCTTGCCGACGAGATCCTCACTGCCGTAGACAAGCTTGCGCAGCGTATCGGCATTGCGACTCCGACAGTGGCTGTTGAACCAGGTCGTGCCATCGTTGGCCCGTCCATGGTCACGGTGTACGAAGTGGGCACTTTGAAGGATGTGACCATCGATGACGGCATGACCCGTCGTTACGTATCGGTCGATGGCGGCATGAGCGACAATATTCGTCCGGCGCTTTACGGCTCGAACTATGATGGTCGCGTTGTTAATCGCGAGGTGTCCGGTTCCAGGATTCCCACCCGCGTCGTCGGAAAGCACTGTGAATCGGGAGACATTCTGATTAACGATGCGAACTACCCGAACGACATTGTCGAGGGTGATCTGTTCGCGCTCGCTGCTACTGGGGCATACTGTTACGCAATGGCCAGCCGCTACAACATGCTGACGCGACCACCAGTAGTGTCGGTATGCGATGGTCAAGTGACCCAAATATTAAGACGAGAAACCGTACAAGACTTACTAAGCCTGGAGTGTGAAACGCCACGATGACTGCCGCAACGAATAATCCTGGAAAGGGCGAGGGCCACAAAGTTGGTGTCGCTATTTTAGGTCTTGGCACAGTCGGTACTGAGGTTTACCGCCTGCTCAACGAGAAGGCTGAGGACTTCGAGCGCCGCATCGGCGGCCCGGTCGAGGTCGTTGGTATTGCTGTGAGCGACAAGACCAAGCCGCGTCCGAATGTGGATCAGGATCTTCTTACCGACGATGCTTTTTCGCTGGTTCAGCGCGATGACGTTGACCTGGTAGTCGAGGTCATCGGCGGCATTGATTACCCACGTCGCGTTGTGCTGGAGGCACTGCGTGCCGGCAAGTCGGTCGTGACCGCCAACAAGGCACTCGTCGCCGCTCACGGCGAGGAGCTCTCTGAGGCTGCCGATTCCTCGGGTGTCGACCTTTTCTTCGAGGCAGCTGTGGCTGCAGCTATCCCGGTCGTCGGGCCGCTGCGCCGTTCGCTGGCCGGTGACACTGTCAATAAGGTCATGGGTATTGTCAACGGCACTACCAACTTCATCCTTGATGCGATGGACTCCACTGGTGCGGACTACGACGAGATGCTGGCAGAGGCCACCCGCCTGGGTTACGCCGAGGCCGACCCGACTGCAGACGTCGAGGGCCACGATGCCGCTTCCAAGGCAGCTATTCTGGCCAGCCTGGCATTCCACACCCGCGTGACTGCTGATGATGTTCACTGCGAGGGTATTACCGAGATCACCGCTGACGACATCGCAGCCGCCAAGAGCGCAGACTGCACCATTAAGCTGCTGGCTACCTGTGAGCGGGTTACGGACGAAAATGGCAAGGAGTCCATTTCCGCCCGCGTGTACCCAGCGCTGATTCCACGTCGTCACCCGCTGGCAACTGTGCGTGAGTCTTTCAACGCTGTCTTCATTGAGGCCGAGGCCGCTGGTCGCCTGATGTTCTACGGCAACGGCGCTGGTGGTAATCCGACCGCCTCCGCAGTGCTCGGTGACCTCGTTGCAGCTGCTCGCAACATTGTCCACGGTGGTCGCGCACCGGGAGATTCCACCTACGCTAACCTGCCGATTCTCGACTTCGGTGACGTTCGCACCCGCTACCACATCGACCTGCACGTCGACGATCGCGTCGGAGTGCTTGCCGATGTCGCTCGTACCTTCTCTGATCACAACATCTCCCTGCGCACCGTCCGCCAGGAAGAGGGCGCCAACGGCGCTCGCCTGGTCATCGTGACCCACAAGGCACTGGAGAAGGATTTGGAAGCAACGGTCGATGAATTGCGCGCCAACGACGCGGTTTTGGCCGTCAACAACGTCATTCGTATCGAAGGAATGGATATCTAAATGGCACAGGAGCTTTTCCCGGGTCAGAAGGTCACCGTCACGGTTGCAGGTTCGTCAGCGAACTTGGGCCCGGGCTTCGACACCCTGGGGTTGGCAGTTGCGCTCTACGACATCGTCGAGGTCGAGGTCATCGAGTCCGGTGTCGTCGTTGAAATTCACGGCGAGGGCGAAGTCGACCTGCCGCGCAACGAATCTAATCTGGTTTTGCGCGCGATTCGCGCGGGCCTTCGCGCCGCAGGAGTCGAGGCACCGGGGCTGAAGGTTATTTGCCACAACACCATTCCGCAGTCGCGCGGTCTAGGCTCTTCCGCAGCCGCCGCCGTTGCTGGTGTCGCTGCCGCTAACGGTCTGGCGGGCTTCCCGCTTACCGATGACCAGGTAATCCAAGAATCCTCGGTATTCGAAGGCCACCCGGATAACGCTGGCGCATCCGTTCTCGGCGGGGCAGTGGTCAGCTGGACTGACAAGCCTGTCGATGGTCGCACCGCACCTCAGTACCGAGCAGTGAGCATTCCGGTGCATGAGTCCATTCAGGCGACCGCACTTGTACCGGCATTCCACGCCTCCACGAATGCAGTCCGTCAGGTGCTGCCGAGCGATGTTTCGCATGTCGACGCTCGTTTCAATGTCTCCCGTACTGCGGTTATGACCGCAGCGCTGCAGTCCCACCCGGAACTGCTGTGGGAGGGAACGCGAGATCGCCTGCACCAGCCGTACCGCTCCGACGTGCTGCCGGTGACCGCAGAGTGGGTCAACCGCCTGCGCAACCGCGGCTACGCGGCATTCCTCTCGGGTGCTGGCCCGACCTGTATGGTTCTGGGAACTACTGCAGTAGATGAGAAGATCTTGGACGATGCCCGCGAGGCTGGCATCAAGGTCATGGAGCTGGGAATCGGTGAGCCGGTTAAGGTCGTGGTCGACGGCTAAGCCGCCGCTGCGGCCAGGTGCCGAGCCAGTGGCTTAGCCTGCCACCTACTTTTCGCCCGGCCCCTTCAGTTTCACGATGCTGTACTGACCTGCGCTCAAGTGCGAGCGCAGGTCTTTCTTGTCGAACTTGCCCACTGAGGTCTTATCGATTGAGTCCACGAAGGCCCAGTACTCCGGCAGCATCCACTTTGGCAGCTTTTGTCGCAGTTCATCGCGGAGCATTTCAGCGGTCTCCTTGCTCTGTTCAACTTCCGGCATCAGCACCGTAATGGCCAGTGGGCGCTCACCCCACTTTTTATCTGGCATGCCGATAATCGCGCACTCGAGTACCTGTGGGCTTTCCATTACGAAGTTTTCCAGCTGAGCGGAGTAGATCCACTCACCACCGGAACGAATGACATCGCGAGCACGGTCATGAATAGTCAGGTAGCCGTCGTGAGTAATCGAGCCGACATCGCCAGTGCGGAGCCACCCGTCCTCGGTGAACTGTTCGCTAGCCTCGTCGACCTCCGCACCGCGGAAGAAGTGCGCGGTGCCTCCATCTTGAGCCTCCGGAGAGCTGTAGTAGCCTCCGGTGACCGTGTTGCCGCGCACCTGCAGCTCACCCTGGTTGCGGTCATGCAGGTCGAGCACGCGGTCGTTGTCATCAACAATGCGGAACTGCATGATGTCCGGGAAACGCCCTTGGCTGACACGGTAGCGTTCGCGGGCCTCACCGGAGGCGCCGTACGGAGGTCGTGCGACGGTACCGATAGGCGAAGTCTCGGTCATGCCCCAGAAATGGATGACATCGACACCGTAGCGCTCTTCCCATAGCCGAATCAGTGCAGGTGGGACAGGAGAACCGCCCGAGAAAATCTCCTGCAGACTCATACGCTTCGGAGGATTGCTGAGGTAGTGTGCCATGAGGTTAATCCATAGCGTCGGCACGCCCTGAGCTACGCGCGGCATTGAGGTTTCGATGATTTCTGCCAGACGCGGTGCGGACAGGTCCGCGCCGGGGAAGATTAGCGACGCCCCGCACATGAAGGAGGCCAGCGGCACGCCCCAGGACAGGACGTGATAAATGGGCACACAGCAAAGCCACGGGTTTCCATGCGAGATGGCAAAGGAGTCAGTGGTGCGCATATTCAGGCTGTGCAAGTACAGCGAACGGTGGCTGTAGACGACACCTTTAGGTGCGCCCTCGGTGCCCGTCGAATAGCACATGGCTGCACCGGAGTTTTCATCGAGCTCAGGCCAGTCGAAGCGGCTGGGGCGTCCGTCGATGAGCGATTCGTAGGAGTACCACGGGATGCCATCTGGCAGTTGCTCAGCCACGTCGGACAGATCACCGATACCGATAATGATGACAGCGCGGACGCGCGGGCAGTGGGGAAGAACCTCGGCGAGCAGTTCGATCTCGGTCGGGTCCGCGATGATGACCTGGTCATCGGCGTGATTGATAATGTGCACAATCTGATCCGGCATGAGCTGCTTGTTCAGCGGCTGGAATACCGCGCCCATGGAGGCGACGCCGAGGAAGACCTCGAAGTGTTCGGCGCAGTTGTACATCAGGGTGGCGATGCGCTGATCCCCGTCGATGCCGAGCTCATCGCGAAGTGCATGTGCCAGCGCACTAGCGCGCGCGGCAATGGCGGCAAAAGTGGTGGTCTCGGGGCCGTCACTGTTCCAGGAGGTCACCGGAGTCCGACCGTGAATGGTGCGACCGTATTCCACAATCTGAGCGATATTGAGAGGAATATGAGGCATCGTACTGCGCATGAGCTCTACAGTACCGACTCGCAGCCCCGCGACCTAGCGAAACGCAGGTGAGAACTAGTGTTGCTACCTGACTATTTGGTGACTATCCTTGGGCAGTAGGTCGTTTTCAATACGCGGCTAGATACGTACTTCTTCATGTACTCCGCTTGCCGTTGACCTTCGCAGTTGTTCACACAACGCGACGGCGCAACGTGACATTGAAAACACATAAATCAGTAGTGCGACTACATAGTCTTGCGGTGCTGTGGACCTAAAATTTCCTAACCATCTTCAGCCCGGACGCTCGGGTTTGAGATGCGGAAATAACGTAGGCAAGATGCCTCGGTTTAGTTTCAACGTCGAGGTCTTTTGCCTGGCTTTTTCGATAATTTCCCGTCAGCTGCGGCTACTTTTCCGCCCGTGGTAAAGGTTCGACGACGGAGCACACGCGGTGGCGGGCAGTAAGAGCGAAAAAGTGTCAATGACATAGCCCCCTGCAGAGAGTGACTGCAGGGAAGGTCGATGAAAGGACATCCGTGACCGATACGGACACCACTGCCACGGCAGGCGGCCCAGAGAATCTTGCGGCCCTCCGAATGGCAGAACTGCGTGAAATCGCTTCCAGCAAGGGCATTCGCGGCATCTCCGCCATGCGCAAGCATGAGCTGATTGAGGCCATTAAGAATGGTGCCCCGGCTGCTGGTTCCGCTCCAGCTCGGAAATCCCGCGCGAAGAAGGCTGCGGCTGGGGCTGCGGATACCGGCTCCAAAGCGAAGGATGCCAAGGAATCGCCGTCGGAAAGCGCGGATAAGGGTTCCAGTACGAGCGCCGACAAGAGCGACAAGGGCAACGACAAGCGAGACGACGCCAACGCGGATGGTCGCGAGGAGATGTCCCGTTCTCAGCAGCGTCGAAATCGTCGTAACCGTGCTCGTCAGCGCGAGCAGGAGAATCAGGACGATCGCAGCAACGATAGCCGCGATGATTCCGATAACGGCAACGACCGCAGTGAGCGTAACGACAATCGCAACGATCGTAATGATCGTAATGACCGCGGTGATCGCAACGACCGTAATAACCGCAACGATCGCAACAACCACGATCGAGACAACGACGATGAAGGCCGCGGCAACCGCAACAACCGCCGCGGTCGCAACAACAATCGCAATAACGACCGCAATAACCATGACGATGACGGTCGTGGCAACCGTAACCGCCGCAACCGTCGCAATCGCCGCGACCGTCGCGGACGCGATAACAACGGTGGGGGACACGGCGGTCAGGACGAGATCCGCGAGGATGACGTTCTCCAGCCGGTGGCTGGCATCGTCGATGTGCTAGATAACAAGACCGCATTCGTGCGCACGTCCGGATACCTGCCGGGCTCTAACGATGTGCTGGTGTCCGCGCAAATGGTTCGTAAGTACGGCCTGCGCAAGGGCGACGCCGTCACCGGTCAGGTCCGCATGCCGCGCGAGAATGGCTCGGGCCAGGTCACTCATGGCAACGGCCGTAATCGCCGCAAGTACAACCCGCTGGTCAAGGTTGAAACCGTAAACGGCATCGATCCGGAGCAGGCAAAGCAGCGCCCGAACTTCGCTAAGCTCACTCCGCTGTACCCGAACCGCCGCCTGCGCCTGGAGACCGAGCAGAAGATCCTCACCACTCGCGTCATCGACCTGATTATGCCGATTGGTAAGGGTCAGCGTGCGCTCATCGTTTCGCCGCCGAAGGCCGGTAAGACCACGATCCTGCAGAACATCGCGAACGCTATCGCGACGAACAACCCCGAGTGCTACATGATGGTTGTGCTTGTCGACGAGCGCCCGGAGGAAGTCACCGACATGCAGCGCAGTGTCCGTGGCGAGGTTATTGCTTCTACCTTCGACCGCCCGCCGTCAGATCACACGGCAGTGGCCGAGTTGGCTATTGAGCGTGCAAAGCGTCTGGTGGAACAGGGGCAGGACGTCGTCGTACTGCTGGACTCCATTACCCGCCTTGGCCGTGCGTACAACAACTCTTCGCCGGCATCGGGACGAATCCTCTCCGGTGGTGTGGACTCCAACGCTCTGTACCCACCGAAGCGCTTCTTGGGTGCTGCCCGAAACATCGAGGAAGGCGGCAGCCTCACCATCATCGCCACCGCGATGGTGGAGACCGGCTCCGCAGGCGACACCGTCATCTTCGAGGAGTTCAAGGGCACCGGTAACGCCGAGCTGAAGCTCGACCGTAAAATCTCCGAGCGCCGCGTGTTCCCGGCAGTGGATGTCAACCCGTCGGGTACTCGTAAGGATGAGCTGCTGCTCAGCACGGAGGAGGCTCGCATTATGCACAAGCTGCGCCGCATCCTCTCCGCGCTGGAGTCGCAGGCTGCTATTGACCTGTTGATTAAGCAGCTGAAGAAGACCCGGAATAACAAGGAATTCCTGATGCAGGTGGCTTCTTCTGCACCAATGGCCGCCGACGTTGATGTGGACGACATGCTTTAGCTGGGGTTAGCCGCAAACCACAGCACCAACCAGCATTTCACCCATCACAATCTGAAGGAATATTCAATGGCTAATCAGGTTTCCGCAGTTGACGACATCCTCTCCGAATACCACGGGCTCGAGGCGCAGCTGGCTGACCCCGAGCTGCACAACGACCCGAAGGCTGCCCGTAAGGTCGGCAAGCGCTTCAATGAGCTGCAGCCGGTCATTCAGACTCACAAGAAGCTGACTGAGGTCCAGGATGACCTGGAGGCAGCTCGCGAGATGGCATACGAGGACTCCGAGTTCGCAGCTGAGGCTGAGCGTCTCGCTGTCGAGGCAGAGGAGCTCGAGGAAAAGCTCGCCGACCTGCTGGCTCCGCGCGATCCGCACGACAGCGATGACATCGTTATGGAGCTCAAGTCCGGTGCCGGCGGTGAGGAAGCAGCGCTCTTCGCAGGTGAGCTCGCTCGCATGTACCAGCGCTATGCAGAAAAGCACGGCTTTACCACCGAGATTCTCGGGCTGTCCGAGTCTGATCTCGGCGGCGTGAAGGACATGACTATGTCCATCCGAGCTAAGACTCCGTCCCGTGACGGTGCGTGGAGCGTGTTCAAGTTTGAAGGTGGCGTTCACCGCGTGCAGCGCGTGCCGGTTACCGAATCTCAGGGCCGTATTCAGACGTCCGCCGCTGGTGTGCTGGTCTACCCGGAGCCCGACGAGGTCGAAGACATCCAGATTGATGAAAAGGATCTGCGTGTCGACGTCTACCGCTCCTCCGGTAAGGGCGGTCAGGGTGTTAACACGACTGACTCCGCCGTTCGCCTGACGCACCTTCCGACTGGTCTCGTTGTTACCTGTCAGAAGGAACGCTCGCAGATTCAGAACAAGGCCCGCGCTATGCAGGTCCTTGCTGCTCGACTGCAGCAGATGAAGGAAGAGGAGATCGCCGAGGCTGCCTCTGACCAGCGTAAGTCTCAGGTGCGCAACATGGATCGCTCCGAGCGCATCCGCACTTACAACTTCCCGGAGAACCGCGTTTCCGATCACCGCATCGGTTACAAGGCTCACAACCTGGACTCGGTGCTGGGCGGCGACATGGATGACCTGCTCAAGGCCCTCCACGACGCGGAGCGCGCTGAGCGTCTTGAAGCCGAGTAGCCCCACGCCCGCAGAAAATAGCTCGCCGACGTTACCGGATTCCGTCCGTACTCTCGGCGAGCTGTTTCGCTATGCGCGTCGCACGCTTGACGACGCGGCGCTGGCTTCTCCGGATGCCGACGCACGGGCGCTATTTGCAGCCGCAGTCGATGCGGGATCGGCAGACATTATCTTCCGCGGAGACGAACCGTACACCGATGAGGACGGTCGCAAGTATCTGGCCGAGATACTGGCCCGCAGAGTGGCTCGTGAGCCACTGCAGCACATCCTCGGTACGGCGCCGATGATGAGCCTGGAACTACAGGTCGGGCCCGGTGTTTTTGTACCCCGGCCGGAGACGGAACTGCTCGCGCAGTGGGCAATCGATCGAGCCCGTGAACTGGTCGCAAGTGGCGTCGTCAAGCCGAAAATCGTTGACTTGTGTACTGGATCCGGTGCGTTGGCGTTGGCGATCGCCGATGCCGTACCCGAAGCGGACGTGGTGGCTGTGGAGCTCTCTGAGCGGGCACGGGCGTGGGCTGCGAAGAATATCGAGACGTACGGCGATGGGCGTGTGCGTCTGATTGCTGGCGATGTCACGGATGTTCAGCTGATTGATGATGGCGCTGAGCTCGCAGAATGGGTAGGCGAGACCGACATTGTTGTGTCCAACCCTCCATATGTGCCCGAAGACACCGAGGTTGCCCCCGAGGTGAGAGCTGATCCGCACTCTGCGGTCTTCGGTGGCGACGATGGGCTAGATGTCATTCGACCTATGATGAACCTAGTGGATGCGCTGGTGCGGCCGGGTGGAGTCATCGGCATCGAGCACGATGACTCTTCAGGAGACGATGTCAGTTCACTGCTAAAGGACACCTGGGATTACGCTGATGTAGAGGTCCACCGTGACTTTGCGGGCCGTGACCGTTTTACGGTGGGACGCAAAAATTGATCTTAAAAGCAAACTTTGAAGCAGGAGCACAAATCTGATGAGCAGGATTATGGACTGCAGCACAGATGAAAACCGCGAACGCGCAATTGCAGCAGCAGTAGATGCAGTGAAGGCAGGACGGCTGGTCGTTATGCCTACCGATACCGTCTACGGCCTTGGCTGCGATGCCTTTGATAACCAGGCCGTTGCCTCCTTGCTGCGTGCCAAGCACCGCGGCCCGGATATGCCGGTACCGGTGCTCGTGGGTTCCTGGAATACGATTGAGGGGCTCGTCCGCGAATACTCGCCAGCTGCTCGCACGCTGGTGGAGGCTTTCTGGCCGGGCGGACTGTCGCTGGTTGTGAACCAGGCGCCGAGCTTGCCGTGGAACCTTGGTGATACCGCGGGAACGGTCATGCTGCGCATGCCGCTGCACCCAATTGCTATCGAGATTCTGCGCCGCACCGGTCCGATGGCCGTGTCCAGTGCGAACATCTCTGGCCAGGCACCGGCCACCAATGCCGTGCGCGCCAAGCAGATGCTCGGTGGGGAAGCGGCTGTCTACGTCGACGGCGGCGAAGCCACGATTGGCACCCCATCGACGATTGTCGATATCTCGACTCCAGCGCCGCGGATTCTGCGCGAAGGCGCTGTGTCAGCAGCGGCGGTTGCCGAGGTTTTGAGTACTACGCCCGAGCGACTGCTGGGTCAGTAGTCTTGTCTACCTAAGGCTTTTCCTGTTTAGTATCTGCAGCGATTGTGTGGGTGAGTAGTACCTAGTGGCGGACATGAGCTTATTGGCAGCCCAGTCGGGTGGGGCAGGTGTGCCCATCCGCGAGCTCGCCATGCTCGTTTTAGTTTCCGCTGCTGTCAGTTATTTGCTCACTGGAGTGGTGCGTTATGTGCTGGTCCGTTCGGGCTGGTTGGATGCTCCCCGCACGCGCGATGTCCACGATATTCCGAAGCCCAGACTCGGAGGCGTGGCGATGTACTCCGGCGTGGTCGCAGCTATCGCCCTTGCCTCCGTGATGCCGGCCCTCAACCGTGGTTTTCCACCTATGACTCCAGATATGAGGGCAGTCGTGGCGGCCGCGTCGCTCCTGCTAATCGTCGGTATTTGGGATGACCTCTTTGACTTAGATGCCCTCACCAAGCTGGTGGGGCAGGTCGCGGCGGCACTTTTGATGTCATTTATGGGCGTCAACTGGTATCTGCTCTATATCCCTTTTAGCGGCGGCGCCACGCTCATTCTCGATCCAATCATGTCCACAGTGTTGACTGTCCTATTTACTGTGGCATTGATTAACGCCTTCAATTTTGTTGACGGCATCGATGGTCTCGCAGCTGGACTCGGCATGATTGCCGCAGCTGCAATCCTTGTCTATTCGATGGTCATGCTTCACGACCAAGGTGGCACCGTTTCCGCCTATCCACCCGCGATGATTTCCGCGTGCCTCCTCGGCGCTTGCCTGGGTTTCTTGCCGCACAACTTCGAGCCCGCACGCATTTTCATGGGCGATTCCGGTGCCATGATGATCGGCTTGCTGCTCGCTGCGGCATCGGTGTCGGCGTCGGGGCGCATCGCGCCCTCCATGTACGGCACCGCTGACGTCATCGCTCTAATCTCGCCGGTTGTGGTCGTCATCGCAGCAATTAGCGTGCCAATGCTCGACCTACTTCTCGCTGTCGTTCGCCGCGTCAGTCAGGGCAAGTCACCTTTCTCACCCGACAAAATGCATATTCACCACCGCCTCCTGTCGATGGGGCACAGTCATCGCCGCGTGGTGCTAGTGCTTTACCTATGGGTGTCGGTCGTCGCGTACGCCGCCGTTGCCACTACCATTTTCCCCTTTGAATTTGTCGCTCTCACCTTCGGAATCCTGCTTATCATCGCGGTTGTCTTCACCCTCCGCCGTCGCAATGTGCTTGCCGACGACCGTTCAAGGGGAGCGCGTCCCAGAAGTGGAAGTGGGGTCCGGCAGGTTATAAGACGTCGACGTGGACGCAGAAGGTACAATCTTCGACCGTGACTGAAAAAACAACTCCGGAGCCCGAGTCTAAATACGACGATTCGCGGCGACCGCTGCTGGCTGCTGCTCGCTCGGGCGCAATCGCGCTCGCTGTGATTACCGTGCTTTCGCTGCTGGTCTGGGGTGGCAAAAACGGCATGCCCGGTGTCTGGGGCGTACTCCTTGGTGCGGGCATTAGCGGAAGCTTCGTATTGCTTACCGTTCTAGGCATCCTCTTTACTGCTCGAACTTCGCCGTCCGTCACGCTTGCCGTTGTATTGGGTGGCTGGTTGTTGAAGATTGTCGTATTGATTGGTGTCCTAGTTGTTATTAGAAATCTTGAGTTTTATGACAACATGACTTTCTTCGTCACTGTTGTACTCACGCTGATGGTGACGCTGGGTGCAGAAGTGTGGGGAATGTCGCAATCTAACCTCACTTATGTGCAACCAATGAAGGACGAATAGCTCGTTAATAACTTGTTGACCTGCTGAGAGGCTGTAATGCGCTGCTAAAACCGCAGGTAATAAGCATATTGTCCAGTTTGTGCAGAAGATGCCACAAATAGAGGCCGAAACCCACAGAGGGGGTCGGCCTCTTTGTTGGTTTCGGGGTCGGAAACGCGGGGGTGTACCGGGTGGGGAAAATGAGTCAGAACTGTTATCCTGAGTTTCGGGTAAGACGGCCTGTAGCGAAATAACTATCATTTCCACAGGTACGGTCCCCGTGAGCGCCGTGCTGATGAGCGAATGGAATCCGCGGCGCGACACGTTAAATGACGTCCTTCGCACCGCTTGACAATAGTTCTAGCGGCCCAATCACGGGAGAGAACGCTGAGCGTTACAACACTTGCCGAGATGCGGGGTGAGTTTCACTCACCCAACTTGCAGGAGGAGTATTTCCCGGGTGAACAATTTGGCGACTTCATTCTAGGTGGCAGTGGCGACTGGTACGCCATGGACCGCCTGATGATTGTTCGTCTTTTGATGGCCGTGATCGTCGCCGTGTTCTTCGTCGTCGCAATGCGTCGTCCGAAGCTCGTGCCGACTGGTCTGCAGAACGTTGCGGAGTTGATGCTGGACTTCGTCCGCATCCACATCGCGGAGGAGATTCTGGGTAAGAAGGAGGGGCGTCGTTTCCTTCCGGTTCTGGCCACCATCTTCTTCCTTGTTATCTCGATGAATATTGCGGCTATTATTCCTGGCCTCAATATTTCGCCGAACGCCCGAATCGGTATGCCACTGGTTCTGGCCCTGTTCGCATACGTTGCCTTCATTTACGCGGGCTCGAAGAAGATGGGCTTCTTCAAGTTTGTGAAGTCGGCAGTCGTTATTCCGAACTTGCCACCGGTACTCCACCTCATCGTGGTGCCGATCGAGATTTTCTCCAACTTCGTTCTCCGCCCAGTTACGCTGACCATCCGTCTGATGGCCAACATGCTGGCGGGCCACATGGTTCTAGTCCTGCTTTTCGGTGCCACGAACTTCTTCTTCTGGCAGCTGAATGGTTGGACCGCCCTGTCCGGGTTGACCCTTGTCGCTGCGGTAGCATTCACGCTGTTCGAGATGCTGGTGATTTTCCTGCAGGCATACATCTTTGCCCTGCTGAGCGCCGTCTACATCGAACTGTCGCTGCACGCAGACGAGCACTAACCCATAACTAATGAGGCCGCACATTCGGCAACAAGGCCTCGCAAACTTAATAGCAAGACCCACTTGACCCACAAAAGCCCCGGGCCTACTTAGAACAATCTTTAATCCGGGGCCATCCTTTAAGAAAGGGAACGGTTCATAATGAACGACGTCATCCTCTCCGCCCAGGACGCTGTCCAGGCTGTCGACACCAACGCTGGCCTGAAGACCATCGGTTACGGTCTGTCCACCCTGGGCCCGGGCCTCGGTATCGGCATCGTCGCCGGCAAGACCGTTGAGGGTATGGCACGCCAGCCTGAGATGGCCGGCCAGCTGCGTACCACCATGTTCCTGGGTATCGCCTTCACTGAGGCTCTCGCCCTGATCGGCCTGGTCGCAGGCTTCGTTTTCTAAGTCCGGACCTTCAAGCGGAGAACACGTAAACCATGACAGATTTCACCTTTTTGCTAGCGGCGGGTGACCTCCCGATGGGAGAGTCCATTAACCCGCTGCTGCCAAAGACCTATGACATCGTCTGGTCCGTTGTCCCGCTGGTAGTTATCCTGGTTCTCTTCTGGAAGCTCGTTCTTCCGAAGTTCCAGGAGGTCCTGACCGAGCGGGAGGACCGGATTGAGGGCGGCATTGAACGCGCTGAAGCTGCACAGGCTGAAGCCAAGGCCGCTCTGGAAAAGTACAACAGTCAGCTCGCAGAGGCCCGTACTGAAGCAGCAAAGATTCGCGACGAAGCCCGTGCACAGGGTCAGCGCATCATTGCAGACGCTACGACCAAGGCTAATGACGAGAGCGCACGAATCATCGAGTCCGGTGAGAAGCAGCTCGCTGCCCAGCGTGAGCAGGTAGTCGCAGAGCTGCGCAAGGAAATGGGCCAGAACTCCATCAATCTCGCTGAGCGCCTTCTGGGCGAGCAGCTTTCCGACGACGTTCGTAACTCGTCGACGATTGACAACTTCTTGTCCAACCTTGACACCGTGGCCCCGGCCGGAAAGTAGGCGACATGCACGCAGCAAGCCGCGAATCCCTGGCAGCCCTTAGCCAGCGACTGGACGCCGCTATCGGTGGCGACAATGTCGCTGTTGCTCAGGCTGCTCAGACTGGTTCCGAGCTTTTCGACATCGTCGAGGTCCTGGACTCCGACCGCGGCCTGCGTGTCGCTGTCGCCGACACCTCGGCGACTGCGGAACAGCGTTCCGGCCTTGTCCGGAGCCTGTTCGCGGGCAAGGTATCTGAGACGACTCTTAACCTCGTCGTGGATGCTGCCGCGCAGGTATGGTCCACCCCGCGTGAAATGCGTGAGGGTTTGGTAGAGCTGGGCCGTCGAGCCCTCCTTCGCTCTGCTGAAGGCCAGGGACAGCTTGAGACCGTTGAGTCTGAGCTGTTCCAACTGGGACACATCCTGGCTGAGCAGTCGCAGCTTGAACAGCTGCTGGCCGACAAGGCCGCAACCCCCGAAGCCAAGCGTGGGCTCCTCGCCTCTGTGCTGTACGGCAAGGTCACTTCCGTGACCGAAACCCTGGCACTGCAGGCTGTTGGCCGCCCATCCAAGCGCCCCGCGGACGACATTGACTCCCTGTCCCGGCTAGCCGCCGGCCTGCGGAACCACGTCGTCGCTCGCGTGACCAGTGCCACTGCCGTCTCTGACGAGCAAGAGCGAGCACTGGCGGACAAGCTCGGCCGAGTCTACGGCAAGGCGATGTCCATCCACACCGTGATCGATAAGTCGATTCTCGGTGGACTGGTCATCCGGGTTGGCGACGAGGTCATCGACGGTAGCCTTTCAACAAAGCTTGAGAAGCTGCGCGTCGGCCTCGGCTGACGGATGGTTTAGACGATTAATCACTGGAAGAATATTACCGAGAGCAGGAAGAACATGGCGGAGCTGACGATCTCCTCCGACGAGATCCGTAGCGCGATTGCGAACTACACCTCGAGCTACTCCCCGGAGGCCTCCCGCGAGGAGGTTGGCGTTGTTATCAGTGCAGCTGATGGTATCGCCCAGGTTTCGGGAATGCCGTCGGTCATGACGAATGAGCTTCTGGAGTTCCCGGGCGGCGTTATTGGCGTCGCTCAGAACCTCGACACCGACAAGGTCGGCGTTGTGGTGCTGGGTAACTTCGAGTCGCTTAAAGAGGGTGACGAGGTAAAGCGGACGGGTGACGTCCTTTCGATTCCGGTCGGGGACAAGTTCCTCGGTCGCGTAATTAACCCCCTGGGCCAGCCGATTGACGGCCTGGGTGACATTGAGGCTGAAGAGGACCGCGTCCTCGAGCTGCAGGCACCGACCGTGCTGCAGCGTCAGCCGGTTGAAGAGCCGATGGCTACTGGTATTAAGGCCATCGACGCAATGACCCCAATTGGTCGTGGTCAGCGTCAGCTGATCATTGGTGACCGTAAGACCGGTAAGACCGCGGTCTGCCTGGACACCATTTTGAACCAGAAGGCTAACTGGGAGTCCGGTGACCCGAGCAAGCAGGTGCGATGCATCTACGTTGCTATCGGTCAGAAGGGCTCCACCATTGCTGGTGTGCGCCAGACCCTCGAGGAGCAGGGCGCACTCGAGTACACCACCATCGTTGCTGCCCCGGCGTCGGATGCCGCAGGCTTCAAGTGGCTTGCACCATTCGCAGGCGCCGCACTGGGTCAGCACTGGATGTACCAGGGCAAGCACGTCCTGGTCATTTACGATGATCTGACTAAGCAGGCAGAGGCATACCGTGCCATCTCGCTGCTGCTGCGTCGCCCGCCGGGACGCGAAGCTTACCCGGGCGACGTCTTCTACCTCCACTCCCGTCTGCTGGAGCGTGCTGCGAAGCTCTCCGACGACATGGGTGCAGGCTCGCTGACCGCACTGCCGATCATCGAGACGAAGGCAAACGACGTGTCGGCCTTCATTCCGACCAACGTCATTTCCATTACCGACGGCCAGGTCTTCCTCGAGTCCGACCTGTTCAACCAGGGTGTCCGTCCGGCTATTAACGTCGGTGTGTCGGTTTCCCGTGTTGGTGGTGCCGCACAGACCAAGGGCATGAAGAAGGTTTCCGGTAACCTGCGTCTGGACCTCGCGTCCTACCGCGACCTGGAAGCATTCGCAATGTTCGCATCCGACCTGGACGATGCCTCCAAGCGTCAGCTGGAGCGCGGTCAGCGTCTGGTTGAGCTGCTGAAGCAGAAGGAAAACCACCCGCAGCCGGTCGAGTACCAGATGACCTCCATCTACCTCGCTGGTGAGGGCGAATTCGACGATGTCCCGGTTGAGGACGTCCGTCGCTTCGAGGCCGAGCTGCTTGAGCACCTGCAGGACACTCAGCCTGCAGTCTTCGAGCAGATTGACGGCGGCGTCGCCTTCTCTGACGAGTCCAAGGCTGCTCTGAAGTCCGCTACCGCTAACTTCAAGAAGTCCTTCCAGACTTCTGAGGGCGCACCGCTGGCTTCCGAGGCTCCGGTCGAGGCACTCGACGAGGGCGAGCTCAAGAAGCAGCAGATTACGGTCTCCCGCAAGACTGCCCAGAACTAGGCAGGTTGAGCTACTCAATGACCGTTTTCGCAATTGAAGGGAGGGAATAGGACATGGCGAATCTTCGTGAACTTCGAGCCCGAATCAAGTCGGTGAACTCGACCAAGAAGATCACCAAGGCCCAGGAGCTTATCGCAACCTCGCGCATTACTAAGGCGCAGCGTCGCGTAGCAGACTCCCAGCCGTACGCCGACGAAATCGAGAAGGTCATCGGACGTCTCGCATCGGCTTCGTCGTTGGATCACCCGATGCTCGTAAAGCGTGAGGGTAACCAGCGTGTTGCAGTCCTGGTTGTCACCAGTGACCGCGGCATGTGTGGCGGCTACAACCACAACGTCCTGAAGAAGGCTGCAGAGCTGCGTACCGCTCTGGAAGAGCAGGGGCATGAGGTCGTTCTCTACGTGACTGGCCGTAAGGGCACCGACTACTACGACTTCCGTGGTGTCGAGCTCGCCGGTACGTGGGAGGGCTTCTCCCAGGATCCGGACTACGCCGCAACCCACGACGTGCGTCGTCACCTCATTGATGGTTTCAACGCTACGGCCGAGGGCACTGCCAAATACCGCGAAGGCCTGCGTGGCACCAACGGCGAGGCTGTTCAAGGCTTCGACCAGGTCCACGTTGTCTACACGGAATTCGTGTCCATGCTTTCTCAGATCCCGCGTGCACACCAGATGCTCCCGATTGAGCCTGTGTACGAGGATGTCGAGATTGCTCAGGGCGAGGACATGCTGTCCGATGGATCAGATGACCTTAAGCCGGACTACGAATTCGAGCCTGATGCAGACACCCTGTTGGCAGAGCTTCTGCCGCAGTACGTGTCCCGCACCCTGTTCGCAGTGATGCTCGAGGCCGCTGCCTCTGAGTCCGCTGCCCGTCGTAACGCTATGAAGTCCGCGACGGACAACGCTACCGAGCTGGTCAAGGACCTCTCGCGTGTTGCTAACCAGGCACGTCAGGCACAGATTACCCAGGAAATCACAGAAATCGTCGGTGGCGCCGGTGCGCTCGACGACAGCGGAGAAAGTGACTAGATATGAGCACAGCTCTAAGTGAGCAGAACACCACCACGGCTGTGGGCCGTGTTGTGCGTGTCATCGGTGCCGTCGTCGACGTGGAGTTCCCGCGTAACGAACTGCCGGCACTTTACAACGCGCTGACCGTGGAAGTTACCCTTCCTTCGGTCGCCAAGACCATTGTCCTCGAGACTGCACAGCACCTCGGTGACAACATGGTTCGTACCATTGCTATGGCTCCGACCGACGGCCTGGTCCGCGGTGCAGAGGTCAAGGACACCGGAAAGCCGATTTCGGTTCCGGTTGGTGACGTCGTCAAGGGTCACGTCTTTAACGCAATGGGCGACTGCCTGGATGAGCCGGGCCTGGGTCGCGATGGTGAGCAGTGGGGCATCCACCGTGAGCCTCCGGCCTTCGACCAGCTCGAGGGCAAGACCGAGATTCTGGAAACCGGTATTAAGGTCATCGACCTGCTGACCCCGTACGTTAAGGGCGGCAAGATTGGTCTGTTCGGTGGTGCCGGTGTCGGTAAGACCGTTCTGATTCAGGAGATGATTACTCGTATTGCACGCGAGTTCTCCGGTACTTCGGTCTTCGCCGGTGTTGGTGAGCGTACCCGTGAGGGCACCGACCTCTTCCTGGAAATGGAAGAGATGGGCGTTCTCCAGGACACCGCCCTCGTCTTCGGCCAGATGGACGAGCCTCCGGGAGTCCGTATGCGCGTCGCGCTGTCGGGTCTGACCATGGCAGAGTACTTCCGCGATGTTCAGCACCAGGACGTGCTGCTCTTCATTGACAACATCTTCCGTTTCACCCAGGCCGGTTCTGAGGTTTCGACCCTGCTGGGTCGTATGCCTTCCGCCGTGGGTTACCAGCCGACCCTGGCTGACGAGATGGGTGTTCTGCAGGAGCGCATTACGTCCACCAAGGGCCGTTCGATTACCTCTCTGCAGGCCGTCTACGTGCCTGCCGATGACTACACCGACCCGGCTCCGGCAACGACCTTCGCCCACCTCGATGCAACCACCGAGCTCGACCGCTCGATTGCATCGAAGGGTATTTACCCGGCAGTGAACCCGCTGACTTCGACTTCTCGTATCCTCGAGCCGTCGATCGTCGGTGAGGAGCACTACCGAGTTGCTCAGCAGGTTATTAACATCCTGCAGAAGAACAAGGAACTCCAGGACATCATCGCCATCCTCGGTATGGACGAGCTGTCTGAGGAGGACAAGGTGACCGTGCAGCGTGCACGTCGTATCCAGCGATTCTTGGGTCAGAACTTCTTCGTTGCTGAGAAGTTCACGGGTCTGCCTGGTTCGTACGTCCCGCTGAAGGACACCATTGTTGCCTTCGACCGCATCTGCAAGGGCGACTTCGACAACTACCCGGAGATGGCCTTCGACGGCCTGGGTGGCCTCGACGATGTCGAGAAGAAGTACGCTGAAATGCAGAAGAAGTAAGGGGCATCCTCATGGCTGAAATCACCGCTGAACTGGTTGCCGTTGAGCGACCGCTCTGGAAGGGCAAGGCCACCTTGGTCTCTGCCCAGACCACCGAGGGTGAGATCGGCGTGCTGCCCGGACACCAGCCGTTGCTTGGCCAGCTGGTCAACAACGGCACGGTGACCATCAAGACCGCAGACGGCAAGGTTCTTGTCGCTTCGGTACAGGGTGGGTTCATTTCCGTGTCTACCTCGAAGGTTTCGATCCTCGCGGATAAGGCAATCTGGGCTGACGAGGTTAACCTCTCCGAGGCCGAGTCCAACCTGACTTCGGATGACCCTGCAGTAAAGGCACAGGCTGAGTCGGAGGTCCGCGCGGCTCGTCGCGCTTCCACCAACTAGTCTTTTCGCCTGAACATCCGGTCGCACGACCGTATTCTTCCTGCTTCTTTAAACGGGGCGGGGAGCTCGCAAGAGAAATCTTGCCAGCTTCCCGCCCCGTTTTTCTTAGTTATTTTTCATGTCAGTGCAACAATCGGGTAGGGTTTGTAAAAAGCCTCTAAAGCGCTTTTGAACCAAGGTTCGTCGTCTATTCACCCGGATGCGAGGCTGGCAGATAGTGTTTTCAAGCGTAACCATGATGTCAATCATGTTCATGATTATCGGTGCGATGTTGATCGTCGGCGGGGTCCTTGCCCTGTGGCGTTTCGCCAGCCTGCATGCAAAAGGTACTCCTGTTATTGCTCGTCGCCTTCCTGCAGGTGATGGCAGTCATTGGCGCCATGGTGTCATTGTTTATTCAGAGTCGACGTTGAAGATGTACAAGCTACGTTCGCTGCGTCCTGGCTGTGATGCCGAATTTGCCCGTCACGATGTCACTATTGTGGATCGCCGAGATCCGACTGACATCGAGGCGGGTTTTTTCGCGCCCGGGCTTCGGGTAGTCAGGATTAAAACGGGGAAAAATACCGAATGGGAGTTTGCCGTGGACTCGTCCTCGGACACTGCGCTGGTGGCGTGGGTGGAGTCGAAGCCGTCGTCACGCCAGACTCGTGAGTTTCCTACAGATATTGAGCGACGTTTCCGTTCGGCTTATAACCGTGGCCGGGGAAGTCAGTACTAGTCTCTTACGACAGGCTATTGCTAAGGCTCTAGTGGGTATTGTTTTCTCCCGCGCGGCAGTCACGTTAGGGTAGGGGAATGCGCCTTGTGATTGCTGAATGCACTGTTGACTATGTCGGTCGCTTGAATGCCCATCTGCCTCATGCCCCGCGCTTGCTGTTGGTGAAAGCAGATGGGTCAGTTTCTGTGCATGCCGACGACCGTGCATATAAGCCTCTGAACTGGATGACACCGCCGTGCACGCTGACGGAGAAGGATATTCTCGACGAGTCGGGGGAAGACACTGGTGAAAAGCTCTGGGTCGTTGAGAATAAGAAGGGCGAGCAACTTCGTATCACTATCGGCAAGGTGCTGGCTGATAGCACGTACGAACTGGGAGAGGACCCTGGCCTGGAGAAGGACGGGGTAGAAGCGCATCTACAGGAACTGCTTGCAGATCAGTTCACAACGTTTGGCGAGGGCTACACCCTGATTAGGCGCGAATACCCAACCCCGATCGGACCGGTGGACCTGCTTGGCCGCGATGAAAACGGCGCCACCGTTGCAGTCGAGGTTAAGCGTCGGGGCGGTATCGATGGTGTTGAGCAGCTAACCCGTTACTTGGAGATGCTGAACCGCGATGAGCTGCTGGCACCGGTGGAAGGGATTTTTGCTGCCCAGGAGATTAAGCCACAGGCCAAGACTCTGGCAGAGGATCGTGGGATTCGCTGTGTGACCGTGGATTACGACGCCCTGCGTGGCCTGGAGTCCAATGAATTGCGGTTGTTCTAGCCATGCCTAGGCGAAACCACAAGCGGCGCGGTAATCAACGAGGTAATCAACGCGGCGGGCGTAATAACCACGGCCAGAATCGCGGCAGCCTGCCCGCATTTGGCAGTTCTTTCCAAAACACTCGCACTGAATCTGGGCCTGCCGGTTGGCAGGACGTGGACTTTGCGGTGCGTAACATCAGCGCTGGCCAGTCGAACAAGGTTTATCGCTGTCCGGGGTGCGACCAGGAAATCATGCCCGGGACCTCGCACATCGTGGCATGGCCGCAGGATTATGGTGCAGGCGCCGATGACCGGCGCCATTGGCACACCAACTGCTGGCGCAATAGAGCTCACCGCACTATCACGCGCCGCTGGGGATAGATTTACTTAGCCGGCTCAACGAGCTCCAGCAGGACGCCACCGGCATCCTTCGGGTGGATGAAGTTGATGCGCGAGCCTGCGGTGCCGATCTTCGGCTCCGGGTACAGCACCCGGGTGCCCTGCTCCTTCAGGTGCGCCATCAGCGCCTCCAGATCAGTGACACGAACTGCGTACTGCTGGATTCCTGGACCCTTCTTGTCCAGGTACTTTGCAATCGTGGACTGGTCATTCAGTGGCGCGAGAATCTGAACCAGAGTGCCACCTTCAACCTTGTCGGCCGGGCCGACCATGGCCTCGTGGACACCCTGCTCTTCATTGACTTCATCGTGGTAGTTGATGAAACCAAGGTTTGCGCGGTACCACTCAATAGCGGCATCAAAATCCGGGACTGCGACGCCGACGTGATCAACAGCGACTACGTACTTATGGGGAACGGGAATCTGTGTCTCACTCATAGTTTCCAGGGTACTCGCTATTATCGGCGCCATGATTGTCGCATTTTCTGTTGCCCCCACTTTCTCCGATCCTGAGCAGGGAATGGCTGAGGCCGTTGCTGAAGCCGTGCGTGTTGTGCGCGAATCTGGCCTGCCCAACGAGACCAATGCCATGTTCACCCTTGTTGAAGGCGAATGGGATGAGGTGATGGATGTCATTAAGCGAGCCACGGAAGCAGTCAGCCGTGTCAGTCCGCGTACTTCTCTGGTCATCAAAGCGGACATTCGCAACGGATACACCGGGCAGCTGCGTGCGAAAGTGGATGCGGTCGAGGATGCGCTGAAAGCCACCGACTAGTCTCTTGTTCGGATTGGACACGTAGGCTCTACATAGGTCTTTACATAGGCTTTACGACGACACTGGAGAGGAACCCCTTTGACGATGCCAGCTGGACATGGTCACGCACATGGCCATTCTCATGGTCACTCGCATGGAGCACACGGTCACCGCGAGTGCTCGACTCCGCCGCCACCACCCGGCACGGTTGATTTGGAGCAGCTCCACCAGCGCGCCGAAGCCGAACGTAAGCGCCGAGAGGAGATCGAGCGGGCAACCAGTGATCAGGGAAATGGGCTTCCTCCTGTAGTTGAGATTGTCCCGCAGACCCTTGAGGCAGAAGTCGTTCTGCGCTCGGAGCAGGTCCCGGTTATTGTCTTGATCGGCATGGCTGGAGCAGCTGATTCGTTGCGTCTTCGGGCTGAGCTAGAAGGCATGGCCCGTGAGGCTAATTTGAACTGGATCCTGGCGTGGGCAGATGCTGAGGAGCATCCGCAGCTGGCCCAGGCATTCGGTGTGCAGGCAGTGCCGACAGTCACGGCTGTGGCTATGGGCAGTCCCATTGGCATGTTTGTCGGCGAGAAAACCAGGGATTGGCTGGAGCAGTGGCTGGCGCAGGTTATGAAGGCCACTCGGGGTCGTCTCAAGGGGTTGCCGGCGGGAACTCGTATGGCTGGGGAGGGCAGCGGGCCGGAGGCTCCGGAGCCGACTGACTTCTTCGGCAATCCCGTACCCACCGATGACCCGCGTTTGGAGCAGGCTGAAGAGTTGCTCGAGGAGGGCGATTTCGACGGAGCGTTGGAGCTGTATGACGCTATGCTGCAGTCCGAGCCCGCAAATCAGGGGCTGAAGCGCGCTCACGCGAATGTGTCCTTCTTCGCCCGCGCTGCCAAAATCGATCGCAGCGCAGATCCAATTGCAAAGGCCGACGCTGCGCCGAAGGACGTCGCGCTCGCCCTCGATGCCGCGGATGTCACGATGCTTGTCGACGATCCAGCGAAGGCGCTCGATCGTTTGTTGAAGTTGCTCCCGCAGGTGTTTGGCGATGACCGTGAGGCCATCAAGTCGCGTCTACTAGAGCTGCTTGTGCTATTCGATACCGCAGATCCAGTGGCATTGGATGCACGCCGGAGGATGGCTAGCGCACTGTACTAGGAGTACTGGACTAGGGGCACTGTACTAGGAGCCTGGAAAGCGCTCAGGCTCCTAGCTTGAAGCGTCGGTGTATGGCCAGTCATCCGGAGCCATGAAGTAGTAGACGCTGCCCATTACAGCGGCCATAAACGCCATTAGCAACAGGAAAAGTGTTGCTTTCATTGCCACATGACGCTCCGCATACCAGGCGTAAAAGGCGTCCAATTTTGCTGCCAACCAGATGTTCAGGCGACGTGTCGGCGGATGCACCAACGAGAGAATTCCCAGTGCAACAAAGATGCAGAGCCATCCGGGAGCAGGAGTTGGCAAAATGATAATGCCAACAATGAGCAATACGAAGCCTGCGACGAGAAGAACCGGGGAGAGTACCGGCCCATACCAGGTGTTGCGCATATGGGCATGGCGAATCTGCATGCGGTCCATCAAGCGATGTACCTTTTCCTTCATTGCGATTCACTTCCTCCGATTTTCGGTGCCGTGCGCTATTTCTAGCAGCGGTCTCGGACGAGGCATCGTTGAAGCATTAAGCATCAAATGTGCAGCTCAACTGCCTGGGTGCACCGTTGGACATTGATTCTTTTAATCATGTCTATATTTAATCCATTGTTGCACAAAAGCTGCGCCCCAGTGCAACGAGATTTTTCGGAAGGTGGTAATCTTCCAACAGTTCTCAGTGGTTTACAGCAGTTACCACTGCATCTCATCCACCTGTTCACCTCAGACAGTTCATACTGCGCTAGGTGCCTTTGGTCTTCAGTTTTCTGCAGCCAGGAGTTTTGCATGCGACTTCGCCCCAAAGCCCTTCGCGCTACTTCCGCCTCGGTCATTGTTGCGCTTTCGGCCTCGACTCTGTTGGCGGGGTGCACCATCGATGTCCCAAGCACCACCGGGTCCAAGGCCACCACTGCTACCACAAAACCTAATGCTCCAGATAACGGTTGGGATGCTTCCGAGGAAGTCACCTGGTCTGATGCACAGGACGTCCTCGATACTGCGGCTAAGAGTTTCTCCGACAACTATGGCATTGATTTAGGTGTCTATTTGCGTGTCATTGACGGTCCATACAAAGGGCTCACGGCGTCGGTAGGCGAGGATACGAAGGAGTACTCCGCATCGACCATCAAGGCTCCGTTAGTGGTTACTGCGCTGAAGAAATTCGGCGATGACCTAGACAAGACGGTGACGGTCGATTGGGACAATGGTGTTGGCGGAAGCGTGATTGGCCCTGGCCAATACACGCTCGACGGGCTGTTGCAGTACGTGATGCGGTATTCGGACAACACCGCGGCGAATGGGTTGATTGACGCTGTCGGTGGTTTCGACGAGGTCAACAAAACCATCAAGGAAGCCGGTGTTGATGACAAGCGCTACCACCTGGGCAACAAGTTCAACATCCCCAATCCCAGCGGTGATCGGTCCTGGTTTACTCCCTCTCAAGCTGCGCTGTTCATGGCACGTCTCCAGGAAGTGGCCGATGGCACCTCAAAGCACAACTTCATTACCAAGGACACGGCACAAACTGCATTGACCTACCTCACTTACGGTGGTTCGCAGAAGTTTGTGATGTACGTCGGCTCCGCAGTCCAGAAGACCGGTGACACTGCCGAGGGCGTTAATGACCACGGTATTTTGTACACCGCAGCCGGCCCCATCGCTTACGCCATTACGACGCGCTTTGATGAGGTGCCGCTCAATGAGCTTACCGACGGCCTGCTCGGCCAGCTGGGTTCCCAAATAGCCCAGCTTCTGCCGGATTACAATCGCCTTGGTAAGGATGGCAAGCCACTGACTGCTAAGCAGGCTGCGACGTGGAGCGCGGATGAGGATGGCGACGGCATTCCTGATCGTATCGGAACCGACAGCATGGATGGATCCGGGTACATCGATGATTCAGATTCTGCGAATTACAACGAATCTTTGGAACCTGACTGGTTCAATCCGTTCCGTGGATAGGACCTGGATACGCTCCCCAAAACAAAATTGCCCGTGAGTCAGGTTTTCAGGCTGAAACTCAGATCACTGAAAACCGTGCAGCACGGGCAATTCCTATGTGATTGTCTTTTGTTTGGCTGGATTCGGGACTAGCCCTGCCACTTCAGCCAAACGGCGGTGTTAGCCGGCAGCACCAAATCAATCGAGTGAGCCTGGCCGTTCCAACCGTGCTCGACCGCGGTCACAGTACCGTTTTCACCGTAGCCGGAGCCCTCGTAACGCGATGCGTTTGTGTTCAGAATCTCCGTCCATTGGCCACCGCGCGGTACGCCAATCTTGTAGATTTCCTGCGTGGTTCCCGACAGGTTATAGACGCAGGCGACGACCGAGTCATCGGTGCCGTAACGGACAAAGGACACAACATTGTTTGTGGAATCATCCGCGTTAATCCACTGGAAGCCCTCTGGGCGGTCATCCTGGGTGTAGAACGCTGGGTTTTCCTTGTAGATGGCGTTGATGTCCTTAACCAGCAGCTGAATGCCGCGGTGGAATTCGCCGCTCCAACCTTCGAGGTTGTCCCAAGCCACGGACTCATCGTGGTTCCACTCGTGGTTCTGGCCAAGATCCTGACCCTGGAATAGAAGCTGCTTGCCCGGGTGCGCCCACATGAAGGTCAGGAAAGTACGTAGGCCTGCGGCCTTATCCCAATCGCCGCCCGGCATGCGCTCCCACAGCGAGCCCTTGCCGTGCACGACCTCGTCGTGGCTAATCGGCAGAATGAACTCTTCCGAGTAGGCGTAGACCATAGCGAAGGTGAGCTCATGGTGGTGGTAGGAGCGGTAAATCGGCTCCTTGCTGAAGTACTCCAGCGTGTCATTCATCCAGCCCATGTTCCACTTCATAGAGAAGCCCAAGCCACCGTGCTCGGTAGGTGCGGTCACACCCGGCCAAGAAGTAGATTCTTCGGCCACGGTGAGGAAGCCCGGGTTGTGCTTGTGTACCGTGGCGTTGAATTCCTGCAGGAACTGAACAGCATCGAGGTTTTCACGGCCACCGTACTGGTTCGGCAGCCACTCGCCTTCATTGCGGGAGTAGTCCAGGTACAGCATGGAAGCCACTGCGTCGACGCGCAGACCGTCGATGTGGAACTCTTCTGCCCAGTACAGTGCGTTGGCGTAGAGGAAGTTGCGTACCTCGTTGCGGCCGAAGTCGAAAACGTAGGTGCCCCAGTCGCGCTGCTCGCCGCGGCGCCAGTCCGGGTGCTCGTAGCAAGCCGTGCCATCGAAGCGGGCAAGTGCGAACTCGTCCTTCGGGAAGTGCCCCGGAACCCAGTCCATGATGACACCGATGCCAGCGGCGTGGAAGGCATCAACTAGACCGCGGAACTGATCTGGGGTGCCGAAGCGGCTGGTCGGAGCGTAGTAGCCGGAAACCTGATAACCCCAGGAACCGGTGAACGGGTGCTCACATACTGGCATGAACTCCACATGGGTGTAGCCCATGTCGACCACGTAACGCACCAGCTTCTCCGCCATAACCTCGTAGCTCAGGCCCTGCTTCCAGGAACCCAAGTGGACTTCGTAGATAGAGATGGGCTCCTCGGTCCAGTCTGTGTTGGCGCGCTTTTCCATCCACGCTTGGTCGCTCCAGGCGTAGTCGGAGGTCGCAACAATCGACCCGGTAGCCGGTGGGAGCTCAGCAGCACGCGCCATCGGGTCGGCCTTATCGCGACGCTGTCCCTCCGGTGTCGTGATGGCGAACTTGTAGACTTCGCCCTCACCCACACCCGGGATGAACAGCTCCCAGATACCTGCGCCACCCATAGAGCGCATTGGGTACTGCGCGCCGTTCCACATACAGAAGTCACCGACCACGGCGACGCCGCGTGCGTTCGGAGCCCAGACCGTAAACGAGGTGCCTTCGACCGTACCCAGCTCTGTGTCGTAACTGCGAAGGTGAGCACCGAGAACCTTCCACAGTTCCTCATGACGTCCCTCGCCGATTAGGTGTAGGTCACCAGCGCCGATAGTGGGGAGGAAACGGTAGCCGTCGGCACGCTCTACGGTCTCGCCGGAGTCCCACGTAATGCGCAGACGGTAGTCGAAGTCATCGCCGCCGGGGACGAGGGCGGTGAAGAAACCGTCGCCCAGGTTCTCCGCTTCAAACTCGCCGCGCGTGCTGACGACAGTAACTGCCTGAGCGCCGAAGACCCTCGTGCGAATAACCGTGTCACCGTCCACGACGTGTGCGCCGTAGATGCTGTGCGGATCGTGATGGGTGCAGTAGCGCAGGCGATCCATATCGCCGGAATCAATTGCGAGGCGGGAATCTGTGTGGGCTCCCATGGAAGGTCCTTCCGAAGCGTTTCTAGGTAGGTGAATGTGAAGTTGTTGAGTTAAGTTTTAAAGAAATAGAGGGAGGTAGGGGACAGTGGGCTGCTAACTCACCCGCCAGCCTAACGACGAATCGTTGCGACAGTGGTCAGGTCAGCGGCCCACTAACCCCGAAAGTTCCCAGCAAGCGTTCTAGCCCTCGTAGTCGGGGACGTCGCGCCAAGCCAACTTGTGGCGGAGCTTGACATCGATTTCCGGCAGCTTGATGATGTGCGCAACGTTTTCCCACGGTGCCAGGCGGACGTAGTTGTCCTTGCCCCAGTTGAACTGGTTGCCGGTAATCAGGTCAGTGACATCCATGCGGTCGTGGTTGCGGAGCCCGATGCAATCCATGTCGAGGTGCACGGTAGCTTCCTGGGCATTCCACGGATCGAGGTTGAGAACAACGAGGATGGCATCGCCGGTGACCGGATCGAGCTTCGAGTAAGCCAGCAGGTTGTCATTGTCGATGTCGTGGAAGTGCAAGTTGCGCAGCTGCTGCAGAGCAGGGTGCTCCCGACGAATCTTGTTCAGCGTGGCAATGAACGGCTCCAGCGAGTTGCCGGTGGCCAGTGCCTGGTCGTAATCGCGGCTGCGGAGCTGGTACTTCTCGCTGTCGAGGTACTCCTCGGAGCCCTCCTTGACCGGAACGTTTTCAAACAGCTCGAAGCCGGAGTACATGCCCCACAGCGGAGACAGGGTTGAAGCCAGCGCGGCGCGGATGGCGAAGGCGCCACGGCCGCCCTTGACCAGGAAGTCATGCAGAATATCGGGGGTATTGACCCATAGGGATGGGCGAGCGATGTCCGCATGGCGGGTAATCTCCTCGCCGAATTCGGTCAGCTCTTCCTTCGTAGTCTTCCACGGGAAGTAGATGTAGGACTGAGTGAAGCCAGCCTTGGCCAGGCCGTAGAGGCGGGCCGGGGCGGTGAAGGCCTCGGCGAGGAAGATGACCTCCGGGTTGGTTTCGTGAACGGTTTCAATCAGCCATTCCCAGAAGTTGCCCGGCTTGGTGTGGGGGTTATCCACGCGGAAGACCTTGACTCCACGCTTGACCCAAAACTTCACTACACGCAGAACCTCTGCGTACAGGCCCTTGGCATCGTTGTCGAAATTCAGCGGGTAGATGTCCTGGTACTTCTTCGGCGGATTCTCGGCGTAGGCAATGGTGCCGTCCGGCAGCACGGTGAACCACTCCGGGTGAGCCTTAGCCCAGGGGTGGTCCGGTGCACACTGGAGCGCTAGGTCGATAGCGACCTCGAGGTCGCGCTCCTTAGCAGCCTTGATGAATTCCTTGAAGTCCTTTTCGTCACCGAGGCTCGGGTGGATGGCGTCGTGGCCACCTTCTGCGGAGCCGATAGCCCACGGAGATCCGACATCGCCCGGTTCCGGGGTCAGGGTGTTGTTGCGACCCTTGCGATTGATTTCACCGATTGGGTGAATCGGGGGCAGATAGACCGTGTCGAAGCCCATGCGCTGAGCGCGATCAAGCTGTGCAACCGCAGTCTTGAATGTGCCGTGCAGCAGCTCGCCATTTTCGCCGTAACCACCGTTGGAACGGGGGAAGAACTCATACCAAGAGGAGTACAGGGCTTCGCGGCGGTCAACCTTGATCTTGCGGGTCTTTCCGCGGGTCAAAAGGTCGCGCACCGGGTGCGCCTGCAAAATGGCGCGGGTCTCGTCGGAAAGCGCGGCTGCAATGCGGGCGCGAAGATCGCCGTCGCCGCGCAGACCTGCGGCGATGGAGCGTAGGTGGTTGCGGTGGATAGCAGCGGCACCAGCGGCGGCGCGGTCGAAGAGAGCGGCGCCAATTTCTAGATCATTAGCGAGTTCAGCTTCGCTCTGACCGGCCTCGAACTTCTTGGTGATAGCGTTGCGCCACGTTGCCATCGGGTCGGACCAGGCATCAATGCGAATGGTCCACAGCCCCGGAACGTCTGGGACGAAGGTGGCATTGACCTGATTTGGATCATGGTCAGAAAAGTGCATTGGAATGCGCTGTGAGCGGGAAGCAAAAGCTGATTCCTTCGGCCCCTTGACGTTGAGCGTGGCGTTCATCGCGTCATGGCCTTCTCGCCAAATGACGGCAAAGGTTGGGACGACTTCACCCACTACGGCCTTCGATGGAGTTGCACCACCGTTGATTTGAGGACGGATGTCATCAATACCGATTCGACCAGTCATAAAAGACGTTCTCCTAATTGTCGGCGAGCTAGGTGAAAATCGAAGCAAAACCATCTCGAGTGAACTCGATTTGCTCTCTACCGAGGATAGATGAGAATGTCCAAGCGCACATTTGGGCAAAGTTAGGGCACCATGGATGTGTGGCTGAATTGGAAGAAGACTTTAACGAAGATTTACTACTCGACTTTCGCGACGTAAACCTCATCCGTGGTGGCCGTACGCTGGTCGGGCCGGTCGATTGGCAAGTAGAACTTGACGAACGCTGGGTCATCATGGGGCCGAACGGTGCAGGCAAAACTTCTTTGATGCGCATTGCTGCAGCGGAGGAGTTCCCGTCTTCAGGGGTGGCCCATGTGATGGGCGAGCAGATTGGGCGCACCGACATGCGTGATCTGCGCACCATGATTGGTTTGACATCATCGTCGATTGCTCACCGCATTCCCAATGACGAAAAGGTCGCGGACCTTGTTATTTCCGCCAGTTACTCCGTCCTGGGGCGCTGGCGTGAGACCTATGAAGAGATGGATTTCGAACAGCTCTCCGAGATTCTCGAGCGCATGGGTGCTGAGCATCTTGCAGACCGCACCTGGGGCACTCTCAGTGAGGGAGAGCGCAAGCGCGTACTCATCGCACGAGCCATGATGGTCAACCCCGAATTGCTGCTTCTCGACGAGCCGGGAGCCGGACTCGACCTCGGCGGTCGCGAGGACCTCGTCGGTTACTTAGGCGAACTCGCACTCGACCCGGATGCGCCGGCGATGGTGATGATTACGCACCACCCGGAAGAAATTCCGTACGGCTTCACCCATGCGATGCTCCTCGACGAAGGCAATGTCATCGCACAGGGGCTTATTGACGACGTCCTGACCAGTGAGAACCTGACCAAGGCTTTCCACCAGGAAATCGTCGTCGATCGCATCGATGATCGCTACTTTGCGCGCCGGGCACGGCCTGCTGGAAAGCACCGGAAGAAGTAGACGCTCATGGCGGTTCCGACACCTGAAACCCCGAATACACCCGCGTCGCCGAAACTGGCTGCGACTGTGTTGCTGCTCCGCGACACCCACTGCGGGCTCGAGGTCTACGTTCAAGAACGCGTATCCTCAATGCGTTTTGCGGCCAACATGACCGTGTTCCCCGGCGGTGGAGTAGACCGGCGTGATTTCCCCGCTGTCGCGAATGAGGGCATGGCCGTGACCGAGCCGTCGGAAGCCGACCCCGAGTCGCGGATCGCGCAGGCTTTTAACGTCGGTCGCGCGCGGGCGCACGCGCTCACCTGCGCGGCCGTGCGTGAGACCTTTGAGGAAACAGGCACTCTGTTGGTTCGCGATGCTGGCGGTGAGATTGTCGCAGATGGCCACCGCTTCCACCGTCAGCGACGACAGTTGGAAGCCCACGAGTTGTCATTGACGGATTTCCTTAGCAATGAAAATCTGGTGCTCGATGCCGAACTCGTCAGTCCTTGGGCTAACTGGGTGACACCCGAATCCAACCCCATTCGCTACGACACCTATTTCTTCCTCGCCGCGCTTCCCGACGGTCAAAGGGCCGACGGTGACACCTCTGAGGCATCATCTTCAGGTTGGTTCCGCCCGACGACGATTTTGGATGGATGGCGCCGTGGGCTACTTGGCCTCATGCCTCCGACCTGGGCGCAACTGACTCGCTTGGACGGTGTCAATACTGTGGCGGAGGCTCTCGAGGCGGCCAGAAACACTCCGGTGCGACGCACCAGTAGTGACTTCCTCGGGGAACCTTTTATGGATGAGTACTTTGCCGTTGCCACCCACATGGGGCATTTGCGCAAAGGTATGAACCGTTAGCCGACTACTCAACCCCCGTTAACCGGCTGATCCCTAGTTGGAAGGAGATAACGAGTGTCCCTGTCCGCTGCAGAGGTGGCCGCTGTTGCTGCTCATCCGGAGTGGCTAGATGAGGCCGACCAGCTCGCGCTCACTAAAAAGTCTCTGATTGCAGACTCCGCGCATCTACGCCAACACTGTGGCGAGTTTGGTCGCGCGGTCATTGAAGTCGCGGCAGCTCGGCGTTCTGCGGTCAGCAAACTGCCAGGGGACTGGATCTTCTCTTCCGAAGCAGCGCAACAGGCCACGCCCTTTGTCGTCGCGCTGGCTCGCGCTCGTAGGCTTGCGCATCTCGGTGTCGAAGCAGTGGCCGATGTGACCTGCTCCATTGGTACTGAGGTGGCAGCAATTGACCACGAGGGCCTGACCGTTGTCGGGTCTGATCTCGACCTTGCACGGCTGGCCATGGCGCGGCATAACGTCGGCAAGAACATCTTCGCGCAGGCCGATGCTTTGCAACCGGCCTTTGACGCACCCGTCATTGTCGCTGACCCTGCCCGCCGCTCCGGTGGGCGTAGGATCACCAACCCGGAGGACTTGCTCCCATCGCTGCCGGCGCTCGTAGCCGCCTGGCCCGACAAAGAACTAGCTATCAAATGTGCGCCGGGCCTCGACTTCAGCGAGTGGAGCGGGGAAGTGGCTGTCACTTCGGTGGACGGTGCGGTCAAGGAGGCATGTCTATATACGCCGGGGTTGGCCGGAGTTACCGATGGGCAATCCGTAACGCGATCGGCGATGGTTATCCGGACCGTCGATAAGCACAGGCCGTTAGAGTTGTCGGCGGTGGACGTGCAGACCTACGACGACACCATGCCTGACGACGTCGATGTGCGCGCTGCCGGTCGGTACATCATTGATCCGGATGGGGCGATTGTGCGCGCCGGGCTGGTGCGGCATTTTGCGGCGGCGCATGGGCTGTGGCAGCTCGATGAGCGGATTGCGCACGTCAGTGGCGATGTTTTGCCGCAGGGGATTGCCGGGTTCGAAGTTATTGAGCAAGTGGGGTTGAAGCAGGTTCGCAAGGCACTGGCAGCGTTGGATTGCGGATCGGTGGAAATTCTCGTGCGCGGCGTAGACGTCAACCCCGACGCGTTGCGCAAGCAGTGGAAACTTAAGGGCTCCAGGGCATTGGCGGTGGTGGTCACGCGCATCGGACGGAGCGCGACGGCGTTTATCTGTCAGCCCCGGGAGATCGGTTAAGGACCGCTTTACGACGGAAAACTGGTGGGGGTAGCCCGTTGGGGATCGGTGTTTGCTGTTGGCGAATACTGCGGAGACAGCTGCAGTTGATTGCGTACTATTAACGTCTGACATGCGGAAATAGTATGTTGGCGGGCGGGCTGTGCTCGTGGTGTAGAAAAAAATTTAAAAAAATAACGACATTGTTATCTGGATCACCTTCGCATTGGCGACAGGTTCTGTTATCTTCAACACAGACGACCTAGAGCGTGGCCTGGTTCACTTTATTGTGAGGCGGCTTGCGAAGTAAGGTCAGATAAACGTTCACCAGTAATCAACCAGTAAGGACGACAGAAAAATGCCGAACATCGTGGTTCTGGTCAAGCAGGTTCCGGACACCTGGTCCGAGCGTAAGCTCACCGATGACAAGTTTGTCCTCGATCGTGAGTCTGCAGACGCAGTTCTCGACGAAATTAATGAGAACGCTGTTGAGGCTGCCCTGCAGCTGAAGGAAGAGCACGGCGGAAACGTTACCGTCGCAACTGTTGGCCCGGATCGTGCCATCGAGGCACTGCGCAAGGCTCTGTCCATGGGTGCAGACGACGCCGTCATTCTTTCGGACGACGCACTTGAAGGTTCCGACGCTGTTCAGACCGCATGGGCTCTGTCCAACGTCATCGACACTCTCGAGGATGTTGACCTCATCGTCACCGGCAATGCCTCCACTGACGGTGGCACCGGCTCCGTCCCGGCTATCCTCGGTGTCTACCGCGACCTGCCGGTTCTGACTCACCTGCGCTCTGTCGCTATCGAAGGTGACTCCATCACCGGTGAGCGTGAGGTCGAAGACGGTATCTACCAGCTCAAGGCATCCCTGCCGGCAGTCGTCTCCGTCACTGAGAAGGCTAATAGCCCGCGCTTCGCATCCTTCAAGGGCATCATGGCCGCTAAGAAGAAGCCGGTCACCGAGCTGACTCTGGACGATGTTGCTGCTGAGGCAGAGCAGGTTGGTCTCGAAAACGCTGCTACCGGTGTCACTGGCTCCACTCCGAAGCCGGCTAAGACCGCTGGTGAGCGCATTAACGATGAGGGAGACGGCGGCGCCAAGCTGGCCGAGTACCTCAAGGCCCAGAAGTTCATCTAAGGCGCTTGACGCGAATAGAAGACAAATAGAGATACAAGTAGGAGAAAGATCACTATGACCGACGTCCTCGTTCTCGTCGAGCACGCAAATGGCGAGCTGAAGAACACCACCGCTGAACTGCTGACCGCTGCTTCCGCATTCGGCACCCCGGCCGCAGTTGTCGTGGGTACCCCGGGTACCGCTGCTGGCTTCGCAGACACCCTGGCCTCCTACGGCGCTGGCGAGATTCTCGCTGCTGAGTCCGACGATGCCGACAAGTACCTGATCACCCCTGAGGTTGACGTTCTCGTCGGCCTGGCCTCCGAGCGTGAGGTTCCGGTGCTGGTTTCCGCTTCCGCAACCGGCAAGGAAATCGCTGGCCGCGTCGCTGCGCTGACCGGTTCCGGTCTGCTGTCCGACGTTGTTGCTATCAACGATGACGCTTCCGTTAAGTACTCCATCTTCGGTGGCGAGTACATCGTTGACGGTGTCGGCTACGGCGCATCCCCGGTCTACGCTCTGCGTCCGGGCTCCGTTGACCCGGAGGAGAAGTCCGGTTCCGCTGACGTTACCGAGATTGCATTCCCAGAGATCGGCAACAACGCTGTCGAGATCGTTTCCTTTGCGCCGGCTGAGGGCGGCGACCGTCCGGAGCTGACCGAGGCTAAGCTGGTTGTTTCCGGTGGCCGCGGTGTCGCATCCGAGGATGGCTTCAAGAACGTTGTTGAGCCGCTGGCAGACGTTCTCGGCGCAGCTGTTGGTGCTTCCCGTGCTGCTGTTGACGCTGGCTACTACCCGGGTCAGTTCCAGGTTGGCCAGACCGGTAAGACCGTTTCCCCGGACCTCTACGTTGCTCTGGGTATTTCCGGTGCTATCCAGCACAAGGCAGGTATGCAGACCTCCAAGACCATCGTTGTGGTCAACAAGGACGAAGAGGCTCCGCTGTTCGAGATTGCTGACTTCGGTGTCGTCGGTGACCTGTTCGACGTTGTCCCGCAGGCTATCGAGAACCTGAAGTAATACGCACTTGCCTTAAGGCTGCTAGTTGCGTAAGGCTGCTGGCCGAGAGTCAACTCGGCTAGCAACTACCCGCTCGGGGTGGGCACAGATTTCCTGTCTGTTCCCGCTCCGAGCATTTTTTTGGTCCTACTCATCTGTTCGTGCAGACAGTGAGGTTTAACTATGGCGGATAGTGAGCATAAGCCGCACGCAGCGTTATACTGCCTGCATGCTTAATGACCACATCGTTGCCGCTCCGGACGAGAAGAGTGAAATGAAGTCTGCTGCGAAGACCCGTCACTTTGTGGATCATGCCGCGACTACACCATTGCGCCCAGAAGCGCGCACGGCAATGGTCGAGAACCTAGGTCTGGCCAACCCCTCGGGGCAGTACGCCACCGCACGCATTGCGAAAAAGGTTCTGGAAGAGTCCCGAGAAGAAATTGCAGAGCTGCTCGGTGCCGATCCCATCGAGGTAGTTTTTACTTCCGGTGGAACTGAGGCCGACAATCTAGCGATTTCAGGCCTGTACTTCAAGGCCTCTGGCTCGGACATTGTGGTTCCACCAATCGAGCACGATGCAGTGTTGAAGACATGTCACCATCTGGAAAAGGAACACTGGGCCAAGATTGTTGAGGCTCCTGTAGGTGCTGATGGTCGCGTTGACATGGTGCAGTTCCCGGAGATTAGTCGGCAGAACACCGCGCTGGTGACGTGCATGTGGGCGAACAATGAGACCGGCACCATCCAGCCGGTGGAGGAGATTGCCAAGCGGGCGAAGGAGGCTCGCGTGCCTTTCCATATCGATGCTGTGCAGGCAGCCGGACATCTGCCAATTGATTTCCACGCAAGTGGCGCCACTACAATGGCCATCTCCGCGCACAAGTTCGGCGGTCCCCGTGGGATTGGGGCGCTGCTTGTTCGTCGTGAAGCGAAACTTACCCCGCATAACAACGGCGGCGGGCAGGAACGCGGACTGCGTTCGGGCACGCAGGACGTGGCGTCGGCGGCGGGCATGGCGGCAGGACTGCGCGCGGCGGTGGACGCGATGGCGACGGACAATGAACGAATCCGCGGTCTGACGCAGCAGCTCATCAGGGCAATCGTGCACATCGACGGTGCGATTATCCACACCAGCGAGCTCGCTTTGCCGGGGCACGTCTACGCTAGCTTCCCGGGCGCGGAGGCCGATAGTTTGATCATGCTGTTCGATGCGGCGGGAATTGACTGCTCTACGGGATCGGCATGTAGCGCGGGCGTTAACCGTCCCTCGCACGTGCTGATGGCGATGGGCGTTTCGGAGCCGGAAGCGCGGTCGTCGATTCGTTTTACGCTGGGGTACACCTCGACGCAGGCGGATGTCGACGCCGTCATTTCGGCGCTGCCGGAAACGGTCGAGCGGGCGCGGCGTGCGGGCATGGCTTAGTTTTTGCCCCGTGGTGGTACGGTGACACGTGCACAAAATCTAGAGGGGAAAGGTTGCAACGCAATGCGAGTTCTTGCAGCAATGAGCGGTGGTGTGGATTCTTCCGTGGCTGCGGCGCGTGCATTGGCCGCAGGTCACGAGGTCGTCGGCGTGCACTTGGCGCTGTCGAAAGATCCGCAGTCCGTTCGCGCTGGATCCCGCGGCTGCTGTTCGCTAGAGGACTCCGGCGATGCCCGCCGCGTCTGCGATGAGCTGGGCATTCCTTTCTACGTCTGGGATTTCTCCGAGCGCTTCAAGGAAGAGGTCATGGATGACTTCTACGACTCCTACGAGCGCGGCGAGACGCCGAACCCATGCCTGCGCTGCAATGAACGCATCAAGTTCGCCGCTCTACTAGAGCGCGGCATCGCGCTCGGCTTCGACGCTGTGGTCACGGGGCACTACGCTTTGCTTGGCGACGACGGCCTGTTGCGCCGCGGCCGCGATGCGAAGAAGGACCAGTCCTATGTCCTGGGCGTGCTGGATCGCGAGCAGCTGCAGCGCTCGATGTTCCCGGTAGGAAACACCGAGAAGCCAGAGATTCGTGAAGAAGCCCGCGGGATGGGACTAGGCACTGCCAACAAGCCGGACTCTTACGACATCTGCTTCATCCCGGATGGCAATACCAAGGCGTTCCTGGGCGCGAAGATTGGCCGTCGCCCGGGCACCATTGTGGATAAGGAAACTGGCGACACCGTCGCTGAGCACGACGGTGTCTACGGTTTCACCATTGGTCAGCGCAAGGGGATTGGCCTGGCGGGGCCGATGCCGGATGGCAAGCCGCGCTATGTCACCGGCATTGATGCAGAGACCGGCACGGTGACAATCGGCACGGCTGCGGACTTGAATGTCAACGTGCTCGAGGCCGACCGTGCCATCTGGCTGGCCAACCCGGATGAGGTACTCGCTGCCTCTGAGGCCGGCAAGCTGCAGGTGCAGGTGCGTGCGCACGGTCGCCCCATCGACTGCCGCATTGAAGTGCTGGCAGGACCTGACGATGACGTCACCGGACGCGGTGGCGCCTTCCGGCTGCACCTGAGCGATCCGCTTCGTGGTGTCGCGCCTGGTCAGGCCGCTGTTTTGTACCACACTGACACTGCGGGCGACTACGTGCTGGGCTCCGGCACGATTGTCTCGACCGCCCGTGAAGAGGACTTGTCGTGACCTCCTTTGTCGGCCTTGGCCCGATGCCGGGCCGCAATCCACACGAGGCGGCAGAGATTGTCATTGGCGAATGCCTGGAAGGTCACCTCACGCTACCGACGTTGCCCGCCCGTGGGTTCGGCGCCGATGCCGTCGGTCGCACGGCCGCCCTCATGGCTGACCTCGTCGTCGACAGGGGAGCGCGCTCCTGGAAAGTCGCCGACCGTCGTGGTCGCGCGAGTGCCTTGGCCACTGATTATCTCCACCGAGACATCGACGCGTGCGAGGAAGCGTGGGGACGCACCCCGCAGAAAATTCGCCTGACCGCTCTCGGCCCATGGACGATGGCGACTTCGGTGGAAAATGCCGCAGGCCATCTCATCGCCGTTGACCGCGGCGCCGTGAAGTACTTCGCGCAGTCGTTGGCCGCGGGATTGGCTTCCCACATCGCCGATGTCCGTCGGCGTTTCGACAGCGACATCGAAGTACTTCTGGCAGAACCCGCACTCGGCGCAGTCGTACAGGGCAAAATCAAGGCCCCGTCCATGCTGATGGGCAACGCGGGTTATCTCCCCGCCCAGGGGCACCGCGAGATCGCGGAGATCTTCCTCGAAGTCACAGGGCCGCTGCGTGACGACGAAATCGAAGTGACCATCGCGCTGTCGAGCCCCGATGGCCTGGCTGTTCAGGCCTTGGCGGATTCCGGTGCGGCCGGAGTGTGGCTACCTCGCAAAGAACTGACCACCACGCAGCAACTGGATTTTGCGGCTGCCGTGGTCGGTGCCGATATGTCCCTGGAGCTGGGTATTGTGCCAGTGACGGTCACGGAGCGAGAAGAGCACACGGGCGTCCCGGTGGCGACACCGGCTCGAGCACTCGCTGAGCAAGCAGCGCTGTTCTGGGATGAGCTGGGCTATTCGCGCCTACAGATTGCTGAGAGCCTGAATCTGGCGCCGATGGGCGGCTTTGCTGCCAGCTCCAATGAAGAAGCACAGGCGCAACTCGGCGCAGGCCGCAATGCCACGGAGCTTCTTCGTCGGGCAGCCGGTGACTTGGCTCGCGACGAATAGCGACCTTATTCCACCAGCGTATTGAGGTAGTCCGCGAAGTAGGGAAGTGTGAATTCCACGTATCCCGTCGACGCTGACACAATCAGCTCACGGTAAATCAGGTCATGGCGAAGCTGTGAGATGCCAGAGAGTTTGCGTCCCATGGTCTCTGCGATGACGCTCGTGGCCACGGGCTTTCCATTGGGGGAGAGGCGCGCCATCGCTTTGAGAAAATCAATCTGGCGAGGTGACACTTTCCGCAGGCTGGGCGCATGAACTTGCAGCCCGATGCGGCGGATGGATTCCGCTGCGGCATCCGAGACATGCTGAGCGGTAATGGTGTCCGAGTGGGCCAACCTGGCCTTCGCCCAAGCGACTGAGCCAATGGTCTGTATGAGATACGGGTAGCCGTGGCTGAGTTCAGCGGCCAGCTCGACGGCATCCTCGGTCATCGCGCGTTCGCCGAGTTCTGCAGTTCTGCGAATGATGTCCTTGGTGGTCTCCACGTCCAATCGGCCCAGAGACACGCGTTCGGCACGGCGTAAGAATGTTGCGCCCTCTAGCTGGAGCAAGTCTTCGATACCGCTGGGCAGCCCGGCTGCGACAAAGGCAATCTCCGCATCGTCGCGATTTAGGTCCTGGATTGCATGGGCAATTTCGTTGAGCTGTGCGGGTTCTGCACTTTGCACCTCGTCGAGAGTGAGCAAGATGCCGGATCCCTGTGGCATGAGGAGAGCCGAGAGATCCTGAAGTTGGCTGAGCAGATTCCTGCCGGGCTCGGGCTGAGAAGTGCTGACTTCCGTCTTAAACCCGCCAATGCCGGCGATGGACAGGCCGGTGAGGTGACGGCCCTTGCCCGTCGGTGCACTGTCAATGGCACTGAAAGCGCGCGGAATGGTGACATCGGTGAGCTCAGAAATCATTTCAGAGCCGATGTGAGCACGCAGCACAATCCATCCCAGTTGCTTTGCTGCGGCTTCAAACTCGTTGAGAAGTACCGTCTTGCCGATTCCGCGGGTACCGGAAATTAGCGCGGTTCGCCAGGGATTACCGGGGCCTTCCGCCAGAGCCAGCTCAAACGAGTCCAGCTCGACATCGCGCCCACCGATGATGGCCGGGGATCGGCCGAATGTGGGGTGGAAAGGATTGCGTGGGATGGAGATGGCCTTGTCGCTGCGAGTGGTCACGCATCAATAATAGCAATGGATAATCCACATCGACTTGGATAACTTGGATATCCCGCCGAAATTTGGATATTCGGTTTCCGTTGGATAATCACAAAACTCTGGATATTGGGAGAGCCGGGGAGGGTGAAGGGGTCGCTGCTCAGTCCATCGGCCACCCGAAGGTGAAGTCCGACGTATCCTTACCCTTTTCGGTCAGGTACTGCTGCAGGTTCTTCTTGTACTGGTAGTACGCGACGGCCTGCAGCTCCATCAGCTCTTCCCCTGATTTTTCGGTTAGCTCCCGGTAGTGGCGCGCCATCACCCATGCGATGCGCGCAGCCGCCAGAGCATCTTCGGTGGCATCATGTGCCCCGTCCAGGCGCACCTGATAATGGCGGGAGACATCAGTCAAAGTGCGTTTTTCACGACGTTCTGGGTCGACGTAATTATCCAGCACAAAGGGGTCGACGACGAGGCCGTCAACAGTAAAACTGGGATCCTGCGAGCGCAGTACCGTCAGATCATAAGCCGCGTTATAGGCCACTACGGTCAGACCATCGCGCCAGGCAGCTCGAAGGCCGGCAATGGTATCCGCTAGCACTTCATCGTGCGGGCGCCCCTCCGCGCGAGCTTTTTCAGTGGTGATGCCATGCACATCAGACGCAGCTTGTGGAATTTCGACACCGGGATTAGCGAGCATGATGGTGGAATCTTTGCCCTGCTCAGTCAGTCGGACCAGTGCGGAAGTGACAATCTTGCAGGTGCGAGGATCCGTGCCGGTAGTCTCCAGATCAAACGCGAGCATGCGTCGCGGATCGAAATTATGCATGTCTCAACTGTAGCGGAGAGTGCGGATTCGCTGAGGGGCAGGAACAAGGTCAAGAGAATTTCCGTGTCCTCCGGCGCATCCGGGCAATGACATAGAATGAGCGACGTGACTTCCTCGACCGATGAGAACTCCGACCTGTCAACCTCCGATTTGTCTTCGTTTTCCAGCGCCCCCGCCTCCGAGCCAGCGCCGGCGGACGTCCGGGAGAAGTGGCAAGATCTAGCAACTCGCATTCGTGAAAACGCTGCGCTGTACTACACCGCGCAGCCGGTTATCTCCGATGCTGAATACGACGAGATGTTCCGTCAACTGCAGCGGTTAGAGGAGCAGTGGCCCGATCTGGTGGTGCCGGACAGCCCCACGCAGCAGGTCGGTGCGCAGGTCGACACGCCTGCCGACGGGGAAGTGTTCGAGCCTGTTGAGCACCTCGAACGCCTTTACAGCTTGGACAATGTTTTCGATGAGCAGGAGTTGCGCGGCTGGCTGGCCCGCACCCCGGCCAGCACGTATCTGACCGAGCTGAAAATCGATGGCCTGTCTATCGATCTGGTCTATGAGAATGGCCGCCTTGTCCGGGCGGCCACCCGCGGAGACGGCCGCGTGGGGGAGAACGTCACCGCCAATGCGCGCACTATCGAAGATATTCCGCATGAAATCAGCGGCGAGAACATCCCCGACGTGCTCGAGGTGCGTGGTGAAGTCTTTATCTCGTTGGAAGAGTTCGAACGCATCAACGCCGATCGCGTCGAAGCGGGTCAGAAGCCGTTTGCCAACCCCCGTAACGCCGCCGCCGGTTCCCTGCGACAGAAGGATGTTGCAGAAGTGGCCAAGCGCCGGTTGTCCATGATTTGCCATGGAATTGGTCATATCGAGGGCTGGCGTCCACAGTCCCAGCACGAGGCATATCGTGCCTTGGACGAGTGGGGTTTCCACGTGTCGCCGTATACAAAGCAGGTTCATTCCGCGGATGACGTCGTTAAGCAGATGCAGTACTGGGGCGAGCACCGCCACGACGCCATCCACGAGATGGACGGGCTTGTGGTCAAGGTTGACTCCCTTTCCGAGCAGCGCGCGTTGGGCGCGACCTCGCGGGCGCCGCGCTGGGCGATTGCCTACAAGTATCCGCCAGAAGAGGTCACCACGGACCTGCTGGACATTCGAGTCTCCATCGGCCGAACTGGTCGTGCGACGCCATATGCCGTGATGAAGCCGGTCTTCGTGGCCGGGTCAACTGTCGAGATGGCGACGCTACACAACCCTTCCGAGGTGCACCGAAAGGGTGTGCTCATCGGGGACCGTGTGACCATCCGCAAGGCCGGTGACGTGATTCCAGAGGTACTCGGCCCCGTAGCCGATCTCCGAGATGGTAGCGAGCGAAAGTACATTTACCCGACTCTCTGCCCCGAGTGCGGTACTCGTTTGGCTCCGGCAAAGGACAGCGATGCCGATTGGCGTTGCCCCAATACCCGCTACTGTCCAGGTCAGCTGCGGCGTCGAATTGAATTCCTCGCCTCCCGCTCCGGGTTCGATATCGAAAACCTGGGGGAGAGGGGCGCTGCCGATTTGATTCATCGCGGCGTGCTTGCCGACGAGTCCCGCCTCTTCGACCTCACCGAGGAAGATTTGCTCGGCACTGAGGTCTACACTACGGCTTCGCGGAAAACCCTGAACGCCAATGGTAAGAAACTGTTGGCCAACATCGAGGCAGCTAAGGATAAAGAGCTGTGGCGCGTATTGGTCAGCCTGTCCATTCGTCATGTGGGTCCAACAGTGGCGCGGACCTTGGCACAGAAGTTCGGCTCGATGGAGGCGCTGCGCGCTGCGAGCCGCGAGGAGATTTCGGCCATCGATGGCATTGGCGAGATCATCGGCGATTCCGTGGCTGACTGGTTCGAGGTGGACTGGCACCGCGAGGTTGTCGAGCGCTGGGAAGCTGCCGGTGTGCGTATGGCCGATGAGGTCGCCGATCGTCCAGATCAGGTGCTAGAGGGATTGACCGTGGTAGTCACCGGCTCTTTGGAGGACTTCACTCGCGACAGCGCGAAGGAAGCCGTTATCTCCCGTGGCGGTAAGGCCGCAGGGTCGGTGTCGAAGAAGACCGACTACGTGGTGGTTGGCGAAAACGCCGGTTCCAAGGCCACAAAGGCCGAGGAGCTGGGCTTGCCCATCCTCGACGAGGATGGGTTCAAGCGATTGCTGGAAACTGGTCAGGCCTAGCTGGGGCTTGGCCCAGCCAGGATTTGACCCAGCCGGGCCTAAATCTTGGTCTCTTCCAGCTTCCAGACCTCATTGGCGTAATCGCGGATAGTGCGGTCGGAGGAGAAGCGGCCCGAACGGATGATGTTCAGGAAGCACTTCTTGGCCCACGCCAGCTCGTCGCGGTAGTCCTCGGCCATGCGGTCGCGGGTCTCGCGGTAGTCAGCGAAGTCGCCGAGGACGTAGTAGACATCGGCTGGCTCGTACCCGTTGGACTCCAGCAGCGAGAAGTGCAGGTCGTGGAACATTCCGCTGCCACCGTCAGCAAAAGTGCCGTCGACAAGCGAATCGACCGCGCGCTTGAGACCCGGCACCGTTTCGTAAGTGCCACGCGGGCTGTAGGTGCGACGCAGCTCCGGCAGCTCCTCTTCCAGCGCACCGAAGATGTAGGCGTTCTCTTCGCCGGCGGCGTCGACGATTTCGACGTTTGCGCCGTCCATGGTGCCCAGCGTCAGTGCGCCGTTCATCATGAACTTCATGTTCGAGGTACCCGAAGCCTCCTTACCGGCAGTGGAAATCTGCTCGGAGACGTCGGTGGCCGGGATGATGTGCTCTGCCGGGGTGACGTTGTAATTCTCAACGAAAGCGACCTGCAGGCGACCGTCCATGTCCGGATCGTTATTGACCTTGTCCGCGATAGCGTTGATGAACTTAATGATGGCCTTCGCGCGAACGTAGCCTGGGGCGGCCTTGGCACCGAAGATGAACACGCGCGGTGGCACGTCCAGCGCTGGGTCTTCCTTGATGCGGTAGTAGAGATCGAGGATGTAGAGCGCGTTGAGAAGCTGGCGCTTGTACTCGTGCAGACGCTTAATCTGGGTATCGAAGATGGCGTCCGGGTTCACCGAAATACCCTGGCGGTGCTCCAGCCAGGTGGCGAAGTCCTTCTTGTTCTCGTGCTTGATGTCGAGAATCTCACGCAACACGGCCTCGTCGTCAGCAAACTTTTCGAGCTCAGCGAGCTTGTCCAAGTCAGTGACCCAGGCGTCCGAACCCGACAGGCGAGTCAGCAGTGCCGACAGGCGCGGGTTGCACTGGTTGAGCCAGCGGCGCGGGGTGACGCCATTGGTCTTGTTGTTGAAGCGCTCCGGCCAGATATCGTGCCAGTCCTTCAACGTTTCGCGCTTAATAATCTCCGTGTGCAGGGCAGCAACACCGTTGATGGAGTACGCGGCGTAGCAGGCGATCCACGCCATGTGGATGCGACCGTGAGAAATCGGCGCCATGTAGTCAATCTTGCCCTGGTCGAAGCCGCGCTCCGCCAGGTCTTCGCGGAAGCGGCGGTCAATCTCGCGGGTGATCTCCAGAACGCGGCCGAAGAGACGGTCAAAAATGGAGTATTCCCAGGTCTCCAACGCTTCTGCCAGAACGGTGTGGTTGGTGTAGGCGAAGGTGTTGGACACGACGTTCCAGGCGTCGTCCCAGCTCATATCGTGCTCATCCAGGAGCAGACGCATCAGCTCTGGGATAGCGAGCACCGGGTGGGTGTCATTGAGCTGAATGGAGTTGTACTTGTGGAAATCGCGCAGGTCCTCGCCGTGATTCTCGATGTAAGAATCGATCATCGTCTGCAGCGAAGCGGAGACGAAGAAGTACTGCTGGCGGACACGCAGGACCTTGCCGTCATAGGTCGAGTCATTCGGGTAGAGCACGCGGCACAGGTCATGGACGCGCTCCCGTTCGACAATGGCGTCGGTGAAGCGCTGCGAGTTGAAGGCGTCATAGTCGAACTCACGCATCGGCTCCGAGTGCCACAGGCGCAGCGTGCCGACGTTATCGGTGCCGTAGCCGGTAATTGGCATGTCATATGGAACAGCGCGCACCACCAAGTCATCAAAGGTGACAATCTTGGACAGTTCCTCGCGACGAATGACGAAGGGGTAGCCCTCTTCCATCCACGGGTCCGGGTGCTCATCCTGGAAGCCGTTTTCAAAGCTCTGCTTGAACAGACCGTAGCGGTAGAGGATGCCATAACCGGTCACCGGCAGATTCTGCGTGGCACAGGAATCCAGGAAGCAGGCGGCCAGACGACCCAGGCCACCGTTACCGAGAGCGGCGTCGTGTTCGGCCTCGAGCACGTCTGTCAGATTCTTGCCGTACTTTTCCACCGCAGCGGAGGCCTCATCCACCAGGCCTGCATTGAGCAGGTTGTTCAGCAGGGCGCGACCCATGAGGAACTCGGCGGAGAAGTAGTGCTGCTGGCGGGTAGCAGCGTATGCCTCCGTGGTGCGCTGCCAGTTGTCCGCTAGGTCATCGACAACAACCCGTGACAGACCGGACCAGAATTCCATCTCAGTGGACGACTGGGGGACACGGCCGGATTCGGCACGAACGTGGGATCCGACGAGGTCACTCAAGTTCGACATCAAAGAAGCTCCTTATTGACTGGTATCATTTCCAGACTTTACCGCTAAGCGTGAATCACTGCGCTCCATAGGGGAGGAGCCATAGGGTAAGAGCTTCGAGCAGAAGGGAGCAGCCCACAGAAGGGAGCAGCCCACTAGTCGCTGCTAGTCGATAATCGCGCCGACAATCGTGCCAATACGTCCCAAGTGCTCAACCTCACTTGGCAGGAAATCCGGCCCGCCGGGCCGGCCAATAACGAGAACCAGACCCTCGCCCATTGGAGTAGCGGCAATGGAGGAGTCCATAACCGTCCAGTCCTCCGGCAGCCACGTTTCTTCGTCCGGATCCAGGTTTCGTGGCGAGTCAATCGGGGCTTCCGGCAGAGTCCGGCCGTTATCCTCTGGAGCAGCGGTAGAGGAAGCGCGACGCACCCAGTGGCCATCGCTCTGTTCGCCGAGGACGATAGCCCAGCCGGCAGTCATAGTCTGAGGCAGGCCGTCGACGACATCTCCGAGGGCACGATCCAAGTTCTTCGTGTGCTGTGAGAACTTGGCCAGCAGCGCAATCTGTCCGCGGCGGTCAACCGAGCCGGAGAAAGGTCTAATTGAATCGACTTCCACTCCGCTAATGGACTGAGCCGCTGTAATCAGTGTGTCTGGGAGCAGGCCCATAGGAAGGTCAACCACGATGTCGTCGACAACAACGCCATTAGCGCCGTAATCTACGACGTCGACACTGCGAATATCACCGTCTACTTCGCCCAGGGCAGCCGCGACGTAGCCAAGTGCGCCTGGTTCGTCGGGAAGCTGGATGCGAAGGAGGTAACTCATGGCTGTGTGTACAACCTTTCGAATAATTGAGAGTGATTCTTGCGGTGTAACTATAGAAGTAGTGATTTAGGTTACAGGGTAAACCTCTGAAATGTAAGACCCTGCGGACAACGACTCAACGATAACGACTACTGTTGGCAAGTACAGCCCGCTCGCGCGGTTCAAAATCAGTTTCAACTAAACTTCTGTGCACTAGCTTCGTACGAAGAAATGAAAGGGGTACTAGCGTGCCAGCTATCTCACGCGATGAGGTCGCACACCTAGCGCGATTGTCCCGTCTGGCTCTGACTGACGCGGAACTCGACGAGTTCGCCGGTCAGATCGACGGCATTATTAACCACGTCCAGGCCGTTCAAAAGGTGGCTGCGGATGATGTGGAACCGATGAGTCACCCCTCTTCGCTGTCCGGTGTGATGCGCGAGGACGTCGTCAAGCCGACGCTGACTGCGGAGCAGGCGCTGGACCAGGCGCCGTCGCAGGACCGCCAGCGCTTTGAAGTTCCCCAGATTCTCGGCGAGTAGGAGTACGTGGAAGAAATGACTGCAGCTAACCCGAATCTGCATGCCGCTGTTGCTGAGGACCCGATTCTGAGGCTGAGCGCTTTTGAGCTCGCACAGAAGATTCACGCTCGTGAGCTGACCTCGGTAGAGGTCACCCAGGCGTTCCTCGACCGTATCGCGGCAATTGATGAGGACATTCACGCATTCCTGCACGTCGGTGCCGAAGAGGCCCTGGCTGCAGCTCGCAAGGTCGATGAGTCGCTGGATGCTGGCGAGGAGCCGGCCTCCGCACTGGCCGGTGTTCCGCTGGCGCTGAAGGATGTCTTCACTACCACCGATGCGCCGACCACCTGCGCTTCCAAGATGCTCGAGGGCTACATGAGCCCTTACGACGCAACGGTTACTGCCAAGTTGCGTGCAGCTGGCATCCCAATCCTGGGTAAGACCAACATGGATGAGTTCGCGATGGGCTCGTCGACTGAGAACTCCGCTTACGGCCCGACTCACAACCCGTGGGATGTTGAGCGCACCGCAGGCGGTTCCGGTGGTGGCTCTTCCGCGGCGCTGGCCTCCGGTATGGCTCCGCTGGCTATCGGTACTGACACCGGTGGCTCGATTCGTCAGCCAGCAGCTCTGACCGCAACGGTCGGTGTGAAGCCGACCTATGGCACGGTATCCCGCTACGGCCTGGTCGCTTGTGCCTCCTCGTTGGACCAGGGTGGCCCGACCGCGCGTACCGTTCTGGACACCGCGCTGTTGCACGAAATCATTGCTGGCCACGACGAGAACGACTCGACTTCCACGGAGCAGCCGATTGCCGATGTGGTTGCTGCTGCCAAGGAAGGTGCTACCGGTGACCTCACGGGGGTTAAGGTCGGCATCGTCAAGCAGTTTGACCGCACCGAGGGGTACCAGGCCGGTGTACTGGACAGCTTCCACGAGGCCGTCGACAAGCTTAAGGAAGCTGGCGCGGAGGTGGTCGAGGTCGATTGCCCGAACTTCGACCACGCACTGAGCGCGTACTACCTGATTCTGCCGTGTGAGGTCAGCTCCAACCTGGCTCGTTTCGACGGCATGCGTTACGGCCAGCGTGTTGGTGATGACGGTACGCACTCCGCCGATGAGGTCATGGCTATGACCCGTGCCGCTGGTTTCGGCGATGAGGTTAAGCGACGCATCATCATCGGTACCTACGCGCTATCGGTCGGCTACTACGACGCCTACTACATCCAGGCACAGCGTGTCCGTACCTTGATTCAGCAGGACTTCGAGCGGGCCTTCGAACAGGTGGATGTCCTGATCTCGCCGACCACTCCGACCACTGCGTTCAAACTGGGCGAGAAGGTTGACGACCCGCTGAGCATGTACATGTTCGACCTGTGTACTCTGCCGCTCAACCTGGCCGGCATGTGTGGCATGTCCGTGCCGTCGGGCCTGGCTGAAGACACCGGCCTGCCGGTGGGCCTGCAGATTATGGCTCCGCGCCACGGTGATGATCGTCTGTACAAGGTCGGCGCGGCCTACGAAAAGGTTCGTGGCCCGATTGCATAAAAGCGCTCAATAAGCGTTAGTCGGTTTTCTTCAACCGTCGTTTTCTCACCGAAGTGGGAGAGCGGCGGTTGTTGTCGTGCCGGGGGAAATTTCATACATGCGCAGGAACGCAAACATGAAGAGAGTCAGAATTAAAAACCCGCCGCGGTTTATGCCGTGGATTTATGGGCTGGTCATTGTCATAGCCATTGCCGTCAGTCTGGTCGCTGCGGTGGTCTTCGGCTCGGCGGATATCACCTGGTCCACCACGACACAGGTCATTTCGCATCACCTCTTCGGCACTGAGCTCGATGAGTCTGTGCCCGCCAGTTCGGACACCATCATCTGGAATCTCCGCGCTCCCCGGGGAATTCTCGCAGCGATTGTAGGGGCGGGGCTAGCTGTCTCCGGTGTGGCTATGCAGACATTGGTCCGTAACCCGTTGGCAGACCCGTATCTGCTAGGTATTTCCGCGGGTGCCGGCGCCGGTGCGACCGCGGTGATCATCTTTGGTGCTTTCTCCGGTAGCCCCATCGCGCCGCTGACATTCGGCGCACTCCTCGGTGCAGTCATGGCCACCCTCGCAGTCGGCGCCTTCGCTACGGCCGGGGGAGGACTAACCCCGCTGCGTTTGGTGCTCTCTGGCGTTGTGCTCTCCGCTGCGTTTTCCGCGCTGAGTAGCTTCATGGTCTTCGCTGGGCCAGACCCGAGGGCCGCGCAGTCTGTGATGTTTTGGATGCTGGGCTCGGTTGCCGGTGCGACATGGGTGAAGACACTCTTCCCGCTCATCGTCCTCATCGCAGTACTGTTGTTTTTCCTGTTCAAGGCCCGTCATCTCGATGCGCTGGCAACTGGTGAGAGCACCGCAGCGGCCGTAGGTATTGACGTTTCTCGGCTACGCACGCAGGTATTTGTGCTCCAGGCTGTCCTCGTCGGCACGCTCGTGGCGGTATCGGGCGGTATCGGGTTTGTCGGCCTGGTGATTCCGCACTTGACCCGCATCTTGGTAGGTGCCACGCACCGCGTTGTCCTACCGGTTGCTGCACTCATGGGTGGGCTGTTTCTCATCTGGGTGGACATCATCGCGCGCGTAGTGGGCGGAAGCCAGGAAATGCCGCTGGGCGTGGTCACGGGACTGGTTGGCGCACCGCTCTTCCTCTACCTCATGAGCCGCTCACACTACAGCTACGGAGGTGCCGAGTAAATGAGCGCCCCACAAAAATCTGTCCTCTCCGCGAAAGATGTGCGCTGTGACATCGCCGGACGCACCATCGTCAGCGGAGTCAACCTCAGCTTCGGCGCGGAGCCCATGACCGCCATCATCGGTGTTAACGGCGCGGGCAAATCCACGTTGCTGCGTGCGCTCGGCGGAATCACGAAACCGGCCGCGGGCGAGGTCGAGATTAACGGCACATCGATGAGTTCAATCAGCTCGAAGCACCGCGCTCGTGATCTCGCTTTCGTCGCACAAAACGAGGTCCCACCCGCCGAAATGCGAGTGCGCGACTTTGTCTCCCTCGGTCGGTTGCCCTACCAGCGCCTTTTGGGTGGCAACACTGCCGAGGACAACTCCCACGTCGACCGTGCGCTGGAGCTCGTAGGTCTGGAAACGGTCGCGCAACGCCTGTGTGGGCAACTCTCGGGTGGGCAACGTCGTCGCGTGTGTCTGGCGCGTGCCATCGCCCAGGACTCGCCAATCATGCTTCTCGACGAGCCCACTAACCACCTCGACGTGCGCCATCAACAATCCGTCCTCCGTCTGGCCCGCTCCAGCGGAGCGTGTGTCATTGCCGCGATCCACGACTTGGACCTGGTGATGAACCACTTCGACCGCGTCATCGTGGTCGCGGACGGCGGTATCGCGGCCGACGGCATTCCCGCAGAAGTGCTTACCCGCGACTTTGTCGCCCAAATCTTTCAGGTTGAATCCTGTCAGCTCAATTCCCCCGCTGGCCGCCGCCACCTCGCAATCGATAGCGAGCTGGATGCTGCCACCATCAACTAGGAGTACTCCCTTGAATAACGCACATGCTTTCCGACGTCCCCTTCGTGCCTCAGCAGCTGGTATCGCTGTGGCTGCTCTGGCATTCGGAGCCGCCGCCTGTGGCTCTGATGAGGGAACGCAGGCCTCGTCGTCAGGCCTTACCCTCACCAACTGCGGTGAAGAAGTCAGCTACCCGGGTGTAGCTAAAAAGCTGCTGATTAATGACGGCAATATTGCTTCGCTGGCGCTGGCTGTCGGTGCTGCGGATGAGATCACAGCGGTGAGCTCTATGGCCTCGCATCTGCCGGTGTTGACCGCAGCTTATGGCGATGCAATTGCGCAGAAGCCAGAAGTTGCGAAGGAATACCCGAATCTGGAGCAGGTCATTGCGGCCGAACCGGATGTGATGCTGGCGGGCTGGGGCTATGGCTTTAGTGAAGACAAGGGCATTACCCCGGAATCGCTTTCCGAGCACGGTATCGGTGCCTACACCCTGACGGAATCTTGTCGTACTGGTGACGCAGCCTCGGCGGGCAAGGAAGGCAGTGGCGACCCGGGGCATACTCGTGGTCTGGTGGATCCGTGGGAAGCTGTCAAAATTGATTTGAAGAATATCGCTACCTTGACCGGACACGACGGTGAGGGCGACAAGGTTATTGCAGATATTGATAACCGACTGCAAGCCCTGGATGCCGCGCCAAAGGGAGATAAGAAGCCAGTGGGCTTCCTCTTTGATTCTGTCGGTGAAGCACTATTTACCTCGGGTTCCTTTGGCGCACCGCAGGGCATCCTGGAAAAGGCCGGTGCAATCAATGCGACCGAGTCGATTAAGGACACTTGGACTACGACCTCCTGGGAGCATGTCGCGGAGATGAATCCTGACTTCATCGCGCTTGTGGACTACCCAGGTCAGACCTTCGAAGAGAAAATCAAGGTTTTGCGCACGAATCCGGCAACGAAGGATCTCGAGGCGGTCAAGGAGAACCGCTTTATTAACCTGCCGATTGCATTGTGGACGGAGTCTCCGCTGAACGTCGATGCCGCAGAGTACGTGCGCAAGGCGCTCGAGGAATATGGTCTTGTGCCGGCGTCGGAGGTGACGACGAAGATGGAGCTACCGTCTGAGCTACCAGGGCAGGAGTACCTGCAGAAGTAGTTTCGACCAAGGCCGTCAAGCACGAACTGACTAACGCGACTAAGGTGGGCATCATGCGAATTGCGACCCTTACCTCCGGTGGAGATTGTCCCGGTCTGAATGCCGTTATCCGTGCAATTGTCCGTACCAGCTCGAGCGAGTACGGCTCAACCGTCGTCGGTTTTGAGGACGGTTGGATTGGTCTTATGGAAGACCGTAGGGTCCAGCTTTACGACGATGAGCGGATTGACCGTATGCTGCTGCGTGGCGGCACGATGCTGGGCACCGGCCGCGTGCATCCGGACATTCTCATGTCTAACCTCGACCGCATCAAGGAAAATCTCTCTGATGCGGGCATCGATGCCCTGATCCCAATCGGTGGCGAAGGTACGCTGAAGGCCGGCAAGTGGCTTTCGGACAATGGGGTGCCGGTCGTCGGTGTTCCGAAGACTATTGATAATGACGTCAACGGTACGGACTACACCTTCGGTTTCGACACGGCTGTGGCTGTTGCCACCGACGCGGTTGACCGTCTGCACACCACTGCGGAATCCCACCAGCGCGTCATGATTGTTGAGGTCATGGGTCGACACGTGGGCTGGATCGCTTTGCATGCGGGTATGGCCGGCGGTGCTCACCACATTGTCATTCCGGAAAAGCCATTCGACATCAACGAGATTGTGAAGTCGATGGAGCGCCGTTTCCAGATGGGTGAGAAGTACGGCATTATCGTCGTCGCTGAGGGCGCCACCCCGAAGCCGGGCACCATGGAGTACGAAGAGGGCGGTGTCGACCAGTTCGGCCACCAAACCTTCAACGGCATTGGTCAGGTTATTGGTGCGGAGATTAAGAAGCGCACCGGGTACGACGTTCGCACCACGGTGCTGGGTCACATTCAGCGTGGCGGTACGCCGACTGCGTACGACCGCGTGCTTGCTACCCGCTACGGTGTCCACGCCACCCGAGCAGTACACGAGGGGGACTTCGGCAAGATCGTCGCTCTGCACGGTGAGAACATCGAGCGTATCGACATCGACGATGCGGTTGCTGAGTTGAAGGTTGTGCCGGATGGCCGTTACCGCGCAGCTGCTGCGCTGTTTGGTTAAACGCGTCGGTTAAGCACGCGTTGCTAAACATTTAGGCACATCTTCGTAACAAAATAGGCATACTGCCCGAGCTGGTGTATCAATCACCAGCTCGGGCAGTATGCTTTGTAAGGTTCCGGTTTTTGAAAAATAGACTTATATTTAGGATTTTCTCGTTATGTGGAAAAGAGCCACAACAATCGCGATGGCCTTTGTCGGCCTAACTGTCGGTGCCGGATTCGCATCCGGCCAGGAAATGATGCAGTACTTCGTGGCATTTGGCACTAACGGCTTGTGGGGCGTGGTACTTGCCTCCGTCGTGATGATTGCCAGTGGCCTGGCAGTGCTGTCAATTGCCAGCTACTTGCAGGCTGATGAGCACTCCGAGGTCTTCGACGTAATCACCCGCAGTTGGGTTTCGAAGATTTTGGATATCGCCGTGATGATCACGCTGTTCTGTACCGGCTTCGTCATGTTCGCCGGTGCCGGTGCGAACTTGAACCAGCAGTTCGGACTTGAGGTGTGGATCGGCGCCGTCATCATGGTTGCCCTGACTTTGGGCGTAGGCATGCTGGATGCCGACAAGGTCAGCCGCGTGATTGGCATGATCACTCCATTCATTATCGTGTTCCTGCTTGGAGCCGGTATCTACACTTTGTTCACCACCGACACGTCGATGTCGGAGGCCGCGCAGTACACCAATGAACTGTCGACATCGCTGCCACACTGGTCTATTTCTGCCCTGAACTATGTCGGTTTCTGTGTGATGGTGGCCGTATCGATGTCGATTGTCATCGGCGGTAGCTACCTGAACCCGCGTGAAGCTGGCATCGGTGGTCTCATGGGCGGGAGCATCTATGCAGGTCTGCTGACGCTGGTGACCTTTGCCCTCTTCTTCAAGGTCAAGGATGTTGGCCACGAAGATATGCCGACCCTGGCAATCGTCAATGACATCCACCCGGTCCTGGGTACCGTGATGGCAATCATCATCTACGCCATGATTTTTAACACGGCCATTGGCATGTTCTACGCGCTGGGCCGCCGCCTAACACGCAATACCCCGCACCGTTTCCGCCTGGTATTCATCGTGACCGTGCTGATTGGCTTTGGCCTAAGTTTCTTTGGGTTCAAGGCTCTGGTTGGCTCCATTTACCCGGCACTAGGCTATGTCGGTATCGCCCTAATCGTGATTCTGTGCGGTGCGTACCTGGCAGGACGCAACAAGCTGATGGAGGAGTCGAAGCGCCGCGGTCGTATCCGGAAGCTCGCACGCCGGAAGATGCATCCGAACAAGAAGTTCACCACCGCCGATCAGAAGAAGCTCGACCGCGCTTTGGCCAACTCCAACATTTCCAACGTCGATCTTCAGGAGAGCGTCCGCGACGACATCGTCGAGGAACTGGTCAGCGACGATAATGTTGAATTCACCGAGGATGACGCCGAGCGCATCGTAGAAAAGGATAATGAGCGCCTGGAGAAACTTTCCGAAATCGAGGAAGCCTCCGATGATGACAATCCTCGCGAGACCGCGAGGGACTCCTTCCCAGGCGAGGCCACAGCCACTGCGCCGAAGAAGCTTGCCGGACAGACTAAGAATGCATTCAAGCGCGTGGCTCACCCTAAGCCGAAGAAAGAAAAGTAACTAGCGCGACTAGGCAGCTCGAAAATTTAGGCAGCTTGAAAATAGAAGGCATCGCACCGGTAGGGAAGGGCGATGCCTTCTTCGTATGTGTGCCCCAAGTGTTCGTGGAGATACCAATGCAAGTTCGCCTCCACCTTGGCGCGAGTGGCGGGCTTGGAACGAAGCCAATAGGAACGGGTTCGTGCCAGCAGCACGATGTCCTCGATGGTCAGTGTCTGCTCCCAGGCCAGACGCACCTCATCGACTAGCTCCAGCTCCGGGTCAACCTCGGGGTAGAAGCCGGGACGCAACACGTCGCCGGCGTGCATTATGCGGCTGAGCCGATGCACCCACGGTACGGAAACATCCAAGGTGTTCCACACCAACATAGCCACGCCATCCGCGCGTAGCACCCGAGTGAGTTCTTTACCTGCAGCTGTCGGGTCCACCCAGTGCCATGTCTGCGCACATGTTGCTACATCGACGCTGTTGGGCTCCAGTCCCGTGCGCTCCGCAGTGCCTTCCAGGCATTCCGCCGCTGGCACATTGTGCATCAGTGCTTGCCGCATCGCGGTGGAGGGATCGAGTGCCAGCAGGGTGGCATCGCGGTAGACGTCGGCAAGCGAGGCGGTGAGCTTCCCAGTGCCGGCGCCGATATCGGCGACTACCTGTGGGTGCGGTGCGAGACGGGTAAGCGCTTCGATGACGGTTGGAGGATATCCGGGGCGCACGCGGTGGTAGCCCGTGGCTCCGTCGGCGCTTTCCTGCAGGTCGTTGTCGAAAGTAGCGCCTGCGCGGTGGCGGTCAGCGGCGTCGCGGAACGTTGGCGTATCGCGTGCTGACGTCGGTGGAATCGGTGGGTGTTCGTTAACTCCGGGCACGACTTATACCCTAGGGCACGCCTGCGGGGCCATCGCTAGTAGACTCTACAAACATGACCGCTGCATACGCTGATGACTTGATGGACTTTGATGAGGTCCTCGAACGTTTTGACCCGGTAATGGGCATGGAGGTTCACGTCGAGCTCTCGACGAATACCAAGATGTTCTCCTCCTCCTCGGCGCACTTTGGTGCCGAGCCGAATAGCAACGTCGATCCCTGCAGCCTCGGCCTACCTGGCGCGCTGCCTGTGGTTAACCGTCAGGGCGTTGAGTGGGCCATCAAGATTGGCCTGGCGCTGAACTGCGAGATTGCTGAGTCCTCCCGCTTCGCGCGCAAGAACTACTTCTACCCGGACCAGCCGAAGAACTACCAGATTTCGCAGTACGACGAACCAATCGCCTACGACGGATATCTTGACGTTCAGCTTGACGACGGCACGGAGTTCCGTGTCGAAATCGAGCGCGCTCACATGGAAGAAGACACCGGCAAGCTGACGCACTTGGGCGGTGCCGATGGTCGTATTCACGGCGCCACGCGTTCGCTGGTGGACTGCAACCGCGCAGGTATTCCGCTGATTGAGATCGTTACTAAGCCAATTCTCGGTGCAGGGGAGCGTGCCCCAGAGGTTGCTCGTGCGTACGTTTCTGCGCTGCGTGACCTGGTGAAGTCCCTCGGTGTCTCCGATGCCCGCATGGACCAGGGCTCGATGCGTGTGGACTCCAACGTTTCCCTGCGCCCAATCGGCCAGGAGGAGTTCGGCACTCGTACCGAGACTAAGAACATCAACTCCCTGAAGTCGGTTGAACAGGCTGTTCGCTACGAGATGCAGCGCCAGGCTGCTGCGATTACTAATGGCGAGGAGATCGTTCAGGAAACCCGCCACTACCAGGAGACCGACGGCACGACCTCCAAGGGCCGCCCGAAGGAATCGCAGTCGGATTACCGCTACTTCAACGACCCGGATCTGCCACCTGTGATTGCGCCGCGTGAGTGGGTGGAGGAAATCCGCGCAACTCTGCCGGAGCTGCCGTGGGTGCGTCGTGCCCGTATTCAGGAAGAGTGGGGTCTGAAGGACGAGGAAATGCGCGACCTGGTTAACGCCGGCGCTCTCGACCTGATTGTCGACACCGTTGAGGCTGGTGCCGGCCCGGCTGAGGCTCGTTCCTGGTGGGTCGCTTACCTGGCGCAGAAGGCCAACGAGGCAGGCGTGGAGCTGGCTGAGCTCGCGATTACCCCGGCACAGGTTGCACGTGTGATTGCACTGATTGAAGAGGGCAAGCTGACCAACAAGCTGGCCCGTAAGGCCGTTGACGGCGTGCTCGCAGGCGAGGGCGATGTTGATGAGGTCGTTGCTGCCCGTGGCCTGGAGGTCGTTCGCGACGACGGTGCTATTGAGAAGGCCGTCGACGATGCACTGGCTGCTAACCCGGACATCGTCGAGAAGTACCGAGCTGGCAACAAGAAGGTCGTCGGTGCCATCGTGGGGCAGGTCATGAAGGCCACCCGCGGCAAGGCAGACCCGGCTCAGGTCAACCAGCTGATTGCGAAGAAGCTGAGCTAGCCTCCCTGAAAGCTAATCCGGGGAACCGCCGGCGGCACCATCGCTCGGCAGTCTGACGACGCGCTCGTCGGACTCCGACGGTTGTGCCCCGGCGGTTTTGTTGGTCGTGGCACCCCAAACTTCAATACCCTGATTTGCTGCGACAGCCGCTACATACGAGATGTGGCCGAAGTCGCCGTCGACAAGCACTTCAGGGGAACCCTTGACCTCCCACGCCGCGTCGGGCCCACTTGACTTCGGACCCACCGGCATGGAGATGACCTTCTGCGCGTCTGGGATGGCAATGACCACGCGGTCACCCATCACTGCGCATCCACCGATGGAATCGTTCAGGTCCACACCGCCGAGGGGATTAATCACAGGGCCGGTGAGCTGAACCAGCTGTGGGGTGCCGTCGAGAATGGCGGTTGCCAACGGCGGCATTCCGTCCGGACCATGGCAGAACTGCTGAAACTCAATGCCTGGATCTCCCACGAGCAATTTGCGCGGGGACAGGGTGTCCGAAGTTCGGTCAAAATAGATTCCGAGAATGCCGGGCTCGCTGAGGTCCGGAAGTTCGCGCACATCAGCGGTGCTGCCCTCCACGAGGGTGACGCGCGCAATGGTGTCGTCGTTACGCAAAACAAAGACCTGACGGTCCTCTTCAACCGAGGGACTGGGCAGCAGTTGTTTTGCAGGGGCGCCGAGCCGTGCGACCTCACGCGGTGTCTTACCCGGTGCGACAACGGTGAGTGCACCGTCGTCGGTGGCGACGAGAGCCTCCCCAGGGCCGGTTGAGGCTAGCGCGGTGGTAAGCGGTAGGCAGGCCGCGAGAGTGACATCGTCGAGGTCGCAGGGACCTTTGTCTTTGGCTTTGCTTTCCGTGGTTGGGACCGGGGTAGAGGGCAAATCAGGGGAGGAAAACTTCGGCATGGCAATGCCTGTCGGTTCCGACTTGTCTTCAGTAAACGGTGACTCAAGCGCGCTCGAGGCACTCATGCAGCCGGAAAGAGAGACCATCCCGACGACACCAGCGGCGAGCGCAGCACGACGACGCCGCCCGCGAGCGCGAGCCTGTGCACTGCTGGTGTGGACGAGGTGGAATCCCATAGGCATACACAATACAGCCTCGTTTCCCGGCCACGCCTGCGACCAAAAGTGAGGCAGTAGTTTTAATGTGGACGATGTGAGCGACTCAGAGAAGTACCCGAACGACCGCGCCCTCGAGAATGTGGAGGACGGATTCGATGACGATCTCGACGTCCCGACCTACCGCAAGCTCGCTGAGCCAATGAACGAAGAAACAAACCGTGACGACAGCGACAACACCGCAACGCAGATTTTTCCGGGTGTGCCGGAAAAGCGCGTAGAGGAGGAGTCGGAGGCGGAGGTAGGCCAAGAAAACCTGCCGCCGGAAGCCGAGACCGATAGCGGTGCTGAAGCCGAGGTGGAAACCGAGTCTGAAACAGAAACAGTGACTGAGCCGAGCCCCGAGCCGGAGCCTGAAGTTCAGGAAGCCCCGAAGAAGCGCTACGACGCCTACGCCGCTGCAGGCCGCACGGCACCTCAGGTGATTAGCCCTGCCGGTAAGCCTTCGCCGCGGGATGAACAGGCCGAAACTGAATTGGCACCCGCGGCCGATAAAGAGTCGGAGGTAGCCCCGGAGTCGGAGGCGACCGAAATCTTTGAGCAGCCGGCCCGTAGCGAGCGCGTTGATTCAGATGAGGATTTCAGTCAGCCGACGCAAGCCTTCTCGGCTTCTGAAGCAGCAGCAGCGTCCGCAGCGGGAACTGCCGCAAATAAGTCGGAAGCACAGTCAGCATTCGACGATGAGGCGGAGTCAACCTATGGCTCTGCACGCAATTCCGCAGCTGAGACTCAGTATTTCGATGAATCGGATTTCGCTGAACCGGCTGCCTCTCGCGATACCGCTGGTGCCGCTGGTGTTGCAGGAGCAGGCGTAGGGGCCGCCGGGGCAACTGCTGCTACGACTACCGCCGCTGCTGACGACGATGAAGACACGGACTTTTACGACGACAACGAACCGGAGCACCGTCGCGGCACCACCGATTTCGGCCTTCTGCTGCTGCGTCTTGGATTGGGTGCGCTGTTGTTGGTCCATGGCCTGACAACGCTGCTCGGCTGGGGTAACTCCGGTGGCACCACTGCGCTGGAGACACAGTTTAGCCAGAACAACTTCGCCCTCGGCCCTGTGATGGCCACTGCCATCCCAACGGTTCAGCTCATCGCGGGTGCCCTGCTCATCTTAGGGCTTGCGACACCGCTGGCCGCAGCATTGGCGCTGGCATTGTCCGCCTACCTCAGCATGTTTGATGTGGCTACCTCTGCCAATGGCGTGAATATCGTCGGCCAGGATTCCAGCAACCTTCAGCTACAACTGTTGATGACCGCCATGGCACTTGGCTTGCAGTTCACCGGTCCGGGCCGCATCGGTATCGACTTCGGACGCGGCTGGGCTCGTCGCCCACTGGCATCGTCTTGGATCTTCGGAATTCTGTCCATCGCTGCAGCAATTGGCCTGTGGTGGCTGACGACCAGCACGCTGCCGTTTGTTGGCTAAGGCAGTTCGCAGCTACACAAACAGTCGAGCGGCCTAAACTAGGTTCTCGGTTAGGGGCGGGGTACAATGCCCCCTATGCCAAAGTCGAGACACGCACTAAAGACCACCCTCGCGGTGGTCTTTTTCATGTCTTCGATAGGCGCGACAACGTCGATCCACTCACCGTCGACAGCTGCTGCCGACGAGCACAGTGAGGTTGCAGCCTCCGTCTCGTCGGCAAGCGTCTGGCCGACACATCAGGTGAGTCTGCCACGCATGGACCTCAACGCCGAAGGGTTGATTGAGGTTGACCCACGCACGCAAATGGCGGTGAGCTACGAACCGGTGGGCGTGGGGTACAGCAGCCAGGCATCGCAACGCCCGCTGCCGGCGCTATCCCTGATTAAGTTGTATATCGGTCAGTATGTGCTCGAACACGGCACTGCCGACGATGCCGAGCGCGTCGAAAAGATGATTTCGCGTTCCGACGACGATTTGGCAGCCGACTTCTACCGGAAGTACCCGGAATCGGTCGATTCCGTTGCGACCGAGTACGGCCTGTTCAACACCTCCGGCGGAGAAAAGTGGGGAGTATCGAGGACCACCGCGGAAGATGTGGTGTCTTTTATTTCCCAGCTCCGTCTGAAGCATCCTAATTCTGAGGTGCTTGAGGCGATGCGACACTGGTCGCCGATTGCTGCCGATGGCTATCGACAGAATTTTGGTCTTGCCGGCCTGCCCGGTTCTGAAGGCGCGAAGATGGGCTGGTCCAACCGGCGTTCGTGGCACTCTTCCGTTGTTTTTGGCCCCGGATATGTAATGGCGGCCATTACCGAGGGTGGCAAAAATGCACACACCGAGGACGTCGCTGAGGGGATTGCCGACGTCGAGTGCCGGGATTTGGTGAAGCCCACGCGGAAGACTGGGCGCAAAGCTACCCTAGAAACGCCAAAGGCCCGTGCGGTAAGCACAGGCCTTTAAGCGGGTTTGATCTAGCTAGTCGACAATGCGGACCGCGCCCTTATCCGCACTGGACGCCATCTTGGCGTATGCGCGCAGCGCCTTGGACACCTTGCGCGGACGCGGCTTGTGCGGAGTAAACGGCTTGTCGCGCTTGAGCTCCTCATCGCGGCGAGCGGCCAGCACCTCGTCGGACACCTGAATTTCGAGGCGTCGTTCAGCGACATCGATGTACACCGGGTCGCCGTTGCGGACGAGACCGATTGCGCCGCCGGCAGCGGCCTCCGGGGAAACGTGGCCGATAGACAGTCCGGAGGAACCCCCGGAGAAGCGACCATCGGTGACCAGTGCACAGACCTTACCCAGGCCAGCGCCCTTGATGAATGCGGTCGGGTGCAGCATCTCCTGCATGCCCGGGCCGCCGGAAGGACCCTCGTAGATGACAAAGAGAACTTCGCCCGGCTGCAAGGTGCGGTTCAAGATGACCGAGACAGCCTCTTCCTGGCTTTCTACGACGCGAGCGGTGCCCTCGAAGTGGAACTGATCCTCGCCGATACCGGCGGTCTTCAGGATAGCGCCGTCCTCGGCGATGTTGCCGCGCAGGACACACAGACCGCCTTCCTTCGTGTAGGCGTGGTCGAAGTCGCGGATGCAGCCATTTTCGGAGTCCGTATCCAGGCTCTCCCAGCGGTTGGATGTGGAGAACGGCTCGGTGGTGCGCACGCCGCCAGGGGCTGCGTGGAACAGTTCAATCGCTTCGTCAGTGGCCTTGCCGCCGCGGATATCCCAGTTGTCCAGGTGCTCCTCCAGAGATGGGGAGTGAACGGAGCGGACATTCATTTGCAGCAGGCCCGCGCGGCGCAGTTCGCCGAGGATGGCTGGAATACCACCGGCGCGGTGGACGTCCTCCATGTAGTAGTCCGAGTTCGGTGCCACCTTGGACAGACAAGGCACGCGGCGGGAAATCGCGTCGATGTCGGAGAGGTCGAAGTCGATCTCGCCCTCCTGGGCGGCAGCGAGAATATGCAGCACCGTGTTGGTGGAACCGCCCATGGCAACGTCGAGCGTCATTGCGTTGACAAACGCGTCGCGGTTGGCGATGTTGCGCGGCAGCACGGACTCGTCACCATCGTGGTAGTAGCTCTTCGCCAGGTCCACAATCAGTTCACCGGCGCGCGTGAACAAATCGCGACGCGCCTGCTGAGTTGCCAGGGTAGAACCGTTACCCGGCAGGGACAGGCCGAGGGCCTCGGTCAGGCAGTTCATCGAGTTTGCAGTGAACATGCCCGAGCACGATCCGCAGGTCGGGCATGCCGAGCGCTCGATGTCGAGCAGGTTCTTGTCATCGACCTTGTCGTTCGCGGATGCAGAAATAGCCGAGACGAGGTCAGAGCCGGGCTTGACGACGCCATCGATAACAATCGACGATCCCGATTCCATCGGCCCGCCGGAAACGAAGACCACCGGGATATTCAGACGCAGAGCCGCATTGAGCATGCCCGGCGTGATCTTGTCACAGTTGGAAATACAGACCAATGCGTCAGCGGTGTGAGCGTTGACCATGTACTCGACAGAGTCAGCAATAATCTCACGGGACGGCAGCGAGTAGAGCATGCCGTCGTGGCCCATCGCAATTCCGTCGTCGACAGCAATGGTGTTGAACTCACGGGGGACGCCACCGGCTGCGGTTACAGCTTCTGCGACGATGTCGCCAACGTCCTTCAGGTGCACGTGACCGGGAACGAACTGAGTGTAAGAGTTGGCAATTGCGATAATCGGCTTGCCGAAGTCGTTATCGGTCATGCCAGTTGCGCGCCATAGCGAACGCGCACCTGCAGCATTACGGCCGGCAGTGGTGACTTTAGAGCGAAGGGGAATCATGGGGGCTGCCCTTCCTAGATAGGGTGCAAGGTAATTAATTATCCATATTAATCACAAAAAGCCCCTAATGTCTCATTTCGTGGTCACTGGTGTCCGCATAATGAGATTTAGGGGCTTTGTGGACTGCTTATATGTTACTCGGCAGAGGCGTCACCTTTAGCCTTGGCATCAGCCTCAACCTCACTGACCTTCTTCATTACGGAGTGGCCATCGCGGTCGAAAACCTCGACCTTGTCATTTTCCGCCATACGAGCCGAAGCGATCGGATCTGGAATCAGACCGCCAGTGGCTTCCTTCAACTCCGGCAGCGAATTAAAAGAGATGGCCGGCAGGGCGATGCGCTCATCTGACTTGGTTACCGCAAAGGCGCGGCCGCCCTTGTTGAAGAAGATGCCCGCAAAATCGCTCCAGGGCACCGAACGGCGCTTGGACAATAGGTACACCGCAGTGATGCCGCGTGGCCCCACGGTGGTGCGTACTCGGAAAATCCAAAGCGTATAAATCAACGGTGCCAGGAAGGTAATGGCCAGCCACGGGGCAAAACCGGTGGCAATTACACACAGCACGAGCATGAACGCAACGATGAACAGATGCGTCTTCTGTGGGCGAAATCGCTGCGTCGCAATTTTTAGCTGTGGAGTCGAGTCAGTCATGGCCTTTGATTGTAGCGGGTGTTTCGGATTGGCTAATGCGCGGTAGGCAGTTGCGGGTTATTGCGTCCCTGCCGAGTTTGGTTCTGCGTTGTTAGTGGAGTCTGTCGACTGTGATCCGCCAGTGTTCTCGTTGTCGGTGTTGCTCTGAGTAGAGTCTGGCTCGGTGGAGGTGGCGGTCGAAGGTGCGCGGTTCTGCGTGCTCTGAGGCTGCTGTGAAGTCTCGGACGGCTGATTCTGTGATGTCTGAGTCTGCTGTGAAGTCTCGGTGGGCTGCACACTCTGTGTGGTGCTAGTCGGCTGCTTCGATGACTGCGGAGCTGACGACTCTTCCGAGTCCTCTTCCTGTGTCGTTACCCGATCGCTCCACCTGCTCGGTGCTAGCCATCCGGATGGGCCGCCCTCGGTCTCGACCGTCATGAGATTCAAAACGCCGAGGACAATTAGGGTTGCCAAGAGCATGATTGTCGAAACGCGAGCACGTCCACCTGCAGAGAGGATTCGCCGGATTTTCTGGCGCGTCGTGAGCGTCTTCCAGTCAGGGTGGCTAACCAGCTTGCGGATGGCGTTGTTGCTTCCGCTGTCCTCTTGCTCGCGTCGAGCATCATCGAGGTCAGCACCCGCATGCGGCAGGTCGGATCGCTCGTTCCTGTCTTGCTTATCGACGGTCTGAGTTTCCATCAGTTTGGTTTCTGCGGTATCCGGCTGGGCAGTAGTGTCCGCTACCGCTTCGACAACTTCGGTTGGAGCGCTGTCGCCGTCGTCAAGCTGTTGTTTTTTCTCTTGCTTAGCATCGGCCTGCCTGAGCTGTTCGATCATCGTGTCATCGCGGACATGACCGGTGATTTCTTCGGCGGGAGCAAACGGGGTCTGTTGGGCGCGCTCGCCGTAGTCATCCCACCAAGTGTCGATGACTGCGGCGCGGATGGCGCGCTCGATGAGCCATTGGTCGCCCGGTTTGCAGTCGACAATCAAGCGCATAGTGACGGTCCACGGCAGGCCCATAACCGTCGGCGGATTGAGCTCCGTGGAGGACTGCAGCTTGATCTCGGAGAGAACTGCATCCTTGACGGAGTCCAGTGCGATGGCACTCTTGGCGGCGGCGACAGTGCGCTCTTCCAGGTCCTTAATGGAGCCACCGGCGGTCATCGGTACGGGAACTTCAACAACAGCACGGGACCACTGTGAGGAGTAGTTGATACACATGCGTGCCTCGGAGTTCGGCACGATGATTTCCTCGCCGTTGAGGGTTCGGATCGTGGTGGCGCGCAATGTCATATTGACTACGTCACCTTGGACAGTGCCCGAAGGGGAGTGAAACTCTACCCAGTCTCCGATGCCGTACTGCTTCTCGGCGATGATGAACAGTCCGCCAAGGAAGTCGGCGATGACTCCCTGTGCGCCAAAACCAACAGCGGCGGAAACAACCGTCGCGGGGATAGCGGCGGCGGTCAGTGAGATTCCGAATTTCGACAGAATCGCGATGATTAAGACGAAGTATGCAATGACTTCGACGATGTAAACCACAGCGCCAATCAGTGCGCGCCGTCCCTTGGACTGCTCCTCTGAAGAGGAGATGTTTCCGTCCGCAATTGCCAGAACGAAACGTCGGATACGGGGAACAAGAATTAGCAGAATGGCCAGACATGCGATGGCAAGGCCGTTATTGGCCACCCATTGCCATGTCCGTAACAACATGTATTGCAAGAATTCCATGCCATCCACCGTAGGTCGTTCGCCTTAATATGCGCTGAGTTTAAAGGTAAAGAATTATGCATAAAGACGAGCTTTGGACTTGGGGCTTGCGGGGCTCGGGCGTGTAGGGCTCGGGTGTGCAGGCTTGGGTGTCCCCGGGGTCGTGGTCGGGGAGTTTCTGGGTAGAGTGATTCCCAAAGTTGGGGCGGGGTTCTCGTTGGAATCGGGTGGGTGCTCGGGGTGTGATACGGACGGCGTGTCCAATTGACGGGATTGACTTCTCACTATGTGGACGTTAGGGTTGTAGCCAACGCCACATTCGTAGCTTCTTTGCGTGAATGTGTGTTGAGTAGTTGCCCACCATGATCCAGGAGCGAAATCGTGAACGCGCACGAGCAGCACACCCCATCGCCCGCCCAATTCGCGGCTAAGGCGCGCACCAGCGCCCCCGAGCGAATTTCTGGTGCACAAGCCATTGTCCGATCCCTTGAAGAGCTTGGTGTCGAGGTAGCCTTCGGTATTCCCGGTGGTGCAGTGCTTCCGCTCTACGATCCGATTTATGACTCGGAAAAGCTCCGTCACGTCCTCGTGCGTCACGAGCAGGGAGCTGGCCACGCTGCCACTGGTTACGCGCAGGTTTCCGGCAAGGTTGGTGTCTGTATCGCGACTTCCGGCCCGGGTGCTACTAACCTGGTGACCCCGCTCGCGGATGCTCAGATGGACTCCGTTCCGGTTGTCGCTATCACTGGTCAGGTCGGTCGCCCGCTGCTGGGTACTGACGCTTTCCAGGAGGCTGACATCCGCGGTGTGACCATGCCGATTACGAAGCACAACTTCATGGTCACCGAAGCTGAGGACATCCCGCGCGCGCTCGCTGAGGCATTCCACCTGGCTTCTTCTGGTCGTCCAGGTCCGGTTCTGGTCGATGTCCCGAAGGACCTCCAGAACACGATGATCGACTTCACCTGGCCACCGGAGATCAACCTGCCGGGTTACCGTCCGGTGACAACCCCGCACCAGCGACAGATCGACGAAGCCGCTGAGATGATTGCTGCGGCAAAGCGTCCGGTGCTCTACATCGGTGGTGGCGTCATTAAGGCCGATGCTTCCAAGGGGCTGGTCGAGTTCGCCGAGCAGACTGGGGTTCCGGTCGTGACCACGCTGATGGCTCGCGGCGCATTCCCGGACTCGCACCCGCTGCACATGGGTATGCCGGGCATGCACGGCAAGGTGTCAGCCGTCGCTGCTCTGCAGAAGTCCGACCTGCTCATCACTATTGGCGCGCGTTTCGACGACCGTGTTACCGGTGATCTGAATTCCTTCGCGCCGAACGCGAAGGTAATCCACGCCGACATTGACCCGGCAGAGATTGGCAAGCTCCGCGAAGTTGATGTTCCCATCGTCGGCGATGCCCGCGAGGTCCTTGCCGCACTTAGCGAGTCCTACACCAAGCTCGGTCTTAGTCGCCCGCAGATTGCCGACTGGCTGAAGCTTCTCGACGGTCTCCGCGACGAGTTCCCCCTCGGGTGGGAAGAGCCCGCTGATGGTGCAATCGCTCCGCAGTTTGTAATTCAGACTCTGTCCGACATCGTTGGTCCAGAGGCCATCTATGCCGCTGGCGTCGGCCAGCACCAGATGTGGGCAGCGCAGTTCGTCCAGTACGAGAACCCGCGCACCTGGCTTAACTCCGGTGGTGCCGGCACGATGGGCTACTCAATCCCGGCTGCGATGGGTGCCAAGGCGGCTGCTCCAGAAAAGGAAGTCTGGGCCATCGACGGTGATGGTTGCTTCCAGATGACCAATCAAGAGCTGACCACCTGTGCAATGGAAGGTTTTCCCATCAAGGTTGCCTTGATTAACAACGGTAATCTGGGCATGGTTCGTCAGTGGCAGACGCTGTTCTACGATCAGCGCTACTCCAACACCAAGCTGCGCCCGGAGGATAACTCCTACCTGCCGGACTTCGTCCAGCTCTCCGAGGGGCTTGGCTGCGTGGCGATCCGCGTGACCAAGAAGGAAGATGTCGCGGCGGCGATTAAGAAGGCACGCGAGATTAATGACCGACCGGTGGTTATTGACTTCATTGTCGGTGAGGATGCTCAGGTGTGGCCGATGGTGGCAGCTGGCAAGTCCAATGATGAGGTCGAATACGCCCGCGGTCTGCGCCCGCTGTTCAACGATGAGAATTCAGCAGCTGAGGCCCCGGCTGACATCCACGGCACTGTTGTGGACAACGCCGAGGACGCCGCGAAGCAGCCCGACGCTAACCACCCGTCCATGAAGACCCGCTAATCGGGATCCGAAGCAACAGGAAGTGAGTCCCAAAATGGCTGAACTGCACACTCTATCCGTGTTGACCCTCGATGAGCCGGGTATTCTGGTCCGCATTGCGGGCATGTTCACCCGTCGAGGTTTCAGCATCCAGTCGATTACCTCGGGTGAAACTGAGACCGAGGGAGTCAACCGCATCACCGTCGTGGTTGAGACGGAGACGCTGCCGATCGAACAGATCACTAAGCAGCTGAACAAGCTGGTGCCCGTGCTGAAAGTGGTCCGCCAGCCCCCAGAGACCATGGTGTCGCGCGGACTGCTGATGGTGAAGGTTTCCTGCGACAACACCAATCGTCCGCAGGTAGTCGATGCCGCCAATCTCTTCCGTGCCCGTGTGGTGGACGTTTCTCAAGAGTCTGTCATCATTGAGGCGACGGGTGAGCGCTCGAAGCTTGTAGCCCTGCTGGAGGTCCTCGAGCCGTTTGGTATCCGTGAGCTCATTCAGTCCGGTACCGTCGCAATGGCACGTGGGCCGAAGCCGATGCTCCAGGCCCGCTAACAACTAAACGCTAAGATTTTTAACGAATCCGATTCGAAAAGAGGCTAACTTTAATGGCTATTGAACTGCTGTACGACGACGATGCTGATCTGTCCATCATCCAGGGACGTAAGGTTGCCATCCTGGGCTACGGTTCCCAGGGCCACGCTCACGCTCAGAACCTGCGCGAGTCCGGTGTCGAGGTTGTTATCGGTCTGCGTGAAGGCTCCAAGTCCGCTGTGAAGGCTCGGGAAGCTGGCTTCGAGGTTAAGTCCAACGCAGATGCCGCTGCATGGGCAGACGTCATTATGGTGCTGGTTCCGGACACCACCCAGGCAAGGGTTTACAGCGAGGACATCGAGCCGAACTTGAAGGACGGCGACGCGCTGTTCTTCGGCCACGGTCTGAACATCCACTTCGACCTCATCAAGCCGGCTGACAACATCACCGTCGGTATGGTTGCTCCGAAGGGCCCGGGTCACCTGGTTCGTCGTCAGTTCGTCGATGGCAAGGGCGTTCCGTGCCTGATTGCCGTTGACCAGGACCCGAAGGGCGAGGGCCGCGACCTGGCTCTGTCCTACGCTGCAGCTATCGGTGGCGCCCGCGCTGGCGTTATCCCGACCACCTTCGAGGCAGAGACTGTGACCGACCTCTTCGGTGAGCAGGCTGTTCTCTGTGGTGGCACCGAGGAACTGGTCAAGGTCGGTTTCGAGGTTCTGGTTGAAGCTGGCTACGAGCCGGAGATGGCATACTTCGAGTGCCTGCACGAGCTGAAGCTGATTGTTGACCTGATGTTCGAGGGCGGTATTGCCAACATGAACTACTCGGTCTCCGACACCGCTGAGTTCGGTGGCTACCTGTCTGGCCCGCGCGTTATTACCGCTGATACCAAGCAGCACATGCGCGAGATTCTGTCTGACATTCAGGACGGCACCTTCACCAAGCGCCTGATTGCCAACGTCGAGGGCGGCAACAAGGAGCTCGAGGACCTGCGCGCTTCCTACAACAACCACCAGATTGAAGAGGTCGGCTCCAAGCTGCGCGACCTGATGAGCTGGGTTAAGGTCGACGCTCGCGCTGAGACTGCCTAAGTTTGTTGCTTAAGCGAATCCCTCGCTTGTTCGCGAAGTAGGGCTTCATCACTGAGCTTCACCGCCGTGATGAGGCCCTTTTCGTATCTCTCTCACTAGTATTCTTTCACTGAACCGTGTGGGGTAGACGTGTGGAATAAACGTCTGAGCCAAAAGCAACTACTGCCAAACGGGTGTAGCCCCAGTCCTATCCGGGGTTCTAATCTGGGTTGAAAGGTCTCCCTCAACAAAGACGTTCGATAGTCTAATCGTTGAAATCAAATCATTTCACGGAGGTAAATGTGCGAGTATCCGCAATGACGCGGCGCGTGACGGCAACCGTTGCCCTGACGGTCAGCCTGGCGTTGGGGTCAAGCGCCTTGGTCGCGTGTGGAAATTCCGACAGCGCTGTTTCCACGAAGAAGGTGGACGCTGAATCGACGGTGCTTAGCGACGACATCGCAGCGTCGGAAAGCCTGATCGACAGTTCGGAAGCGGTTGTCGTTTCCTCGGCAGGCTCTGCTGAGCAGCGTAGGGCGGCAGGCATCGCGGTTGCTGCTGGTCTGCCGATGCTAGTGGCTGGTTCTGCCGAAGATGCGGAAGATGACAGTACCGCCAAGAGCCCGAAGAAGGATGCTCGTGGCCGTGATACCGGCGCCGATATCGCCGATGTGGAAAAAGAGATTGACCGCCTGGGCGCAAAGACAGTCCTTACTGTGGGGGCAGTTGACCTGACTGGGGAAGAGGGCCGTCAGATCATTGCGGATCCGGGTACGACCGATGGCCTTAAGGAGCTCGTCGGTACCGAGTTTAAGGTTCTCAAGGAGACGGAGTCGAAGCCGACTCGCGCTGTCGTTGAGATGGATCCGGAGAAGCCAACTGTCGTCGAGGGCGATGCAACGAAGGATGGGGCAGCCAACCAGGAGGCTCAGGATCGCGCCAGCGATGGGCAGGACGACAAGGGACAGGAGAGCGTCACCCTGCCGAAGGGATCTCCGAAGGAGGTCAAGGACACATTGGCACTGGCCGCACCGGGTACCGGTTTGGCCTCCATTGCTACGGCCCGTGCCGCTGGCCTGAAGGTCAGTTGGTTGCCGGTGGGCGACGCGCGTGCTACCTCTGAGTCGATTTCCGCTGCTCGCGACGGCGAGTCCCTGATTGCTCTGGGTAAGGTTTTTGGCGATAAGGACAAGTTTGATCAGTCCATCGAGCTTGCCAAAGATGACAAGGTTAAGGAGCTGCCAGGTGGAGGCACACTGCTGTTCCCCGGTCGTCATCTGATTGCAACGTATGGTCACCCAGGTGTCGCTCCATTGGGCGTGATGGGCGAGGATGATCCGGAGGATGCCGTCGCACGTGCGAAGGACTACGTCAAGCAGTACGAGAAGTTCGCTGATGACCCGGTACTGCCGGCCTTCGAGATTATCGCTTCGGTCGCGCAGGCTGACCCGGGGCCACGCGGTGACTACTCCGAGCCGGCTCCGGTTGAGACTCTGAAGCCGTACGTCGAGGCCATGACCAAGGCCGGCGGCTACGTCATCATCGACCTGCAGCCGGGTAGTGCAGACTTCCTGGACCAGGCCAAGTTCTACGAAGAACTGCTGAAGATGCCAAACGTCGGTCTGGCGCTGGACCCGGAGTGGAAGATGGAACCGGGGCAGGTTCCGGCGACCCAGGTTGGTCACGTTAAGGCTGAAGAAGTCAACCGCGTTGCTGATTGGCTGGCTGAGCTGACTCGTAAGAACAACCTTCCGCAGAAGATGCTGATGCTGCACCAGTTCCAGCTACAGATGATTCGCGACCGTGAGACGCTGGATCTGTCGCACCCGGAGCTCGCATTCGTTCTGCATGCCGACGGCCATGGCACCGCGCAGGAGAAGTTTGAGACCTGGAACGTCATGCTGCAGGATTTGCAGCCGGAGATTTTCGAGGCGTGGAAGAACTTCATCGACGAGGATCAGCCGATGTTTACTCCTGAGGAGACCATGAACATCGAGCCGCGTCCGTGGTTGGTTACGTACCAGTAGGTTATAGACCAGCAGAAATAAAAATATAACGCGAAATATTTGCCGACTTGAATGTCGGGGGCAACGGCGCTTACTCCCTAAACAAAGGGTAGTAAGCGCCGTTTTGCTTAGGTAAGTCCCCCCGTGTCTCACCCCCAGAGTTTATGATGAGACGTAATGCGCGTGCACGCTTTAGTAGTTTTCTTAAGTGACACCGCACATACTGCATAAACTTTTCGAGACAAACCAGGAGATGCTTGTGAGCCAGAACGCTCGCCCCGTTGTCCTCATCGCCGACAAGCTGGCACAGTCCACTGTGGACGCATTGGGGGATTCCGTTGAGGTCCGTTGGGTAGATGGCCCGAACCGCGCTGAGCTCCTGGCTGCGGTTGGTGATGCTGACGCACTTCTCGTCCGCTCCGCTACCACCGTGGATCAGGAAGTCCTCGAGGCTGCTCCGAATCTGAAGATCGTCGGTCGCGCCGGCGTTGGCCTGGATAACGTCGACATCGATACCGCTACCAAGCGCGGCGTCATGGTTGTCAACGCTCCGACCTCCAATATTCACTCTGCATGTGAGCACGCAATCGCACTGCTGCTGGCCACCGCTCGCCAGCTGCCGGCTGCGGACGCGTCCCTGCGTGAAGGGGAGTGGAAGCGCTCTTCCTTCAAGGGTGTCGAAATCTTCGGCAAGACCGTCGGTATCGTCGGTTTCGGTCACATCGGTCAGCTGTTTGCGCAGCGTCTCGCTGCTTTCGAGACCAACATCATTGCGTACGATCCGTACGCGAACCCGGCCCGTGCTGCTCAGCTCGGTGTTGAGCTGGTTGAGCTGGAAGACCTGATGGCTCGCGCTGATTTCGTGACCATCCACCTGCCGAAGACCAAGGAAACCGCCGGCATGTTCGATGCTGAGCTCCTGGGCAAGGCCAAGAAGGGCCAGATCATCATCAACGCTGCCCGCGGCGGTCTCGTCGACGAGCAGGCGCTTGCCGACGCAATCAAGGCTGGCAACATCCGCGGTGCTGGCTTCGACGTGTACGCGACCGAGCCGTGCACGGATTCCCCGCTGTTTGGCCTGCCGGAAACTGTTTGTGCTCCGCACCTGGGTGCCTCCACCGTTGAGGCTCAGGACCGTGCGGGTACCGATGTCGCTAAGTCCGTGCTGCTGGCACTGGCTGGCGAGTTCGTCCCGGATGCTGTCAACGTTTCCGGTGGCGCTGTCGGTGAAGAGGTGGCCCTGTGGCTCGAGCTGGCTCGTGAGCTGGGGCTGGTTGCTGGCGGTCTGCTCGAGGGCGCTCCGGCCGCTGTTGAGGTCACCGCTCGCGGTGAGCTGCACACTGAGGACGTTAACGTTCTGGGTATGGCAGCAATCCGTGGACTGTTCTCCCTCATGGTGGAAGAGCCGGTCACTTTCGTCAACGCTCCGCGTATCGCAGAAGAGCGTGGTGTGACCTTCACTGTCGAGACCGAGCCGGAGTCCGTCTCCCACCGCTCCGTACTCGAGGTCAAGGTCATCGGTGCTGATGGCTCCACCGCTACCGTCGTTGGTGCTCTCACTGGCCTGAACCGCGTCGAGAAGATTGTCCGTATCAATGGCCGCGGCATCGACATGCGTGCTCAGGGCCGTAACCTCTTCCTGCTGTACAAGGACGTTCCGGGCGCTCTGGGTTGCGTTGCTACCACCCTGGGTGAGTCCGGCATCAACATCGAGGCTGCTGCTCTGTCTCCGCAGGAAGCAGATCAGACTGCCATCCTGGTGCTGCGCGTTTCCAAGGAGGTTCCGGAGGAGCTCGTCGGAAAGATTACCGAGGAGATCTCCGCTACCCACGCTCTGCAGCTCGAGCTGGACTAGTTCTGAGCGCCTAGACGTTTTAGAGCTAGTCTCTAGCGCAGCTTCTACTGCATGAAAAATCCCCTCCGCATGGAGGGGATTTTTGTTTCCCAGCTGATCTATGCAGCCGTAGCCCTACTGCCTAGCCCTTCATCGAGCCCTTCTCAATCATGTTGACGTGGAAGTCGAAAGCAGTACGCAGATCGTGCGGGGTAGACATGCCCGGAGCGGTCTTCAGCGCGCGCTCGTAGTACTCCTCCAGCAGTGGTTGGTACTCCGGGTGTGCAACGGAAATCAACTTCGCCACGCGGTCACGTGGTGCCAGGCCACGCAGGTCAGCGAATCCACGCTCGGTGATGATGACCATGGCGTCGTGCTCGGTGTGGTCAATGTGCGAAGCGAACGGAACGATAGTCGAAATCGCACCGTCCTTCGCCAGCGACGGCGAGATGAACGAAGAAACGAAGGCGTTACGGGTGAAGTCACCGGAACCACCGATGCCGTTCATCATTCGGGAGCCGTTGATGTGGGTGGAGTTGACGTTGCCGTAGATGTCGGCCTCAATCATGCCGTTGGTGGCGATTAGGCCGACGCGACGGACAACCTCCGGGTGGTTAGAAATCTGCTGCGGGCGCAGAATGATGTTCTCGCGGTAGCGAGCAGCCTCGTTGTTCATACGCTCGGCAGCTTCCGGAGACAGGGAGAAGGAGGTAGCCGAAGCGACGGTCATCTTACCTGCGTCAATCAGGTCGATCATGCCGTCCTGAATAACCTCGGTGTAGGCCTTGATGTTCTCAAACTTGGAGTCCAACAGACCCGCCATCACGGCGTTCGGAACGTTACCGACGCCCGACTGCATGATGTACTGGTCGTAAGCCAGGCGACCCGCGCGAACTTCGCCCTCGAGGAAGTCGAGGAAGTGGCCGGCAATGGCCTTCGAGGTCTCATCCAACGGCTTGAACGGGGAGTTGCGGTCCGGCGCGTTGGTCTCGACAACTGCGACAACCTTGTCCAGGTTGATGTCGATGTAAGGGGTGCCAATGCGGTCACCCGGAGCGTTGATCGGCACCGGCGTGCGGTTAGGCAGGTGCTGAATGCGGTAGATGTCGTGCATGCCCTCGAGTTCCTCGGACTGCCACGAGTTGACCTCAATGATGATCTTGTCAGCGTTGTCCATCCACTCGACGTTGTTGCCAACGCTTGACGACGGAACGAGGTGTCCATCTTCCGTAATACGAGTGACCTCAACAATTGCGGCGTCAATCGGCAGGAAGCCCTGCTCGATGTACAGCGCGGAGTGGGAGAGATGGATGTCCTGGTACTTCGCCTTGCCCGAGTTGATGGACTTACGCAGTGCCGGATCGCCCTGGTACGGCATGCGGTAGCGGATGATGTCAGCTTCTGCCATCACGCCGTCACAGTCCGGGGCAGTGGAAGCGCCAGTGTAGATGTCGACAGCGAACTCTTCACCCTTGGCGTGGAGTTCCTTGCCGCGGTTTGCCAGCGCAGTCGGCAGAGCCTTCGGGTAGCCAGCACCGGTGAAGCCAGAGATGCCGAGGGCATCACCATGATTGATAAACTGTGCAGCCTCGTCGGCGGTCATTACCTTGCCGCGCAAACCGGCATGTGCGATGCGATCAGACATGTCATCTCCTAGATAGACTGTTCGACTTTAGTTTTGTCGCCTAACCTAGCATGCGCTAACAGTGTGTTGCCACACCCGCAGGTTGAGAAGTGATTTATGACACTCTGATCGCTTCAGCGGGTCGTTTATCGGCGCTCTTCCAGGGGCTTTGTTACAGCAATTCCCGCACTTCTTCGTCGGTCAGCATGGCATCCTCGAACGCTTGCAGTGTGGCCTCTGGGTTAAATTTCACACCGATGAGTACGACCTCATTGGATGGTGGGACATCGGTCTGCGCCCACATGACGGCAGGGGTGATTTTCAGGTTCGGCCCCGCCTGACTCCACACGTGGGCGACTTCGAGGCGGTCGGAAATCCAGCAGTGCCCCTTGGATCGTACGAGCCCCTTTGTGCCGCGGAGAGCCTTGATTAGTCGTTCGCGGTCGAAGGGTCGATTGCCTCGGAAAACAACCGAAGAAATGCCGTATTCTTCAGTCTCCGGCGTGTGGGGATTCGCAAGTTCTTCTGCATATCCGTGGAAAGTGGCCGCGGTACCTTCGTCGTAAAGCGATGCGTCGAGAATGGCAGAGGTGGCGATTTCGCCGTTAGTCACGCGGACGATGCGTGCGCGGGGGTTCATTGCGCGGATCGTTTCCTCGGTACCGCCGGTGAGCTTTTCGCCGGCGAGGTCGGATTTGGTGATGAGGATGAGATCGGCGAATTCCACCTGGTCGACGAGGAGGTCGGCGACCGTGCGTTCGTCGTCAGGCAGTGCGCGTCCCTGGCGGAGACTGTCGAGGAATGTAGAGGCGTCGACGAGCGTGACCATCGTGTCGATGGGGGCGATGTCGGCGAGGCGACGGCCGTCGTCGAATTCCCACTCGAAGGTAGCGGCGACTGGCATGGGCTCGGAGATGCCGGTGGATTCGATGACGATGTGCTCGAACTTGCCGCTGCGCGCGAGCTTGCCGACGTTTTCAACGAGGTCATCTCGCAGCGTGCAGCAGATGCAGCCGTTGGACATTTCGATGAAACGGTCCTCGCCGCGCTCGAGATATGTGCCTTGCTCGATGAGGGCGGCGTCGACGTTGACTTCCGAGAAGTCGTTGACGATGACCGCGATTTTGCGCCCCTGTGAGTTTGCCAGGAGGTTGTTGAGGAGGGTGGTCTTGCCGGCGCCCAGGAATCCGGACAGGACGGTGACGGGAGTGGTCTCGGTGGTGCTATCAGAAAATTCGGTAGAAGTCACCCGACAAGATTAGCGTACTGAAAATGATTATCAATAACTACTGCGCGAATTGAGCTAGGCGAGGGGTCGTAAATGTGTCGTACGGCTTATTGTCAGACAGTTGTGACGTAGGGCATAAAACGGTGTTGTAGTCGGCTTTAGTGTCGCGTGAAGTGTGCCTAAAATGGGGGCGCTTTCGGGCATCTGAATGAAAGGCACTAACCGCTTCGTTGATAGGGTTGGGGGTGTGCTTTGGTGTTCGAGGCACTACCCCCGATAGTCGCGTTGGGGGATATAGAAAGGTGAATTCATGTCAGATCGTATTGCCCATGCTGGTCTCAAATCCAAGGTGATGACCGCGCAGGAGGCGGCGCAGTTCATTAACCACGGAGACATGGTGGGCTTTGCCGGATTTACCGGTGCTGGCTACCCGAAGGTTGTCCCGCCGGCTCTCGCTGAGCGCATGGAGGCCGCTCACGAGCGTGGCGACGAGTTCAAGATTAAGGTCTTGACCGGCGCGTCTACCGCTCCGGAACTTGATGGTGCGCTGGCGAAGGCCAATGGTGTTGAGTGGCGTATGCCGTACCAGTCCGACCCGGGAATGCGTAACCGTATTAATGCAGGCGATGCCTTCTATAGTGATATTCACCTGTCGCACTCTGGCCCGATGACTGAGCAGGGCTTCTTTGGCCCGGTCAATGTTGCTGTGGTCGAAGCTGTTCGCATTAAGGCCGATGGATCCCTGATTCTTTCCTCTTCGGTTGGTAACAGCATTTCTTACTTGAATGCTGCAGAGAAGATCATTATTGAGGTCAACTCCTGGCAGTCCGAGGATCTCGAGGGTATGCACGACATCTACAGTGTTGGGCTGCCTCCGAACCGTAAGGAGATTCCGATTGTGAACCCGGGGGACCGCATCGGCACTCCGGATGTTCAGATCGATGTCGATAAGGTTGTCGCTGTCGTCGAGACGAACGCCGAGGACCGTAACTCGCCGTTCAAGCCGCTGGACGATGACTCTAAGGCCATTGCCGGCTACCTGCTCGACTTCCTCGATGGGGAGGTCAAGGCCGGTCGTCTGCCGGAGAACCTGCTGCCGATGCAGTCGGGTGTCGGTAACATTCCGAACGCTGTGCTCGCAGGCCTGCTCGACTCCAAGTATGAGAACCTGACCTCCTTCACTGAGGTTATCCAGGACGGCATGGTCGACCTGATGGATGCTGGCAAGCTGACCGTGGCTTCCGGTACCGCATTCTCGCTGTCCCCGGAGTACGCAGCTCGTATGAATGAGAATGCTGCTGACTACCGCGAGAAGATTGTTCTGCGTCCGCAGGACATCTCCAACAACCCGGGTCTGGTCCGCCGCATGGGGCTGATTACCACCAACGGCATGATTGAGGCTGACATCTACGGCAACGTCAACTCCACTCACGTGGCTGGCTCCCGCATGATGAACGGCATTGGCGGTTCCGGTGACTTCACCCGAAACGCCTACATCTCTACGTTTGTGTCCCCGTCGCTGGCTAAGAATGGCGACATTTCCGCAATCGTGCCGATGGTCTCTCACGTTGACCACACTGAGCATGACGTGATGGTCATCATCACTGAGCAGGGTCTGGCTGACCTCCGTGGGCTGGCGCCGCGTCAGCGTTCCCGTGTTGTCATTGAGAAGTGTGCGCACCCGATGTACAAGGAGGCGCTGCTCGAATACGTTGAGCGTGCTGAGAGGGTCACCCCGTACCTGCATACTCCGCATGACCTGGGTACTTCTTATGACTTCCACCGTCGTTTCCTCGAAAACAGTTCCATGAAGCCGGTCGACTAGGTTTCTAGTGCGGTTCCCGCTTTACGACGAAGTTTGCGTCGTAGGGCGGGATTTTCTTTCGGCTTTAGTTCGAAATAGTGTTCGAGTAATGTGGAGATTTTTGGGGTGCGCAGCGGTTTGAATCCGGGGTGGGGGATATGGTGTGGGCGAATTGATAAAGAACTGTTCGTTAGGGGACCTCGTTAGGGAGGGGACAGTGCAATGTCAGAGTTGGAATCGTGTGGGGAATTTCGGTTCAGCCATGAGGTGAGGGCTCATTCGCTCGCTGAAGTGATGCGCGAGATTAATCGTCTGGAGATGGTTATCGCTCAGCGGGTCGCACCACCAGATGATGGCGATGTCGAAGCTCATTTGGCTTATTGGTCGGTGGTGCTTGGAATCTCACGCGCCGAAGTGAACAAATATATGGAAATTGGCTACATGCTTGGACGTATGCCGCAACTAGCGGAAATGTGTCAGGAGCGCGGGCATTTGTCGATGAGGCATTTAGCAATGCTTGGTAAACATACCCGACCTGTAGCCGATGACAAGGTTGACGCAGTGGAGTCGGGTCTCGTGGACGTCGTTAAGCCTAGGCGCGACGGGGAGGCACTCCGTGGCGTGCGTGCGATGGCAACGCGGGTGCAGCGAGTGATTGGTGAGTGTGCTCCGGAAGTGCGGCCACGTGATGTGGATGTCGCTGGGTTGCAGGCTGATAGGGTCCTGGCCCGGAATGTGGAGGCGACCGTAGATGCTGCAATTGATGCGGCGGCATACCAGGTCGAGGCGGATGGAGAGTCGGCGGATAATCCCGCGGAGTCGGAGGAGGTACGGGAGGTTCAAGCTGCGGCTCTCGACTACTTTGGCGATCGTATGACGGCTAAGGAGTTTGTCGCAGTTGATGAACATGGTGACGCTGGAGTTACGACACTGACTACTGTCCTCGAGCGGCATCATGCAGTGGAAGCCCTTGCAATTATCGACGCAGTGGCTAAGAAGATGAAAGTGAGTCGCGCGGCAGCTTTCATGCATGCGTTACGCGGTACTTGTGAGGTGGAGGTGAATCTGGAACTCTTCCGAGTGCTCTCTCCCGGGGAGGATGGCGAACCGGAAAACACTCCAGTGTGGCTCGCTGGGGCTGGTTGGCTTTCTTCGCTGGTGGCCGAGTCTTGGCTGAAGCGGGTATCGACATTGCGGGTGCTGGGGGATAGTGCGGTTGAGGGGTATCGGCCCTCCGAGTCTCAGCGTGCATTCGTGCGCGCCCGTGATGGTGTGTGCAGCTTTCCTGGGTGCGATGTCCCCGCGGAAAAGTGCGATATCGACCATATTGTGGAATTTGATCACAGCCTTTCCGGTGGTGAGCGGCAAAAGGAAGGGGCCACGCATACAGATAATCTCCATTGTCTCTGTCGACGGCACCACAACCTCAAAACTGCCGGTATGTGGCGAGTTGTTCGAGGTGATGATGGGACCGAAGCCTGGACGTTCCTCTCTTGTGATGAAGGGCCGTTTGCGCAGTCGGAAAAAGAGCACACCGGGCATGGTCGGTATACCTTTGCCTCGCAGACAGAAAAGAAGACTGCTGCGCTATCTGAACACAATGAAAAGCGTCGCAAATTGCATGACAGTCTCCGCGGCCTAGTGGATAAGGTGCGGCGGGATATGGAAAAGGAGAGAGCAGTAGGCGGGGTGGATTGTGAAAACGATGGAGATGGTAAAAATCGCGCAGACAGTGACGGGGGTGAGCGCTAGGTTCTGCTACACTCATTTGTGTCCATATAGTGAGAAGGGTATCTCAAAAAATGACTGAGGCGGGAAAGCTGAAGATCGCCGTCATCCCGGGTGATGGCATCGGCACGGAAGTTACGGCAGAGGCGCTGAAGGTGCTCAAGGCTGCTATCGGCGAGTTCGACACTACCGAGTACGACCTCGGCTCGCGTCGCTACTTGCGCAATGGCGAACTGCTTACCGACGCTGACCTTGACTCCCTGCGTGAGCACGACGCAATCCTGCTCGGTGCCATCGGTGACCCGGCGAACGTACCTCCGGGTGTTCTCGAGCGCGGCCTGCTGCTGAAAATGCGCTTCGCGCTGGATCACCATGTCAACCTGCGTCCTTCCAAGCTCTTCCCGGGTGTCGAGTCACCGCTGAAGAACCCGGGCGAAATTGATTTCGTGGTCGTCCGCGAGGGAACCGAAGGTGCCTACACAGGTAACGGCGGTGCAATTCGCGTTGGCACGCCACACGAGGTTGCCAACGAGACCTCCGTCAATACCCGCTTCGGTGCTGAGCGCGTCGTCCGCTATGCCTTCGAGCTGGCTATGACCCGTCGTAAGAAGCTGACCCTTGTCCACAAGACCAATGTGTTGGTGCACGGTGGCGGTATGTGGCAGCGCACGGTCGATGAGGTCGCTAAGGAATACCCAGAGGTAGATGTCGATTACTCGCATATCGACGCTGCGACGATCTACCTCGTCACTAATCCTTCGCGTTTCGACGTCATCGTCACCGACAACCTCTTTGGCGACATCATTACTGATGAGGCTGGTGCAGTGTCGGGCGGTATCGGCCTGGCGGCGTCCGGCAACATTGACGCCTCCAATGCCAACCCGTCCATGTTCGAGCCCGTTCACGGCTCCGCGCCAGACATTGCTGGCAAGGGGATCGCGGACCCGACGGCAGCCATTCTGTCGGGTGCCATGATGCTGCGCCACCTGGGTCGTGAGGAAGACGCCCAGCGCATCGAGGCTGCTGTGGAAGCTGACATGGCTACTCGCGGTAGTGGCCCGATCAAGACCGCTGAGGTTGGCGACCGCATTGCTGCTGCTTTGAAGTAGCGCAGTAAAAAATAGGGGGGGGGGAGAGGGCTAGGCAATCACAGTTTTGCCATCGACGGTAGTGATGTGAGTCTTACCGTCGGCGGTGTGCTCGATGAAGTCCGACGCATGTCCGACCTGGCGAAGTACATCGATGATGGTGTCAAGGGGGTATGGGGATGAGCTTCCTGCGCCGTTATCGGAATCATCCCCTCCCAGTCCTGCCACTAGCGCATCCCTCGTAATCTCCGCATGTCCCAGGTGCTGAGCCGCCTCGTGGAAGACATGCACAATCACGCCTTCGATGCTGCCGCACCACCAACGGTCCTTATCGGTAGGAATAACAGCAGGAGCACCAGCGCGGTCCGCGCCTTGCAACTCCACCAGCGCGGATTCAATGGCCGCGCGGTCACGGTGGTAAATCTCCAGCCCTTCCGAAACACTGCAATGAGCAGAAAACTCCCCATCGCGATCACGGACATAATCACGCCCAAGGCAGACGCGCTCGAGCCAGAACCTCGCGGATCCGGTCACATGTCGTAACAGCACGGCCAGGGAGTTAATGGCTGGGATGGGAAGGGTTGCGTTGAAGGTGTCGTCGTCAAGCGTCGCGACGAGTGCCGCGAGCTTGTCCATCCTGCCGAGGATGTGGGCGTCGAGCGGCCATTCGGGATTTATTGAAGCGCTGTGTGTGGAATTGGTCATAAGGTCGAGTATTCCCGCAAATCAGTCCTATTGGGAGCAAAAATAGGGGATAATTGACCCCATGACCGTCGAGCTTGCGGAAATCGCAGACTTCCTCAGCCATACTCGCCCCTTTTCGGACCTCAACGATGAAGAGCGCGCGACTATCCCACCGCTTTTGACCATGCGCTATGCCCGTCGTGGAACGGAGATTATCCGGGCGGGTGCGGATAACAACAGCTGTTTCATTATTCGCTCCGGCATGGTGGATCTCTTTGACCCAGCTGGCACGCTGTTGGACAGGCGAGATGTGGGAGATCATTTCGGCTATTCGACGCTGCTGAGCAGTGACCCTTCGCTATACACGATGACGGCAGTGGAGGACTGCGTATTCCTAGTGATCTCCAAGGAGGTTTTTGACCAGCTCAATGAGCAGTTCGTAGAGGTCCGGCGCTATTACGGCGGTGAGAACGCGCGCATTCGCGCAGTGGCATCGAAGCTGCGGAGTACTGCGGCATCGGAGTCATTGCGCACACGGGTTGCGGATCTGATGGAAACATCGCTGGTGACCTGCAGTGCTGATGCGACAGTACAAGAGGCGGCGCAGATTATGACGGAGCGGAATGTCTCCAGTTTGCTCGTAATGGAGTCTGCAGGCGCCAACCAGAGCCCGCTCGTCGGCATCATCACTGACCGTGACCTCCGTCGTCGAGTGCTGGCAGAGGCGAAGCCCGCGGCGACGCTTGTAAGCGAAGTGATGACCGGGAACCCGGAAACCATCAGTCCCGACCTGCTGGTTTTTGAGGCCATGCTGCTGATGGCTGAGCGCGGTTACCATCATCTGCCGGTGCACGACGGGACGAGAGTGGTCGGCATGATTGTCATTGGTGACCTGCTGCGCAGTCTGCACACCGATCCCGTGTACGCGACGGCGACGCTGGCGCGGAAGAGCGATATCTCGGAGATTGCGGAGATTGCTCAGAACGCGCGGCGGATTGTCGGCCGGTTTATTGACCGAGGTGATTCGGGGGAGGAGGTCGCCAAGCTGCTGACTGCCGTGGCCGATGCTGTCACCCGACGCCTGGTTGCGCTGGCGGAGGAAAAGCTTGGGCCGCCACCAGTCAGCTACGCCTTTGCGGTACTGGGTTCGCATGGGCGCGGGGAGATGGGGCTCGCGTCCGATCAGGACAATGCGCTTGTTCTCGCCGACGACTACGACGCCGACGCTCATGCTGACTATTTCGCCGCGCTTAGCGACGAGATTTGCACCAACCTCGACCGAGTCGGTTATCCGCTCTGTCCAGGGGACATGATGGCCAGCAATCCTGCGTGGAGGATGACCAAGTCGCAGTGGCTGCGCACGTTCCACGGGTGGATTACCGCACCGGAGGCGGAGGCGCTGTTACATGCACAGACCTTCTTCGACATGCGAGCGGTAGCGGGCGATGTGCAACTGGTAGAGGAATTGCGCGCGGCCTACCTACCGCTGGCCCAGGGGTCGCAGCGCCTGCACGCGCACTTGGCCAAGCTCTCGGCCTGGCGGGAGCCGCCGCTCGGCTTCTTCCGTGGCCTGGTGCTGGAGAAGGGCGGCGAGCACGCAGAGACCCTGGACATCAAGAAGGGGGGAACTGCTGCTGTGGTGCAGATGGCGCGCCTATTTACTGTGGCGGCCGGGCTGCCGCAGCTGTCCACGCGTGAACGCTTGGCGGCGAGTGCGGGTGCCGGAAGCGTGAGCCGTCAGGGTGCGCAGGATCTGGCGGATGCGTTCGAGTTCCTGTGCACGGTGCAGCTTCATCACCAGCAGGCCCAGTTCAACGCTGGCGAGCAGCCGAATAACCACATCTACCCGAAGCGTCTCTCCAGCCTGGAACGCGAGCACCTGCGCGATGCGTTTGGTGTTATCCGCAAGTTGCAGCAGAGCCTCGGGGCGAAGTATCCCATCCGGGCGATGTCGTGAGCGCGCAATGTTGAAGTTTTTCAAACCCCGCAAGAAACTCTTGGACGCACCTATCCGCGACAATGCTTGGCTCGCGGTCGATGTGGAAACCACCGGTCTGGATCCCTCCAAAGATCAGTTGCTTTCCATCGGTTGGGTTGCCGTCGAAGGCCGCGACATCGTGCTGGAAGAGTCGGGTCACCTTCTCATTCGCCCAGAGCGCGAGGAGGTGAGCGTCGGCGAGTCGGCGACGGTGCATGGGCTTACCGACGACATGGTCGCAACCGGGGTAGAGGCAGAGGTGGCCGTCGGCAAGCTGTTAGAAGCTCTACGGGGACGGAAGCTGCTGGCGCACTACGCGCGGATGGAAGTTGGTTTCCTAGATCCGTTGTGCCGGAAGTACTTCGATGCGCGTTTTGATGTGCCGGTGGCGGACACTATGACACGTGAGTACGACGCGATTCTGCGGGCCAACCGTGAGCCGGTCCGTGATGAGCTGCGGTTGTGGTCACTGTGCGACAAGTACGGCATTCCCCGTTTTAAGGCCCATCACGCGTTCAACGATGCGCTGGCCTGTGCGCTGGTGTGGCTTGCGCAGGAATCCCGCGGAGTTTAGAGCGCAGAGTATAGAGAGTGGGGGTCGTTGCATAATTATCGCAATGTGACGTGTACCCTATTTTTATGCGTATTGCTCGAATCGCCCACCCAGAGGGCATGTGCTTCGCGCTCGTTGAGGGCGAAGGCAGTGAAGTTACTTTGCACGAAATCGAAGGGCACCCTTTCGGTCAGCTGAATAAGACTGGCCGTTCCTGGCCGCTTGCCGACGTACGTCTGCTCGCCCCAATGCTGCCGTCGAAGGTCATCGCTATTGGTCGTAACTACGCTGACCACGTCGCCGAGGTGTTCAAGAAGTCGGCAGAATCGCTGCCGCCGACGATGTTCATTAAGCCGCCGACGGCCGTCATTGGCCCGGAAGCGCCGATTCGCATTCCGGATTTCGCCACTAACGTCGAGTTTGAGGGCGAGCTGGCACTGGTTATTGGTAAGCCGTGCAAGAACGTCAAGAAGGAAAACGCTCACGATGTGATCTTCGGATACACCATCGTCAATGATGTTTCTTCCCGTGACCTGCAGTTCGCCGACGGTCAGTGGGCGCGCGCAAAGGGCATCGATACCTTCTGCCCGCTGGGCCCGTGGATCCAGACGGAGCTGGACTACAACGAGCTTCCAATCAAGGCGCACCTGACTCACGAGGGTGTTACCGAGACTAAGCAGGACTCCAACTCCAACCAGATGATTATGTCCATCCCGGAGGTCATCGAGTTCATCACCGCCTCGATTACGCTGCTGCCGGGTGACGTCATCTGCACCGGCTCCCCGGCCGGTACCGCTGCGATGTTCCCGGGCGACCGCATCGAAATCGAGATTCCGGGTATTGGCAAGCTGGCCAACCCGGTGGAGCGGGCTTAAGCCGCTAGGGGCTTAAGCGCCCTTAACTCCAAAAGCGCGGAGCACAGTGCCCATTTTGGCGCTGGTTTCCGTGACTTCTTCTTCTGGGGCGGAGTGCGACACAATGCCGCCTCCGGCCCATAGTCGTGCCACGGACCCCTCAGTGTCGATTTCGGCACAGCGAATGGAGACCACGAACTCACCATCGCCATTCTCATCGCACCAGCCGACAGCGCCGGAGTAGAAGCCGCGGTCAGTCTCTACGGCCTGAATGACGCCGAAGGCGGATTCCGTCGGCGTGCCACAAATGGCTGGTGTTGGGTGCACCACCAGTGCCAAATCCAGCGCGGACAGCGACGGATCCTTCAATCGACCGCGGATATGCGTGGCCAAGTGCCACATCTCGGCAGTGCTCATCAGCTCGGGGCTGTCCGGAACATCCAGCGAACTGCACAGCGGCGCCAGGTTGTCGGCGATGTCATCGACAACGAAGGCGTGTTCATCCAGGTTCTTGCGCGAGTCCGCTAAACGACGAGCCGACGCCCGGTCCACCTCTTCATTCCGGGATCTCGGCAGCGACCCGGCCAAGGGAAATGCCTCAACGATGTCACCCGTACGGCGGACCAGCATCTCCGGGGAGGAACCGATGAGCAACTTGCCCTCATAATCGGAACCGGCGGGAGAGAGATCCACGACAAAGCCATCGCGGTTGGGGGATCCGTCGATAAGCCGCGATGCGAGTAGGAGCGGGTCAATCGGGGGATCGATTTCGAGTTCCACAGCGCGCGCGAGCACGACCTTTTCCAGCGCCGAGTACTCGATGGTGCGGATTGCTGCGGCGATGCGCTCAGCGTGCTCATCGAGCGGGGGATCGTAAGCGACGATGCTGGCGTGAGGCTTGGGTGCGTTCCAGCGGTAGTGCGCGGGTGGCTCCAGCGGCTGCGAGGAGCGGATGACTTCCCGGGGAACGGTCAGGGCGGCGGGCTTGTCCAAGTCGAAGGGCAGGGCGCCGACCACCATTTTGTGAATGCCCGAGTGCAGTCCCTCGGCTGCGAGCCAGGGGTCGGAAATCTGCTCTTCAATACCTTGCGTGCGGATGGAGCCGTGCGCACGGGAGAGCAAAAAATCAGGAGCGGTGGTTGGGCGGGACGTGTCCCAGCGCGTCGAACGTTTCGGAGTCGCTGCAGGCTCGTTCGACGGGTGAGACTTTTCCTGCTGCTCTTCTTCGTTTCCGCCGCCCAGAGAGGGGTGGTTTTCCATGGACATAGCCCTAACCCGCCTCCTCAATCTAAACCCAGTTGTGCTCCAGTTTAAGGGGCAGGCTAACCCCTGCCCAAAAAGGGCATACCCGCAGCGGTAATCGTAAGCTGATCGATGACGGCACCTGCCGGCAGATTCGCGGCGTAGAGGAAAGTTTCCGCAGCCTGCTTGGCATCGAACATCGGCTCGCTGCCTGTGAACGTCCCCAACAGGTCAGTCTGCGCATTGCCAATATCAATGCGCGTTGCCGTGATGCCATACTCGCGTCCGTCGAGGGCAAGCACGTGGGTCATTCCGGCAAGCGCGCTTTTCGACGTCGCGTACGCCGCCGTGTGTGCTCTCGGCACCTGCGCTGCGATAGAACAATTGACCAGGATTCGGCCGCCCGCTTGCTCTGTCTTCCCCTCGCACCCCGCCTTCATCCGCGAAAAAGCCTCGCGTGCACACAGGTACGAGCCGACCACATTCGTATCGATGACCGCCCGGAAGTCTTCAATGCCGGTCTCTCCGAACTCCGCGGGCGTGCCGGGCAGCCCCGCATTGAGCACTGCAACATCGATGGTTCCCGTAGCCACCTGCGCGTTCTCAAACATCGCACGGACCTGTTCGGGGTCGGTGATGTCACACCTGGAGTAGGTGATGTTGTCCGCTTCGGCGGCAACAGTCTCGAGCGCGTCGATACGCCTGCCGCAGATATGCACGTGCCAGCCATCGGCGGCGAAAGCCAGAGCAATTTCGCGACCAATGCCCGCGCCGCCACCAGTTACTACTACCGTTTTGGTCATGAGCACCATTATTAACTGTTCTACGGTCTACGCACACATGTCCCCGCACGATGCTGTCAACGCCGCGCGTGACGACGGCTACGCGGCCGTGGAATTCTGGTGGCCATTTGACCTCGCAGTGCCCGCACCCGATGAGGTTTCCGCCTTTTGTGACCTCTTTGACGACAGCCTTGGTCTTTATGCCATGAACCTGTGGGGAGGGGACATGACAGCGGGGCAGCGAGGAGTGCTCGATACAGACGGGCTGCCCACGGGGCACCTGGAAGCAGTGAGCCAGATCGCGCGAGCCACGGGGCTGAAATGCTCTAACGTGCTGCTGGGGCGGTCTGGGGAACTGGCGGACCTGCAAGTGCACCGACTGACTGAGATCACTGCCCAGCTGGAGCTCAGCGGTGTCCGCGCGTTGATTGAGCCGCTGTCCGGGATGGACGATTACCCCATTACCGATCCTTGGCAGGCCGAGGAGTTAGCGCAACAGACTGGTGCTGGCGTGCTCGCCGACTTCTACCACTTTGCGGCCAATGGCGTGGACGTGGATGCCTGGCTCACCGATGTGGAGGCCGGAAGAGTGAGCCTGCCGGCGCACGTCCAGATTGCCGATTTCCCAGGCCGCGGCGTGCCGGGCACCGGTGAGGCGCCACTGCGCAGCTGGGTTGAGCGGCTGCGCGCCGCTGGATACGCCGGTGAAGTGACTGGGGAATGGACTCTGTAACCCTATGTAAAACCCTATGCATGCCTGCAGGTGGGAGGGCGGGTATCGTGGGAAAGCATGTCAGATGTTCGCGTACGCTTTTGCCCGTCGCCAACCGGTACCCCGCACGTTGGCCTCATCCGCACCGCCCTGTTCAACTGGGCATATGCCCGTCACACTGGTGGCAAGCTGGTCTTCCGCATCGAAGATACCGATGCCGCTCGCGACTCCGAAGAGTCCTATCAGGCAATCATCGAGGCCCTGAATTGGCTCGGTATTGACTGGGACGAGGGCATCGATGTCGGTGGTCCGCACGGCCCGTACCGCCAGTCGCAGCGCAAGGACATCTACGCCGATGTGTTGCAGCGCCTCATTGACGCTGGTGAAGCTTACGAGGCCTTTTCCACCGCTGAAGAGGTTGAGGAGCGCCACAAGGCCGCCGGCCGTGACCCGAAGCTGGGCTACGACAACTACGACCGCAACCTGACCGAGGAGCAGAAGGAAGCCTTCCGTGCAGAGGGTCGCAAGCCGGTGATCCGCCTGCGCATGCCGGACGAGGACATTGTCTTCGAGGACCTCGTTCGCGGTCGCATTGAGTTCAAGGCCGGCCTGGTTCCGGACTTTGTCATCGCCCGCTCCAACGGTGAACCGCTCTACACCCTGGTTAACCCGGTCGATGACGCTCTGATGGAGATTACTCACGTCCTGCGTGGTGAGGATTTGCTGCCATCGACCCCGCGCCAGATTGCTCTCTACGAGTCGCTGAAGCGTATCGGTGTCGCCAAGTTCACCCCGGAGTTCGGTCACCTGCCGTTCGTTATGGGCGAGGGCAATAAGAAGCTGTCCAAGCGTGACCCGCAGTCCAATCTCTTCATCCACCGCGATAACGGTTTCATCCGCGAGGGTCTGCTGAACTACCTGGCACTGCTGGGGTGGTCTATGGACGGCGACCAGGACATCTTCACGATGGACGAGATGGTTAAGGCCTTCGATATCCACGATGTGCTGTCCAACCCGGCTCGCTTCGATCAGAAGAAGGCCGACGCTATCAACGCGGACCACATCCGCATGCTCGATCCGAAGGACTTCGAGCAGCGTCTGCGCACGTACCTGGAAAGCCACTTTGACTTCCCGGCCGACTACCCGGCGGATAAGTTCGCTTTCCTGGCAACGCTGCTGCAGACCCGTGTGAAGACGCTTTCCGACGCCTGGGACCTCTCGAAGTTCCTGGTTGTGGAAGAGGACGAGTTCACCTTCGATGAGCGCTCGGCACGCCGTAACTTCAAGGAAGACGCCGTCGCTGTCCTGGAGGCCTCCATTGCAGCTGTGGAGCCGCTCAGCGAAGAGGACTTCGTCACCGAGAAGCTTGAAACTGCACTTCAGAAGGCCCTCATCGAGGACCTGGAGCTGAAGCCACGCAAGGCTTTTGGCCCGGTGCGCGTGGCCGTGACTGGTGCGCAGGTATCGCCGCCGCTGTTCGAGTCCATGGAGCTGCTTGGTCGCAGCCGCAGCCTGGGCCGACTGCGCAAGGCGCTCGAGGTCACTCCTTTTACTGCTGCTCAGTAAAGAGCGCGAGCTGGGCTGAGCGAAGCAGGTTCGTGTAAGAGCCCGCTTCCTTGCCCACCTTCTGCGGGTCGCGGTTCAGCATATTCATGGAGGTTTCGCGGTAATCCTTGACCAGCGACCCCATGTGGTTGTTGAAGAAATCGTGCCAGTCGGTTCCCCAGTGGACCGTGCCGTCCTCGTTTCGCTTGAGCAGTGCGGCAAAGGCGTACACGAGCGGGTAGATGAACCCGTCCGGAATCGCGTAGCCGATGGGCTGGCGGTAGAACTTCGAGTACTTCTGTGGAGTCTTGCCGGTCCGCGGATTCTTCTTATTGGCCTTGTCAACAGCATCAATGCCGCCGAATTTACCGCCGCTCTTGTTGTAGAGATCGGGTAGCTCTGCGTTGATGCGCTCGAAAATATCGATGAAGTCACGCGTGAGGTTCAATGCGCTGCGGACCTTCTCGTTGTAGAGAACGACCTCTTCGGTGCGCTCATTGATGCTTTCAGTGCTGGGCTTAGTGACCTCCGGTGAGCTCATGACATCCTCGAAGCGGTCAAGCAGCTTGGCCTTGCCGGAGTAGAGGCTGGTGGGGGTCGGTGCTTCAATCTGCTTCCCGTCGGCATCCTTCGGCAGGTCAATACAAGACAGCGGAATCCACGCCATAGCGATGACATCGCCCACCTTTAGTCGACCAGTATCGTTGGTGCGCCACTGCACGTTGTCGCTAATTCCCTGAGGCAGGGCATGCTTCAGATCGTCAAAGTAGCCGGCGCGATTGAGCTTTGCTTCCGCCTTGAGCTCCGCATTGTTGTTGCGGGCGGCACAGATATCGAGCAGTGCATCGGAGAAGTCCTGCACAGTGTCCTCGTCCCGAGCGCCGGGCACGAGTACCTCTACCGGAACACGGGCATCGAGCTCGGTGAGGCTTTCGTCGGCAAGCAATTCCTCAATTTCTTCCGTACGCTCCGACCAGACCTCCTTCATTTCGGACCACGTCTTGATTTTGCGGCTAGGTGGTGGAGTGAGCTTGCCCAGAACGAACAGTGCGATAGCCAGCGAGTTGTGACCGCCGTCGAGGATGCCTTCGATGCGACGGTTGCTGAAGGTGAAGCGGTAGAGATTGTCTTCACTGGTGAACTGAGTGGAGGCCAGGAGCACACCCTTGGATTTGTAGGCGAAGAGCTCCGGTGTGGTGTCGATGGTTTCCATGATGGCATCGGTGATGCGGCCGGTGCGGGACACGCGTGGGTTGGCGTCGAGGTTAAGGGCCGAGATGATTTTCGCGAACTGACGGATAGTGACAGTGCCGATGACACGACCGATGGTGCCGTTCATTTGCTCCGTGATGTCGGAGAACTCCAGCTCGAGCGTGATGGGGGCGGTTGTTGCCGTCGTTGTTGGGGAAGTCATGGTGCCTGCCTTTCAGGTCTGGTTTTTTGGTGTGTGTCGGCTGTTTGCCAGCCGCTTCACCACGAAGTGTCTCCTGAAGGGCGGATCAGCTTTGAGCTGCGATCGAATGGGCTTTCGATCTGGGACTGCGTTAGTTATATGCACTGCATTAGTTATGCGCACTGCTGAGGTGGGCTGTGGGGAACTCGCGAATTTAAACGAGCCTTTGACCAGGTGATTTGCTCTTGTTAGCGCGAATTGGCTATATTATTCCTCGTTGCGTTCAGCAGCGATGGCCTATGGTGTAATTGGCAACACTACGGTTTCTGGTACCGTCATTCTAGGTTCGAGTCCTGGTAGGCCAGCAGTGAAGAAGTTCATTGTTGAATGTATTCACTAACTGCAAAGTTCTAAGCCCCGTTCGTCTAGCGGCCTAGGACGCCGCCCTCTCACGGCGGTAACACGGGTTCAAATCCCGTACGGGGTACAAAGACAGCGTGAAAGCGCCAGTCTTTATTGGCCTATGGTGTAATTGGCAACACTACGGTTTCTGGTACCGTCATTCTAGGTTCGAGTCCTGGTAGGCCAGCAGTGAAGAAGTTCATTGTTGAATGTATTCACTAACTGCAAAGTTCTAAGCCCCGTTCGTCTAGCGGCCTAGGACGCCGCCCTCTCACGGCGGTAACACGGGTTCAAATCCCGTACGGGGTACAAAGTTACTCCCCAGTCAGTCGGCTGGGGAGTTTTTGTTTTTTAAGAATCGAGGCGACTATGACCAGGGGCGACTATGACCAGTGAACGTTTCGCACGACTGAAGCTTCTCCTAGGGGAGGAGGGGCTAGAAACGTTAGCTGAATCTACCGTCATGGTTGTCGGACTCGGAGGCGTGGGGTCGAGTTGTGCCGAAGCTCTTGCCCGAGGCGGCGTGGGCAACCTCATCTTGATCGACGGTGATGTCGTGGAGCCGAGCAATCTCAACCGTCAGGCGCTGGCTTTTGTCTCCACGATTGGCCGGGTCAAAGCCGAGGTCATGGAGGCGATGGTTGCCGATATCAACCCGGATTGTACGACCTATGCCCGCCAGATTTTTCTCACACGCGAAAACCTGGCGGAGACCTTCGAGCAGTTCCCGCGTCCGGATTACATCATCGACGCTATCGACGATGTCACCGGCAAGATTGAGATCGCGCAGTGATGCGCGGAAAATCGTGTCCACCTCATTTCCGCTATGGGCGGCGGAAATAAGCTCGACCCAGCTCGGCTGACCTTCTCGAAAATCAATAAGACAAAGGTCTGTCCGCTGGCGAAGGTCGTCCGTCAGGTGTGTATCCGCCGACGCATTCGCGGTCTTGAGGTGCTGTACTCATCCGAAGAGCCAGTGAGAATTGCGGACAAGGGCAGCGGTACCAAGGCGGAAACCCTCGGTACCATGAGCTACATACCGCCAATCATGGGGCAGATGCTGGCCGGAAAGGTCATTCGCCGTCTGCTCGGGTTCGAGGAAACCCCGCTGGCCCCGCGCATCGGCGGTCCGGCCGACGAAAACCAGCCACCAACGGAAAAATGATGCGGCTCATCGATACCCACTTTCACTACGATTTCCTGCCACCGGCTTCGCGCGAGTGCTTCAAAGCCGATATTGCGCAGGAAGGCGTGGAGATCATCGCGCAGACAGTCCGCCCCTCCGGATTTGTCGAGCTAGAGCGCGAAAATCTCCCCATGGCCGCAGTCGGCTATCACCCGTGGTATATCGACGGCAACTACGAGCGCGAGCTTGAGATATTTCGCGAGGCCCTTCCACACACCCGTTTCGTCGGTGAGATTGGCTTGGACTTCGCGCCCCGCAGGCTTGACGACGTTCCCGCCGAGACTCAAATCCATGTCCTCACCGGCATCCTCGATGCTGTCCAAGCTTCGAGCCAGCCGCATATCCTGTCCATTCACACAGTCCGCAGCGCCGATACGGTGCTTGATCTGCTGGAACCACGCTTGGACTCCGGCAAAGGGGTAGGGCTCGGTCAGAATCTCGTGCCCATCTTTCACCGTTTCGGTGGCACCAACGATGAGCTGACCAGGCTTATCCGAGCCGGTGGCTACATCTCCGTCAATCCGCTCATGTTGCGGACCAAACGCGGACGGGCCTATGTGTCGCAGGTGCCCGTCGATAGGCTTTTGCTGGAAACTGACCTTCCGCGCGAGCCCGGAAGCGGTGATGCGGCGGAGGCGGTCTCTGCCGAGGTCATCGCCGCGTTGCGGGACACTGTCGCCGAAGTTGCGACTTTGCGAAGAATGGATGAAGCGGAGCTTAAAAACGCATTGGCAGAAAATGCGGAAACACTTGGAATTTAGTGCTTTGACCTGGTGATTTGCAGTTACTATCCACGTCTAGTGTATTGTTTAACAAGTCCGCAGCGCGCGGATGAAAGTTCTAAGCCCCGTTCGTCTAGCGGCCTAGGACGCCGCCCTCTCACGGCGGTAACACGGGTTCAAATCCCGTACGGGGTACAAAGATATATAGAGACAAGAGCCTTCACTCGTAATCGAGTGGAGGCTCTTGTCTTGCTGCTCACCCCTCCACCGCGGCACTGGATTTCCACAGTCCTAGTATCGAAACTATGAAACATTCAAAACTCGTTTGTATTGGTCTCGGTCACGTCGGTTCGTATGTTCTGACATATGCCATGGAATCCGGGCTGTTCGCTGAGATTGCCACTATTGACGCAGCACCAGGCGTCGCGCATGGCGAGGCTCTGGACCAATCCCAGTCCACTGGTGTTCCCGGCACGGACTATGTCAATGTGCATGCTGGCGACTACAGCGATTGTGCTGACGCAGATATGATTATCGTCGCTGCTGGTGCGTCCATTCTCCCGGACCCGGACGACCCGGATTCCCGTCCGGACCGTGCCGGATTGGCCAAGCTCAGCGGGGAGGTGGTTCGCGATGTCATGCCGGGAATCGTGAAGCATACGCGCGATGCGATCGTCCTCTTTATTACTAATCCACTCGATGCGGTGGTGCACTTGGCACATACCGAGTTCGACTACCCCGCGGAAAAGCTCTTTGGTACCGGCACCATGCTGGACTCGGCTCGACTGCGCTGGGTGGTGGCCAAGCAGCTCGGCATCGACCCGAAGTCAGTCACTGGCTACATGATGGGTGAGCACGGGCTTACGGCTGTCCCAATTTTGTCCACACTCAATGTTCAAGGTGTGAGGTGGGCAGAACTGGAAAAATGGCATGGCACGCCGCTGCCTTCACCGCAAGAAATTCAAGATGCCGTGGTCGGGGCAGCTTACGATGTTCTCAATGCCAAGGGCTGGACTAATGCCGGTGTTGCACGCTCCGCTTTGGAAATTGCCCGTGCGGTGATGCTGGATCAAAACAGCGTCCACCCGGTGTGTACACGCTTGGATGGTGAATACGGGTTGCCGGATGTCTCGCTGTCGATGCCTGCGGTGATTGGCCGAGGTGGAATCATTCGCCGTATGCCGCCACAGCTAAACAGCTGGGAGCTGGAGCGGTTGCGTGAATCTGCTCAGTACATTTTGAGCACCGTCGAGAATATGTAGAAGAAATTATGTAGATTCCACTTTTGCCGAAATAACACGGGGAAGTACTTTGCGCTCCTAAAATATTGGCATGAATTCGGCCAAGTCCACCTACGTTCCGGAGCTGACCAGCATCCGAGCCATCGGCGCGTTCGGCGTCCTGCTCACGCATGCCGCGTTTTGGACGGGCAATTACACCGGCGATTGGTGGGGGCGCCTCAACGGTCGATTCGAAATTGGCGTCACCATCTTCTTCGTGCTCAGTGCGGTTCTGCTCACAGGGCGCTGGCTCGGTTCGCCTGACGACGTCCCCGCGAACCGACCGGACTTGCGGAAGTATTTCACCAGCCGTGCGAAGAGAGTCCTGCCGGCCTACTGGATTGTGGTCACTGCGGCCTTTCTGATTCACACTGCAGACGAGCCACCACCATCTGGTGGAGGGCTACAGGGCGGTTGCGCACGATGTCGTTTACCCAGACGCTCCAATTCGGCTGGATTCACCCGGGCTTGCCGCAGATGTGGTCGATGGTGGTGGAAGTCGGCTTCTACTTGGTATTTCCGCTGGTGGGGCTTGGCATCTGGACGATCACAAAGGGGCGGCTGCGGCCTGGTCCAACGTTGGCCATCATTATTGGTTTTGGCCTTATTGGACCGGTCTGGACTGTGCTGTCGCATCAGGAAGGGCTGCTGCCGGTAGTGGCACGGCTGTGGCCGATGGCGTATTTCGACTGGTTCGCCATCGGAATGCTGCTGGCTTACGGGCGAAAAGTTGGCTGGCGCGTCAATTTGGCGGCCAGCTGGCTGATAGCGCTAGTCCTGTTTTTCCTATCCACAACCACCCACGTGGGGCCAGCAACCTTGGTGCCGGATGATGTCGACCAGGCGTTGTGGAAGACCACGCTGTATGGCCTGTCCGCTGGTGCATTCGTGGCCCCGATTGCGCTGGGTACGGAGGTCAGGTGGCTTCGTCATCCAGCCATGATTTGGTTGGGAGAGGTCTCATACGAGTTCTTCCTCGTCCACGTGCTGGTCATGGACTGGGTGATGACGTTGATGGGCTATCAGACCTTCCAAGGCTCGATGTTGGCAGTGGCAATCGTCACCGCTGCCTTTGCCCTGCCGCTGTCGTGGCTGCTGCGCCGCATCACTGATGTGCTTACGCGGCGACCGGGGCCTGCGAGCCCGTGGGCTACCTACCGATCGTCGTCGTCAAGCGGTCCGAGCTCAGCAACGAGCACTTCCTGCGCGACCTTCATCGCGGACAGTGCGGCCGGTGCGCCGCAGTAGCCGGAAGCGTGGACGATGGCTTCGGTGATCTCGGTGCGGGTCAGGCCGTTGGCGAGGGCACCCTTGATGTGGCCGCGCAATTCTTCGGTGGCGCGCAGAGCGACGAGCATTCCAATGTTGAGCAGGGAGCGATCACGCTTGGCCAGTCCTTCACGGCTCCAGACGGAGCCCCAGACGGTGGCGGTGATGTGCTTCTGCAGGGTCTCTCCGTCGGAGCCGGCGTTGCGAGAGAGGGCGGCATCGACGAATTCGTCGCCCATCACCTCGCGGCGAATTTGGATGCCGGCATCATAGCGGTCAGAGGAAAAGAGTTCATCATTGGGATTGCTCATGCTTGCTAAGTATAGGACTTGCAATGCGGATAAATTCCGAAATGTCCCCACTAGCTTCACTGCCGCGACGCATAACTACGCTGAGATTGCGAGTAAAACGGGTGCGGGTGGGGACGATGACGATGCGCCCGAGCGTTACCTGATCGCGAATTGCGCCGCGGGCGATGATTGTTGGCGCTGCCAGCGCAATCATGCCAGCACGCTGTGCCGAAAGGGAACCAAATTCTCCCGCGGGTTCGGCGAGATTCCCCAGTGTATCTTCCACGACCTTTCTACTGCCGGAACCGGGTTCGCGAATAACCAGCGGGGTAGTGCGCAGTTCCTCGATGAATATCTCGGCCCGCTCAGTCCACGGATGCCCCGTCGGCACAGCGAGGACCAGCTCATCGGTGCCGATGATCCGCTCTTCGAGGTCGTGTCGACCAGCCTCGCCCTCTACCAGGCCGAAGTCCACCGCACTGTTGGCCACTAGTTGCCGCACCTCACGGGAGTTTGCCTGCACCATTGACAGTTTGACTGCGGGATGTTGCCGGTGGAACTCGGCGGCCCAGCCGGGGTAGTAGAGCTCAGCGACAGTATTGGACACCGCAAGGGTGAGGTGGCGGGGAACATCGTCGGAACGCAAGCTGGCGGCAATGCCCGAAAACCTGTGGCAGGCGGCGAGGAGGTCTGGGAGTGCGTCGATAAGCACTTGCCCGTTTTCCGTGGGAGATACGCCGTAGGGGGAGCGTTCGAAGACGGTGATTCCCAGCGCTTTTTCCGCCCGCGCGATGCGTGCGGACATGGTCTGCTGATTGATGCCTAGCTCACGCGCGGCCTTGGAGATCGAGCCTGCACGGGCGGCGGTGAGAAGTGCTTCGAGTTCGGCCACAGCGGAGGGGTACATGCATTTATGGTACCCCTCACAGAGTTTGGTGATAGCTGTAGCTGTGGCAAGAACAAATACGGTATGAGCATGACCAACTCTTCTCGCCGTGATGTGCTGGCACCCGCCGGGCCCGCGTGGGCAGGATCTCTGATGGGTACGTCCATCTTCGCCACACTTGCGCACATCCATGAGGTGCCGGTGATTCCGGAGCTTCTTCTAGTCATGGCGGTGGGCATTCTCGGCTTTATGGTGGTCGGCTGGCTGCGCCTTCGAAACCCGCCTTTCCACTCGAAGCTGATGGCGCCGTGGGGCATGCTCTCGATGGGCATCATGGCTCTCGGTAGTGCTGCGACTGCGCTAGCTAGTAACTCATCGTGGCAGCTGATGTCCTGGTGGATCGGTGCGCCGCTGGCAATCTACGTCAGCCTTCGCCAACTGCGAGGATTCGAAGGCGAACCAACTTTTCAGTGGGGCCTCGCGCTAGTCGCCCCGATGGTGGCGGCGACAAGTGGCGCACAGCTGAGCGTTGACTACGGCACGTTCTATCACGTCTGCGCACAAATACTCTTCTGTATGGCGCTGATTACAGTTCTGCCGGTTTTCGTACGTTGCTACGTCGCGCTGTTCTCCGGCACCATGCGTATCCCCGATTCCATCGCCGGTACTGCCTGGATTCCGCTCGGATTGGTCGGTCAGTCCACGGCCGCTGCCCAGCTGCTTTTCAACCGAACCTTCGCTGTCGCTTACGGTTCCACCGTGCTCATTGTCGGTGTCTTCCTCGTCGCCATTGCTTTACGACGATTCACCCGCGCCGTAATCCGTTGGGCGGGATACAGCCCTGGTTGGTGGGGTGCAACCTTCCCCGTGGGCACTCTGAGTCTTGGTACGCACAACCTGGGTGACATTACCGGCGTGCAGTGGCTATACGTGGCCAGCGCTGGGCTGCTGTGTTTGCTGGCTGTGCACTGGTGCGCGTGCGTGGCTCGATTTGTTTGGTGGGCGCGGAGCTAGCTAGTCAAGCTCGACCCGCACCCGCCCGTTGCGGTTCTGGTCTTCTCGTGGCGCAATACCCAGCGCGGCGGCGGGGAACAGAGCCGTGACGGCAAACAGCGCGGGGAAGCCCGCAGCGGCCACAATCGCACCCGAAACCGGAGGCGTTGCAGCGTAGATAATGTTCTGGAACGTGTTCTGCGTACCCATAGCGCGTCCGGACCAGAAGGGGCCTGCGTATTCAGCAACTGCGGTGAAGGCGAGTCCATTCGGGCTGACCACAGCAACGGCCAGTGCGCAGACCAGCAAAGTTCCAAGCGTGCGCCAATCAGCCCAGCTGGCAATCATCATTGCGACAGCCAAAACAAAGGTCGCACCCGAGACCCAGCGGTAGGGGCGGATGCGAGATCGCACTCGGTCAGAGACCACACCCATCAGTGCTCGCGATCCGGCACCGAGCAGCTGCGAGACCATCACAATTGTGCCCGCCGTGCCATCGGAGTACCCCACAGACAGCAACCACACCAGAATGTAGGCACCCATCATCGACTGCGGCCAGGACAGCAGCGCCGAGGCGATGTGGATGCGCACGAGGTACTTGCCGTCCCGGTAGGGGCTGGCCGTGACGGTGGGGTTCGAGGCATCAGGGCGAGGGGGATTCTTCACGCCTATCAGTACAAGCAACGCCAGCACGGCGCACAGGATTGCGGGCATCGCGAGTGCGACTCCGATGCTGTAATTCTGCGCGAGAGGGTGCAGGGTTACCGCTGATAGTGCAGCGCCGAGGGGCTGAGCCATTTGGCGAATGCCCATCGCAGTGCCGCGCTGATGCGGTGGGTACCAGCCCGACACCACGCGGCCGGATGCCGAATTCACGCTCGCCGCCGCACACCCGGCGAGAAAGAGCGTGGCCCCGAGCAGAGCCGGGCTTGACGACGAAGCTAGCGCCGCAAGCCCCGTCGTCAAGGCGGTAGAAGTCAAGCCTGCGAACAGAGCTGCGCGTTCGCCGTAGCGGTCGACAAACCAGCCCCAGGCGATGAGTGTGAAAACAATACCGGCCGCCGGCATTGCTGCGACGAGACCGGCGGCGGAGAGGCTTAAACCGTTTTCCTGCAGGGATGGGATGAGAAAAGGCACACCCATGTGAACGACGGACGAACCGACCGCCGCGAACATGGACAGAAGTAGGACAAGGTGACGGTAAGCGGGCATTACAGTCGGGAGCTCATCTCCTCAGCGGCGGCGAGAACCTTTGCGCCCCAGCATTCATAGGGCGACGGAGTCATGCGCTCCACGGGGCCGGAGACGGACAGGACTGCAATCATGCGGTGGTTGCCGTCGAAAACCGGGGCGGAGACAGAGGCGAGTGCGGGGTCGCGCTCGCCCATGGACTCGGACCAGCCGAGACGTCGGCAGTCATCGAGATCCTGTTGGTTGAAGTCGGCGTCGGGCAGCATGCGCTCAGCGAGATTGGCCGGGCCAAAAGCCAGGAGAACGCGTGCGGCGGAACCGGCGGTCAGTGGCATGCGAGAGCCAACTGGCACGGTGTTACGCAGGCCGGTGGCGGGCTCCATGGAGGCAATGCAGGTGCGGGTGTCGCCGGTGAGACGGTAGAGCTGCACGGACTCTCCGGTGACCTCTACCAGCTTCGGCAGGATGTGCGCTGCGGCGTCGGCAAGCAGGTCAGTTGTGACGGGCGTGATCTCGGTGAGCCCGGGACCCGTCGTCCAGCGGCCGTCTGGAGTGCGGGTGACAAGGCGGTGCACTTCCAACGCCGTGGCCAGCCGATGGGCGGTGGCGCGGGGCAGGCCGGTGTCGTCGCAGAGCTCGGCGAGGGTGCGTGGAGTTTCTGCAACAGACTTGAGAATGAGTACCGAACGGTCGAGAACTTTAATACCACTTAGAGCTGGCGTCTCGGATGTGCTAATCTGTCCCATGCCATGATATTAACATCTCATTCCTTGAGATAAAAGAGATATATCCGGAAGGCGGCTCACCCACTATGCGCACCACGGACACCAGCCCGAAGACTCTGGCCGAGAAAGTCTGGCATGACCACGTAGTCAAGCAAGGCGACAACGGCGAACCAGATCTGATTTATATCGATCTGCACCTCGTCCACGAGGTTACCTCGCCGCAGGCTTTTGATGGCCTCCGTCTGGCAGGGCGCAAGGTACGCCGCCCGGATTTGACCATCGCAACCGAGGACCACAACGTTCCGACCACTGTCGCCGGCGGCAAAATCAATCTGATTGAGGAACCGACCTCACGTACCCAGATTGCCACACTGCGCAAGAACGCCGAGGAGTTCGGTATCCGCCTGCATCCGATGGGCGACCGCGAGCAGGGTATCGTGCACGTCGTCGGCCCACAGCTGGGCCTGACTCAGCCGGGCACCACCGTCGTCTGTGGTGACTCACATACCGCAACCCATGGTGCTTTCGGCGCCATGGCCTTCGGTATCGGTACCTCGGAGGTTGAGCACGTTCTGGCTACCCAGACTCTGCCGCTGAAGCCTTTCAAGACCATGGCGGTCAATGTCACCGGCGAACTGCAGGATGGTGTTACCGCCAAGGATTTGATTCTGGCGATTATCGCCAAGATTGGCACCGGTGGCGGCCAGGGCCACGTTATTGAGTACCGCGGCGAGGCCATCGAGAAGCTGTCGATGGAAGCCCGCATGACCATCTGCAACATGTCCATCGAAGCCGGTGCCCGCGCCGGCATGATTGCTCCGGACGAGACCACCTTCGAATACCTGAAGGGCCGCCCGCACGCGCCGCAGGGCGAGCAGTGGAACGAGGCAGTCGAATACTGGAAGTCCCTGGTTACTGACAAGGACGCAGAGTTCGACAAGGTCGTTGAAATCGACGGTTCCGCGCTGACTCCATTCGTTACCTGGGGTACCAACCCTGGCCAGGGCGTGCCGCTGGGGGAGACCGTGCCGGATCCGGAGTTTATCGCAGAGGACTCCGACCGCATCGCCGCCGAGCGCGCGCTGGAGTACATGGATCTGAAACCGGGCACCCCGATGCGCGACGTCAAGGTCGACGTGGTCTTCGTCGGTTCCTGCACCAACGGCCGCATCGAGGACATGCGCGCCGTCGCCGACGTGCTGAAGGACCGCAAGGTTGCCGACGGCGTCCAGATGCTCATCGTGCCGGGCTCCGCAAAGGTCCGTGCGCAGGCTGAGGAAGAGGGACTGGGCAAGATCTTCGAAGAGGCAGGCGCCGAATGGCGTATGCCGGGCTGCTCCATGTGCCTGGGCATGAACCCGGATCAGCTGACCCCGGGCCAGCGTTGCGCTTCGACCTCCAACCGTAACTTCGAGGGCCGTCAGGGCAAGGGTGGTCGTACCCACCTGGTCAGCCCGGCTGTCGCCGCAGCCACTGCCGTCGCCGGTCACTTCGCAGCACCGGCTGATCTCTAACTGACTCTCACTGCCGATCTTTGTACAACAGACCCAAGCAGAACTTCTAAGGACCTTTCACCATGGAAAAGTTTGATACACACACCGGCGTCGGCGTTCCCCTGCAGCGGTCCAACGTCGACACTGACCAGATCATTCCGGCTGTCTACCTAAAGCGCGTCACCCGCACCGGATTCGAGGATGGCCTGTTCAGCAACTGGCGCAACAACGAGTCCGACTTCGTGCTCAACCGTCCGGAATACGCAAAGGGCTCCGTCCTCGTAGCAGGGCCGGACTTCGGTACCGGTTCTTCCCGCGAGCACGCCGTGTGGGCCCTGATGGACTACGGTTTCCGCGTCGTCATCTCCTCCCGCTTCGCCGATATCTTCCGTGGCAATGCCGGCAAGGCGGGGCTGCTCGCCGCACAGATGCAGCAGTCCGATGTCGAGCTGCTGTGGAAGCTGCTGGAAGCTAACCCTGGCATGGAGCTCACCGTCAACCTGGAGACCCGCACCGTCGAGGCAGGTGAGCAGGTCTTCCCGTTCGAGGTCGACGACTACACCCGCTGGCGTCTGATGGAAGGGCTTGACGACGTCTCCCTGACCCTGCGCAACGAAGCGGACATTGTGGCCTACGAGAAGAGTCGTCCGGCCCACAAGCCGAAGACGCTGTAGGTTAAAATCCTCACAAACTACTTCACCGGCAGCGCCGAGGCGTAGTAATCAGCCGTGGTCATCACACCGTCGTTGAAGCCCAGCACCCAGGCAGAGCCCTTCTTGCACAGGATTTCCTCGTCGAAGGGCAGGGTGCCCTCAGCGGACCAGGCGGCAAGCAGGTCTGGGATGGTGATGCCCTGAGAGCAGATGACGCTGACTCCGCCTAGCGCGACAATGTCTTCGAATGCCTTCTTGGACTCAACCTGGTTGGCAATCCAGTGCTCGTCGCCAAGCCGTTCGTCGACTGTGACCTGCATTCCCAGCTCTGCGGCGAGTGGCGCGACGGTGTCCTGGCAACGCACGGGCTCGGCGGAGTAGACGCGCTCGGGGCGGAAGCCCTCCAGGGCAGAGACGAGCAGTTCCGCTTGACGACGTCCCTTCTTATCCAGTGGTCGCAGTGCATCATTGCCGTTCCAGTTGGTGCGACGGTGCGCACGCCCATGGCGAACCAGAATGAGACGGGTGTCCGGTTCCTTGTTCATGCGCTTGCGGGCCTTGACCAGCACGTCGCGGTCGAGGTCGTAGGACAGCAGCTCCTCGGCTTCGTCCCAGGAGACCCAACGAAGCTCGTTGACCTCGGAGTTCTGTTCGAATTCGCCGTCTAGAACCTCAGCGGTCCAGTACCAGACCAGCTTCGTGCGTCCGGCGACAGGGTAAGAGACGTTGCCGACGAGCTTGCCCAGACGGACGCGGTAGCCGGTCTCTTCCCAGATTTCGCGGACGGCGGTGGCAATGAGGTTCTCGCCGGCGTCGAGCTTGCCTTTCGGCAGCGACCAGTCGTCGTAGGAGGGACGGTGAATCACGCAGATTTCAGGGTTGTGGACATCGCCGCGCCACAGAACCGCGCCGGCCGCAAAGGTCGGCTTGGTGACATCCTGACCTGGCTTCGTCGGAATCTGGCGCAGGCGACCGGTCACGGAGGTATCGCCCTTGAGGTCCTTGTCCTCTTCGTGCATCATCGTGAATTCCCTTTCAATCCTTTGTCGCCGACCTAGTTTAGTATCGCAGTGTGAGAACGTCTCGCTAGACTTGTTGGAGATTAGAGACTAACGGAGGAAGGTCGCGGCGATGGTGCAGGTTTCAGTGATGGGCGCGGGGTCGTGGGGCACGACGCTCGCCAAGGTTTTTGCTGATGCGGGCAATCCTGTACGGCTGTGGTCGCGACGTGCAGAGCAGGCACAGCGTATTCAGATCAGCCGCGAAAACCACGACTACCTACCTGGGCTGGGACTGCCGCGAAACATTGAAGCCACCTCGGATGCAGAGGCCGCGCTGAAGGGCGCGGATGTGGTGGTGCTGGGCGTGCCCTCGCAGACCTTGCGTGACAATCTCAAGGTCTGGAAGGACTTCATCGGACCGGAGACGATTCTGCTCAGCCTGGCGAAGGGCGTGGAGCGTGAGACACATCTGCGCATGAGTGAGGTCATCGCTGAGGTCACAGACCTGCCAGCAGAGCGTATTGCGGTGCTATCGGGCCCGAACCTCGCCCGCGAAGTTGCGATGGAGCAGCCAGCGGCAACGGTCATTGCTTGCGCTGATGAGAACAACGCCAAGATGATTCAGGCGGCAGTCGCCACTAATTACTTCCGTCCCTACACCAACACCGATGTGATCGGCTGCGAAATCGGCGGTGCCTGCAAGAACGTCATTGCGTTGGCCTGCGGTATGGCCGCTGGTCAAGGATTGGGTGAGAACACGCTGGCAACCATCATCACCCGTGGCCTGGCGGAAATCACGCGTCTGGGCGACGCGGTTGGTGCAGAAGATAAGACTTTCGCGGGATTGGCGGGCCTCGGTGACTTGGTGGCCACTTGTTCCTCGCCGCTGTCGCGTAACCGCACCTTCGGTGACCGTCTCGGTCGCGGTGACACGATGGAGCAGGCGCAGCACGCTACGCGCGGTCAGGTTGCAGAAGGTGTGATTTCTTCAATCTCGGTCCGTGACCTCGCTCGTCGCAATGGCGTGGAAATGCCAATTACTGAGGCCGTTTACGCCGTCTGCCACGAAGGCGCGAAGGTCGATGAGACAATTCGCAAGCTGATGGGGCGAAGCCGCAAGTCGGAGTAACCACTTCAACGAGGTCGGGGCTAAACTAAGTCACCATGACTTCGTCGAATAGCTCGTCTGCAGATCGCATTTCCGTCGCCGTCATCTACGGTGGCGCAAGCCCTGAGCACAGCGTCTCCTGTGTCTCGGCTGGCGCAATTATGGATCACCTGGATGAGGACCGCTTCCGAGTGGTTCCCATTGGTATTACCAAGGATGGTGTTTGGACCGTCGGCACGCGTGAGACGGATACGCTGCGCACACAGGGGCGTACGATGCCGGAGGTCATCCCGGGCGAGGAAGTTGCGCTGAGCACCTCGCCGTCACGCCGCGGTGAATTCCGCTTCGTCACCGGTGATCGCGCCGGCGAGGTTTTCGACACCGTCGACGTCATCTTCCCGGTACTCCACGGTCCGCACGGCGAGGACGGCACGATTCAGGGGCTCTTTGAGCTTTCCGGCATTGCTTATGTCGGCCCGGGCGTGCTCGCTTCCGCGGCGGGAATGGATAAGGAACGCACGAAGAATCTCTTGCAGGCAGCGGGGCTTCCTATCGGCAAGCAGGTTGTTTTGCATGTCGGCGAGTCGCTTTCCGACGAGGACAAGGAGACCCTTGGCCTGCCGGTGTTCGTTAAACCTGCCCGTGGTGGATCGTCGATTGGCATTTCCCGCGTGGATGATTGGGCGAATCTGGATGCGGCGGTAGAGCTGGCCCGAGAGCACGACTGGAAGGTCATTGTAGAGGCCGGTGTAGACGGCGCCGAGGTGGAGATTGGCGTGCTGCAGCGCGCTGACGGCAGCCTTCAGGTCTCTGTCCCGTCCCTGCTGCGTGGCACGGAGGACTCCGACGAGGGCTTCTACGGTTTTGAGACCAAGTACTTGGATGATGTCGTCTCGGCGCAGATCCCGGCTGAGCTGCCGGAGGATGTTTTGAAGGCACTGGACACGGATGCTCGTCGGGCGTTCAGGGCACTGGGCTCTGATGGGCTGACTCGCGTGGACTTTTTTGTCACGGATAATGGCCCGATTATCAATGAGGTCAACACCATGCCGGGCTTTACCCCGATTTCGATGTACCCGCAGATGTTTGCGGCCTCAGGTGTAGCCTACGAGGAGCTGCTCAGCGCCCTGATTGAGCGGGCGCTGGTAGCTCGTCGATAGAAGTTGGTTCTTACTTTTCTTCGCTCGGCGAGATGTTCTCCAGGTTGTCGGCGATGACCGAGGAGAGCACCGGCATCAGTGAGCTGGCCTCCGACATCGGCATTTCAACGGCGACGAAGCGCTCCCGGCCCATGGCGTACCAGGTGGCGGAGGTACCGGAGGAAAGCGTTGGTTCGTTGAACCAGACAATGTCGCCAACCTGCGTCAGCTGCTGCGTGGTGGTGCTATAGCCAGCCGGCTCGTCGACACCACAGCGCAGCACCACCGGATCGGATGGGGTGCCGCCCCAAATGACCATGTCCTTCGGCATGTCAGCCGGCATTTCCTCTGCGCTCAGACGGTGACGGTTGCCAAGCTCGCGGGGGAGGGCAGCCTCCAAGCCGCTGCAGCGCTTATCAGCTTCCGGAGCTGCCAGTTCTACCAGTGGGACGCCGCCGCGCTCCGGCTTGTTCTTGTACTCGGAGTCCGGGCGCAGCGCCTCGGCGAGGTCACTCAGGGCATCCTCCGCCTCTGCATTTCCTTCGGCGGTAATCGCAACAACCGGTTCGCGCCCGACGGTGAACCAAGTCGCCAAAGACTCGTCGGTACTGTCGACAACACGCAGCCACGAAATGCCCTTGACCTCTTCGGTCTTAGCCAGTTCGTTGTACTGGCTAGGTACGTTCGCGCCACAGCGCAGCGTGATGCGGTCTTGTTCCAAGTTTCGGTACACAGCGGCACCTTCTGGAGCTGGCTCTGCAATGTCGGCGCGAACCAGACCTGCGGCGCGATCTGGCAGTCGGTCGAGCAGTTCCGCACACTCGGGCGAGTCATTGGCGGGAAGCTCCGGATTGGAAATCGCAACTGGCTTTGTCGCCTGATTATCCTGGTAAATCTTTGCGGCAAAAATGATGCCGAGGATAGAGATAATGGCGATAGCGAGTGCGATGCCCGCGCGTGTCCGGCTACCCTTGGACTGAACTGTTTCTCCCGATCGGGGTGCGTCTACCATGGGCCTGATTCTACGTTGTCCGGTACCAACTCCAATTGGTGGGGGCAATACCGAGACGGGTTCCGCTATTAACGGTTAACCATCGACTATTAGGAATGTGACTCGACACTGTGACTGAATTGACCATTGGCGATATTGGCGAGTTTGGGGTCATTGAGGCCATCCGGGCTATCGCCCCGTCGGCACGCAATGGCGACGATGCCGCCGTCTTGACGCAGACAACCCCTAACGCCCGTTTTGTCACTTCCACCGACATGTTGGTGGAAGGGCGCCATTTCCGCCTGGACTGGTCGACACCTCAGCAAGTTGGAGCTAAGGCCGCAGTACAGAATTTCGCCGATATCGAATCGATGGGTGCGCGTCCAACGGCCATGCTTTTCGCCATCTCAGCACCGTTGCATACTCCGGTGAGTGTGGTCACCGGTATCGCCGAGGGGTTGTGGCAGGAAGGCAAGCAATGTCCGGCGGAGCTCGTCGGTGGTGACATGGTCAGCGGAGATTCTCTGGTGATTTCCATCAGTGCGATGGGCGAACTCGGTGGGCTTGGGCGGCCGCTGCTGCGCTCAGCGGCACGCGCGGGGGATACGGTGATTGCGTCGGGACGCATCGGCTACTCTGCGGCGGGCCTTGCTCTGCTGCAGCACTGCGGAAGCCCGGCGAGGGTTCCAAGTGAGTTTGCGCAGCTGGTGGCAGCACACTGTACGCCCGAATTCGAATACCGCAGGGGTGCCACGGCGCGAGCTACAGGTGTGCGTTCACTGACGGACAATTCCGATGGACTGGTGGTGGATCTCCGCGCTATTGCGCAGGCCTCCAGGGTTACTTTGGAAGTTGACAGCAGTGCCATTGCGCCCGATGAGTTGCAGATTGCCGCTGGTGAATACCTGGGCATCGACCCGTGGGAGTGGGTGCTCACCGGCGGGGAGGACCACACACTGATCGGTTCGACGCCGGGGGAGCCTCCGACGGGGTTCCGCGCTATCGGCACGGTGTCGAAGGAAAAGTTCGATTCGGTGCTTATCGACGGCAAACCTCCTGCCCGCGATGCCGGTTGGGTTTCCTTTTAAGAGTTCGAAGAGGTTTTGAGAAGAAAGGCTGCATGACATGGATCCGTTGCCGGTCGAAGAAGGGTGGCAGAAGGCGCTGGAGCCAGTGGCCGATGACATCCACCGGATGGGGCAGTTCCTGCGCGAGGAGAACGCGGCCGGCTACGGTTACCTGCCCGCGGGCACCGATGTGCTGCGCGCCTTTACTTATCCATTCGATGAGGTCAAGGTGCTCATTATCGGTCAGGACCCGTACCCGACCCCGGGGCATGCGATGGGGCTTAGCTTCTCGGTCCAGCCGGATGTGAAGCCGGTACCGCGGTCGTTGGCGAATATTTTTAAGGAGTACTCCTCCGACCTGGGGCTCCCGGCTCCCTCCAACGGTGACCTCACTCCGTGGAGTAGGCAGGGCGTGGCCCTGTTCAACCGTGTACTGACCGTGCGCCCGGGTGCTGCTGCCTCGCACCGCGGTAAGGGCTGGGAGGCAATCACGGAGCATGCCATCAAAGCATTGGTCGCCCGTGATCAGCCTCTCGTGGCCATTCTGTGGGGACGCGACGCGCAGAGTTTGCAGCGTTGGCTCCCCGGCGTGGACTGCATCTGTTCGCCGCACCCGTCACCGCTGTCGGCATCCCGTGGGTTCTTCGGGTCGCGTCCGTTCAGCCGGGCCAATGAGTCGCTGATTCGTCAGGGAGCTACCCCTATCGACTGGACGCTAGAATAGGAATTCATGTCTTTGCAGATTGGTTCTGCCGCCATTGTCGGCTGGGTTGCCCGGGGGATTGACGCGCTTCAATCCCGCCGCGATGAGATCAACAGTCTCAATGTCTTCCCAGTACCGGATTCCGATACCGGGTCGAATATGCTCGCGACGTTGAGTTCGGCCTATGAGGAAGCGCAAAAGGCTGACGCTTCCGATGTTCGCGCAGTCACCGCGGCCCTAGCTGCCGGTGCAGTGCGCGGCGCCCGCGGTAATTCGGGCACTGTGCTCTCGCAGGTTTTTCGCGCGGTGGCTGAGGCTGCCTCCGGTAGTGGCATTGGCGTTGAGTCGGTACAACACTCGCTAAAGCTAGCTGTGCAACATGTTTCCCAAGCGATTGCCAATCCGGTGGAGGGCACGATTCTGACAGTCCTGCGACACGCCGCGATTGCCGCGGAGGAATTTGAGGGCGACTCGATTGAGGAGCTCGCCGACACGATCGCGGATGCCGCTCGCGATGCGCTGGCGAAAACCCCCAGCCAGCTCCCGGCACTGCAGCAGGCGGGCGTGGTCGACGCCGGTGGCGCAGGGTTGGTCATTCTGCTCGACGCGCTTGCCGACGAAGTCAGCGGCCGCGCAGCCGCACCGGTCGATTTGCATGTCGACGCGCCACACGTAGCCACCGTTGAAATGGAGGTCATGTACCTGATTTCCTTGGCGGATACCCAGGCGGTGGAAGCGCTGCGAGAGCGGTTGAACCCGCTGGGCAATTCGCTCATCATCGCAGGTGATGCTGGTAATGCGGAGACCACGCAGTACATGGTGCATATCCACACAGTGGAGCCGGGCGCAGTTATTGAGGCGGCACTCGACTTCGGTCGTCCAAAACGCATCCGTATCGAGGTGCTCGATGAGCCGGAGACAACACCTGAGTCCACTCGCATCCTCATTGCGGTAGTGCCGGACGGTCCGCTGAATGATCTCATCACCTCCTCTGGGGCGATTGCTATCAGCCCGACCCCCGCTCCGACTCCCACATCCATTCCCACAGATCGAGCAGCTATCGCCGACCAGGAGTTCGCTGACAATGTGGTCACCAAGGCGCTGACTGCCATGCGGGGTGCGGATGAGGTAATCCTGCTGCCAAATGGGCTGGTTAGCGACCAGGAATTGGCGGATATCGAATTCGCTGCTGCCGCGGCTAATCCGACGCTCGCGGTAGTGTCCACAGACTCCATTCCGGCTGGCCTTGCTGCCTTGGCCGTGCATTCGGCTGAGCTGCCGCTGGCGGTTGCTGCGTATGCGATGGGAGAGGCTGCCAATGGCACGCGAACGGCTGTAGTCGCTGCGGACGTCGATAAGCCCCTGACTGACGCGCTCACAGAGACCATCTCAGACCTGTTGGCTGGCGGCGGGGAACTAGTGACTCTGCTGCTCGGGCGCGGAGCTGAGGGCGTGGACATAGCGCAAGTGCGGGCGCGGCTGGACAAGCCTGTGGAGGTCGTAGCCTATGATGCGACCGGCATCGATGAGCTGGTGCAGGTAGGAATCGAGTAGCGCGATGCTCGGATGGCTCGGCTCGGATTATGCGCGCACGCCCCTGAATATCGTGGTGGGGCCAAAGACTGCAAAAAAGCTGCATACGGCTTTTGGTATGGAGACCGTCTCGGATGCGCTGACGAATTTCCCGAAGCGCTACGTGGCGCAGGGTAAGAGCTTAGATGTGTCATTTTCCGACATTGGCGACACCATCACCACAGTCGTGGAGGTGCACAGCATTTCGCCAGCGCCCGCCTTCGCCGACCGACGCAAGCCACTGAAAATCTATGTCAGCGACGGCGTGCGCATTCTTCCGGCCGCGATTTTCGGTGCCGAATGGCTGCGCAATATGCTGCACCCCGGTGTGCGTCTACTCATTGTTGGCACGCTCAGCGAGTTCCGCAATGAGCTACAGCTGAAAAATGTTGATTGCATGGTGCTTAAAGCCGATGGTTCGGTAGGCGCAGCCACTGGCAAGCTGGCCACACTGACGAAGACAGCCAAGGGGATTGCGGAGATGCAGCGGCTGCTCACGCGCCCCTATCTGCCCATTTACCGTGGCCGTAAAGGAGTAGCGGGTATTCACCTGGCTCTGTACATGCAGCGCATCCTCGAATGGTTACCGCTGCAGCCAGACCCATTGCCCGCCACGCCGGAGGGACTTACCGATTTCGACTCCGCACTGCGTGGCGCACACTTTCCCTCCATCGCGGGCCCCGACATCGCGCTTGCCCGACTGAAGTACGACGAAGCGCTTGAGCTCCAGCTCGCCGTTGGTGCACGCAAGCGTACTCAAGCGAGTCTCACCGCTCCGGCCTGCATGGAAGTCGCCGGGGGACTTCGCGACGAGCTACGCCGGGGGTTGCCGTTTTCGCTTACCGACGGTCAGGTCGCGGTCGCAGCCGATATCGCGCAGGATATAGCGAGGTCTAACCCGATGAACCGCCTGCTAGCAGGTGAAGTCGGCTCGGGTAAGACCGTGGTGGCCCTACTGGGAATGCTGCAAGCAGTCGATTCCAGCAGGCAGTGCGCGATGCTGGCGCCGACGGAAGTCCTGGCCCAACAGCACTACCGATCGCTGACAGCGATGCTGGAGCAAGCCGGAGTAGCAGTGACTGTACGACTGTTGACGGGATCGATGTCGACGAAGGAGCGCCGGGCAACCCTGTTGGAGGCAGTCAACGGGGAGGCTGACATTGTCGTCGGCACGCATGCCCTGCTCAGTGAGGGCGTGGAGTTCTTCGATCTCGGGCTGGTGGTCGTCGATGAGCAGCACCGCTTTGGTGTGCGCCAGCGCGATCAGCTGCGAAGCAGGGGACGGGGTGGAATGACACCGCATCTGTTGGTGATGTCGGCAACCCCGATTCCGCGCACGGTAGCGATGACCATTTTTGGCGACCTCGCAGTTTCGCAGTTGACGGAATTGCCACGGGGACGTCAGGAAATCCAATCCTTTGTCGTACCGACGCTGGAGAAACCCCGCTGGGAGGCACGAACCTGGGAGCGCATTGGGGAAGAAGTGGCCAAGGGCAACCGCGCCTTCATTGTCTGTCCCCGCATTACCCGCGATGAGGAACAGTTCCTCGACGAGTCCGTGGAGGCGGTGTTCGACCGAGCGAGGAAAAAACTGCCCGGTGTACGTATCAGTCAGTTGCACGGCAATATGGCACCGGAGGACAAAGACCGCGTGATGCAGGCCTTTGCCACAGGACAGCTGGATGTGCTGGTGTCCACCACAGTTATCGAAGTCGGCGTGGATGTACCAGAGGCCACGATCATGATGATTCGCCGCGCCGAGAGCTACGGTATCTCGCAGATTCACCAGCTGCGCGGTCGTGTCGGCCGTGGTGACCGTGGTGGCCTGTGCTTCCTATGTACACACACGCATTCGCAGACACCGGAGCGCACCCGGCTGGACCGCATTGCCGCCACCACCGACGGCATTCAACTGGCGGAGCTGGACCTGGCCACGCGTAGTTTCGGCGATCTGCTCGGCGATGACCAATCGGGACTGGCAACCGGCCTCGGCCTGGTGGACCTCACCACCGACGGCGAAATCATCGAGCGCACCCGACATGATGCCATGGCTCTTCTCGATGTTGATGAGAGGCTTGTGGGAGAGCTTATCTCCGATATCGATGAAGAGCAGTCGAACTACTTGGACCGCTCCTAGTAAGACCAAAGTAGACTGTTGGGCATGGTAGATGTCTGTGCACCTTTTGCAGGAGTAGTCCGCTGGGAGGTCGCCGAGAAAGACTCGGTGACGACCGGTCAGGTTATTGCGGTCGTGGAGGCCGTCAAGCTAGAAGCGCCGGTTTTAGCGCCCTGCCCGGGCACGGTCGCGGAGGTGGCGGCAGATCAATTTGTGGATGTCGAAGGCGGTCAGCTGCTGGCAAGAATCACGCCAGCAACTCACAGCGCCACGGCACAGCACAACGGCAACGAGAACACATCGCACGAAGGGAAGTAGATGACCCGCATTATTGCAGGTGAGGCACGCGGTCGTAGGCTAGTCGCGCCTAAGGGAGAGACCACTCGGCCAACTAGTGACCGCGCGAAGGAAGCCATCTTTTCCTCCTGGTCCACACGCTTTGGGCTAGAGGGAACTCGCGTTCTCGACCTGTTTGCTGGCTCGGGTGCGCTCGGTTTGGAAGCGGCTTCTCGCGGCGCGCGTTCCGTCGTGTTGGTGGAAAACGATCCGAACGCCATTGCCGCTATTGAAAAGAACATTCGCACCGTGGGGCATCCCGATGTGGCCCTGTCTCCGATGAAAGTGTCGTCGTACCTTGCGGGCGCGCCGGGCGAGCCTTTTGACCGCGTCATCGCGGATCCGCCCTATGAGTTGGTGGGGGAGGCCGTTACAGAGATGCTCGAGGCGCTGCGTAGCTTCCTCGCGCCGGGCGCGGTCGTGACTGTGGAGCGTCACCGCGATGACGAGGAGACGCAGTGGCCCGAGGGCTACGAACAGCTCCAGCAGAAGCTGAAGCGTCGCATTCACGGTTTGGCGCGCTTCGACACCGCTATCTACAACGCTTAACGTTCTTCTTTACGCTTTACGACGGCCAAAGGTGGTTTGACCTCTATGACTCACGCATGCTGCCCCGGTTCCTACGATCCCATGACCTCTGGTCACCTCGATGTGATTGAGCGTGCCGCGCGCCAATTCGATCAGGTGACCGTGCTGGTTACCCACAACCCGAATAAGCAGGGCATGTTCAATGTCGAAGAGCGCATGGACCTCATTCGGCAGTGCACGCAGCACTTGGACAATGTGCAGGTGGACTCCTGGTCGAAGCTGTTGGTTGACTACACCTCCGCGCAGGGCATCTCCTGCCTGGTCAAGGGGCTGCGCTCGGCGGCGGACTACGAGTACGAGGCTCCCATGGCGCAGATGAATCGGCGCATGACGGGCATTGAGACTCTCTTTGTGGAAGCTGATCCGAAGTACGGTCATGTGTCGTCGACACTGATGAAGGAAGTTGTTCGCTACGGCGGTTCGGTGGAAGGGCTAGTTCCTGAGCCTGTCTTGCACGCCCTGCAGCGCCGACTGAAGTAGCATGTAAGTCATGTTTCGCGTCTTCGAATCTCTTGATGAACTGGTCCAGATCCTAGAAGAGGCACACGGCGTGCCACTGTCGGCCAATTGTATGGTTCCGCGTCAGCGTGTTCTCGAGTTGCTCGATGAGCTGAGGGATGCTTTCCCGGCTGAGCTCGATGACGCGCAGGATGTCTTGGACCAGCGGGATGAGATTATCAACGATGCTGAAGCCCGGGCGAACAACACCATTTCGACTGCGGATGAAGAAGCCCATCGCATTGTCGACGAGGCCGAGGCCCGCGCTAACCACACCGTCGAGGATGCCAATGCCCACGCAGCTGGCACCGTCGCGGCCGCTGAGGACGACGCCCGTCGCCTCCGCGAGGATGCTCAGCACGAGTACGACAGCATTGTGGATCGTGCTTCTGCCGAGTCCGATCGCCTGATTCACGCTGGTAACGAATCCTACGAGCGTTCCGTTGCGGAAGGCCGTGAGGAGCAGGCTCGCCTGGTCGCTGAGTCGACGGTCGTCCGCGAAGCCAATGACGAGGCGAATCGTCTGCTTTCTGACGCGCACGCGGATTCCTCTCGCCTCCGCGAAGAGTGTGACCGCTACGTCGATTCCAAGCTCGCCGAGTTTGAACAGACTCTCCAGGAGACCCTGCGCAATGTCGGTCGCAATCGCTCGGTACTGCGTTCGGGAGCCGGTGCCGTCGGCGGTGGTGCAGGGGCTCAGAACGCGCCGTCTTCCTTCTCCGAGGGACAGGAACGCCGCCGGTACGAGCGTTAGCGCATCTTCGGGGTAGACTGAGGTCTATCATGACTGACTCATCCCCATTTGTTCTGGACGTTTCGACATGTCTGCAGGGCGGCATGCCCGAGCAGTTCCGCAAGGTAGGCGATAGCCCTGTCCGCGTTGGTGTCGAGATGATTGGCATCGCCGCTGGCGAGGAGGTTGTCGTTGACGGCATTGTCACGAACCTCGGCAGCGGTGTCATGGTTGACGCGACTGTGACTGCCAAGGCCACCGGCGAGTGCGTGCGCTGCCTAGCCCCGCTGAATCCGGAGCTCAGCTTCCACATTTCGGCTGTCTTTTCCAACAACGAGGACTTCATCACAGGCGACGATGCCGAGGAAGAAGACCTCGAGGACGAAGTTGGCCAGATCGTCGACAATACGGTGGATATCACTCAAGCCGTCATCGATGAGACGGGCTTGAATCTGCCCTTCAATCCGACCTGTCTGGATTTCGATTCCAGCTGTGCTGAGTCGGACTCAGAAGTGCCGGAGCCAGACGGCATCTCGGGTGAAGAGGAGCGCATTGATCCGCGTTGGGCTGGCCTGGCGGAAAAGTTTGGCTCGCTCGGCGACGAGAAGTAATCGACGACGACTTAGACGAAGACTTTAAAGGAGATATAACGGATGAGCCGCAAGCGTCGGCTAACCGGTGAGGCGGCTAGAAAGGCGGCTTTCGAGGCCGTCGATCACGCCCCGCTGCTGGAAAAACTCGGTGTTGAGCTACCAGAGGAGTCCCTGAAGCTCGCTTTGACCCACCGCAGTTTCGCGAATGAAAATGGCATGCTGACCAATAACGAGCGGCTAGAGTTCCTGGGCGACGCCGTGCTGGGCATGTGCGTTGCTGAAGAACTCTACCGTCGCTTCCCGGACCGCGCTGAGCAGGATATTTCCAAGATGCGTGCAGGTGTCGTGAACATGTACGCGCTGGCTGACCTGGCCCGCAGTATCGGGCTGGGAGAGCACATTCTCCTCGGCCGCGGTGAGAAGGCCACCGGTGGCGCGGATAAGCACTCGATTCTCGCTGACACCACCGAGGCGCTGCTGGGTGCTATTTACCTGCAGCATGGCTTCGAGGTTGCCCGCGAGACCGTGCTTCGCCTGTTTAACCAGATGATTGACGATGCCCCGACTGAGTCTCGCGGTCGTGACTGGAAGACGCTGTTGCAGGAGCGCCTGGCGGTCAAGCAACTACCGGCTGCCGAGTACACCGTGCGCACCACCGGCCCCGACCATGACCTAACTTTCTACGTCGACGTGCTGGTTGACGGCGTGGTTAAGGGCAGCGGTACCGGCGCCACGAAGAAGGAAGCCGAAATGCACGCCGCGCATCAGGCGCATACCGCACTGGCCTAATGCCCGAGCTTCCTGAAGTCGAGTCCGTACGCCGCGGTCTCGACACTTACGTCGCCGGTGGCCGCATCGACGATTCCTTCGTCTACAACGCTCGTGCCGTGCGGCGCCAACTCGGTGGCGCCGCGGAGTTTATCGGTCGTACGCGCGGGCGGACGGTTGTCGCTACGGATCGTCGTGGCAAGTTCATGTGGCTCACGCTTGACGACGACTCCGCAATCGCCATCCACCTGGGCATGAGCGGCCAATTGCGCGTGGAAGCTCCGTACACGCCCGATACGCTGCCCGGACGCCACACCAGGGCCGCATTTGACATAGCCCTGCCGGACGGCGCTCGGCACCTTATCAACTTCAACGATCAGCGCACCTTTGGTTGGGTCTGGGCCTGTGAAATGGTCGAATACCACGGTCGCTTTGTTCCGGAACCCGCAGCCAAGATCGCGCCCGATCTATTGGAGCCAACTGTCGATGTGGTTGCACTTGCACACCGCATGATGAAGTCGCGTTCGCCAATCAAGGCCGTATTGCTCAATCAGAACATCGTGTCCGGCATCGGCAACATTTATGCCGACGAAATGCTTTGGGCGGCGAAGGTTGATGGTCGCGTGCCGGCGTGCGACCTTTCGGTCCGTCGATTAGCGAAACTTCTGCGGAAGGGCCAAGCGGTACTTCAGCGGGCGCTAGCGGCCGGCGGCACGAGCTTTGACGCACTATATGTACATGTCAACGGCGAAAGTGGCTATTTCGAGCGGAGCTTGAACGCCTATGGCCAAGCGGGGGAGCCGTGCTCGAGGTGTGGGCGCGCAATTGTACGTCTGCCATTTGGGAATAGATCGAGTTATCTGTGTCCCACCTGTCAGCGCTAGAATTTCCTTATGAGCTTCATGGAACAAGCGACCGATTGGGTCAACGCCTGGAATGACAAGTACTGGCTGTTCATGATTCTGCTACTCAGCGGTGCAGGCCTGTACTTCTGTTGGCGGACCATTGTGGTGCAGCTCCGGTACATCCCGGAGATGTTCAAGGCAATTACCGAAAAGCCGTCTGACATCTCCGAGGGGGTCAAGGGCATCTCGGCCTTTAAGGCCTTCACAATCTCTGCTGCCTCGCGTGTCGGTACCGGTAACGTCGCAGGTGTGGCGGTGGCAATCACTACGGGTGGGCCAGGTGCCGTGTTTTGGATGTGGCTACTCGCTGCGATTGGCGGTGCTACCAGCTTCGTGGAGTCGACGCTGGCGCAGCTGTACAAGGTGCGGGATAAGGACTCTTACCGAGGAGGGCCCGCGTACTACATCACCAAGGGGCTGGGAGAGAACTGGCGCTGGATGGCGTCGCTGTTCGTCATCGCGATCACGGTGACCTACGGTTTTGTGTTCAATGCGGTGCAGTCCAACTCAATCACGGCGGCTGTGGCTGAGTCGACTGGTCAGGAAACGCCGATCTTTAAATTCTGCGTCGGCATTGTGCTGGCAATCTTGGCCGGCGTCATCATCTTCGGTGGTGTGCAGCGTATTTCGGCGGTGACACAGATCATCGTGCCGATTATGGCCGTGGCTTACATTATCCTCGGCCTGATTGTCTTGGCTCTCAACATCACCGAGGTGCCGGGCATGATCAAGCTGATTTTTGAGCACGCCTTCGGTATCCGTGAGATCGCTGGTGCCGCTGTCGGTACTGCCATGATGCAGGGTATTCGCCGTGGTCTGTTCTCCAACGAGGCCGGTATGGGTTCCACACCAAATGCGGCGGCTACGGCGTCGGTGTCGCACCCGGTCAAACAGGGCCTAATCCAGACGATGGGTGTCTACTTCGACACCTGGGTCGTCTGTACCATCACCGCAGTTATCATCCTGTTGTCCGATCCGACCTTCGGCGGCGATGCGGAGGGCACCGCGTTGACTCAGGCTGCGCTGTCGGCGCAGGTGGGTACGTGGGCCATCCACGCGGTCACGGTTATCATCTTCTTCCTCGCGTTCTCCTCGCTGGTGGGTAACTACTACTACGCCGAGGCGAATATCCCGTTCCTGTCAAAGAGCAAGGCTGTCTTGAACACCGTGCGCGTCCTGGTTATCCTGTGCGTGATTGGCGGAGCTGTCGGTTCCGTGCCGCTAGTCTGGTCGCTTGCAGATACGTTCTCCGCACTCATGGCCACCATCAATATCATCGCGATTCTGCCGCTAGGCGGTGTCGCAGTCGCCCTGTTGAAGAACTATTCCGAGCAGAAGGCCAAGGGACTTAATCCAGTATTCCACCGCGATGATCTGCCTAACCTCCGCGGTCACGACAAGATCGAGTGCTGGGATGGTTCCGACCCGATGACGGTGCGTGAGTCCGATGCCGCTTAACGACGTCCGCCTCACCGCATGGGTACACGGACGCGTTCAAGGTGTCGGTTTTCGCTGGTACACCCGCGCGACGGCACTGGAGTTGGGGTTGGTCGGTTATGCCCAGAACTACCCGGATGGTCGGGTGTTAGTTGTTGCTGAAGGGCAACGGGCAGACTGTGAGAGTTTGCTCGCTTGGCTTGAGGGGCCGAATACTCCGGGCGATGTGACGGCAGTGGTGCCGTTATGGCAGGAACCGAAGGGTGCATTGAGCACGTTTGACCGTCGTTAAGGGGTGCCAACTGCCTTCCTCCCCCCCCCATGTCGGTGTAGGAATCCGAAAAATTCGAAAACGTTCTATCCCTCGCTCTGCGTCATTGTTTTTACGCAGTTAGCGGGGGATTTTTTCGTGTCTTGAGGTAGTCGATTGGGACGCTGAAGAGGTCTTAGAGCGCTGAAAAACTACGCAAGTGAGAAAAAGAATACGCAAATACGGAGGAAAAGTGATTTAAGTTAATAACTACCTACTGACAGACAGGGGAGGCACATATGACGCCTGAAGAAGTAATTGCACAGTCTGGAAACTCAGCGTGGATGCTGATTTCGGCTTCGTTGGTTTTGCTGATGACACCGGCGCTCGCGCTGTTCTATGGCGGCATGTCGCGACAGAAGTCGGTGCTCAACATGATGATGATGAGCTTTGGTGCTGTCGGCGTTGTCGGTGCCATTTACGTGCTGTGGGGCTGGTCGATGTCCTACGGATCGCAGTCGATCGGTGGTGTTTTTGCCAACCCATTCGAGTTCTTCGGTCTGCGTAACTCAATCACGGATGGCGACGGCAACTACATTGCGAGTGCGAACGGTTACCCAAACATCATCGACATTGGGTTCCAGCTCACGTTCTGCTCGATTTCTGTAGCGCTGATCTCTGGGGCGCTGGCCGAACGCGTGAAGTTCTCCACCTGGTTGATTTTCGTCGGTTTCTGGACAACGCTGGTGTACTTCCCAATGGCCTTCATGGTCTGGGGCGGTGGTCTGCTGAGCCACTCTGCAGAGAGCCTTTCGGCAAAGCTGTTTGGGACCGCTGACGGTGAAGCATTGATCGCTCCAATTGACTTCGCTGGCGGTACGGTTGTGCACATTGCTGCTGGTACCGCCGCTTTGGTGCTGGCGATTATCGTCGGCAAGCGCAAGTCTATCGATGGCAGCCAGCATCGCCCGCACAACCTGCCACTCGTCATGCTCGGTGCTGCACTGCTGTGGTTCGGCTGGTTTGGCTTCAACGGCGGTTCGGCATTTGCTGCCGACGGTGTCGCTGGTCTGGCATGGCTGAATACGACGGTGGCAGCGTGCGTGGGGATGCTCGGCTGGATTTCACTCGAGCGTATTCGTGATGGACATCCCACCTCGCTGGGCGCCGCTTCGGGTGTCATCGCAGGGCTTGTGACTATTACTCCGGCCGCAGGAGATATGAACCCAGTGACGTCAATCATTCTGGGCTATATCGGCGGTGCGCTGGCTTGCTGGGGCGTTGGCTTAAAGTACAAGTTCAACTTCGATGACTCCCTGGATGTGGTTGGTCTACATCTGGTTGCAGCTATGTGGGGAACGATTGGTGTTGGCCTGCTGGCTAATGATCGCGGACTGCTTACCGGTGGTGGCATCGACGGCCTGAAATTGTTTGCCATCCAGATCATTATTGCTGTCATCGCGACGGTGTTCTCAGGCGTGCTGACGTACATCATTGCCCGAGTCCTGAAGGCAACTGTCGGTTGGCGTATCCACGGCGAGCAGGAACATTCTGGTATTGACGTCGCTCAGCACGGTGAGTCGGCCTACACGTCGGCCAAGCAGGCGGCTGTGTAAACGGCGCCGTGTAAACAAGGCTGTGTAAATGAGTGAGTGCTTGGGGTAATTCAGCTCCAAACCGTAACTACGGGTAAGATATTGCCCCATGTATTTGAAATCGCTGACTCTGAAGGGCTTTAAATCCTTCGCTTCGGCGACGACGATGAAATTTGAGCCCGGCATCTGCGCAGTTGTCGGCCCGAACGGATCCGGAAAGTCGAATGTCGTCGATGCCCTCGCGTGGGTTATGGGTGAGCATTCCGCCAAGACCCTCCGTGGCGGCAAAATGGAAGATGTCATCTTTGCGGGTACCTCCGGGCGAAAGCCCTTGGGGCGCGCGGAGGTTACTCTTACCATCGACAATTCCGATGGGGCACTTCCCATTCAATATAAGGAAGTCTCTGTCACGCGTCGCATGTACCGCGACGGCGCAAGTGAGTACGAAATCAACGGTTCTCGCGTCCGCCTCATGGATGTCCAAGAGCTCCTCAGCGACACCGGTATTGGCCGCGAGATGCACATCATCGTCGGCCAGGGCCGGCTTTCGCAGATTCTGGAGTCGCGGCCAGAGGAGCGTCGTGCGTTTATCGAAGAAGCAGCGGGTGTGCTCAAGCACCGCCGCCGCAAGGAGAAAGCGCAGCGCAAACTCCAGTCGATGCAGGCTAACCTCGACCGTCTGCAGGATCTGACAGGTGAGCTTTCCCGTCAGCTCAAACCGCTGAAGCGTCAGGCTGAGGCCGCCTCTCGCGCCCAGACTGTGCAGGCGGACCTGCGCGACGCCAAGTTGCGCCTGGCCGCTGCGGATTTTGTGGATTTGCAGGACAGCCTCAATGACATTGCTGGTCAAGCCAAGCTCATTGAGGAAAAGGTGGAGGCCGCCACTGAGCGAGCCGAGATTGCCGCTGAGCGCACTGCAGAGCTTGAAGCGGAACTGGAAGACATCACTCCAGCAGCTGATGCTGCCCGAGATTTGTGGTTCCGTCTCTCCGCACTCGGTGAGCGTATTCAAGCGACGGCCCGCATCGCCGCCGATCGTGCGGCCGACCACTCCGTCGCGCCGTGGGTAGGCCCAGACCCGGACTTCCTGGAGCAGCGGGCCGACGACGCCGCGACCGAAGAAGCCACGCTTGCTGAGGCTGAGGCAGAGGCCCGCGAGAAACTGGAGGAAATTCGCGAAACGCTCTTCGACGCCGAGGAGACTTTCCGTGAAGCCGAAGCGGAGCACCTCGCGGCCGTTCGCGCAATCGCCGACCGTCGCGAAGGCGTGGTTCGTCTCATTTCCGCAGAAGAATCTCTGCGCACCCGCTTGGAAGCCGCCGAAGCCGAAGCTGCACGCCTTGCCGAGCAAACCAATGAGGCCGACGAACGCCGTGCCGATGCCACCGAAGCCGTGGAAAACGCCGCGCAGGAGCTAGCCGAGGCAGAATTCGAAGGTCCCGAGCTGCAGAGTGCTTATGAACAGGCCAACCGAGAAGCAGAGCTGGCCTCTACACGGTTGAAAGAACTCCGCGCTGACGAGCGCGACCTCGAACGCAGTGTCTCAGGTCTGTCCGCCCGCATCGAAGCTCTGGAGACCGCCCGCACCGCCGCTGCCAACGACGGCACCGCGTGGCTACGTGAAAAACACGAACTCGGCGTTCTCTCTGAAGTCATCGATGTCGACGCTGGCTGGGAAAAAGCGCTCACTGCCGCCCTCGGCGCGGCCGCCGAAGCACTGGTCAGCGAGGGCAGTGGAGATTCGCTTATCGACGAGCTTGTGGCCACGGACAAGGGCAGTGCCGTTGTTATCAATTCTGCGGATGCATCCGACTCTTGGCGCTTGGACATCACTCTGCCCGCACAGGCATCCTGGCTGCTCGATCATGTGACAGTGCCCGCGGAGCTTTCGGGTTCGTTGACCTCTCTGCTCGTTGACGTCGTGGCCTGCGACGACGAGCACGTCGCCCGTGAGCTGGTGACCCAGGATACTCGACTGCGCGTTGTTGACCGCGATGGTGTGCTGCGTGGCTCTGGTTGGGTAGCTGGCGGTGCTGGTGGCACTGCATCAGGTGTGGAAATCGCCGCCGACATTGCTAAGACTCGCGAAGAACTAGCAGAAGCACAGGTGCGTTTGAGTGACCTCGGTGGTGTGCTCTCCGGTGCACAGGCCGAAGAAGAGGACCGCCGCACGGACGCGGCGGCCGCCCGTGCTGCGCTGCGTGAACACCAGAGTCGTATGAAGGTCCTCACGGATGCCCGAACTCGGGCCACAGCGCAGCTGTCCGGCGTGGTGCATGATGCCGAACGCGCTGAGCAGCGCGGAGCCGAAGCCGCGGACCGAGTAACGAAGCTCCAGAAGGAGTTGGCGGTGGTCGCAGACCGCTTAGCTCGCGTTGACCGTGACCCCGAGGAGGGGGAACCGTCGACAAGCGAACGTGACCGTGCCTCGGAGGCGCTGACGGCTGTGCGCGCCATGGAAACAGAGGCGCGTCTGTCGCTGCGTACGGCAGAGGAGCGACTGTCGAGTGTACGAGGCAAGGCCGAGCGGCTCCGTCGCCAGGCTGCATCGGAGCGCGTAGCGAAGGCCCGCCATGAGCAGGCGCAGATGGCGAAGGTTGCCCAGCGCGAATTGGCAGAAGTTGTCGCGGAGCTGGCTGAGGATTTGCATGCGAAGGTCAACGTGTCGTTGGCGCGGGCAGAGGCCGATCGCGACGATGCCGAGGCGCAGAAGAAGACAGTGTCGCAGGCACTATCAGCGGCCCGGACGGAGGCAAATGCGGCGCAACGTGAGCTGGCACAGCTAACGGATTCCGCGCACCAGGGCGACATCGCCCGTGCGCAGGCGCAGGTCCGCGTGACCGAGGCTGCAGAGCGCATCGTCGACCAGTTGGGGCTGTCTGTCGATGACCTGCTCGCGGACTTTGCTCCTGATGAGAACTTCGACCGCGCAGCCGTGACGAAGCAGCTCAAACAGGCGGAGAAGGATCTGCGTGTGCTCGGCCGCGTCAACCCGTTGGCGCTGGAGGAGTATAAGGCGATGGAGGAGCGCTACTCTTTCCTATCCACGCAGCTCGATGATGTCCTCAAGGCCCGCCAGGACCTCACCGATGTTGTCGATGAAGTCGATGCCACGATCCTGCAGCTCTTCACAGACGCGTGGAACGATGTCGAGGCAGAATTCCCCGCAGTCTTTCAAACGCTTTTCCCGGGCGGCGACGGACGACTGGTTCTCACCGAGCCGGACAACCTGCTCACGACAGGTATCGAGGTTGAAGCCCGCCCGCCGGGCAAAAAGGTTAAGCGGCTGTCGTTGCTCTCCGGCGGCGAGAAGTCGCTGACGGCGCTGGCAATGCTCGTCGCTATTTTCCGCGCGCGCCCGAGTCCCTTTTACGTACTCGACGAGGTGGAAGCCGCGCTTGACGACGTTAACCTGCGTCGCCTTATTGCGCTGCTCGAGGAACTCCGCGCGACCAGTCAGCTGATTGTCATTACGCACCAGAAGCCAACAATGGACGTTGCGAATGTGCTCTACGGCGTGACCATGCGGGGCGATGGTGTGACTCGAGTAATCTCGCAGCGAATGTCACCGGCATCCGCAACTCCGTCGACAGGAGCGGAGTAAGCGCGGAGTAAGTGAGGAAGAGTCGTTGATACTGCATAATGAGAGTTATGACTCCAACTCAGTGGATACTCCTTGTCGTCGCGATTGTCGTTATTATCGCGCTGCTCTTTGTTGTGGGCTATGTCCGCAGGAAGAACCAGCGCATTTCCTTTGCGAAGGAAGATACTAAGGAACTCACCCAGCAGGAGAAGTCTGGAAATTACCAGGCCACTAGTGGTTTTAACTTCGCTCCGGCCGGTGGTGGGACTGATACCCGCGAGAAGCAGCCGGTTGAAAAACCGATGCCGAAACCGGCGGAAAAGCCGATTGAAAAGCAGGCCCCGGAGCCAGAGGAAAAGCAGGCTGATATACCTGCCGATCAGCCGGACGGTTCACTGCTGAAACCAGAAGGTCGACTGGTTATTCCGGATAACCCCACCGAAATGGAGGGGGATTATGACCGCGTAATGCGGGAAATCCCAATCGATTTGCCAACGGCCGGGGAAGAGGAATCAGAGCCCGAGCCGGAACCACAACCAGAGCCCGAAGCAGAGCCTGAGGTAGAGGTAGTTCCTGCTCCTGAACCGGAGCTGGAGCCGGAGCCGACTCCCGAACCAGAACCGACGCCAGAGCCGGAGCCGGAAGCTGCGCCGGAGCCGACGCCAGAGCCAGAAGCAGAACAGCAGATTGACTCCATCGACCCGGCTGAGGGACGTCTGGGCCGCCTGCGCGGTCGTCTGTCACGGTCGCAGAATGCAATTGGCCAGTCTGTGCTCGGCATCTTGGGCGCGGGTGACCTTGATGAGGACGCGTGGGAAGAGGTTGAAGACATCCTGGTTATGGCTGACCTCGGTGCGGCTGCGACGCAGCGTGTCGTCGATAAGCTGCGCGAGCGTATTGCCAGCCAGAAGGTGAGCACGGAAGAGCAAGTGCGCGCCCTGCTGCGTGAGGTGTTGATTGAGGAGTGCAAGCCTGAGATGGACCGCTCCATCCGCGCACTTCCGCACGAGGGCAAGCCCGCAGTGATTCTGGTAGTCGGTGTCAACGGCACAGGTAAGACCACGACGACGGGCAAGCTGGCTCGTGTACTGGTCGCCGGTGGCCACCGTGTTGTTCTCGGCGCAGCGGATACCTTCCGTGCTGCTGCAGCCGACCAGCTGGAGACCTGGGGGCGACGCGTTGGCGCGGAGACCGTTCGCGGCGCTGAAGGCGCCGATCCTGCTTCTATTGCATTTGAGGCAGTTGCTCACGGTATCGAGTCCGGCGCTGATGTGGTGCTCATCGACACCGCCGGCCGCCTGCACACCAAGGTCGGTCTGATGGACCAACTGGACAAGATTAAGCGCGTGGTGGAGAAGAAGGCTCAGGTTGACGAAGTCATCCTGGTTTTGGACGCGACGGTTGGCCAAAATGGTCTACTGCAAGCTCGTACGTTCCGGGATGTAGTAGACATCACCGGCGTTGCCCTGACCAAGCTGGACGGTACCGCGAAGGGCGGCATTGTATTCCAGGTGCAAAACGAGCTCGGTGTGCCGGTGAAGTTGGTTGGCCTTGGTGAAGGTGCTGACCACCTGGCGCCGTTTGAGCCGGAGAGCTTCGTAGACGCACTGCTCGGCGGCCGCAAATAGTAACTAACATCGATGAGTGAATTTTCCATCGATTGGTGAGTACAGCGTCGCCCGTTGCCCCCGGCAAAAATAAAGGCCTCGGAGCCACCGCGTAGATTTCTGTAGAGGATACGCGGGGCTCCGGGGCCTTTAATGTTGAGGTGCTAGGAATCTAGCGGAGAGTTGTGCTAGGAATCCTTAGAATTCTTGCGTGCGAGGCGGGTAGCTGCCACGCCACCGACCAAGAGTGCAAGAGCGGCACCGCCGAGGGCAGTCGCCTGAACACCAGTGACTGCTAGCCCAGTGTTCTTGGTCCCGGTTTGCTTACCGTCATTCTTAGGGGTGTCGGGCTTGTCGCCTGGATTTTCCTCCCCAGGATTCTCGTCCTCCCCGGGCTGTTCGTCACCTGGGTTTTCATCGTCGCCCGGAGCGTCATCGCCTGGGTTCTCATCGTCGCCCGGAGTTTCGTCATCGGAGGTCGGACAGTAGCCGTAGACTCCGGTTGCCGGGTCGATCTTGCTCATATCACGCGGGGAACCGTCGGGGCACGTTGCGGTGTCATCAACTCCCGGCGGAATTCCGTCATTTTCTGGGGCATCTTCATCAGGCTCCGGAGTTGGGCCGGAATCATCTGAAGTGCCACAAGCACCGTAAGCCCCGGTTGCCGGGTCAATCTTACTCATGTCACGCGGGGAACCGTCGGGACAGGTCTGGGTGTCCTCAACGCCCGGTGGAATGCCATCGTTCGATGAACCTCCTGGATCCGGATTTGCAGCGTCATCTACACACTGGAAAGTACCGCCAACATTTTCAAAATGTTGACCGGCGGGGCATTCCGACGGGGCGGGGTCAGGAATCTGTGCGGTGGCGGCGCCAACGCCGATGAGCATGCCGGCTGAAGCGGCAGCGGCCACCATGGTCGAAGAGAGCTTCTTCATTTGGAAACCTCACAATGTCTATAGGAAAGCCCTGCAATCAAAGGACTTAAGGGGGAACACTGTTCACACTTTTGATTCTAATAACTAATTACAGTCTTTGGTGGTATGGGTTTGGGAAGGGGGGGGGGTAAAGAGAAATTGTTGACTTGTCCAAACCCCAGTAAGGGGAAGTGGGAACTTATATTTACAACGCTGAGTGTGTACACCCGTTGTGGGTAGGGCGTTTATAGAACCAGTCACTGTCGACTCGGTAGGGGGCTTTTCTGTCTTCGCTAGCGAAGCGTGGTACCTGATTGTGTCGGGTGGTGAAAGGTGGATGGGGCGTAGAGGTTCGGTAAAAAATCGGTGCCTGTGAGGTTTTATGCTTCGGGCTATAGGAGCTATGACTTTTCGGAGGTATGGCGCACAAAAATGCTCCCGATGCTAAATAGGCATCAGGAGCATTTTATGTTTCGTTACCGGGGTAGAACCCCAAGCTTCTTAGCGGTTCTTGCGGGCGATGCGGGTAGCGGCGACACCGCCGACAAGGAGAACCAGAGCGGCTCCGCCCAGGGTGGTGGCGTCAACGCCGGTGGCTGCCAGGCCAGTGCTCTGAGTCGAAGAAGCCTTCTTGGACTCCGAGGTATTCTGCTCAGACTTCTTGGAGTCCGAAACCTTCTTTACATTCTCGGAAGAGGTCGTCTTCTTGGACTCGGAAGCCTTCTTCTCGGCCTTTTCCTTGGCCTTCTTCTCTTCCTTCGTGCACTTGTTTTCGTTCTTGCACTCAGCAGAGATCTTGATGTCAACGTTTACCTTGACATCCTTGCCGTCCTTGCCCGGCTTACCGTCCTTGCCTGGCTTACCGTCCTTGCTATCCTTGCCCGGCTTACCGTCCTTGCCTGGCTTACCGTCCTTACCGTCCTTGCCGTCCTTGCCCGGCTTACCGTCCTTGCCGTCCTTGCCTGGCTTCTCGGTGTCCGGCTTGTCCGTGCCTGGCTTGTCAGTGTCCGGCTTCGCCTCGTCCTTGACGCAGACACCGAAGACATTCGGGTTGCCTGGAACTGGCTTGCTCATGTCGAAGTGCTCGCCCTCCGGGCACTGCTTATCAGAAATGCCTGGGTTTCCGGGGTCGCCCGGCTGGGACTCATTGTCGCCCGGTGTTTCGGGCTTAGGAGCTTCCTGGTCCGCGACGCACTGGAAGGTTCCGCCGACGTTCTCAAAGTGCTGGCCGTCTGGGCACTTGTCCGGCATTGGGGCCGGAATTCCGTCAGTGGAATCCTGCTCAGGCTGGTCTGCGACGCACTGGAAAGTGCCTCCGACGTTCTCAAAGTGCTGGCCGGCGGGGCACTCGGTCGGCATTGAGTCCGGAATCTGTGCAGTAGCGGTGCCTGCGCTTGCAATCATGCTGGCGGAGAAGGCAGCGGCGGCGATAGCCGTGGTGAACTTCTTCATGAAAACCTCTCAAGGAGTCAAACGGTCAGAGACCAATGAATATGATTTCGCCGTTCATCCCTCATCGTGCACGGCGGAAAATAAAACCAGGCCAACTGCGGTTAACTAGGTTCATGATTAACCATAAACTGGTTGATATATGAACGGTATTGGAGGTAGTTATAGGAATAACATCAGGTGCGCAGTGGCGTGCTTTGACCTGCTGCAATGCCGCCGGTTTGCTATTTGGCTTACACCATTCCGGGGGAGGTTCTTACTAAGGGTGGCCTTAGTAAAAGCTAGCCACTGGCGTTATCTTTCTGTTACCTAGCTGGTGGTAACTGGGTTGGATAAACGTTCTTTATGCAGTAGGGCATTCATATCTGGAGGCTCGTTTAATTGTCACGTTAAAATAACGAACAGTAATCTAACGTCCTTGAGTACAAAAGAGCTTCATCCTATTGCTATTTCTTACTTCCTATTGGTTACACCCGAATCGGGGCATTTAGGGTGGGTGGGCTGCAATCGTTGTCGATAGGCGAAGCTGTAGATATGTGCCAAATGGAGTATCCAGCGGGTACGGTAGAACAGTTAAGAAAAAACAAGGCAAAAGGGGAGCTGGAAACTTGTTTGAGTCTCTTTCCGATCGTTTGACGGGTGCCCTGCGGGGGCTGGGCGGGAAGGGCCGCCTGACTGAGGCGGATATTAACGCCACCGCCCGCGAGATTCGGCTGGCTCTTCTGGAAGCCGATGTCTCCCTCGAGGTTGTCCGTACCTTCATCAAGCGCATCAAGGAACGCGCTAACGAAATTATTGGCAGCCAGACTGTCAACCCGGCAAACCAGATTATTGAGGTCGTCAATGAGGAACTGATTAACATCCTCGGTGGCGAGACTCGACGGCTGAATATGTCGAAGCAGCCACCAACGGTTATCATGCTGGCCGGTCTGCAGGGCGCTGGTAAGACCACCTTGGCCGGTAAATTGGCCAGGTACCTCACGGATCAGGGGCACACCCCGGTCCTCGTCGCCTGTGACCTGCAGCGTCCGGGCGCGGTGCAGCAGCTGGAAATTGTCGCTGAGCGTGCAGGCGTGCCGTGCTTCGCACCGTTCCCGGGCACCAGCCTCGATTCCACCCATGAAATGGGCACCAGCGAGGACAATCCAGTTGACGCCGCGTTCCGTGGCCTCGCTTATGCTCGCCAGCATCGCCACGATGTGGTGATTATCGATACCGCAGGTCGCCTGGGTATCGATGAGGTTCTGATGAAGCAGGCCCGCGACATTCGCGATGCCATCAACCCGCATGAAGTTCTGTTTGTCATCGACTCCATGATTGGTCAGGACGCGGTAGAGACCGCCAAGGCCTTCCGAGACGGCGTTGACTTCACCGGCGTTGTACTGACCAAGCTCGATGGCGACGCGCGCGGTGGCGCTGCACTGTCTATCCGTGAGGTCACCGGTAAGCCGATTCTGTTCGCCTCCACGGGCGAGAAGTTGGAGGACTTTGACGTCTTCCACCCAGACCGTATGGCCAGCCGCATCCTGGGGATGGGTGACCTAAAGACGTTGGTTGAGGTCGCTTCCAAGGAAATCGATCATGAGCAGGCTGCCAAGTCCGCCCAGAAGATTGGTTCCGGCGAACTGACTCTTGAGGACTTCCTCGAGCAGATGATGATGGTCCGCAAGATGGGCCCAATCGGCAACATCCTCAAGATGCTCCCCGGCGGCGCGGAAATGTCCAAGGCCGCCGAGATGGTCGACGAAAAGCAGCTTGACCGCATCGAGGCGATTATCCGCGGTATGACTCCGGAAGAGCGCGAGAATCCGAAGATTCTGAATGCTTCACGACGTCGTCGTATCGCCAACGGTTCCGGTGTGTCCGTTTCAGAGGTTAACCAGCTCATCGAGCGTTTCAATGAGGCGCGGAAGATGATGGCGCAGATGGCCGGCCGATTTGGTATGGGCGGTGGTCGCCCATCGAACCGCAAGGCCAAGCGTGGTCGAAAGGGCAAGGGCAAGAATAAGCGCAAGGGCGCTAACCGTGGTCCAACGCCGCCGAAGGCAATGCGCGGTGGCGGAATGCCCGGTATGCCTGGAATGCCAGGTATGCAGGGCATTCCGGGTATGCCTAGCATGGCTGAACTGCAGAAGCTGCAGAAGCAGATGGGTAATCAGCTGCCAGAAGGTATGGAGGACTTTGACCTCAACAATCTCGACTTCGGACAGGGCAAGAAGTAGCGGGGACTAGAAGTAGCTAGTCCCGCAGAGCCTTCTGAATCTGGCGGTCCATTTCAGGACTGAAAGTGGCCGCTAGTTCATCGGTGATGTGATTGCTGTCGCGGTAGACGTAGATATTGCCAATAACTTTACGGCAGGTGGTCGGACCGCAGAAGATGTCGGAGAAATCTAGACTGTGCCCGTTGGGGAAGTTCGCAAGAATCTCCTCAGCGGGATTTTCTGCATTTAGGGCAGTTTTGCGGTGGATAGTGCAGTCTTCTTCCGCTTCTTCGCATACACTGGGGGAGAATTGGTCCAAGTCCTCCCGTAGCGCCCATGGGTTATCGCGGATGGCGAAGAAATCAATTCCGCGTTCTTGCAGAGCAGCGAAAAACGAAACGTAACCATCCGGTGTGTAGTCGCCGGGCTGCGGTGGGTCCGCCTGGAACAGGGGTCTGGTTGAAGTGGTGAAAACCATCTCTGGCTGAATCTCGTCAATTTTCTGCAGAGCCTCGAAAGTCCAGGCCACGCAGATATCGCCGACTCCGTGGATCGGTTCTAAGGTCGCTGGACAGCCTTGTCGGAGAAGAACCACCACTCGGTACCCGTTGTTTTTGCCGTAGGCATCAATCGGGGCAAACCAATGTTCCATGTGCGAGCCGCCGACGATGACAATCGAGTCACTAGCATCTGGATCACCGTAGACACACGGCTGGGTCTCATCGCGCCAACGGCGATTCGGCGGGAAGTATCCGACGTCCTCACCGCCTGTCGCAAGGCAGCCATCGAGGGCAGGTTCCGGCCAAAGGTCCGTGATGAAATCGGAATTCGGCTTTGTGGCTGCCTTGGGGACCTCGTACCCGTCGGTAAGCGCGAGTGCACCTGGATAGACCTCTGGATCTAGGCTGGTGGCGGAGGCGCGATCGACGCGCACCTGTTGCACGTTGACAAGGCTGGACATGCCGACCAACGCAATGACGACAACAGTGCCGACTACCGCTAGACGACGAGCCGGGCGACGATGCTTCATTGCGTGGATTGCATCGCCGACGACGGGCTGAGTCCGGGTCGGTCGGCGAGTCGATTGAGCCAGCGGCAGCTCGACATACTTGTTGGTGAGTTTGGCCAAAATAAAGGAAACGACGATCACTGCGGTGCCAAGCTTCAGCCCCGGAGTATCGCGGTTGAGGTAGTTTATGGCCAGGATGAGAAGAGGCCAGTGCCACAGGTAGAGCGCGTAGGCGCTCTGGCCTACTTCGCGCATTGGGCGGCTGGCCAGGAACTTGGAGATCCAGCCCGCCTCAGGGCCGGCGATAATAATCAGCGCAGCACCACCGAGGGGCCATAGGGTCCAAGGGCCTGGGAACTGTGCGGCGCCGTCGAAGATGAAACCGGTGGAGACTACCAGTGCGAGGCCGATGCTGGCTAACAGCACTCGAAGTGGCTTGGGCATGGGGATGGAGCCCCGGACAAGAATCAGTCCGAGTAGTGCGCCGAGGCAGAGCTCCCAGAGGCGGCTGACAGTGGAGTAGTAGTTCCAGCCCTGGTTTTCGGAGTGCATATAGAAGGCATAGGCAAGCGAGCCGAGAGTGATAACTGCCAGCAAAGGGGTGAGGATTCGGCGGAGTTTACCGCCGGTAGCGTCGGTGCGCTTCGCCTCCACCGGTGAGGTAACCGCGCCGACAATCTGGGGTGAGCGCGTCATCCAGGCGAGTAGGGAGATGAGCAAAATGGAGCCGAGATAAAACTGGCCCTGTACCGACATTGACCACAGGTGCTGCAGTGGGGAAGTTTCGCTCTCTGCGGCAGCGTAGTCCGAGCCCTGGAGTGCCAGTTCATAATTTTGGTAGTAGAGCAGGCTGGCGCGGAGTTGCTGGGCAATGTCGATGGTGCGAAGCGATGGAATGAAGTAAATGACAAACAGGGTTGTCGCGAAGAGGACCAGCACCAGTGTCGGGATTAGGCGACGCAGCGTGCGCCAGATGCTCCACCATGGATTGATGGACTGCCGGGGATTGATGGCATTGCGGTACTGCGCGCCGAAGAAGAAAAACCCGGAGAGCAAGAGGAATACGTCCACACCACCGGAAACGCGGCCGACGTAAACGTGGAAAAGGACTACGAGGGCAATCGAAATGCCCCGTAGTCCGTCCAAGTCATACCTATATTGGGTGCCGGTGGTTTTCATAGAATGTTACGTTACCGCACTGTCAACGACGTTCAGCTTTAGTGGGTATGCAGCGTTTCGAGTGCGCAGTTTTGTTAATTTCCAAAAACTGCTGGTAACATACCTCGAGTTGTCTCAATGAGAATCCTCAACTGAGGCACGACTGCGAATTCATCGGATCCGGCCACGGCCGCCCGGTGGTCACGCGCAGTGTAAATATCCCAAGGGCAAAACCGGTCCGAGGCACTTCGTTAGTAATTACTCGTGAGCTCGGATGCATAAGTATTGTCCAGTGACATAGAAGAAAGAGGAACTCCTCATGGCAGTCAAGATTAAGCTGCAGCGCCTGGGTAAGATTCGTACCGCTCAGTACCGCGTTGTCGTTGCTGATGCTCGTACCCGTCGCAACGGTGCGGTCATTGAGAACCTGGGCATCTACCAGCCGAAGGAAGAGCCGTCGATCATCAAGATTGACTCCGAGCGCGTTCAGTACTGGCTGGGCGTCGGTGCACAGCCGACCGAGCCGGTTCTGGCTCTGCTGAAGGTCACCGGCGACTGGCAGAAGTTCAAGGGCCTCGAGGGTGCAGAGGGCACTCTGAAGGTTGCTGAGCCGAAGCCGACCAAGCTCGAGCTGTTCAACAAGGCTCTGGAAGAGGCCAACAATGGCCCGTCCGCTGAGGCCATCACCGCTAAGCGCCGCGAGGCCAAGGAAGCAGCTAAGGCTGCTAAGGAAGCTGAGGAGGCCGCAAAGGCTGCCGAGGCTGAGGCTGCTGAGTCCGAGGCTTCCGAGGACGCCGAGTAATAAGGACGCTGAGTACGCCGCTTAGCTAATCCGGGCGCTACCTTATACTTCAAGACGAAGTGTTGGGTGGCGCCTTTTTGCTTTACGCGGGGTGTTTTACAGAGCCTTTATAAGAGAGGGAGTGTGCGCGTGTCGGTAGCTGACATGGTGCTTATTGGCCGAGTGATCAAGCCCCACGGTGTGCGCGGGGAAGTCGTCGTCGATGCGACAACGGATGACCCGGAAGGGCGTTTCGCAGTCGGGACCACGCTGTTGGGTGTACAGGCCGGCCGTGAGGAACAGCTGACTGTGAAAACGGCACGCCCGCACCAGGGGCGTTTGCTGGTTCGCTTCGAGGAGATTCCGGGCCGCAATGAGGCCGAGCGCCATCGGGGCATGCAGTTTTATGCCGAGCCCGTCTTCGAAGACGGGGACTTTTATGACTTTGAACTTGAAGGCCTGCGCGTAGTCCATAACGGCACCGATATAGGCGAGGTCACTTCTATCGTCCGCGCGCCCGCTCATCGTCTCCTTGAAGTCACGCTTGACGACGGGGCCCGGGAGGTACTCATCCCTCTGGTAGAGGACATCGTTCCGGAAGTTGACCTTGAGAATTCTACTGTCACCATCACCCCGCCGGAAGGACTGTTGGAGCTGTGAGCTTACGTCTCGATGTAGTCACAATCTTCCCGGAGTACCTCGAGCCACTGCGTCATGCGCTGCTGGGCAAGGCAATTGAGCAGGGCATTTTGAGTGTCGGCGTACACAACCTGCGCGACTGGGCGCCAGGTGTACACCAGGCTGTGGATGACTCGCCCTACGGCGGTGGCCCCGGCATGGTTATGAAGCCGGATGTCTGGGGTCCCGCCCTCGACGAGGTAGCGGCGCTGAAAGCGGAGCAGTCGCTCACGTCCGCGGTGCCACATTTGGACAATGTCCGCCATGATCAGAAATTGGGTTTGGCCGAGGAATCTTCCTATGCTGCAGCGGAAGTGCCGTCGTTAAGCGAAGAAGATTCAGCGAAGCCCCTGCTGATCGTCCCGACCCCGGCGGGCGAGCCGTTTACGCAGCAGATGGCGCAGGAGTTCTCACACGAGGAGCACATTGTGTTCGCGTGCGGGCGCTACGAGGGCATTGACCAGCGAGTTATTGATGATGCCGCTAATCGTTACCGCGTGCGTGAGGTATCTATTGGGGATTATGTGCTGATCGGCGGGGAAGTGGCGGTACTGGTGATTGCGGAGTCCGTCGTGAGGTTGATCCCGGGTGTGTTGGGCAATCGAAAAAGCCACGAGGAGGACTCTTTCTCTGACGGTCTGCTCGAAGGGCCGTCTTACACCAAGCCGCGCGAGTGGCGTGGACTGGCCGTGCCGGACGTTCTCCTCAGCGGCAATCACGCGCTGGTGGACCGTTGGCGGCGCGACCAGTCACTAATCCGCACGGCCGAACGTCGTCCCGATTTGCTTGCCGACGTCGACCTCAGCGCCCGTGACCGGGAAATAATCCAAGGAGTCATTGGGGAAGTAACCGAGGAGAACTGCTAGTGGCACGTGTTCGAATTGCGCGACCCCGGCATGTCATTGGTTGGTTAGCTGTCCTAGGTGCACTGGCGTGGTTCACTCAGACGCAGCTGGCGGGGAGCGTGGATCAGTCGTTTGCGGGCTGGGTCAGTGACCTGCATGGGGCGCGGGATGGCCGCGTCGATAGTGTGATGCTGGCTTTGAGCGAGATTATCCGGCCGATTTACATCGCGCCGGTCACGCTTGTTGCTGCGGCACTCCTGTGGTTCCGCTTCCGTGCGTGGGCGTTGCTACTGCCGGCGTCATTCGGTTCGTCGATTGCGGTGACTTATGCCATGAAGTGGTTTTTGGGCCGCGACCGACCGGGTGAGGAGTTCTCACTGGTCAACCTGCACGATGCGGCGTTTCCTTCTGCACATGTGGCAGCGGTTACTTCCAGCGGTATGGCCGCGATGCAGCTTGCCATCCCCGTATTGCGCCGTACAGCCCGCAAGTTGCTCGACTTGGCCATCATCGCGCTTATCGGCGCTGTGGCACTGTCGCGCGTGTGGGTCGGGGCACACTGGCTCACCGATGTTATCGGCGGCCTCATCGCCGGAGTTATCGGCTTAGCAGTTGCGCTGCTAGTTCTTAGGAGATGGCCACGAGCACGGCGCTACGCGCTGCCTTAGTCTCCTCGTAGAAGGCCACGAGTTCGCGGTACCGCTGTGTCGCAGTGGCTTCGTCGATAAGCGAACCATTGTCCGTGATGCGGGCGGCAAGATCGATGCTTGCCAGCGTCTGGTGCACGTCGCCGACGCGATCGGCGCGGATGACTGCAGACAGCGGCTTGCGGCAGACGCGGTCGGCGCCGAGGATGGCCTCCGCCAGCGGGTCGCCGAGTGCCTGGCCGTCGATGGGATTGCCGGTCAACGTGCGCAGCAGGGACTCCCAGTCCGTGTCGATGTCCAGGGCATCTTCGTCCGGAACGTCGACGAAGTGCTGCAGGATAATCTTCTCCGCGCCGTCGGTAACAAGCCCCGCCGTGCCGCCGTCGCTGGTCGCCGCAGGTGCTGCGACCTCAACTAACCGCGCTGCCTCCTCATCGGAAATGCGCAGGTATTCGGCACAGAGTTTCTGCTTCATGGGGCTCCTTTTCCGGTGTTTACTGCGAGCCTTCTGTGGGGCGTTCGCCAATTGGTACTTCCACGATAGTAAAGTTGCCCGGGTGATTTCATCAGTAATTGCCCGAGAACTCGCCGCCACTGGTGCGGACGTTGCCGAAAGTGCCGTCGCCGCCGCTATCAAGCTTCTCGACGAAGGCAACACCGTGCCTTTCATCGCCCGCTATCGCAAGGAAGTAACCGGCGGGCTCGATGACACACAGCTGCGTTTCATCGAGGAACGCGTCGTTTACCTGCGCGAACTAGAAGAGCGCAAGCAAACGATTCTCGCCGCCATTGAAGAGCAGGGAAAGCTTAACGACGATCTCAAGGCCGCCATCCTCGCCTGCGACACTAAGGCGCGGTTGGAGGATCTCTACCTGCCGTACAAGAAGAAGCGCAAGACCAAGGCCGATATTGCACGTGAGGCCGGGTACGAACCGCTGGTGGAGGAGCTGCTGGCCGACCCAGCCGCGGACCCCGAGACTCTGGCCACTAAGTACGGCGAGGCAGCTGGTAAGGATGCGAAGGACGCTCTGACCGGTGCCCGTGCCATCTTGGTCGATCGCTTCGCTACCGATGCTGATTTGGTTGGCTCTGTCCGTGAGCAGGTGTGGTCCTCCGGTTCCGCCGCCGCTGCCGTGGTGGAGGGCAAGGAGACTGCGGGTGCGAAGTACCGTGACTACTTCGAGCACAACGAACCTCTGGACACCATGCCTAGCCACCGCGTGTTGGCCGTGCTGCGCGGTGAGGCCGAGGGCATCCTGACGCTCAACATCGATGCGGGTGAGGATGAGACCTACGAGCACATGATCCGTGAGGCCTTTGAGCTTCCCGACGGCGGTACCTCCAAGTGGATTGACCAGGCCGTTCGTTTCGGTTGGCGCACCAAGTTGGAGGTGTCCGCTGCCCTCGATGCCCGCACTCGACTGAAGGAGCGCGCCGAGGCCGAAGCCGTGGATGTCTTCGCCCGTAACCTGCGTGACCTGCTGCTGGCCGCACCGGCTGGCCAGCGCGCCACTCTCGGCCTGGACCCGGGATACCGCAATGGTGTTAAGTGCGCCGTTGTCGACTCCACTGGCAAGGTGCTCGACACTGCCATCGTCTACCCGCACCAGCCGCGCAATGACTGGTCCGGCGCCAAGGAGCAACTGGCCACTCTCTGCGCCACGCACCGCGTGGAGCTCATGGCCATCGGCAACGGCACCGCTTCCCGCGAGACCGAAACCCTGGCCCGCGAAATCGCTGACCTGATAGCTCAGGCCGGTGGCAAGAAGCCGACCCCTGTGGTGGTTTCTGAGGCCGGTGCTTCCGTCTACTCCGCATCGTCCCTGGCAGCAGCTGAGTTCCCGGACATGGATGTATCTCTCCGCGGTGCCGTATCGATTGCCCGCCGCCTGCAGGACCCGCTTGCTGAGCTCGTCAAAATCGATCCGAAGTCCATCGGTGTCGGCCAGTACCAGCACGACGTTTCCCAGACCAAGCTCGAGCACTCTCTCGATGCCGTGGTCGAGGATGCCGTCAACGCTGTCGGCGTGGAGGTCAACACCGCCTCTGCGCCGCTGCTCGGTCGCGTTGCTGGCGTGTCCTCGACTGTTGCGGACAACATCGTCGCTTACCGAGACGAAAACGGCGCTTTCACCTCCCGCAAGGAGCTGCTGAAGGTTCCGCGTCTTGGCCCGAAGGCCTTCGAGCAGTGCGCCGGCTTCCTTCGCATCCACGGCGCTAACAACCCGCTGGATGCCTCCGCCGTGCACCCGGAGTCCTACCGCGTCGTCGATGCCATCGCCGCTTCGACCGGCGTTAGTGTCCAGGAGCTCATCGGCAACTCCCGTGTCCTGTCCAAGGTGCGTGCTGCAGACTTCGTCGACGAGTCCGCAGGTATCGGCCTGCCCACCGTCCAGGACATCTTGACCGAGCTGGACAAGCCCGGCCGCGATCCGCGTCCCGAGTTCGTCACCGCCACCTTCAAGGAAGGCGTGGAGAAGGTCTCCGATCTTCAGCCCGGCATGATTCTCGAGGGCACCGTCACCAACGTCGCGGCCTTCGGCGCCTTCGTCGACGTCGGAGTCCACCAGGACGGCCTCGTCCACGTCTCCAACATGGCCCGCGGTTTCGTCTCCGACCCGCACGAGGTCGTCCGCTCGGGCGAGGTGGTCAAGGTGAAGGTTCTCGACGTTGACGTCGAACGCAACCGCATCGGTCTATCGCTCAGGCTTGACGACGACGCCTCGGATGCCAAGCCAAAGCGTGACGGCGGTCGCGGAGAAGGCCGTGGAGGCGGCCGAAAGCGTGGTTCCCAGAATAAGAAGCGCGGTGGAGCCAACCGCGGTGGAGGCGGCGGTTCCATGGCTGACGCGCTGCGCAGGGCAGGCTTTTAGCTCCTGATCTGTTAGCGCTTGATTTATTAGCGCATAGCCTATTGGCGCATAGCGTCGATGCGGCTGTTGATCTCACCCGCGACAGCCGCAGCCATTCCATCCGGTACGACGATGGTGTAATCGGACCCCGAGGTCTCAATCTTGACTGCCTCGCCTGACCGTGCCGCCACGGTGATGCGGCCATCATTGCCAAGTCGAAGCCCAATACCGCCACCGTCGGCCCAGTTATAAGTGGCCGGCTTCGCATATTTGATGGTTCGAAGCTCAATGGGGTGTTTCATCTTCAGCGGTCCACAGCCGTTAAAAACGGTAATGGAATCTGTCTTCGGGTCCGTGTCTAGTGTCATGCCGGTTTCATATGCGATGAGGAATAGCGGCGTGCACAGCAGAAAAACAATGCCGAGGCTTGGCAGGAACACTGCGAGCGCTACAGACACCACGCACCAGACTGCGAGGGTGACCTTGACCCCCTTAGAGATGGCCACACTGACATCGATGGGAGTCGGGGCTCCTTCTCGATGGGGCAACTGTGGCGATGTCGGCTCGGTGACCGTGGCGTCGGTAAGCGAGGAGTAGTCCTTGAGGCGGCGCGTCACGAGCAGGGCCGCTACTAGGCCGATGATGACGCCGGCTATTGCATAGATCCAGCCGATTCGGGCGGTCGTAGGGTCCGTCGTGCCGATCTGCGGGATGATAATCGCGAATTCAATGCCGATTAAGAAGCCGCAGAGGGCGAGGTTGGTTATTGCAATTGGCTTGCGCACGACAAGCGGCGTGCTGGTCTTTGCACCGAGCCAACCGATCTGCGCACATGCGATGACGATGATGGCCATAATCAATGTGCTTTGAATTGGCGGCATGAAACCGTTGGGAGTGCCGCTACCGCTCCAATGCGTTGCTAACTGCTCCGGTAGTCGGTCGGAAATGGCAATTACCCACAGAAGCTGTGCAATCGCCAGAACGCACGGGGCGATGATTGTTCCTCGAACAATCCAGGGGTCAAAGCGTGGAATCTGCTGCATGGAGACAATCTAGCAGTTGGGGGGGGGCTTTGTAGCAACGGTCGGCAGCGGTCGTTATTGGAGTGCTGTATCAGCGTGACGTTGTAGCGAGCGGTTGTAGCGTGCCGTCTTAGTGTGCGCGGAGTTTCGCCAGAAGATGCACCTCGTGACATTTGATAACACGCTCAACAATTCACTCGAATGTACAAGCGAAAAAGTTTTATTAAAGGGGTTGCGCAATCGAATGGGTGTGCTAAAATGGAGGCATCAAGAACAAAGTGCTTGAGCTTCTCTTCTTGGCGTTGGGCTAGTGGTATTCACTGGTTATCGACACTGAGCGGGGTTGGGGCTTTGGGGGAACAATGTCTGAAAAAGATAGTCCGGCCAAACAACCGTCCGATGTTTACCAAGCGGCTCTGCTGCCTGAAGCGCCGCAGTTTTTCCACGAGTCATCCACGAACCAGTTGGCGGTGGCGGGTATCCAACGCAATCGCCTGGAACTGGGTATAGCTTGCGGTTGCACGCCGAAGTCGCTTGAGATTGATGTGGATGCATACATTGCTGAAATCGCACCCGAGTTGGGTATTTCCCGCGGTAAGGCGCTCGAGTATGTAGAGGTCGGCATTCAGTTAGCGCGTATGCCCCGGCTGGGTGCCTTTATTAAAGCTCGAGCTCATTTGCCCTTTGCGCATCTGATCACCATTGCTCGCGCGACAGCGCCGCTCCACGATCCAGAGGTGCGTGCAGCTGTTGAAGAAGAAATTGCCCGCTTTGTCATTCCCCGAAAGCATGGCGAGGCACTCCGGGGAGTTCGCAGCCTACATAAATTCCTGCAACGGGTTATCGAAGAAATTGAACCTCAGCTTCGCCCCAAAAACCTTCCGGGTGATGTCGATCCGCTGCTTCCTGCAGGAGAACGCGAAATAGTAGGAGAGAGTATCGGTTTTGAAGAGAGCGACAACTTCGCGGAAGTTTTTATGGAGCTGGAAAAGACCCGCGCTCTCGAATTCAAAACCACCCTCGAGTCCATCTCCAGCTCAGCTGGCTGCACTCGAGTCGAAGCTTTGACACACCTCATCCGCGGCACCGCCGAGGCAAAAATCGTACTCAACCTATACTGTCCTGCCACAGAGGAGCGTCCCCGCACCGCCTGGCTTGGCGGCGTTGGCTGGATCTCGCAGTTAGCTACGCAGGCGTGGATTGATAAGGTCACGCATATTCGTATGCTTGCCGACGAAACCGCGGAGGGCTACGCCCCAACCGAAAGTCAGAGAGCCTTCGTTAAAGGTCGGGACGGAACGTGTCGCTTTCCGGGGTGTGATGTACCCGCGGAGCTCTGCGACATTGACCATATTGAGCCGTACGACAAAGAGCACCCAGAGGAGGGCGGGGCAACAGAAACGCCGAACCTCCACTGCCTCTGCCGCCGGCACCACAACATGAAAACAGCTGGTCTGTGGAATGTTGCACGTGATCGGGATGGGGTGGAACTGTGGACGTCGTCAAGCACGGGCAAAAAGGCGGTGAGCCTGGAAGACGGGCCGCTTGCCGGGCACGGGCGCTACACTTTCGACAAACGGGGACTGCGGATGACGCAGGCGCTGGCAGAATATAACGAGTATCGCCAGGAGCTGATAGAGCAATCACGGAAGCTGGTCGAGGAAGCGCGCAGGGGAGAAGACACCGATACTCCCAACCCGCAAGACCCCCAAGACTCGGAAGCTCCCCAAGACCCGCAAGACCCGCCGAACATGGAAGAGTTTGGTTTCTGACCAGGGGGTGTGTAATAATTTCCAGGTTGTCTTTATAGGCAGCTTTACCTGTTTCGGGCATGAACCGGCCGAGCGTCCCTCTGTGGGAAAGCGCCGCCAGGGTCCTCTGTCTATGCAAAAAGTAAAGGAATAAGTTTCCATGAACATTCTTGACAAGGTTGATGCAGCATACCTGCGCGACGACATTCCGGAGTTCCGCGCTGGTGACACCGTCGAGGTCGACGTAAAGATTGTCGAGGGTAAGACCGAGCGTATTCAGGTCTTCAAGGGCGTCGTTATCCGTCGTCAGGGCGGCGGCGTCCGCGAGACCTTCACCGTCCGCAAGGTATCCTTCGGTATCGCTGTTGAGCGTACCTTCCCGGTGCACTCCCCGAACATCGACGAGATTCGCGTTGTCTTCAAGGGCGACGTTCGCCGTGCGAAGCTGTACTACCTGCGCAACCTGCGCGGTAAGGCTGCACGCATCAAGGAGCGCCGCTAGTCTTTTGGCGCAAAATAATCCCCATCGAGTGTTGAGCTCGGTGGGGATTTTTCTATCGCGTATAGTCTTTTCCCATGACCGACGACGATTCTCGCGAACAGACTGACGGCCAAAAAGAAGACCGTACTGAAGGCTTGAAAGGCTTCCGGAAACTTGACGAGGAGCCTGAAAAGCACACTCCGTGGTACATCGAGATTCCAATCATTATCGTGATTGCCCTGCTCATCAGTGCTGGTGTGCAGTCCTTTATCGGCCGTGTCTACGTGATTCCATCCGAGTCGATGCAGCCGACGCTCAACGGATGTGTCGGGTGCACCGGTGACCGCATTTGGGTGGATAAGGTTTCCTACCAGTTCTCAGATCCCAAGCCCGGCGATGTTGTCGTCTTTAATGGCCCGGAGTCCTGGAATAGTAACTACGTGTCACAGCGTTCTACTAACCCGGTGGCAAACTCGCTGCAGACGGTTGGTTCCTGGATTGGCCTTGTCGCCCCTGATGAAAATGCGTTGGTCAAGCGTGTGATTGCCACGGGTGGGCAGACTGTGCAGTGTCGCCCAGGAGATCCCGGCATCATGGTTGACGGCAAGATGACAGACCAGGATTTCATTAAAACTCCAGCAGACAAGCCGGTGGTGGATAATCTTGGCTCAGAGCAGTGTGGTGGCCCGTACTTCGGGCCGGTAACAGTGCCGGAGGGGCATCTGTGGGTCATGGGTGATAACCGCACCAACTCCGCGGACTCTCGCTATCACATGGGCGACGAGCTGCAGGGTACTGTGCCACTGGATAACGTCGTCGGCAAGGTGCAGGCAATCATCCTGCCGTTTAACCGCATCGGTGGCGTCGATGATCCGGACATCCAGCACAACTAGTCAGCACAGTCTGCTCACGCCGCCGGCGCCGAAACTGCGGAGGCTGAAGCAGTCGCGCACGATAGAGGTCGCGCTGGCAAAGCGCGGCTTTGGACCTGTAGCCGGGGTCGACGAGGCTGGTCGCGGCGCCTGTGCAGGCCCGATAGTTATCGCCGCCTGCTGCCTTCCAGAACGCCCTATCGCAGAGCTGGATAAGCTCACCGATTCTAAAAAGCTCACGCCGGCCGCACGTGAACGGCTCTTTCCGCTCATCCAACGCTTCGCCACCTCTTTTTGCGTGACGACGATTCCCGCGTCCTACATCGACCAATTCGGCATCCAGGACGCGAATGTCACTGGAATGCGCCGCGCGGTAGCCGGGTTGGGGCAGCGTCCTGGCTACGTGCTTACCGACGCACTCAAGGTGTCTGGCTTCACGGCACCCTATTTGCCCGTGATTGGTGGTGATTCCGCTTGCCGATGTATTGCTGCTGCGAGTGTCTTAGCCAAAGTCACCCGCGACCGCATTATGGTTGACCTATCGGAGAAGTATCCGGACTATGGTCTGGCGGGGCATAAGGGCTACGGCACGTCATCGCATATGGAAGCGATTTCACGCCATGGCGCAACCCCGGAGCATCGGTGGTCATACCGCAATGTGCGCTTGGCACACGCGGAGTATCTTGAGCACCCCGAATAGACCAACATGTACAAAAAGAGCAACATGTAAACACTCGAAGGAGCCGTCGCGGTCGTGAGCGCAGAAGATCTAGAAAACTACGAGGCCGACGTTGAACTATCCCTGTACAAGGAGTTCCGCGATGTCGTTAGTCAGTTTTCGTACGTTGTTGAGACGGAGCGCAGGTTCTACCTTGCTAATGCTGTGGAGCTGATTCCGCACAACAGCGAAAACGAGGTCTATTTCGAGCTGCGGATGTCGGATGCGTGGGTGTGGGATGTCCATCGCCCGGCTCGGTTTGTCCGCTACGTGCGCGTTATCACTTTCAAGGATGTCAATATCGAGGAACTGGATAAGCCGGACTTGCGACTGCCGTAGGTTATCGTCGCCTGTCATCGCATGTTATGGCTAGCTGCTAACAGTTATCCACAGTCGAAAAATTATCCACAGTTAGGGCCCTCTGAGCATTTATCGGAGGGCCTTTGTCATGCCCGCTGTGCAAGAGTGTTTCCGAACCGCCAAGGCGGCAAAAGTCTAGGCAGTAAACCGCCAAGGCACAATTCAACGGGGAACCAGGGGGACCGGGGCTATGACACAGAGCTTTGAAGAACTAACCACAAGACAGCTCGGCGCGTTTGGGGAGGATTTCGTTGCTGAGATGTTGGAGGATCAGGGGTGGGAAGTTATTGCTCGGAATGAGCGGGTGGGGCGCTATGAGCTCGATCTTATTGCTGAAGATGTTGACGGCAGGCTGCATTTTGTGGAGGTAAAAACGCGGCGCAGCTCGCGAAGTAGTCAGTTTGGGGACGGCAGAGAGTCCATCACAGCAGCCAAGCTTCGTCATTTGCGCAAGGCGGCGGGACAGTGGCTGTCAGAGAGTTCTACCTACTGGTTAGAGTCCGTAGTTATCGACTGCGCAGAAGTCACAGTGTCCAGCCCTTCGTCCGGTCCTCCAGTCGTTGCAGTTACGTACATTCCCGCAATCAGCGACGCGATCATGTGGGACTGCTAGATGACTGTCGGTACAGCTCTTGCAGTCAGCCTCAGCGGCATTGAAGGAACTATTGTGCAGGTGGAAGCCGATGTTGGGCGTGGCTTGCCGGGAATGTATATCGGTGGGCTCGGCGATGCCGCCGTCGGAGAAGCCAAACATCGCGTGCGCACGGCGGTTGCTAACTCGCAGTTGCCCTGGCCGAAGACAAAAGTCGTGGTGAGTCTGTCGCCGGCGCATATCCGCAAGCACGGCACTAGCTTTGACCTCGCCATCGTCTGCGCCATCCTTATCGCAACCAGCGATGACATGGAGGCCCGAGGTCGTCTCCGCCACACGGTTCTCATTGGCGAACTTGGGCTCGACGGTTCCATTCGCCCGGTGCGTGGAGTGCTGCCGCAGGTCCTTGCCGCCCGCGAGGCAGGTGCCCGTTGGGTTGTCGTCCCCGCCGCCAACGCCGCCGAGGCCGCGCTCGTCGACGGCATCGCAGTCTGCACCGCAGCCGACCTCACACAGCTATGGGGCTGGGTACTCACCGGCTCAGGTTTGACGACCGCGCTTAACGACGACCCCAGCGAACAAGCCTTCTCGGTAGACCTGGCCGATGTCGATGGCCAACCTGAGGCGCGCTTCGCCCTCGAGGTAGCCGCAGCAGGTGGGCACAATCTGTTCATGCAGGGTTCTCCGGGAACTGGGAAGTCCATGCTCGCTGAGCGCTTGCCCACAATTCTGCCGCCATTGCAGAAGTGGCAGCAGCTGGAGGTCACCGCGCTGCATTCGGTGGCCGGAGCGCTCGATACTGCGGACACTCTTGTCCAACATCCGCCGTTTGTGGCTCCACATCACAGCGCGACTGTGGCAGCGCTAGTCGGCGGCGGTGCTGTGCCCAAGCCCGGCGCGATTAGCCTTGCCCACCATGGGGTGCTCTTCTTGGACGAAATCACCCTCATGCGCCCGGCGGTATTGGATGCGTTGCGGATGCCGATGGAAAACGGGGTGGTCGTCCACCTGCGTACGCACCATCGAGTGACTTTTCCGGCGAGAACACAACTAGTCATGGCGACTAATCCCTGTCGGTGTGGGGCGGCGTATGCCAGCGAATGCACCTGTTCTAGTACCGAGCGAGCCAAGCATGGTCGCGCATTATCGGGCCCGCTACGCGATCGCATGGATCTCAACGTTACGCTCAGTCCTGCCGGGGCCAAGCTGGGAATTAAAAACAAAGCACACAATGAGCCCTCCGCGGCCGTTCGCGATCGGGTACAGGCCGCACGTGACCGTGCCCGACATAGGTGGCAGGCCCTGGGGCTTGCCGACGAAGCAGCCGTCACCAACGCGAGTGTGCCACGCTCGCTTCTCCGTCGTCACGCGGGCTTAGACGAAGAAGCGATGGCGTTATTGGACTTCCAGTTGAGGAACGGAGAGATTACCCAGCGGGGAGTGGACAAAGTAATCGCAGTGGCGTGGACGCTCGCAGACCTCGGGGGAGTAGACGCGTTTACCTTCGAGCACGTGCAACGTGCCTGCCAGCTGCATGACCGCGAGGGCGGCTAATACAACCGAACCACTATCAAGGGGGAGAAATGGACGAAATTCACGCGTGGGCTTACCTGAATCGTGTGATAGAGGCGACGCATCCGCAGATTGTGCGGCTCGTGACGGAGTTTGGGCCGGTAGAGGTAGCAGAGAGGATCAAGGCTCGCGCCGGGCTGCCGGAAGGTCTGCTCAATACGACGCAGGCACGGGCCGACGTTGACCAGAGCGGCCACGATTTGGAGCTGGCGGCAGCGATGGGGTGGCGTCTTATTTATCCGGGGCACCCAGAGTGGCCGGGGGAGCTGCTGTCCTGCTTTACGACGCTCGAAGTCCGTGACCGCGCCGATGCACCACCACTTGCGCTGTGGGTGCGTGGCCGTGACTTGCGGGACGTGGTCAGTGAAGCGGTGGCGATTGTCGGAACGCGGATGGCCAGCAGCTACGGGACACAGGTGGCGGCCCAATTCGCGGGGCAGTTCGCGAATGCGGGGGTTAGTGTCATCAGTGGTGGTGCGTTGGGTATTGATGCCGCGGCGCATCGAGCTGCGCTCGACGCTGGCGGCACTACGGTTGTGGTCGGAGCCGGTGGTGTAGGGGTTGACTATCCGCGGGCGCATGCAGAACTCTTCGACGGGATTGCAGAGCGGGGTGCGCTGATTACGGAGTATCCACCGGGGGTGCGACCTGCGCGGCATCGGTTTTTGACTAGGAATCGTCTGGTAGCGGCCCTATCGCGAGCAACCACAATCGTCGAGGCGGGCTGGCGTTCAGGGGCGCGCAACACAGCGCACTGGGCAGTGAGGCTAAACAAGCCCTTGGGAGCAGTGCCGGGACCGGTGACGCTGCAAACTACCTCTGGCTGTCATGACCTAATCCGCAGTGGCGAGGCTGTCCTGGTGTGTAGTGCCGATAATGTGCGGTCGCTGTATCGGTCAGTTGGCACAGTGAACGAGGATGCTCAGCTTGAATTGTTGTGGGAAAAGTCGGCGGTGCAGAAGCTTTCTCGAAACGAGCTCGCTGTCTACGACTCTCTGAATTCTGCGGAGCCAACGCCGGTGGGAGAAGTCGCAGCGCAGGCGGGATTGGCCGTGGCGCTTACGACACATTTGTTGCTGGAGCTGCAGGGACAGGGGCTGACCAGTCGGGTGGAGGGTGGGTGGTTGCGCCAGGAACAGAAGCGTTAGTGAGGCGCTAATAAAGCCTTCTGCAGAGAATCTCGAAAAAATCTTGAATTAGGTATTGCAATTCTCTGTACGCTCAGTAATATAGGCAAGGCAAGCCTAAGTAACTGTTACGGAAACGGGCTTGTGACATGGGTGAGGCAATAGGGCAGTGGCTCTGGCGAAAGTCGGAGTCACTGCCTTTTTCCGCTGTCTGGTGAGGTCTCGCGGTGTGCATCTACTAAGGTCAGAACCGTGAAGCGCGCAACCAATAACGACGACAGGACTGAGCTGGATCTCGGGTTATCCGCCAATATTGAGGCCGTGCTCATGGATTTTCTCGATGAGCTGACTTATTCCCGCAGACTCTCTGACGCAACCGTCCGTGCCTATCGAGCCGATCTCATCCCCCTCCTCGCCGGCCTGGACCACATCAGTGAACTCTCCACCCCTGTCATCCGTGCGCACCTCGGCGCGAAGCATGCGGAGGGTGCTGCGCGGTCATCGCTGGCTCGCTTAACGACGTCCATTCGCCAGTTCTGTAGTTGGCTCGTAGCTCGGCAAATTCTCGATGCTGATCCGTCGCTGCGGCTGTCAACGCCGAAGAAACATCAGCATCTTCCGGAAGTGCTCTCGCCGGAGAGGGTTGAGGAGGCAATCGAGAAAGTCTCATCCGAGGACAGCGCAGTTGCGGCTCGCGACTTGGCCATTGTGGAACTGTTGTATGCCACCGGGATGCGTGTAGAAGAGCTGTGCAAGGCCGACGTCTCAGATGTGGACTTTTCCCGCCACATCATCTCGGTAGTGGGTAAGGGGAACAAGCAGCGCATCGTGCCCTTCGGTGCACCAGCGGAGGCGGCACTCAAAGGCTGGCTCCAGGTGCGTGGAAGCTTTCATGCTTCCGCACAGGCCGAACATGCGCTTTTTCTCGGTGTGCGTGGAGGTAGATTGAATCCTCGTCAGGCGCGCCGAGTGATTCATAAATGGGCTGATGTTTCACCGCATTCGCTCCGGCACTCTGCGGCCACAGCCATGGTGGAAGGTGGCGCTGACTTGCGTGTGGTGCAGGAGATGCTCGGTCATTCGAGTCTGGCGACCACGCAGATTTATACCCACGTCTCAGCGGACCGCCTCCGTGAAGTACACAAGCGGGCACATCCGCGCGCTTAATCGCGCAGGGTTGTTTAATTGCGTACAGGCTTGAGCACGATTGGTCTCCGCTGTATCAAATCCAGTGGGTTGAGATAGTCTTTGCCGCGCAGTGCGCCCCAATGCAGGCCCGGTTCGGGATGTTTGGCGTTGACCACAAGATGACCAATCACCTGGCCAGCGGCCACGTGGTCTCCCTTTTCTAACGCGGTATCTATGGGCTGATAGGTTGTGCGGATGCCATCGGCGTGCATGATTGACACGGACGTCATTCCGGCGATTGAACCGGCGAAATGCACCACACCGGGAGCTGAGGCGCGGATTGGCTGACCCGGGGAGGCGTTCAGGTCTACTCCGCGATGTCCAGGCTGCCAGCGTTTTTCCGGTGGGGCGTAGTCGCGTAGTATTTTGCCGTGCACAGGGAAGGTATGCGCACTAGCGGATATTGGCTCGCCGGTAGCTGCAGGTGGGCTTGGGGGTGTTGTTAGCGCGACAGCGAGCACGAATAGCGCTAATGTGCGCATTAGCGAGCGCTTGAAACTCTGCTTGGTCGTCATGCGCGATAGTGTGGCGGACGCTGCACTCGTCGACAAGCGGCAGTGCATTGCAAACGGTTCTAGCTGTGGATGACTTTTTGTCCTGTGGATAGCAGGGCGTGTCAGATATTGCGACCTGTGCGATGTATCAGATAAGATGACGCTCGCGGTGTCTGCCTTAATGGGCGGTCATTAGCACAAAGACTACGCGCGCGACCCATTCCGGCTGGTTCACGGGTGCTCGGCAAGGATATCTGTCGGGTGTGAGGCAGCGGGGGAGCGCTAGGGCACAGGGAAAGCCTGTGCGTGAACTGTAACCACCTATATCGGATAAGAAAGGAAGGGAAGCAGCCGCAGCCCTAGTCAGGCTGGACGCGAGGATCTTCCCTGAATATGACATGGCTGTTGTATCCATGCGAGAACTGCTCGATGCAGGTGTCCACTTCGGTCACCAGACCCGTCGTTGGAACCCGAAGATGAAGCGTTTCATCTTCACCGAGCGCAATGGCATCTACATCATCGACCTGCAGCAGACCCTGACCTACATCGACGAGGCTTTCGAGTTCGTCAAGGAGACTGTCGCTCACGGTGGCAACATCCTGTTCGTCGGTACCAAGAAGCAGGCTCAGGAAGCCGTTCAGAACGAGGCAGAGCGCGTTGACATGCCATACGTCAACCACCGCTGGCTTGGCGGTATGCTGACCAACTTCGCCACCGTTTCCAAGCGCCTGGCTCGCCTGAAGGAGCTTCAGGCAATGGACGCTGCTGAGAACGGCTACGAGGGTCGCGGCAAGAAGGAAATCCTGATGCTGACCCGTGAGCGCACCAAGCTGGAGCGCACCCTGGGCGGCATTCGCGACATGTCCAAGGTTCCGTCCGCACTGTGGATTGTTGACACCAACAAGGAGCACATCGCTGTCGCCGAGGCTAAGAAGCTGGGCATTCCGGTTGTTGCCATCCTGGACACCAACTGCGACCCGGATGACGTTGACTTCCCGATCCCGGGCAACGACGACGCAATCCGCGCTGCTTCCGTGCTGACCCGCATCATCTCCACCGCTGTTGAAGAGGGCCGCAAGGCTCGCGCTGAGCGCGAGGCCAACGCTGCTCGCGAGGCAGCAGGCGACGCTCCGATCGAGTCCGCCGCTGAGAACACCGACCAGGCTGCAGAGATGGACGCCGAGGGCTCCACTGCAACTGAGACGGCATCCGCTGAGTAAAGCTGAACTTTCTAACCACCACAAGTTCTAACCACCACAAGGAGGAACGCCCAGCATGGCGAATTTCACTGCTGCTGACGTCAAGAAGCTCCGTGAGCTGACCGGCTCCGGCATGAAGGCTTGTAAGGACGCACTCGTCGAGACCGACGGCGATTTCGACAAGGCTGTCGAGATCCTGCGTATTAAGGGCGCAAAGGACGTCGGCAAGCGTGCAGAGCGCACCGCCGCCGAGGGCCTGATCGCTGTTTCTGGTAACACCATGGTCGAGGTCAACTCCGAGACCGACTTCGTTGCCAAGAACCAGGAGTTCATCGACTTCGCCAACAAGGTCGCCGACGCTGCCGCAGCAGTCAAGGCAAACTCCCCGGAAGAGCTCGCAGCAGCTGACCTCGACGGTCAGACCGCAGCTGACGCTACCCAGGAGCTCTCCGCAAAGATCGGTGAGAAGCTGGAGCTGCGTCGCGCCGCTACTCTCGAGGGCGACAACATCGCTGTCTACCTGCACCGCCGTGCAGCAGACCTGCCGGCAGCTGTCGGAGTTCTGGTTGCTTACACCGGTGAGGGCGAGGGTGCTGCAGAGACTGCTCACGCAGCAGCTATGCAGGTTGCCGCTCTGAAGGCTCAGTACCTGTCCCGCGAGGATGTCCCGGCCGACCGCGTCGAGGCAGAGCGCGCTGTCTACGAGAAGATCACCCGCGAAGAGGGCAAGCCGGAGCAGGCTATCGCCAAGATCGTCGAGGGTCGTCTGAACGGCTTCTACAAGGACGTTGTTCTGCTGGAGCAGCCGTCTGTCGCCGACAGCAAGAAGACCGTTAAGCAGCTCATGGAAGAGGCTGGCGTTACCCTGACCGGTTTCGTTCGCTTCGAGGTTGGCCAGCACTAATTCCCTGTAATTTGTGCATAAGCCTCTAGCTGCTAGCTAGTGTGAATGCCCCATCCGATTGCTTCGGGTGGGGCATTTTGCTGCCATGTTGCAGACAATGCGGAGCGTCAAGTGTGCCTTGCTGTCGTGACCGGGTAGACTCGTCTGCGACTTTTTAAACGGTGTGAGAAAGGTGCATGGTCATGGCAGAATCTGTCGAGCGCAATGGCTTCAAACGTGTGATGCTCAAGCTCGGTGGTGAGATGTTCGGTGGCGGCAAGGTTGGCGTTGACCCGGACGTGGTGCAAAACGTTGCCCGACAGATTGCGGAAGTTTCCCGAAAGGGCGTCGAGGTCTGTGTCGTCATTGGCGGAGGTAACTTCTTCCGTGGCGCACAGCTTCAGCAGCGCGGCATGGACCGCGCACGCTCTGACTACATGGGCATGCTGGGCACGGTCATGAACTGCCTGGCTCTGCAGGACTTCCTCGAGCAGGAGGGCGTGGACTGCCGCGTTCAAACTGCAATCAACATGGCACAGGTCTCGGAGCCGTACCTGCCGTTGCGTGCTAAGCGCCACCTGGAGAAGGGCCGCGTGGTCATCTTTGGTGCAGGTATGGGTATGCCGTACTTCTCCACCGACACCACCGCCGCCCAGCGCGCCCTGGAGATCGGCTGCGAGGTACTGCTGATGGCCAAGGCCGTTGACGGTGTCTACACGGCCGACCCACGTGAGGTGCCGGACGCAGAGCTGTTCGACGACATCACCCACCGTGAGGTTCTGGAACGCGACCTGCGCGTTGCGGATGCCACCGCTTTCTCCCTGTGCATGGACAACAACATGCCGATTCTCGTGTTTAATCTGCTTACCGACGGAAACATTGCGCGCGCGGTAGCCGGTGAGCAAATCGGTACTCTCGTCCACAGCTGATAAATTTGTTCGTAATACGTTCTTTCCACAGAGCGCTCTAGAACTATCTAGAACCCGCGTAGAAACCCGAGGTTAAAAACACAATGATTGATGAAGTCCTGCTTGACTGTGAAGAAAAGTACGGTAGCTCCGTAGAACACTGCCGCGAGGAGCTGACCCACATTCGCACTGGCCGTGCGAACCCGGCGATGTTCAACGGCGTTATTGCGGAGTACTACGGTGTTCCGACTCCGATTACCCAGATGGCTACCATTTCGGTTCCAGAGCCGCGCATGCTGCTGATTAAGCCGTATGAGCTGAGCGTCATGGGCGACATCGAAAACGCGATTCGCAACTCCGACCTGGGTGTGAACCCGACTAATGATGGCCAGGTCCTGCGCGTAACTATCCCGCAGCTGACCGAGGAGCGTCGTCGTGAGATGGTTAAGGTCGCACGTTCGAAGGGCGAAGACGCCAAGATCGCGATTCGCAATGTCCGTCGTAAGGGCATGGAAACTCTGAAGAAGATTCAGAAGGACGGCGATGCTGGCGAGGACGAGGTGCAGGCAGGCGAAAAGGAGCTGGACCAGGTCACCAAGAACTACGTCGAGCAGGTGGACTCCTTGGTTGAACGCAAGGAAGCGGAATTGATGGAGGTTTAGGCCTTCATATTCAACCGGGAGAGGGGATTTGAGGCGCCAATGCCAACGTCGAAGCCAGCGTCCAATAAGGAACGTGTTCTAGACGAACTACGGCTCATTAAGCCACGCAACTCAGCAGGTCGGAACCTGCCGGTTGCAATCACGGTGGGCGTAGCACTTGGTGCAGTCGTCATCATCGGCTTGCTACTGGGGGCGCTCGCCTGGACCGTTCTGGTCGCCGCGGCGGTTGGTCTCGCAACCTGGGAGGTCTGCGAGCGGCTCCGTGAGTCCGATTGGCAGGTCCCTCGCCCGGTATTGATTCTCGGCGGACAGCTGATGGTGTGGTTGTCTGCCTACTGGGGGATTGACGGTTTGGTCATGGGCCTGGCCGCGACTCTGATGCTCTTGCTGGTCGTTCGTCTGTTCTTACACGGGATGGCCGAAGCACCACGGAACTGGCTGCGGGATGTCGCAGTCGGTGTTTTCGTGATGATGTGGATTCCGTTCTTTGCCGCGCTAGCAGTGCAGCTGGTACGCATGGACAATCCCTGGGGAGTTGATCCGCGTCTGGTCATTGTGACCTTCATGATTGGGGTTATTTCAAATGACGTCGGAGGCTATGCCGCTGGTGTAATGTTCGGAAAGCATCCGATGGCCCCAAAGGTAAGCCCTAAAAAATCCTGGGAAGGGTTCGGCGGCTCTCTTGTACTCGCCACCATTACTGGAGCGCTCTGTGCGATCTTTATGTTGCACGCGCCGTGGTGGCAGGGCATCGTGCTGGGCATCGCCCTGGTTATCTCGGCTACGCTTGGTGACCTGATGGAGTCCCAGTTCAAACGAGATCTGGGGATTAAAGATATGTCCTCGATTTTGCCGGGCCACGGCGGTCTGATGGACCGCCTGGATGGCATGCTGCCATCAGCCGCGATGACGTGGCTGATATTGCAGCTATTCAGCCTAGTTTAATTCGGCTGGTTCAATCGGCCTTTAGTTGCCGCCCTTACGAATCTGGCGGCGCAGATCAAACATTCGCCAGCCACCGATGAGTGCGGTGATGAGGGCGCCGAGGATGGCAGCGAACAGCATTCCGACGCCGACTGGGAAGTTCCAGGTCCAGCCGAACAGGTTTAGTGCGGTCTCCTGCTGATTCTGCAGAATGAACACCAGCAGTACGATCAGCAAAACTGCACTGATGACCAGGCCAATCCACATAGAGCCCGCAGTGGTCTTTTTCACCTTACGCTGGCCAGGGGCGGGCGCTGGCTCCGGTGCGGAGTCCTTCTCTGTCGGCGCGTCAACGACTGGCTCTGGAAGGTTGTCCTGCTCAGGTGCAGGAGCCACGGAATCATTTGGGGAGTACGACGGAACGTCGTCGAAAAGCGGACTGTCGTTATTCGGCTGATTAGCGTTAGTCATACCTATCATTCAACACGTTTTGGCAGGTATGTACCACTTATAAAGGTTCACTTAGTTGCGGCTGCCGAGTCACTCATTAGGCCAAAACCGTCATTACATGCGAAAATGGGTGTCATCATGGCATCTTCACTTCCAATCGTTCTTAAAGCTCCACGTCGCGGCATGCCCGCGACCCATTTTGCGGACCTCGATGTTGAGGAACGGAAGGCTGCGGTCAAGGAACTGGGCCTGCCGGCCTTCCGCGCCGATCAGATTGCCCGGCACTATTACGGTCGGCTTGAGGCTGACCCTATGACGATGACTGATCTGCCGGAAGCAGACCGTCAAAAGGTCAAAGACAGTCTCTTCCCACCTCTGTTGACCCCCGTGCGGCACATCACCTGTGACGACGGCGAAACGCGTAAGACTCTGTGGCGTGCAGGTGACGGTACGCTGCTGGAATCCGTGCTGATGAAGTACCCGGGGCGTGCGACCCTCTGTATTTCCTCGCAGGCGGGCTGCGGTATGGCATGCCCATTCTGTGCGACGGGTCAAGGCGGTCTGCAGCGTAATCTCTCTACCGCGGAGATTGTCGACCAGGTTCGTGAGGCCGCTGCTACGATGGCAGCTGAGGGCGGTCGTCTGACCAACATCGTATTCATGGGCATGGGTGAGCCGCTCGCGAACTACAATCGCGTTCTCGCCGCCGTCCATCGCATCACGCGGCCGTCGCCGGAGGGATTCGGCATCTCGATGCGCAATGTCACCGTCTCTACGGTCGGTTTCGCGCCGAACATCCGACGGCTTGCCGACGAGGACCTGTCAGTAACCCTCGCGGTGTCTCTGCACACTCCAGATGACGAGCTTCGCGACGAGCTGGTACCGATCAACAATCGCTTTACAGTGGCCGAGGTACTTGATGCAGCTCGCTACTACGCAGACAAGACAGGCCGTCGCGTATCTATTGAGTACGCTTTGATTCGCGATATTAACGACCAGGATTGGCGTGCAGACCTGTTGGGTAAGAAGCTCCATAATGCTCTGGGCTCACGTGTCCACGTCAACCTGATTCCACTCAACCCAACTCCGGGTTCGAAGTGGGACGCCTCTCCGAAGAAGCAGCAGGAGGAGTTCGTCCGCCGCGTACAGGCGCAGGGGGTACCGTGCACGGTCCGCGATACCCGTGGCAACGAGATTGCGGCAGCGTGCGGTCAGCTGGCGGCCGAAGAGGTTTAGCCGACAAATAGCAAAAAATCCGCACCGAATTCGGTGCGGATCTTTTTGTGCGCTGTAGCGCTATAGAGCTGTTAGGCCAGACTTTCTGCAAAAGTGGCTAACTCTACTGGTTCTGTCCTTCCGGCAGGCGGTTCCAGGAGCGCAGCTGAGAGTCGGTCAGGTTAGCGTAGACACCAGTGCCGTTAACCTGGTCACGTGCCCACTCCGGCTCAATGTGGCCTTCCGGCTTGTTGTGACCGGTAACGGTGCGGACCTGAGAACCCTGCGGGGCGAACAACTGCAGCAGCAGGCCAATAGCAATCAGGGCGGCGATGGCGACCAGCCACCAGTTCTCGACGTTGCCCTTGTGGTTACCAATGGTCATACCCAGCAGGAAAATCACGGAAATCCAGCCGGCCTTCTGCATAGCGCTCTTGCTAATGCCGTGCCAGCCCCACTTCGCCGACGGCTCGTCGAGGGTGCTGACGCCGCGGTAAATCTCTTCCTTTGGCTCGTGGTTGCTCACTTGAAAGTCCTCCTGTAAACACTTTCGGCGAATTGCACTCTATATGCACTTCAGTCTATCTGCGATTTTGCTGAAAGCGACTGAGCGCATTTTCAGACAATCTTGAGTATCGGGTGTAAGGATACCTTAGAACTTGCTGAAATTGGGACTTCGCCCGGCCGGAAACTCTCCGCCGGTGTGCTCGTTTGCCCAAAGTGGGGGTAGGGTGAGCACTCGTGACATTTCTTCTTGGAGTTTTACTCTTCGCAATCGGCATCGCGGTGACAATCGCCCTTCACGAATGGGGCCATCTCACCGCAGCTCGACTGTGTGGAATGCAAGTGCGTCGGTACTTCATTGGTTTCGGCCCAACGCTGTTTTCCTTCAAGCGGCATCACGCTGCGGCAGGAGGGCATGACACCGAGTATGGAGTAAAGGCAGTTCCGTTTGGCGGATTCTGCGACATCGCAGGTATGACCGCTATGGATCCAATCGATCCTGCCGAAGAACCCTACGCCATGTACAAGAAGCCGTGGTGGCAGCGCATTATCGTGATGCTCGGTGGGGTGGCAATGAACCTCATCGTTGGATTCATCATTCTTTACTTCATTGCCGTGACGTGGGGTTTGCCCAACATGGGTAAGGAAATGGCGCCACGCATTCAGGCGGTGCAGTGCGTCTCGCCGGCACAGCGTGCCGACGGCACGCTGGAGCCCTGCACTGGTTCCGGTCCTGCAGAGCGCGCAGGGCTACGTGCCGGAGATGTGATTGAGAAGATCAATGGCACCAAGATTACGTCCTACCCCGAGGCTGTGTCGCTTATTGGCAGCTCTGCAGGTGGCGACATCAAAATGACCATCGACCGCAATGGCACCTCCGAGACGGTCACGGTCACCCCGGAAGTCGTCAAACGCAAGACTAACGACGGCCAGGACATCGACCAGCCAGCGATTGGTATCGCCTTCCAACGCCCAGAAACTGTTCTCCACGAGTACAACGCAGTGACCGCCATCGGTGGTGCTGCCAGCTTCACAGGCAGTCTTTTTGGGGCGGTTTGGAATGGGCTGCTCTCCATCCCGGAGAAGGTTCCCGGTGTGGTTGCGTCCATCTTCGGTGCTCAGCGTGACCCGGCCAGCCCAATGAGCGTCGTCGGCGCTTCGCGTGCCGGCGGTGAATTGGTGGAGATGAACCAGTGGCCGTCGTTCTTCCTATTGCTGGCCAACCTCAATTACTTCCTGGCCGTGTTCAACCTCGTGCCGTTGCCGCCACTCGACGGTGGCCACATCGCCGTTGTTATTTATGAACGCATTCGAGACGTGATTCGCAAGGCATTCGGTAAGCCAGCGCTTGGGCCTGCCGATTACACCAAACTCATGCCAGTTACTATGGCCTTTACCGCGGTTTTGCTGGTATTCGGCGTTCTGGTCATGGCCGCTGACGTGGTCAATCCAATTGTGCTAAACCGCTGATAGCAGGTTGCGGCGCGCCAGCGTCGTCGTAAAGCAAAGCGGTGCTAACGTCAGCCCACATGGAACAAACTTCGCGCCGCAAGCCCCTGCTTCGCAGTATCTCGGCTGTGGCAATCACGGGTCTGGTGTTGTCATCCGCCGCGTGTACGCCGCGGCCTGACACCGGGCGCGAGGTGCTCGAGGAATTCCTTGGGGCGCTGGCGGGAGGGGATGTCGCTAAGGCGGCGGCGCTGACCGATCATCCGGATTCCGCTGAGGGGGATCTGAATGCGGCCACCGACGGCCTTCAGCCGGAGGGGCTTGACTATGAGATTGCGGGTATCGATTCCAGCTCGAACCAGTCCTCGGCGGAAGTCGCCATGAATTGGCAGCTACCGCATCAGCGACGCTGGGGATATGACACCACTTTCACACTGACCAAGACTGAGACTGGGCAACGGGATTGGGCATTGCGCTGGTCGCCAGCATCCCTGCATCCACAGCTGGGGCGTAACCAACACCCAGAATTGCGCACTATCGCAGCTCCACGTCCGTCTGTGGTTGGTTCGGACGGTGCGGCCTTGCTTGAGCCGGGGACTGTGCACCGGGTAATTCTCAACCGCGATGGGGCGGAGAATGTGCAGTCGTCGATTAACCGGGCGGCGACGGTCATCAATAATGAAATGCCGGAAGATGGTCCGAAGCTCGACGCCCGAGCAGTGGGGGAGCAGGCAGCTGGTGGGAAGGGTAACTTTTCACTGATTGTGCTGCCGGCATCCACGCCGCAGCGAGTCAAGGATGAGCTCGCGGACATTGACGGAATTTCTGTTAACGATGAAGCCGCTATGGTGCGACCCGACCCGGGGTTCGCGCCCGATTTGATGAGCCGCGTGGAAAGGCTAGTGGACACTGGTGATCACGGTGCCGATGGCTGGAATATCGTGGCGGCCAACGAGGGCGGAGCAGTCGTCGGCACGCTCTATGAGGTGTCTCCGGATGTAGCCCCGGCGGTGCAGGCATCAATTAGTAAAAAGGTGCAGGACGCAGCGCAAAAGGCCGTCGATACGCGGCAAGATGCTAAGGCAATGCTGGTGGCTGTGCAGCCGTCTACGGGCAAGATTCTGGCGGTAGCACAGACAGCGGAAGCAGATAAGGACGGCGACCTTGCGCTGATGGGACAGTTCCCGCCGGGATCGACGTACAAGATTGTTACTGCCGCCGCAGGTGTGCAGCACGAGGGGCTAAATGCGGGATCGACTGTGCCGTGCCCAGGTTCGATGGAGATCGGGCCGCGTATTGTCACCAACTACAACGGAAGTGGTGTCGGGAATACCTCGCTGAGCGATGCGTTCGCGCGGTCTTGTAACACCACGTTTGGCAACATCTCTCACAAGTTGGAGCCAGGGCAGTTCAAGGAGGAGTCCAAGAACTTCGGCATCGGCATCAACTATCACATCGCGGGCCTCGACACTATTACCGGCAGCGTGTCTGATGGCAGTGATGAAGTCGAGCGTATCGATGCGGGCTATGGGCAGGGCAATGACTTGACCAGCCCGTTTGGCATGGCGCTGGTTTCCGCGACGGTGGCGGCCGGACGCACTCCGACACCGTCACTCGTGCCAAGCGCGGGAACCTGGCAGTCGCAGGTATCAAAGCCACTGCCGCCTGAGGTTTTGAATGAGGTTCGCACACTCATGCGGGCGGTGGTGACCTCTGGTACTGGTTCGGCCATTGCCGGTCGAGGTGAAGTTTATGCAAAGACCGGTGAGGCCGAGTACGCTGGCGGCTCCCACGCTTGGTTTACTGGCTACCGCGATGATTTGGCCTTTGCCACGCTTATCGTTGGCGGTGGTGGTTCGGAGCATGCCGTGGCGATTACCGATGCCTTCTTTGCCAATATCGATGAAGGTTCGGGGGACGAGGGCTAGAGCATTTCTGGCTTCGAAACCGGCACAGGCCGAAAGGCTAATCCGGGGGTAGGGGTAGAGTATGTTCCATGACTCAGCGTTCTCCACTTACTCAGCAAAAGTCCACGCCAATTCGCACTGTTCCGGCACATATTGAACGGCCGGAGTACGCCTGGAAGGACGAGGTTCAGGAAGGCGTCGGCGAGCCGCTGGTACAGACTCCGGAAGATATTGAAAATATGCGAGAGGTCTCTCGCATTGCTGCCAACGCGTTGGTGGAGGCCGGCAAGGCCGTAACTCCGGGCGTGACCACGGATGAGATTGACCGGGTGGTGCACGAGTACCTGTTGGATCACGACACCTACCCGTCCACGCTGGGGTACCGCGGTTTCGAGAAGTCGTGCTGTGTGTCTCTCAATGAGATTGTCTGCCACGGTATTCCGGACACTCAGGTTATTGAAGACGGCGATATCGTCAATGTCGACGTCACCGGATACAAGAACGGCGTCCACGGTGACACCAACGCGACTTTCCTCGCGGGCAATGTCTCGGAGGAGCACCTCCAGCTAGTGGAGCGCACTTACAACGCCACCATGCGCGGCATTAAGGTCATCAAGCCGGGCCGTGAGATTAATGTCATCGGCCGCGTAATCGAGTCTTACGCTAAGCGTTTTGGATACAACACCGTTCGGGACTTCACCGGTCACGGTGTCGGTACCACGTTCCACAATGGTTTAATCGTTCTCCACTACGATGAGCCGAGCCAGGACACCATTTTCGAGCCGGGCATGACCTTGACTGTTGAGCCGATGATTAACCTTGGTGAGCTGCCGTACCACATCTGGGATAATGGCTGGACTGTGCAGAATGATGACTTCAAGTTCACAGCTCAGTTCGAGCACACGGTGCTGGTGACCTCCGACGGCTATGAAATCCTCACTCTGCCGGATGAGCAGAACGTGCCAGGTCAGTTCCAAACTGGTTGGAAGCCCGAGGCCTAACCCGTGCAGGCCCCTGCAGCTCTGATTGCCGGCTGCACCTCAGATGCCGGTAAGTCGGTTCTGGTCGCCGGCATGTGTCGGCTGCTCGCGCGCCGCGGCGTGAAGGTCGCACCCTTCAAAGCACAGAACATGTCCAACAACTGCGCTGTCACGCTTGACGGCGGCGAGATTGGGCGCGCGCAGGCTCTGCAGGCGCTCGCCTGTGGGCTGGAGCCGGATGTCTCCTTTAACCCGGTGCTTCTCAAGCCGGGCTCGGACCACACTAGTCAGGTGGTGGTGAAGGGCAAAGCCGATGGGCATGTGAGCGCTCTGACGTACCGGTCGCGTCGAAAAGCGTTGCGCGGGGTAGTCGCGGAGACATTGGAAGAGCTGCGGGGGCAGTTCGATGTCGTCCTGTGCGAAGGCGCTGGTAGTCCTGCCGAGGTCAATCTGCGAGAGTCAGACATCGCCAACATGGGCTTGGCAGAGCTCGCTGATTTGCCGGTTGTGGTCGCCGGCGACATCGACCGCGGTGGGGTGCTTGCACATTTCGTCGGCACGCATGCAATTTTGAGCCCCGAAGACCGCGCGCGAATTACCGGTTTTATCGTCAACAAGTTCCGGGGCGATGTTTCGCTGTTGACACCGGGATTGGACGTGGTGCGCGAGCACACCGGCGTGCCCGTACTCGGCGTAGTGTCTTTTATTCCGGGGCTGTGGATCGATGCGGAGGATTCGCTCGGCACAGTCGCTGGTGCGTCGGTAGGGCCGGCGAACGCACCGCTGGGTACGGAAACGTTGTCCGTGGCCGCCATTCGCTTGCCGCGCGTGTCCAACGCCACCGATATCGAAGCGCTTGCCTGTGAACCAGGGGTACACGTGCAGTGGACGGTCGATCCGTCGGTCGTTGCTCGCGCCGACCTGGTCGTGTTGCCCGGGACGAAGTCGACGGTCGCCGATCTCAAGTGGTTGCGCGAGCGTGGGCTTGACGACGTACTGGAGAACCGAGCCGCCCGAGGGCTGCCGCTGATTGGCATCTGCGGTGGGTTCCAAATGCTCTGCACCACCATCACTGACTCGGTGGAGTCGGTAGCCGGGACAGTGAACGGGCTTGGCGTGTTCGATACCGACATTGAATTCGCGGGGACGAAGACGCTGGTGAGCCACCCGGATGGCTCTTACGAAGTCCACAATGGACAGGTTGTGCGAAGCAGCGAGGCGCCTTTTATCACTGAGCCTGAAGAAGGGGCGCGGCGTGGCATGGTGATGGGCACGCACCGCCACGGCTACCTGGAAAATGATCAGGCGCGCCGTGAGTTGCTGATGGAAGTTGCAGTTGCCGTCGGTCGGGACGGCTTTGAGGTCAGTCCTAATACTTCGTTTGCCGGAGAACGGCTGCTGCAGGTCGACCTGTTGGCCAATGCAGTCGAGAAGTACCTGGCTGGGCCCGCATTGGCCCAGGCCACAGGTATTGAACAGCTGGGCTAGTTATCGAACTCCAGGCCCAGGATTGCGTTTTCAATCAGCTCTGGCAGTGCTGGGTGGATCCAGTGCTGGCCCTTGACAACTTCGCGCACATCCATTTCGAAGCTCATCATCTGGATGCACTGCTGCACTAGGGTGGCAGCCTGCTCGCCGATGAAATGCGCACCCAGCAGGCGGCCGGTGGAGCGGTCCGCAATCAGTTTAGCGAAGCCGTCGCGATCCTCCAGCGCCCAGCCGTAGGCGACATCGCCGTAGTTCTGTACCTTCACGGTAATCTCCGTGCCATTTTCCGCAGCCCAGGCGCGAGCTTCATCCTCGGTCATACCGACCTGACCAATCTGCGGATGTGAGAAGACTGCCGACGGAATGTAGCGGTGGTCAAATTCGCGCAGGTCCGACGGGTTCAGCACGTTGTGGAAGACAACCTTGGCCTCATGGTTGGCAATATGCTTCAGCTGGTACGGGCTAGAGACATCGCCCAGCGCCCACACACCTTCGGCAGAGGTGCGGCCGTTCTGGTCAACCTTGATGCGACCATCGTCGTGCATCTCCACACCACCGGCTGCAAGGTCCATACGGTCACCGTTGGGAATGCGTCCGGTTGCCACGAGCAGGGCATCGGCTGCGATCTCCGTGCCGTCGTCAAGCGTGGCCGTGACGATCTCGCCCTCCTGGGAGAGTTCAGTGATGGAGGTGTTCATGCGGATGTCAATGTCGCGGGCGGCAACCTCGTGGAAGCGCTCGGAGATAGCGGCGTCTGAGCCACGCAGCATGACATCGGAGCGCACCAGCATGTGCACCTTCGTACCGAAGGAGGCGAAGACGTGCGCGAACTCGCTAGCGATGTAGCCGCCGCCGACGACGATCATTTCGCGCGGGAGCTTGTCGACGCGCATGATGTTCTCGTTGGTGTAGTAATCGACCCCGGAGTCTGCGATGAGGCCCGGAACGTGAGGGCGGGAGCCTGCAGCGATGATGATGTTGTCGGCTGTGATGTCGACGGTTTCCTCGCCGATGCCAGTGCGAATAGTGCGGCGGCCGACGAACGTTGCGTGCCGGTCGTAGACATCGATATTGGGAGTCTCGTCCCCGCGGCGGTATGCCTCGCCGCCGTCGGCAATCTGGTCGACGCGCTGGGCAAAAACGCGATCCTGGATTTGCTTGAGATCAACGGAGTCGAAGGTGCCGTGCACACCCAGGCGGCTGGCCTCGCGGATGTTGCGGGCGGCATCAGCGGCCAGAACGAACATCTTGGTGGGAATACACCCAACGTTGAGGCAAGTACCGCCGAAGCGTCCTTCCTCCACCAGAGCGATACGGACATTGTCGTAGGCTGGGGCTGGAATGGAATTGCCGGACCCGGTTCCGATAATGATGACGTCGTAGTGGCGTGGGGTAGTCTCAGGCGAATTCTCAGTGGTCACAAGCACTCCTAGCATTCTGGTCAAACTAGTTTGGTTCAACCGTACTGAATGCTGATTTATTCCGAGTTCCTATTCTGTGCTCCTATTTTGAGCTGTCTCCTGGATTGACTGTGGCAAGGAACTGAAAGGTCTCATTAAAAGCGCGGTCAAGTGCTTCGGGTGCGGAAAGGTAGACGTCATGGAGAGCACCCGGAATCGCGACGTTGCGAGCCTGCGGTCCCAAGTGGGCAGTGGCATCGGCAATTTGCTCAGTGTTGAGGACAGAGTCAACGCGGCTGTGCTCCGGTGTGTAGTCGGAGCCGAGAAGGTAGTTGTCCGAGTGGAGGACGAGCGTCGGCACGCCGGTATCGATACCGCGGCTGACACGTTGCTGGCCGACGATGATGGCATTGAGCCAACGCCAGTTCTTGTCATGGCCAGCCAGCGGCTTGAAAGTGCGGTTGTACTCCCAACGCCCCTGGTGGTCGGCGCTAATGGATTTTCCATAGCCGCCCGCAGACTGCACTGGAATAAGACTGTTGGGGCGAATCCGCGACATAACACGAGTCACCAGCGAGTACACGGGAGCCTTTGCCCGGGAAACGTGCAGAGCCAGCCACGGTGAGTTCAAGACGGCAGCCGTGACGGAAATATTGGGTGCTTGCGGGCAATGGCCGCCTGTGCTTCGTAACCAATCGAGCCAGAGCACGGCAATGAGACCACCAGTGGAGTGCGCATTAACAGTGACAGTTGTATGACCGGCGTGGTCTAACACTGCGAGTGCCCTGTTGAGATCCTCGAAGTAATTCGTCAGATCGCTGCAGCCATGCCAAGTCTGCCCAGGTTGGTGCGCGCGCCCGCACTTACGCAGGTCAATAGCGTAAAAGGCGTAGCCTTCGGCGTGGTACCGTTCCGCTACGTGCTTCTGGAAGAAATAGTCCGACATCCCGTGAATCCATAGAACCGCCGGACGTTTTTGGAAGTCGCTTGCCGACGAGTCGGGGCAGTAGCGGACCAATACCGCGTGTACGGATCCCTCACCGTCGGGGTCCTGGCCGAGTTCGATGACATGTTGGCTGTAGTCTTCGCCTAGGTTATCGGGGTTAAAGGTGGGGGTAACGAAATCGGGAATATCGGTAGTCACAGGGTCAAGCCTAGCGCCGATTACCGGGGGTAGTGGGAATGTGTGCCACAATAGATTATGGACTGAGACGGTAGCTCTCTTTTGCGTCTTTAGTTGTGTGCGCGCATGTGAGCGAGCGCTAGTTTGAATCACTAATCAAGTTAGTAAGGATGTTGACAGCAAAATGGCTGATAACAAGCTTCCTGCTTCCAGTGGCGACGAGGTAGACGTCGTCCTCATTGGTGCAGGTGTAATGAGTGCGACGCTGGGTGTGCTGCTCAAGGAGCTCGAGCCATCCTGGTCACAGGTTCTGTTCGAGCGTCTCGATCAGCCCGCCAAGGAGTCTTCCTCCCCGTGGAACAACGCTGGCACCGGCCACTCTGCTCTGTGTGAGCTGAACTACACGCCGGAGAAGAACGGCAAGGTCGATGTCACCAAGGCTAAGCTCATTAATGAGCAGTTCCAGGTTTCCCGCCAGCTGTGGACCTCGCTGATTGAAAACGGCACCCTGACTGACCCGAAGGAATTCATCAACCCAGTTGATCACACCACCTTCGCTCAGGGTCCGGAGCAGATGGCGTTCATGCGTCGTCGCTATGAGGCACTTGAGAAGGAGCCACTGTTCCACGGTCAGGAGCTCATTGAGGATCCGGACCGTTTCGCTGAGTACCTTCCGCTGATGTCCGAGGGTCGTGACTTCTCCAAGCCGGTCTCCGCTATTCGTAACCCGAATGGTACGGACGTTAACTTCGGTGCACTGACCAAGCAGTACCTGGCCGCACTGTCCGATATGGGTACTGAGATTCGCTACGGACACGAGGTCACCGGTCTGAAGCGCGACGGTTCCAAGTGGATCGTCACCGTGAAGAACCTGCACACCAAGGACGTTCGCACCCTGGTTGCCAACTTCGTATTCGTCGGTGCCGGCGGTGACGCACTGCCGCTGCTGCAGAAGGCTCGTATTAACGAGATTCGCGGTTTCGGTGGCTTCCCGGTCTCCGGCCAGTGGCTGCGCTGCACCAACGAGGAAGTCATTGCTAAGCATGACGCCAAGGTCTACGGTAAGGCTTCCGTCGGCACGCCGCCGATGTCCGTTCCGCACCTGGACACCCGTGTTATCGACGGCAAGCGCGGCCTGCTCTTTGGCCCGTACGCCGGTTGGAACATGAAGTTCCTCAAGAACGGTAACAACCTGGACCTGATTAAGTCCCTGCGTCCGGCCAACCTGCCGTCCATGATGGGTGTTGGTGTCCAGGAGATGGGGCTGACCAAGTACCTGATTACTGAGGTTCTGAAGGACTTCGACGCACGTATTGAGTCCCTGCGTGAGTACGTCCCGAACGCTCGCCCAGAGGACTGGGAGCTGATCGTCGCTGGTCAGCGCGTCCAGGTCATTAAGCCGATGAAGGCTCCGGTCTTCGGTACCCTCGAGTTCGGTACCGCGGTCATCAACTCGTGGGACGGCACCATTGCCGGCCTGATGGGTGCATCCCCGGGCGCTTCCATCGCTCCGGCCGTGATGATCAGCCTGATTGAGCGCTGCTTCGGTCGCCACATGGGCAAGTGGGCTCCGAAGCTGAAGGAGCTCGTCCCGTCCTACGGTACGCACCTGGCTGATGACCCGGCTCTGTTCAAGGAGGTCTGGGAGGCTTCCCAGAAGGCCCTGAAGTTGGAGCGCTAGTAACTCGCTGAAGAGCTTCAAAGAGTTCAATTAAGCCAACATTGTTCTACCCCGCTGTGAGCCATCCGTTCGCAGTGGGGTAGAACTGTGCTTATGGAAAAAATCACGTCAGCGACCACTGCACAAACAGAGCCCACTTTTCCTTTTACTGCGATCGTCGGGCAGCAGCGACTACAGCTTGCGTTGATTCTGACCGCGCTATCCCCGGAGATTGGTGGTGTCGTCATCCGCGGTGAGAAGGGCACAGCGAAGACCACTACGGTCCGCGCGTTGGCGCCATTTCTCAGCGGATCGTTGGTAAACCTGCCACTCGGCGCTACGGAAGATCGAGTCGTAGGCTCCATCGATGTGGAGACCGTCCTGACTACCGGACACGCACAGTTCAACCCGGGACTACTCAGCGCGGCTGACGGTGGCATTCTCTATGTCGACGAGATCAACCTGCTGCCGGATCATCTCGTTGACTCCGTTCTCGATGCCGCAGCCACCGGTCGCGTGGTTGTTGAACGCGATGGCATCTCGCACTCCGCAACCTCCAGGTTCGTGTTGGTCGGCACGATGAACCCGGAAGAGGGCGAATTGCGTCCCCAGCTTCTCGACCGCTTTGGTCTCGCCATCGACGTCACCGCATCCAAGGATCCGGCTGTCCGCGCGGAAATCGTCGCCCGCCGCCTCGACTTTGACGCCGACCCGGAGAGCTTTGTCACGCGGTTCGCCGCCGACGACGAGGCACTGCACGCCCGCATCGATCGCGCGCGCGCACTGCTTGACGACGTCGAATTGACCCCCAACATTCTTGGTCAAATTGCCACAGTGTGCGCTGCTTTTGATGTGGACGGGATGCGTGCCGACATCGTCATTGCACGTACCGCCCGCGCTCACGCTGCCTGGCGAGTAGCCGGGGACGAGTCGGCGCAGCCGGCACCCGGCAATCCAATTGAGATCACTGCTGAAGACATTAAGGTAGCTGCGGAAATGGCACTGCCGCACCGTCGTCGCCGTGACCCCTTTGATGAACCAGGACTGGACCAGGAACAGCTCGACGATGCTCTGCAGGATGCAGAGGAGCAGTTCCGAGATGACCAGAATCAGCCAGAGTCGGATTCGGAGACCTCAGACCAGCCCGAAGTCAAACCTGAGAAGCCCTCCCAGTTCGACTCCAACTCCGAGCCTCAGGAGCCGCAACAGTCGAATTCCGCGGGATCGAAGGGAGGTCGCGCCGCTGAAGGCGCCCCCTTTCGCCGTTCGTAAAATCAGCGTTGACGGTGTCGGCCAAGGGGATTCCGGCCGGCGTTCCAAGGCCATTGGCCCGCGGGGCAGCACCATTGGTGCCGAGCGGGGAGGCCATGGTCTCCACGTGCCGGCGACAGTGTTGGCGGCGGCCAATCGTGGCGCCCGGATGGGCGACTCGATGATCCCTCTGGAACCAGAGGACGTTCACGGCGCTATCCGACAGGGAACTGAGTCCAATCTGGTCGTCTTTGTCGTGGACACCTCGGGTTCCATGGCAGCACGCGACCGTCTGGCAGCCGTCACCGGCGCGGTCACATCGCTGCTGCGTGATGCCTACCAAAGCCGCGATAAAGTCGCTGTCATTACTTTCCGCGGAAATAACGCCGAATTAGTTTTACCGCCGACGAAGTCTATCGACACCGCAGTACGTCGCCTCGCAGATGTCCGCACTGGTGGCCGAACTCCATTGGCCGAAGGATTGCTGAAGGCACACGAAGTGGTAGTTCGGGAAGCCCATAGGGAGCCCACACGGCGCGCAATCATGGTCTTGCTCTCCGACGGCCGAGCAACGGGTAAAAATGGCCTGCAGCAGGCGAGGGCTGTGGCCGCAAAGATCCGTCGTCAAGCGTTGGCGGCGACGGTGGTTATCGACTGTGAGCGCTCTCGCGTGCGGCTGGGGCTGGCACAGGAACTCAGCGTGGAATTGGGTGCGACCTGCATAAATCTCTCCGAACTCAATGCCGAAGCCGTGGCGGGCGTGGTCCATGCCTATCATCGAGACCATGGCACAAGGAAAGCTTGACCCCAAATCAATTCCCAACGATGGACTGACCACCAGGCAGCGTCGCATGATTCCGATTACTGCGGTGCATACGGGCCCAGGTAAGGGCAAGTCCACCGCGGCATTCGGTATGGCGATGCGCGCGTGGAATCAGGGGATGAATATCGGTGTCTTCCAGTTTGTAAAGTCGGCAAAGTGGAAGGTTGGCGAGGAAGCTGTCATGCGCCGGTTGGGCGAGCTTCACGACGACACGGGGGAAGGCGGCCCGGTCGAATGGCACAAGATGGGAGAAGGTTGGTCTTGGTCGCGTAAGCAGGGCACTGAGGAGGACCATGCGGCAGCTGCTGCCGAGGGATGGCAGGAGATTAAACGCCGCCTGGAAAATGAGGTGCACGACTTCTACGTGCTCGACGAGTTCACCTACCCAATCAAGTGGGGTTGGATTGATGTCGACGATGTGGTGGAGACATTGAGGAACCGTCCCGGCCGCCAGCATGTGGTGATGACTGGCCGCGATGCGGATCCGAAGCTCGTGGAGGTCGCGGATCTGGTGACGGAGATGACCAAGATTAAGCACCCGATGGATGTCGGACGTAAGGGACAAAAGGGCATCGAGTGGTAGCGCCTGGAATTGTCATCGCGGCGACAGCATCAGGCACGGGAAAGACGACAATCTCCACGGGCCTGATGCGTGCACTGTCGCGCCGTCACGCGGTGGCACCTTTCAAAGTCGGACCCGACTATATTGATCCTGGCTATCACGGGGTAGCCGCTGGTCGTCCCGGCCGCAATCTGGATTCCTTTATGTGCGCGCCTGAGATGATTGGGCCGCTCTACGCACATGGAGCTGCCGACAGCGATATTGCGGTGGTCGAAGGGGTTATGGGGCTTTTCGACGGCCGCATTGGTGACGACCCGCTATCGGTGGAGGGCTCGACGGCTGAGATTGCCTCACTGTTGGGACTTCCGGTGGTGTTGGTGATTGATGCCCGGCATATGTCGCAGTCGGCGGCGGCTGTTGTCCACGGTTTCTCCACGCTTCGCACTGACGTCCGTGTCAGTGGCGTGATTATTAATCAGGTGGGCAGCCCGCGGCATGCGGACATCATTACCCGTTCTGTGGAGACCATGGGGGTCGAGGTGCTCGGCGCTATTCCGCGAGTGACTGATATTGAGGTGCCCAGCAGGCATTTGGGGCTGGTCACTGCAGTCGAGCAGGGTGAGCAGCTAGAAGCGGTCATTGAATCGATGGCCAACTTGGTGGAGACCTACATCGACATAGACCGGATTATCCAGCTTGCCCGGCAGCCCTATCCAGCTGAACCATGGAACCCCGCACAGTTCGTTGTACCGCTGGCTACTCAGCGCCGCGTGCGTGTAGCGGTCGCGGCGGGTCCTGCGTTCTCGTTTACCTATGCAGAGCACCGTGAGCTATTGCAGGCCGCTGGAGCCGAGGTCGTGGATTTCGACCCATTGGTTGACGAACTGCCGGAAGCCGAAGGCTACATCGTGCCCGGTGGATTCCCAGAAGAGCATGCCGACGCGCTATCTATTCGTGATGACATTCGCCGCGATCTACGTCAGGCTGCCGACGATGGTGCGCTGATCCACGGCGAATGCGCGGGGCTGCTCTGGCTGCTTGAAGATCTCGGTGGGCGCCGTATGTGTGGCATCATCCCGGGGCGAGCGCACATGGCACGGTTGAAGCTGGGGTACCGGGAGGCTGTGGCGCTGACTGATTCTGTGCTGTGCCCGGTAGGAACGCGCGTGCGCGGTCACGAGTTCCACAAGACAGCCCTAACCGATGACACCGCAAGTGTCGCTGCTGCGGCCGGGTGGCAACCAGCCTGGGGTTGGCGTGGATATCAAGGCGAAACAGTTCGCGACGGCTTCGTTTCCGAGTCTGGGCGGATTCATGCCGGTTACCTGCATGTTCATCCGGCGGGTGCGCCGGGGAACGTCAGTCGCTTTGTCGCTTCGTGCGCCGGGTAAAGTGTTAGCTATGAGTTTGCTTCTCAAAGACTACGGTGTGTTGGTGATTGGCGGTTCCACGGCTGCAGAGCGCGTGATTCCTCGGCTGTTGGACTCTGGCGCTGATGTCACTGTGTGTGAAGGTGGGGAAGTAACAACTGCGATTGAGGCCTGGGCTGCAGACGGCCGTATTACTTTGACCCGCACCGGCTTTACCGAGGCGATGAGCTGGGGCAAGGCTCTCATGGTCTGCTGTGACGAGGCGTTGCTGCGTGAGGTGACTCTAGAGGGACACCGCCGAGGTATTCTCGTCGACGATGAAACCGGGGCTTCCAGCCCGCTTACTCCTGTGGCGCTGACCGGCCGTCGCGCGTCGCGCGCTGGGGACCTCGCTGGTCAGGTCGCACTCGTAGGCGGTGGCCCGGGCGACCCCGGTCTGATTACCGTTGAGGGGCGTCGCTTGCTCCGGCTTGCCGACGTTGTCGTTGCAGACCACCTCGGTCCACTGTCGCTGCTCGGTGACTTGGAGCCGGATGTCGAGATTATTGATGCCGGCAAGCTTCCTTACGGCCGCGCCATGGCTCAGGAGCGCATCAATGAACTGCTAGTTCATCGTGCCCGTGAGGGCTACTTTGTGGTCCGGCTCAAGGGTGGCGATCCGTACATCTTCGGCCGCGGTTTTGAAGAGCTTCAGGAGCTGCAGAAGGCTGGGGTACCGGTTCGCGTTGTGCCGGGTATTACTTCAGCACTGGCGGTACCGGGGACGATTGGCATCCCAGTTACTATGCGTGGCGTCAACCATGAATTCACTGTTGTGTCCGGTCACGTCCCACCGGGGCACAGGAAATCGCTGGTCAATTGGGATGCGCTGGGCCGGATGCACGGCACTATTGCCATCATTATGGGAGTTAAGAACGGGCCAAAGATTGCCGAGGCTCTGATGAAGGCCGGCCGCAGCCCGAAGACTCCGGCTGCGGTCATCCAGGACGGCACGCTGCCGAATCAGAGGTCGCTACGCTGCACACTCGGCGAGCTTGGCGAGAAAATGGTCGAAGAGGCAATCAAGCCGCCCGCGGTTATCGTCATCGGTGAAGTCGCCGGTCTGGATGAGGGCGATGAGTAAGAACAACAAGTTGAGCAACAACAAGTCGAGGAAGCGTGAGCCAGAGCAGCAAAAGGCAGGGCTTGTTACCCGACTGCTTGCCGACGATCAGCTGCGTAGCGCCATCTGGATGGGCGCTGCGACCTTCCTGGTGTTCTACCTCGGAACCATGATCATCTTCCGACTCCTTCTCCTCGGCGGAGAAGGATCGCGATACGACAGCATTTTCATCGCTATTATCGCTCTGATTGCCGCCATTGTGGCAGGCCGAAAGCGCTACAACGACGACATTTAGTTTTCCGGGACGCGGAAGATGAGGGTGTCGTCGTCAAGCGAGACGTCGTATCCTGCGGCGCGTGCGATGTCGACGGCCTCTGTGGGGGAGGTCGGTGTCGTGTCGGAAAGGGCGATGGCGCGGGCAAATAGGCCCTTGTAGTGCTTGTTGAAGTGGCTGACGATTTTGCCCTCGGCGGTGAGCACGGTCATCGTTGTCGCGCTCTTGACTTTGCCCAAATTGGCGTAGGTGCCGGAACGAAGGTCGATGAGGAAGTCGACATCATTGAGAGCCTCGGTGATGGCGGTACCCCAACGGCGCTTCATTGTGGGAGCCGCGTCGGCAGGCTGATCCGCGAAGGGGAGCTTGACCGTACCAGAGAGACGGTAGTGGGGGATGAGGTCGTCCCCGCCAATGACACCGAAGAGCGCTGACCCGATGGCGAGTCGAGCACGGCCGGTTTCCGGCAAATCGCTGGGGGAGAGTGCGTCGTAGAGCACCCCGGTATAACGCTCGAGAGCCGGCATGGTCGGCGACTCTAGGAGCGCGGCATTAGCTGTGACTTCGTCAGCAAGCCGTGGCCCCAGCTTCAGTGTTTCCATCGCGGCTTCCCTGTTCGCACTTAGCGCCACGAGATCGGCTGCAATGCGCTCGCGGATGGGGTTGAGGGAGCCGAAGCTCAGCGAGGAAAAGTCTACTGCGGGATGGCTGCCACCAGTGGCTTTGGTTTCAGAGGGGGGTAGGACTACGAGCATGGGCACCATAGTAATGCCCCGCATGTTGCGAAGAATGATCGACGGGTAAAATCAGCATTCATGATTACGCGAATGTCCCAGCTGTTCCTGCGCACACTGCGCGAGGATCCAGCTGACGCCGAGGTCCCTAGCCACAAGCTGCTCGTCCGTGCCGGCTACATCCGGCGAACTGCCCCTGGTGTGTACTCCTGGCTGCCACTGGGCTTGAAGGTTCTGCGCAACGTAGAGAAGGTTGTGCGCGAGGAGATGGAAGGCATTGGCGCACAGGAGCTGGCATTCCCTGCACTGCTCCCGCGTGAACCGTACGAGGCGACGAATCGGTGGACCGAATACGGCCCCGAGCTGTTCCGTCTGAAGGATCGCAAGGGCGCGGACTACCTGCTGGGGCCGACGCACGAAGAGATGTTCGCGCTGGCTGTCAAGGATCTTTTCAGCTCCTACAAGGATTTCCCGACGACGCTGTTTCAGATTCAGACCAAGTACCGCGACGAGGCTCGCCCGCGCGCTGGTATTCTGCGTGGCCGCGAGTTCGTGATGAAGGACTCTTATTCCTTCGACATGGACGACGAGGGGCTGGAGAATTCTTATCAGCAGCACCGCGGTGCCTACCAGCGAATTTTTGACCGGCTGGGCATTAAGTACGAAATCTGCCACGCCACCTCCGGCGCTATGGGCGGTTCGGCCTCCGAGGAGTTCCTGGCTGTTAGCGAAAGTGGCGAAGACTCCTTCGTAGTCTCCACCGACGGTGAGTACGCCGCCAATGTGGAAGCCGTGAAGATTCCGGCAGTTGAACCGCAGCCGATTGAGGGACAACCGGAGGCGAAGGTTTACGAGTCTCCGAACTGCACCACAATCGCAGCACTTGTTGATTGGGCCAATGGTGCGGACCTCGGACGCGAGGTCACTGCTGCCGATACTTTGAAGTGCGTTCTCGTCGCCGTCGACCCGAAGAAGGTCGATAAGGAGGGCAACGCCCTGCCGGAACAGCTCACCGCAATCCTGGTTCCCGGTGACCGTGAGGTCGATGAAAAGCGTCTTGAAGTCGCATTTGAACCGGGTGAGGCGCGCTTGCTGGAGGACAAGGACTTCGCAGCCAATGACTTCCTGATCAAGGGCTACGTCGGCCCGCAGGGGCTCGCCGATCGCGGTGTGAAGGTCCTAGCTGACCCCCGCGTGGCGGAGGGCACAAATTGGATTACAGGAGCCAACGAGGAAGGCAAGCACATCGTCGATGTGGTCGCTGGTCGCGACTTCCAGATTGATGGTATTTGCGATGTCGCAGAGGTGCGTGACGGCGACCCGGCTCCGGAGGGGCATGGCACGCTAAAGATCGAGCGCGGAATCGAGATCGGTCACATTTTCCAGTTGGGCCGCAAGTACACCAACGCCTTTGAAATCGACATCCTCGATGTCAACGGTAAGCGTGCTCGTCCGACGATGGGGTCCTACGGCATTGGCGTGTCCCGCCTGGTCGCTGTCCTCGCGGAACAGCAGTTGGATGAAAAGGGCCTCAAGTGGCCAGTTGCCGCGGCACCGTACAAGGTTCACATCGCTGTGGCCGGCAAGAACGCCGAAGCAGCTGAGGCCGCTGAACAGCTGGCGGAAGACCTCAGCCAGCAGGGCATTGAGGTGCTTTTCGACGACCGTCCGAAGGTCAGCCCCGGTGTGAAGTTCAAGGACGCCGAGCTGCTGGGTATGCCGTTTGTGGTCATCTTTGGCCGTGGCTACGCGGACGGCAAGGTGGAGCTGCGTAACCGCCTGACCAACGAGACCGACGAGGTCGCCGCTGACGGCATTGCAGCTCACGTCGCGGAGCTGGTTCGCAAGGCTTAGAGCCCGGGCAACGGCTCCAAGTTGTTGCCACCTAGCGCTGCCGCTCCGGCGGCAGCCACGCCAGCTGCCTGCAGCGCGAACATACGCATCCGAGGGTTATTAGCAGCGAGCAATACGTCTTCCCACGCCTGGGCACAATAGCGCTCCAATGCAATCATGTAATCGACGGGTGCCGTATCTGGCGAAGGAGCGCCTTCCGGCATATAGCCAGGTGCGCTCTCCGGCACCTCAACGTCGGAATCCTCCAAAATTAGTCGGGCACGATCGCGCAAAATTCGGTGGCGCTCGCCACGGGCCAAAAGTGCAGTAGTGGTATCGCCTCCGACACGTGGTGCGGCTACGCCGACACCGTAAATCATCATGTATTCGGCTTGCAGTGCCTTAGTCATCTGTTCTTCGGCACCCGAGATTTCATCCCTGTCACTGGGAATCAATGGGACAAGCTCCTCCCACTCAGCGCCCGCAACACGCAGAGCGAGGACGATACCGCCATCGACAGCCGTGGCGAGGCGCGCAGTGTGCTCCTCCCGCAATGCAGTGCGTGAATCCAGGGCATTCGTCAGTACGGGATTGTTTCGCGAGTCCGTGAGCAGTAGCTTCGCGTCGGAACCGGTAACCAGGGATCCTGGGACTGCTACGTCCGAGCCACATTCATCGACAGGTTTACCGTCCTTGTGGGTGCCGCAGGCGCGTGTGATTTCCTTATCCAGTTCGGTAACCTGCGCGGAGCGCACCGCTGCGAGGTCAGGATTGGCGTCGCTAAGCGACTGTGCATCGCGCGCCGCCAGCGCATGGAGAACCTCAATGGCGTAATCGGGGCGCGGTGCCACCAGATGCGAGCACGCGGAAAGCGCAGGAAGTGATCCCACGGCGAGGGCAGCAGCGAGGAAGCCACGGCGCGAGAGAGTACGAGTGCGATGCGATGCGGAAGCAAAACTGGGGGAGGGAGGTTCAACAATCACCTCACTATGGTGCCACGGCGGGCGGCACTTTGTGTCAATGCGGTATGTGGAAAGCGCCCAGGTGCGCAATTCCTAGTACTTGACCTGTAGACTCTACGACTATGGCGATACCCGCACCCGAGAAAATTGAACAGTTTGTGAGCCCGGCGCTCGCACAAATCGGCCTGGATGTGGAAGATGTCAAGGTCGTTCGCGCCGGCGCAAAGTCACAGGTCATTGTGTTAGTTGACGCAGATGAGCGTCCTGACCTCGATGTTCTGGAACAGGCCACGTATGAAGTATCTTCGGCTCTGGATGCCGCGGAGGCACGTGGTGAAGCGGACTTCGGCGCTCAGGGCTACACCTTGGAAGTTTCCACTCCTGGTATTGACGCACCGCTGACCCAGCCTCGGCACTGGCGTCGTAACCGTGGTCGTATTGCGGAGATTTCGCTTGCCGACGGTTCCGCGATTGCAGCCCGCATTGGTGCGCTGTCGCCGGATGAAGAATCCATCATTCTCGTTACCTCTAAGGGGCCAAAGGGACGTTTGAAGGCTGTTGGCCAGCGTGTCCAATTAACCAATGTGGCCCGTGCAGTGGTACAAGTTGAATTCTCTAATCCGCCCGCAGCCGAGAAGGATTTTGCGGGACTAGACTATGACGATGCCTTGACCAGGCTGGAGGATAACAAGTGAAGATTGAACTAGCTGCCCTGCGAACCTTGGAAAAGGAAAAGGGTATTCCTGTCGACGAAATGCTGGGACTGGTCGCCCGAGCATTGCGTGAAAGCTACCGTAACACCACCGCACCGGCACAGTATGCGCGCGTCGAAATCGACCGTGAGACCGGTGACGTCATAGTCTTTGCCCAGGAGCGAGACGACGAGGGCAATCTCATCTCCGAATGGGACGACACTCCGGAGGACTTCGAGCGTACCGCTGCATTCGCTGTTCGTCAGACCATCCTTTCGCGTCTGCGGGATGCGGAGAGCGATAAGGTTCTCGACGAATACGCAGACCTGTCTAATCAGGTCATTTCCGGCGTGGTCCAGCGCGATGTCTATGCCAATGAAAAGGGCATTGTCGTCGTCCACATCGGTTCGGAGGCCAACGGCCGAGACGGTATTCTGATGCCGGCTGAGCAGCTGCCAGGTGAGGAACTCAAGCACGGTGACCGCATCAAGTGCTACGTCGTCGGTGTGAACAAGACACCGCGCGGTGTTGCGATTCACCTGTCACGCACGCATCCGGAGCTCATTCGTAAGCTCTTCGAACTTGAAGTTCCGGAAGTTGCCGATGGGGCAGTGGAATTGATTTCCATTGCGCGCGAGGCCGGTCACCGCACCAAGGTTGCTGTACGCCCCACGGTCAAGGGCCTCAACGCTAAGGGCGCCTGCATTGGGCCCCGCGGTCAGCGTGTGAACTCGATTATGAATGAGCTCAAGGGCGAGAAGATTGACATCATCGACTACGACGAGGATCCGGCGAAGTTCGTTGGTAACTCGCTGGCGCCCGCCAAGGTAGTTAGTGTCAAGATTCTGGACATGGACGAGCGCCGTGCACACGTTGTGGTGCCCGACTACCAGCTCTCTCTTGCTATCGGCAAGGAGGGACAGAATGCCCGTCTGGCGGCTCGTCTGACCGGCTGGCGAATCGATATCCACTCCGACGCGGAGTAGACACAACGTCAGCGTCCCAGCGGTTGCGAAAGTGGCGGGAAAGTGCCTAGGGGGTTGGCACTTTTCCGCCTTTTCGGGTTATGCTGGGAGGTGGCCAAACGACAAGGCGTGATTTTCCTATGCGAATTTTCGCGCTGAATTTCTTAGCAGGAAGGTGGGTGCGTCAGGAGTATGACGACTTCGCGGGTGCTAAACCCGAATTCGACAACTCATACGCCTGCACCCACACGTACCTGTATTGCAACTAAGCAGCGCCACAATTGCTCGGAGCTGCTACGCATTGTCGCCACCACCCGTTCAGATGGCTCAGTAGCCGTCGTTGCTGATCCGCATCGTCGGATGCAGGGGCGAGGTGCCTGGATCACCCCAACACTAAAGGCTTGGGAGATCGCCGACAAGCGCCGTGCATTTGGCCGCGCACTGAAGGTATCTACGCAGGTAGATGCGTTTCCGGTTAAACAGTTTATCGCCACGCACTACGAAGCGGCGGAGGGTTTCGCCCCCGCTGACGATGTGCGTGTCGCTAAGCAGGGAGGCAGGAAAAATGACAACAGAAAGACCTGAACACTGATGAGCACACGATGAAGCATCAGCGATGAACGGCAATAGATAAGAGGGAGCCCTGCAGGCGCTCTCGGTGCGCGGACAAATCCGCCATCGGGCGCTGCTCGGCCCCCACTAGTGAGGAGAGCAGTGTCCGGAAAGCTACGTGTCCATGAGCTCGCTAAGCAGCTCGGGGTCACCAGCAAAGAACTACTCGCCGAGCTGAAGGCTCAGGGCGAGTTTGTTAAGACCGCTTCTTCGACGGTGGAACCACCCGTCGTCAGGAAGATGAAGAAGGTCTACGAAGAGAAGAATGCTGGCGCAGGTGCTGACGCGTCTGCCCAGGCCCCAACTACCAAGGCTGCTGCTAAGTCGGGTGCCAAGCCAGCTGCAAAACCAGGCGCTAAGCCTGCTGCACCAGCGGCGGCAAAGCCGGGTGCCAAGCCAGCTGCAAAACCAGGTGCCAAGCCTGCTGCACCAGCGGCGGCAAAGCCGGGTGCCAAGCCAGCAGCTAAGCCAGGCGCTAAGCCTGCTGCACCAGCGGCGGCAAAGCCGGGTGCCAAGCCAGCTGCACCGTCCCGTTCGCCGAAGCCGGGACAAGAAATGCCACGCCCGCCGAAGCCTGCTGGCCCGAAGCCAGGGCCGAAGCCAGGCGCACGCGCACCGCGTGTGGCGAACAACCCATTCTCGACCGGCGGATCCTCCCGTCCGGCACCGCGGCCGTCCAACATGCCGCGTCCGCAGGGTGGAAACGGCCGTCCGGGCCCGAAGCCGGGAGCACGCCAGGGTGGCCCTCGCCCGCAGGGTGGAAACGGCCGTCCGGGCCCGAAACCGGGAGCACGCCAGGGTGGCCCTCGCCCGCAGGGTGGACAGGGCCGCGGTAATAAGCCGAGCGGCAATCGTCCGACTCCGGCAATGATGCCTTCGCACCCGAACCCGGGGCAGATGCCTGCAAAGGCAAGCCGCGGTGGCGGTGGCGGTGGCTTCGGCGGCCGTGGTCGCGGCCCGGGTGGCCCGGGTGGCGGACCGCGCGGTGGTCGCGGCGGACGTCGCGGTGGAACTGCAGGTGCATTCGGGCGACCAGGAGGCGCCCCGCGTCGCGGACGTAAGTCGAAGCGTCAGAAGCGCAACGAGTACGAGGCAATGCAGGCACCATCCGTGGTAGGCGGCGTTAAGCTGCCCAACGGTAAGGGCACGACCATTCGCCTCGCACGTGGTGCATCCCTGTCTGACTTCGCTGAGAAGATTAACGCCGATGCAGCATCGCTGGTCCAGGCGTTGTTCAACCTCGGCGAAATGGTGACGGCAACTGCATCGGTCTCCGACGAGACCCTGCAGCTGCTCGGCGACGAGATGGATTACAAGGTCCAGGTCGTCTCGCCTGAGGATGAGGACCGCGAGCTCCTCGAGTCCTTCGACCTCCAGTTCGGTGAGGACGAGGGCGACGATGAGGACCTGGAGCAGCGCCCGCCAGTGGTAACTGTGATGGGTCACGTCGACCACGGTAAGACGCGCCTGTTGGACACGATTCGTAAGGCCAACGTCGGTGGCCACGAGTCCGGTGGTATTACCCAGCACATCGGTGCCTACCAGGTGCCGGTGGAGCTCGACGGTGAGAAGCGCAAGGTTACCTTCTTGGATACCCCGGGTCACGAGGCGTTTACCGCCATGCGTGCTCGTGGTGCCAAGTCGACCGATATCGCGATTCTGGTTGTTGCAGCTGATGACGGCGTCATGCCGCAGACGGTTGAGGCTATTAACCACGCCAAGGCCGCTGATGTGCCGATTGTCGTTGCAGTCAACAAGATTGATAAAGAAACTGCAGATCCGCAGAAAATTCGTGGTCAGCTGACTGAATACGGTCTCACTGACGAAGAGTGGGGCGGCGACACTATGTTCGTCGATATCTCCGCTAAGCAAGGTCTCAACATCGATCAGCTTCTCGAAGCAGTGCTGTTGACTGCCGATGCTTCGCTGGATCTGCGCGCCAATCCGGATATGGACGCTCAGGGTGTCGCCATTGAGGCTCACCTTGACCGTGGCCGTGGTCCGGTGGCAACCGTTATCGTTCAGCGCGGTACGTTGCGCGTCGGTGATTCCATCGTTGTCGGTGACGCATATGGTCGTGTTCGCCGCATGGTCGATGAGTACGGCAACGACGTCGATGAGGCCGGTCCTTCCCGTCCGGTTCAGGTGCTCGGCCTGACCTCCGTACCGGGTGCTGGTGACAACCTCCTGGTTGTTGACGAGGATCGTACGGCCCGCCAGATTGCAGACCGCCGCGACGCACGTCGTCGTAATGCGCTGCAAGCACGTCGTCGCAAGCGCGTCTCCCTGGAGAACCTGGACGAGATCCTGAAGGAGACCAACACCCTCAACCTGATCCTGAAGGGCGACAACGCCGGTACCGTCGAGGCACTGGAAGAAGCCCTGCTCAAGATCGAGGTCGACGACGAGGTCGCACTGAACATCATCGACCGTGGTGTCGGTGCTGTTACTCAGACCAACGTCACGCTGGCTGCTGCGTCTGACGCCGTCATCATCGGCTTCAACGTTCGCTCCGAGGGTAAGGCCACAGAGGTTGCCAACGCTGAGGGCGTTGACATCCGCTACTACACGGTGATTTACCGTGCTATCGAGGATGTTGAGGCTGCTCTGAAGGGCATGCTCAAGCCGGTCTACGAGGAGAAGGAGATTGGTCGTGCAGAGATTCGCGCCATCTTCAAGTCCTCCGCAGTTGGCCTCATCGCCGGCTGTATGGTCGAGTCCGGCAAGGTCCGCCGCAACGCGAAGGCTCGCCTGGTTCGTGACGGCAACGTCATTACGGATTCGGCGACTATCGAGTCGCTGAAGCGAGAGAAGGACGATGCTACCGAGGTCGCAGCCGGTTACGAGTGCGGTATGGTGCTGTCTTACCCGGACATCCAGGTGGACGACGTTATCGAGGTCTACGAGATGGTCGAGGTTCCGCGCACGTAGCAACGTAAGCTAAACACTGCGTGAACTTTGATAAGGCGCTCCCTTCGGGGAGCGCCTTTTTGCGTATCGTGTTCGTTATGGGCTTCAAAACTAATCTCTTTGCACTCTCAGATGAACTGCCGCGAACGAATATTTTGAATTATCCTCCTGCGAGCGCAGAGGAGACTCTTGCGCAATTGGACAAGATTTGGCCAGGGAAATTCGCCTTTGATTCCGAAGAAACCATTGAGGATGGTCATAATTGGTACTTCCACGCGGTAGCGTTTGGGCCAACGCTGCTTTTCGGGACCGACGACGTATACGACCTTATTGAGGACCCAGCGTTGGCGAACGATCCTCGCGAAAGTTGGTCACTGTGCATCAATAGTGTTGTCGATTTCTGCCACTATAAGACTCCTACCAGGGAATTAGAAGCAAGCTGCGAAGACTATGATTTTGACATGCAGCGGTTTTTCAGCTCTGGACGACTGTTGGATTTTGAGGTACCGTTCGCTAACGGTGAACACGTCGAGGTACTACATCCGACGGATGTGGCTGAATGGGAACAAACCCATGGCAGTGTGGCGCCCAAGGATAAAAATGGTGAGGTAAGTTACCTTTTCCATCCGCTGGAGCTAGGTAATGCTGCGGTTAAATGGATTTTCGGCATCGAGGGAGAAACACCATTGCAGGACAGTGTGATGGATTCACTGCCTGACTGCTCCCATGTTAATGGGTTACCGATGTACAACTTCGTGGAGCGCCGTTAAGAGCGTACGGGTAGGCTGCGTTTCAGCTGCGCAATTCCGTAGTAGCGACTCCCCATGCCGTCGATGACATCGATGGTGGTGGCAGTGTTGTCGTGATGATTAATGGGTTAATAACAAAGGGCGAGCGTGCGGCGAAGCAATTGACTGCACTCGGTAAACGGGTGCGGGCGAAGTCGCGAAACATGCGGTTCGAAGTTGAGTAGTGTTTTGCGTGTTAGTATTAGCAGTCCTTTGTATTGAACCGTTTTGCCGGATCCCAAATGGGTCTTTGTCAGCGAAGGGGCACTTCAAGCCCCACGCTAAATGGGGTCTAGCTACGAATCGTTACGCACAGGTAGAGATAGATAGGGAGTAGCCAAAAATGGCAGATCCAGCACGCGCGCGCAGGCTGTCCAAGCGTATTCAGGAGATTGTCGCCAGCGCAATTGAGCGTGAGATTAAGGACCGGCGGCTAGAGTTTGTGACTATCACCGACTGCCGCGTCACCGGCGATTTGCACGACGCCACAGTTTTCTACACTGTGCGCGGACGTACGCTCGACGAGGAACCGGACTACGAGTCGGCAGCAGCAGCGCTGGAAAAGGCGAAGGGGCAGCTGCGTTCCCTGGTCGGTCGTGGCACTGGTGTGCGCTACACACCGACGCTGGCTTTTGAGGTTGATACGGTGCCGGAGATTTCCGCGCACCTTGAGGAGCTGCTCGATAAGACTCGCGCGCGCGACGCGGAATTGGCTGAGCAGGCGAGAAACGCAAAGCCCGCAGGCGATGCCAACCCATACCGCGACGAGGAGTAAAACTCTCCACCGGCCACATCTATCGATGAAAGGGGCACCCACGTGACCACTTCTCCGCAGGCTCAGGAGCAGGCAGCTCACCAGCTTTCCCAGGCGATTAATCGCCGCATGTCCAAGCCGATTCAGCAGATGCAGGATATGCTTGCCGACGCCAAGAAGGTCGGCGTCATTGCCCATGTTCACCCCGATGCGGATGCGATTGGTGCTGCATCTGCGATGGTCATGGCACTTGTACAGCGTGGCATTTCGGCTGTAGCCAGCTACGGTGAGAGCGATTTGCCAGCCAAGTCGCTGTTGACCATCCCCGGATGGGAGCGATTTGTCGAGTACACGGACTTGGATGAAGACATTGACACGTGGGTGACTGTCGACTGCGCAAGCCCGGGGCGCCTCGGTGCGCTGGAAGATCGCGTGATGGCCTCCGACCGCGTTATCAATGTTGACCATCACGCGACCAACACTCGCTTTGGGTCCGTCAACATGGTTGACGAACGCGCAGAGTCCTCGACCATGGTGCTCCTGGACTTCTTTGGTGTCTGGGGTATCAAGCTGACCACGCCGATGGCTCATGCTCTCTATGCAGGGCTGTTGACGGACACCGCATCGTTCCAGTTCGGCCATTCCCGCATGCACACTGCAGCGGCGCGCCTGCTGGATAAGGGGCTCAATCCGCGCACGATTGGTGCACAGCTGCTGGAAGAACATCCGTTTGCCTACCTTCCATTCCTGGGCAAGGTGCTTTCCACCGCGACATTGGTGCCCGAGTGGGGCGACGGCGCTGGCCTAATCCACGTCGTCATTGAGCACGACCAGACCGCCGAAGTTGGCCACGATGAGATTGAATCGGTCGTGGACATTGTGCGTACGACTAATGCGGCCGACGTCTGTGCCGTGCTTAAGGAGTATGAGCCAAACCAGTGGGCCGTCTCGCTGCGTTCTCGCGAGCTTGTCGATGTCTCCCAGGTCGCCCTGGAAATTGGCGGCGGTGGCCACGAGCGTGCCGCCGGTCTGACTCGGGAGTGCAGCAAGGATGAGCTGCTGCAGGCCATCCTGGACACCAGCGATGTCGCAGCCCAGGCACGCCGAGGCACGAGCGAGGCCTAGGGGATTGTCGGACTCGCGAGAAGCTCAGGAGCGCACTGAGATTGAGCAAACTGGCATAGAGCAAACTGGCATAGAGCGAACCGGGCACAGTGCGAAGTCAGATGTCAGCCTTCGCGCAATCGTTTCGCTTGCGCTGCCAGCGTTGGGTGTTCTTGCCGCGCCCGCACTCTATGTGCTGCTGGATACGGCTGTCATCGGTCGGCTTGGAGCTGTTCAGCTTGCGGCGCTTGCCGCTGGTTCGACGGTTTTTTCTGTGGTAACTACGCAGCTTACTTTCTTGGCTTACGGCACGACCGCCCGATCAGCGCGAGCCTTTGGCAGGGGCAACGTGGACGAGGCGGTTGAAGAGGGACTGCAAGCGACGTGGGTCGCCATCTTTGTGGGCCTTAGCCTCTTTGCCATCATCGTGGGGTTGGCACCAGTATTTACCGGTTGGTTAGCTCCTCATCCGGAGGTCGCTCATGATGCCGGGCAGTGGTTGCGAGTTGCTGCCTTCGCCATTCCGCTGACGTTGATTGCGCAGGCTGGAAATGGTTGGTTGCGCGGTATCCAAAACACCCGCGCGCCGCTGCTATTTGTGCTCTCAGGCCTTGTTCCGGCCGCCATTGTGATTGTGCCGCTGGTCCGCGCCTTCGGTCTCGAGGGCTCTGCGCTGGCCGTTCTCTTCGGCGAATTGATTACCGGCGGACTGTTCCTCCGCAGTCTTTTCAAAGAGTGCTCTAGCCGCAAGCTTTCCATGCGCCCGAATGGCGCCATTATCAAAAGCCAGCTGGTCCTCGGCCGCGATCTCATCGTTCGCTCCTTGTCCTTCCAGGTAGCGTTCCTCTCCGCCGCAGCGGTTGCTGGCCGCGTTGGGCCGACCACGCTCGGTGGGCACCAGGTCATGCTGCAACTGTGGAATCTGATTTCGTTGGTGCTCGACTCGCTAGCGATTGCTGCACAGACGCTCGTCGGTGCAGCGTTGGGCGGTAGCTCCACGGCCGTTGCCCGCTGGACTGGCAAGCGCGTGACGGTCTGGTCAAGCGTCATTGCCCTCGGCCTAGCGGCTGTTTTCGCAGTAGGTAATGCCAGCATCGTCCGCATTTTTACCGACGCAACAGGCGTGATTGACGCAGTCACCGCCGGACCATGGTGGATTCTTGTCGCAATGATTCCTATCGGCGGTGTCGTCTTCGCGCTCGATGGCGTGTTGCTCGGCGCCGGCGACGCAGCCTTCCTCCGTAACGCCACCGTTAGCGCGGTCCTGTGCGGATTCCTCCCACCGGTCTGGCTGGCGCAGGCATTTGGCTGGGGGCTGACCGGCGTGTGGTGCGGTCTCTTGGCCTTCATGATTCTGCGACTAATCTTTGTCGCTACCCGTTTCCGTGGAGAGAAATGGTACGGCATCAGCGCATGAGTGTGCTTGCCGACGTCCAGGAGTATCTGGCCAGGCATTTGCCCGCCGGTAGCCGGCTAGTTATTGACTCCAATGCCGAGCGTCCGTTTAGTGATGCGGAATTGCAGCAGCTCCGTAGCGCTGAGTTGAGGCTGTCTGATAGTGCAGCACCTGTTCGAATCCGTGATTTCACCCGAGGGCGCCTCGCTGCGCATGAGGCGGTGCAACGGCTAGGAGAGCCTGCCCCACATGGGATTGGCATGTCGACCACCGGAGCGCCGCTGTGGCCGCGAGGAGTCGTGGGGTCAATTAGCCATTGCGACGGGGCCGTGGCAGCCGTGTCCGCGAGCGCTGAACAGCTGCAGGGGATTGGCATCGATGTCGAGGTCGAGCAGACTCTAGAGTTAGGAATCATCGAGGCAGTCTTGCGCACTGACGAAGCACGCCTTGACCCGCTGGTGCAATTTAGCGCCAAGGAATCAATGTACAAACTCTGGGAGCCGATAGTCGGGCAGTGGCTAGACTTCGACGAAGTCTCCGTCCAACTGCGAAAGAAACGGATAGCAGCGCGAGGTTTTTCCCGAGGACTCACAGGCGGACCTTTACAGCTAACGTTTCACCGTGAGATTCCCGACGCCTTCTGCGGAGTAAAAGGCTTCTGGGCTCGCGGTGCAGGCATCGTTGCAACCGCGGTGTGGCTCGAGCAGTCTTAAAATCCTTGAGAGGTAGTCACAGCGTGGCCGGGCGCACCACGAAGACCGTCTTAGCCCGTTTGCCAGATTCTGTGAGCAGCGCCGGAACCTTTCCCGTTGGTGACACCGCCGCATAGACTCCAGGTTTTCCGATCGGCTCCAGCCACTTGCCCTGAGCCAAATCAGCCGCCTGCTGTTCAGTAATTTCGCGGGTATCAAAGCAACGCAGGCAGGCCTCGTCCAGACTCATCGGCAGCAAGGAAGCGGCGCGCTCCGGGACTGGGCGTCGCATCTCCGCAATTTCTGGATGGGCGGTGTCGAACTGCTCGGCCTTCGCCGTGAGCTCGTCGATAGTCAACGCCTCATCAATAGTGAAAACGCCGGCGGCAGTACGCCGCAGAGCAGTGAGATGACCACCGACTCTCAGTGCATCCCCCAAGTCACGAGCTAGGGCGCGGATGAAAGTGCCGGCAGAGCAGTCGACCTCCACGTCGATATCGATGCACTCCCCGGGGCGCGAAGGATCGGAGTCGTGGCGGATGTCCAGAACCTCATAGCGGGTGATCGTCACTGGGCGCGCAGGGATATCGACCTTCTCACCACGGCGGATGCGCTCGTAGGCGCGGACACCGTCAATCTTCACCGCTGATACCGCCGCGGGTTTTTGCATGATTGTGCCGGTGAACTTCGCAATTTCCGCTCGAACCATTTCATCAGTCACCGATGCCGCCGAGGATTCGGAGAGCAACTCGCCTTCGGCGTCGTCGGTAAGCGTGGCAGCGCCGAGTCGAATGGTGGCTTGGTAGGACTTCGTGTCGGCGTGGACATGTGGCAGGAAACGGGTGCCGCGGCCGATGCCGAGGACGAGCACACCGGTGGCCATTGGGTCGAGGGTACCGGAGTGGCCGACCTTCTTGGTGCGGAAGATGCGACGGAGTTTGCCCACTACATCGTGGCTTGTCCAGCCTTGGGGCTTGTCGACGATAACAATGCCGGAGTCTGCAATCGGATCGAAGTCGGTCATAGACGCAATCCTATGTTGCGCTATATGCGGTGTGTTAAACGGTGACCAGTTACACTGGCTCTTTGTGGAGATTTGGTATGGCTTGGACAATGCACCCGAAGACCTGGGGGACACGGTCGTAACCATCGGAGTGTTCGATGGTATTCATCTTGGGCATAAGCGCCTGATAGCTGCTGCGGTCAGTGACGCTCGCGCTCGTGGCGTGAAGTCGCTGTTGATGACTTTCGATCCCAATCCCGTAGCGCTGTTTGCCCCGGATAAGGTGCCGCCGGCACTGTCCACCGTGTCCCGTCGCGCCGAGCTGGCAGAAGCGGAGGGAATCGATGCCATGCTTGTCGTGCCTTTCGACAAGAACTTCTCCAGCATCCCCGCAGAAGACTTTGTACGCACCGTTGTCCGCGACAAGCTGAATGCACAGGCCGTCTTCGTTGGCCAGAACTTCACCTATGGGCAGAAGGCCGCAGGTACCGCCGAGACTATGCCGGAGCACGGCTGTAAGTGTGGGGTCGACGTCACCATCGTCGACCTTCTCGACGTCACTGCCGCGGACTCGACCGAACGTGTTTCGTCGACACGTATTCGCGGTTTGCTTGCCGACGGTGCGGTGTCCGCAGCCGCCTCGTGTCTCGGGTACTTCTACCGTGTCGATGGTGATGTTCTTCCAGGTCAGGGGCGTGGAGGAGCGCAGCTGGGCTTTCCGACCGCCAATATTGACTTCGCTGAGGGCCTGGCAATCCCGGCTGATGGTGTCTACGCGGCATGGTTCACGGTTCAGCCGACGGCAGCCCGCCCGGAGCCGGACCCGAAGGGCGATATCGAGTTTGGGGTGCGCTACCCAGCGGCCGTGTCGGTGGGCACTAATGTGACCTTTGGAGACACTGATCGAACGGTCGAGGCCTACGTGATTGACCGTCATGCGGACCTCTACGGCACCGCTGGGCAGGTTGAGTTTGTCGACCGGATTCGCGGCATGGAGAAGTTCGACTCGGTCGAGGAGCTCATTGACCGGATGAACCAGGACGTGGCAGACACCGAAGCCATTTTGGCTAAGACCGATTAGCTGTTAAAGTAAAACGTCGGCTGTGACTGCGGTCCACAAGCAGTTGCGAGGAACCAGTTGCCAGACGCTGTTTGGTTCCGGGAAAGCCGAGAATGTGGACTGAAAAAACGACCATAATTTGATTCAAGGAGTTAGATTTACATGGCTTTGAACACTGCAGAAAAGGCTGAGATTCTCAAGGAGTTCGGCCTGCACGAGACCGACACCGGTTCCCCGGAGGCTCAGGTTGCACTGCTGACCGCACGTATTCGTCAGCTGACCGAGCACCTGAAGTTCCACAAGCACGATCACCACTCCCGTCGTGGTCTGCTGCTGCTGGTCGGTCGCCGCAAGGGCCTGCTGCAGTACCTGCAGGACAACGACGTTGAGCGCTACCGTAAGCTGATCGAGCGCCTGGGTCTGCGTCGCTAAGGTTCTCCTTAAGGTCCTGTTTGTCAGAGCTTCATTGGTGTAAGTTGCTCTGTTAATTCAAGGCTTTTAAGCTTTTTAGACTCGCCGTTTGGGTTTCCATTGGATGGAAGCTCACGGCGGGTCTTTTTTTTTGATCACTTGTCGTTGTGGTATTCACTCATCGATGCGCTGTAGCGTGGCCACAAGTGAATACCTCATCGACAGGTGGAGGGGCTGATCGAAAGCGTGCGCATAAGTGCCGGGGCACCATCGATAAGACACGGTAATTCGTCGATAAGACACGGTAAACCATCGATGAGTCAAGAAAAGTCATCGATAAGTGCCCCCCGCCCCGCAAACTCCTAGAACCCCGCGTAGGTGCAAGAACCCAGATGCAGTGAGAGATCTCCGATCCGTCCAATACGAGAACTTTCCGCGTTAGCTGGTAGAATGCGTGACGCAAACGAAGTTCATTCGATCTTTTACAGGCGACATCGATGATCGCCGCTATTTCTAGGAGTAAGAAACCTATGGCCAACAGCAAGGCTGTTGAATTTTTCTTTGATGAGGATTTCGGTATTACCGAGGCCGTTGCCACCATCGACAATGGTGATTTCGGCACCCGCACCATTCGCTTTGAAACGGGCCAGCTGGCTCGTCAGGCCGATGGTTCGGTGACCACCTACTTGGACGAGGAGACCATGCTCCTGTCCACCGTCACCGCTTCCAACCAGCCCCGCGAGGGCTTTGATTTCTTCCCGCTGACCGTCGACGTTGAAGAGCGTATGTACGCTGCGGGCAAGATTCCGGGTTCGTTCTTCCGCCGTGAGGGCCGCCCGTCTACCGATGCCATCCTGGCATGTCGTCTGATTGACCGTCCGCTGCGTCCGACCTTCGTCAAGGGCCTGCGCAACGAGGTACAGGTTGTTGTCACCGTCATGTCCTGGGATCCGAAGGACCGTTACGACGTTGTCGCAATCAACGGCGCGTCAGCTGCAACTCAGCTTTCCGGGCTGCCGGTCTCCGGCGCTGTCGGTGGCGTCCGCATCGCGCTTGTTGCTGATGACAAGCACCCAGAGGGTGCATGGGTCGCTTTCCCGACCGAGGAGCAGCACGAGCAGGCTCTGTTCGAGATGGTCGTCGCTGGCCGTATCGTCACCCGCAAGCGTCGCGGCAAGAACGTCGAAGATGTCGCCATCATGATGGTGGAGGCCGGAGCAGGGGAGACCGTCGTCAAGCGTATTGCTGACGGTGCACCGGCGCCGACCGAGGACATCGTCGCCGCTGGCCTCGAGGCAGCAAAGCCGCACATCAAGGTTCTGTGTGAGGCACAGAAGGGTCTGGCTGAGCGCGCAGCGAAGGAAACGCAGGAGTTCCCGCTGTTCCCGGCATACAGCGATGAGATTTTTAACGCAGTCGAGAAGAAGTCCGCTAAGAAGCTGGCCAAGCTGCTCACCATTCCGGGTAAGCAGGAACGAGATGACGCCACCAATGAGTACATGGAGGACGTCGAGGGGCAGCTGCTGGAGCGCTTCGTATCCGATGATGTCGACGAGCAAGCTGCATCTAAGCAGATTCGCGCTGCATACAACGCAGTGATGAAGCAGATTGTCCGTGAGAAGATTCTGGCTGAGGGCTTCCGCATCGATGGTCGCGGTGTCACCGACATTCGTGACCTGGGCGTTGAGGTCGGTCTGATTCCGCGTGCCCACGGCTCTTCGCTGTTTGAGCGCGGCGAGACCCAGATTCTGGGTGTCACCACTTTGGATATGCTGAAGATGGAGCAGCAGATTGACTCGCTGACTCCTGTTACCTCCAAGCGCTACATCCACCACTACAACTTCCCGCCGTACTCCACCGGCGAGACCGGTCGTGTTGGCTCTCCGAAGCGCCGCGAGATTGGTCACGGGGCACTGGCTGAGCGCGCTCTGCTGCCGGTCGTGCCGTCCCGCGAGGAATTCCCGTACACCATTCGCCAGGTCTCCGAGGCTCTTGGATCCAATGGTTCGACCTCCATGGGCTCGGTCTGTGCTTCGACTCTGTCGCTGTACAACGCCGGTGTGCCGCTGAAGGCTCCGGTTGCCGGTATCGCCATGGGCCTGGTTTCCGGCGAGGTTGACGGTGAGAACCGCTTCGTCGCACTGACCGATATTCTCGGTGCCGAAGACGCATTCGGTGACATGGACTTCAAGGTCGCTGGTACTGCGGACTTCATTACCGCACTGCAGCTGGACACCAAGCTCGACGGTATTCCGTCGAAGGTTCTGGCCGATGCTCTGTCCCAGGCTCGTGATGCACGTCTGGCCATCCTGTCCACCATGGCTGAGGTCATCGAGTCTCCGGACGAGATGAGTGGTCTCGCTCCGAAGATCACCACCGTTAAGGTTCCGGCTTCGAAGATCGGTGAGCTCATCGGTCCGAAGGGCAAGACCATCAACGGCATCACCGAGGAAACCGGTGCTGATATCTCTATCGAGGACGACGGCACCGTATTTGTCTCGGCAACTTCCGGTAAGGCCGCGGACGCTGCAATCGAGCAGATTAATGCCATTGCTAACCCGCAGCTGCCGAAGGTCGGCGAACGCTACCTGGGCACTGTCGTGAAGACTGTCGCTTTCGGTGCTTTTGTCTCCCTGACTCCGGGCCGTGACGGTCTGATCCACATCTCCAAGCTCGGTGGCGACAAGCGCATCGAGAAGGTCGAGGATGTCATCAATGTCGGCGACAAGATTCAGGTCGAAATCGCTGATATCGACAACCGCGGCAAGATCTCGCTGGTTCCGGTCGAAGACGATTAATGCTTGGCGACGGAGGATGTGCTTTAGGTAGCCTCCAACAACGCGTGTAGCGATGGCGCGGTTAGGTCACAAATTGACCTAACCGCGCTTTTGTTTTGGGTTAATCTCGGGTTTCGAAGGGATTAATTTTCGAACCCACGTGGAAGGTAATTTGCGCATGCAACTTGTCGCGCACGATCATGAATTCATCGACATTGCGGCCGGTGGCTATGTCGCAAGTATTTCCCAGTTCGGTGGTGGACCGAGATCACTGGAGTACTGTGGCCTGCCACTGCTGACTGACTATCCCAAAGGGTTCAATCCACCGTTGTCCGCAGGTACGCTCCTGGCTCCGTGGCCGAACAGGGTCGCTGACGGAGTATTCATCTTTGATGGGGAAGTCCATCGACTAGATATTTCGGAGCCGTCCCGGGCGAATGCTATTCACGGATTTGTTGCAGATCGCGTTTGGTCTGTGGTCGATTCTGATGACAGCAGCGTCACCTTGGGCGTGGAAGTTGAGCCGCAACCGGGCTGGCCTTGGGAACTCGGTATGACCGTGCGCTGGCAAGTCACGTCTGCAGATGGCCTATCGGCGGAGTTCACAGTGCATAATCGCAGCGATAGGGAGTGCCCGTTTGGTCTGGGCTGGCATCCCTATTTAAGCGCGTTGGGCGCTGACTTCGGCAGTTGCACACTACGGTTGCCCGTTGATAACAACCTGCCACTGGAGCCAATTCGAAACTTGCCCGCCGGCCCAGCGGTGCCAGCGGAGACAGTGGTTCCCAGCCTTCGAGAGGGGGTATCCCTGGATGGACTGTGGCTGGATCACTGCTTCTTTGCTGCCGCGGAGGCAGCGGGGAGTCACTCACCGTGCCGTCGTGAAGCACATTTGGTTGGACCAAATGGCAAGGGTGCTGTGCTCTGGGCCGATGATGAATTCCGCTTCTTCCAGGTCTATGTTGCCGACGCTGGACGACGAGAAGGATTTCCTGGGCACGGGAATGCGATTGCGGTGGAGCCAATGACATGTCCGCCGGATGCGCTACGCTCCGGTACCGGTTTGCTGCGAGTTCAGGCTGGAGAGACAACAACTCTTGCCATGGGACTGCGCGCGGAAACGGGCGGAAAATAGTTTTCCCAGCGCAGAAGAGTGCAGCCCCCTCAATCGGGTTAAAACCTTCTTAATTAATTCACCTGGAATTAAGAATGGAAAATACACTTGGGGACGAATGTAAAAGAATAGGTCTTCCTTTTGTTCCGGATAGTGGCTATCTGGCCCCACACTTCGGGGTAGGTCGAGCCACTTTCACGGCCTTGATGGGCGTGCACCAGCCAGGTGCCGAGAAAAAGAAATCCCAATTCGTGCATTTCCTGAATACGTTTTGACTCCCTAATTGTGAGGAGGCCGTCGTGATAGTGGCGCAATCAGCCCTACGGCTCGAGGCATCATGGGTGGATTACTCCATTGTTGCCCTATACTTCCTATTCGTCCTAGGCATTGGCTGGGCTGCACGAGCCAAAGTGTCCAGCTCCATTGACTTCTTCCTCTCTGGGCGCTCACTGCCGGCTTGGGTGACAGGGTTGGCGTTCGTCTCAGCCAACCTAGGCGCAGTGGAAATCGTCGGTATGTCCGCAAATGGTGTGGAATACGGTTTCCAGACCATGCACTACTTCTGGATTGGTGCGGTTCCCGCCATGGTGTTCCTGGGCATTGTCATGATGCCCTTTTACTATGGCTCCAAGGTTCGCTCAGTACCAGAATTCATGCTGCGTCGTTTTGGTCCCGGAGCGCACCTTGTCAACGCGATTTCATTCGCCGTCGCGCAGCTGCTCATCGCGGGTATCAACCTTTTGCTGCTGGCCAAAGTGGTCAATGCGCTACTCGGCTGGCCACTGTGGCTGACATTGGTCGTCGCTGCAGTCATTGTGCTGTCCTACATCACGTTGGGCGGACTGTCCGCAGCGATTTACAACGAGGTACTTCAGTTCTTCGTGATTGTCGCAGCTCTAATGCCACTGACTCTAATCGGTCTGCACAGCGTCGGCGGCTGGTCGGGGCTTAAGGAAAAAGTTGCCACTGAATCGCACTTCCACACCTGGCCGGGCACGGGGTATTTCTGGTTTTGACAACCCGGTAGTTTCAGTCATCGGATTGGTATTCGGTTTGGGATTCGTGCTGTCCTTTGGCTATTGGACAACGAACTTCGTGGAGGTTCAGCGATCCATGGCAGCCGATTCGCTGTCGGCCGCACGCAAGACTCCAATTATCGGCGCGTTTCCAAAGATGTTCATTCCGTTCATCGTGGTGCTGCCGGGCATGATCGCCGGCGCGACTGTCGCACCCATCATGGATCAGACTGCCAAGCCTAACGACGCAATTCTGTACCTAATGAGAGATTTGCTTCCCAACGGCCTGCTGGGCATCGCTATTGCAGGGCTACTAGCAGCCTTTATGGCAGGTATGGCGGCGAATATCTCCGCGTTCAACACAGTCTTTAGCTACGACATTTGGCAGACCTACGTCGTCAAAAATCGAGCAGATGATTACTACCTCAAGGTTGGTCGTATCGCTACCATTGGCGCGACCGGCATCGCAGTGTTCACCGCATTGATTGCCGATAATTTCGGCAACGTCATGGACTACCTGCAGACGCTATTCGGCTTCTTCAACGCACCGTTGTTCGCTACCTTCCTTATCGGTATGTTCTGGAAGCGCATGACGCCGACAGCAGGTTGGACGTCTCTGCTCGCAGGAACGGGTGCTGCGATTTTGTACTGGTACATCTCCGAGTTCACGTCGGCAAGCGCAACCATCTTTGAGCTGCCGGGGCAAGGCACTGCGTTCGCTGCCGCCTCCGTGGCATTCGTCGTCGATATTGTGGTGGCTGTGGTCGTTTCGCTCATGACAACGCCGAAACCCGATGAGGAGCTGGTGGGCTTCGTCAAGTCCGTCACGCCGAAGGCTCACTTCACAGACGCTGCTGAGGCAGAGCTGCCATTGTTACAGCGAACTGTTCCGCTGGGTATTTTGTGCCTGGTGATGGCCGTAGTTCTTAACATCGTTTTCGCATAGGAGCTAGTGAGAAATCATGTCACGGACACACAACAATTCAACTGTAGAAGCGACTATCAGCACCGGTAATAAGAAAGCAGGTGCCTTTGACATTCGCAATGTCATTGGGGCGCTGCTTGGTCTTTACGGCATCATTTTGCTGCTGTCGTGGCTGTTCCTCGATCCTGGAGTTAACCCGGAGACCAGTGTTGCCAAAGAGCCGATGTATAACCTGTACAGCGGCATAGCCCTGCTTCTCTTTGCAATCGTTTTCTATGCCTGGGCAAAACTGCGCCCAACGGTTGTCGAAGAATCATAAGGAGTAAAAATGACAACCGATGACCAGCCTTCTCACGCTTTTTCGGTAACGCGCACTACGCTTGCCGACGGTCGCGAGCTAATCTACTTCGACGATGAACCGGACTATGTCTCGGGCAAAAAGACTCGAAAGTTAACCGACGAACGTGATTTGCCACAGGCGATTACGGAGTCGGAGCTGCGCCAAGATCCGCTGACAGGTGATTGGTACTGCTACGCGGCGCACCGCATGAACCGCACCTTTATGCCTCCTGCTGGTGAGAACCCACTAGCTCCGACGCTGCCGGAACAACTTCCCACAGAGGTGCCTGCCAGTGACTACGACGTGGTGGTTTTTGAAAACCGCTTCCCTTCGCTTTCCATGCACATGGAAGTTCCGGATGACTTTGCCCAAACTGTCGACGGCGCCGAGATTTTCCCGCGGAAGCCGGCCTTGGCTCGGTGCGAGGTTGTCTGCTTTACCCCGAATGTTTCGGACTCCTTCCGGGATCTGACCTTTACTCGTGCTCGCACCGTTATTGAAGCGTGGGCGCACCGCACTGCGGAACTCAGCAAGCTCGAAGGTGTGAGGTTGGTGTTCCCCTTTGAAAACAGGGGCAAGGAAATTGGGGTAACGCTGCAGCATCCTCATGGGCAGATTTACTCGTACCCGTATCTGCCCCCACGTGCGGCAGCCATTGTTTCACGCGCGAAAGCCCACTTCGAAACCACCGGTCGTGACCTCTTTGAGGATGTCCTGGAGGCCGAAAAGGCTTCAGGTCGACGGATCATCGCAGAAGGGGAGTACTTCACCGCATTCGTCCCAGCTGCAGCTAAGTGGCCAGTCGAAGTCATGATTATGGCTAACCGCGCTGTCGGTAGTTTTCAGGAGCTGACCGATGCGGAGAAGGACGAACTGACAGCAATGTACCTTGACCTGCTGCGACGTATTGACCGATTCTTCTCCGGCATCGACAAAACGCCGTACATCGCAGCATGGAACCAAGCTCCGGTAGGCGAGGATCACCAGTTTGGCCGCCTCCACCTGCAGCTCTATTCCATGATGCGCTCTGCAGGACGCATGAAGTTCCTCGCGGGTTCAGAGTCCGGGCAAGGAGCCTGGATTTCGGACACGACCCCGGAGGCAATCGCTGACCGCTTCCGGGAAGTTGGCCAGACTCGCTGGCTTCCCACTCGCTCCCATAAACAGGCGGTATCTGACGTAACTGAGCAATTCCGCCGCAGTTTCGGTTCGGAACCACAGGGCGTCTTCCGCGCCCCAGGCAGAGTCAACCTGATTGGCGAGCATGTCGATTATGCCGGTGGTATCTGTCTGCCATTCGCGTTGGCACAGAGTACTTTCGCAGCGGTGGGTGCCCAGGCTGCTGGTGACTCGTGGACAGTGCGAGTTGTTTCGGACTTGATGGACAAGGACGACGCCGCAGACGGTGACAAGCCGGTTGCTATCGCAATGTCCGATGTCGGTCCGAACTCTCCTGCAAATTGGACGGGATACGCAGTTGGCACTATCTGGGCTATGCGTGAGGCAGGGCTGTTGCCCGCGGATTGTCCAAGCCTTGACATTGCGATTTCCTCCGATGTTCCGATCGGTTCCGGGCTCTCCAGCTCCGCCGCTCTGGAGTGTTCTGTCGGCGTTGCAGCCTTTGAGCTCGTCCACGGGCGCGCACCAAACGATGAAGAGCAGCAGGGAATTGTTGAGGCGGCTATCCGCTCAGAAAATGAGGTCATTGGTGCCTCTACCGGCGGTCTGGATCAGCGTATTTCCATCAAGGGCAAGGAAAACCACGCACTGGTCATTGATTTTGCGAAGAGTTCTGACCAGCTTGTAAAGGCTGCTTTCGCAGACGAGGACCTAGAGGTTTTGGTAATCAACACCAACGTTCGGCATAGTCTCTCGGATGGTCAGTATGCGACGCGTCGCGGAATCATCGATGCCGTGACAAATGGTCTTGGGGTATCTGATTTCCGCGGTCTGGATGATGCAGTTGGTGCTGCTATCAATTGGGCGAAGGAGAACGTCCCAGCTGAGGCAGATAGGGATCAATGGGTTGATACCGTGGCGCGCCGAGTACGTCACGTTGTTACCGAAATTGACCGGACGGCACAGGCGATTGAAAAGCTTTCCGAGGGGGACTTCGAGGCCTTTGGCACGTTGATGGTGGCAAGCCATCTTTCGCTGAGGAATGACTACGAAGTTTCCTGTCCAGAGCTGGATCTTGCTGTGGACGTAGCGCTTGAGCAGGGGGCGCTTGGTGCCCGAATGACTGGCGGTGGCTTTGGCGGCAGTGCCATTGCGCTGCTGCCACACGACCGTGTCAGTGCTGCAGCGAATGCAGTTGCGTCGGCCTTCCGTGACAGAGGAATGCCGGAACCGGAGTTTTTCGTTGGAAATCCCGGGCCGGGAGCAAGCCGCCTAGTTTAGGCGGTATTCCCCCCCCGGTCTTGGGGGGGGGCTACTGTAATGCAATCTTCTTCCGCTGCGGCTTGAGCAGCGTGGTGAGGAAGATTAGCACCACGGCAAATCCCGCGGCGGTAAACATCGCAATGCTATAGCCACGAATCAAGTCGTCGGCGGCAGGAGCTGCTGCACCAGTGCCGGACAGGCCAGTGGCAATAACAGCTGACAGCGCCACAAACAGTGCGGTACCGACAGCGCCGGCAACCTGCTGTAGCGTGTTCATGATTGCTGAGCCATCCGGGTAGAGGCGCTTCGGAAGATCACCAAGACCGAATGTGAACAGCGGAGTAAACAGCAGCCCCAGGCCAATCTCAAGGACGATGTGGCAGGCGACAATCCACCATAGCGGAGTCGATGCTGAGATGAAGCCGAGCCCGAAAAGACCGAGGGCAAGGACAATGGAGCCGGGAATTGCCAGTGGGCGCGGACCATAGCTGTCAAAGAGCCGGCCGACAGCCGGTCCCATCAGACCCATAACCAGTGGACCAGGCATCACAATCAAACCAATAGTCTTGACGTCGACACCTCGCAGATTGAGGTAGAGCGGCAAAATGATGATCACACCGAACATCAGCATGAAACCAATGGTCAGAATGATTGTGGACAGCCTAAAGCTCTTTGTGCGGAAGGTTCGAAGATCCAGCAGAGCTCGGTTGTGCGGTGCCAAACGGCGCTGGCGCATGATGAAGAACACCAACAGCACGATGCCGACTGCGCACAGGATTCCGTCGATAAGCGAAAACTCTGCGCCTACGCGGCTCAGCGCGTACACCAGCGGGCCGAATGCGCCGGCACTGAGGAACACCGAGAGGATATCGATGGGCTTCGCGGAGTTTTCCTCAATATTGGGAACGAGGATGACGCCCACTACCAGCACAATTAGGCCGAGCGGCAACATCGTGTCGAAAAGCGCATGCCAATTGTTATTGGCAATCTCCAGAATGAGACCGGAGATGGTCGGTCCGATAGCAGGCGCGACAGCGATGACCACGCTCATTCGTCCCATCATGCGCCCGCGCTCATGCTCCGGTACTACGTTGAGCACCGTGGTCATCAGCAGCGGCAGCAGCACTGCGGTACCGGACGCTTGGACAATGCGTGCGAGCAGAACGATCGCGAAGTTTGGCGCGAAAGCACCGATGAGAGTGCCCACGACGAATAGTCCTTGACTGACCGCGAAAAGAATGCGGAACGGCACTGCCGAAATGAGAAATCCAGTGACCGGAATGACAACTGCCATGGTCAGTAGGAACGATGTTGTCAGCCAGCCTGCGGTAGCTGCGCTGATTCCGAGGTCCGCCTTGATGACGGGAATTGCGACACTCATGACCGTCTCGTTCAAGATAGCCATGAATGCCGCAGCTAGTAGCACATAAATGGCCATGTAAGCGTTTTTCGGCGCTTTGGCCTGTGCTGCTTCCGAACTTGGGCTCAATTCGGAATCTTCAGATTCAGAAACCAAGAGAAGTCACTTTCTAGATATAGGTACTGAAATAAGTAATTTTCTAAGATGTTGCGGCTTAGCGCAAGAAAATCCCCATCGTAAGCCGACAAAACGGCAAAGCCGACGGGGGCATTGGCACACAAGTTGCCCAACACATTCTAAGGTAAGGGATAGAGATGAACCCGTTGGGAAAGGACAAGAGAGCTGTGAGCAATATCAAGGTCGGCGTACTTGGCGCCAAGGGCAAGGTAGGGTCCACCATCTGCGAGGCAGTTGAAGCCGCCGACGATTTGGAGCTGGCAGCGGGTCTCGACTCGGGCGATGACCTGAATGAACTTGTCACCGCTGGTGTGCAGACCATTGTTGACTTTACTCAGCCCGACGCTGTGATGGGCAATCTTGAGTTCTGCATTAAGAATGGTATCAACGCCGTCGTGGGTACCACGGGCTTTACCAAGGAGCGCCTCGATCAGGTGCAGAGCTGGCTTGACGACGCCGACGGTGCCGCCAATGTCCTTGTTGCACCGAACTTCGCAATCTCCGCAGTATTGACCATGAAGATGGCAGAGCTAGCCGCTCCGTACTTCGAGTCCGCTGAAGTTATCGAAATGCACCATCCTTTTAAAAAGGATGCCCCCTCGGGCACCGCTATCCACACTGCTGAGGCTATTGCCCGTGCTCGCAAGGAAGCAGGCATGGGGGAGCAGCCCGATGCCACTGAGCAGACTCTGGATGGTGCTCGCGGCGCCGATGTCGAGGGCATTCCGGTGCACGCAGTCCGTATGACCGGTTCGGTGGCACACGAGACCGTTATCTTCGGCGCTGAAGGACAGTCGCTCACCATCAAGCAGGACTCCTACTCGCGCACCAGCTTTGTGCCGGGTGTGCTGCTGGGCGTGCGTAAAATTGAGGATTTTCCGGGCCTGACTGTGGGACTGGAGCCGTTCCTGGGACTGTAATTGCCAGGAGTTCACTGAAAATGTCTGAAAACGTCACTCTCAAGGCGCAACTGATTGCCTCGACCAATTTCTTCCCACCTGAGGACATCGACTTTGATACCGATGCCGACGGTGGGGAAGCATTAATTGAGTTCTCTGGCCGGGCTTGTTATGAAACGTGGGACAAGCCCAATCCACGGACAGCGACCAATAGGGGCTATCTGCGGCATGTGCTCGAGGTAGGCCACACCTCACTTTTTGAACACGCAAGTGCAAGCATCTATGTCCGTGGGCTGTCGCGCTCGTGTGCACATGAACTCACACGGCACCGTCACTTTTCCTTTTCGCAGTTGTCGCAGCGGTTTGTGCCGACCAGTTCCAACAATGTTGTGGTTCCTCCCGCAATTGCGGAGGACCCGGATCTGTTGCGAGTTTTCGAAAGCGCGGTTGATCAGTCCCGTTTCGCCTATGGTGAGTTATTAGACGCACTGGAAGAGAAGTGGGCCGATGAGCCCAACGCTATCTTGCGGCGAAAGCAGGCACGCCAGGCAGCCCGGGCGGTTTTGCCCAATGCCACCGAAACTCGAATCGTGGTTACTGGTAATTTCCGGTCTTGGCGCCACTTCATTTCGATGCGTGCGACCGAGCATGCCGATGCCGAAATTCGGGAGTTGGCAGTGGCTTGTCTGCGGGAGCTGCAGCGCTGCGCTCCTGTTGCTTTTGGGGATTTTGAGATCAACACTCTGAAGGATGGGTCGGTCGTCGCGTCGAGTCCTTACGCCTTCGAGGGGTAATCGCACGTACAGTGTGAAGATATAGTCGATTGAGATTTTTAAGAAAAGGTAGTCAACAATGAGCACAGGAATTGCGTCAACTCGCGGTGCTGACATTTTCGGCACTGTCGCCGTAGCTATGGTGACCCCTTTTGATAAGGACGGAAACCTCGATGTCAAGGCAGGTGTGCAGCTCGCTGGGCATCTTGTAGACGGCGGCTGCGATGCACTCATTCTGGCCGGTACTACTGGCGAGTCGCCTACTACGACCGTTGAGGAAAAGCTCGAGCTTCTCCGAGCTGTCCGCGCAGAGATGGGCGATAAGGTCAAGCTTGTGGCCGGTGCCGGCACCAATGACACAGCCGGGTCCATTGAGCTGGCAAAGGCTTCTGTGGAGGCGGGCGCGGATGCGCTGCTCGTCGTCACGCCGTATTACTCCAAGCCGTCCCAGGAGGGCCTGTACCGCCACTTTACGGCGGTGGCCGACGCAACCGAGGCTCCGGTGTGCCTGTATGACATTCCGCCGCGTTCGGTTATTCCGATTGAAGTTGATACCATTTACCGGTTGGCGGAGCACCCGAGAATCCAGGCTGTTAAGGACGCTAAGGGGGACTTGGGAGCTGCCGCCGGCATTATCGCTAATACTGATTTGGCGTGGTACTCCGGTGACGATGTGCTGAACCTTCCGTGGCTGTCGATTGGCGCCACCGGGTTCATTTCCGTTATTGGACATGCAGCCCCGCAGCTGCTGGCCGAGGTGCGCTCTTGTTTTGACAAGGGTGACCTTGCTGGTGCGCAGGCAGCCCACGCGAAGATGACTCCGCTGTTTGCCGCTCAGGCTGCACTTGGCGGTGTAAGTTTTGCTAAGTCCGCTCTGCGTCTGCAGGGCATTGAGATAGGAGATCCACGCTTGCCGCAAATTGCAGCAAATGACCAGCAGCTTGAGGTGCTTGAAGAAGCTATGCGGAAGGCAGGTGTTCTGTAGTGGCTGAAGGACGCAATCGCGCCCGCAAGGTAACTCGTAAGGCCGGTCCGCCTTCCGAGTCTGACGTGGCTGCAGCAGAGCAGTCCAAGAACTCTGCATCCAAGGGCTCCGACAAAGGTCGAGCTAACTCGAACGGCTCGAAGTCCTCGCAGCGTTCCGGTGATCGTAAGAACGCCGGCAACGCTAAGAAGTCCCAAGGTTCGTCGAATTCTTCCAACCGCGGTTCTCGTGGTGGTCGCGGTGGCCGTGGCGGTAACCGCGGAAATAATTCGCGGGGTGGCCGTGGCGGGCGTGGCGGCAACCGTCGTAACGTAGTGCAGTCGATGCAGGGTGCAGACTTGACGCAACGTCTGCCCGCGCCGCCGAAGGCCCCCAAGGACGGTCTGCGTGTGGTCGCGCTGGGTGGTATTTCCGAAATCGGTCGCAATATGACCGTGTTGGAGTACAAAAACCGACTGATTATCGTCGACTGTGGCGTGCTGTTCCCGAGCTCGGATGAGCCGGGTGTTGACCTGATTCTGCCTGACTTCTCCTACATGGAAGACAAGTGGGATCGCGTGGAAGCTCTCGTGGTCACCCACGGTCACGAGGATCACATCGGTGCTATCCCTTGGTTGCTCAAGCAGCGCGCGGACATCCCGATTATTGCTTCCCGCTTTACCTTGGCACTGATTCAGGCCAAGACACAGGAGCACCGTCAGCGCCCGAAGGTCATCGAGGTCAACGACACCAGCCACATTCAGCGTGGTCCGTTCGATCTGCGTTTCTTCAACGTCAACCACTCGATTCCGGAGTGCCTTGGCATCGTCATTAAGACCGGAGCTGGCATGGTTGTCCACACCGGTGACGTGAAGATGGACCAGACCCCGCCGGACGGAAAGCCGACTGACCTGCCGGCGCTGAGCCGCTACGGTGATGAGGGAATCGACCTCTTCTTGTGTGAGTCCACCAACGCCACAATCCCGGGCTTCTCCGGTTCCGAGGCGGAGTTGGCTCCGACCCTGCGTCGTCTGATTATGGACGCAAAGCAGCGCGTTATCGTTGCGGCTTTCGCGTCGAATGTCTACCGCGTTCAGGCTGTTATCGATGCAGCTGTCAAGGCTGGACGAAAGGTCGCGTTCAACGGCCGCTCCATGATTCGCAACATGCGTATCGCGCAGGAGTTGGGTCTGCTGACCGCGCCAGAGAACACCATCGTGGAGATGAACGAGGCCGCTCGCATGGCGCCCCACAAGGTCGTGCTGGTGACTACCGGTACGCAGGGTGAGCCAATGGCTGCGCTGTCTCGCATGGCCCGTCGTGAGCACCGTCAGATTACCGTCCGTGATGGCGACCTGATTATCCTCAGTTCTTCGCTGGTACCGGGTAACGAAGAGGCGGTCTTCGGCGTTATCAACATGTTGGCCCAGATTGGTGCCACGGTTATCACTGGCAAGGATGCCAAGGTTCACACCTCCGGTCACGGGTTTGCTGGCGAGCTGCTGTTCCTCTACAACGCAGCCCGTCCGTCGAATGTCATGCCAATTCACGGTGAGTGGCGCCACATTCGTGCCAACAAGGAACTGGCTGTGTCCACTGGCGTGAAGCCAGAAAACGTTGTCCTCGCTCAGAACGGTGTGGTTGTCGACCTCGTTGACGGCCGCGCTCGTGTAGTTGGCCAGGTTCCGGTCGGTAACCTCTACGTTGATGGCGTCACCATGGGTGACGTCGACGCTGACGTGCTGGCAGACCGTGCTGAAATGCGTGAAGGTGGTCTTATCACCGTCACAGCCGTCATCGATAACCGCACTGGTCGTCCGTTGGAGAAGCCGCGGGCTCAGGCTCGCGGTTACTCGGACGACGCCAAGGAAGTGCTCGCAACCGTCGAGCAGGTCGTTGACGATACTCTCTTTGACCTGGCTGGCAGTGGCGAGAACAATCCATACCGTATGGCTCAGGAAGTTCGTCGCCGCACCGAGCGCGTCATTAACCAGAAATGGCGTCGCAGTCCGATGGTTGTTCCGACCATCGTGCCGATGTCCTCAGAGGCAGCCGAAGAGGTCACCGATGAGGAAATCAAGGAGTCGCGCGAAAGCATCTAAGTTTCTAGAGCGTCGTTTAGCGTAAGAGCCCGCATCCACCTAAAGCCGTGTGGATGCGGGCTTCTCCGTGCCTGGTCTAGTCTGGAGCTATGACTTTTGCTGAACGGGAACGTGAAGACCTAGCTAATCTACTGCTCAGCGTCGGCCCCGACGCACCGACCTTGTGCGAGGGCTGGACAACCCGGGATTTGGCCAACCACCTTTACATTCGCGAAAACCGTCTGGATGCCGCTGGCGGGATGTTCGTCAAGGCGCTTTCGGAACGCCTCGTTGCTGTTACCGCTGAGGTCAATCGAATGCCCTACGTCGAAGTGGTGGGGAAGTGGGGCAGTGGTGCTCCGCGATGGAATCCAATGAACTGGGCAGACCGCTATGTCAACACTGCGGAGAACTTCGTTCACCACGAGGACGTCCGTCGTGCCCAGGAAGGTTGGACCGTTCGTCAGCTGCCACCCTCCGGAGTTTCAGACCTGTGGCGCCTGGTCACTACTGCCGGCCGTATGATGTTGCGCGGTTCGACCTCGACCGTGGTGCTAATGCGCGACGACGGGGTTGCGGTGACCCTAATCGACAACAGTGCTAAGGGGGCTCCGGTTGTGACTGTCCGCGGAAGCGTCGGGGAACTGGTGTTGTGGCTCTATGGCCGTGACGAGGTACGCGTCACCATCGACGGCGATGAATCGGGCATCAAGCGCAACAGCCTTTAAGATCACGTTCTCAGTTCTGGACAGTCGTGGCAGCCCGCCTGTTAAACAATGACACGCGTGTGACTAATGTGAAAACGATCCGGTGTTAGCTGTAAGGTTATGGTCATGTCTGCGACCAGCCGAACCAGAACTGACAATCGTCGTGGATCTTCCCGCTCTGCGGAGACAGATGCCACGCGGCGATACCCCGTGCACAGTGCCACGGAGGAATTCGAGCGCACTCCTAGCGCCATGTCGTTCGTGGGCAATAGCTTGGCCAGCGCCTGGACTGAAACTGCCCGCGGCGTGGCCGGTCTTGCCCGTCGGGTAGGCGGTCGCAAAAATAAGCGAGATGAAGAGGAGAATATGTCGCGGCGCGAAAGTGACGCCGATTTTTCGACGAAGCCCCGTAGGAAGCGTCGTAAAGCAGCTAGTGGCTATGACGATGTAATTGAACCGCCGGCACCGGCCTCCGTGCCAGCTGACGAGTTCGACGCAGACTTCGATGAGGGTGGCGAACCGGGATCGAAGGATGGCCTCGCACTACTCGTGCTGGCGTTGGCGATTGTGCTCGCTGGCTCGACATGGTTCCACCTGGCAGGGCCAGTGGGGGAGTTCATTGAAACGGCAGTGCGCACGCTCATTGGTATCGGCGCTTTTGTACTTCCGGTGCTGCTCGGTGTTGTTTCCGTATTAATGATGCTGGATGCTATGCCGCGCCGTGAACGTCTGACACCTACCATCACTGGAGCTTCGCTGATCGTGGTGGGGCTGCTCGCAATTGTGCATATCGGCTCGGGTCGTCCTGCGGACTGGCAGGGGCGACGTGCAGCTGGTGGCGCAATTGGTGGTTATATCGGTTCGCCGCTAGCAGCCGGGTTTACCTCGTGGGTCGCCGTGGTTTTGTTGCTGGGTATCGTTTTTTACGGCGCTCTGGTGCTCTCTGGCGCGACGGTGCGCCAGCTTATCGATGCCACTAAGGAATACTTCAACTTTTCCGAGTGGTCTTCGCGTCGTGCCGGCGACGAGCCGGAATCGGACGATCCCTACGGCAATGTCGATGACATGCTGGAACGTCGTGCGAGCTGGGATTCCGATACCGCATATGCCGATGAGGACTTTGACCAGCCGACGCAGCTAATCGAGCGTCGCCCAAGCCACAGCGGCCGCACGCATCATTCCTCGTCGCGTTCGACCGATCGCTCTGCTTACCGAGCTCCTCGCCGTGGCGCGGATAGCCGTATGTCTGCACCCGAACCCGCGCCTTACGACGAACCGGATGCTGACGGTAATCTCTACGATCTTTTGGACGAAGAGCCGCAGAGGACTCGACAGGCTCCGCGACCTGCCCGTCAGGTTGAGGATGTCGACTACGATTCGGCAAAGACCACAGTGTTTGATGTCCGGCATGGGGCACAGCACTCCAACCGAGTCTCCCCGGTGGAGCCGGCGTTTCCGGCGGCTGAGTACGTGGAGGAAACTCAGTCGGATGCTGTGCATCGGGACACCGCCGAAACGGAATCGACTATTCCGGCTGTCGGGGGCACGAACTACCACGCTGCCGACGAGGAGTATGACGAGTACTCCGAGTACCCGACGCAGGAGGCTGCTGCAGCGAGCAGCAGCGAACGCAATCGTGTTTCCGCTTCCCGAGCTCCGAAACAGCCCGTTCAGTCTGAGACCGTAGCGCCGGAGAGTGCCCCGCAGGGCGAGTCGTCTGTCGACGATTCGCGGGATGCGGTTTCTGAGGCTACGCGCCGCACCATGGATGCCATTGCCGCTCGTTCTGGCATCGATGCCTCTAAGATTCCGGCCACAACTCCGAAGTCTGAATTGGAAAAGGACGCCGAGGGTACGTCCGCTTCGTCGGCATGCACGCCGGAGTCTGACTACCACCTGCCATCGACTAACTTGTTGATCCCAGGTGAGCGCCCCAAGACACGTACGGCGACGAACGACCGCATGATTGAAGCGATTACTGAGGTATTCGCAGAATTCAAGGTCGACGCTGCGGTGACTGGTTTCTCTCGCGGTCCGACGGTGACTCGCTACGAGGTCGAGCTTGGCCCGGGCGTGAAGGTCTCGAAGATCACGAACCTCCAGTCCAACATTGCCTATGCGGTAGCGACCGACAATGTCCGCCTACTGACTCCGATTCCGGGCAAGTCAGCCGTTGGTATCGAGGTACCGAACAACGACCGTGAGATGGTTCGGCTTGCCGACGTACTCAACGCGCCCAAAACCGTTGCGAACGATGACCCGATGCTGATTGGGCTCGGTAAGGATATTGAGGGCGAGTTTATCTCGCACTCCATCCAGAAAATGCCGCACCTTCTCGTTGCCGGTTCGACCGGTTCGGGTAAGTCCGCGTTCGTAAATTCGATGTTGGTTTCGCTGCTGACTCGTGCGACCCCGGAGGATGTCCGCCTGATTCTGGTGGACCCGAAGATGGTCGAGCTGACTCCATATGAGGGGATTCCTCACCTGATTACGCCAATCATCACTCAGCCGAAGAAGGCCGCGGCGGCTCTGCAGTGGCTGGTTGAAGAGATGGAACAGCGGTACATGGACATGAAGGCCGCCCGCGTCCGTCACATCAAGGACTTCAACCGTAAGGTCAAGTCCGGTGAGATTACGACGCCACTTGGCTCGGAACGCGAGTACCGTCCGTACCCGTACATTGTCTGTGTCGTCGACGAGCTGGCAGACCTGATGATGACCGCACCCCGCGATATCGAAGATGCGATTGTGCGCATCACGCAGAAGGCCCGTGCCGCCGGTATCCACTTGGTGTTGGCTACGCAGCGTCCGTCTGTGGATGTGGTCACCGGTTTGATTAAGACGAACGTGCCATCGCGATTGGCATTCGCTACCTCGTCACTCACGGACTCCCGCGTCATTCTTGACCAGGGAGGTGCTGAAAAGCTCATTGGTATGGGCGATGGCCTGTTCATTCCACAGGGTGCAGGCAAGCCGCGACGGCTGCAGGGTGCCTTCGTCACAGACGAGGAGATTCAGGCAGTAGTCGATGCGGCTAAGGCACAGGCCGAGCCGGATTACACCGAGGGTGTCACAGAGGATAAGAGCGCTGAGGCTGAGCGCAACATTGACCCCGATATTGGAGATGACCTGGAAGATTTGCTTCAGGCAGTCGAGCTGGTGGTCACCGCACAGCACGGGTCGACCTCGATGTTGCAGCGCAAGATGCGAGTCGGCTTTGCCAAGGCTGGTCGACTGATGGACCTGATGGAAACTCGCGGAGTGGTCGGGCCATCAGAGGGCTCTAAGGCACGTGAGGTGCTGGTCAAGCCAGAGGAGCTCGAAACCATTAAGTGGATGATCAAGGGCGCAAACCCGGAGGATGCTCCTAAGGAAGAAGTAAACGTAGTCGACGCTGATCCGAATCAGTCTATGGCGTAGGACGACCCAGCCTTACCGCCGTTTCTGATTGCGTGTATAGTCGGCACACGTGGAGGGGAGTATCCCCGGTAAAAGTGGATGTTTTCCGCTAGCCCGTGACGGTTATCGTCAGCACGGATTGGACGCACAGACTCGTCTTGCGCACATCGAATCCCGGTGCCGTCACTTTTGCCACTATGGCAGAAGCAGGAGAGACCTCCGGTTCATGTTCGCACGACCGGAGGTCTTTTTTTAATATGCATGTCCCCGCATTGGTATGGATTATCACCATTGTGGTCGTCATGGGTTTTATCGCCTTTGACTTCTATGCACACGTTCGCACGCCGCATAACCCAACTATGAAGGAAGCCGGCATCTGGACCGCTTTCTACGTAGTCTTGGCATTAATTTTCGGCGGAATGGTGTGGTTGTTATGGGATCACCACCGAGGCATTGAGTTTCTATCGGGCTATATCACCGAAAAGGCGCTCAGCGTAGACAATCTATTTGTCTTTGCACTCATCATCGGCGCATTCAAGATTCCGCGCCAGTACCAACAAAAGGTTTTGCTGTTCGGTATTGCGATGGCGCTGGTATTCAGAGGCCTGTTCATTTGGGCTGGTGCGGCAGTTATTGCCAAGTGGTCTGACGTTTTCTACCTGTTTGCAATCTTCCTGATTTACACGGCTATCAAGACGGTGTACGACGAAGCCGTCGATAAGCCGGAACCCGATCCGTCGGATATGAAGCTGATTCAATGGCTGCGTCGAATCGTCCCAATTTCGGACCATTACAACAAGGACAAGCTGACCGTTAAGGAAAACGGCAAGCGTTACTTGACTCCACTTGCCATCGCGCTGGTGTCCATCGGTTTTATCGATGTGATGTTTGCGTTTGACTCTATCCCGGCTATCTACGGCCTGACGGATGAGGCATATATCGTCTTTACTGCAAATGCCCTTGCTCTCATGGGGTTGCGACAGATGTACTTCCTGCTCGACGGTCTGCTGGATCGCTTGGTGTACCTGGCTTATGGCCTGGGTGTCATCCTGGCCTTTATTGGTGTGAAGTTGCTGTTGCACGCACTGCATGAAAACAACCTGCCGTTTATCAACAGCGGTGAGAACGTGTCGGTGCCTGAAGTATCGACCTGGGCGTCGCTGGCGGTCATCGTCATCGTTCTGGTGGTGACTGTCCTGGCATCGTGGCTCAAGAGCAAGCGTGATGAAAACATGGGTGCGATTGCCCTTCCGCGTGTTCACCACGATGATGATGGAAGCCGCGATGGCCTCGGCTCTCACGCCTCCTCTACTTCTGTCAGTGAGGGGTCAACGTCGGCCGGAAGCGAAACTAACGGTTCACACACCGGTAAGAACGAGCCTGGGCGTTAATCGAACACGATTGTGAGATAAGGTAACAACTGTGACTGCTCCAAGTGCTGATACAAGCCGTGTTTCCAACTGGAACTTGCCCAATTTCCTGACCGTGCTTCGCATCCTCGGAGTACCGGTGTTCCTGTGGGTACTTCTTCAGGAGGGCGGCGAAGCCACCAATTGGCGCTGGTGGTCGTTTGTCGTATTCGCGCTTCTGATGGCGACTGACAAGTTGGACGGGCACCTCGCACGTAGCCGTAACCTCATTACCGACTTTGGCAAGATTGCCGATCCGATTGCCGATAAGGCTCTAATGCTGGCTGCGCTGATTGGTATGAACATCATCGACATTCTGCCGTGGTGGGTGACTGTCATCATCGTGATTCGCGAAGGTGGCATCACCATCTGGCGTATGTTCGCCCTGCGTCAGGGGCGTGTTGTTCCGGCTTCTCGGGGCGGCAAGATAAAGACGGTCCTGCAGTCTGTAGCAGTGGGGCTCTTCCTGATGCCAGTGGACTGGTTGTTCTGGCCGTCCTGGATTGTGATGGTTGCCGCCATTGTCGTCACCGTCGGTACTGGTATCCAGTACATTGTGGATGCGCGAAAGGTCTCGTAGAGAAATTAAGTGGAGGGTAAAGCTGTGAACACAGTCGAACGCCTCGCCCAGAGCGACGAAAACGCTGACGGTGTCGATGGCGTTTCGCTTCAACTCGTCCAAACGCTTACGGCTCGTGGCGAGACTTTTGCAGCCGCAGAATCACTTACCGCAGGTCTTCTCTGCGCTACAGTTGCCTCCGTACCGGGAGCCTCCGCCGTTCTCCGCGGTGGCGTGGTCACTTACGCCACTGACACGAAGGCGTTGCTTGCCGACGTGCCAAAGGATGCTTTGGCCGCATATGGCCCCGTGTCCGAGTTGACGGCCCGGTATATGGCACTTGGAGTGGCAAATAAAGCAGTGGCGGACTGGGGGATTTCGCTAACTGGCGTTGCTGGTCCAGCGATGCAGGATGGGCACCCAGTAGGTGAAGTCTGGTGTGGTCTGAAACCGCCGGGAGTTTCGTACCTTGATGGGGTAACTGCTGTTAGGTTGCCGGTGAATAAAGAGGGGTCGCGCGCGGAGATTCGTCGTCAAGCAGTGGTATTGGCGTTAGAACTGTTGTTGCAGAATCTCGACGGTGAGTAGAATTTTTGAAAATTGGGAACAGGTCGGCCTTCTAAAGCGTTAGAGAAAGTGATGACCAACAATACTGCACTTATGACCATTCGCTACCCAGAGGTAGATAGCGCTGCCGCTTTCGAAGCTTCCATGGATGCCACAGCACCGTCGGCGCGGGTGGCTGTAGGGGAGCAGCCTGGATCGGTTGCAAAGTTAACGGCACAGGATTTGGCGGAACGGGGAGAATCCCGTGAGCCACTCCTGCGAGAGGCACTGGGGGAGACGCTGCGTGATATCCGTTCGCGCAGTGGACAGACGCTGCGTGAGCTTTCTGAAAATGCGGCTATTAGCCCTGGTTATTTGTCTGAGCTTGAGCGTGGACGGAAAGAAGTCTCATCTGAGCTGCTGGCGTCGGTATGCGCGGCGCTTGGTGTGACGGTGTCGGATTTGATGATGGAAGCAGCCACAGCGATGGCCCTGCATTCGGCGAGCCCAGAATTGGCAGCGATGTAGAAATTGGTTGCGGCGGTGGAATTTCATTCCATTGCTCCGGTACTTAGCACCCGAAGACGCTCGGCTTTAGTTAAGATTGGGTGCGCGATAAGCACAGACCTGCTTTGAGGTAGTTGCAATAAGAAAGGTGTATGGGACGCTATGGCTAATCCATTTGTAAAGCTGTGGAATTACTTGATGGCCGCTTTTGATTCCAAGATTGAGGAAAACGCTGATCCGAAGGTGCAGATTCAGCAGGCTATCGAGGATGCCCAGCGGCAGCACCAGGAACTATCGCAGCAGGCAGCGGCGGTGATTGGTAATCAGCGCCAGCTGGAAATGCGCCTTAACCGTCAGCTCGCTGAGATTGAGAAGCTGCAGGGGAACACTCGTCAGGCATTGCAGCTCGCTGACAAGGCTCGTGCTGAGGGGGATACTGCCAAGGCTACGGAGTATGAGAACGCAGCTGAGGCTTTCGCAGCTCAGTTGGTTACTGCTGAGCAGTCGGTAGAAGATTTGAAGGCTCTGCACGATCAGTCGCTGCAGCAGGCGGCTCAGGCTAAGAAGGCCGTCGAGCGTAATTCCATGCAGCTGCAGCAGAAGGTCGCAGAGCGCGCAAAGCTCCTCAGCCAGCTGGAGCAAGCAAAGATGCAGGAGAAAGTCTCTGAGTCCCTGCAGTCGATGAATCAGATTTCTTCGGGGGCTACACCTAATCTGGATCAGGTTCGTGACAAGATTGAGCGTCGTTACGCTAACGCTCTTGGTCAGGCCGAGCTAGCTCAGAACTCGGTTCAGGGGCGTATGGCTGAGGTAGAGGCCGCAGGCGTTCAGCTTGCTGGGCACTCTCGCCTGGAGCAAATCCGCGCAGAAATGAACGGTGGCAACGAGCTCTCTGGTGGCGAGGCTCAGAAGTCCATCGAGGGAAGCGCTGCCTCCAACGTTGACCCTGCTGTTGCTGAGCGCATGCGCCAGCTGCGTGAGGGCAATTAATTCTCCTACTCACCTTCACCACGTGCGATTAGCGAATCACCCATTGCCTTCGAGCGATTAATGGTTCGGATGACCACAGGTACGCCGAAGGCAATGATTGAGCCGGCAGCCCCTCGTGCTTTTCGAGCCTCCAGTACCTCGGCAGCGGCCATAACCTGAAGCGGAATCATACGCAGCGTCAGCGATAGTGCGAGCGCGATGGTGTCGACTGGTAGGCCGAAACGGGCGAACGGCTGCATCGCAGTGGTCAAAGTATCCATGATGTCGCTGACGCGGGTCGTCAGCGTTAGCAATATTGCCGCTGCGATTGCGGCGAGAAGCGCGAGGAAGGTCGTCAGCGCTTGCTCACCCCCGGCGCGCCACCACAGGAGAAGCGAAAGCAGCGCCAAAATGATTACGGCTCCACGGAGCTGTCGGAAAGCAACCATTGGTGGCACCTTGGCCACCGCATAAGCGAGGGTGACAATTGCCAGGGCAATCGCCCCGCCTAGCCAGGTATCCACGAGAATCCCGGTGAGCAATAAAAATGCGATGACAATGATGAGTTTGGGGGCCGTCGGGAGCCTGTGCACAGGCGACTTATGGTTTAGGTAAAGCCCTAACGGGACATCGGCTGGATGAATCATGAGCGGCCTTCTTCCGCACGAGTCATATCGCTGACGTATCGGTCAATAACTTCCTTCGGCGCACCGTCGTCGACGATTTCTCCTGCGCTTACACGGATAACTCGGTCGAAGTCCATAAGAAAATCCAGATCATGAGTGACCACGATAATTTGCTGCTCAAGCTGGGCGAAAATACTCCGAATGTGGAGACGATTGCGCAAGTCGAGGAGCGTAGTGGGCTCATCGGCAATAATGGTCGTGGGATTAAGAATTAACACTGCCGCCAGCGCCAGTAGCTGTTTTTGTCCACCCGAGAGCAAGTGTGGCGAGGCGTCAGCATGATCGGCAAGCCCAAACCGCTCGAGGGCTTCCTGCACCAGCTGGTTGCGCTCATCCTTTGGTAGTTTTCGCTTGCGTAGTGAAAAGGCAATGTCCTCTGCGACTGTAGGCATCACAATTTGATTATCCGCATCAGAAAAGATGAAGCCGACATTCTTGCGAATTGCCTTTGCCTGCTTTGCGACATTCATGCCCTCATACGTGACCGTGCCACCAGTGACCGGGCCCAGGCCGTTAATGAGTCGCACCAGCGTGGACTTACCGCCACCGTTTTCGCCGATAATGCCAATGCGCTTCTCTGTGAGAGTTAGCGTGGTCGGCTTCAGTATCTGGCGTCCCGAATAGGTTGCGGAAGCGCGGTCAAAAGCGATGGTGGGCATAGTGCGACTCGAGACCCTTTCTAATTCTGTGGGGTTAATTGCCCGAGGTGGCTGCTTCCTTAACCAAACGACTTTGCTTACGGTTGGCAGCGTCGGGAAGCAAATCAGGGAAAGCCTGCAGTACGGCAGTAGCAATAAGCGCGGCTACGACAACCTTTGCCACGTCGCCTGGGATAAACGGGACGTTGGTAATCAGTGCGTCGGTGAAGCTAAGTCCCATACGCCAAGCCAATCCGACAGATCCGAAGAAGTACTGTAGTAGAACTCCAACGAGGCCCGCGCCGATGAAGACGCTGATTCGTGAAACTTTCGCCCGTGGTGCTTGCTGGGCAATCGCGCCGATTGCGAAACCTGCAATTAAGTAGCCGACAATGTAGCCCACGGTAGGGCCGGGAAGTGCGGCGAGAAGTGGTTTCCAGCCCGCCATGTTTGGGACGCCCACGAGACCAACAGCCAGGAACAGGGTAGTGGCGAGGCCACCGCGTTTGAATCCGAGAATCATCCCGGCCAGTGCGATGCCCATGTTCTGTAGCACGATTGGCACGCCGAGGCCGCCAACGGGAATGGCAATGCCGCCGAGCACGATGATCAGTGCTGCGAAAGCAGCGATAAGAGTGAGGTCATACACCTTGGAATTATTCACAGCTCTCATCTTAAACCCATGGGTTGAGCACTGTTCAGGCAGGGGAGCGGGGATTAGGTTATGAAAAGAGGGTGGCCAGGTAGGTATCAGTGACAGGTATCTTGTACGTTGGTCTCATGCGATTGGCCGATTTTCACAACTTCGTCAACCACGAATTTGGGCCTCAGCACGGCCCGTGGCTGTTGCATTCCCACGTACTGATGGAATATGGAAAAACTCCCGCGGAATTGCTCGAGGACGGGGTCGAACCTCGGGATATCTGGTGGGCGCTGTGTAGGGAACACGATATTCCCGAAGACCGCTGGTACGGTCCTGACGAATAGGTTCCGGCGTAGACGACGGTGAATGCTTGCCGACGGCTCTTGCGTGTCGTTGCCATTCGAACAGGGTTTCGCATATTATCGAAAGTGCTGATGAAGTCAATCCGTCTGATTCGGTATAACTTCCGGGTGTAACCGGCAGTAGAGGTGTCGCGGACCAATTTGGAACCGGAACGGCTAGTTTCGCGCCTAATTAAGTGTGAGCGAAGTTTCTGTTTTGGATGAAAATCGGGAGACACATTCTCTGAGTACGGCTCCAGAACCCGATACCGTACGCGACAATGACCGCGACAATGACAATGAGGAAGAACAACGAACTATGGCTCGTAAGAAGGCTACGGCTTCGAACCAGGGCAATGATCGCCTGAAGGCGCTCGATGTAGCTCTGGCGAATATTGAGAAGGACTTTGGTAAGGGTGCAGTTATGCGCCTGGGGGACGACAATCGTCCTCCAATTCAGGTTATTCCCTCCGGCAATATCGCTATCGACGTGGCCTTGGGCCTGGGCGGGTTCCCGCGTGGTCGTATCGTAGAAATCTATGGTCCAGAATCCTCGGGTAAGACCACAGTCGCACTGCATGCTATTGCAGAGGCGCAGCGGCAGGGCGGTATTGCCGCATTTATTGATGCGGAGCATGCGCTGGATCCGGTTTATGCGCGCAAGCTTGGAGTAGATACGGACAACCTTCTGGTATCCCAACCAGATACCGGTGAGCAGGCACTTGAGATCACAGATATGTTGGTGCGTTCCGGTGCTATTGACATCATTGTGGTTGACTCGGTGGCCGCGTTGACTCCGAAGGCTGAAATCGACGGTGAAATGGGCGATTCCCACGTTGGTCTGCAGGCGCGGTTGATGAGTCAGGCGCTGCGCAAGATGACGGGTGCGCTGTCCCACACCGGTACCACTGCCATCTTCATTAACCAGCTGCGTGAAAAGATTGGCGTCATGTTCGGCTCTCCTGAGACCACCACGGGTGGTAAAGCACTGAAGTTCTACGCTTCCGTTCGCTGTGACGTACGCCGAATTCAGACGTTGAAGGATGGCCAGGATGCGGTGGGTAACCGCACGCGCTTGAAGGTAGTCAAGAACAAGGTGTCGCCGCCGTTCAAGCAGGCAGAGTTTGACATCATCTACGGCGAGGGCATTTCGCGTGAGGGCTCGTTGATTGACATGGGCGTTGATAACGGCATTGTCAAGAAGTCCGGTTCGTGGTTTACCTACGAGGGCGATCAGTTGGGGCAGGGCAAGGAAAAGGCTCGTATGCACCTGCGCGAGAATCCAGAAATTGCCCAGGAAATCGAAGTCAAGATCAAGAAGAAGCTCGGCGTCGGGGAATTCGCGGAGGTCGAGGACGAGACCGATATCGATGCCCCTGTCGATGTCGTGCCGGACATCGACTTCGATGATTTGGAAGACTAGCTAGCTCGAGGCGTAGTGCCGCGACACACGAAAAGTGAGGACCGTGGAGGATCGTAACGGCCGCGATGTGCGGGAGACTATCGAAAAGCTTGCTCAGCAAATTGCGGAAGCTGACGGTAGTTCGCTCTACGATGCGGGTCGTGAGGAATCCAAGGCCCCGATTCGTGCTAAGGCACTGCGCTTGCTCGATCAGCGAATGCGTTCCCGCAAGGAACTCGTAGAAAGGCTCGAGGCAGTCGAGGAGTTTCCAACCTCGATGATTGAAGAAGTCGTTGATGACCTGACCCGAAGTGGATTGGTCAACGACGAGCTTTTCGCATCCGAATGGGTGCGGCAGCGCTTTGCCAGTCGCGGCAAGTCGAAGATGGTTTTGAACCGGGAGCTGCAGGAAAAGGGCATTGATGTTTCACTTCGTGCAGATGCGTTGGAGCAGATTACGCACAACGCGGAAGAAGAAGTCGCCCGGAAGCTAGCGGCGAAGAAAGCGGCCACTATTAAAACAGTGGCACCTGACTTCAACTCCAAGCAAAAGGATTTACGCAAAGTCGTCGGTGTGCTGGCGCGGCGTGGTTTCCCCTCTGAATTGTCCATGAGCATTGCTCGGGATCAGTTAGAAGAGCGATACCGGGAACTCGAAGAGGACACAGATTAGCGCCGGTGCCACCGCACGCCGGATTAGCACGCCGGCTGCGGACCCGTCAGGTTTAAAGGGGTCGCTGATTGGGGAAATGGGCCATAAACAGCTAACCTAAACTGCCGTGACTACCCCTTCTTTGAACTCTCAGCAGCAGTCTTCGCCTCGCACATATGAGGTACGTACGTTCGGTTGTCAGATGAACGTCCATGACTCGGAACGACTGTCTGGCTTGCTGGAAGAAAACGGTTATGTAGCGGCTGCAGAAGGCGATAATCCTGATCTGGTCGTTTTCAACACCTGTGCCGTTCGAGAGAATGCGGACAATCGCCTTTATGGCACGTTGGGACAGCTCAAACCAGTCAAGGATGCTCACCCAGGCATGCAGATTGCCGTCGGTGGCTGCTTGGCCCAGAAGGATAAGGACGTCGTCGTAAAGAAGGCCCCATGGGTGGACGTTGTCTTCGGTACGCATAACTTGGGTTCGTTGCCAGCACTGTTGGAACGCGCCGCTCATAATGACCGGGCTGAAGTCGAGATTAAGGACGCACTGGAAGAATTTCCCTCGGTGCTGCCGGCCAAGCGTGAATCCACTTACGCAGGTTGGGTGAGTATCTCCGTAGGCTGCAACAACACGTGCACCTTCTGCATCGTCCCCAGTTTGCGTGGTAAGGAACGCGATCGTCGTCCAGGCGAGATTCTCGCTGAGGTGCAGGCACTCGTGGAGCAGGGCGTTACTGACGTCACCCTCCTTGGACAGAATGTCAACGCCTATGGTGTTAACTTCGCCGACCCTGACATGGAACGCGACCGCTCGGCTTTTTCCAAGTTGCTGCGCGCCTGCGGCCAGATTGAGGGGTTGGAGCGCGTGCGCTTTACGTCTCCGCACCCAGCTGAGTTCACCGATGATGTCATCGACGCCATGGCGGAGACACCGAACGTGGTTCATCAGCTACACATGCCACTACAGTCCGGTTCCGACCGAGTGCTGAAAGACATGCGCCGTTCCTACCGCACCAAGAAATTCCTGGGAATTCTGGAGAAGGTTAGGGAAAAAATGCCGGATGCCGCCATTACCACTGACATTATTGTCGGTTTCCCAGGCGAGACTGAAGAGGACTTCCAGCAAACTCTCGACGTGGTGGAAAAGGCTCGTTTTAGCTCGGCGTTCACCTTCCAATACTCGCCCCGCCCGGGAACTCCGGCGGCAACCATGGCGGATCAGGTTCCACCACAGGTTGTGAAGGAACGCTATGGTCGGCTGCTAGCGCTTCAGGAGCGTATTTCCGAGGAAGAAAACGCTAAGCTAGTCGGCCGGGAAGTCGAGCTGCTGGTCAGCCAGTCCGATGGCCGTAAGAATGCGGAGACTCATCGCATGTCTGGTCGTAGTCGGGATGGCCGCCTGGTGCACTTCAGCCCGTCGGAAAGCGAACCAGGCATCGTCGACCGCAAGATTCGCCCAGGTGATTACGTGACAGTACGCGTGACCGACTCCGCACCGCACTTCCTCATTGCTGACTCCGGTGTGCTCACACACCGCCGCACTAAGGCGGGGGATAATGTAGAGGTCGGCCAGACTCCGACGACCGCGCCGATCGGAGTTGGTCTGGGCTTGCCAAAGATTGGGCGCCCGGAGAAAACGAGTGTAAGTGAGGGATGCGGCTGTGAGTAGTGACAAGGCTTCGCCGGAAAGTGATATGGAATCCACTAGCGAGCAGTCGGTGGAATCCGCGCAGGCGTTGCGGGTTCAGGAGCGCAAGGCCGCTGGCGAGCTGGATCTCGGCCGTGCGGTGATTCCGATGATGGTTGCCGTCATCGGCCTCATTACGAGTTTCTTCCTTCCGCACTCGGGCGTTGTTTTGGGCTTTGATGTGTTGCTGGATACGGATGTTGCGCATCAGTACTTCACGACTCGACCGGAGCGAATTTACTCCATTCTCGTGGTGGTAGGTGTCTTGCTAGCTATTGCCACGCTGATTACGCGGACGACGATTCTCGCATTCGTCACCTGGTTTTTTGCCTGTATTCAGATGGTCTACTCAGTCTTCGCTGGTTGGATGCGTCAGTCTCGTCCACAGGAACTGGCCGGCGAGGGTATTTCCTTCGGCCTGATGCTCGGTATTTTCTGCAGTTTTCTACTGGCCATCTCCGTGACTTTCATCGCTTTCCGACGTAGTAAGGAGCAGCTCGCAATCGCGACGAAACGTCGCAAGCACGCTGACACCGATCCGGTACTGCGCGCGCAGCAGGTTTACCTGCGGGCGGGCCTGACCCCGAATACGACTACGGATGTTGAGGTCGTCGACGACCGCCGTGAACGCGCTCGCCGACGCAATCGCGGCCAGCAGGGCAGTAGCGCGGATAATGTCTCTCAGCAGACCGGCGAAAAGGACGAACAGGTCAGCGACGAGTAGTGAGACTTTTTAACTAGCGCAGTAAGTATGGGGCTCTCTTCCATTCCGGAAGAGAGCCCCTTACTTTTAACCATCGACGCGTTGCCAGCGCGTAGCTGAGCCAGGATTCTGTTGCGGACGCCGGAGAGCGAGAACCTGCTTCCCCGACACACAACTAGCTTCTGTTAGAGCTCCTTGAGAGTCTCCGCGGCCTGCTCTGCCCACTGTCGCCACTGTTCGGCCTGCTCCCGAGCCTTGGCGGCCTGAGAAGCCTTGCCCTTCGCCTCGAGTTCGGCGGCCTTCTGCTCAAACTCCGCTGCGCGGTTGGCGAACTGCTGGACGCGAGCCTGTGCTTCGGGGTCGGTACGGCGCCACTGCGAATCGGCAGCATCGGAGACGCGCTTTTCCAGTGCGCCAATGCGGTTTTCATACTCACGCACACGACCACGCGGCACAAAGCCGATGGCCTCCCATTTCTCCTGCAACTGACGCAGTTCGTTGCGAGCGTGATCGAGGCCCTTGGACGGATCAATGCGGTCTTCGTATTCAGCCAGCAGTGCGTCCTTGGCCGCAGCGTTTTCCTCGAACTCCTTGTCTCGAGCTTCGTTGACCGCGTTGCGAGCACCAAAGAACTCATCCTGGGCGGCCTTGAACTGCGCCCACAGCTTGTCATCGACCTCGCGTGGGGCTCGACCAGCGGCCTTCCACTCAGCCATCAGGTCACGGAAGGCAGCAGCGGTGCCACCCCAATCAGTGGAGGTCTTCAGGGCCTCAGCTCGCTCAATGATGTCCTCCTTAACGCGGCGAGCAGCCGCACGGTTGCGGTCCAGTTCCGCAAAATGGGCACCGCGGCGGCGGTTGAAAGAATCACGCGCGCGAGAGTAACGGCGCCAGAGTTGATCATCAGTTTTGCGGTCGATGCCGCGAATCTGCTTCCACTCCGTGAGAATCTCGCGGATACGGTCGCCGGCGACCTTCCACTCGGTGGAGTTCTCTGCGAGCTCCTCGGCCTCTGCGGCGAGCTCTTCCTTACGTGCGATGGCGTTCTTACGGCGCTCTGCCTTGTCGTGAGCGACTTTCTCCTCTGCGACGTGGGAGGTGGCAATGACCTCTGCAAGGCGCTTATCCAGCGCATCGATATCGCCGAGAACCGTGGCGGTGGCAAGGCTCTCACGCAGTTCAACTGCGTTGTGAGAAATGGTCTTTGCCTCCTGCGGGTGGGAGACTACACGAGATTCCAGTAGCTCGACCTCGGTGGCCAGATCCTCGTAGCGCTTGCCGTAGTGGGCATAACCCTCTTCTACGGTGCCAGCCTGCCAGGAGCCAATATTGCGTTCGCCGGCGCTGGTGACCAGCCAAACAGTGCCGTCTTCGTCAATGCGGCCAAACTTCTTTGGATCATTGTGGACGGCATGTGCCACAGCGGCCGACCCCGCAGGCGCTGGAGTAGCTCCAGGGGCCTTACGATGAGCCGGCATTGAGCCTGGTCGAGGTCCCGGACGTGGACCCGGGCGTGGACCTGGCTTAGGGGAATTGCTGGTACCGGTCATAGTGGGTAAACCTCTTCCAATCTTCATGCAGAACTGCCGCGCGACACGGCTGCCATCAAACACTTACGGTATGTGCTCGAGTATCCCAAAAATTTTGGCACAGCGCGCGTAACACCGCCGGAATAAGGCATCGACTAGCCCCTCACGGTAGCGTTGAGGACGTGAATTCGCGTTTGCCTCGGCTTGTTATCGTTCCGCGTGCGCTCCTCATCGTCGAGGAGCTGGGTGGTTTTGCGCCCACCGCCACGGAATTGCGCCGTCATGCCCGTGAAACCGTCGCGACGCTGTGGACAGATGACGAACCCGGGGAGCCCGGCGCGGTCGCTATTATCACTGGCAGGATGCAGGCGAAGTCCCCGCACCAGACCAGCGCACCCGACAGTTTTTCTCCGTATGGGGTTGATGTCACGGTGTCAGGCGGAACCGAATTACCTGAGCTGCTGGGACGCTGGCTTATCGAAGACTACGCGCGACGGAATTCTGAAGGACCCACTGGCCGCGTCATTCAGGCAACGTGCTTCGACTCTATCGCTGAGGCACTCGCTGCCGGTCACACGCGTCTGCTTGTGCTTGTCGACGGCGCATTCGGCCTTGCGGACGATTCCCCGGTCGGCGTAATTGAAGGTGCAGCGGAGGTTGATGCGCTGTGCAGTCTAATTGCTGGTCAGGACTGCTCAAGCATTAACGTGGAAAATATTGTGTTTCCAGCTCCCGGCGCGTACGCGGCCGAGTTATGGCAGCAGCTGAGTAAAGCTGCTGAAAGCTGGACGGGGTCTGGAATGACCGTCGTAAAGCGTTCTTACTATGACAGGGCGCCTTACGGCATCGGTTACCACGTGGCCAGCTGGCAGTGTGTTGCGAAGTAAGAGCTCGCGTTTTTAGTTTTTGTGCAGGAGTGTGAACTGGGTAGTGACGGCTTTCGAGAGTGAGAGCTTGCCGGTGCCGATTGCGGTGGTAGGGCCGACGGCGTCGGGAAAGTCGGATTTGGGGCTGGTGCTTGCGGAGCAGCTTGGCGGTGAGGTCGTCAATGTTGATTCGATGCAGCTCTATCGAGGAATGGATATCGGAACAGCGAAGCTGTCGGTGGACCAGCGGCGGGGGATTCCGCACCACCAACTCGATGTGCTGAACGTGACGCAGCCGGCGAGTGTGGCGACGTATCAGCGTGAGGCGGTCGCGGATGTTGAGGCCATTCGCGCGCGGGGGAAAGTCCCCATCCTTGTCGGCGGGTCGATGATGTACGTACAGGCGTTGGTGGACGACTGGCAGTTCCCACCTACGGACCCTGAGGTACGTGCGAAGTGGGAGGCAGTGCAAGACGAGATTCGTCCGGCGGCGTTGCACGATCGGTTGGCAGAGATTGATCCGGATGCGGCGGCAATTATTGAGACCAACGACCCGCGGCGCACTGTCCGGGCTTTGGAGGTCATCGAGCTGACAGGTAAACCTTTTGCAGCGTCGAAGCCGTCGATTGATAAGCCACCGCGGTGGAACACTCGCATATTGGGGTTGCGCACGCAGGCGGAATGGCTAAATCCGCGGATAGAACAGCGTACGCGGGGCATGTTTGCCGCTGGCCTGGTGGAAGAAACTGAGAGTTTGATTGCGCAAGGGTTGCGCGAAGGTGTGACCGCTAGTCGCGCGATCGGCTATGCACAGGTGCTGGACTACTTCGATGGGGTTTACGACCTGGATACGGCTTGTGAACGCACGATTACTGGTACGCGCAGGTATGTGCGACGTCAGCGCTCCTGGTTCAACCGTGATCATCGGATCATGTGGCTAGACGCTGCCGGTGACGTGCCGGGACAGGCGTTTTCCGCACTTGGTCTGTAAGAGATTCGGACCTCCCGCTAGCATCAAGGGCATGGTTTCATTTGCCAAAGGCCACGGTACGCAAAACGATTTCTTGATTTTTCCAGATGATTTGGTGTCGATTGATTTGACCGAATCACTGGTCGCAGCAGTATGCGATCGACAGCGAGGTCTTGGCGCTGACGGCGTCCTGCGGGTTGCCCGTGCGGGGAAACTCGTCGATGCCGGTGTTTTGGCGGCATTGCCGGAGGGCGTTAAAGCCGACGATTGGTTTATGGACTACCGCAATAGTGACGGTTCTATTGCCGAGATGTGCGGGAATGGTGTCCGCGTCTTTGCACACTATATTGCCGCGATTCACAGTCCGGACAGTGTCGTCGACGGAACCTTGCGGGTGGGCACTCGAGCAGGGCTGCGCGCTGTTTCGATTGATGAGCTCAGCCGCAGGCACGCGGTCGTTGGGGTGGATATGGGCCAGCCGGAAGTCCTCGGCCTCGCTACTGCGTTCATTGGTTCGGGCAACAATGCCCAGAAATTCGCCGGGATTGGTGTCGACGTGGGAAATCCGCATTTGGCCTGCGTCATGCCTGGCCTAAATGCCGCCGCTCTGGCGGAGCTGGAATTGGAAGCGGCGGGTAGTGTCGTGAAGCCAGTGCGTGCCGACGAAGCCATGTTCCCGAACGGCCTCAATGTGGAAATTGTCACCCCGCTGGATGCCTCTGATTCGGTGTCCATGCGAGTAATTGAACGTGGAGTTGGTGAGACCCGCTCGTGTGGCACCGGTACGGTTGCGGCAGCTATTGCCGCGCTGGCCGATGCCGGCCGGATTGAGGGGGCTGTGACAGTCAAGGTGCCCGGCGGTGTGGTGACTGTGGATGTCCACAAGGCCAGCAATGCGGATGGGGACTTCTCGGCGACCTTGACCGGGCCGAGCGTGATTCACACGCTCGGCGATATTGAGCTGGAAGCCCTGTGACTGGTAGCTAGTGCTGCAGGAGCACTAGCGGGGTAGTGGAAGCGGTGGGGAATCAGCGGACTAGTGTCCGCCGCAGCCACCGTCGCCACAACCACAGCCGCCATCGCCACAGCCGCCTCCGCAACCTTGAGGCGGAATGATCTCACCGGTCAGTGAGAAAGTACCGGAAACGACCATGCCTGGCTGGGGAGCTTCGTCGCCGCCGGGGACAAGTACGTCCATAGGAGTCGGCAGAGCAAGGTTGAGCACCCAGAACTTCTTGCCGGTTAGCTCATTGACATGCTTGCGGGAGTTATTGATAACACCAGCCAGTTTCACGGTTGCGCTAGGCGATGCCTTCCCAACCTGATCTCCGACAATTGCCTTAGCACCTTCGAAGTCCAATGTTGTCGGGATTGCCCCGGTGCGCTTCTCGTACTCTTCGATGGATGCGTCGAGGGTGAAATCAGTTGCTAGAGCTGATAGCGCGACATGCTCAAAAGTCTGAGTTCCGGCATCAACAATCATTGGCCCCTGTGACAGCAGGCAGGTAGCGACCTCGATGACCTTGTCAAAGTTATCCGAGGAGGGATCATCCTCGACGATTTCCACGAGCGCCAAGACATCGTCCACGCTGGATACATGGGCAGTGACGGTCGGGCTGCCCGCGAAGCCGGCGTAGGTAGAAAATGGTTCAACACCCAGGATGTGCAGACGCGCACCAGAGGAATCTTCGAAACGGACCAGCTGGCCACCGCGGACCTCGCCGATGACCGACAGATTGTCACTGGCAATCGCGGCTTCCATCGCGTCTCGCCAGCTGGGGTAGTCCATGCCAATGCTTCGCAAGTCAGTAGTCATACTTTTCGATGATACTTCCCATATCTTCATCTGCGAACTAACGAATCGCACGTGAGCACATTGTGCTCTGGGGTACCTAGAACCATTCCTCCACGCCGCGGCAACTATTCGGATGGGACTAACAATTCTGCCACGCTAAATAGGTAAAGGTTAAGTGTGGCATAAATAACTTTCCTTAGGTGTGCCGGGTTTATTCCATTTAGGCATGCCTAAGAGTAAGCTCATCTCTGTAAACACGATTTGCTTAGCTTAATTCTTATCTATATAAGCGAGGTTTCTCATGCTCGGATTGCGGTCTCGAAAACAGTCGGATGACATTCAGTCGCTTGCCGACGTCCCGGTGGGGGTAACCGTCACTCTGGGAGCGTCGCATGTGGATGAGCGCCTGTGCCGCAGGCTTTCGCAACTGGGGCTTCGCCCTGGAATGAGTGTCACTGTGGGACGGAGTACGAGCGGCGGTGGGCGAATCGTCCATGCTGGCGCAACGCGCTACGCCATCGATGCCAGCACGCTGCACAAGATGTCCGTCGTGGGTTAGGTCCCCTACATCTCTTTTCTCACCTCCCTTCTGAAAGTAAACAATGACAACACCTATGGATTCCTCAACGCGAAAATTCGCATCTACGCCCAGCTGCCATGCTTGCAGTGGCGGAGCGCCAGCAAAGGATGGTGCACCTGTTGTCGCAGTGGTCGGCGCACCGAACTCCGGTAAGTCAACACTGTTCAATAGTTTGACTGGTGCGAAAGCGCAGATGGGCAATTGGCCTGGTACGACCGTAGAGGTCAGCCGCGGCGCGTGGAAGACCGATGCCGCTGAGTACGATGTCATCGATTTCCCGGGTGCTTACTCGCTGGATGCCATGAGCCCGGACGAAGAGCTCACTCGCGAGATGCTCATCGAGAAACCGGAAGAAGAACGCCCGGATCTCGTCGTTGTCGTTGTCGACGCCACGGCACTGGGCCGTGGTCTCTACATGGCCGCGGAATTGGCGGAACAGCCCCAGCGCATCGTTCTGGCTCTGACCAAACTAGATGTTGCCAAGGCCAAGGGCATCGATGTGAATCCGGACGCATTGCAGTCAGCTATGGGGATGCCGGTGGTGGCGCTGGATCCCCGTCGTAAAGCGGGAATGGCGCGGTTGGCCGACGCGGTAGCAGCGGCTCTGGACGGATGTAGTTCGGTGTCGTCACCGATTCGCCAGGTCGATGGTGAATCGATTGAACGCCGGGACGACGCACGCTTTGCCGCGATTGATGCGGCGGTTGCGGCATCTACGGGCGGGGTGGAAGATCGCCAGACTTTCTCCGACCGCATTGATAACGTGGTTCTTCACCCGGTGCTCGGACCGATTGTGTTCCTGGCAGTTATGTGGGCAGTCTTCCAAATCACGACGACGGTAGCAGCACCGTTGCAGGACGGTTTGGAAACCCTTATTACCGGTAATTTCGCAGATTTGGTTACCCGTGGATTAGAAGCGGTGGGATGGGACCATCCGATTGTCACCGGGCTGCTTGTAAACGGCATCATCGGTGGTGTCGGCATGGTGCTGACCTTCGTTCCGCTAATGGCACTCATGTTCCTGTGCCTCGCAGTACTCGAGGATTCAGGGTATATGGCGCGTGCAGCCGTGGTGGCGGACCGTGTCATGCGTGCAATTGGTCTTCCGGGTAAGGCATTTATTCCGCTCATCGTCGGCTTTGGCTGTAATGTGCCAGCAATCTCGGCAACACGTGTGCTGAGTAATCCGCGCCACCGCATTTTGACGGCTCTACTGGTTCCGTTTACCTCCTGCTCGGCGCGCCTGACCGTGTATGTCATGTTGGGTGCGGTGTTCTTTCCGGAACACGCGGGCACAGTCGTCTTCGCTATGTACGTGATCTCGATTCTGCTGATCGTTCTGACCGGCCTTGCACTGCGTAAGACCCTGTGGCGCACCATGCCGTCGGAACCGCTGGTCATTGACCTGCCAACCTACCAGCTTCCGACCGCACGGCTGGCACTATCTGTGATGTGGATGCGTCTGAAGGGATTCCTGCAGACCGCTAGTGGAATCATCGTCAGCACCGTCATCGTCGTATGGCTACTGATGTCTATTCCGGTTGTCTCCGGGCACTCCTTTGCCGATGAAGACCTGGCACCGCAGGACTCCGCATACGGTGCAGTCAGCGAAACTATTGCTCCTGTGTTTAACCCGGCAGGATTCGGTACATGGTCTCTGACAGGTCCGTTGGTGACGGGCTTTGTGGCCAAGGAAGCCGTCATTTCTACCTGGGCACAGACCTATGCAGTGGAGGACGTCACCGACTCCAATTCGAGCGAACAGGCCTCCAGCCCGCTCGCGGAGAATATTCGACGTGACTTTGACAATGCATCCGATGGACACGGATTGGCAGCAGTCTGGGCCTATATGATCTTCCTGCTGGCTTACACACCGTGCGTGGCTACGCTCGCGGCACAACGTCGAGAGATCGGCGTGAAGTGGACGGGCTTCGGTTTGCTAGCGCAGCTGGTCGTTGCATGGGCACTGGCCGTGATTGTTTTCCAAGGGTTGAAGCTGTTCCTGTAAAGCCTCGTTGATTCCTAGTAGCTTCGGCAAAGCTACTAAGTCACACTTGCGAACTAGAAATCAGATCCAACAAGAATCGCGATACGGAAAGGAGCTATCGCCGTGGGACTCTTTAGAGCCAGGAAGAATACGACGGTTACTCGTCGGCCTTCAGAAGCCGTTCAGGATGCAATTGCGCAGGGCATTAGCTCCCGACGCAAGATTTGCGAAATCACTGGCCTGCAGCGAGCAACGGTAGACCTCATCCTTGACCGCATGGAACACACCGGCCAACTGCGCCGGGAATCCCTCGGTGGCATGTGCCCAGGCGGAGGTTGTTCCAACTGTGGAATGTCCGACAGTGGTACGTGTGCTGGTGGTAGTTCTAAGAGTGGTCCGGTCGCACTGGTTCTGACACGCAGGCCACCTTCTGCAGCCTAAGTCTTGAGCTTCGGCTCGGTATTCTCCGCACACAATGCGGAGAATTTGGCTTGTCATGCGACAATAGCAGCTAGTATGACGAATTTTTCCAACAACTTTGATGAGGTCAGCGGCGAAACGTCGCAGCAAGCTCGCACCTCGCACGAGATGGACGATTTTTTCATCGACGCTAATGATGCTGGCGAAAACGCTGATAGTGCCTCCGGGGATGCGTTCGCAACGAACGTCGGCACGCAAAGGGAACCTACCGTCGGTGATTTGGATCTGGAGGCGCGTTCCTCTCTGCGCCGGCTGACCAGGTCAGTAGCACATACTGAGTCTGAAGAAGTGATGGTCGAGTACCGTCAGCTCCGACTGGAACGCGTTGTGCTGCTCGGTGTCTGGACATCCGGGACCCTGCAGGAAGCCGAAGTGGCGATGGAGGAGCTCGCCGCACTGGCAGAGACTGCAGGTTCGGAAGTTTTAGAGATGGTGCTGCAGCGTCGCGATAAGCCGGACCCTGGTACTTACGTGGGATCCGGCAAGCTCAACGAGCTTCGCGATATTGTCGCCTCTACCGGCGCAGATACAGTTATTTGCGACGGTGAGCTGTCTCCCGGCCAGTTGGTGGCGCTGGAGGATCGCCTTGACGCCAAGGTTATTGACCGCACCATGCTGATTCTGGATATCTTTGCTCAGCACGCGAAGTCCAAGGAGGGCAAGGCGCAGGTCTCGCTGGCACAAATGCAGTACCTGTACACGCGTCTGCGCGGCTGGGGCGGCAACCTATCGCGTCAGGCTGGTGGTCGCGCGGGCTCCAACGGCGGCGTGGGTCTGCGTGGTCCGGGTGAAACTAAGATCGAAACCGATCGTCAGCGCCTACGCCAAGATATGGCGCGAATCCGCAAGGAATTAGCTGGCATGAAGACTGCGCGTGAGATCAAGCGCGCACGTCGTAAGGCTGGACACCTGCCGCGCGTGGCAGTTGTCGGCTACACCAACGCGGGTAAATCTTCGTTGCTCAACGCACTGACAGGCGCTGGTGTGCTGGTGGAAGACGCGCTGTTTGCGACGCTGGATCCGACGACTCGTCGCACCAAGCTTCGCGACGGTCGCACGGTGATTATGACCGATACGGTCGGATTTGTTCGCCACTTGCCGACGCAGCTCATTGAAGCTTTTCGCTCGACCTTGGAAGAGGTGCTCGAAGCCGACGTCATCATGCACGTCGTAGACTCCTCTGACCCATTCCCGCTGGAGCAGATTAAGGCTGTCAACAAAGTCATCAACGAAATCGCGGAGGAAGAAAAGGCCGAGATTCCGCCCGAGCTGTTGGTAGTCAACAAGGTGGACAAGGCCGATGGCATCACTCTGGCGCAACTGCGCCACCAGCTCGATGATGCGGTCTTTGTCTCTGCGCGAACGGGTGAGGGGATCGGTGAACTGGAGACCCGACTCGAGCTTGCACTCAATGAGCTGGAGTCTCACGTCCACATGTTGATCCCCTATGACAAGGGCAATATTGTCTCCATGCTCCACGAAGATGCGACCGTGCTGTCGGAGACATGGACAGAGCAAGGCACCCAGATGGATGTGCGTTTGCCCACTAGCCTCGCGGATGAACTGTCGGCATACCGCATCGAACCTGCAGCGGATCCTCACTTCACGGCGGATGCGAATGAGGATAGTAGCAACGACGCCTAGTCGGAAAAGGGAGAGCGGAGTTGGAATAGGGAGAGCGACAAAGAGCTCCGGCAGTCCTGGGTTTAATGCGGTATCCGTGGCGTGATCTGCGGTGGGCATCCACTAGCATTACAACCATGAATTCAACTTCTGACGCGGAGACCCGACAGGGAACCTCCGCAAATCCGCCTGCTGAAAACGCCGAACGTGGCCGTCTTTTCGGTTGGGATATTCACGGTGACGGTCGAAAGATTGCACCGGGAGCCGTGGTGGCTCCCAACGAACGCCTCGATTGGCCTCGCACGATTGGCATCGGCGCACAGCACGTCATTGCCATGTTCGGTGCAACTCTTCTGGTGCCGCTGTTGACCGGCTTTCCAGTCAACACCACACTGCTGTTCTCGGGTATCGGCACGATTGTCTTCCTGCTAATCACCCGAAACCGCTTGCCCTCTTACCTGGGCTCGTCGTTTGCCTTCATCGCACCACTGACCGCGACACAGGCGCAGGGTATTGGTGTTCAGCTCGGTGTCGTGCTCTGCGCCGGCATCGCGCTCATGCTCGTTGGCTGCGTTGTAAAGTTCGCCGGCAAGCGTGTCCTCGATGCAGTGATGCCACCTGCAGTAACCGGTGCCATCGTCGCTCTCATCGGACTTAACCTGGCGCCTGCCGCCACGGAGAACTTCGCCACTCAGCCGTTGGTCGCATTTGTCACGATGGCATCCATTGTCTTCGCAACCGTCGCTGGCCGCGGTATGGTCAGCCGTCTGGGTGTCCTTATCGGCGTACTAATCGGCTGGGTCTTCGCCGCTGCCACTGGAAATCTCTCGCCCGAGGCTACAGAAACTGTCGGCAATGCCGCCTGGATTGGTCTGCCCGCATTCCACGCGCCGGAGTTCCACTTCAATGCGATGCTGATTGGTCTGCCCGTCATCGTAGTACTCATCGCAGAGAATGTCGGTCACGTCAAGGCTGTTGCTGCCATGACCGGCCGAAACCTCGATGACATCGCTGGCGATGCTCTTATTGCAGACGGTCTAGCCACCACCATCGCCGGTTCAGCTGGTGGTTCTGGTACCACTACCTACGCTGAAAATATCGGTGTTATGGCCGCTACCCGTGTCTATTCGACCGCAGCTTACTGGGTGGCAGCTTTCACCGCCATTGCACTGGCTTTCATTCCAAAGTTCGGCGCACTCATCTTGACCATTCCTACCGGCGTGCTCGGTGGGGCAACGATGGTGCTCTACGGCCTGATCGGTTTGCTCGGTGTGCGCATCTGGATGGACGAAAAGGTCGACTTCAACAACCCGGTTAATCTCACCGCTGCCGCCACCGCGCTGATCGCGGGTATCGGTAACCTCACCCTCGACATTGGTTCGCTGACGCTGGAGGGCATTGCTTGGGGGTCGGTCGGCATTATTATCGGCTATCCAATTTTGAATTGGCTCTACAACCGCATCGGCGAGAACCGCTCGTAGGCCACCCGTCCAGGGCAGAATCTCGCACGAATGCTTAACGACGGAACCACGTGACCGTTGCCACGATGTTTCGTCGTTAAGCTGATTGCTTTTAATCGCTCAGGTCTTGGGCGATGAGTTCGGCGATTTTCTCTACCGCAACCGCGTTGCTACTGGTCACAGTGACTTCATCGCCGAATTCGGCACCGAGTGCCATGAGCATCAACGAGGATGAAGCATCGGCCGGTTCGTTGTCGGGCTCGTCTGAGTCAAGGAGCTCGACCAGAATTTCTTCCTGAAAACGGGAGGCACGCTCAGCGATGACCGTTGCAGGGCGGGCATGAATACCCACCTTGGAGCCGACGTGGACATGTTGAGTAACCATGCGAGCGGCATCCTGCCTTTCTGCTTCTCGATTTCCTCGATGCCATTTCTGAGCTTAATAGGTTGCCCGGATGGGTTGGGGAATGTTTGCTGAAAATCGTAGAAATGCTCGTTGGGATAAACCAGCCGGTGCGGTAAAAACTACGCTTCCGCTGAAACGTCCGCTTCTAGGTTTTGATTATCGGTGCTGACTTGCCGCGGCCACAGGCTTTTAGCTGCCACAACGAGAATTGCTGCCACTATGCTGCCCAAGACGATTGCAGTAAGCCATGCGACAGGGTTGTCGATTGCAAACAGCACAAAAATACCTCCGTGCGGAACACGTGTGGCCGCACCCAAAGCCATTGAGGTGCCACCGGTGACGGCACCGCCAATCACAATCGGCGGAATCACACGTAGCGGATCTGCGGCGGCGAAGGGAATTACTCCCTCTGAAATGAAGGCCGCACCGAGCACCCAGCCCGCTTTGCCGTTTTGACGCTCCGCCGAACTGAACAGCTTTGGTCGGAGCACAACTGCCAGAGATGTAGCCAATGGAGGTACCATGCCCGCCGCCATCACAGCGGCCATGACCTTCCATGATGCGGGATCTGCTGAGGCGATGTTTGCGACGGCAAAAAGATAAGCAGCCTTGTTGATCATTCCGCCCATATCCACGCACATCATTGCGCCGAGAAGACCACCGAACAGGAACGCCGCCGTCGTATCCAGTGATTGCAGCCACTGCTGCAGAGCCGTCATCAGCCACGCCAGCGGCATCCCGAGCAGCAGGTACATGGTGAGCCCAACGGCCATAGCTCCGAGCATAGGAATCACGACAACCGGCATCAGCGGTCGCAGCCAGTCCGGGACTTTCATCCTCAACAGTAGGGCTACAACTAGTCCCGCCAGGATGCCTGTCACCAGGCCCCCAAGGAAGCCGGCGCCAACCGTGACCGCGATGGCACCGCCAATAAAGCCTGGTGCAATGCCGGCTCTGCCAGCCATGCCAAAGGCGATATAAGCACTCATTACAGCCACAATGACCTGCATGCCGTGGTTGCCAATGGCAAAAAGCGCCGAGCCGAGATACAGCCACAGCCCACTACGATCAATTAGCACGGTGCCGAGATCTTTTGTCGGCACAGCAATCGGGGCATCGAGTCCGATAATCTCCGGCAGCCGCAAATCCCTAGTCACGGCGTCAGCTACTACACCAACCTGATGACCGCCGACGAGGAATCCCAGCGCAATCAACAACCCCGATGCGGCCACGAACGGCACCATATAGCTGACACCGGTCATAATGGCATCACGAACCCAGTGTCCGAAGGCTTTGTCACCGCCTAAGGATGATTTATGTGCCCCCACCTTGGTAGTTGCTTGTACCCTCTCAGATGAAGGGTCCGCGCCGGTAGTACCGGTTTGCGGACCGGCCTCCTTGTCGTGGTCATCCTTAGGTTGCGGCGCCTTTCGGTCGTAGGCGCGAACCCGTGATTGTTCTGCTTTTGCCTTCGCTTGTTCAATAACCGCAGTAGGTTCATTGACTGCCTTACGAATTGGCACTTTGACCTGTGGTTTATCGCTGAAGCGCTTAAGCCCCGTAACCCCAATATCGGCTGCGATTACTAGAACGTCGGCCCGGACAATTGCCTCTGCGGGGGCTTCCTGGGTTCCTGCCGAGCCCTGCGTCTCTACAGTTAGTGTGACATCAGACATGCTTTCTGCCGCGCCAGTAAGCGCTTCGGCTGCCAAATAAGTGTGCGCGATGCCCGTGGGGCAGGCCGTGATGGCGACGATATTGGTCTTCGCCGGAGGTTTTTTCGCTTTCCGACGAGGCGCTTTGGTGACGTGCTCGCTAATGATCCGGGCAGTCTCTTCATCGCTTTCAGCACCGCGAAGAGCTGCGCGAAACCCCTTATCGCGAAGTGCTTTTGCGAGTGCGGCCAGAATATCGACGTGGACATCGCTGTTACTAGATGGGACACCAATGAAAAAGAGCAGGTCCGCCGGCCCATCTGGTGTGGTGAATTCTGTAGCGCTGGTTAAGCGGGCAAACATCAGGGTCGGCTTCGACCAGTCCTCATGGCGGCAGTGGGGGATGGCTATCCCTCCCGACAGACCTGTCGGGGCCTCCTCTTCGCGTTCGAGGGCTGCTGCGACGATGCCGTTGCTGTCGGTGGCGCGGCCGGTCTCTACAGCTTTAGCGATGAGATAGTTAAGGATCTTCTCCTTTTGCGGACCGATATCTAGGTCAAGGAACACTGTCGACTCATCGGCTAGGTCTGATGCAATAGCGGAAAAATCTGCCGAAGAAGACATGGTTTTCTAATGCTCCTTATCTAGGCATCGAAAAGCTAAGCGTCGAGCTGCCATAACCGGCCGGCCTCGGGGTGAACCTGTTCTGGATAGGGGATGGTCGTACCGGGAAGACTGGTTGCCGCCGCCCCATAAGCTACGGCGGTGGTTAGTGCATCTTGGTAGCTATCACCGCGTTCGCGGGACATAACGTAGCCGGCCAAAGCACAGTCTCCAGCACCGACCGTCGACTGAGCGACTATCGAGGGGGAGGTAGCAGCGAAACAACCGCCTGACTTCACTGAAAGCACCGCCCCTGCTTCGCCGAGAGTGGCCAGGACTTCGGAAACGCCAAGCTCGTTCAGCGCACGAGCAGCCTGCGCTACGGGAAGATAGTTCCCTTCGGCTGCAGCGGCCTCAAGTTCTTCGCCGTCCTGATCAATGATTTGACCAAGTTCGTAGGCGTTCGGCTTCATCAAAAAAGGTCGCACCTTTGGAAATGCGCGAACGACCTCAGTCAGTGGGCCGTCGCTCGTATCCATAGCAACACGAATATTCGGGTTGACCGAATACACCGCCTCGGTGCATTGAACGTAAAAATCCCTGGGGACACCAGGGGGCAATGAACCTGCGAAAACTACCCATGTGGCGTGTTTAGCATGGTGGATAAGTTTCTCCAGGACACGCCTACGGTGCGCTTTCGTCAATGTCATGCCAGGGGAATTGAGCTTGGTGGTTGTCCCATCTGGCTCTGCGAGTGTGAGATTAACGCGGGCTTCGTTAGTCGTGTTGATGGCTTCATGGGGTATGCCAGAGACTTCCAACAGGCGCGTGAATTTTCCGGAGTCCGATGCCGGGTAGAGCGCGAGCGTCTTTTCTCCGGCGTAGTGCAACGCCTTGGACACATTAATTCCCTTGCCACCAGCCATGTCCTCAGCCATTGGTAGACGGAACACGCCACCTCGCTTGAGCTCCGTATCGAGTCGAGCAAGTCGATCGATTGACGGATTTACAGTCAAGGTCAGGATCATGAAGCAACCACAACCTCGACACCTTGCTCCCTGAGATCGTTGACGAACTGTTCCGGGGCAGAGGAATCTGTAATCACGACGTCGATATCTTCCAATGCTGCAAAGCTGACGAGGAAGTCGCGGCCAAGTTTCGTCGAGTCCGCCATAACGATGACCTTGCGCGCATTCGTAATCATCGCGCGCTTTACCGCCGCTTCCTGTGGATCAGCAGTAGAAAGACCGTGGTCAATTGTCAAGGCATTAGAACCAATGAAAGCGACATCGGCACGCATAACCGCGAGAGTGCGGAGTGCCGTATCGCCAGCAACCGCCTGAGTAATGACGCGAACTTGGCCGCCAAGGAGTTGAAGCTCAATGCGGTTCGATCCTGCGAGTGTGATGGCGTTGGGAAGAGAGTTTGTGACAACCGACCAACGGCGGTTATCAGGGGAGTGGACCATCAGCTCTGCAAGAGCCTCGGTGGTAGTTCCAGCATCGAGAAAAATTCCACCACCAGAGTCAGGCAGAAAATCCGCAGCACAGCGGGCAATAGAGAGCTTCGCGTCCTTTTGCGCGTTCTTTCGAGCGGCAACTGAAAACTCAACAGTCTGAAAAGAACGAGTAGCCACAGCGCCACCGTGTACGCGGTGAACTGCGCCCTCTGCATCCAACTGAGCTAGGTCACGGCGAATCGTCTCTGCTGTGACATCGAAAGCTTCCGCAAGATCAGCGACCGTCACGCGCCCTTCGACTGCTGTCAAAGACGCAATCTTCCGGCGGCGTTCCTCTGCGTACATTCCCCGCTCCTTAGCTGTTAAGAAATTTCAGCTTTACTATCTGTTCCCAGTATGCCCGTTTATGTCTGTTTCGGGCAACGAAAATGTGGGAAATTAGAGGCTGCGTAGGACGCTGACAATCTTGCCGAGGATTTTGGCGTGCTCCGCGGGGAGTGGGTCAAAGGCGCGATTATGGGGCATGAGCCACTTGCCAGCAGCGTCTTCGTGCCATTCCTTGACTGTTGCTTCATCTTCAAACAGGGCTGCAACGAAATCTCCCTGTTCGACCACGTCTTGGGAACGGACTACCACCCAGTCTCCGTCGAGAATGCCCGCGTCAACCATGGAATCACCCACGACCTTGAGTAGGTATAGCTGACCAGAGCCCGTAATCTCCATCGGAAGTGCCATGTGACTTTCCACATGCTGCTCCGCCAAAATAGGGTTGCCAGCCGCAATCTGTCCAACGATAGGAACGAAGATTGGCTCTGGCATGTCCTCTGGCATCTCGGGAGTTTGGGTGGTGCCAGTAGCCTTTGGCCCAGGCTTTACCGGAGTGAAAGTGCCAGCGGAGGACTTCGAATCCCTTACGTTTACCGCGCGGGGTTTGTGTGGGTCGCGGCGGAGAAAGCCCTTCTTCTCCAACTCCTTGAGTTGGTATGCCACCGACGAGGTGGAATTCAAGCCCACAGCATCCCCAATTTCTCGAATGCTCGGTGGGTATCCGCGAAGTACGACGGCATCCGAAATGACGTCAAGAATCCGACGCTGCCGATCGGTGAGTGTTTTAGGGTTCGCTTTCTTCTTTTGAGCCATGGAACATCCCTTCTCAAACTCTTTCGAATGAATCATAACTCAAAACTGTTCGAATCGTCGAGCATCGAACACTGTGCGCCCTTGAATTCTTTAGAAAACGTGTACATTATCCGTGCTCGGAGGCGGTGATGATGTCGAAATTCGAAAATAAATCCGGATAGCAGTAGACAATATTCGAACATGGTGTTATAAATCGAACATGACAAGTTACTCGAACAGTCGTTTGATGAAAGGGGCTAGACGGATTCTCCGCATCCGCCCTTGGACATAGTCTCCACAGCGTCGGGAAACGGTCGTACAACTCTTATTCTCTCCAGGCCGGCAACGGTGGGAGAGTCAACGTTGGAAAGGGAGAAAACATGATGTCTACGGTTTCAACCGCACTTGGTGTTAGCAGCACATCTGATATTGACTTTTCTCAAGTTTCCGAGCTCCCTGCTCGGACGACACGGAAAGCCCCGTTGGTGTGGGGTGAACGTAGTGCGTCTTGCACACAGCACATCGTTCGGCCCGGTCAGCGTGCACGTATTGCACAGCGCAATCGAAATGGGGCTTCATCGGCGCGAATGCGGAGGGACAGGTCGCGGCCCAGTCATGTCTCGGTCAACTACGGGCGTCCGTCTCTATCCGTTAGCAGGGCGCAGCAGTCCAATCGTAGTGATGTATCCGCAGGCACTAACCTGACTCGCCTGATGGCGGTATGGGCTCTAGGGCTTGGTGCTTTCTTCGGAGTTTTCGGCAGCATGGTCTTTGAACAGGGACAAAGTGAGGCGGTCGAAAGCACCTTTACGTCTACGTACGCTTCCTACTCCGCGCAATAATCATTCCAGTTTCCGGTGTTGGGGTGGGACGTAGACTGGAGACCGTGTATTGCCAGTTTTGTCATCATGATCAGACACGAGTCTTGGACTCACGGTTGATAGATAACGGTATGGGGATTCGTCGCCGAAGGGAATGCCTGAATTGCGGCAAACGTTTTTCTACGATTGAACGCTCGCAGCTGATGGTCGTTAAACGGGATGGAATCCCTGAGGAGTTCAACCGCGAAAAGGTTATCCAGGGTGTTCGACGTGCGTGCCAGGGGCGTGAGGTATCAGAGTCTCAGCTGAAGAAGCTTGCACAAAAAGTGGAGGAGAGCCTCCGCGAGAAAGGCACGCCCCGGGTGGACTCAAACGATATCGGCCTTGCCATCCTTGAGCCGCTAAAAGAACTGGACGAAGTTGGTTATCTCCGCTTCGCTTCAGTGTACAAGTCCTTTTCCTCCGCCGACGATTTCGCGCAGGAGATTGCCAGCATGCGGAAGGGGAAAGGACCGCAGGCAGATGGCAACGAGGTAAAAAAGAACTAACGCAGTTTATCCACACGTTTCTTTACTCGGGTTAGGGATACGCTCTGGGCGGTACCCAAACGTTGTGCGAAAAGGCTGACACGCAGTTCTTGGATTAGCCACTGAATATCCCGTACCTCCGCGGAATTCGAACGTGCCTTAGGTAGCTGCTGAAGCTTTGCCGCCAAGTATTCGCGAGCCTCAGTCACCTCATCTTCACGTTCGGCATCACGGTCCGGGTCACGGTTCATTTCCTCAAGTCGAATCTCCATTGCTTGGAGATAACGTGGCAAATGGCGTAGGTGCTGCCAACCGTGTCTTGCCACAGCGCCCTTAGGGAACATGAACTCCAGCTGGCGACGCATATCGTCAATGGCATCGCCTTCCCACTTGTTTAACTGATTCACCACGGAGACATAGCGGGGCATCGCCTGGGCAACGCCGACGACCAATTGGCGCACCTCTGAGGCGACCCCAGAACGAACGTGTTCGAGTAGCTTGTCGAATTCCTTTGGATCGCGGACCGGGCCACCAGCAGCCATCATACGGTCGCGAATCACGGCGACACGGCAGTCCTCGACAAGCCCATCGGCGCCCCCATGTGGCCATGCGTCCACGCCAACACGTTGCTGGAGTGGAAGCCCCTTAGTCATTTGGGCACCATTTACTGGGCAATCCCGCAATAGCATTGTCAAATTTGTGGTCGCCAATGTTGCCTCAGCCTGAGCCTTAGTTGGTTTGACCTCAATGGCCACGCCATCCTTTGTGGTCACCAGCGTCGGATACATCGTGACGGACTGACCGTCGACAGTACTTTTGACCGTTTCTGAGACGGCGCCCAAGTTCTCTGAAGTCCACTTTTTCACAGCTTCGCGCGCTGCAGACTTCGAACGTTTCGACACAGCAGTTGAGACCGTCGAGGCATGCTTGTCTCGAAGCGCAGCAAGATCCCGGCTCTGATCGACGATCTTTCCATGGCGGTCGACCACTGCGTAGTTAAAGCGCAAATGTGCTGGTAGCTTCGAAGGGGCAAAGTCTGCACCATTGATGCCCGAGCCTCCGAGTCGTCGTAAAGCATCGGCAAAAACATCGACGAAGCGGCCTGAGTACGGAGTCATCGTCTCCAGCGCGCGGCGTGCGAAATCCGGGGCGGGGACAACGGACTTCCGCAGTGTCTTCGGCAGAGTGCGAATGTAGGCTTCCGCGAGCTCAGCGCGAAGACCTGGTACCTGCCAGTCGAAGCCATCTTCACGCAGACCTGCAAGAAGAGGCACGGGGACACGGAGAGTCACACCGTCATCAGGGGCGCCCGGTTCGAATTTATAGGACAGAGAGAAATCGACCGAGCCCTGCTGCCACATTTCGGGGAAGGCGTTGTCGTCGATGTCGCCGGCTTCGGGGTTGAGCAGCTTATTGGGATCAAAGTCCAGTAGATTTGGCTGCTTGGGCTTAGTTTTCTTCCACCAGCGGTCAAAATTGGTGGCCGTGGTGATAGAGGCGGGCAGCTTGGAGTCGTAGAACGCGTAGAGCACGTCGTCATCGACGACAATGCCACGGGAACGCTGCTTTTCCTCGATCTTCTCGGCTTCGGCAAGTTTGTCTTGATTGTTCTTGAAGAACTCGTGATGTGTGTTCCACTCGCCGTCGACAAGCGCAGAGCGAATGAAGATCGAGCGGGCGGCGTCGGCATCGACTCGGTGATATGGCACCAGGCGATCAACCACCACGGGCACGCCGTAGAGTGTCGACTTCTGGTAAGCCATCGCTGCACCGCGCTTAGTCGACCAGTGAGGCTCTGAGTACTGGTGTTTGAGTAGATGAGGGGCTACCTTCTCTACCCACTGCGGCTGAATCGTGCCTACGTTGCGCGCAAAAGTGCGCGAGGTTTCGACGATTTCCGCAGCCATCACCCAGCGAGGCGGCTTCTTTGCCAACGCGGACGAGGGGTGAATGAGGAACTTAGTGTTGCGGGTGCCAGTAAATTCCTTGCCCTCGCCCTCGCGCGTACCAATCATCGATAACAGACCCGGTAACAGTGACTTTGCCACCTCGTCGGGATTGTCGACACCGTTGGTTGAGCTGCGGGCCGAAAGATGCCAGCCCAGCTCGGCCGTTGCCTGGTGGAGCTGACGCACCAAGTCCTGCCACTCGCGAACGCGCAGATAGTGGAGGTACTCGCGCTTGCACATCTTGCGGAATTGGTTACCGCTAAGCTCGCGACGCTTTTCCTCCAGGTACTCCCAGAGCTTCAGTAGGGAGTTGAAGTCGCTGGTGGTGTCCTTAAAACGGGCATGTAGCTGATCTGCCTGAGCTTGGAACTCCAGTGGACGTTCGCGAACATCCTGCAGAGACAAAGCGGCGACAATGACGGTTACCGCCCCAAGAGTGGTGTTCTCGTACCCTTCGACCAGCATGCGGGCAAGACGCGGGTCGACTGGGATACGGGCAATTTGTCGGCCGATGTCCGTCAGCTCGGGGGCATCAGACCCCGACGTGGTGGTAATAGCCTGAAGCTCTGTGAGCAGGTTAATGCCATCGCGGATTGCTTTGTGCTCTGGTGGCTGGACAAAGGGGAAGTCCTCAATCGCGCCTAGCCGCAGTGAAATCATTTGCAGTACAACCGACGCGAGATTGGTGCGCAGAATCTCCGGATCCGTAAACTCGGGGCGCGAGAGAAAATCCTCTTCGCTGTAGAGACGAATCGCCACACCATCAGCTACACGGCCACAGCGTCCAGAGCGCTGATTCGCGGATGCCTGGCTGATGTCCTCAACTGGCAGGCGCTGCACCTTCGTGCGGGTGGAGTAGCGGGAAATGCGTGCGGTACCAGTATCGACGACATACTCGATACCAGGGACCGTCAGCGACGTTTCCGCAATGTTGGTCGCCAGCACAATGCGACGCCCGGAATGCGGAGTGAAGATCCGATGCTGCTCTGCATTAGATAGCCGACCGAATAGTGGAACGGCTTCTACACCTTTCCAGTGTTTGCCCTCGATGGCTTCGGCAGCTTCTCGGATCTCTCGCTCACCCGAAAAGAACACCAGGATATCGCCGTCGCCAAGCCGCATGAGCTCTTCACACGCAGCGATTACACCATCGATCTGCTCGATGGCGACTTCCTTTTCTTGCCCATTTTTCGCAACAACGGTCCGCACCAGCGGGCGATAGCGGATTTCCACCGGGTAGGTGCGCCCCGACACCTCGATGATGGGCGCAGGGTGCTCGTCGTCAGGCGCGAAATGACGAGCGAACCGTTCCGGATCGATCGTCGCCGAAGTGATAATGATTTTCAGATCTGGGCGCTGCGGCAGAATATGCTTTAAATATCCCAGCAGGAAGTCGATGTTGAGGCTGCGTTCGTGCGCCTCATCGATGATGATGGTGTCGTACTCGCGCAGCAGTCGGTCGCGGCCGATTTCGGCCAGTAGGATACCGTCGGTCATCAGTTTGATGCAGGTATCCTTGCTCACGCGGTCATCAAAACGCACTGCATAGCCGACGTGCTGTCCAATCTTTTCGCCCAGTTCATGGGCGATGCGCTCCGCGACGGAACGCGCCGCAATACGACGTGGCTGAGTGTGACCAATCTTGCCCCGCACGCCGCGTCCCAGTTCGAGGCATATCTTCGGGATCTGCGTAGTCTTACCAGAGCCAGTCTCACCAGCAATAATGACGACCTGGTTGTTTTCAATTGCCTCTGCAATGTCGTCGCGGCGCGCGGACACCGGCAACTGGGCAGGGTAGGTGATGCGAGGAATCGCTTTACGACGATCTTCTAACCGCTCCAGCGCAAAGTCGAGGTCTGCAGAGATTGCAGACAGCGCCTTCGGCGCGGATGCTCGCTTTAGCCGGCGTCGGAAGGACTGAGCCTCCCGAATCGGCAATTGATCAGCGAGCTGGTAGAGCTCCTTTTTACGCGTGTCCTTAGCAGGTTTGCCAGAGCGCTGTGGCCTGGCGGAATTGCGGTGGCCGGAGTGGTGGTTTCCCGACTGGGCACGTGGAGCTGGTTTATCAGAACGGCTAGGAGTACTCATGGTTGCCTACTAGATTAGCTGTGTCTTGGTAGACAACTCACATCTGTGCTGATTAAGAGGTGCTCGAGATAGTCCGATGGCAGCAGGGAGCGTCCTACTTTGCCGCCGCAAGCTCTTCGGCAACTTCCTTGCAGTCCTTGCGCCCACAGTGCTGTGTCTCGGTGTGCTCCCAGCAATCATCGCAAATAAGCACCTGACGACGGCAGGTATCTTCGTTGATGCAGTTCTGGAAGGTGTTTGTGGGCTTGCCGCAGTGGACGCAGTGCCCGAGCTGTACGTAGTCCTCGTCTTCGATGCCATCGCCAAACTCCATATGCATGCGCTTGTCGAAGACATAGAGGGAGCCTTCCCACAGCCCCTTATTGCCAAACTTTTCGCCGTAGCGCACAATACCGCCGTCGATTTGGTAGACCTCTTCGAAACCGCGGTTCTTCATAAGTGCGGAGAGGATCTCGCAGCGGATGCCGCCGGTGCAGTAGGAGATAACCGGCTTGTCCTTCATCCAGTCGTACTTACCGGATTCCAGTTCGTCGATGAAGTCGTGCGTGGTCTTTACGTCCGGGACGACGGCGTTTTTAAACTTGCCAATCTCGGCTTCCATTGCGTTGCGGCCATCGAAGAAGATGACATCGTCGCCGCGTTCCTCGACCAGTTTATTGACCTCTTCCGGCTTCAAATGTGTGCCGCCGCCAATGACACCATCGACATCGACTTTCAGCTCACCCGGAGCACCGAAAGCGACGATTTCGTCGCGAACCCTGACGGAGAGTTTTGGAAAGTCATCAGCGCCGCCTTCGCTCCACTTGAACTGCATGGAGTGAAAAGCGGGGTACTGCTTGGTTTTCTTGATGTACTTCTTGCAGGCATCGAGATCACCGCCGACGGTGCCATTGATGCCGTGCTCGGACACCAGAATGCGGCCCTTGAGCCCTAACGACTCGCAAAGATCGCGCTGCCACAGCATGATGGCACGCGGATCGGACAGTGGGGCGAACTGGTAGTACAGAAGAATCTTGCTGATGCTCACGGGGACTATTCTAGTCTGCTCTCTCAGTTATCCTATTTTCGGCGTGAGCTGCTGGTATGGCTTAGTGCTTCTGATAGAGAGCCTTCTTCTGGTACTTAGGCTCCGAAGTCACTAGGACACCTAGGTTGCGGAAAATTGTTTCGTCCACGCTGCCCAGAATGGTGGTGGTGTGGACATCGCAGTTTCGAAGGTTCTTCAGCTCGGCGAGGGCTGCGCGGGCGTCGTCGCTGGTGGCCGCAGACACGGAAAGGGCGATAAGAACCTCGTCGGTATGCAAGCGGGGGTTGCGGCTGCCCAGGTGATGCGTCTTAAGCGTTTGAATTGGCTCAATGGCAGCTGGGGAGAGCAAGTGCAAGTCCGGGTCGATATTGGCGAGCTTCTTGAGAGCGTTGAGGAGCATTGCTGCTGAGCATCCGAGTAGTTCAGAAGTCTTGCCCGTGATGATTGTGCCATCGTGCAATTCGATTGCGCTGCCCGGCGCCCCGGTAGATTTCTCAACTTCAAGCGCTGGTGCGACGACTCTGCGGGCGGCTGTCGACACGTTGGCCTTGCTCATAATCATGGCAATGCGCTGCGAGACTTCGTCGTCTGCGCTGTTTTTGTGTTCGTCGACAAGAGCCTTGTAGTAACGGCGAACGATTTCCTGGTTGGATGCCTCTCGGCACACTTCGTCATCGTCGATACAGTAACCGGCCATATTGACGCCCATGTCGGTCGGTGACTTGTACGGTGACTCGCCCGCGAGCTTCTCCAACAGAGTGCGCAGCAGTGGGAAGACCTCGACATCACGGTTATAGCTGGTGACCTTGGTGTCATAGGCGGCCAAATGAAAAGGGTCGATGAGATTGATGTCATCGAGATCAGCCGTTGCCGCCTCGTAGGCCAGATTTACCGGGTGTTCGAGTGCCAGGTTCCAGATAGGGAAGGTCTCAAACTTTGCGTAACCGGAACGAATTCCGTGTTTGTGATCGTGGTAAATCTGCGATAGACAGGTCGCCAGCTTTCCGGAGCCCGGGCCCGGCGCTGTGACAACGACCAAGTCCCGCGTCGTTTGCGCCCATTCATTCAGTCCGAAGCCGGCTTCACTGACGATTTTCTCGGTGTTTGTTGGGTAGCCCTCGATATTGCGATGGCGGATGACGCTCAATCCGAGTCGCTGCAGGCGCTCAATGAAGTTCTTTGCCAGGGTGTTGTCGTCGGAAAGCTGCGTGACGACGACGCTGCCGACTAGAAATCCGCGTTCCCGAAAGACATCGACGAGGCGCAGCACATCGTCTTCGTAAGTGATGTCGAGGTCAGCGCGGACCTTGTGGCGCTCCAGATCCTTGGCATTGATGCACACCATGATTTCCAGATCGTCCTTGAGACGATCGAGCATAGCGATTTTATTGTCAGGTGTGAAGCCGGGGAGAACACGCGAGGCATGCATGTCATCAAATAGCTTGCCGCCCATCTCGAGGTAGAGCTTGCCGCCTTCACCTGCGATGTCTGCGCGCCGCTTCTTAATATGAGCGGATTGCATTTCGATGTACTTTTCGCGGTTAAAACCGACAGCCTGAGCCATGGTGCCCTTTCTGAAGTCGTGTCTGCGGGGGAGCGCGCTAAAGCTTGCGAAATTCTACTGTGTCCATGGTAGTGATACCGCCTTGCGAATGTCGTATCGGTTACTGCTGTCGCGGGGGGAATTTTGGGAACTTTGGCTTATTAGGCCCCGCGTAGGGGATTGTCTGATTAAAGTCCAACATATTGATATTCAAAAAGAAATATGAAGAGGATGTGACATGCTCGATCCCCAGATGGCATCATCGTCGAATTCGGCAGAACCAACCGCACGCGCCCCGTACCAAGTGGGCAGGCGAGGCTTCCTCGTCGGAGCAACTGCCGTGTCAGCTGCGAGTATGATGCCTGCCGTAAATGGTGCATCAAAGGCAAACGCCGCTCCTGCAAACGGGGCTTCTGCCGCCGCGGGGAATTCGACCACCACTTTGAATGTCGGTCGAGGAATGGCTGACATGACAGGCGAGCCACTCGGCGCTGGCATGAACGGGTATGCGGTCATGGACCAGACCACCTCGGGTCTGCGTCTTCGCCAGATGGCGCGTGCATTCATCTTCGGTGATGACAACGACAACCGTGTCGTCCACGTCACCGCAGATATGGGGCTCATGTTCCAGTCCATCCAGATGGAAGTTCTGCGGCGACTGCGAGCTCTCTTCGGAGACCTCTACCACGAGGGCAACGTGCTTATCTGCGCATCTCATACGCATGTCGCGCCGGGTGGTACATCGGGCCATCTTATGGTCGACCTGACTACTCTCGGTTTCCGTCCCGTCACTTTCGAAGCTGTGGTCGTCGGTGTGGTCAAGGCTATTGAACGTGCACACGCTGATTACCAGCCGTCGACTATCCACCTGACCAAGGGGATTGCCAAGGATGCGGGTGTTAACCGCTCCCTGGAGGCATTCAGGCGTAACCCCGAGGAAGAACAGCGTCTTTTCCCCGACGGAGTCAACCCGGAAAGCCATACACTGCACGTGAGTCGCGGTGGTCGCGAAGTCGGATTCATTAACTGGTATGGAATTCATCCGACCACCTTCGGCCCCGAGCACACCATCATCGACGGCGACAACAAGGGCTATGCAGCATGGAAGGTTGAGGTCGACCGCGGGGTTACCCACCGTGAGCCGGCCGATGCCCCCTTTGTCGCCGCATTTACCATGTCGTGCCCGGGTGACATCAGCCCGAACATGGGGCTCGTGCCAAATTCGGGTCCCGGCAACGGAGACGAAGCAGAGTCCGCCCGCATTCTCGGTCAGCGTCAGATTGACGCTACCCAGGGTCAGACCATTGCACTGCCAGGAGGCGGAATCTCTACCGTCCACAAGTGGGTCAACCTCGGCGATGTCGACATTGACGGCCAATTCACGCCCGACGGCCAGCCGCACCGCACTGGACCTGCAATCCTCGGTGCGGCCTTCGCAGCCAGTAGCCAGGAGGACGGCGGCGGCGAACCAGCCCTAGGTTTCAACGAGGGCCAGCGTGGAGGCACACCGTGGGTACGTCAGCTCAATAACGTCGTACTCCCGAAAAATATCGGGGAGATTCAGGGCGAGAAAGAATGCCTGCTGCCAGTGGGCTACATCGATGGTCTTCTCCAGCAGACCCACATGTTCTCCATCACCCGCATCGGTGGCTTCACCTTGATTACCAACGGCCTTGAACCCACCACGATGTCGGGTTACCGCATGCGTCAGCACGTCGCCGATGTCCTCGGCGTTCCAATCGACACTGTCATCTGCCAGGGCTACACCAACAGCTATGGACACTACGTCGTTACCCCAGAGGAATACGATCAGCAGGACTACGAGGGCGGCGCAACGGCTTTCGGCAAGTACACGCTCAGTGCGATGATCTCCATCTATCACGATCTCGCCCACGCGCTTGCCGACGGCATGGCTGTCGACCCGGGCAGTGCTGCAGGTGATCTCACTGGCATCATCCCGCCGTCGCCAGCAGGAGGAAAGACTATCGATTCCGTACCAATGGGCAAGAATTTTGGTGACGTGCTCGAATCGACTGCAAGCGTCACGGTAGGGCAGCAGGCCGTTGCCCAATTCGTCGCGGCAAATCCGAATAACGACTTGCGACTGGAAGACGGCTACCTACTCATCAAGAATGACCGCGGTGAGATCGTTTCTGACGACTGGGACCAGGCAACTGTCATTGAATTTGCCAAGGACGGTAATTACACCACCGCCAAGGTCACTTGGGAGACCGGAGGAGTCGCGCCGGGCAAGTATGACATCATCGTGCGTGGTAGCGCGTTGGGTGCCGGTGATTCGCTGAACGAGTTCGAGGGAGTCGCCGCGGTGGAGCTCGTGTAAGAACGTCCAATTAAACACGTCCATGCGCACAATGTGACTTATACTTCGGCCTTTAAAAACTCATCAAGGGCTTGTCTCACGTATAGTCCGTTGTGCGCGTTATTTGTATGTATCCGTCAATTTGGCAGGAGCAATTTGCTTCATGAATACCTCAAACGATCCATATAGCAACAACGATTCTTACGGTGACGGCAGCCGGGAGAATGAGTCCAATAACTATGACTCCCAGAGTCACGGTTTTCCCAACAATGGTTCGCAGGACTACAACCCTTACGGGTTCGATTCGGACGCACAACATGGCCCGCGTGGACCAGAGGATTCGCCACAGTGGAATCAGACTTACGGCCGTGAACAGGCTTATGGCGAAATTCCTTCTTATGGAACTGGCGAGTCGCGCGATAGTTACGGCGGGCAACCCTATGGTGCGGACTCGAGCTACTGGCAGCACCAGTCCAGCGGGGCTTCTGCAGCCGGTGCACTTGCTCCCGGAGTCAACATGCCAGGTGGCGATGAGCCGCCGGTGAAGCCTGTGGCACAGGGGCCGACGAAGGTCGACATTGGAAGTGCCTTTTCCGCGGCGTTTCGTAGTCTAAACAGCAATTTTGCTTCCTGGCTTGGCATCATGCTGACGTTCTTCGCCGTACTAGTCGCACTGATTGTTGGCGCAGCGGCAATTCTCTTTGCGACTGGTGACTTCGATCCGGACTTTGAGCCGAACTATCCAGGCGATGTTCCGTTTGAGGATCTAGGGTCAATGTTCGCGACTCTCGGCGCGATGGCACTCCTATTTGCCGTGGGCATGTTCGCGATGCAGGCATTTATGCTGCGCGGTGCATTCGAAGCTGTCGACGGCCGAGTGCCGAGCTACGGTACTTTCTTCCGTGTAAACCGGTGGGGATCTCTTATCGGTGCCTACATTGTCACGTTCCTGGTGGGGCTGCTCGCCATGCTTCCGGGGATGGTGCTCTTCATCGCTGGAGTATCCCTGTCTGCCAACGGCAGTGAAGCTGCAGCTGCGATGATTCCCATCGGCTACCTGTTGGTACTTGTGCTGTCCATCTTCATCATGCCAATCACAGCGACTATGCCGCTTCTTGTTTTTGATGGTCGAGCAACAGCACTTGAGGCTCCGGTCGTCGCATGGCGCTTGGTGAAGCCTCAGTATTGGACGATGCTCGTTGCATTCATTCTGACGTCAATTGTTTCTTCCGCAGGTGCAATGCTCTTCTATATCGGTATGTTGTACACAGTCCCGCTTGCTCTCCTCGTGCAAGTACATATCTACCGTCAGCTCATCGGTGGCCGTCGAGTAGTTAATGAAGCCCAGGAGAATCCGGGTTATTACCCGCCACAGCAGTAGCCAAAAACGTACAAGAAAAAGCGCCCAAGGAACCGATAAAAATTGGTTCCTCGGGCGCTATTTCGTCAGCAGGTAATCCTGCGGGGGAGCGTTCGGCTATCAAAAGCCGAACCTAAGCTCTGAATATTTAGCGGGTAGCCTCAGCGAAGACAGCCTGTGCAACACCAGAGACGGTGCCTGCAATCTTCACAGCTTCCCAGACCTGCTCCTTGGTCAGACCAGCATCGCGGACGACCTTTGCGTGAGAAGTCACGCAAGCTTCACAGCCGTTGATGGCAGAAACTGCCAGAGACCACAGCTCGAAGTCTTCCTTCTCGACACCCGGATTGGAGATGATGTTCATGCGCAGGCCGAACTTGACCTGTGCGTAGTCATCACCGAGCATGTGGCGAGTGCGGTAAGCAACGTTGTTCATGCCCATAACGGTGGCCGCACCAAGCGCAGACTCGAAAGCCTCGTCAGACAGGTGCTCCTTGGCTTCCTCAGCGATCTCGGAGAAAACGGTCTCGTTGCGGGTGGCAGCAGCGGATGCAAGCAGGGTACCCCACAGCTGCTGCTCGGAGAGTTCCGTAGAACGGGTGAGAGTGCCAAGGTTCAGCTTCATGTCCTTGGCGTACTCCGGTAGACCGGAACGAAGGTTATCGATGCTCATATGAGTTACTTCAGCTCCTGCTTCAGAACGTCCATCTTGTCGATGTTCTTGGTCGGGTCATTCTTCTGCCAGTTACATGCGCAGACCTCTTCAGACTGAAGAGCGTCGAGAACACGCAGAACCTCGTCAACGTTACGACCGACAGCGTCCGGGGTAACGGAAACGAACTGAATGATGCCGTCCGGGTCAATGATGAAGGTTGCGCGGTCTGCAACACCGTCAGCGTTCTCGACGCCGAGTGCACGCATCAGGTCATGGCGGATGTCGGAGAACATCGGGAACGGGATGTCCAGCAGTTCCTCGTGGGTTGCACGCCAGTTGAAGTGGGAGAACTCGTTGTCGCCAGAGCCACCGAGAATAACGGTGTCACGGTCCTCGAATTCCTCATTCAGCTTGCCGAATGCAGCAATCTCAGTCGGGCAGACAAAGGTGAAGTCCTTCGGGTAGAAGAAGACGACCTTCCACTTACCCTCGTAGGACTCATTGGTTACCTGCTCGAAGTAGTCATCCGGAGAAGAAGCGTTTGCATCACGCAGGTTGCCGCCCTTCAGAGCGGTCAGAGAAAACTCGGGGAACTTGTCGCCAACAGTCAAAATTGCCATGGAATCCTCCTGAATGTATTCCTTTTGGGGTCACACACCATTATGCCTATGGATTCCCGAACCGTCAAGAGGAAAAAGTTAATAAGCTCGTGTAGGCTTATAGGTATGCGTAATAGAGATTATCGGCCCACTTTGCCTCAGTTACGTGCCTTTGTCGCGATTGCCGATACCGGTCACTTCGGTCAAGCCGCTGCCCGCCTCGGCATTTCACAGCCCAGCCTGTCACAAGCGCTTTCCACCCTTGAGCAGGGACTGGGGGTGCAGCTTGTAGAGCGTTCGACTCGCCGAGTGCTGGTGACGCCACTCGGTCGCGGTCTGATTCCATATGCCCGCCAAGCATCTGAAATTGTTGACGAGATCGTTGCTCGCGCCTCTGGCCGTACAGATGATTTGTCCGGACCACTATCCATTGGTGTTATCCCTACGGTTGCTCCATACGTGCTGCCCAACTTCCTCCAGTTGGTTCGTGACGAGCTGCCAGATCTAAAGCCTAGGATCGTCGAAGAGCCGACCGAGCGCCTCATCGAATCACTTCGCTCCGGCACCATTGATGCAGCCATCATGGCACTGCCGTCCGATGTGCCTTCCTTTGAAGAGATCTACCTCTACGACGAAGAGTTCTACATCGTCGTGCCAGAGGATCATCCGCTGGCAGGTAAGGAAGAGGTAAAGCTTGAGGCAATCAGAGACTTGGACTTGCTTCTGCTTGACGACGGTCATTGCCTGCGCGACCAAGTGTTGGATATTTGTCGCAAGGTCGATGCTGTTCACGGCGAGACCTCCAGCTTGGAAACACGGGCGGCTTCTCTATCGACCGTCGTGCAGTGTGTTGCCGGTGGGTTGGGGCAGTCGCTTGTACCGGAATCGGCTGTCAAGATTGAGGCCGACCGTCCCGGCCTGGCTGTTGCGCGATTCGAAGGTCCGGCACGGCCGGGACGCACCATTGGGCTGGTTCACCGCGCATCATCGGTACGCGGCGGCGAGTTCAATCGAATTGCTGAACTGGTACGGCAGGCCTACATAGACGCTGTTGCCTAAAGCTCTCTTGGCGCATGCCGCAGTAGCGTATGAAATAAGCAAAACCGGGCTGGTAGTTCCAGCCCGGTTTTTCGCGTTTATCCCTGAATAATTCGCAGCGATGCCAACCTGACCTCGCCGTATTCATCAGATGCAGCCAAGTCAACGCCCGCTTCAAAGCGCCAGCCGTGGTCGCCCTCAGGGTCATCGAGTATCTGGATCACATGCCATAGGCCCTCACCAGCCTTGCGGTCAATCGAAATCATATCGCCGCCGCGAGCCTTTGCATCGATCCCTAGGTCATCGTATTCATCGAAGTAGTCATCCATCGCGGCAGGCCAATCTGGCGCATCGTCGAGGTAGTTGTCCAGGTCGGCCAGCTCCTCCTCCTTTTCAAAGGCAAAGAGCTGCACGTGGCGAAACATGAGATTGCGCACCATACGGGTAAATGCACGTTCGTTGCCTGTAAGGGGCCGCGACTCGTCGGTGCCAAAAGCCGCTTCCTTGAGAGTTTCCTCGTCCAATGGCTTGTCCGGATCGGCCATCTGCGCCCATTCATCCACCAGGGAGTTATCCACCTGCACAACGAGCTCGCCGAGCCATTCCACAATGTCCCGGAGTTCCTCGTTAGCGGCTTCCGGAGGGAGAGTGTGTCGCAAAGTGCGCCAGGCATCGGTGAGGTAGCGCAGGAAAATACCTTCAGAGCGGGCAATTCCATACTCAGATACCACGTCCGAGAAAGTCATGGCCTTTTCCACCATCTCGCGCACCACAGACTTGGGCGACAGCGAAAACTCACGCACCCACGGGTGACCTTGAGCATAGGTGTCGAATGCGCCCTCCAGCTCGTCGGCAAGCGGCATCGGCCATGTGATGTCTTCGACGATGTTCATACGTTCGGTGTAATCAACACCCTCGGCCTTGAGCGCGGCGATTTCTTCACCGCGTGCCTTTTTCTGCTGCGCGATGAGCAGTGGGCGAGGGTCTTCCAGAATTGACTCAAACACACTGATGACATCGAGTGCGTAGTTCGGGCTGTCCTTATCCAACAGTTCGAGCGCGGCGATGGCGAAAGGCGACAGCGGCTGATTGAGCGCGAAGTCACGCTGCAGCTCCATTGTCAGCTCGGGGCGGCAGTCATCGCCCTCGCCATGCATGACGACGATTCCCGCGTTGACCAAACCGCGGTAGAGCTCAATTGCGGTCAGAATAGCCTCATTTTGCTGGTGGCGGGTGTCGTGATTGGTGCGCAGCAGATGACGCATGTGTTCGTAGGTATCGCCACCACGTGCAATGACGTTGAGCAACATACCGTTGGTAACTGCAAAGCGGCTGGTCAGCGGCTCCGGTGGCTGAGAAACGATTTTGTCGAAGGTCTTCTCCGACCATGTCACTTCGCCCTTGGGAACGGACTTCAGCCGCAACTTCTTCAGTTTGGCCTCATCCTGGCCGGCACGGCGCCGCAGCTTGGCGTTTTCGATTTCGTGTTCAGGTGCTTCGACAACTACGGTGCCCTCGGTGTCGTAGCCAGCACGGCCGGCGCGTCCAGCGATCTGGTGGAACTCGCGTGACTTGAGAATACGGCTACGACGGCCATCGAACTTGGCCAAACCGGTAATCAGCACCGTGCGAATAGGCACGTTAATGCCGACGCCGAGGGTATCCGTGCCACAGATGACCTTCAGCAGACCAGTCTGAGAGAGACGCTCAACCAAACGACGGTACTTCGGCAGCATTCCCGCATGGTGGACGCCAATGCCCTGGCGCACCAACTTGGAAAGAACTCGACCAAAGGCCGTGGTAAACCGGAAATCGCCAATCTCTTCGCGAATCCGCTCCTTCTCCTCCTTCGTCAGCAGCTTCAGACCGGTCAGTGCCTGAGCCTGTTCAGATGCTTGGCGCTGGGAGAAAAAGACGATGTAGATTGGGGCTTTGCCGGATTCCAGCAACTCCGCCAGCGTGTCATGAACTGGTGTGTAGACATAGTGGAAATCCAGCGGTACCGGGCGCGTCGTACCTGTAACGAGGTTGACGTCGAGTCCCGTGCGTTCCTTCAAATCCGTCTCAAACTTTTGAGTATCGCCGAGAGTGGCGGACATCAACAGGAATTGGCAACGGGAAAGCTCGAGCAAGGGCACTTGCCATGCCCACCCGCGATCGGGATCCGCATAGAAATGGAATTCATCCATTACCACCTGGTCAATATCGGCGTCGGCCCCGTCGCGCAGGGCGATATTGGCGACAATTTCCGCAGTTGCGCAGATGATGGGTGCACCACCGTTGACGGTGGCATCGCCGGTCATCATACCGACGTTCTCAGCGCCAAAGACCTCGCAGAGGGCAAAGAACTTCTCGCTGACCAAGGCCTTAATAGGCGCTGTGTAAAAGCTGCGTTGGCCACGGGCAAGCGCGCAGAAGTGGGCAGCAATAGCCACCATGGACTTGCCCGACCCTGTCGGAGTGGCAAGGATGACGTGGTCGCCACCAGCGAGACCAATAGCGGCCTCCTCCTGGGCCGGGTAGAGCGTGATGCCCTGATCCCTGGTCCAGGCAATGAACGAGTCCATAATCGCATCGTCGAAAAGGGACTCTGGAACCTCAGCTAGGTCGGGAAGCATTTCAGATAGTGACACGCTTCCCACCCTAGCGGTAACCCCGGATTAGAAGCGGAACCAGGGCTTCCAGCCGCGCCGACGGCGGGGCTTTTCCGGTTCACCGGATTCTTCGCTTTCCGCCTGCTCTTCCCGAGGCTGTTCAGACTCGGGCTGTTCTGACTCAGGCTGTTCGGCAGTGCCGTCTGCAGAAAACTCCGCAGACCTATCATCCGCCGAGGCCGACTCGGATTCTTCCGAGTGTGCGTCAGTGTCCTCTGATGTAGTTGCCGAGGAATCCGAGTTGGCCGGGGTCTCCGCCTCGTCGTCAAGCGAGGAAGAATCCTCTACTGGGCGCAGCGGTTGAGAAGCGAGGAACTTCTCGAACTCAGCGCCAATCTCGTCGGCCGAAGGCATCTCGCCGTTAGGTCCAAGCAGGGGAGAAGTCTCCAGCTCTTGACGACGTTGAACTTCCTGGTCGTACTGTTCCTCGAGAAGATTGACCAGCTGAGAGACCTCGCCGGAATCATTCGTCTGCGTATTGAGCAGCTCCGCCACCCGCGCGGATTCCTTCTCCAACGCCTCAAGCGGGAGCTCGAGCTTGGCTAGCTTTGCTACCTCCTGCAACAACCGCAGTGACGCCAGCGGATACTCAGTGGCCGCGACATAGTGTGGCACCTGTGCGGTGAAACCAAAGGCATCACAACCGCGGCTTGCGAGCTCGTACTCAATGTTCAGGCTCGCAGCCCCCGGAACTGTGACGCGGTTTCCCCAGGTATGCATATCACCGAGTTTCCGCTTATCTGTGCCGTGGGCGATGATGCCCAGCGGTCGGGTGTGCGGAACCGTCATCGGCGCCGAGTACAGCGACACAGTCCGACCGACATCGTAGCGCTCCGCCAAATCTGCCACGGCAGTCGAGAAAGCCTCCCACCGCATGTCTGGCTCAGGGCCAGAAAGCAGCAAGAACGGCTTACCGACGTTGTCGCGAACCACATTGAGTGACAGGTTCAAATCGGATACATCCACAATCTGGTCGTGGTTCATCGTCACAGAGGGACGGCGAGAACGATAATCAATCAGCTCGTCGATAGAAAAGTTCACCAATGGACGGTGCTCGAGAGCATCCAAGAGGAAACTAGCTGATTCCGAGACGGCATTACCGGCATCCGCATAACCGCTAAGTGCAATGACCAGGGTCAGATGGCCCTCGCTTCCCGTTACGTCAGGAACCGGAAAAACTACCTCGTACATATTGCCCTGAGGCTTGTCGGTCGGATCACTCACGTACGACTACCTCCTGCATCACATTTTTCGTCATTTGAAGTAAACAACCACGATACCGCAGAAATTATTCCAGTTATCCACAAGTTGAAAGTAGTCCACAGATGGGCCGATTTTTCCGGTCGCGCACAAGCAAGGCTGTTGCGGATTCGATAACAATGAGAGCCACCAGATGGCGAGAGGATTGTCCGCTGTCGAGCTATTCCAATGGGGGAAAAGGGGTAAGGAATTAATGGGAAACAAACAGAACTTCGGTGCAGGACAAAAGCCTGAAATTGAGCCGAGTGTTTTTCTGACGAACCTGCCGGGAATCGTTGGATTCTATCCGCGGGGGCAGGTAGTGATTGCGGCGTTGTATCGTCAGCAGGTCGAAGATCTCATCGATGGCAAGGTCGAGTTTGATCCGACAGCGCATGCTGGCCCGATGCTGATTAAGGATGTGGCCTCGATGGAGAACAATCCTGACTTGGTGCGGGCAGCCGCGGACTTCCTGCTCGATGAAGGATGCACTCACGCAGATGTGTTTATCATCGACGAATCCTGGGGGATTGAAAAGGACTCCACACCTATTACAGGCTGGCTGCGAGAAGGCGGCCTGCATGAGGTGCGTTTGGCGGGCGTTGCCACTATTGCTGCGGGGGAAGTTGTCACGGACGAGCAGGGAGAGATCGTCGGCATTGTCGGTGACAGTCTGATGACCGACAATGCAAATCTAATCTCCCGGCAGGGAGAGCAGATTTTCAAAAACTATGAGGAGTACCGCAGCTATTTTCGAGGTGGCCAATTCCACGACAGTAAAGACAGGGCTCTGATTGAACGCCTCCGGGAACGAGCGACAGCCGTTGAGCAGCCGAGGAAGCTCAAAATTGGTTCGGACAATCCCGCGCTCATTGAGCACTTCGACATGCTCAAAACCGCCGTGGAAAACGTGGCCGATGGTGTGATGGATGCACATGAGGCGGTGCGCGATGAAAACGCAGGATATGCCATTGCAGCAGCACTGACCAACGTCACCTTGCGCGATATGTCCATGATTTTCATTACTACGCAGTTGGCGCAATCAATGGGAGAAATCTGGCGCGAGGCCGCAATCGTCCACCGCGGCAGCCTGCGTGCTAACGCTTTAGCGTGTTTTGCCATCGCAAAGTTCGCGGCTGGGCTGGAGAACTTTGCGCAAACAGCTCTCGATGAGGCAGCGGGGGAGCAACCGAATCATTCACTGACTCAGTTGCTGGAAATTGCGGTCGCCAATCAAATTGTGCCGAGGTGCGTCGGCACAATTCTTGGAGCAGCACAAGAGGTACTGCGCAGGGTATACAAGGTGAAAATGCCGCGTATTGATTAGCGACCCTGCAAGCTGTACTGCAGTACCTAGCGGTGCGCCGAGTGGGCTCGGTCGCCGAGGTTCTTGGTGTACTCCCATGCATCGGCGACGATGGTTTCAAGCTCCGTCTGGTTGGGCTTCCATCCGAGCTCGTCCATGGCACGCTGAGAAGAGGCAATAAGGGTTGCCGGATCACCGGCTCTACGCGGTGCATCCTCAGCGGGAATCGGGTGACCGGTGACCTTACGGCAGGTTTCAATGACCTGGCGAACTGAAAAGCCGTCGCCGGAACCGAGGTTAAAGATACGGTGGGTTCCCGGCGTGTTGGACTCTAGTGCCAAGACATGCGCATCGGCGAGGTCTTTGATGTGGATGTAGTCACGCACCGCGGTGCCGTCCGGAGCCGGCCAGTCATTGCCAAAGACCATAATCTTGTCGCGGTGACCGAGCGCAACCTGCAGTACCAGTGGGATGAGGTGAGTTTCCACCTCACGGTTTTCTCCAAAACCGCCCCAGGCACCCGCCACATTGAAATAACGCAAGCTCGTAGCGCCGATGTTGTATGCCTTGGCGTAAGAGGCGATGGCGTAGTCCATGGCCAGCTTGGTGGCACCGTAAGGGTTGGTCGGCGCGGTTGGCATGTCTTCGGTAATTGGTGTCTTCTCTGGCTCGCCGTAGGTTGCAGCTGTCGAAGAGAACACCAGGTTATTCGTACCGGTATCACGCATCGCGTCGAGTAGCTTCAGGGTTTGGCCCACATTGTTGTGCCAGTAGTCGGAAGGAACTTCGACAGACTCGCCAACAAGCGATTTCGCAGCGAAATGAACGACGCCGTCGAAGCTGTCGGAGGACAGAACCTCGTAGGCCTTGTCCGCCACATCGCCTTCGACTAGGGTCGCGCCCTCTGGCACCGCATCACGGTTGCCAACAGAGAAGTTGTCCAGAATGGTGACGTCGTGGCCAAGAGAAATCAATACTGCCGAGCACACGCTACCGACGTAGCCGGCACCACCAGTGACGAGGAGTTTCATTTGATAATCACCATGATTGCGTGAGACAGAGTATCCGGAATGTCAAGAGAATGATCACCACGGGCGAGAGTCACGCGGCCGGCGGCAACCTCGGCAAGTGCCTCAGTACCCGGGATAATTCCAGCCTTGTGGAGACGCTTCATGTAGCTCTGCTCGACCTGCAGGATTTCGTTAATCTGGACGATCTCAACGGTGTACTCGCCGGGGTTTAGATCGGACAGTCGGCGAACGTTCTCTAACGACTCTGGTGACTGAGTCCCACCGAGGTCTCCCAAACCGGGAATCGGATTGCCGAATGGGGAGCGTGTGTAAGAGTCAAGCACGTCGAGAAGTTTGCGCTCGACCTCGTCACTCATTACGTGCTCCCAGCGGCAGGCTTCGTCGTGAACCTTGTCCCATTCGAGGCCAATGACATCCGTAAGTAGGCGCTCAGCTAGGCGGTGCTTACGCATGACAGCCGTGGCCAGCCTGCGGCCCTCGTCGGAAAGCTGCAAGCTGCGATCTGGGGCAACTACGAGAAGGCCATCGCGCTCCATGCGCGCAACGGTTTGGCTAACGGTCGGCCCCGACTGCTCAAGGCGTTCGGCAATGCGAGCACGCAAAGGAATGATGCCCTCTTCTTCGAGTTCGAAAATCGTACGTAAGTACATTTCCGTGGTGTCAACCAAATCCCTCACGGTTTTCCTCCGATAACACAGTCTTAAAAGTTTTCACTCAAGTATTAGGATAACCACACTTGCGCAAGAAAGATGTTAGGGCTCGCAAATCCAGCGGCTTTGGTGCTGATTAGGCAGCGAAAAGCTTGGTTCGGTGGGCGCTGCTGAGACGGAAGGGAGCGTACGCGATGTCGAAAGCTCGACGTGCAGACGAAAACGCCGACCGCCAGTGTGGATGAAACTCCCGCACGGGGTCGGCATTGAAGTCCAGCACTATCTCAGGGCTGAAAGTGGGAACCCTATCGATGTCACCGCCATGTGGCGTTAGTTTGCGTACTCACGCAGCTTGTCAGCACGGTCACCCTCGCGGAGCTTGGACATAACTTCCCGCTCAATCTGGCGGACGCGCTCGCGAGACAGGCCAAAGTGGCGGCCAATCTGATCCAGCGTGCGGGGCAGGCCATCGTCGAGACCGTAGCGGAGCTTAATAACTTCCTGCTCTCGAATCTCTAGAGTGGACAGAACCTTGCGGACATCGTGGTGACGCAGGGAAGCGACAACTGCTTCCTCGGCATCAGTTGCCTCTGAGTCCTCGATGAAGTCTCCCAGAGGAGCTTCCTCATCAGTGCCCACCGGCATGTCCAAGCTCACCGGGTCGCGGGACTGACGCAGCAGCATTTCGATCTTGGCCTCTGGAATGCCGGATTCCTCTGCCAATTCCTCATTCGTAGCCTCACGGCCGAGCTGCTGGTAGAGCTCACGCTTGATACGAGAAATCTTGTTGACCTGCTCAACCAAATGGACGGGGAGGCGAATAGTGCGCGACTGATCAGCCATACCGCGGGTAATAGCTTGGCGAATCCACCACGTTGCGTAAGTGGAAAACTTGAAGCCCTTGGTGTAGTCGAACTTTTCCATGGCGCGGATGAGGCCCAAGTTGCCCTCCTGGATTAGATCCAGCAGTGGCATGCCGCGGTTGGTGTAGCGCTTCGCCAGCGAGACCACAAGACGGAGATTGGCTTCGAGTAGGTGGGCGCGTGCAGCCTTACCTTCCTTTGCCAAAATCTTGACATCACGCTTCTTTGCGCGGGTCATTTTCGCGCCGGTCTGCAGCAAATGCTCGGCGTATACACCGGCTTCAATGCGCTTAGAAAGTTCCACCTCTTCTTCAGCGCTGAGAAGAGCAGTCTTTCCGATGCCGTTCAAATACACACGAACCAAATCGGCGGACGGATTGGAGTTATTGCCAGTGCGGCGCCCCTTGTCCCGTGGCTGACCTTCCAGTTCGTCATTTTGAATATCGGCACTCTTCATGAATCTGCCTCCTGGATTTTTAAGTGGACTCAATAACTACAACGCACGGAGTTACGGAAATGTTCCCGTGAAAGTTGATGAATGTCAATAGGGTAATTTTGCCATGCAAATATAATGTTAAGAAAAACTGCCGCGACTAGCATTCTACGAGAACTGTAAAGGGTCCATCATTGACGGATGCGACCTCCATCATCGCTCCAAATTGTCCCGTTTCGACCGTCAAGCCACGATTGCGCAAGGTCTCGACAATTTTCTCAATGATGGGTTCGGCCTCTGGGCCCGGAGCCGCGTCTACCCACGACGGCCGCCGTCCCTTCTTTGTCGCCCCCATCAACGTGAATTGGCTAACAACGAGCACCGGGGCGCCAGCGTCGACAGCGCTGAGCTCGCCATCCAGAATGCGCAGCTCCGCGATCTTGCGGGCCATCGTTTCCCAAGCATCGGCAGTGTCCTCGCGGCCAACACCTACGAGCGCCAAAATGGCGCCGGTATCGCCTCCGTCAACGTGGCCAACAACGGAGCCGTCGACAGTGACTGACGCGGATTTAACTCGGGTGAGAACGGCTTTCATTTACTGTTTATCCTCCAAGAGCTCGGTGGGGAGAATCAGACCATGGCGAACCAAGTCAACGACGATGGGAACTAGGGCGTCCTTGATTGCAGGGACTTCGGACTCATCAAAGGCTCCAAACATCGCCATGATGTCGATGACGGTGCCCAGAGCAGCTTCGGGATGCAGTGCACCCAGAATGGTTGCGACGGACTCATCGATTGAGTGTGTCCAGGCGGGGCCGTCGGTGCGTGAGATGCGCGTATCGAACTCAGTGAAGCCCTGGCCGCTGTCGACGTCGGCAAGCGAAACGCGTTCTAAGGCGACGCCAGGGCGCAGAGTAAAGGCAGCTTCGAGGATGGTGTCGGCAGTTTGTGCCCGAAGCCATTCGGCGCGGCCGAGATACTCCTCGGCTTCGGCGGCGAAGGGAGCGGCCAAAGGCTGCGGCATTTCTTCGCACACAGCGGAAGTCGGGCCGGCAATGCGTTGGACTGTGATGTAGCCGAACCCGATGCCTGTCACGCCGCTGTTGCGGAAGTGCTCCAGCCAGGCACGGGAGCGCTCGCAGCCCTCCGGGCTGCGGGGGTCGATGGACTCGTCTCGAAGCCAGGTGCCAATGTATTCCGCCGGCGTGGCGACATCTCGTTGTGTTACCCACACTTCGAGGCCTTCAGCAGGGAGCCAAGAGGCGATGCGCTGTTGCCAACTTTCGCCCTCGATATGGGCCCAAGCGCCGAGCAGATGCGCCGTGCCGCCGTCGGTGAGATGGTCGGCCAGACCGCGGATCATAAGCTCGGTGGCACCGTCCAGATTCAATCCTGAGTCACGGTAAACATGTTCCACACTTGGCAGCCCTACGACGAACGGCGGGTTTGCCACAATGCGGTCAAACTTCTTGGCTGCAACCGGTTCAAACCAGGATCCTTCGAGGGCCTGCGCCTGGTCGAAGCCATTAGCTGCGAAAGTAGCGCGGGCAAAAAACAGCGCCCGGGGGTGAATGTCCGTCGCGACAATCGACTTTGCATCCGGCTGGGCAAGACTCTGGACGCCACAACCGGCACCGAGGTCGAGTACGGATTCCACCGCCGAGGTCGGCGAAATATCGAGGAGGGAGCGGGAAGCCCGCCCCACGCCCAAGACATGATCGGGTCCAGGAACGTGATCGCTCATAGAGGCATCGCGGTCGGAAAAGACAATACGGTCGACTCCCGCAATCTCGACCGGGCGCACATCTATACACACCTGTGCGTTGGTGGCGGTGCCGGCAAGTATGCCGCTGCCCAGTAACTTGGCTGTCAGCTCAGCCCCAAATAGCTGCTGTGCGTCGGCGAAATCGCCCAGGATGAAAAGACGCAACGCGGTCACAGTGTCCGCAGAAACGCCCTCAGTTTCGGTAAGCAGAACATCGACAACGCCGGGCTCACCGCGGTCCAGCGCTGCCAGTCCCTCGGCGCCTAGGACTCGACGCAGTGACTCACTGGAAAACTCAAGGCGCCTGAGCGCGGTGGCAAATTCCTCCGCACAGTCGACAAAATCACGAAGCTGCTGATCAGTCGGTGGGGTGAAGGTGGAGGGGGAAAAGGTCATTGTAGGCACTACCTTCGTCGTAAAGCGGGGCGGAGGGGGCTAGTTAGGGGAGCTTGACGACGGATCGTCGTCTTCCGGCATATCGATGACATTTGCATCATCGAAGGGGGGTGAGATGGTCTCGTTACCGGACTGCGGCGGTGCGTCGGTGTCTTCGGTACTGGCGGCAGAACCGAGCGCGCGCATCTCCGCTTCCTTGAGGGCGCGCTGGCGTTGCTGCTCCTCCCATTTGCGGTTTTGCTCGCGTACAACTCCAGGCTTGTAGACGCGCGGCTTACGCTTGTCAGCGGGTTCTCCAACGCCATTGGCGATGACAACCGCGATCCACGGCATGGGTACGGAGACGACCATGAGAATCGCTGCGATCCACGGGACATCCCACCACAGATAAAAAGCGCCGGAAAGAAGCAGCAGCGGAATGCGAGACCATTGCAGGGCCGCGTAGACGTGGCGGCGGTGGTCATAGTTGCGAATCCGAGAGCCGCGGGCGTCGGTAATCAACGCCGCGTCTTTCTTGCGTCGCCGGGAACTTCCGCGTTTCGGCAGCGCGGAGTCGCGACGGTCATTGATTCGCGCCATGGTTGTCTAGCATACGCCTGTGGCGTGGGGTCGTCTCAACTAGCTATGCCCGTTGCAGCCGCATGCTCGCGTAGTCACAGCGATGTTGCGGATGGCTGTGGAAGGCAGCAGTCAGCAGCGGCCAGCACCTGGGTCACTGGGCATAATTTGACCGATGGGGCACAATTGGAATCTGTGAGCACTCCATTGAAGACGACAAAGACGATTGAACGCACCGATACCCGCGTCGATGAGTCGACGAGGGACGATACCCCGAAGTTCTTCCATTACGTCAAGAAGGACCAGATCGTGAACTCCGCGGTCAACGGCTCCTACGTCGTTGCTCTGTGCGGTGAAACCTTCCCTGTGAAGAAGTCGGCGAAGCCGGGTTCACCGGTATGCCCTGACTGCGAGCGGATTTACAAGTCCCTGCGTCGCAAGTGAGCGGGCTTCGTAAATGGCAGCAGGAGGCCCTCGACAAATACCTGGCGACTAACCCCAAGGACTTCCTTGCAGTGGCGACACCGGGCGCAGGTAAGACGACCTTCGCCCTGCGTATCGCCAGTGAGTTGCTGTCGCGCCGAATCGTCGAGCGCATCATCGTCGTAGTTCCCACTGAACACCTGAAGGTGCAGTGGGCTGCCTCCGCTGCTCGTTCGGGGATTGCGTTGGATCCCAAATTCACCAACGCCAAGGGTGTGGTAAACCCCTCCTACCAGGGAATTGTTGTGACCTACGCCCAAGTCGCAGTGCACCCGTTTAAGCACCATGCCGTAGCCACCGCTCGGCCGACATTGGTGATTCTGGACGAGGTGCACCACGGCGGCGATGCCAAGAGCTGGGGCGACGGTATTTCCGAAGCTTACGGCGATGTCGAACGCCGCCTGTGCCTAACTGGTACGCCGTTCCGCTCCGATGACGCGGCGATTCCGTTTGTTCGCTACTCGCCGGACGGCGATGGTTACTCGCGTTCCGTCGCCGATTACACGTACGGCTATTCCAATGCGCTTGCCGACGGCGTCGTGCGCCCAGTGGTCTTTTTGGCTTATTCCGGTGAAGCTCGCTGGCGTGATAGCGCGGGTGATGAGTTCGCTGCGCGTTTGGGTACCGTGATGAGCCCAGAGGAGACCACGCGTGCTTGGCGCACCGCGCTTGACCCAAAGGGCGAGTGGATGCCATCTGTGCTGCGGGCAGCGCACACCCGTCTCTCGCAGATGAGGCAGCATATCCCGGACGCGGGTGGCCTGGTTATCGCCTCCGATGCGGCAACTGCCCGTGCGTACAAACGCATTCTCGAGCAGATTGCCTCTACGCCGGTGGCGTTAGTGCTCTCGGATGAACCGGGCTCGTCGGAACGAATCAAGACTTTCTCCGAGTCCACCGATGAGTGGATGGTGGCCGTGCGCATGGTCTCCGAAGGCGTGGACGTGCCGAGGCTGGCGGTCGGCGTGTACGCGACCAGTTCCTCGACTCCACTATTCTTCGCGCAGGCTATCGGACGATTCGTGCGAAGCCGCATGCCGGGGGAGACCGCTTCGGTCTTCTTGCCGTCGATTCCGGTGCTGCTCGACCTGGCCTCGCAGATGGAGGTGCAGCGCAACCACGTGCTCGGCAAGCCGGATCGGCCTTCGGAAGGCTGGGAGGATGACTTGGTCGCTGAGGCCAATCGCCGCAAGGATGAGCCCGACGAATTGCTGCCGGCCTACGAATCCATTGGCGCGGATGCTGAACTCGACTACCTCATCTACGACGGCTCCTCCTACGGCACCGCAACCGTTGCCGGTTCCGCCGAAGAGGCCGATTATCTGGGTTTGCCAGGGCTTCTCGACGCCGATCAGATGCGACTCTTGCTGCGTCAGCGGCAGGATGAACAGCTTAAAGCCGCCAGTGCCCGAGAGAAGGAAGCCCGCGAGGAGGCGAGGGAATCGTCGTCAAGCGGAGGCGAAGGGGGCGCGGTGCACCGCATTGAAGGATCGGCGTACCCAAGGCCGCAGAAGGTGGCTAGTGAGGTGTTGCCGAAGTTGCGGAAGGAGCTCAATACGCTGGTGTCGATGACAGCGGCGCGAACCGGTAAGCCACATGGTCAAGTGCATAACGAGGTTCGGCGCGCCTGTGGTGGCCCGCCGACTGCGCTGTGTACGGAGGAACAGTTGCGTGATCGCATTAGCTACCTGCGTAATTGGTAGGGTTTTAAACGAACTGAGCAATCTATGGTGGAGAGAAGAATGTCGGCAAGCAGTGATAAGTCGAGGCCGTCGGAATTGACCGGCGGTGGTTTGTCGGCTGTACCAGGCAATGACGGTCGGACTATTGGCGTGCTGGCGCTGATCTTTGGCGTCGGCGGACTCTTGATGTCCTGGATGATTGTTGGTGGCATCCTCGGTGTCTTTGGCATTGTTCTAGGCATCATCGCGATGGCGAAGGCAATGAGTGCGAAGAAGCGCGTGCAGGCAGCTGGGGGAGACGCGGTCATCAGCGGTTCGTTCGGATTGGGCGTGGTCGGCATTGTGACGGGTATTGCGGCCGCCGTGGTGTCGCTGATGCTGTATTCGTCGACATCAGATGCGATGTCGAAGTGCGAGAAGTTCGAGCGCACCTCTGGAGAGTATGCCGAGTGCATCTCTAAGCAGATGGGTACTGATCAGCCAAAGAAGCAATCGGAGTGAGTTTGGAAGCGACATCAATGGCGGTCTTACTTTGTGCCCGGAGTTTTCGGTCAATGCCAGATACGCAATCAGGAAATGAGCTAACCCCGTAATCCACCCCCGAAGCCCAACTGCCTGCAGTTTCGGCCGGGGTTTCTTAGTGAAATCTCATATTTGGCCGAGTGTTGGTAATGATATTGGTGTCAGAAAGTACCCACATTTGGCATCCCCTACATGCGGTAAACGTTTGAACATGCGTGCAATACAGGATGTCTGCTGATTATTAAATAGGAGCGTGAATCGTGGCAGCGACATCTACGCGCGACAACTCCCCGGAACTGTCACCTGGCCAACAAGACCGTGGATACCTCAGCCGGGAGCTTTTCCGTAAGCGCACCGGTCTAGGACTCGGTATCATCCTGGCCCTGCTCGTGTACTTCTTTATGCCGGCTGAGCTCGATCACAACCTGCGTGCAACCGCAGGTGTAGCAGTGCTTATGGCCGTGTGGTGGATGTCCGAGGCTATCCCGATTGCCGTTACGGCTCTGCTGCCGCTGGCTCTATTCCCGATTCTCAACCTCGCGGAGATTAAGGATTTCTCGGGCAAGTACACAGACCCGACCATCTTCCTCTTTATGGGCGGCTTCCTGTTGGCGCTGGCAATGCAGCGTTGGAACCTCCACAAGCGCGTCGCATTGTGGGTTCTGGTGCTCATGGGGTCGTCACCAAAGATGCTGATTCTAGGTTTCATGGTGGCTACCGGCTTCCTGTCGATGTGGGTCTCCAACACGGCCACGGCCGTGATGATGCTGCCAATCGGTGTGTCCGTCCTGAGCCTCATTGTCCGAATGCTGCACGATGAAAAGGTTGCTGCAGAGGATACGGACTCTGCGAGTGAATCGGTCGCCGAAACCCCCGGTGGGGATGCGCTGGAGGAGGCCGAGGAGTCGTCGTCAAGCTATGACCCGATGCCAAAGTCGAACTTCGGTATCGCGCTGATGCTGGGTATCGCCTACTCGGCATCGATTGGTTCGCTAGGCACCATTATTGGTACTCCGCCGAACGCCATGCTGGCGGCCTACATGGCGGAGCAGGGCGTCAACATTGGGTTTGGCCAGTGGATGCTGCTCGGTGTCCCAGTGGCGGTTGTGCTCATGCTCTGTGCATGGTTCCTGCTGACAAATGTTCTGTTTAAGCCGGAGATTACGCATATTCCAGGTGGTCGCGAACTCATGCGTGAAGAGCTGAAGCGCCTTGGCCGTATGTCGACTGGAGAGCGCCGAGTGCTCCTGGTGTTTATCGCGGCGGCACTGGCGTGGGTCTTTGTTCCGGTGCTGCTGCCCGACACCAAGATTGCCGATGCGGTTATCGCAATGACCGTGGGTATTGCGTTGTTCCTTATTCCGGGTGGCCTTAATGGCGTGAAGCTCATGCGCTGGGAAAATGCGTTGGAGCTGCCGTGGGGTGTGCTGCTGCTGTTCGGTGGTGGCCTGGCGCTGTCCTCGCAGTTCGGTGCCTCTGGGCTGTCGGACTGGATTGGCGAGCAGCTGTCTACTCTCGGCTGGATGCCAGTGGCTGCACTCGTGGTTGTCGTCGGTGCCGTTGTTCTGTTCCTGACCGAGTTCACTTCTAACACAGCGACGGCTGCGACCTTCCTGCCGTTGGTAGGTGCCATGGCTATCGGTCTGGGCCACGACCAGATGATTTTCGCCGTTCCGGTTGCTCTGGCGGCTACTTCGGCATTCATGATGCCGGTTGCAACACCGCCGAACGCCATCGCCTATGGCTCTGGCTACGTCAGCATGGACAACATGGTCAAGGCCGGTGTCTGGCTGAATGTCGTCGCACTGATCGTGATTTCTGTGGCATCGCTGACGCTGCTGCAGTGGGTATTCGGCGTCGTGTACTAGCTGGGTAGGTAGTAGCCCGTAGTGGATGGTGGGGCAGTGCGCTGAACCGCCACCGGGCTGCTTCGCCTAGCGTTGCTCAGATACTCCTTCGCCCCGTTCCACTTCGGTGGTCCGGGGCTTTTGGCTGCAAATGTGAAACTGTGTGAGTTTATGACACTTTCAGGCCATTTTTCAGGCCATTTTTGACATAAACGCAGTCAGTAACCCGCTGGCCCTGACCCTAGCCCCCCCCTTAAAGAGAACCGGGCCCGAAAAAGGTGTGAAACCTCATTCAAGCCCGATTCTCTGGGTCTAGCTGTTAGCCCCTGAACAACTTCAGGTTAAAACTTTACTCCAAGTAGTCGCGCAGAACCTGCGAACGCGATGGGTGACGCAGCTTGGACATCGTCTTGGACTCAATCTGACGGATACGCTCGCGTGTCACACCGTAGACCTGACCAATCTCGTCCAGGGTACGCGGCATGCCGTCGGTAAGGCCGAAGCGCAAGCGGACGACACCGGCTTCACGTTCGGAGAGAGTCTCCAGAACGTCGCCAAGCTGGTCCTGGAGGAGCGTGAAGCTGACGGCGTCCACAGCGATGACTGCCTCTGAGTCCTCAATGAAGTCACCGAGCTGAGAGTCGCCCTCGTCACCGATGGTCTGGTCCAGCGAAATGGGTTCACGAGCGTACTGCTGAATCTCGAGAACCTTTTCCTCGGTGATGTCCATCTCCTTAGCGAGCTCTTCCGGAGTGGGCTCGCGGCCCAAATCCTGGAGCAGTTCACGCTGGATACGGCCGAGCTTATTAATGACCTCAACCATGTGAACCGGAATACGAATGGTTCGAGCCTGGTCGGCCATTGCACGAGTAATGGCCTGGCGAATCCACCACGTTGCGTACGTGGAGAACTTGTAGCCCTTGGTGTAGTCGAACTTCTCGACCGCACGAATCAGGCCGAGGTTGCCCTCCTGAATCAAGTCGAGGAAAGCCATGCCACGGCCGGTGTAGCGCTTTGCCAGGGACACCACAAGACGGAGGTTGGCCTCGAGCAGGTGATTCTTGGCGCGCTGACCGTCACGAGAAATCTCGCGCAAGTCGCGCTTTTGAGCGTAAGCGATGCGCTCGCCGGCTTCCTTGGCCTCGTCAATCTTGTACTGCGCGTACAGACCGGCCTCGATGCGCTTTGCCAGACTGACTTCTTCCTCGGCAGTCAGCAGCGCGACCTTACCAATCTGCTTGAGGTAGGCGCGGACAGAGTCGGCCGAGGCGGTGAGGGCAGCATCTTTGCGGGCCTGACGCAGACGAGCGGACTCGTCCTCGTTCCAGACCTCGTCGCCCTCGTCCTCTTCATCCTCGTCTTCGTCCTCGTCGTCCTCTTCTTCATCATCGTCGAGGTCGTCGTCTTCGAGGTCGTCATCATCCAGATCGTCGTGAAGATCATCGTCTTCGAGATCATCATCCAGATCCGGGTCGTAGTCCTGCTCCTGCTCCAAGTCGTGGTCGAGTTCCTCGTCCTCGAGCTCTTCGTTCTCAGTTGCGTCGAGAGCCTGCGCGTCCTTCGCCTTCGCTGCAGCAGCCTTGGCTGCGGTGGCCTTCGCAGCCGTTGTCCGCTTAGTTGCCTTCTTGGCGGCGGCCTTACGCGTGGTTTTCTTAGCGACGGACTTCTTGGCCGCCTTCTTCACGGTCTTCTTGGCCGCTGCCTTCTTAGCGGTCGTCTTCTTCGCCGCAGTTTTGGTAGCAGCCGTCTTTTTGGCAGCAGTCTTCTTCGCGGCAGTCTTCTTTGCCACGGTCTTCTTCACTGCCTTCTTGATGGCCTTCTTTACAGCCTTCTTTGCAGGAGTAGCTGAACCGGTGCCACTCCCGGTGGATTGGTCCTGAGCTTGCCCCAGTTCGTTGCCTGCCACGAACGCCCTTTCACGATGTACGTTGTGTGCGCCGCCAAAGCCGCCGCCAGCTTCTCTCGGTCGAAGAGAAGCTCAACGCGCCAGTGGTGCGCCTTTACTTCGTCTATAGCCAACTAGCCGAATGGAAAACATTCAGAGCTGACCTTTTCGTGCCACGGTCATCAGTGTTGCTTTCTGGCTCCTAGCGAAGAAGTAATCGGTGAAAATCCTCATCGAAGCAGTGCGCTGGAATTCGATTTTCCCAATCCTCCTCGAGCCTGTTGATTATTCAACCTTGCCGTGAGTCAACTTCTTATTGTAAACCAATTCTTAAAATCGCCGCCACGGGGCATGGCTTCAAGCACGTGTCACGCCCGACACGTAGCTACCAATCCCCATATAAGAAATGAAAGTGGTTAAGGGTAAAGTCCCTGGTCAGCTGCAAAGGCGGCGCCAGCAATACCCGCATTATTATCCAGACTTGCGGGGACAACTGGAGTCTTACATGTCAACAGCGGAATCCACTTTTCGTGTTCGCGACTGATTCCGCCGCCGACGATGATCCGTGACGGCCAAAACAGTGCCTCGTAGGTCTTAAGCACCTTGCTCACGCGCTCAGCCCACTCTTCGAAGCCGAGCCCCTCCACATCCTTAACTCTCGCGGATGCAAAGTGTTCGGCCTCCATGCCATCAATGATGAGGTGGCCTAACTCCGAATTGGGGTAGAGCAGTCCGTCATGAATAAGCGCCGAGCCGATGCCTGTACCAAAAGTTAGCAACAACACGGCGCCTGTCTTATTGCCCGGATCGCCAAACTGGACTTCAGCGAGGCCGGCAGCGTCAGCGTCGTTAAGCACGTGCGCCTTGTTGTTGGGCAGGTATTTAGCGAAGAGCTCTTGGCAGTTCGTATTAACCCAAGAACCGTCAATATTGGCGGCCAGCAAGGCAATCTGATTCTGTACGACGGACGGAATCGTGATGCCGACATCGGAATCCCACTTCGCAATGTCCACAATTTCTGCAATGGTCTCCGCAACCGCTTCCGGAGTTGCCGGCTGTGGCGTGAAAATCTTAATGCGGTCACCAATAAGCTGCCCAGTTTCAAGGTCTACGCGGCCACCCTTGATTCCAGAGCCTCCCACGTCGATGCCAAATCCAATTCGTTGTCCCATAGCTCAAATTGTACGAAACAGACACAATGGGGGCATGAGCATTAACTCGCGTGGCACCGAACAACTCGCTAGCAGGGCAGATAATAGGGGGTTTAGTGCGTCGAATAGCCCCGGTTCCGTGCGACCCAGCGTCAGGGAATTGCGCGATCGCGCGGTACTTATCGCCCGCGCAGCCGCGGCGCACATCGCCAGTCGTCGGGTCGAACTCGGCTCCGATGGCGTTTTAGCAAGTTCCGAAACGAAGTCCTCAGCTGTTGACCCCGTCACCGTCGTCGACCGTGAATCTGAGGAGCTCATTCGTTCGCTTATCAAGACGTTTAGCAGCTCCGACCGCATTTTGGGCGAAGAAGGCGGGCTTGACGACGGCGCGAGTTCCCCAGCGCAGGCTGCCAACGAGGGCGAAGCGGTGACCTGGATCGTAGACCCCATTGATGGCACGGTGAATTTCCTTTACGACCTGCCCAATTGTGCCGTGAGTATCGCTTGCGCCGTAGGCGATGAGGTAGTGGCGGGTGCAGTGGCAAATGTGTCCTCGGGAGAGATTTACAGTGCAGCTAAGGGGGAGGGCGCTCAGGTTTCTCGGCGGGACGGCACTGTGCAGACGCTTAGTTGTTCCCCAACGGCCGAGCTGGAAAAGACACTTGTGGCAACGGGATTCAGCTATTCCGCTAGTCTGCGGCAGGTGCAGGGCCGGATAGCGTCGCAGTTGCTGGGGGAGTGTCGAGATATTCGGCGCATGGGATCGGCGGCGCTGGATTTGTGCATGGTGGCGCACGGCCGTGTTGATGCGTATTACGAACACGACATCAAGATTTGGGATTATGCAGCTGGTGCTCTGATTGCGGCTGAAGCAGGCGCAAGGATTAGGGTCCCGGAATTCACTCAGTGTGCCAACGTTACTGGCCGGCCGGAGGGAGACCCGCTCGACTTTGGTGTCGGTGCGGCGAACTCTGAAGTCGCCGATGCGTTCTTCGAGGCATTGGATGGTGCTGTCGCGCAGGCTAGGAATTAGTGCGTCGGTCTAGGAGCAGGTGCTCGAGCCTAACGAGCTCAACCCCTCTAGGTCGGCTTGTTCGCCACGGTTCAATGCGGACATCGTTTCCTCAACCTGGCTGGCTACTTCGAGATCCTTAAACCCCTTACCCAAGGACACATCGACGGTTGCATCCGGCCGACCATCGTGGATGAGCTCAAAGCAGGGGAAAAGAGCGTGAAGCGCTGCGGCGTGGCCATTGAAGTCCTCGCCATAACGCAGCTGGCCGAAGCAACCGAGGTCTTGGTTTTCCACAATAGGGTCGTTGCCGTAGGGAACCTGCTCATCGAGGACAAAATCGAGCTGCCGCAATTGCTCGGCGACGGTTGTAGCCTGGCCGACTTTGCCGTTGGCATTATAAACGCGCACATGAACATCCGACGGTGGAACGACGTGCTCTCCGATTAGCGTGGTGGAGGAAACAGGGGTGCCAGCCGCGGGGAGGGAACAGGACACCGGATAACTTGCCGGTTGGCTGCGGAATGCCAATACCCACAACGTAGCGGCAATCACTACAGCAACGACGGAAACCACCACGTAGGGAACAATTTTTCGTCGATGTGACGTGCTCGAAGTGCTCGCGGGGCCTGAACTCATAGCCATCATGTTATCCTCTCCTCGGCTTATGGGCATAGAAACCTATTCTGACCTGCAGAGATGACAGATTGCGTGAATTGCCTTAATATCCGCTGAGAAAGGCGCTGGAGAGTACAGGGTGTCAATCGTCTCAACGCGTTGTATTCTCCGAGAAAAAGTCAGTTCACAATGTCTAGCAAAGGTCCAGAAAGAAGGTTTGGGACATGGCTGTAAACTACGATGCCCCGCGTACTCGTGAAACCGAAGAGCTGGAGACCGATTCCCTCGAGGGCCTTCAGGCTGCATCTGCTGAGAAGGAAATCGACGACACTGACGACGGCGAAATTGTCGAGCCGTTCGAGTTGCCGGTCGCCGACATCGCGGGTGAAGAATTCGATATGGATGTTGCCCCCAAGGGGGAGGATGAATTCACCTGCGGCTCCTGCTTCATGGTGATGCACCGCTCGATGATCGCAATCGATAACGGCGATGGATTCCCTATCTGCCAGGACTGTGCTTAGTCCACGCACAACCGGGATAGCTTCCTAGGAAAAGGAAAACCGCCACTACCACGGTTCTGGCGGCGCTGGGACCGTCGGCAAGCGTGTAGCGGCGGTGAGAGATTTGACCTAGCGGTCGAAGAGACTGTCAAGCAGTGCCTCGGGGTGGCGGGTGGAGACCAGCCAATAGGGGGTGGGGTCGTCCGGATCGTCGAGGACTAGCAGCACCATCGTGGGAATCCACGTGTGCGTAACCAGGAATGCCGCTGGATCGAGCTGACGGCCCAATGCATTGCGCTGTGCGGACTTCGGTACCACCAGGGATTTGGCAACAACCGATGCTGGCAAAACTGCCGTGCCAGCGTGAAGCCAGCGTTCACCAGTGCTGTCCACTTCCACGGACACCGTGGTCTTCGACATGGTCAACAGCACCCACACGCCCACGGCCAGACAAATAATGCCGCCGATGACAAGCCAAATCGGTGAACGGTTAAAGCCAATCTGGGCCGCGCATACAAAAACGGCAGCAGCGCCGAGTACCCAGAACCACCAGGGAACCCAGAGCTTTTCGGAATAGACAATCGATGAATCTCCGCTCGAGCTCATTGTTATTGCCGCACCTTCAGAGACGGATGCTGAGCTGTCGTCGCGACGAGGCTGCAGGTTATCTTTTCCACTCACGGTTATCCATTCTAGGGCACGGCTATGCTCGGTACTGACAAGGCCGAAGTGCGGTTCTTAAAAGACGCGACAGCGAAGGATATACAAAGAGATGACTTATGCCCCGGTGCAAGTGAAAAAGCTCGCTAAAGACGCTGTGATTCCCCAGCGTGCGCATGCCGATGATGCCGGTGTGGATTTGAGCTCAGTGGAGGATGTCGTCCTAGCACCAGGGCAGCGGGCGCTCGTGGGAACCGGTATTGCCATTGCTTTGCCGGCGGGCACAGTGGGATTGGTTCATCCTCGCTCCGGATTGGCTTTCAAAAAGGGGCTGTCCATCGTCAACGCTCCCGGCACGATTGATGCCGGTTACCGTGGTGAGCTTAAAGTCTGCCTGATCAACTTGGACCCGACCAATGCGGTGGAGATCGCCAAGGGCGATCGAATTGCCCAATTGGTTGTGCAGAAGGTCGAGCTCAGCCCGCTGGTGGAAGTCGATGAGCTCGATGAAACTGAACGCGGCGCGGGCGGTCACGGGTCAACCGGAGTGTCCACGACGCTTTAAAACGCCTCTGACAGCGCGGGGACCCTACCAAGTGTGGTTCAATGCGTGAAGAGCTCAATAAAGCGTTTACAAAAGCGTATACAAAGATTTCTTTTTAGCGAGGTGTCAATAAACCACCATGTGGCCATTTGGAAAGAAGAACCAGCCAGAAGAATCAGCTGCTGAGGCAGAGGCCGTTACCACCGACTCTGCGGCGCCAGCTTCTGAGGAGGCTACCGCAACCGTGCATGACGACGCGTCGGAAACCGCCGCGGAGAACGCACCAGCAAACGGCCCCTTCGATATCAACAGCGCTAGCCCGACGCAGTTTGATTTTTCGGACTTCGCGAAGGCCAGCCTGAACCTCGGTTCGATGCTGCTGCCTATTCCTCACGTTGGTGATATTCAGGTGGAGATGGGGCCGACAGGTCCAACCATGCTGCACGTCGCCACTGAGCATGGCCGCGTAACTCCTGTAGCATTCGCTGCTCCGACGTCGGGCGGCCTCTGGGAGGAGTCCGCTCAGGAAATCAAGGACGGTCTTGAGTCCGATGGCCTCGATGTCCACGTCGAGCAGGGGCCGTGGGGTTCTGAGGTCGTAGGTCGCACCTCCGATATGGAAATGCGAATCATCGGCGCCGACGGCCCGCGTTGGATGCTTCGCATGACGGCTTCCGGTCCGGCTGATCGGGCGGAGGAACTCGCAGATCTCGCCCGCGGTCTCCTTGCCCGTAGCTTCGTCTCTCGCGGTGAAAACCCGATGCCAGCAGGTCAGCCGCTTCCGGTTACGCTGCCGTCCCAGATGGCCGAGCAGATTCGTCAGGCATACCAGCAGCAGACCCAGGCTGCCCAAGCTGAAGGTGAACCCGGGCAGGTGCCAGGCGCTACTGGTATCAACCCGGATGGCTCCACCAATTAGTTTGGTCAACCCGCCAGCAGAGAGAAGCTAGCTACTTGACCAGTTAGAAAAAGGATCTGCAGGCGCCACTGTGCACTGCCCGCCGCCGTCACCCGACGGCGGCTTTTCTCTTGTCAGCGGGTAGTATCACACTGCGTGAACATCGAAGTGACTATTGACCGGCCCGCTGCCGGCGGAGAATTCATTGCCAGCTACGACGGACGAATCGGTTTCGTCACCGGCGGTATCCCCGGCGAACGCGTTGTTGTCGAAATTGCCAAACCTGATGCCAAGCTGTGGCGCGGCAATGTCGTTGAGGTTCTGGATGCCTCAGAGCATCGAATTTCGCAGCGTTGCGAAGCAGCTCAGCAGGGCGCGGGCTGTTGCGACTGGGGTTTTATTGATCCTGAGCACGCGGCGCGTCTCAAGGCTGATGTCTTGACCGATTGCCTGCGCCGTCTTGGACGTTTCACCGCCGACGAGCTGCCAGCTATCGATGTTCTTCCACTGGCTCCGACCTCCCGTTGGCGCACGCGCGTGCGGCTGGGTGTGGATTCCCAGGGACGAGCGGGATTACGTCGTTCCCGTTCCCACGAGCTCGTCATCGGCTCCGAGTGCGTCCAAACAGTACCCAATCTCATCGCTGGCTTTTCGACGGCCGGAACCATCCCTGTTGCTAAGCCTGCTCGCGGTCGAGGGAGCAAGAAGCCGAAGCCAGGAGAACTCCATGTGGCCATGGACACGGAGGGTAACCGAAGTGCTGTATACGTTTCCGGCAGCGGCAGGAACCGCACGCAAACGTTGATTGAAGGCGAGCCAACTACACAGCACACCGTTCACGGAATTACTTTCGATGTGCCGACGACCGGTTTTTGGCAAGCCCATTGCCATGCCCCTGAGTTCTATGGATCGCGCATCATCGACCTGTTGGTTGGTCAGTCTTTCTCCTGCGGTTGGGATCTTTACGGTGGCGCAGGCGTTCTGTCGGCGGCACTTCGCAAGCTTGTTGACGCAGAGGGCTCAATTCTCTCTGTCGAGGGTTTTGCAGCGGCAGCGACGGCGGGGCGCAAGGCCTTCACTGCAGCTGACCACAGTGCGAATGCGTCGCCTGCGGCACCAGTCCGGTTCGTTACTGGGGATGTCGCCGAAGTAGTGCGCCGCGAAGTTGCTAATGAGGAAACTCCAAACCCGGATATCGTTGTTCTCGACCCTCCGCGCTCCGGTGCTGGTAAGGATGCCATTGCCGCTATTGCTGAGGCAAAGCCACGCGTGGTTGTACATTTCGGTTGCGATCCGGCGACTTTTGCCCGCGATGCCCGGTACTGGGCTGACTACGGCTACGCGTTCAAACACCTCGAGGTCGTGGACGCATTTGGTCTAACGCATCACTTTGAAACCATCGCAGTGCTGGAGCAGCTGTAGCTAGAGTGGCTGCCGCATGGGCGCAAGAACGTTGGCGCCGATCACGTCGGCAAGCAAATGTGCCTGCCATGGGCGGAAACCCTGTTCGCTGAGGTGAGCGGAGATTTCGGTAACGGCTGGCAGGCCGCCAGCGTAGTTGTCGTGGTGGCGGAAAACGAATGAGCCGACTGCGCGGCTGTGAATCCACCACACCAGTTCACGTGTCTGCGCGGAGGTAATGAGTGTGTCTTTGCGCAGGTGGATTTGGGCACAGACGTTGTCGATGCAGTCTCGCGTGGTTTCGAAAATTTCGGCGGCTTGTGGGGCATGCTCAGCCCAACGTCGAAAGTGGGGCATCTGGTTGGGAGCCTGCTTCTGGGGCTTCGGCCATGACGACCTGGGTTCCTGACGGGCTTCATTAACGACCTTCAACCAAGCGTCCGCGGCACCGCGACGGCGACGTGGAAATCCACGGATTGCAGTTAGTTCACGCTGCGTACCGGGGAGTTGTTCTGCGATTGTACGTAGAACGCTGTGACCCATGACGTGTGTTGGGGAGACATCACGTTGCTGCGCGATTTCGTCACGCTCAGTCCACAGTGCACGGGCGACGTTAAGTTGTTCGGGAGTACGCAGCTTCCCAATGCCTTTGAGTCCTTGCCACGAGTGTCCGACGAGTAGACCATCGAGGTATTTACGGTTGATAGCGAGTTCGCGTGCGCATTCCTGCTCTAGCCATTCCAAACGGTCGAGCTCAGCCAGCGCCTGACAAAGAACCTCGGCGAGTTCGATGAGCAGCTCGACATCCAGGGCTGCGTAGTCCAGCCAATCCGCTGGCAGTGGACGAGTAGACCAATCCTCTCGACCGTGCCCCTTGGCAAGTCCAACTCCGAGGAGTCGTTCTGTCAGAGCTGCTAAGTTGACTCGCTCGAGTCCGAGAAGGCGACCGGCCAGCTCAGTGTCAATGACTTTGGTGGGGTAGAGGCCCAGAGCTGCGAGACAGGGCAGGTCAGAATGAGCTGCGTGAATAATCCAGGTCAGGTCGTTGACTGAGGAACCGAAAACGGCCATCGCCTTGCGTCCGTCTTCGGGATCGATAAGAAAGGTGCCCGCTCCACGGCGGCGAAATTGAAGTAGGAAGGCGCGGTCGTCGTAGCGATATGCCGAAGCTCGTTCAGTATCGACGGCGAGCCAACCGTGTCCTTTGGCCAGCTGCTCACCGGCATCAATAATGTCGTCGATGTCGGAAAGCACGCGTGGAGTTCCCTCGGCCGGGGCAATTCTTACTTCTACGTTTGGACTAGTTTCCACGTCGGAGCTCATCGCACGCCTCTTCGGTCGTCGGTATTAGCAGTTGCCGGTATCAACCCAGCAGGGATACGCCGACGGGTGGCAGGCCAGCGACGTTCGCTAGTACCTGCGCGAAGGATTCAACGTGAGTGCGCAGGTCGGTGCCACGAGCAGTCCACGATGCGCGCATTTCCAATTGAAAGGCCTGTGGCTTGCCGCCAATCTCGCCGTAGCGGACAGAGTTTGTAGTTGTCACCGTGCCGCCCAAGTTTGACAGTTTGGCGTTGTTCTCAGCCAGAGCCTCGGTGAGCCATTGCCAGGCAACCTGGGGAAGCAGCGGATCTTCCGCGAGGGAGGCATCCATATCTGCCTGGATGTATGCAACCAAGCGCATATCGCCGTCCCAGGTTTCCTCACTGCGGGGATCGTGCAGCAAAATTAAACGACCAAAGGCATCATCGTCCGAGGACTCGGGGACAATATCAGCTTCGGGCTGCGTGACCTCAAGCGAGACAGCGTGGCTAAACGGTGCCAGCTTCTGCGGTGGCCGAACGGTGCCCAGAGCAATCTCAGGTCGCAGTTCAGCAGAGTGCATTGACTCGACCGCGGCGCGGAAGTTCTGTGGCGTTGAATCGGTTCCATTCACGCGCCTGAACTTAGCCATATGACGCTTGCGTTAGTGGGAGGCGCGCCGAAAAGAGTGGGAAGCGACCAAGCGGTTCGTCGAAAACGCACAGCAGGGCGAGAGAATTTCCTGTTCTTAGTACCCCACATATCAATTTCTAAGGTAAGTGGGGCATGATTGTCCGTATGAACAATCGTCGCACTTTGACTGATGCCCCGATTCTTGATGCAGCTTACGGTCGAACTCCTTCGCGCCGCCCGGTGTGGTTTATGCGGCAAGCTGGTCGTTCACTGCCTGAGTACCGTGAGGTGCGCAAGGACATCGGTATGTTGGACTCTTGCTTCCGCCCGGAACTGCTCGCTGAGATTACTATGCAGCCGGTACGTAGGCACGACGTTGATGCTGCGGTTCTTTTTTCCGATATCGTCGTGCCGCTGAAGGCTGCGGGTGTCAACCTGGATATTGTTCCTGGCCGCGGTCCAGTAATGGATACTCCGGTGCGCTCGGAAGCAGACATCAAGGCTCTACCGGAAGTCACGGAAGAGCAACTCGCTCCGGTGGCCGAGGGTATCGGCCTCATTCTGCAAGAGCTGAATGATACCCAGGCACTCATTGGTTTCGCCGGTGCACCGTTCACCTTGGCGTCGTACCTGATTGAAGGCGGTCCATCCCGCAATCACGAGCGCACTAAGGCGCTGATGCACTCGGACCCTGAATTGTGGGATCACCTGATGCAGAAAATCACTCCGATGGTGATTGCTTTCCTGCGCGCGCAGATTGGCGCTGGTGTGGACGCTATTCAGCTCTTCGACTCCTGGGCTGGCTATCTCACCGAGCGTGATTACCGCCGCTTTGTGTTGCCGTACTCGAAGGAAATCTTCCAGGCTGTCGCCGACGCCGGCATTCCGCGCATCCACTTCGGTGTGGGCACCGGCGAGCTTCTCGGTGCGATGGCTGAAGCCGGCCCAGAAGTCATGGGCGTCGACTGGCGCGTGCCACTGGACGTTGCTGCCAACCGCATTCGTGCCACGCTTTCCGACGTTCACCGAGGCGCAGACCCGGCGGAAAACAGCCTTGCATTGCAGGGAAACCTTGACCCGGCGATTCTCTTTGCCGGTGAAGATGCAATGACCCAAGAGATTCAGCGCATCTGCTCTGAGGCGGACCGTGCAATTAAGCGTGGTGACGCCCGTGGACATATCTTCAACTTGGGTCACGGGGTGCTACCGAATACCGATGCCGACGCGATTACGCGCGCCGTTGAGATCATTCACGCAACGTAAAAGCCGACGCAACAGGCGTGTAAAACACGCACTAGCTAATTTCCTACAAGTCTTATCGACCGTGCCCGCTCGAGGCGCGGGCATAGAGAAAGCGTACGAAATACCGTGGTTGCACAACCTTCTACCATTGCCGTCATAGGTGGCGGTATCTCCGGCCTGAGCGCAGCGTATGAGTTGCGTAAAAAGCTCGGACCCGCCGCAAGAATAATTGTCATCGAGTCCAGTGCACAGGTCGGCGGCAAGCTGAAGACTCGAACAGGAACTAACGGCCCTCTCGAAGCGGGCGCTGAGGCGTACCTGGCGTTCCGTCACGATGCCACCGAGTTTTTCAAGGAACTCGGGTTGGCAGATCAGCTAGTCGCCCCTTCGGGGCTGCCTTCCAAGCTCTACATTGGAGGTGAACTCAAGGACCTTCCGCGTAACACGGTCACCGGTATTCCAGGAAGCTCAGAAGGGTTGGGCTACCTCCTCAGCGAGGCCACCCTCGCCAAGATTGATGCCGAGTCGAACCCCGAGCTCACTCCAGCCTTGCACTGGGTACTGGGAGACGACATGAATGTCGGCCAGCTGGTCGCGGCGCGGCTCGGTGAGGAAGTCGTTGACCGCATCGTCTCCCCGCTGCTCGGAGGCGTCTACTCAACCACCGCATACGACCTGGGCCTGCGTGCGACCATCCCACAGTTGGCGGCAGCGCTTGATGAAATGGCTAGTGTCGGTGATCATGTCAGCCTCACCGGCGCTGTCCAGCGCGTTCTGGAAGCACGTAAGCAGGCGCAGCAGGCGCGTCTGAGCAGTGAGGCTGCGACAGACTCGACGAAGACGAATCGACCGGTGGTCTTCCAAACGTTCCGCGATGGCTTCGAGGTTCTCTACAACACGCTTGTCGACGAATCGGCAGCCGAACTCCTCTTGTCGACGAAGGCTACTGGGCTGCGCCAGCATGACAACGGCTTTGAGGTCACTGTGGAACTGCCGTCGGAAAGCGGCACGAGCGTTAGCACTATCGACGCCGACGGTGTTGTCGTGGCGGCACCTTCTGCAACCACATCGGAGCTCTTGAGCACCCTTGCTCCAGAGGCGGCTGAGCTCATTGGTGGGGTAGACACGTCGAACTCGGCGGTGGTCGGTATGTGTTTCGACTCGTCCGAGGGACTGCCGGAGATCAACGGTGTGTTGTGCGAGATTGGTGCGGATCTGTCCGCGAAGGCTTTCACAGTGTCGTCCCGGAAGTGGCCACATATTGGTGAGCGCTACGGTGCCGTTGTGAGGGCAAGTTTCGGACGTTTTGATGATGACTCGCACGTGCATCGCAGCGACGAGGACCTCATCGCCAGGGCAAAAGCAGATTTGGCTAAGGCGACTGGCTTTGATGCTGAACCGACAGCGGTTTTCGTCCAGCGTTGGTGGGCGGGGATTCCACGCTTCGATATGGGGCATGGAGGCCTGATGGATTTTGCTCGCCAGGATTTGGCCGAGGTGCCTAAGCTTGCAGCAACAGGGGCGTGGCTCAGTGGCCCGGGCATTCCGGAATGTATCTCCAACGCCAAGGCTGCGGCCAGCAAGATTGCTGCGGAGCTGGCATAAAGCTGCGAGATTGGTACTGAGTACGAAACTGGCGCTGACCCATCGTTTGTAAACAAACCTTTCAACCGAATTAGGAGACAACTAATGACCAAGCTCGATTTCAAGAAGCTCAACGACACCATCCGCTACACCATGTGGTCTGCCTTCAAGGTGACCCCAGGTGCACTCGGTGATAACCGCGAAGAGGCAGTGGCTAAGACCAAGGAATTCCTGGCTCGTTACGAAGACACTGATCTGATCATCCGTGGTTTCTACGATGTTTCGGCCATGCGTGCTGAAGCCGACTTCATGTTCTGGATCCACGCAGAGAAGCTGGAAGACCTGCAGGCGTTCTACAACGCCTTCCTGCGCGAGACTCCGCTGGGCAAGGCATCCACTCCGCACTGGTCGAACGCTGCGCTGCACCGTCCAGCTGAGTTCAACAAGTCGCACCTGCCGTCGTTCATCATGGGTGAAGAGCCGGGACGATGGATTGCAGTTTACCCCTTCGTTCGTTCCTACGACTGGTACCTGCTGGAGCCGACCGAGCGACGCCGCATCCTTGCTGAACACGGTATGGCCGGTCGTGACTACCCGGATGTGCGCGCCAATACTGTCCCGGCGTTCGCACTCGGTGACTACGAGTGGATCCTTGCATTCGAGGGGCCGGAGCTCGACCGCATTGTGGACTTGATGTGGAAGATGCGTTACACCGAGGCTCGTCTGCACGTCCGCGAAGAGATTCCGTTCCACACGGGACGTCGCGTCGATGACATCGCAGAGATCATCAACGTTCTGCCGTAGCTCACGCAATCAACGAGAGAATCAGCAGCGCCGCTGGTCAAGCCCCGTTAACTGACGGGATTTTGACCAGCGGCGCTGCTTCTCTATCTAGTTATTCAGCCGTCTTGTCCGGTTCGAGCGTGAGTGAAATTGAATTGATGCAATAACGCAGGTCGGTCGGAGTATTGTATCCCTCACCCTCAAAGACGTGGCCGAGGTGAGACTTGCAACGACTGCACAGCACTTCGGTACGGACCATACCGAGGCTCGTGTCTCGGCGCTCAATAATCCGGTCTCCAGCTAGTGGAGAGAAGAAGGATGGCCAACCGCAGTGAGAGTCGAACTTCTCGTTCGACCGAAACAGCTCGTAACCACAGGCCCGGCAGCGGTAGACACCTTGAGTCTTGGTATCGGTGTACTCACCGGTGAAGGCGCGTTCAGTACCTGCCTTACGCAAAACCTGGTACTCCGCGGCACTGAGGCGTTCGCGCCATTCTTCTTCGCTCAGATTCCAGTCTTCGCTATGCGAATCAACCATTCTGAATAGCCTCCTCAGACTTGAGATCAGATTCCTGATTAGGCTTCCTGCCTGCTATCTTCCAGTCGCTTAGCCAGCTGAAGCCGGATGCAAAGCTACGGCCATTGACGGCATCCACAATCGTCATTCGAATGAGTGCTGCCGTGATGGAGAGGATTAGAACGGCCCAACCAATACCGCCGATTGCAACTGTGAACCACGGGAAAAAGAAGTCATCTTCATCAATCCACCAATTGGCGTAGAAGAAACAGAGTACGACTCCGAGTCCTGCGCCCCAATTCAACATGACTGTCGAACCAATATTTCCTTCATTGTCGCGAGCCAAAACCAATGGGCGAAGCACGGTGAGAACCATTGGCAAGAGTGTCATCGAGTAGTACTGCTGTCCCAGGCTGGAAAGGAAGAACGCGCCGGTGAAGAGAACTCCGGAAGTCGTAGCAATCCAGAATTTCTCATCCCTTTCGAGCCAGCGAAGAAGGAGCACGACAGATACCAAGACGAAAATGCCGAAAAAGACTTGCCACAGCAAGATCAGTGTCGGGTGGGCACCCAGCCAAACAAGCTGCCCAGTCAGTGAAGCATTTGCAAAGTCACGGACAACTCCCAGGTAGGGGATAGTGATATCTAGGTAGTCACGTGGTTGGACCATGAGCGGCCACGCAATGACATTGGCTGCAATCACCACTCCGATACTGGTCAGTACCGTAGAGAACTGCCTGCGCATGAACGGTAGGAACAGCATTGGCAAGAATACAGGTTTAATGGTGATTGCGATACCGATGATCAGGCCGGCCAGGATATTGCGCCGCTCGGTCAGAGCAATAAAAAACAGCACTAATGCAAGGAACAGTGAACCGTTGACGTTCGTAAAATCAAGGGTGTTGGTAACGGGTTCCGTGAGGTAGAGCAGTGCTATCGACGCTGGAATGATGGGGCCAGAGCGCGCAATACCAAGCCACCTCAGCAGCAATACAATTGCCGCAATGATTGCAGCTGACTGAAACACCGCAAACCAGATTCGGCCCGATTCAAGCGAGCCGAACAAATCAATCGGGGCTAAAAGTAGGGTAGCGCCTGGGGAATACAGATAGTGCGGATCGGCTGTTACGTAGTCTTCCGAATAAACGGGTACCTGCGATACGAATCGATTAATTGCCGACCAGACCGTCGTAAAGTCATCTGTGCCAGAAACGTCTTTCGGCAAAACCCAGGTGCGGTGAAAAATCACCACAGCTGCGATAGGCCACAAGAAAGCGCTGAGTCCTCGCGACACGTGCCGAGACAGAGGGCGTGGAGCCACCGAATTTGTCTCTGGCGTATCCTTGGACGTTTGCGTTAATGCCGTTGCGCTTGCGCTCACGTCGATTTTTGGTTTACTCACAATACTCCACCCTACTGGGTGAAGCTGCGGGAATAGCGTAGGAAGATGTGTGAGTCGGAACGTAGGATATCCCGCACTTCAAAAGCCTGCGGGTTCGTCGAGTTCCCGTCATCATCAGGGTCGTTCTCGCCGAAAGTCAGGGGACCGTTACCCACCCACATCGGCGACAACGTCAGGAACAGTTCGTCGACGCACCCCTTTTTGAATGCTTCTCGATACATCGTCGGTCCACCCTCTACGACAATGTCCCGATACCCATGTTCAGCCAGCCAGGTTAACGCCGCTTTTACCGAGGGGTTAGGGAGCTTAACGACGCGAGCCCCGGCCGACTCCATCTTTTTAGCTTTGTTCTTGTGAGCGGTCTTTGCTCCTTCATCATTAAAAGCGTCCTCAGTCGGGGTGAAGATTATCGGAGGATTGACTTCTGCATTCGCGAAAAAGTCGGATTCTATATCTAGATCCAACGAGCGCGAAAGTGTGGACATCGCCACGTGCTCGGAGCGACCTAGCTTCTGTCGAACGGCCTCTAGGTACTCCGGTATCTCAACTGGCCCGTACCCCTCGGACGCAATGGTGCCTGTACCAACGAAAACGACGTCGGCAAGCGCGCGAAGCGTGTTGAAAACCGTGGCATCGGTGTCGTTGCCAAGCTGGCCCGAGGTGCCTTCGACGGCGCCGCGTCCGTCCAAGCTGGTGACGGCGATGGCCGTGACGGTGGAGGTGTTGTGAGACACCGCCGCTGTATCATGTGTCGTTTGCGCAGGTCGAGAAAGAAACTGCAGAATTTCGTCGGTCGATGGGCTTACGGAGGTGAGTGTAGCCATACCGCCGAGGTTAAGCCGACGATTGCAGAATAGGCAAGGCCTGGCTTATAAGGGAAGTGTTATACTCGTTGTCATTTATAAGGGTTGGACTTATAGTAGGGGCATGCGACTAACAGATACTCTTGAGAAGGCATTCAACGACCAGATCACTATGGAGCTCACCGCTTCCCACGTCTACCGCCAGCTGGCAATCGAGCTGGAGCTGCTGGATCTCTCCGGCATGGCAGACTGGATGCGTGCACAGGCGGATGAGGAAGTTGATCACGCGAATCAGTTCATCGCACACCTCGATGCTCGCGACAACCACCCGCAGATTGGTGCTGTCGACGCACCGGAGGTGAAGGTCACTTCCGCAATCGATGCATTCCGCATTGCTCTCGAGCATGAAGAGAAGGTTTCGGCATCTATCCGTAACCTCCGCAAGCTTGCTGATAGCGAGGGGGATCTCGACTCCCGCCCGCTGCTGGACAGCTTCGTGGTTGAGCAGATTGAGGAAGAGGACACCGTGCGTGGCATCATCGGTCGCCTGGAGATCGTTGGCGACAACGGTGCTGGCCTGCTGCGTATCGACCGGGAGCTTGGCGCTCGCGACGCAGCTTAACGTCAAACTCGATTTGTGAGTTCGAAAAGAGAAGACCGCTCCAGGGAAGTTCCTGGGGCGGTCGTTTCTATGTAGCCTGAATATCAATTGACGGATCTGGCTTCCAATCAAACCGAAATTCGTGGAAGGGAAGATTCACCGTTTCCAGGTGGTAGAACGCGTTTTTGGCGTGCTTTGCGTAGTGGTATTCACGAGCTTTGATCGTTGTGATCGATAAGAGATTGCCATAATCGGGAAGGAACGTGTGTGCGTACTGCTTGAAAAACCCGGTTAAATCCAAAATCCAACCACCTTCCGCGCGAGTCAGTTCTGCGGCATAAAAATCGGTCGTGGCGACGTGCTCCATCTTTGTTCGGGCCTCGTCTCCATAGACAACGAGATTGTCACGCAAGAGTTGTACCCGGACCGCGTTAATTGCGCCGTCGCCTGCATTCAGTGCCCAAAGGTCGTCTGCGACAAACACCTTGATGCTATCGCTAGGCGAAATATTGGCCTGGGTGATGCGACCATAGAGTCGGCTGGAGAACAAGTCACAGGACGCCTCGTTGACATGGAGACGTATCGCACCTTTTCGGAACAACGTTGCCAAATTAGAATCGCGGTTGATAATCGATGTAATCGAGTTCTTCTCTTCGAAGAGCTCGGGATTAAACTCAATTACTCGAGGAACTGACAGGTCATCGTAAATACGCGGCTGGTTTTGTCGAATGAATGAGTCAACAAGGCGGCGCGAAACTTCCGGCTTGGGCGGAAAGCGATGTGGTTGGGCGCGATAAAGCGCCTTCTGGATACCGCAGGTATAGGCCTTGTCCTGCTGGGTGTTGTTGCGTTGAATTGGACACCCGGCATGGCAGAGATAGAAATACTCACAGCTAATGCAGTCACTGGATAGAGCAGGATTGGCCCGCTCATAAGCGCGAATGGCATCGCCGCCGCGCGTAATCAACTCAGGCATTCCCAGTTGGAGAATATTGCCAAACTTCAAGTCAGGTTCTGCCTGACCTCTGTGGCACGGGTAAACGTCCCCGTCCTTCTGCACTAGAAAGTTATTGGTGCCGCAATTGATCTGATTAGTGCAGTAACCGTGGGTAAATTCCTTGAACCACTCATAATAAATGGCTTGTTCGAACTTTGTGCCTTCGAAATGGAGCCGCAAAGCTTCGAAGAATTCAACCATTTCCTGCTGGTTGAGCTGGGAAGTGTAGTCCGACTTCACGCTATCGTAGGCAAACATGATGTAGAAGTCGGTAACCATGTCAAAACCATGTTCATCGAGCCATTCAATATCATGAATAAACTCGTCGATGCGTTCGAGGTGTTCTTTCCCAACTACGCAGCTTATCTGCTTGCGGAATGGATATTCACCAAGGAGCAAAACATTGTTAATTGTTCGCTTGAGGGTCGATTTCCCCGCCTTGGTTGTACGCAGTTTCTCATGCAGGCTAAATGGCAAATCAAAGCTGCCTGAAATGGAAACTTCGAACTCCTCGTAGAGGGGCCTTAATTTATCGAAGTGGTACAGATTGGTTTTAATGTGGATCGCTGCGCCGTTGCTGCCTAAAGCTTTGAGCTGCAAGCGATACTTAGAGCGATACTCCGTATATGCGTTGAACAGGTCGCGCAATACAGATGCTGGCAAAGTCGAAATTTCCGCACCGTGCAAAAGTAACGAGCTGATGAGGATTCCCTGGTGATCCAGATGGTTCGCAATGCGATTGAATTGTGACACTACATCCGAAGGATTGTCTTTGTTCTCGGTGAGATCGCCCAGGTAGCAGTAACTGCACCCAAGATTGCAATACTGGTTAGGAACAAAGGTCAGCTTAATTGCTTTGTGGTGAAGTCTGAATCCAGCTTTAGTGGTTACAGCTGCTTGAAAAGTGGCGTTGTCCGCAGCAGCGGTCTCATCAAGTGCTGGCACGCCGACGGTAGGAATCGTCGGTAACGGAAGTATTGTCTTAGCCATTATTATTGTTATTGTTATTGTTATTGTTGTTGTTCGAGTCCCCGCCGTCTCCGCTGTCGCTGCCGTCACCGAAATTTAGAGCGTCGCACCAACCGTTGGTAAAACTTCCTGTTTCAGAGAATGGACAGTCAAAGTCCGACTGGTCGAAATAGTCCGGAATGCTGCCGTCGCCACCGGTGCTCGCACCTGTACCGGTACGGTTATGGCCGCCAACGTCTGCAGTTCGCCGATATTTTTCCAGCTCATTTAGTTCTTCGTTTTCCCACGACTCATAGTTCGTCATTTTGCATCGGCCTTTTCATTCTTAGGACGCAGGCTAACTACCAGTGCGTTTGGTTGATTTGGAAGGTATCGTGTCGGCAGGATGGTCCCCGGGGTTACCGCTGCCGCCTCGTAATTCATTAACACCATTGTCTTAGTGACAGAGTAGGGCTCACCATGCGCCGGGAAGACAGACAGTCCAAGTTCATATTCATTGAGGCCACGAACTTTTCGTCCGGTGTCTTTGATGTATTTCACCTGTGAGTAAGTCGGACGTCCTCGTAGATCAGCCTCTAACATTTCGCGATCAAGAATTCCATCGCGAATCTTGACTTGGTTCAGGAAATCTTGAGCCCGTTTCTCATGCCTGCCGCGGGCAATCTTGACCTTCTCCGGTCGGTCTGGGCGGTACATCACAGGGACGAGTATGCCTTGCTGCAGGAGGGAGTGCTTATGTTCCGGTAGTTGACGGGTCAAAACCGACTTAAAGTGGCTCCCATCTTGTGCCTCGACTGCCATCTGCATGATGACCGTGTAGTAACCCTTCTTATCGGGCTTGCCGGTGACGCTGAAGGATTCGATCTGTCCAACACCAATATTCGCCTGTGGCCACTCCACAGGTTTATCGGATCCGCGGAATTCAACAAAAAATACTAAAAGGGATACAAATACGATAATAACTGCGAATATAAGAAAGTCGCCTACCACTTTATTTACTCCAGGTAATGGTCGAAACTGTGGTTTGGATTAAAGGCAAACCAAATGGGGCGATTGTGGAAAACAAACCTAGCCACAATCCCAGTAGAAAACAGCACCATCGGTCGTGCCAGTATTTTCGGAGCGGTACACCACGGCCTCGCCGGCGTGCATCTTCTTCAACGCGTCTGGGTGAAGGAATACGTGGGCCACACCTAGATCGCCCCACATGGCCTCGAAGGGGAGCTCTTCTTCTTCGAGATATGTGGAATCGATCTCTAGGAAGTGAACGTACCCATCAGGCTGAAAAGGGTCTTGCGCGAAAGCGGGGAAACCGCCAAGCATAATGTTGCTTTGGTTACTGGCTGCGGCTCGCAACTCAACTAGCTCGTCAAAGTAGTCATCGTTATCAAGAAAGTCATCGTCCTTTTCGGACTCCAACGCCTCGTACACTGCTTGGTCAGTGGGAGGGATCATTGCCACTGCACTAGACAAGGAAATCGGAGAGTTCATAACCGTCCCAATATCCTCGTTGAACGGGGAGCAGTAATCCTCGTGCTCTTCATCGAAGGCTGCTGGCTCCGCGGTATGAGGTCCAGGGAAGCTGTGGTTGCCAAAGCCTTCCGCAGGCTCAGGGATATAGCGAATCTCCATGCCGTTTCCTGGCGAATCTGAAGTAAATCCGCCGCTGAGGGGATCAGCGCCGACAAAGAGTTGAAAAATTCCTGATTCGGGAATCAATCCGTCGAGAGTTGCTTCGCTTGTCGACGCCCCCTCCGCACGCACATGACCGACAATATCCGCAAAATTCAGCTGAATGATGTGGAGCAGTGGCTGACCGCTCTTTGCGATGGGCCATGTCGCACCTTCCGGAAGATACGGCCTGCCACCGAAGTACGAACCATGGTCGGTGGGAGTGCTGTTGGAGTAGGGAAGGGTTACGCCTGGTTGAGCAAGTTGGATGAGGCCATCAGTGTCTTCGGAGATAAACTCTCCGGCCTCGATCAACGAGCGAAGTGCTTGAACCTGTGCTGTGAACTCTGACATGGCAGGTGGTTCTTTCTCTCGGAAAACAAGGTGTTTAATCAGGGATTATCCTTCAAACGAAAGGATGCTGCAATAGGGGTTAAGTAAAGAAAAGTGTGTCCGCATGCCACCATAACCCCAGACCACACACC